>Ga0268289_100006_pt1 | contig 614847 bp, 524 predicted proteins | sample MetspNORM_FD_191340 | JGI IMG/M metagenome (GOLD analysis project Ga0268289, IMG submission 191340) | Soil microbial communities from San-Diego area, Southern California, United States - Methylocaldum sp. NOR-M | ecosystem: Environmental > Terrestrial > Soil > Desert | place: USA: California... | reverse complement strand
CGTATGCCTTGAATTCGCCACCAAAGCGCTCCGCACCCACCTTGGTCAGAGCCGCCGTCAGGGTCGTCTTGCCATGGTCAACGTGACCAATCGTCCCGACGTTCACATGCGGCTTTGTGCGCGTAAATTTCTCTTTGGACACGACCTGGATACCTCGCTACTTCTTATTTTCTAAACATTAACCCACAGATGCCTTCTTAATCACCGCGTCCGCAATGTTCGCAGGGGCTTCTTGGTATTTCTTGAATTCCATCGAGTAAGTGGCTCGACCCTGACTTAATGAGCGCAGAGTGGTCGAATAACCAAACATTTCCGCCAAGGGAACTTCCGCCTTCAGCACCTTGATGCCGGCATTATCTTCCATCCCGAGCACCATGCCGCGCCGCCTGTTCAAGTCACCCACGACATCACCCATATAATCCTCCGGCGTCTCGACGTCCACACTCATGATGGGCTCAAGCAGGACCGGATTGGCCTTACGGGCACCCTCTTTGAAACACATCGAGCCAGCGATCTTAAATGCCATTTCGCTGGAGTCTACGTCGTGGTACGAACCGTCGAACAGCGTGACTTTTACGTCAACAACGGGGTAGCCGGCTAATATACCATTTTGCAGTTGCTCTTGCACACCTTTATCCACCGCCGGAATATATTCCTTCGGAACAACGCCGCCTACGATCCCGTTGACAAACTCGTAACCGCCAGTCTCTAACGGCTCGATCCGCAACCACACGTGCCCATACTGACCGCGCCCACCGGTCTGGCGAATGTATTTCCCCTCTTGCTCGACCGACTTGCGGATGGTTTCCCGGTAGGCCACCTGGGGCGCACCCACGTTGGCTTCAACCTTAAACTCGCGCTTCATTCGGTCGACGATAATCTCCAGGTGCAACTCCCCCATGCCGGAGATAATGGTCTGCCCCGACTCTTCGTCAGTGTGAACGCGAAAAGACGGATCTTCCTGAGCCAGTCGCTGCAGCGCGAGCCCCATCTTTTCCTGGTCACTCTTGGTTTTCGGCTCCACCGCAACCGATATTACCGGCTCAGGGAACTCCATTCGCTCGAGAACCACCGGCTTATCCACAGCCGAAAGGGTCGTCCCGGTAACAATATCCTTCAAGCCGACGCAGGCAGCAATGTCGCCAGCGCGAATCTCTTTTATCTCCTCACGGGTATTGGCATGCATGCGCAACAATCGACCGATGCGCTCTTTGTTTCCGGATTGCGAATTAATTACGCTATCGCCGGAGCTCAATACACCCGAATAAACCCGAACAAAGGTCAGGGTACCCACGAACGGGTCGGTCATAATTTTGAACGCAAGCGCCGAAAACGGCTCATTATCTTCCGACCTGCGCTCAACAGGCTGCCCGGAATCCGCATCCGCTCCTTTTATAGGAGGCACATCCACCGGGGACGGCAGATAGTCGACAACCGCGTCCAACATGGCCTGCACACCCTTGTTCTTGAAGGCGGAGCCACAGAGCATTGGAACGATTTCGAGGCCGATAGTCCGCTTACGGAGCCCGCCTTTAATCTCGTCTTCAGAGAGCTCACCCTGCTCCAGATATTTATTCATCAACTCTTCGTCAGCCTCGGCCGCAGCCTCGACCATCTTTTCCCGCCACTCAACAGCAGCGTCCGCGAGCTCTGCGGGAATGTCCGCATACACAAACGTCGCGCCGTGGTCTTCTTCGTTCCACACAATAGCCTTCATCTTCACAAGGTCGATTACGCCTTTGAACGAATCTTCAGCACCAACGGGAATTTGAATCGGAACCGGGTTCGCGCGCAGACGCTCACGCATCTGCTTATAAACCTTAAAAAAGTCCGCCCCCGTCCGATCCATTTTGTTTACGAACGCGATGCGGGGAACGCCATATTTCGTAGCCTGGCGCCACACCGTTTCCGACTGGGGCTGAACACCACCAACCGCGCAGTAGAGCATGCAAGCGCCATCCAAAACGCGCATAGAACGCTCTACTTCGATCGTAAAATCGACGTGCCCAGGAGTATCGATAATATTGATACGGTGCTCAGGATAGTTGAGACCCATACCCCGCCAATAGGTCGTAGTCGCCGCAGAGGTGATGGTGATACCACGCTCCTGCTCCTGCTCCATCCAGTCCATAGTAGCGGCGCCATCATGAACCTCACCGATCTTGTGATTTATGCCGGTATAAAACAACACACGCTCTGTGGTGGTAGTCTTACCCGCATCAATATGCGCGGAAATCCCGATGTTCCGGTATCTCTCGATTGGAGTCGTGCGTGCCACTGCTTTAACCTTCGCTAACCTAATTGGAGATAAGAAGTCACTGCTTACCAGCGATAATGAGAGAATGCTTTGTTTGCCTCTGCCATTCGGTGCGTATCTTCACGCTTCTTCACAGCCGATCCGCGATTCTCGTTCGCATCGAGCAGTTCGGCGGCCAACCTCATGACCATACCCTTCTCACTCCTCTTGCGAGCAGCATCGATTAGCCAACGCATAGCCAAAGCAGCCCTACGCGCCGGACGAACCTCAACTGGAACCTGATAGGTAGCCCCACCAACGCGACGCGACTTGACCTCCACCAGGGGCTGAACGTTTTCCAGAGCCTTGGTCAACACATCCAGGGACGATTGACTGGTCTTGGCAGAAATGTGATCCAAAGCACCGTAGACCACCTTTTCAGCCACGGACTTTTTTCCGTCCAACATCAACATATTGACGAAACGAGCCAGTATTTCGCTGCCGAAGCGCGGATCCGGAATAACTTCTCTTCTTTGAGCAACTCTTCTTCTAGACATAACGCAACCTGGAACTCAGTTAACTTTTCGGTCTTTTCGCACCGTACTTGGACCGCCCTTGGCGACGCTTTTGAACGCCCGCAGTATCAAGACTACCTCGAACAATGTGATACCTCACACCCGGCAAGTCTTTTACACGACCACCCCTAATTAAAACCACGGAGTGCTCCTGCAAATTGTGACCCTCTCCACCAATGTAGCTGGTCACCTCAGCACCATTCGTCAGGCGAACACGAGCCACTTTTCTCAAAGCGGAATTCGGTTTCTTAGGCGTAGTCGTATAAACGCGCGTACATACGCCACGCCTTTGAGGACAACTGTCCAGGGCCGGCACATTGCTTTTGTCTTTTTTTCTGACTCGCGGCTTCCGAACCAACTGGTTTATCGTGCTCATTACCAAACTCCAAAACTTTTTCGCTCAACCTTCGGAAAAATCGTCACCAGAAACCTTGCCCACCCAAAACGTTAAAAGGCGCTGGTAAAGCGGCGAAATTTAAAACTAAAAAACCGACTTGTCAACATCACGCGACCGAAACCTAAAAACCCCAGAATCGCGAGACACAAAGAAATTGGCACTTCGAGAAACATCCCTTCTTAGCTGCGCCGAGATCTACGGAGGAATAAACTAGAACCGCGAACTTGGACGCTACCCACAATCCAATTACCCTCAATCCCGGCTCACAATAACGATCGAGCACATCAACGCATCTCCACAGCCCATCACACCAATCGCCGCGGACTGATGACACCCAAGAAGACAGAAGGGATAAGAAAGAAACCTTGCCAGGACCGCCCCGCGGCCCCAGAGATCGCACGATGACTTCTTACTCGCGAGCCTGACACCAAAAAGCGAACAGAACTCACAACATGGAAATATGGCTCCCCCGGACGGGCTCGAACCGCCGACCCGCTGGTTAACAGCCAGCTGCTCTACCGACTGAGCTACAGGGGAACAAATTGAGTCGTGGGATTATAGAAACAGACCAACCCCCTGTCAAACCCCACGCAAACCGTACAAGATGGCGCGCCTGGAGAGATTCGAACTCCCGACCACCTAGTTCGTAGCCAGGTACTCTATCCAACTGAGCTACAGGCGCGCGGCAGAAGGCGTATTATGAATTATGGCACATGCCTCGTCAAATTATTTTTCTTAACAACTTCACCGCTTCTGATAGTTGCACCGGCCCTAACCGGAAAAGATCACGCACCAGCAAAAACGAATCAGAGCACTCCCACAGCAAACCTCTACCCATGCCTTGCCCGCAGGTGATGCCGATTCAATGCGAGCCACTGAAGACCTATGATGGGAATAGCGGCCTCAATTCGGCCCCGACTAAGCCAGTCCATCGCTTGATCGAAGCTCGCCACGCGAGCCAGAATATCTTCGTGCTCCTCTTCAACACCGTGAATACCACCCAAGCCCCGTGAGTCGACGATTCCACAATACAGCGTAATTTTTTCCGAACAACCGCCGGGCGTCGGAAAAAACTCGGCAATACGAATAAGCTCAGTGATTTCACATCCCGCCTCCTCGGCGGCTTCGCGATAGGCGACGTCTTCTGGACTTTCCCCTTGTTCGAAGGCTCCCGCCACGATTTCGAGCAACCACGGATCCCCATTCACAAACATGGCTCCGACCCTGAACTGCTCGATAAGCACCACTTGATCCGCCACAGGATCATAGGGAATAACGGCAACGCTCCTGCCACGATGAAACAACTCCCTATCCAAATAGTCACTCCAGCCTCCACGAAACAATGCATGCCTAAATCGTATGCGCGACAGACTGAAGAATCCGCGATAGATCGGCTCTTCCTTGATCAACTCGAACGCCTTGTCGATTTCATTCATAATTGCGCCGACCTAGTTCAAATAGGGGCCGGCCGATACAGCAGTGCGCAGCATGTGGCCGAATGTGATACCAATGCGACTTGTGACGCGGTCCCAAAGATTTTCCTCCGGTGTGTAATTGACCATATCCTTGGCACCGATCACCGATTCTGCAACAGAACGGACATCCCCAAGCCCATCCGCTAGTCCGAGCTTAATACCTTCGTCACCCGTCCAAACCAGCCCCGAATACAGTTCAGGAGTATTCTCCTTGAGGCGTCCGGCCCGCCCTTGACGGACGGCATCGATAAACTGTTGATGAATTGCATTTAACACCGATTGCACATGTTCTTTTGCCACGGGGTCGACCGGCGAAAAAGGATCGAGAATCGCCTTGTGTTCTCCGGCCGTCATTACTCTGCGCTCGATACCGAGTTTGTTAATAGCATCCACGAATCCGAAGCTGTCCATGATTACGCCGATCGATCCGACAATGCTCGATTGGTTGACGAAGATCTTATCGGCAGCGGAGGCAATGTAATACCCACCAGAAGTGCACATATCCGCAACCACCGCATAAATCGGGAGCTCCGGTTTTAGTTTTTTTATCCGTCGAATCTCCTCGTAAACGTAAGCCGACTGAACGGGGCTACCACCTGGCGTATTCATGCGCAATATGATCCCTTTTGCACCAACTGCTTCCGCGGCTGCCCTAAGTCCTTCGATAATGGCATCGGCATTAGCCTTTTCCCCGGCGGCGATCATCCCCGCCACGTCAATAACAGCTGTATGACTTTTCTCCCCCCTACTACGCTGATCCGACAACGGTTGTGCAACCAACCAAAGCGCAACGCCAAAGTAGGCCAGCATAAGCAGCTTAAAAAATATTCCCCAGCGCCTCGCCTGTCGCTGTTCCGTAAGAGACGCCAACAGCACTTTTTCCAGCGTATCGCGCTCCCATGCGGGTGAAGGCGTCGGTGTTTCCGGCTCTTGCTCGATTTCACTCATGTCGCGTTGGTCCATAGCGTTATCTCAGTCGACTTCGTTTGCCTCAGATTCAAACCAAAGTAATTCGTCAGCTCAGAATTTCCAGAAGGTCGGTAGTCCGCTCTATACATGCCAAAGGATCAAACTCAGCCAACTCGAACAAATCATTCGCACCGCATCCGACACCTACCGCAGCGACCCCGGCATTGTGAGCCATGCGCAGATCATGAAGCGAATCACCCACCATTAAAGTCCTCTCTCGGGCGATGCCGGCTTCAGACATGAGTTGAAAGAGCATTTCCGGGTTCGGCTTGGAAACCGTCTCATCCGCACAGCGGGTCGAATGAAAAAACAGCTCCGTCCCAGTTGCGGCAAGCGCATGATTCAACCCCGCGCGGGTCTTCCCAGTAGCGACCGCAAGGCGGTAACCGCGCCCCCTCAACTCCGTCAACATATCGAGCACACCAGCGAATAAACCATCCGCACTAATTATCCTGTCACCGTAATGACGGCGATAACCTTCCGCCAAGCGGCGCGCCATTTCGGAAGGATATTCGGGAAATAAAGCCTCCATCGCCTCCATCAACCCGAGACCTATGACGGATTTAGCCTCTTGGTCAGACGGAATAGGGAGACCGCAGCCGTGCGCAGCCCGCTGCAAGCAATCCACGATCCATCCGACCGAGTCGAACAGAGTGCCATCCCAATCAAAAACCAAAAGATCGAATTGGTTCCTCATCGCGGCAGCACTTTAAGAAATTCGGAAAGCTCCTGATCAAGCGGAGCCTTTACCTCGATCGGAGTGCCCGTACGCGGGTGGAGAAAAACCGTTTCCAAAGCGTGAAGAAAAAGACGTTTCAAACCAAGTCGACGAAACTCCCGATTGACTTTCTCATCGCCGTACCGCTCATCGCCGACAATGGGATGCCCCATAGATTGAGCGTGGACCCGAATTTGATGGGTTCGCCCAGTAACCGGACGTGCCTCAACTAGCGTCGAATCAAAATAGCGCTCCCTTCGCCTGAATTCGGTAACTGCGGGCTTACCCTCGCGCGCGACCTTAACCATCCGTTCGCCGCTCTGCAAGACATTCTTTTTTAACGGCGCATCCGCAATCCATCGCGCTCTCGCCCACACTCCGGCAAGCAGTGCCAGGTAAACCTTCTTTACTTCGTCACCACGAAATTGCGCGTGCAGAGCTCGCAGGGCACTGCGCTTCTTGGCGATCAGCAAACAACCGGAGGTATCTCGATCCAAACGGTGCACAAGCTCCAAGAACCGTGCCTCCGACCGGATTTCCCTCAACCCTTCGATCACACCGAAACTCAATCCACTACCGCCGTGCACGGCCATGCCAGCAGGTTTATTAAGGACCAAAAGATCATCGTCCTCGTACAAAATGCGAGGCTCCAAACGGGCTCGCACGAAAGTCTCCGGAATTTGGCTGGGATTGCTCATCGTTACCCTAATCGGTGGAACACGGATCACATCCCCCGTATCCAGCCGATCTTGGGCCTGAATGCGTCCGCCATTTCGGCGGACTTCACCGGTACGCAAAATTCGATAAATATGGCTTTTCGGCACTCCCTTAAGGCGTGTGAATAGAAAGTTGTCGATTCGCTGCCCCGCGCTCTCCTCATCCACTTCGATCCATCTGACAGAGGCGCCACTCAATGCTTGTTTCATAGGAACATAATATCAGCTTTGCCCAGCCAAATTGATGACTCTCCTTAAGATTGTTATAGTTAGCTTACGGTTGACAGCAACCGAACGCCTAATAGTTATCCGGACCGTGCCCGGTGGTGATAGCCCATGAAGAATTAGAACGGCCTGGACTAAATGGTCGATAAGAATGCCTATAAAGCAATCTGTCTCGGGGCTACATGACATGGGGCGGGAGAATCGTAAGTTTCGCGGTTAAATGAGGACGCCGTCGCGCAGAGCGGCGGGATACGACTCGATTTTCGAGGTAGCGGGGCTCGACTGCTCACACGTCAGCCCAAAATAGTCCATCCCTGGCAAATGCCAGATCTAACCGAGAACCGTTTGCTGAACGGAATTATTGGCGACAGACAGAACATTTTGTTTAGAAGGTCAAAGTACCAAACAGAAAAATTTGGCCGGAAAAAACGACAACAGTAGGGTTTTTTCGCTCGACCCATGACGAGCGAGTATCGCGTGACCTGAAGAGAAGAATGGAACCCCCCTCCTCCGATTGAGGCAGGGTATCCCTCGCAACGTCAAGATTCGGTTTTCAGCGCAATAGGCGCATTCACGTCAATTGAGAACACGCTTTGATTGATAAGAACAATGGCTGCATGAAACCGCTTGCCCGCTTCTTCGGGGAACCGCTAAAGGACCAGCCGGATGAGAAGAATGTTAATCAACGCCACTCAGCCCGAAGAACTTCGGGTTGCACTGGTGGACGGACAAAAACTTTACGACTTTGATATAGAAATCCCTTCCAAAGAACAGAAAAAAGCCAACATTTATAAAGGTATTATTACCCGCATTGAACCCAGTCTCGAAGCGGCCTTCGTCAATTATGGCGCCGACCGCCATGGCTTCTTGCCATTCAAGGAAATTACGCCGAACTATTTCGGACAGCCCCTGGACGAGGAATTTTCCCGCCGGGATATCAAGGATTTAGTCAAAGAGGGACAGGAAGTCATAGTTCAGGTCGAGAAGGAGGAGCGCGGGAGCAAAGGGGCGGCGTTAACGACTTACATCAGCCTGGCCGGCAGTTACCTGGTGCTAATGCCCAATAATCCGCGCGCCGGCGGCATTTCTCGACGTATCGAGGGCGATATTCGTTCCGACATGCGCGAGGTTATGAATCAACTCCAAATTCCGGAAGGCATGGGGCTTATCGTGCGGACTGCCGGGGGCGGCAAGTCAGCCGAAGAACTTCAATGGGACCTGAATTACCTTTTGCAATTGTGGGAGGCTATTGACCGCTCGGCCAAGGAAAAGGCCGCCCCGTTCCTAATCTTTCAGGAAAGCAACGTGATCATTCGTGCGCTGAGAGATCATCTCCGCGGCGATATCGACGAGATACTGATCGATGATGCGGGCACTTTCAAGCTGGTGCGCAGCTTTTTGCAGCAGGTCATGCCGCAGTTCATCCAAAAGGCAAAGCTTTACCAAGACACAGTCCCGCTATTCAGTCGTTATCAGATCGAAAGCCAGATTGAAACAGCTTACAGCCGCGAGGTCCCTTTGCCATCCGGTGGAGCCATCGTAATCGATCACAGCGAAGCCTTGACAGCGATCGACATCAACTCCGCCCGGGCAACCAAAGGCGGCGATATCGAAGAAACAGCGCTAAATACCAACTTGGAAGCCGCCGACGAAATCGCGCGCCAACTCAGACTGCGGGATTTGGGCGGTTTGTTCGTGATCGACTTCATAGACATGATGGCGGCGCGTAATCAGCGGGCCGTCGAAAACCGATTACGTGACGCGATCAAGGCGGATAGAGCCCGGATACAAATCGGCCGAATCTCTCGTTTTGGTTTGCTCGAGATGTCCCGTCAGCGCCTCCGACCGTCGCTCGGTGAATCCAGCCTGCTCACCTGTCCACGATGTAACGGCCAAGGCTCCGTGCGCAGCGTACAGTCGTTGGCACTCTCGGTACTGCGTATCATCGAAGAAGAGGCGATGAAAAAAAATACCGACAAGGTTATCGCGCATCTGCCCGTAGATTCGGCTACCTACCTTCTCAACGAAAAGCGCTCGGCTGTCGCGGACATCGAAAAGCGCCACCTAGTTAGTGTTATCGTAATACCGACCAAACATCTTGAGACGCCGGCGTATGAAATCCAGCGCGTGCGAAGCACTGGCGCAGAGGAAGAAGGAGAGCGGAAACCGAGCTATCAGATGCTGAAGTCAGCTGAATCCGAGCTCCCCAGATTTACGAGGGAAAGCGCATCAATCAGCGCGGAGCCTGCCGTTAAGGAATTCCTGCCCGCTCATCCGGCTCCGATTACTAGCGCAGGGAAACACGCCGCAGGTGGCTTCATAAAGCGGTTCTGGTCGATTTTGACCGGCGGCAAACTTGAGGATGAAGCGGAAGCTGTCGTCGAAAAGCCTCAGCCGATACTCTCACAAGTGGCTCAACACCGCCCCCATCGGATAGCCGACTTCAAACAGCGTCAGCAGTCAATGAGCGGGGAAATGCTTGAAACCAGAGAAATCGAAGCCCGAACTCCAATTCCGGAGAAACAGGAATTCGGCAATGGTGACCGGCGAACCCGAGATCAGTCCAGACGCGGGGGGTCGCGCAGGAGACGCCCGAGGCGGGGCGAGCCCGGCTTAGCGCGTAGCGGCCAGCAAAACCAAGCTAGAGAGATCGCCCCGGAGAAAATCGAAGACGCCAATCTCCCGATCCCGGAGCGTCAAACGATTGGGTACAAACCTACCGAAGAGGCACCGACTGAGACAATCATGTCCGCTCTGGTTTCCGACAATGGGGTCCAAATCGTAACCGAACCAGACCGTCCGTCGCTGGAGAAAGAGGAAAAGCCGGAGATTCCTGCGGTCCATTTGCCAAGGCCCAGGGCGCCCGAGGAATCTCGGGGCGAGCGCGAAAGCATAAGCTCAGTTAGTACGCCGGTTATCGGGTCCTTTGAGCTTGATTCACCATCGGATGATAGCGAGGAAACCGAAGCGGAAGATTTGAGTCTCGAAGCGCGTAAATCGCCTCGCCGATCCTTGGCCAAACGCCGGGGGCGCGGCAGACGAGATAAGAGGTTTAGCGCCAAACGAAGTGAGTCCAGCGAAGGACCCGATGACAGTATTCACGAAGATCGCCGCGAAACGGGTGAAGTGGTCTCGACGGCCAATGACAACCGAGCCACCGATGAGCACCGACCAGCCGAAGAAAGTCGGAGCACTACTGCCGTTGTCGTACCGGACAAATCGAGTGTCGAAAGTGGCACGGAGTGATTTTGGCCAGGGAGAAAGAAATAGCGTGCTAGTCAACTTGTCGGGCGGCTCTGCCGCCCGACAACTTCTTCGTTTGTCTTAGATCTACCGTATAATCCGAGGGCCTTTGTCGCACTGCAAATGGCTCGTACAGTTCACTTCTTAAACAATCTTCAGCGCTCAGTCACACCTCCAACTCGCTTTGCAAGTGGCTATTCAACATCTCCTCGGCATGCGCCAAGGTTTGCTGGGTGACACGGATTCCACCAAGCATACGCGCAATCTCCTGCTTCCTCTCTTCACGAGAAAGCTTTCGGACGGTCGATAGTGTTACCCCATCGGTGCTGACTTTTTCTACTAACAAGTGGTAATGACCTTGAGCCGCAACCTGAGGCAGGTGGGTCACGCAAAATACCTGCCGCCCCTGTCCCAGCGCGCGCAGTTTTTGACCGACGATTTCGGCCACCCGGCCGCCGATTCCCGTATCCACCTCATCGAATATCAAGCTCGGAACTGTCTTGGAGTCGGTAGCAGCCACCTGAATGGCTAGACTGATGCGTGACAATTCGCCGCCAGACGCGACTTTGGCCAAAGGACGCGGCGGCAATCCCGGGTTGGCGCTTACCAAGAACTCGGCCTGATCCAGGCCAAACGGGGTCGGTTCTTTCGCATTCTCGGCACCCACATCCACCAAAAACTGCCCCTGTGGCATGCCCAATTCCTGAATCATCTCCGAGATCCGTGACTGTAACCGGCTAGCGGCCGTACGACGGCGTTGGGACAACATATCGGCAACTTTCCCGTAATCCGTGAGGACCTGCCGAAGATCCGACTCCAACGCTTCGATTCTTTCCGATCCATGGGCGATACCGTTCAATTCCGAGCGTAGCGAATCAAGCAGTCCAGGCAATTCTTCCGGCCGGACCTGGTGTTTGCGGGCCAAACGATGGATATCGCCAAGGCGCTGTTCAAGCCAGTCCAGACGACCGGGGTCGGCCTCAATCCGCTCCAGTTGACGACGGAGCTGCAATGCCCCTTCTTTAACTTGCACTTGCGCTTCATTTAGGAGAGCGGTCGTTTCTTCCAGTTCGGGAGCCAGCCGGCTCAAATCCGATAGGGCATGGATAGCTTGCGCCAGGCGCGCGTTGACCGATTGACTTTCATCTTCATAGAGGAGTTCGAGCTGCGCCTGACCGGTGGTGAGAATTTTGCCAACATTGGCAAGGAGTGTATGCTCGTCAACTAGGGCCGGGTAATCGAGCCCAGAGATGTCGTGCTGCTCCAACTCGTCGATTTGGTAGCGCAACAACTCTTCGCGGGCGGCTTGATCCTTGGCTGTATTGGTAAGCTTTTCCAGCTCGCACCGAGTACTTCGCCAACGATCATAGAGATTGCCGATCTGGACCAACAACGATTCGTTCCCAGCGGCTTCATCCAGTAGCCGGCGCTGCTCCGCTGCCTTCAGAAGATGTACATGAGCATGCTGGCCGTGTATCTCGACCAAGCTGGAACCCAACTCCTGCAAGGCTTGCAAGGTAACCGGGCGACCATTGACGAAAGCCTTCGAACGGCCGTCTTGACTGATAACCCGCCGCACCAGACACTCGCCGTCCTCCGATAATTCATTTTCGTCGAGCCAGCGACGCGCATCTGCAGCATCCTCCAAGCCGAACGAAAGACTGATCTCGGCGCGCGCAGCCCCGGGGCGGATGAACCCCGAATCGGCACGCTCGCCCAAAGCCAACCCCAAAGCAGTTAATAATATCGATTTCCCGGCGCCGGTCTCGCCGGTTAGCACGGTCAATCCGCGCTCAAACTCCAGATCGAGTGATCGGACGACGGCCAAATCTCTGATGCTGAGGTGGACAAGCATAGTCAGCTTCGATAACCGGAGCTCCAGTTGAGCTTCGCTCTGAGAATCTCAAAGAAATCATAGTCAAGCGGATGAAGAATGCGAAAAGTCTTAGGTTCTCTTCGAATCTCGATGCGATCCTCTATTTCGACATCAGGAAACGACACATTGTCGCAAACGACCTGAGCTTTGAATTGTTTGCTGGGACGGAAGGCAATTTCGATTACGCTGTCGTCATCCACCACGATCGGACGATTAGACAAGGTATGGGGATTGATCGGCGCTAATACGATAGCCTTAAGCGTGGGATAAAGAATCGGACCTCCAGCCGACAGGGCGTAAGCCGTAGAGCCCGTGGGAGTTGACGCGATAAGCCCATCAGAGCGTTGCGAATTCAGAAAAACGCCGTTGATCGATGCCTCAATCTCGATCATGCTGGCGGCATTCCCGCTATGCACGACTACTTCGTTAACCGCCGTCTGCTCGTATATCACATGACCGTTGCGAAAAATTTTCGCCCGCAACAGAAAGCGCTCATCGGCACTGTAGCGTCCGTCAAGAATTTCATCGAGCTTCGCTCCGGCGTCCGACGGAGAAATATCGACCAGGAACCCCAATCGCCCCAGATTGACCCCAATCAATGGAATCTCGAACTGCGCGAGAACACGCGCGGCGGATAAAAGTGTGCCATCGCCGCCAACCACAATTGCGAGATCGCAGCACTGGCCTATTTCGGCAACGGTACACGTTTCCGGCGAAGAATCGGCTACGAAATGAGCGCAGTCCCGTTGCACCAAAACACGCAGGCATCTCCCGGTAAGATGTCCGTAAAGCGAGGAAAGGGTTTCGGCTATGCGTGGCGCATCGGGCTTCCCGATTAGGGCTACGTTCCGGAAAATGGATGGCATATGTTTCTGAAGCCGCGAGCGTCCCGCGTCACTGTAAATGGGGCTGACCGGTACCGCAGCTTACATCTGAGACTGCAAATAGTTCTGCAGGCCGATTTTCCGAATCAACTCCGCCTGCGTTTCAAGCCAGTCGACCTGCTCTTCCTCATCTTCGAGTATCTCTTCCAGAAGATCTCGGGAGACATAATCTCCGGCCTTTTCACAAAACTCGACCGCTTCGCGCAGCAAAGATACGCTTTGAAGTTCCAACTGAAGGTCGCAGCCGAGCATTTCCTCCGGATTTTCTCCGATCTTCAAATGCCCCAAATCCTGCAAGTTTGGCAATCCTTCAAGAAACAAAATACGCTCGATCAACTTGTCGGCACGCTTCATCTTACCGATAGATTCATCATATTCGTGCTTGTCGAGCTCGCCCAACCCCCAGTTCCTGTACATTCTCGCATGAAGAAAATACTGGTTGATGCCGATCAGTTCGTTGCCCAGCACGCGATTAAGATAATCGATAACCGTCGAGTCGCCTTGCATAATTCTCTCCTTGGATATGGAAGCGTTCGCCATGTGGTGACCTAAGATTTACACCTAATTAGACGCCGCTTTGCTCGATATGGTATGAGCTTCTTGACACATTATCTAGGGGTTGCTAACTTTTTAGCACTCGATGGTCTCGAGTGCTAAAACCCCCACCATTCGAGGATACCGGTGCCTAAATATCCCCAATTGAGCGAGCGAGCCCAACACTTGCTTAAAGTGCTGGTGGAGCGTTATATCGGCGAAGGCCAGCCGGTTGGTTCGCGGGCTTTAGCGCGCGACACCGGCTTGAATTTAAGCCCGGCGACGATCCGCAACATCATGGCGGATCTCGAAGACATAGGGCTGATCACATCGCCACATACGTCAGCGGGACGCATGCCGACGGTAACCGGCTACCGTTTTTTTGTTGATACCTTGCTGACCATCAAACCTTTGCAGCAAGACATCATCCGACAGCTCCGCCAGGACCTGAATACTCAGGAAGATCCCGACGATTTGCTCGAAGCCGCCTCTCGCGTCCTCTCGGAAGTAACCCATATGGCGGGCCTCGTGATGTTGCCGCGCAGGGAGATAGTCACCTTCAGACACATCGAATTTATCCCGCTGTCCGGTCAACGCTTGCTGGTCATCCTGGTCACTAACGAACAGGAAGTCCACAACAAGATCATTCACTCACCCCGTCAGTTCACGCCTGCCGATTTGCAAGCGGCAGCAAATTTCCTCAATTCAACCTATGCAGGCAAGGATCTAACTGCGATCCGCGAGAGTCTATTTAACGACTTGCAGGAAATGCGGAATCGTTTAAGCCAGGAAATTATTGATGCGGCTGAAATCGCGGATTTGGCACTTAAGGATAAAGGAAAACGTCGGAACCCGTTTGTGCTAACCGGCGAAATCAATCTGATGGATTTTGCCGATTTGGCCAATATGGAGCGGCTCCGTTCCTTATTCGAAACGTTTCATCAGAAGGAAGACTTAGTCCATCTACTAGACCGTTGCCTAGAAACCCCCGGCGTCAAGATCTTTATAGGCGAGGAATCCGGCTATCGTGCGCTGGATCAGTGCAGCCTGGTAACCGCCTCTTACTCTCTCAATGGCGAGGCGGTAGGCGTACTCGGCGTTATCGGCCCCACCCGCATGGCGTATGAGCGGGTCATTCCTTTGGTTGACATTACCGCGAAATTGTTGGGGGCCGCCTTGAATCAAAAATCGCTGACCCCATCTTAATTCTTAACCCATATTGGTAGAAATCGTCGACCTGTGTGCGTGCATAGGCACACGGGCTCATTATTTTTCGTTGAGGAGCAGTTATATGAGCAAAGACCAGGCTTCGCCCGAATCGGCGCCAAAGGCGCCAGATCAAGCGGAACAAGCCGCTTCTGTCGACACGGCAATCACAACGGAAGAAGGTGTTGTCGAACCAACGCCGATCGAGCAACTTGCACAGCAATTGACCGAAGCAACTCGCCGAGCGGAGGAGAATTGGGACAAATTCGTACGCACCCAGGCCGAGTTGGAGAATTTGCGCCGACGCTCGGAAAAAGAACTCCAGAATGCCAATAAATATGCTCTGGAGAAATTTTCGAAGGAGCTATTGACCGTGGTCGATAGCCTCGAACTCGGGCTGCAAGCGGCCGTCGGAGAGACCTCGGATGTGGTGAAATTGCGCGAAGGCATGGAGCTCACGCTAAAGCAGCTGAATTCGGTACTGGAAAAATTCAGCGTCCGAGCAGTGGATCCCATAGGCGAAAAGTTCAATCCGGACTTACACCAGGCCATGGCGATGCAACCGACCACTGATATCGAGCCCAATACGGTGGTAAAAGTTTTCCAAAAAGGATATCTCCTCCATGATCGCCTGTTACGTCCGGCCATGGTGGTTATTGCCCAAGCCGCCGCAGAATCCACGCGCATCGACGAGCAAGCTTGAAATCAGCCTTGGCGCCCCCATATTAACGCTAAACCCACACCTAACCCACAAGCTATTGATTAATTTGGAGAATTAAATGGCGAAGATTATTGGCATCGATTTGGGCACCACCAATTCCTGTGTGGCCATTCTTGAAGGGGGCAAACCGCGCGTCATCGAAAATGCCGAAGGCGCTCGCACCACCCCCTCGGTCGTGGCCTTTACGGCCGATAACGAGGTACTGGTCGGGCAGTCCGCTAAGCGGCAGGCGATCACCAATCCCAAGAATACCTTATATGCCATAAAGCGGCTTATCGGACGCCGCTTCAAGGATTCTGTGGTTCAAAAAGACATACATCTTGTGCCGTACAAGATTGTCGAAGCCGATAACGGCGACGCGTGGGTCGAAGTCAACGGCAAAAAAATGGCCCCTCCGGAAATTTCGGCACGCGTATTGATGAAGCTGAAAAAGGACGCCGAAGCGTTTCTCGGCGAGGAGATCAAAGAGGCGGTCATCACCGTACCCGCGTACTTTAACGACTCCCAACGCCAAGCAACGAAAGACGCCGGCCGCATTGCTGGGCTCGATGTCAAGCGCATCATCAATGAGCCGACCGCCGCAGCCATGGCCTTCGGTCTGGACAGAAAGCACGGAGACATCAAAGTTGCGGTCTACGATCTCGGCGGCGGTACGTTCGATATTTCCATCATCGAAATTGCCGAAGTCGACGGTGAGCATCAGTTTGAAGTACTTTCCACCAACGGCGACACCCATCTTGGCGGCGAAGACTTCGACCTGCGCATCATCGATTACATCTGCGACGAGTTTAAAAAAGAGAACGGCATCGACCTGCACAATGATCCGTTGGCTCTGCAACGCCTGAAGGAAGCGGCGGAAAAGGCGAAGATCGAGCTGTCTTCGAGCCAGCAGACCGACATCAACCTGCCCTACGTCACGGCCGATGCGAGCGGGCCCAAGCATCTCAATATGAAGCTTACCCGTGCCAAGCTCGAATCCTTGGTCGAGGATCTGATCTTGAAGACAAAAGGCCCGTGCGAAACCGCGCTCAAGGATGCTGGCCTCAAGCCCAGCGAAATCAACGAGGTTATCCTCGTCGGTGGGCAGACGCGCATGCCGAAAGTTCAGGATTTCGTGAAGGACATCTTCGGCAAAGAGCCTCGCAAGGACGTCAATCCGGATGAAGCGGTGGCGCTCGGTGCGGCGATCCAAGGCGGCGTTCTAGGTGGACAGGTCAAAGACGTACTGCTGCTGGACGTCACTCCGTTGTCTCTAGGCATCGAGACCTTGGGCGGCGTCATGACCAAGCTGATCGAGAAGAACACCACCATCCCCACCAAAACCGGGCAGGTCTTCTCGACGGCCGAGGACAACCAAACCGCGGTTACGATTCACGTCCTGCAGGGCGAACGTGAAATGGCGAAAGACAACAAGTCTCTCGGCAAATTCGATCTGACCGACATCCCGCCGGCTCCGCGCGGCATACCGCAGGTCGAAGTGACTTTCGATATCGACGCCAACGGCATCCTGCACGTGTCGGCCAAGGACAAAGCTACTGGCAAGCAGCAATCGATCCGCATCACCGCCTCCAGCGGCCTGACCGAGGACGAGATCAAGCGTATGGTCAAGGATGCGGAACTGCATGCCGAAGAAGACAAGAAACTGCACGAACTGGTAACTGCGCGCAATAACGCAGACGCCATGATCCATGCAACGAACAAGACGCTGCACGAACTTGGCGATAAAGTGGAAAGCGACGAGCGCAGCAAAATCGAAGGTGCGATTAGTGAATTGAAGACCGCCATGAACGGTGACGATAAGGCGGAAATCGAGCGAAAGACTGAACATCTGACCGAGCTTTCGGGTAAACTGGCGGAACGCTTATACGCACAGAAAGGCGAGACAGCTGGTTCGCCCGGCGCTGAAACCGAACAACCGACGGAAGCCAAGGCAGGCGAAGATGTCGTCGATGCCGAATTCGAAGAAGTGAAAGAGGATCGGAAATAAGGCCTTATCGCTCGGTTTGGCACTGTGCCATGAATGCAGATGAGCGGAAGCAAACTGCTCTGCTCATCCGCCCTCCTCTCCTAAGTTTATGCGTAAAGCAGTCGAGCTTTCGGGTGAGGGAAGGTGGCGAGGAATTAACGCCTGAGTATTTCGGGCAAGTTTGATGCGTCCTGCGCATTGACTCCAACTTAGCCGCAGGCAAAGCCCTGCGGCTCTTTATGTTATGGCGAAAGAAGATTATTACGAACTTTTAGGCGTGGCGCGAAACGCGAGCGATAGCGACATCAAAAAGAGCTTTCGCCGCTTAGCGATGAAATATCATCCAGATCGCAACCGCGACAATCCGAAAGCGGAAGAGCAGTTCAAAAAGATCAAGGAAGCCTACGATGTGCTTTCCGATCCGAAGAAGCGTTCCGCTTATGATCAATTCGGCCATGCCGGAGTTGATCCATCCATGGGCGCAGCCGGTGGGTTCGGCTTTACCGGCGAAAGTTTCAGCGACATCTTCAGTGATGTCTTTGGTGATATCTTCGGTGGCGGTGCGACAGGCCGAAGACGGGGCAGTCGCGTGCAACGCGGTGCCGATCTTCGCTATAACCTGGAGATCACCCTCGAGGAAGCGGTCGCGGGCACCGAAGTCAAGATCCGCGTACCGACCTTCGTAACTTGTGACGAATGCAATGGCACCGGCGCCAAGAAGGGCACGGGACCCACGACCTGCTCTACTTGCCAGGGCCATGGCGCCATCCGCATGCAACAAGGCTTCTTCGCCGTGCAGCAAACCTGCCCGACCTGTCACGGTACGGGCCAGCAAATAAAGGATCCTTGTCGCGTCTGTCACGGGCAGGGACGTGTTCAGGAAACCAAAACGCTATCAGTCAAGATCCCGCCAGGTGTGGACACGGGGGATCGTATCCGTTTGGCCGGCGAAGGCGAAGCGGGAGAAAGCGGAGGACCACCGGGCGACTTGTACGTACAAATCTCCGTTAAAGAGCACCCGATTTTTACCCGGGATGGTGCCAATCTCTATTGTGAGGTTCCGATCAGCTTCCCGACCGCTTGTTTGGGCGGCGAACTGGAGGTTCCAACGCTCGATGGCAAAGTGGTACTTAAGATTCCCGCGGAAACCCAAACCGGCCGGCTGTTCCGGCTGCGCGGCAAAGGGGTAAAACCGGTGCGCGGCGGCCCGCAGGGCGATCTGTTGTGCCGAGTCCGTATCGAAACGCCGGTACATCTCAATAAGGACCAGATCGAGTTGATCAAGAAACTGGACGACTCCCTGAGCGGGGGCGGCAGTCATCACAGTCCACAAGCACATGGCTGGCTCGACGGAGTGAAACAGTTTTTCGACAAACTCGGGCTTTAATTGCCGGATTGCCGGATTGTCGAAACGCCGCAAGGCCACTGATCGACACGAAAATACCAAAGCCATATCTCAGGAAAACCATAATGATCAAAGTTGGAATCGTCGGAGCCGCTGGTCGCATGGGACAAGCCTTGATACGCGCCTGCCTCGACACCAACGGAATGCTCCTAACAGCCGCGGTGGAGAGAAAAGGCAGCCCCGAAACGGGGAGGGACGCCGGAGAGCTTGCCGGACTGTCGAAGCTCAACATCCCCGTGGTTGACGACCTGAGCCGCGTCGTCTCGGGCCTCGATGTCGTCGTCGACTTCACTCGCCCCGAGGCAACCATGGAACATCTCGCGGTGTGTCGGGAGCACGGTAAACGACTCGTTATCGGTACGACTGGCTTCACGCCTGAACAGAAAGCGGATATCGAACATATCGCACTTACGATACCGCTCGTACTAGCACCGAACATGAGCGTAGGGGTAAATCTTTGCCTCAAACTGTTGGAAATCGCTGCGAAGGTCATCGGCGAGCAAACCGATATCGAGATCATCGAGGCCCATCACAGGCATAAAGTGGATGCCCCCTCCGGGACGGCATTACGTATGGGCGAGGTCGTGGCCGCCGCACTCGGCCGAGATCTGCGCGAATGCGCCGTCTATGGACGGGAAGGCTACACCGGGGAACGCGATCCCAAAACGATAGGCTTTTCCGTGATTCGGGCTGGCGATATCGTGGGCGAACATACCGTGATGTTCGCCGACGAAGGCGAGCGCGTCGAAATTACCCATAACGCGACCAGCCGCATGACCTTTGCCAAGGGAGCCATGCGCGCCGCCATTTGGCTTATGGACAAAACGCCGGGCATTTACGACATGCAGGACGTACTGGGGCTCAAGGCCTAACGGCTTACCTTCGCCTTAACGTGACAATTAGGTAATGGACAGTCGATTCCGTCCGTACTCTCCATGGGTCAACCGCCAAGTCAACACGCTTAAACTTCTTAGCAGGTCGTTTCTTAAGCCGCGGCTAATCCGGCTCACTTTCTGCCTTATCTTTTTCTTGCCGGTAGCGACGGCTGCTCCGCCACAAGCTGCCATCGCCAGCGCGCACCCGCTCGCCACGGAAGCCGGTTTTGAAATTCTGGATAAGGGCGGTAATGCGTTCGATGCCGCGGTGGCCATCAGTGCAGCACTCGCAGTGGTCGAACCTGCGGGATCGGGGCTCGGCGGTGGCGGCTTTTGGCTTCTTCATCGAGCGTCCGACGGCAAAACGGTGATGCTGGACGGTCGAGAGCGGGCTCCCTTGGCGGCCCGGCCCGACATGTACCTCGATGACGAAGGAAAAGCCGTGCCCAACAAATCAGTCAACGGAGCTCTTTCTGCGGGCATTCCAGGCATGCCGGCTGCGCTCGTGCATCTTGCCCGGAATTACGGACGGCTCCCACTCTCTAGCGACTTAGCGCCGGCTATTCGCTATGCCGAAGACGGGTTTCCCATAAGTGAACGTCATTGTCGACTACTGTCATTTCGCGCCGACGTATTGCGCAGGTCGAAAGCAGCAGCCAACGTTTTTCTAGTCAATGGGAAAATGCCCGAGCCCGGTGCGCTTTTGAAGCAAAAGGAACTCGCGAATACGCTCAAGCAGCTCGGCGAATCCGGCAAGATCGGCTTTTATAACGGCGATACCGCGAAAAGATTAGTCGAAGGCGTCCGAAGTGCCGGCGGCATTTGGACCGTACAAGACTTGTCCGATTATCGTGTAGTCGAGCGGGAGCCCGTTCAAGGCTTCTACCGTGGAATACGCATAACCGCGCCACCACCGCCTTCCGCGGGCGGGATCGGCTTGATCGAAATCCTGAACATATTGTCCGGCTACGATCTGAAAGCCGTCGACAGCACTACCCGCAAGCATCTCATAGTCGAAGCCATGCGGCGCGCCTATCACGACCGCGAGCGATTCCTGGGTGATCCCGATTTCGTAATGATGCCGTTACGTCGGTTACTCAGCCCGAATTATGCCGCCGGTTTACGCGCGGCGATACACCCGAGCCGAGCACTCCCGAGTCTGTATTTAAGTCAGTTCAACGCCCCTGAGCCGGATGGCGAAAACACCACTCATTTTTCCGTTCTAGACAGGGAAGGCAATCGTGTCGCCGCCACTCTAAGCGTCAACTATCCTTTTGGCTCCGGATTTATGCCTCCTGGCACCGGCGTATTGCTGAACGACGAGATGGATGATTTTGCCGCTCATCCCGGCTCAAGCAACGTTTACGGATTGGTAGGCGGTGAGGCTAACACCATTGCACCCGGTAAACGGATGCTGTCCAGCATGACGCCGACGTTTGTTGAGGACCAGCATCGCATAGGCATGATCGGAACCCCCGGCGGAAGCCGTATCGTCTCCATGGTACTGCTAGCCGTTTTGGATTTCGCCGAAGGCCACACACCGGATTCTTGGGTGTCCATTCCTCGATTTCACCATCAATATCTACCGGATGTTATCCAATATGAACCCGGCGGCCTAACCGAGGAGGAGCAAGTGGAACTTAAGAAAAGGGGTCATGAGTTGAAACCCATCGATCGCCGCTACGGTGACATGCAATCGGTTCTCTGGGACAAGAGCATTAATCGCGTTTACGCCGCCAGCGATCCGCGAGGCGAAGGCTTGGCCAAACTGAAATAGAGTGTTTCGCTGTTTTCCGAGGACTTGCGTTAACTGGACCTATGCGTCGCTTTCTCCGACACTGCATTGACGCGCGTTCGCGCAGCGCTCTCTATATTTGAGTGGTCAATTGCGCGTACGAAGCATTGTTTAAGTCTTGGCGGTCGAGAGAGATCACTCGACCGCCACGCTCACCTCAAAGCTTAGCATCGGGCCGTACAACGCGCGACGTCTGAGTTCGTAAAAAATCGCGCGGACGATGCACTGATTTTAGATGTCCAACCTTACCTAGACCCTCCCCTATTTCCGCGTATGGGAACTCCATCCGCCCGGTGACACCCTTCAGGCGCCACTACGACAACTTGAGAGTGGTCAAATAGTCCTTGAAGCTATCACTCAGTTCTGGATGTTTCAGGCCCTGCTCTACCGTTGCGATCAAATATCCGAGCTTTGAACCGCAGTCATAACGTTTACCATGGAATTCATAAGCTAGAACCGGTTCCTCGTGCAGCAGCATCGCAATAGCATCGGTAAGTTGAATTTCGCCGCCGGCCCCTTTAGCCACGTTATCGAGTTTGTCAAAAATGGCAGGGGTTAAAATGTACCGACCAACTACCGCCAAATTCGAAGGTGCATTTTCTGGCTTCGGTTTCTCGACGATTTGCTCCAACTTTCCAATGTTGTCTTGAATCAGATTAGCTTTAACGATGCCGTAGCTTTGAGTTTCCGAAGGAGCGATCCTCTCAACTCCCAGTACCGAACACTGCCATTCGTCGAAGATTTTAACCATCTGCGACAGACAGCCGGTATGCCCATCGTCGATCATGTCGTCAGCCAGCAACACGGCGAAGGGTTCATCTCCAATCACAGCCCGAGCACAATTGACTGCGTGCCCCAAGCCCAAGGCTTCCGCTTGGCGAATGTAAACGCAAGTGACATGGGGCGGGACGATGTTTTGAACAATCCGCAAGATCTCCGACTTACCGCGGTTGGCCAGCTCGGTTTCAAGTTCGTAGGCCTTGTCGAAATGATCTGAAATTGCCCTTTTCGTCCGGCTAGTAATGAACACCATGACGTCGACCCCGGCCGCAACCGCTTCTTCCACGGCATATTGGATCAATGGCTTGTCTACAATAGGCAACATTTCTTTCGGGCTCGCCTTAGTGGCTGGAAGAAATCGCGTTCCTAGGCCGGCAACCGGAAAAACTGCTTTTCTTACAATCCTCTTCATTGTTTGCTTTGCTCTTTACTCAACCAAATTAAATCTTGTGTTTATCCTCGAGATATCGAAGCACTATCTGAGCACATGTATCCAAAGAGTCGACACCTGAATGTAAGGTAATTTCAGGATTTTCTGGCTCCTCGTACGGAGAAGAGATGCCTGTAAAATCAGGAATTTCGCCAAGTCGAGCCCTCTTATACAAACCTTTGACGTCACGATTTTCGCACACCTCTACCGATGCATCGCAGTAAACTTCGATGAAATCTCCCTCACCGACTAGTGATCTCACCATTTGTCGGTCCCGTCGAAACGGGGATATAAAAGCCGTCAGAGCAATAACGCCTGCATCGATGAACAGCTTACTCATCTCGCCGATGCGGCGGATATTTTCCCGTCTGTCTTCTATACTGAACGCTAAATCAGAGCAAAGTCCATGCCGTACGTTATCGCCATCGAACACGTAGGTACGACATCCCCGTTCGAACAGCAGCTCTTCGACACGATGAGCCAAGGTCGATTTACCGGCCCCGGAAAGGCCGGTAAACCATAAAATAAAGCTTTTGTGCCCATTAAGCCGCTCTCGCTTTTCTCGTGTTACGGACGCGTTGTGCCATACGATGTTTGAACTCATAGAAATCACTTTCACTCGTTTTAATTCCCTCGAGTATTTTAGCCTTGAGTTCGATGGCGCTCACCAAGGATGGAAATTTATTTTTCAAAAAAAAGGCTCCACGAAGGAGCCTTTCGGAATCGATAGTCGATTTTTGATTATTTGGCCTTGGCAGATGCCGCTGCCGAATTTGGTGCTTCAGCGCCGACAGTAATCTTGTCGCGGTTCTTTTCGATTGTCGCGGTGCCAATTCCTTTGACACGCGCCAAATCATCCGCCGACTTAAATTTGCCGTTTTTTTCACGATCCTGAATAATCGCTTCCGCTTTTGCCTTGCCTACACCGTTTAAACTTTGGGCAAGCTGGTCGGCCGTAGCGGAATTAATATCTACTGGTTCAGCTGATACGCACCACGCACAGCTAAAAAGCATTAATGCAAATATAACTTTCCTAAGCTTCAACATGACGGCTCCTGTAGGTTGCAAATATGTTGCAAGCTTAAAGCTAGCAGTCGATGCCGCATATGCAATTGAAATTACTGTAGGAATTTTCGGATTTTTGCGTAAGCTTTTGCCGACAAGTCATTTAGGCAGTGCTTTACAGATGAGAGACCGATGAAAGCAGCGCTTGGGTTCTGTTACTGCCGAAGCGGACAGTATTGGAGGCGTTCTCATAGACACCTTCAAGGCAGTTGATAGGCGTGGTTGCTGACACTCCAGCGCATTCCACTGCACTTTCCAAGATTGACTTGTCGCCGGACCCAGACGATCCCAGTGCAGCAATGCACGTCGGAGCACGTCACGGCTGGATGGCAATTTTTGTGAGGAAGGACTTACACCGGCTGGTGTGCTAAACAGAATATGCTAGGACAGAGACAGAGGGACGGAGACGCAATACGATGCCTTTAATGGACCAAATCTATATCGCCTAATTTGTGGCGGCCTCAGGGGCAACTCAACTCCGCGCTTGATTGACTCGATCTCGCAGTTCTTTGCCAGGCTTAAAATGAGGTACAAACTTGGAAGCCAACTCGACTGAGTCGCCTGTTTTTGGATTCCGCCCCATCCTCGGTGGACGATAATGCAGCGAGAAACTCCCGAACCCTCTAATTTCGATGCGCTCGCCCGATGAAAGGGCATGGGTCATATGTTCGATCATTCCTTTTACCGCCAACTCGACATCCTTAAACGCCAAGTGGCCGTACTTCTCTGCTAAGAGATTGATCAATTCTGACTTTGTCACTGTCATTTCCATAAATAGCGGGGGGCAGTGTGTCCGCCCCCCTTGCTTGACCTGACTATTTATTTTCCATCTGTTCCTTGAAGATATCTCCCAAAGTAGGCATACCGGAGGAAGATTGCTGTGAGTACCCCTTGATTGCAGCAGCTTCCTCTTCTTGATCCTTCGCCTTAATCGAGAGAGTAATGGATTTGTTTTTCTTGTCGACCCCGATGAACTTCGCTTCGACTTCGTCGCCTACCTTCAACTGGGTACGAGCGTCTTCTACTCGATCGCGAGAAATTTCGGACGCGCGGAGATAGCCTTCAACACTGTCAGCCAGGGTGATAACTGCCCCCTTAGCGTCGACTTCCTTGACAACCCCGTTGACAATGCTGCCTTTCTCGTGGGTCGCCAAGTAATTCTGGAAGGGATCCTGCTCCAACTGCTTTATGCCGAGCGAGATTCGTTCCCGCTCAGGATCGATGGCCAGGATGATGGTCTCCACTTCATCGCCTTTCTTGTACTGGCGAATCGCTTCTTCGCCCGGAATGGACCAAGAAATGTCCGACAGATGCACCAGACCGTCGATAGCACCTTCCAGTCCGATGAAAATACCGAAATCGGTAATCGACTTGATGCTGCCCTTAATCTTGTCGCCCTTCTTGTGGCTCGCAGCAAATTCTTCCCAAGGATTGGGCTTGCACTGCTTCATGCCGAGAGAAATGCGACGACGCTCCTCGTCGATGTCGAGTACCATGACCTCGACTTCCTCACCCAACTGGATAACCTTGGCCGGGTTGACGTTCTTGTTGGTCCAATCCATCTCGGATACGTGAACGAGGCCTTCGACGCCCTCTTCCAACTCGACGAAACAGCCGTAATCCGTAAGGTTGCTGACCTTTCCGAAAAGGCGCGTGCCCGGCGGATAACGACGTGCGATATTCAGCCACGGATCCTCTCCCAGCTGCTTCAAGCCAAGCGAGACGCGATTCTTTTCCTGATCAAATTTAAGTACCTTGACCTGGATTTCTTGGCCGATCTGAACGGCTTCCGAGGGATGCCGCACTCTCTTCCAAGCCATATCGGTAATGTGGAGCAGGCCGTCGATGCCGCCGAGATCGATAAAGGCGCCATAATCGGTCAGGTTCTTCACCACGCCCGTGACGATCGCACCTTCTTTCAGGTTCTCGAGCAACGCTTCCTTCTCGGCGCTGAACTCGGATTCCACTACGGCGCGGCGGGAAAGCACAACATTATTGCGCTTTTGGTCGATCTTGATGACCTTGAATTCGAGGTCGCGCCCTTCCAAGTAGGATGTGTCGCGGACCGGACGCACATCGACCAGAGATCCGGGCAAAAAGGCGCGCAACGCACCGACGGCCACCGTGAAGCCTCCGCGTACCTTGCCCGTAATTCTACCGACCACGGTCTCATTCTTCTCGTACGCCTGTTCGAGCTCTTGCCATGCCTTCAACCGCTTTGCCTTGTCGCGGGACAACAGCGTAGCCCCTAAACCGTCTTCCAGCATGTCGAGCGCCACTTCGACCGTGTCGCCGATCTGTACTTCGATTTGTCCGTCGGAATTCAAGAACTGCCATTTGGGTATGACGCCTTCCGACTTCAATCCCGCATTGACTACGACCACATCGGGGCCGATATCGATTACGGTGCCCGTGATGATGCTGCCTGGGCGCATTTCCGCCTGAGCCAGACTCTCTTCAAACAATTGTGCAAAGCTATCGCTCATAAAACGAACTTGGTTCTAACAGCCAAGTTTCCCTAGCCGTTTGGGTTAATTGGTTAAACAAATTGCCGAGCAAACGCCGGCAACGCCTCAAAAATTACCGATTACGATCTTACCTACCGCCTATAATATCGAGACATCGGGCGATAACTTGATCAATCGTGAGATCGGACGAATCAATCAGAACAGCGCCATCCGGTACAATCAGCGGCGCCTCAGCACGTTCCTTGTCGCGCCGGTCCCGTTCTTCAATCTCTTTCGTTAAGCGTTCAAGGTTAACATCAGCCCCCTTCTCTTTCAACTGCTTATGCCGCCTTTTTGCGCGCACTTCCGCGCTGGCAGTTAAAAATATCTTATACGGGGCGTCGGGAAAAACGACTGTGCCCATGTCGCGGCCGTCTGCGACCAAGCCGGGTTCTCGCTGAAAATCGCGCTGCTTCTGCAAGAGTGCCTGTCGTACCGGCCCATAAGCGGCGATCTTCGAAGCCGTGTTGCCGCAGTCTTCCGTCTGGATTTGACAGGTAATCTCCTGGCCGTTCAGAAGGATGCGCGGCGGATCGTTCGCCTCGAATTGAAGATCCATCGACCGCGCGACACTGACAACGGCGTCGACATTGTGGGGGTCGATCGCAGCCTGGGTAACGGCGAAGGCCAATGAACGGTAGATGGCCCCGCTGTCCAAGAAATGCCAGCCCAGCGTCTTGGCCAACGCACGGCTCACCGTCCCCTTACCGGCACCGCTCGGCCCATCGATGGTGATCACCGGTACCTTCGTTGTCATAGGATCTCGCCGAAAATGGCAGTGATGTTTAGGCCCATATCGCGCGCCAACTCCACGAAGCTCGGAAAGGATGTATTGACGTTCGCGCAGTCGTCGATTTCGATCAGGCCGGCGGCCCGCAGCGCGGCAACAGAAAATGCCATGGCAATACGATGATCGCCGTGGGAATTTACTTTCCCCCCGGACAGTTTTCCGCCCCGTACAATCATCCCATCCGGCGTCGGCTGGGCGTCGATGCCCAAGGCTTGCAAACCGTCAGCCATTACTTGGATACGATCGCTTTCCTTGACCCGTAGTTCCTCGGCGCCGGTCAATCGAGTTTCCCCCTCGGCGCAAGCCGCGGCGACAAACAGAACCGGAAACTCGTCGATCGCCAAAGGCACCAATTCTTGCGGAATCTCGATCCCGCGCAGGCTACTTGAACGGATGCGGATATCCGCAACCGGCTCACCGCCCATCTCGCGGACATCGACGACCTGAATATCCGCCCCCATCAGACGCAGAATGTCCAAAACCCCGGTACGAGTCGGATTCACGCCCACATGCCGGAGGGTGACATCGGCATCTTCGCCGATTGCTGCGCCGACCATGAAAAATGCCGCCGATGATATGTCGCCAGGCACATCGATGTCGCAGGCAACAAGTCTCCCGTCCGGCTGTACGCATACGGTATCGCCTTCACGAACCACCGGATAGGAAAATCCGGCCAACATGCGCTCGGTATGATCGCGCGTAGGAGCCGGCTCGCGCACACACGTTCTACCGGCGGCGTAAAGCCCGGCCAAGAGAAGACAGGACTTGACCTGGGCACTGGCCACCGGCATATCGTAGTGAATCCCCCTCAGCTTGATGCTGCCTCTAATCTTGAGCGGAGCGGTTCCCGCCTCGGTAGTTTCCACCACTGCGCCCATCGTACGTAGCGGCTCGGTTACTCGCTTCATGGGGCGGCGGGAAAGAGAAACGTCGCCGGTCAAAACCGAGTCAAAATGCTGCCCCGCCAACAGACCGCAAAGGAGACGCATCGACGTGCCCGAATTCCCCAGGTACAACGGTTCTTTGGGCGCACGCAACCCATGCAGCCCCACACCTCGAATGCACACCTGCCCGTCTTGCGGGCCCTCGATGTCGACGCCCATCGCCCGAAACGCATTCATAGTGGCGAGGCAATCTTCCGCTTCCAAAAAGCCGGTGACGCGGGTCGTGCCTTCGGCCAGCGCACCCAACATGATGGATCGATGGGAGATGGATTTATCGCCGGGCACCCGGGCCTCTCCGCGAAGCGTGCCACCCGGCTGCACCCGAAAGCTGATCGTGTTGTTCTGCATGGACCTGTTATTTTTCAAGTTGATCTAAGAATCGTTGTCGCGCACTGCGGGCTTCGGAGAATAAAGAATAGAGTTCGTCCTCGGCCCCTCTCGAAATCAGACCAGCGGCCACACTAAGCTCTTCGCGGAACTGATGGATCAAGGATACGATTTGCCGCCGGTTCGCGAGGCAGATATCCAGCCACATTTTCGGATCGCTGGACGCGATACGGGTAAAGTCCCGAAATCCGCCAGCGGCATACTGAAAAATTTCCTGCTGCTCGTCTTTCTTACCTAGCATGTAAGTCAGCGTAAAGGCCAACACGTGAGGCAAATGGCTGGTCGCGGCCAACACTTCGTCGTGATGGGCTGGCTCCATTTCCGAAACCTTGGCTCCTATCGCTCGCCAAAAACGCTCAACCCGCTTGATGGCCAGCGGCGACGTGTTGTTTAGAGGCGTCAGGATAACTCGCTTGCCCTGATACAAATCGGCGGTCGAGGCATCCACACCGCTCCGTTCGGCTCCCGCGATCGGGTGGCCTGGCACAAAATTGTCGGGAATTTCACCAAAAACTCTTTCGGCGGATTCGATGACATTACACTTCGTGCTGCCCGCGTCCGTAACGACCGCTCGGGTGGACCATACCGGCTTCAACGCGCTAAAAATGGCATCAAAGGTCCCGACCGGGGTCGCGATCATCACCAAATCGGCACTTGCAGCGCCTTGCGATGTATCGGAATATCCGACGTCGATGACACCGCATTCCAATGCGTTTCGCAAGTTATCGGTATCGGCATCGACGCCCACGATTTCATGGCAGAGCCCTTTGGCGCGCGCGGCACGCGCCACCGATCCGCCGATCAGCCCCACGCCGATGATGCATAGACGCTCGATCATAAGGCCAAGACACGGTCCAGTGCGGCCAGGAAAATCCGGTTTTCTTCCTCGGTACCGACGGTGACCCGCAAATGATTGGGAAGCCCGTAATTGGCAACCGGCCGAACGATGACGCCCTGCCGTAACAGCGCCTCGTAAACCGGGGCTGCCGGTCTTCCCATGTCGACCATAATGAAGTTGCCGACCGAAGGAATGAAGCTTAAGTCGCGCTCGGTGAAGGCTTCGCTTAGTCGACGCAAGCCCTCTCGATTCAAGCTAACCGAACGGGTCAGATGATCGTTGTCGTCGAGTGCAGCCTTGGCGGCTTCCAAGGCCAGAGAATTGACGTTGAACGGTTGCCGCACGCGATTCAAAAGATCGGCAATCGCTGGGCTCGACACCGCATACCCGACCCGCAGCCCCGCCAGTCCATAGGCTTTGGAAAAAGTCCGGATCACGATCAAATTGGGAAAATCGGACAGCCACTCTATGCAATCGGGATAGTCGGGAGCTTCAACATATTCGAAATACGCCTCGTCCACAACGGCGATGACATGCTCGGGAAGGTCGCCGAGAAAACCGCACAACTCCGATTTCGTCAAATAGGTCCCGGTCGGATTATTGGGATTGGCAATGAATACGACCCGCGTCGATTCATCAACTGCCTGGGCCATGGCTTGCAAGTCATGGCCATAACGCGGCCCGTGAGAGCCATCATGGGCCGGTGCAACGACCGCCTGTGCGCCGACGGCTTGCGTCACGATGGAATAAACCGCAAAGGCATATTCGGAATAGATCGCTTTCGACTGCGGGGACAGGAAAGCGCGGGCCACCAACTCCAGTGCGTCGTTGGAACCGTTACCCAAGGTAATCTGTTCGGGTCGGACATCGAGTTTGCGCGATAATGCGGCCTTGAGCTCGAAACCGCTGCCGTCCGGGTATAGGTGGATTTCGGATGATGCACGACGTGCTGCTTCGAGCGCCTTCGGGCTAGGCCCTAGAGGGTTCTCGTTCGATGCCAATTTGACGATATTGCGTAGCCCTAACTCCCGTTCCAGTTCACTGATGGGTTTGCCGGGCAGGTAAGGCGTGAGCGCCCGAACTCCGGGAACGGCTAAATGTTCTGCTTTCATAAAGATGAATCGAATACTAGGATCGAACGATCAAGACGAGGCCCGAGGATAAGAACCGAGAATTTTCAACATCGTGACGCTTTTCTCAACTTCCTTTAATGCCTCCGCCAATCGAGGTTCATTCCGGTGTCCTTCCACATCGACGAAGAAGACATAGTCCCACGTACCCCGGCGAGACGGTCGGGATTCGATTTTGGTCATGCTGATGCTGTGCCTCGCAAAAGGCTCGAGGACAGCATAAAGAGCGCCGGGATTGTTCCGGGTCGAGAGGAGTAACGACGTCTTATCGTTTCCGGTGGCTCCGACCGGATTCCGCCCGATCACCAAGAACCGCGTGGTATTGTCCGGCTCGTCTTCGATGTTGCGCTCCAGAACATTGAGTCCATACAGCTCGGCCGCCACTTCCCCCGCTATGGCCGCGGTATTCGGCATGACAGCGGCAAGTCGTGCCGCCTCGGCATTGCTGCTGACGGCGGTCTTCCGAACGTTCGGAAGATAACGATCCAGCCATTCGCGGCATTGAGCGAGAGATTGTTGATGGGAGAAAACTTCACGTATTTCTTCGGAGCTACTCAACTTGCTCATCAGGTTGTGGTGAATACGCAGCCCCACCTCGCCGGCGATGAGCAAAAAGGATCGCAAAAAGCTATCCAGGGTGTGGGTGATCACCCCTTCGGTAGAATTTTCGACGGGCACCACGCCGTACTGGCAGGCGCCGCTTTCGACAGCCCGGAAAATTTCGTCGATAGCCGGCAAGGGCACCGCCTGAATGGCATGGCCGAAGTGTTTGTAAGCGGCCTGCTGCGTAAACGTGCCCTGAGGACCGAGAAAAGCAACGGTCAACGGTTTTTCCAAGGCCAGGCATTCCGACATGAGCTCGCGGAAAAAACGGGTGACTGCTTCCTGGCTCAAAGGACCACTATTGTTTTCGGCGATGCGCCGCAGCACTTCCGCTTCCCGCTCGGGGCGGTGAAAACAATCGACCTCGCCCGCCGCCGTCTTGATTTCGGCAACTTGCTGGGCGCAGCGCGCACGCTGGTTCAACAGCTCCAAGATCCGATCGTCGATCGCATCGATCTCCTTGCGGAGGTGAAGCAACGCAGTATCGACAGTCGATGTATTGTTCGAATTCTCCATGACAACTCGTTATATGACGCGGGCGGAAAGCACTCCCTTGATGGCCCGGATATGTTCCAGCGTTTCGGCGGGCACCTCGGTATTGAGGTCGATGAGCGTATAAGCAAGTTCACCTCTCGACTTGTTCAACAAATCGAGAATATTGAGGTTGGCGTCGGCCAGCGCACCGGAAATCTGCCCTACCATCTTGGGCACGTTCTCATTCGCTATTCCGAGGCGGACGCCCTCGGTCCGCGGCATGACCACGTCCGGAAAATTCACCGAGTGTCGGATGTTACCGTTTTCCAGAAAATCCCGCACTCTATCGGCCACCATTACCGCACAGTTTTCCTCGGCTTCGGCGGTGGAGGCACCGAGATGCGGGAGTACGACGGCGCGAGGATGATTCAGCATGGCGCGCGAGGGAAAGTCGCATACGTAGGCGGCGAGATGGCCGGCGTTCAGAGCGCCGTACACGCTGGCGTCGTCCACGATGCCGGCGCGGGAAAAATTGAGCAAGACCGCCCCTTTCTTCATGATGCCGATTCGTGCCGCATTGACGAGGTGGCGCGTCTGGTCGTTCAGCGGCACGTGCAAGGTCAGGAGGTCGACCTTCGCAATCAAATCGTCGATGCTCGCGGCCCGCGCAACCGACGAAGACAGCTGCCAGGCGCTTTCGACGGTAAGCAGCGGATCGTAACCGATCACATGCATGCCCAAACCCGTCGCCGCATTGGCCACTCTTACGCCAATAGCGCCCAGTCCCAAAACCCCCAAGGTCTTGCCCGCCAGCTCGAAACCGGCGAATTGTTTCTTAGTTTTTTCGACGCGGTGATGAATCGTCTCGTCGTCGCCCTCCAACTGGCGGGCAAAGTCCCAAGCCGTACAAATGTTGCGGGCCGCCAATAGCATCCCCGCAATGACCAACTCTTTCACGGCATTGGCGTTGGCGCCCGGTGCATTGAACACCGGAATGCCGCACTTCGAATACTCCGCGACGGGAATGTTGTTCACCCCGGCGCCGGCACGTCCCACCGCCTTCACCGATTCCGGGATGGGCACGCCGTGGAGGTTATGGGAGCGCAGCAGTATCGCGTCGGGATGCTGAATTTCCGACGCAATCTCGTAACGGTCGCGGGGCAGTCGCTCTAATCCGGCCACCGAGATGTTGTCGTAGGTGAGAATCTTGAACATGAAACTATCCGTGTCTGCGCTCGAACTCGCGCATGAATTCGATTAAGGCATCGACTCCTTCTTCAGGCATCGCGTTGTAGATGCTAGCCCTGAATCCACCTACCGACCGGTGCCCCTCCAGGTTCACTAATCCTGCTGCTTTGGCTTCGGCCAAAAACGTTTTTTCCAGGTCCGCTTTCGCCAGCCGGAACGGGACGTTCATGCGGGAACGATAAGCCGGCTGGATGGGGTTCGAATAGAACGTCGAACCGTCGATAGCGGCGTACAGTTTTTCCGCCTTACGGATATTGCGCGCTTCGACGGCAGCCAATCCGCCCTGATCCCTCAGCCACTCCAACACCAGGCCCAGCAAATACCAGTTGTAGGTCGGCGGCGTATTGAGCATGGAACCGCTGTCCGCCTGCTTCTTATAGTCGAAGATCGACGGCGTACCAGTCAGGGCCTGCCCGATCAGATCTTCGCGCACGATCACCACGACGATACCGGCCGGCCCCATGTTTTTCTGCGCGCCGGCGTAAATCAAGCCGAATCGGCCGACATCCAGCGGGCGCGACAGGATATTGGACGACATGTCGCAAACCAGCGGCAGCCCGGCCGAGTCAGGAACATCCTGGAATTCGACCCCGCCGATGGTTTCGTTGGCGGTGTAATGGAGATAAGCCGCATCCGGATCGATGCGCCAATCGGAGCGAGGCGGAACAGTCGTAAAGCCGCTTTCCTTGGAACTCGCCGCAATAGCGACCGAGCAGTACCGCTCGGCCTCGGAAACGGCCTTCTCCGACCAGAGGCCGGTATTGACATAGCAAGCCTTGAATTTTCCCCGAAGAAGATTCATTGGGACCGCCGCGAATTGTCCGGTCGCGCCACCTTGTAAAAACAAGACTTTGTAATTCGCCGGAATCGTCAGAAGCTCGCGCAGGTCCGCCTCGGATTTCTCGGCGACGGCGACAAAATCTTTGCCGCGGTGACTCATTTCCATGATCGACATACCAGTGGAATGCCAATCCGGCAACTCTTCGCGCGCGCGGAGCAACACCGGCTCTGGAAGCATGGACGGTCCCGCGCTGAAATTGTAAACCCTAGCCATCGTCGCCCTCCTGGTCTTCATCCGTTTCCGCCAACTCGTCGTTTTCGCCCTCAAGGACCGGAATCCTGTCCACTCCGACGACTTTTTCACCCGGACTGAGGCGGATCACCGTCACGCCTTGAGTATTGCGCCCGAGTTCCCGAATCTCTTCGACCCGCGTCCGCACCAGCGTGCCGGCATCGGTGATCAGCATGATCTCGTCCGAATCCTGAACGAGTACGGCGCCGACTACCGAACCGTTACGTTCGCTGGTTTGGATGGCGATCACGCCTTGGCCGCCGCGGCGGTGTATCGGAAAGTCGCTCAGCGCCGTACGCTTGCCGAACCCGTTTTCGGTAATGTTCAGCACCGAACCCTCGGTGCCGATGATGAGGGCAATGATCTTCTGGCCGTCGTGCAGCGTCATGCCGCGGACGCCGGTTGCGCCACGCCCCATGGGCCGCACGTCCTCTTCCTCGAAGCACACGGCCTTGCCCGCATTGCTGAACAGCATGACATGCTGCTTGCCGTCTGTGATGGCCACGTTCACCAAGTGATCGTCCTGCCGCAGATCGATGGCGATTTTCCCGGACGGGCGCGGACGCTCGAACTCCCGCAGCCCCACTTTTTTGACGATACCCGAGGCGGTCGCCATGAAAACGTAATGGCTTTCGTCGAATTCCCGAATCGGGAGGATGGCATTGATGCGCTCGCCCTGCTCCAGCGGCAGCAGATTGACGAAAGGCTTGCCGCGCGACACGCGGCTGGCCGAAGGCAGCTCGTAGACCTTGAGCCAGTACACCTTGCCCACGCTCGAAAAGCACAGAATGGTGTCATGGGTGTTGGCCACGATGAGTTTTTCGATGAAATCCTCTTCCTTGGTGGTCGCCGCCGCCTTGCCGCGCCCGCCCCGCCGTTGCGCCCGGTAGGCGCCGAGCGGCTGCGATTTCACGTAGCCTTCGTGGGAAACCGTGACCACCACGTCTTCCTCGGTGATCAGATCTTCCGCGGACAAATCGAGACGATCCTCGATGATTTCGGTGCGACGCTTGTCGCCGAACTGGTCGCGGATGGCGACAAGCTCGTCGCGGATGACTTCCATCAATCGCTTGTCGCTGGCCAAAATTTCGAGGAGCTCGTCAATCTGCGCCAACAGCTGCTTGTATTCATCGATGATCTTGTCCTGCTCCAGCCCGGTCAGGCGGTGCAGACGGAGATCCAAAATTGCCTGCGCCTGCTCCGGCGACAGGTTGTAACCGTGTTCGGTCAGACCGTAACCGGCCGCGAGGTTTTCCGGACGGGACCGCATTGCGTCTTCCGCCCTGGCCAGAAGATCCGAAACCACGCCGGGACGCCAGGTGCGCTCCAATAGCCGCTGTTTCGCTTCCGCAGGATTGGGCGACGTCTTGATCAGTTCGATCACTTCGTCGATATTCGCGAGAGCGACGGCCTGACCTTCCAGGATATGCGCACGTTCGCGCGCTTTTCGAAGATCGTACAGCGTGCGCCGGGTGACGACTTCGCGGCGATGATCGATAAACGCCGCGAGCAACTCCTTGAGGTTCAGACAGCGCGGACGTCCGTCCAGCAAGGCCACGGTATTGATGCCGAACACGCTCTGCATGGCGGTCTGCTGATAGAGATTGTTCAGCACCACTTCCGGCACTTCGCCGCGCTTGAGTTCGATCACCATGCGCATGCCGTCCTTGTCCGACTCGTCGCGCAGCCCGGAAATGCCCTCCAGCTTCCCCTCCTTGGCCAGCTCGGCGATTTTTTCCATGAGCCGGGCCTTGTTCACCTGATACGGCAACTCGCTGACGATGATGCTGGTGCGTCCGCCGTCTTCCTCGAAATCGCAGCGGGCACGGATGTAAATGCGGCCCCGGCCGGTGAGATAAGCTTCACGGATGCCGCTCGCCCCATTGATGATGCCGGCTGTGGGAAAATCCGGTCCCGGGATGTGTTCCATCAGTTCGGCGATGCCGGCATCCGGATTCTCGATCAGCAACAAGCAGGCGCTGATGACTTCGGTGAGATTGTGGGGCGGGATATTCGTCGCCATGCCCACCGCGATGCCTGCCGAACCGTTGATGAGCAAGTTCGGAATGCGCGTGGGCAGTACCGAAGGCTCTTTTTCGGATTCGTCGTAGTTCGGGATGAAATCGACCGTCTCTTTCTCGAGATCGGCGAGCAATTCGTGCGCAATGCGGGCCATGCGCACTTCGGTATAACGCATGGCCGCCGGCGGATCGCCATCGACCGACCCGAAATTGCCCTGACCGTCGATTAGCATATAGCGCAGCGAAAACGGCTGGGCCATGCGCACGATCGTGTCATACACCGCGGCGTCGCCGTGCGGATGGTATTTACCGATGACGTCACCCACGACGCGGGCAGACTTCTTGTAAGGCTTATTCCAATCGTTGCTCAGCTCGTGCATGGCGTAAAGCACGCGCCGATGTACCGGCTTCAAACCGTCACGCACATCCGGCAAGGCGCGCCCCACGATCACGCTCATGGCGTAATCGAGATAGGACTGTTTCATCTCGTCTTCGAGACTGACCGGAATAATTTCTTTGGCGAAGGAAGTCATGAGGGAGTGCTGTACCGTAAAGGAGCCGCGCCGCTTCAGATACGCCGCGTAAATAACCAACCGGCATTATAACCGTTGAGGCGTGGCCGCTCCACTAAAGCAGGAACGACAGTTGTTCACCGTCCCTGTGCATAAGATTGTGGACCGACCTTAGATAGGCAATCTAAATCATTATTAACCCGGCCTATAAATATAGGCCGGGTTAATCCGGGGCAGGGATGCCCCGGCGCGGCGACAAGCCGCGTGAGCCCAGGCCGGGCTTGTACCGGCCTGGGCGGCGGCCCGAAATACCAGGAGGGTATTTACGGGCCTGATTAATAATACCCAAGACATTCAAGAAAATGGCGGAAATCTGGCCAGTACCGGACAAGCACCCGGCTTACCGCCCCTGCCGCCTCCATCGATCGACGATACCCTCGATGTCTAAATCTTCCGGACCGGACTTCCACGCCGAATAGAAATCCGCGTCGTTGCTGTTGGGCGTCGGGTCGGGCTTATAAATCTGGGTCCGGGTAGGGAGTGGGATGGCCTCGCCGAGGATCATGGCCTCGCCCCGGCTGAGAGACGTCAGGATATCGACCAAATCGGACTCGCCCTCCGGCACCAGCTTGCGCACATAGTCCTGGTCGTCGGGATTGGTAATGCGCAGGCAGATGTACGTGCCGCATTGCGACAATACCGTTTCCGACAACTCGTGGGGCCGCTGACTGATAACCCCCAAACCGACACCGTACTTGCGCCCTTCCTTGGCGATCCGCTCCATGGTCTTGCGAGTGCCTTCAAACTGGGTGTTGGACTCACGGGGAATATAGGCATGAGCTTCTTCGCAGACCAGGAGAATGGGAAACTCTCGGTTGAACGGGTTCCAGTAATTGAACTCGAAGGCCAAGCGCCCGATCTGCGCGGAAACGGTCGGACGCACGTCGAAAGGTACCGGGCTCAAGTCGATAATCGTGATCTGACATTTGGGGTCGCCCAATCCGACGAAATCCCGCAGCAGCCCGGGCAGACTCTCCGAGCGGTTCCGTCTTACCGGATTGAGCAGAAAATCATAGCGCACGTCATTGAGCCGGCTCAGCAGCTTGACCAGAAACTCGTCGAACTGGCCGAACAGCGGGCCTTTGGTCTTGCCGAAATCGGTGCGGAATTCATTGGCTTCCTTGAAGCTGTCGTAAACCTCCTGTAACGAGAAATAAATTGGCGAGTCGAGCGAGATTGTTTCCAAATCCAGGGATTTCGCCGATTTTTTCTTCAACTCGTAAATCGTCTCGCGCAGGAAAGCAGTCTGTATGGCAGCTCCCGGGTCGTTGCGATCGATCAGCAGGTCGAGCAACTCGGCGAAAGTCATCAGCCAATAAGGAATTTCCAGGGCTCGGGCGTCGAGATAACGCGTCTGTTCCGGCTTAAAGGCGGAATGGAGAGCCCTGCTCCTATCCTTCCAGCAATATTCGCCGTGCAAATCGAGCAGGATGATATGCGCGTTGGGCATGGCATCGACCATGCGCTGAATCAAACTTGCCACCGACCATGACTTGCCGGAGCCGGACTGCCCGAGAATAGCGAAATGGCGACTGCACAAAGCCGACGGATCCAGGTAAACGCCGGTCGAGGGATGGCTGCGGAGATAGCCGGGATTGAACCGATACTGCCGGTAATTCGCGAAAATCGAATCGATCTCGTCCTCGGCCACGATGTGCACTTCGGCGCCGGGTGTCGGAAAATGCCTTACACCGCGCTGGAACACGCCTTCATCGGTAATTTGTCCGAGCGGCGTAAGCGCGACCAGGCTGCCGGCCGCGGAACGGCATATTCGACCACCGGAACGATCTGCTTCTACATGATTGATCAGCGCCAAGGATCGAAAACCGTGCTGACGGATCGACACGTAAGACCCCGGTTGTCCGACCACTTTGAGTTCACCGTCCACCGACACTGTCGGGCAAAAGCCTTCTTCCTCGCTCAACAGCTTGGCTACGAATTGACCGTTGCGAACTTCCAGCAAATGACCAATCAGCGTATCGGTGTGTTCGGACATAACGGACCCCTAAAAAGCGCCTGTAAGAAAACCGGAGCCTCCAGCCGGTTCGGTCCGACGGCTGGGAGCCGCCGCTCGCTCCGATCCCGACAGTCACTGTAGAACTTCTGGAGAACTGGCCCAAAAGTTAGACCAGTTCGGCGAATATGCGAATCGGGCCGGTGCGATTCGGCCTGCGCCGCCAATCTTGGCGCCGCCCACCTCCTGCTATCCGAACTGCCTCGCTGGCAGTACAAGGACCAGGGAAACGCCAGCGCTAAAAATAAGAAATTTCTTGTTTCCTCCCACCTATACTCTAGGCCGTCATCCCCATGGTCCCCGGATTTTTCCTAACACCAGCGCGGATGGGCTTTTCGCAACGTGAACGAACCCTGCCTCGACGATGCAAACGGAACGCGCGCCCGCGCTTTGCCTGCCGAGCGGACTGAACAAAGGCTTCTCTATGAAAATCAATCTTCCCGTCACTGCAAACGAATCGACGTATCCCGCCGCTACACAACTGATCTCGACTACCAATTTAAAGGGAATCATCACTTACGCGAACAAGGACTTTCAGACAGTCGCCGGGTTCACCGAACAGGAGCTATTGAATAAGAACCACAATATCGTTCGACATCCGGATATGCCGCCGGAAGCGTTCGCCGATCTCTGGACCACCTTGAAAAACCGGACCCCTTGGATGGGCATCGTCAAAAATCGATGTAAGAACGGCGACTATTACTGGGTGGACGCATTCGTTATGCCGATGCTGGATAAAGACCGCATAATCGGCTACGAATCGGTGAGGGTGAGTCCTTCACGGGAGTACGTTGCTAGGGCCGAAGCGCTCTACCGGTCGTTCCGCGAAAAAAAGTTCAAGCTGCCTTCGCTGCTCCGATTGAGCTTCTCGGCGAAAGCGTTCGTCGGATTTCTCGTCGCCACGGCACCCCTGCTAGCTCTCGGTTTTACCGGAGCCGGCGCGCAACCCGCGTTTTATGCGGCAGCCGCCGTCAGTATGGCCCTCTCGTTATTCATGGCACGTCTTCTCACACGGCCGCTCACCCAGGCTGCGAATTTCTCCAAGCAGTTCATCGACAACGGCATCGCCCGAAAGGTCTATGCCGGAAGAGATGATGAAGTGGGCCAATTGCAGACCGCTATCGTCTCCTTGCAGGCTAGGCTGCGAACCGTAATCGGGCGCTTCGATGACGCCGCCGCCCGGCTCCAGGACATGGCGACTCACGCCCGGCAGGCTGCGGCCCAGACCAGCAACGACCTCACCCATCAGCAGTCGGAGATCGCCATGGTAGCGACGGCCGTCGATGAAATGACGGCAACCGTTCAGAGTATCGCCCGCAATGCCGCAGAAGCCGCTTCCGCAGCCGACCGCGCGACCCATGCAGCCGGCAAGGGCAAACATGCCGTGGGGCAGACCAGCGTTGCAATCGACGACCTGGCCCATGAGGTCGAGAATGCCGCACAGGTGATAGAAAAACTGGAACAAGAAAGCAGAGGCATCGATGTCGTAGTCAACGTGATCCGCGACATCGCCGACCAAACCAATCTGTTGGCCTTGAACGCCGCCATCGAGGCTGCGCGCGCGGGCGAGCGGGGACGCGGTTTCGCGGTCGTTGCCGAAGAAGTACGCAAGCTGGCGTCCACCACCCAGAGTTCGACCCGGGAAATCCAGAAAATCGTCGAGCGGCTGCAGAAAGAAGCCCAGGAAGCCACCGCCGTTATGGAGAAAGGCCGCCGGCAAGCTCAAGTGAGCGTGCAACAGGCGGAGGTCTGCAATGAAACGCTTTCCGAGATCACGCGAGCGATTGAAGAAATCAAGGATATGAATGTGCAGGTAGCAAGTGCCGTGGAGGAGCAATCCTGCGTCACTCAAGAAATCATGCGCAACGTTGAAAACATCAACCAAAAAACCAAGAACATCGCGAAAGAGGCTGAGCGGACCGCCAACACTAGTGAACAAGCGTTACAGTTGGCTGTGGATCTTGAAAACCTCATGAACCGTTTCGCCCAGGCCGACGAATGAGCGATTCGACTAACCATCCAATCGGACGCTCGAGACTTTGCGCACGGGAAGCATTAACCGATCAACTGACAAGAGCAAAAGCCGACGACCGGCCATCACGAGAGGAGCTTGTGCCGGGCTGTATCTATAGCGTTTTCGATGTCCTCCCCGCTGGGATAAGTCTCTTTCTGGGACTCGTATCGAGCGAACAAATCGCCCGGAATCCGGACCAGATACTGGCGGACTTGGTGGTTGACCCGATTCCGGCCCCTGTCCATGAAAACACGCCGCTCGAAATCGTGAAAAACCGGCTGAAAAACGAGCACCTGGCGGCTCTAGCGGTTTTCAACGATAGCGGTGATTTTATCGGAGCCGTAACCCAAACCAGCCTGATTGACGCGCTCCTGAAGCGCGAAAAGGAACTTTTGTCGGATGCATCGCATCGCCATGCCGAATTGTCGACGAATCGCGACCCTTCGCCATCCTGGTCCGAGCAGCTGAGGTCGCTTAGCCTAGCGACCCGCTCCTTGCTGCGGATCATGAATACGATAAAGCTGGAACGGCATCTATTGGAAAGCTCTCTCGAATATCTGACCCGTCTGTTATCGGCGCGCTACGGGGCGATTGGAATTTTCGACGAGCAAGGCCAACTCGCCGAATTCATCTACACCGGTTTGAGCGAAGAACAGGCGCAGCGCATCGAACACTGGCCGGAAGGAAAAGGACTGCTGGGGAGGGCGCTGGCCCGGAATCAGTTTCTGCGGCTGCAGAATCTGCACGAGCACCCGCATGCGGCGGGATTTCCGCCGGGCCACCCGCCCATGCGCAATCTTCTCGCCGTCTCGATTTCCCACAACGGAGAGACGTATGGGCGCCTCTATCTCTGCGATAAGACCGACGGCGGGTTCTTCGACGGGGACGACGAACTTCTCGTCGCCACCTTTGCAGATACTTTAGCCTTGGCAATCCGGAATATCTGGAACAAAGAAGGACGCCGGCGCGCCGAAGAACAGCTTCGAATCGCCGCCAGCGTGTTCGAAACCAGTTCGGAAGGCATCCTCATCACCGACGCCAAAGCCAATATCGTGATGGTGAATCGTGCGCTGACCACCATCACCGGCTACTCGAAAGACGAGGTGATAGGACGCAAACCTTCGATGTTCAGTTCCGGACGGCACGACCGGCAATTCTATCGCCAAATGTGGCTCAGCCTGGATGAATCCGGCCAATGGCAGGGCGAAATCTGGAATAAACGGAAGAGCGGCGAGATCTACCCGGAATGGCTGAGCATCACTGCATTGAAGGACGACGGACATCAAGTCATTCGCTACATAGGTGTATTCGCCGATCTAAGCTCCCGAAAATTTACGAATTCTCTCGTCGATCAGCTGATCAATCACGACCATCTAACCGAACTTCCTAACCGACTGATGTTCCGCAATCACCTGAAAAAAGCCATCCTCAGGGCGCATGGCGAACGCAAGCAGGCGGCGTTGCTGTACCTCGACATCGACCGCTTCAAGACCATCAACGATACTTTCGGCCACCAGATCGGCGACCGCCTGCTGCAACAGGTTGCCGAGCGGCTGACAAAGTGCTTGCGTGAAAATGGACGCACCCGCCGAGGCGACATCGTTGCAAGGCTGGGCGGCGATGAATTTGCACTTATTGTCAACGACCTAGGTGGCCCAGACGATGCGAACAAAATCGCCCAGCGGGTGTTGGAGGCATTTACGGAACCTTTTCTGTTCGGCGATCGTACACGCCGCATTACCGTGACCATCGGCATCGCTTTGAGCCCCCGCGATGCCGAAAACGTCGACGACTTGATCCGCCACGCCGATTTGGCGATGTACGATGCCAAGCACCAAGGCCGGAACACCTATCAGTTCTATTCCGGCAAAATCCACGAGAAAAACAGCACGCGGCTGGATTTGGAAAACGACTTATACAACGCCCTGGAGCGAAGAGAATTCTCGCTTCATTATCAACCTCAGGTTGACCTACGAAACGGCCGCATCGTCAGCATGGAGGCGCTCATCCGCTGGAATCACCCGGACCGCGGCATGATTCCTCCAGACCAGTTCGTGCCGCTTTTGGAAGACACCGGCCTGATTAATCCGGTCGGAGATTGGGTACTCGAGCAGGCCTGTCGGGACTGTCTTCAGTTCGGGAAAATCCTGGGAACCGATCTCAGCGTCTCGGTGAACCTATCCGGCCATCAATTCCGGAATAACCTCACCAAGATCATCGAGTACATTCTGTCACGCGTCGGTCTTTCGCCGTCACGGCTCAAACTGGAGCTGACCGAAAGCCTCGCGATGCAGCAGGTGCAAGAGACCATCGCCGTGTTGGATCAGCTGGCCGACATGGGGATCGACGTGCTGATCGACGACTTCGGCACCGGTTATTCCTCGCTAAGCTACCTGAGGCAATTCAAAATTTCCGCCCTCAAGATCGACAAATCCTTCATCGCCGGCGCGTGTTTGGAGAACGATAACGGAAAAATCATTCGAGCGATCATCGGTTTGGCCCACAATCTCAACCTGCAGGTCGTTGCCGAGGGAGTAGAATCGCCCGAACAACTCGAATTTCTCCGCAGCCACCATTGCCATTTTGGCCAGGGCTATTTGTTCGGCCGGCCGCTGCCGCTTTCAGAGATCGCCCAATTGGCAGGGCGCCGCATGGATCGCAGTGGCCCGTTGAACTGACAAGAATCTTGGACCAATTCCTAATCGCTCCCGGAACTGCCTGCCGTCAGCCTTGAATCCGATACCACGCCAGGCCGATCCATTCGTGAAATGCGAAGGCGCTGTTGGTTATGGCCCGATAGCTGGGTACAAAATCGATCGGCCTGAGGCGGTCCGTCGGCACATATCCCGTTCCGGCAGGGACCACTTCCAAGCCTTCCCGCTCGAACTCCGGAACCGCTCGCGGCAGATGCCAGGAATGGCTAACGAGATAAATCCGGCGTATGCCTGCTTGCCTGAGAATCGGCGCGGAGAATCGGCCATTCTCTCTCGTACTTAGGGACCTGCTTTCGACCCAGCGGACCGGGACGCCGAACTCGTTCTCCAAAATCGAGCGCATGATAGGACCTTCCGCCGCGTAGCCTTCGGGCGCGCCGCCGGTGACCAAGATCGGTTTTCCGGTCTTGCGGCACAAGGACGCTCCGTATCGAATCCTTTCCAGAGTGCGATCATTGACGGTTGCATCGCCGCCATACTCCGGTGCATTCGACCGAATGCCCCCGCCGAGAATCACGATGGCTTCCGCATCGCGGTCGACGGCAGGCAGAGGCGGAACCTGGAGCGTAGCCAACAGACAGTTGGACACGTAAGGTATCGACAGCAGCCCCAATCCGAAAAGGCCGACGGCGATCAAACCGCGGCCCAGCCGAGGCCGCATCTTGAGCTGCCAGAAACCGATTGCTCCGATAACGAGCATGTTGAGCGGAGGCAACAGCAACGCAGCGAAAAGATTGGTAATAGACCAGTTCCAGTTCATGATATGACTATATTTATGAAAAGAGACAGCAGAACGTATTAGCGGACATCGGGGACGGGATAGCCGCTAGAATCAGAAGAAAAGCACGAAAATTCCAGGCTGCGTTTTTCCGCTTCCTCTCGTCCGGCTCGTAATATTTTTCAACTGCTCTTCTATCATTGAGAGCTCAGATCCAATCCACTTATTGTTGTCGAGACCATTTCATGCAATCGATCAAGGCTCGAGTCTTTAAGCCTTTTGTATTTCTTAAAGTTCAAATGGCTTATGTTTTTGTGGCCGTCCTGCTAACGTCTCCTGTTTCCCGGGCCGAAACCCAGAGTGCCTCCGCTTTTTATGAAGACGCCTTGGTTTATTACAACAAGGAGGATTACAACACTGCGGTGATTCAACTGAAGAATGCTCTACAGTTATCACCTGGACTACCTTCGGCTCATCTGCTTCTGGGACTCTCTTATCTCAAACTAGGAAACGGAGAACTAGCGGCCGAGGAACTGCTTAACGCCAATCGCCTGGGCGCGGATCGCTCCTTGACCGTAGTGCCACTCGCCCAGGCCCTACTAACGCAGATGAAGTACCACGATCTGCTCGCGACGGTGTCGGCCGAAGGTTTTCCACCGGAGCTTCGGTCCGAGATTCTCGCTCTACGCGGACAAGCTTATACGGAGGTGCGGGATTTCGAAGCAGCGGCGGCGAGTTTCCGGGAGGCAGGGAAACTCGATCCGAAAGCCGTTTCGCCATTGGTTGGGCAGGGAACCCTGCTCTTGCGGCGAGGCATGGTGGACGACGCCGAAAAGATCGCAGCAGAAGCCGTATCCCGCGATGCGACCAATGCCGATGGCTGGAATCTCAAGGCGTCGATCAGTCACGCCAAGGGGCAACATGAACAAGCCATAGAAGAATATGGCCGCGTGATCGACCTAGAACCGAAGCATTACGAGGCCCGACTCGCCCGCGCCGGCCTGCTGTTCGAGCTGGGCAAGAACGATCATACTTCGGAAGACCTGAATTTTCTGCGAAAGACGCAACCCTTCGAGCCTAGGGCCAACTACCTTTACGCGCTGTTAATGGCGCGTAAAGGTGCGCCCGAAGCTGCGAAAACCGCGTTGAACGAAACTGTAACCGTTATCGATGGACTCGATACGCAAGTCGTAAGGGGAAAACCTACTTTATTGCTGGTGGCGGGGTTATCTAATTACAACCTGCGCCACTTCGAAAAAGCTCGTGAATTCCTGACCCACTATTTCGGGCAATATCCAGGCCATGCAGAAGTCGCCGAAGCGCTCGGCTCGGTGCTGGTGGAGCAAAGAGACCATAACGAGGCTATCCGTATCCTCAGCCAGGCACTCAAGTACCATCCCGATCATTTCCGCTTGCTGTATTTGCTCGGCACCGCTTACATGCACAAAGGCCAGCATTCGGACGCGATCACCGCACTCGAGAAAGCGAGCCAAGCCAGCGGCGGTTTAGCGGAGGTCAAAACCCAGTTGGCATTTAGCCGCTTGGGAACGAGTCAGCAGAACATCGGTATCAGCGAACTGAGATCCATTCTCGAGAACGATCCCGGCCAGCGCCCAGCGGCAATCGCGCTCGGTGTGCTGTACCTAAAACGGGGGCAGCCAGCGGAAGCCGTGAAGATTCTGACAAAGTCGCTGGAGCGAGAACCGAATAACCTGACGCTGATCAACATGCTGGCGGCGGCCCAAATGGCATCCGGGGAGCGCGATTCAGCCCGGAAGAATTTCGAAAAAGCGCTCTCAAAAGACGCCAGCTTTCTTCCTTCGCTGATTAATCTCGGCAAGTTAGATCTAATCGAAGGGAAAATCGAGCAAGCCGAAAATCGCTTCTTGGGTATTCTTCGAGAACGGCCCCAGGATACGCAGACCATGATCCAACTCGCTGCGCTGGAGGATGCCCGCGGACGCAGCACCGAGGCTCTACGGTGGCTCGAAAAAGCGCGAGCCGCCGATAACAAGGCCATACACATCAAACTCAAACTGATCGACAGGTATCTAGGAGTCCGCGATACCCAAAGAGCACTCGCTGTGGCTCAGGAAGCGGAAACGATAGCTCCCGACAATTTGGACGTTTTGACGGCGTCCGCCCGCTGTCAGCTTGCCCTTGGTAAAAAACCGGTCGCGCAAGTTATCTTGCAGAAGATAGCCCGCTCGGCATTCAACGATGCCGAGCGATTGTTTAAAACGGCTGGATTGCAAATCGCTGCGGATGCCGTGAGCGACGCAATCTGGTCTCTCGAAAGCGCCGCCCGCGCCAACCCGGATTATCTTCCCGTCCAGGCGGCTTTGGTGGAGACTTACCTAAAATCTGGGATAACCGAAAAAGCCATCGAAGTAGTAGAGAATCTGCACAACCGACATCCCGACCTCGCTTTGAGCGATCAACTGACGGGCGACATTCGGATGCATCAATCCCAATACGCCGAGGCCATTGTCAGTTATCGATCCGCCTTCCAGAAGAACCAAGATTCACTGGGCGCCGTCAGGCTCTATCAGGCGCAAAGACTGGCGGGGAAAGGCGAGGAAGCGTTCCGTTTCCTGGAGCAATGGGTAAGTTCCCACTCGGAGGATTTCAATTCGATGCAAGCCCTCGCCGAGGGCTATCTCCAGGCTGGGAAACAGGCTGAGGCGATCGGGTATTTCGAACGGATTCTCAAAAGATACCCGGACTATCCGCCTACCTTAAACAACCTGGCTGTTCTCTATTCGAATGCAAACGACCCGAGAGCTTTGGAGCTCGCGGAACGAGCCCACAAAGCGGCTCCGGACAACCCCTCGGTGAACGACACGATCGGATGGATTCTCGTGCGACAGGGAAAGCCTGCCGAAGGATTGCCCTACTTGCGGAACGCCCATATTCGTTCGTCGTCCGACCCCGAAATCCGTTACCACACTGCCGTCGCCTTGGATGCACTGGGCCGGAGAAAAGAGGCCCTTAACGAGCTAAACGAAGCTTTACGTGCGAATACGATGTTCGATGAGATCGAAGACGCGAAGAAATTACAGGCTAAGCTGCAGGATCATCGGTAAGCGGGTCGAGATTCGGATCGCTGTACGACGCTTACATTTTCCTTGTCGAGAACAATCGCTTGAAAAATTCGTTACTTAAGAAACGAGCACCGATTCACCCAAGTTTTTCGTTCTCGTTCTGTTCCCACAAGCGCGTCCTCATGTCAGTTTTTTTTACAGTTTTTCCATATGGCCGTCGCTCATTAGCGACATTAAAGCCCATGCCATTGAAAATTAACAAAAAAACAGTATTGGCACCTCGGTTGCATAATACTTGCTGTAACAACAATAAAACGATGAGTAACAGAATGCGTACACTGAAACGACTCGGTAAATTCGCTTTGGTTGGATTCTTTGCTTCATTTTTAGCGCCCATAGCTTCGGCGAACTATACCTGGGGACTCCCCAACAGTGGCATCACGACGACTAGCGGTGCTCCTGGCCTAGAGTGGTCAGCCTACGTAAATTCAAGCAACACCTACGGAAGCGGAAATCTCCGGACAGCAAACGTAGGCACCTATTCCGGAGGATTGGGCGTTTGTTCCGCCGGCGACTCAAGTTGCTCCACACCGGAACACGCGATGGACAATTACCGACGCATTGATTCGATAGTCTTCGCTTTCGATGCAGCCGTCGCACTGGACCAAATCACCATCGGATGGCCGAATTTTGGCAACACTAGCCAATGTGACATTGGCTATACTCAAATAACCTGCGACACGGATATCACGGTTCTGGCGTATACCGCAGATACGAGCGACACCGCTGTGTTGCCGAACCTAACCGGATACAACTATAGCAATCTAACCACGACCGGTGGGTGGTCCTTGGTTGACAACTACGCCAATTTACAAAAAGACCAGCCGACGAACATCAACCCGACCGGCATCACCTCCAAATATTGGCTGGTCAGCGCCTACAATCCGAAAATTTCCTGCGGGCCTGGACAGACTTGTGGATTGACTACGAAAGACGACTTCGTGAAGATCGCCTCGCTGCACGGCTTGATTCGCACTCCTCCCCCGACTTCGGGAAGCCCGGTTCCAGAGCCGGCGAGCCTCTTGTTGCTGGCATGGGGCATTCCCCTGCTGAAAACTCGTCGCGGCAAGAAGACGCTAACTGCCTAACTGAAGTGTTATCCATTGGTCCGCGCCGAGCCGCCACTCCAGTTAAAGTGCTGGCGGCGAGACGGGCCTTTCGCTTCTTCCTACGTGTTCAAACAAAGGAGCAAATTCCGAGGCAGCAAGGCAAGGATCGCCCACCCCGAATACCGACTCGATCACCGCCAATAAATCCGCCCCGGCATGTACCAACTGGCCACCGTTCTCAGCCGTAATGCCGCCAATGGCCGCGATAGGAATGCTTAACTGCCGCTTGGCCAACGATAACGTTTCGAGGTGAGCGCAAGGCACGTCGGGCTTGGTCTTGGAAGGGAAAAACCGGCCAAAAGCGACATAACTGGCACCGCCGGCTTCGGCCCGGACGGCGAGATCGACCGAATCGTAACAGGATACGCCGATGATGGCGTTCGGCCCCAGAACGTCCCGCGCTTCCGTCAACGACAGATCGTCCTTACCCACGTGCACCCCGTCGGCACCGACACGACGGGCAAGTTCCACATCATCATTGATAATCAACGGCACGCCGCCGTCGCGACAGACGGCCAAGAGACGCGCCGCCTCGCGTAGCGGATCGCGGGAGGCTTTCGCGCGGTACTGAACCACGGCAGCCCCGCCCCGAATGGCTGCCGCCACAGCCTCGGCCAAGGCTTGTTCATTCCGGTAAGCTTCTCGAGTGATGACATAAAGCCCAGAGCGGGGAAACGGTAAGCGGATGTTATGCATGTCCTGGTCGATCAGCCCTTAATGGGTAAACTGGTGAATGGGCATTTGAGCGCCAAATTTGGCGCTCTCAGAATCGCCGAACAATTCCGTGCCGGATACCAATATTACCGAAATTGCATGCCAATCATCTTTATAGCGCTCAGCAATTTACCGGGATTCAGCGTAAATGCTACTTTTTTTTTGATGCAGGCCTTGAGCATGAATCCATCGCCAAAGCCGTGCAATCGCAACGATCCCCAGCATGGTGGCCATACCTAAAAAGAAATCGGGACGATTCAGAAGCGCTTCCCGAGTCTCTGCGATCAATTGGGGCGTCAGTTCTTTGTACAGGAGGTAGCAGGCGATCGCGATGACGAATACCGCAAAGATCCGCCGCAATGATTGTCCACTGACATGGCGAGAGAGCAGTCCGCCTAACACGCTGCCAACGATTGCGACGCCGGTGACGATGGAAACCAATTCGAGATCGATACTGACGTGAGTAATATATCCGGCGAGGCCCGCAAACGATTTCATGGCGATGACCAACAATGAGGTGCCGATAGCCGCGTGCATGGGCAATCCACCGAGCAAATTCAAGGCAGGCACGACCAAGAAGCCGCCGCCGGCACCCACCAATCCGGTGAGGACACCAACCATGAGCCCGTCGAATATAATCGCCAGCAAAGGGAGATCGGCCGGACAAATCGGCTTAACCGCATCCGCTTCCACGTTGTTTTGCCGTCGCCCGCGCAACATCGCCAAAGCTGTGCCGAACATAATGGCAGCAAACAGCAACAGCAAAACGCCGCCCGGAACATAGGCCGCCAGCCGTCCGCCGCCATAGGCACCCACCATGCCCGCGATGCCGAAGATCAGTCCGGTACGCCAGCAGACCCGCCCGTTGCGGGCGTGATTGACAACTGCGGCGAGGCTGGTGACGCCCACGACGACTAGAGATGTAGCAATGGCTGTTTTAGGTTCGATATGGACCAAATAGACCAGCACCGGGACTGTGAGTATCGATCCGCCACCGCCGAGCAATCCCAGCAGCAAACCGATCACGAGCGATAAGATGACGACGAGGGTCATGAGCAATCTCCCTCAAATACCGGATGACCCGACCTCTCAATTACGCACAGAGGCCGGGTTCCGGTAATGTTTCTCTGGCGAGCGAGCGTTTCAGCCGTGGCGTACGGCGAGTTCCCGGCCGCAGGCTTGGTTTGCCGGCAACGCCTGATCGATGTACTTCGGATACGGCAGGTCAAGTTTATTCATGATATCGATGAATTCCTCGCGACTCTTGCCGCCTCCCACGCGTGGATTTTTGGCCATCTCCTGTTTGATGGTAGAAACCGTGTTGCCGTTGTAGTCATGCCCCGGATAAACCAGAGTATCGGGCGACAGGGTGAACAGTTTCTTGATGATGCTGTCGTACAGCCGACCGGCATCGCCCTGCTGAAAGTCGGTACGCCCGCAACCTCCGATGAACAACGCATCGCCGGTAAAAACCCGGTCGCCGACGACATAGCTTACGCAGCCGTTGGTGTGGCCGGGAGTGTGCCGCACCTCGATTTCGATGTCCCCTATCTGAAGCAGGATGCCGTCGGTCACCAGAAGATCGGCGCACATGGCGCCAGCGTCACGGTGCACGACGCTCTTGCTGCCCAAACGCTCGCGCAAAAGCCCGGAGCCCGTAATGTGGTCGGCATGGACATGAGTCTCCATCGTGTAGCGCAGATCAAGGTCGAGTTTTTTTATTAGGCCAATATAATTTTCGACCTCGGTCGCGACCGGATCGATCAGCAACGCGCAACGGGTCCGTTCGCAGGCGAGCAGATAGGTGTAGGTAAAGGTATCGGGTTCAAAAAGTTGTTTGAAGATCATCGTAGCCTCCTTTGGATCAGGAATCCGCCAACTCTGACTGACTACTTACAAAGACCGTGCCTACGCCGGAACAACCCTTCGCATCTACAGCGTGCCCGGCGTTTCGCGGGTTTTTACGACTCCTGGCCATGGCCCTACCTACCCGACGTTTCATTATACGTTTCGCGTGATACATTATGTGCAACAAAACACGTCGCTTGAAACACCCCCGAAACCTTTCAATCGCCTCATTGTGAGCCAGTTCTCTCCTTTTCTGAATCGTTGGTTGAGCACCGTTGGACCCGATAGAGCTGTATCGACTTTGGCCGAACTGATGGGCGGCGCCGTCTTCGTCGTTAACGCAAAAGGCGAAATTTTGCTATGGAGCCGTGGAGCAGAGCGCCTGCTCGGCTTTTCCAGCGAGCAAGTGCTGGGACAACCTTGTAGCTCTGCCATCCGTTGCCGAGATCGCGATGTTCGAAATAGCATTGCCCAAGAAGGAAGGATCGACGGCGTTTCGATTGAACTCGATCATGCACAGGGCGGAACCGTCCGCGTCAAACGCTCGGCCCAAGCTTTCTTCGACGCCCAAGGGCGTTTTGCGGGAGCGATCGAAATGCTTTGGCCGGCAGAGGCCGAGCCCAGAACGAAAAGCATCGGACTGCAAGCGGCGGATAAAGCGGAAGTCTTTCATGGCCTCATCACCCGCGATTCCGCCCTCAAGCAAGCCTTCCAAATCATCCGCAACGTCGCCCAGACCGAAGCAACGGTTTTGATCCGGGGCGAATCGGGCACCGGCAAGGAATTGGTCGCTCAAGCCCTGCACGAGGAAAGCCATCGCCGCAGTCATCCGTTCTTAGCCATCAACTGCGCCACGCTTAGCGCCAATCTGTTGGAAAGCGAGCTCTTCGGGCATGTCCGCGGCGCATTCACTGGCGCGATCAAGGATCACCAGGGACTGTTCAAACGCGCCGACGGCGGCACGATTTTCCTCGATGAAGTCGCGGAACTCCCGCTGGAGCTGCAAGCCAAGTTGCTGCGCGTACTCCAGGAGAAAACCTTTATCCCGGTGGGCGGCGATCATCCTATCACCGTGGACGTGCGCATCGTCGCGGCCACCCACCGGTCGCTGCGCGAGGAAGTCAAGGCCGGACACTTCCGCGAGGATTTGATGTACCGCTTGCGCGTGGTCCCCATCTTTCTGCCGCCGCTGCGGGCACGGCGGCAGGACATCGGTCTTCTGTTGCAGCACTTCATCGACCAGCACAATCTTCACGGGCCGCGCCGTATCCAGAGCATCGAACCGGAAGCCATGCGGGTGCTTTTGGATCATCACTGGCCCGGCAACGTGCGCGAACTGCAAAATGTCGTGGAATACGCCTTTGCCGTGGGACGGGGCGACGTACTGCAGCTGGACGATCTGCCGCCCGAATTTCGAGAAGAGCCCCTATCGCCGACGGTCGCCGACTTGCCGGTAACGGAAAACGAGGCCGATCGCATTCGCCGAGCCCTGGCATCCGCCCATGGCCATATCGACCGCGCTGCGCAATTGCTCGGCATGAGCCGAGCGACCTTTTGGAGAAAGCGGAAGAAGTACGGGCTGTGAAAGAACTGCGATATCGTTGCCGTTACGAGCCGGCATCGGCGACGAACTCGATGACCGTCGCGCGTGTTTGGGGAATCGAACTCGGCCATGGACACGACAGCAGCTCCGCGATCAACGCGGGATTTCCCAGACGATCGCTGTTGGTCGCCTACTCTCACGGGACCGTCAGATCGGGATAGCAGAAAAATTCATCCGAGGTCATCCGAACCTTGACCTCTCGAAACGTTCGAAATCCGTAGCCTCACGCTGCGCGAGCTTCGCGACAACGTTATAATCTCGCCGTTTTTCTCTTCTTCACGCAACGGGAACATCATGTCCAACCAGACTGTAAAAAAGGTCGCCCTTGCCTACTCCGGCGGGCTCGACACCTCTGTCATCCTCAAGTGGCTGCAGGAGACCTACGGCTGCGAAGTCGTCACCTTCACCGCGGACATCGGCCAAGGCGAGGAGTTGGAGCCCGCGCGTGCCAAAGCTCAGGCTCTCGGCATCAAAGAAATCTACATCGACGACCTCAAGGAGGAATTCGCCCGGGATTTCGTGTTCCCGATGTTCCGCGCCAATGCGATCTATGAAGGCGAATACCTCTTGGGAACGTCGATTGCCCGACCCTTGATCGCCAAGCGTCTCATCGAAATCACCAACGAGACCGGGGCCGACGCCATCGCCCACGGCGCTACCGGTAAGGGCAACGATCAGGTCCGGTTCGAATTGGGCGCTTACGCGCTGCGGCCCGACATCAAGATCATCGCCCCTTGGCGGGAATGGGATCTGAATTCGCGCGAGAAGCTCCTGGCCTATGCCGAGCGGCACGGCATTCCGATCGAAATGAAACGTGGCAAGGCATCGCCTTATTCCATGGACGCCAACCTGCTGCACATCTCCTACGAAGGCGGCATTCTCGAAGATCCATGGGCCGAACCCGAGGAAGACATGTGGCGCTGGACCGTGTCCCCGGAAAAAGCAGCGGACAAACCGACCTATATCGAGCTGAGTTACGAGCGCGGCGACATCGTAGCTATCAACGGCGAATCGCTCTCACCCGCACAAATCCTGGCGAAGCTCAACCAACTGGGCGGCGCTAACGGCGTCGGCCGCTTGGATATCGTCGAAAACCGGTACGTCGGCATGAAGTCCCGCGGCTGCTACGAAACACCGGGCGGCACCATCATGCTCAGAGCCCATCGCGCCATCGAATCCCTCACGCTGGACCGCGAAGTAGCACATCTGAAGGACGAACTGATGCCCCGCTATGCCAGCCTAATTTACAACGGCTACTGGTGGAGCCCGGAACGTCTGATGCTGCAAGAACTAATCGACGCCTCGCAGGCGGCAGTGAACGGCGAAGTCAGAGTGAAGCTTTACAAAGGCAATGTGACCGTCGTCGGCCGCAAGTCCGACAGCAACAGCCTGTTCGACATGAGCATCGCCACGTTCGAGGACGATCGCGGCGCGTACAACCAGAAAGACGCGGAAGGGTTCATCAAACTCAATGCCTTACGCATGCGGATTGCTGCGAAAAAAGGTCTGAAGTTCGTCTAAACGAAAAAAGCCCGTGGTCTTACCGCGGGCTTTAAGAATTCCGTTGGGCGGGAGAGTGAGACCGCCCAGGAAAATGTCTCTTAGCTGATTCCGTATTTCTGCATGCGATAAAGCAAAGTATCCCGTGAGATTCCCAAAAGCCGGGCCGAGCGGCTGCGGTTGCCATTGGTCCGCGCCAAGGCCTGGCGAATCAGATCCATCTCGACTTTTTCCAGATCGATGCCCAGCTCAGGCAAGTCAAATACCGGCTTCTGCGACGGCACCCTATTGACGATCTCCAGAGGCAGATTGCCCTCATCGATAGTCCGCCCGGCCAGCAGGATGGACAGTCGCTCGCACACATTGCGAAGTTCTCTGACGTTGCCAGGCCAGGAGTAAGTTGCAAGCCGGCTGAGAGCCGCCTTGCTGAACGAAGCCTCCGGAAGCTTATGCTCTTCGGCAAACTGCATCATAAAGTGCTGCAGCAGCAACTGGATGTCGCCCATGCGCTCGCGCAACGGCGGTATCTCGATCGGAACGACGTTGAGACGGTAATAGAGGTCTTTACGGAACTCTCCCCGCGCAATCTTTTCCTGAAGATTGGCATTGGTCGCGGCGATAATCCGGACGTCTACGTTCAACGTATGGGTTTCGCCGACCGGCTGAATCTCGCCGGTCTCGAGGAAGCGCAGGAACTTCGCCTGCAGAGCCATGGGCAGAGAATCGACTTCGTCGAGGAATACGGTACCCCCGTCAGCGGCTTGAAGACGGCCGGTTTGACCATTCACCGCACCGGTGAACGAGCCTTTGCGATGCCCGAACAATTCCGACTCGGCCAACGCCTCGGGAAGTGCGGCGCAATTCAGCGTGATGAAAGGTTTATTTGCACGAGGACTATGTTCTTTCAAAGCATGCGCCAGCACCTCCTTGCCGGTACCGGTCTCTCCGACGACCAAAACAGTCACGTCGGTCGCGGCAATCATTCTGGCGCTGCGCAATAACGCCTCGAAATTCGGTGATTGGCCGATCAGCTTCTCAAACATAATCTCACCCTCCTCCTTCTTTTAGGAACCTATTGTATGGCGAACCATGGGGTTGAGCCAAGGGAATGCCGCCAATAGGGCCAAGACAATCAGAGTGACCCCTGCCGCCTGGCGAAATTTCTTCATATTGGACAACCGCACCATTAACGAGGTCATTATACCGACGCCCATGACGGCAGGCAAAGTACCTATGCCGAACGCCAACATGGTGAAGGTGCTGCGCACCACATCTCCGGTCGTCGCGGCGAGCGCCAACGCGGTATAGACCAGACCGCACGGCAGCCAACCCCAAATCATGCCGAAGATGAAAGCCTTGGGCAAGGTCTCCACCGGGATCAGGCGCCGGCCGTAAGGCTCGATTCTTTTCCAGATGATTCCGCCGGCCTTCTCGATGTAAGCGAATCGCGGAAACCAGCCGGCGATATGCAGACCCGCTCCGGCCATGATCAGTGCGGATATGATTTGCAAGATGCGATGCCCGTGCCCTTCTCCGAGCGGCATACTGAGAACATGATGAGCAAGACCCGCAAGCAGCCCCCCCAACGAGTAGCTGGCTATGCGCCCCAAGTTGTAGCTGAATACGAAGGGCATGAGCAGGGATTTTTGCTCGCGGATTTCCCGCCTCAAACTCAGGGTCAGCGAACCGATGATGGAACCGCACATCCCTAAGCAATGCAGGGAACTGAAAAGCCCCATCAGCAGGGCTACGAGATAGGACGTGCTGAACGCGGTTTCGAGATGGTGCATAAGGGGGCGAACGATAGCACAAAAACTTATAGGTATAACAGATCGGGCTTAACGATAAGCTGCCTCGGCGCGTATCCTGGAGAGCCCTTCGTCAGGCAACGTTCAGGCGAATCGGCGGGAGCGAATCTGGAGTCCTACAGTCAGATTAAGAACCGCCATCGCCGGAGAAATTCCATGAAACTGCGTTTTGCTGCTGTTTGTCTTCTTTTCGCGAGTCTGGCCACGCCGGCAGGAGCCGCGACTCTTTATCGTTGGACGGATAATTCGGGCACTGTCCGCTACGGCTATCATCCACCCGCAGGCATGAATGCGACTCCGGCCGAGGACGAGCAGCGAAACCTTTATAAAGGCCCAATCGACGCGGTCTGCCGAAATCTCGCCAAGGACCATTTGCGGCGGATCGATCGGGAAATGGATCGAATAAAGAAGATGCCGGCCGGTTTGGGACCGGAGTACGAATTGACGCCTGCGGCCAAGCAAGAGTTGATTTTGGACTTGCTCGCTCATCGCGCGGCCCTATTGAGCGGCAGGAAGGCGTCCGAATTCAGGTCTCCGAGCGGGCAGGACATGGAACGGCTGAAGGAAAGATATCAGGGGGAAAAAGCCCGCTTGCAGCAAGCTTTGGAATCGAAAGACGAAACGATTCAAACCCAGCAAGATCAACTGGAACGGGCACGCCGGAAGGTCGAGGCCGCAAGGCATATCCCGATCGCGCCATATCCGATAGTGGTTCCGGGAAGCGTCCACCGCCGCTAATAGTCGACTATGGACGGATCAGTACCTTAAGGACGCCCGGCCTCTTGGCCAATTCGAAGGCTTCGACCGCACGAGCTAGAGAATATTCCGCATCGATCAACGGAGAGGGATCAACGGCTTTCTGCTCCAGCAAGCGCAGGGCCGAGTCGAAAGGACCGCAGCGAGAACCGAGCAGCGAAATCTCGTCCACGACCAAGGAAGAAAGATTCACGTTTACGCTGTCCCGATAAGTCGATTTCAACACCAGCGTGCCGCGCGGGCGGACGGCGCGCCGGGCAAGATCGAAACCGGCCGGCGAACCGGTCGCCTCGATGACGATGTCGTAATGTCGAGCGGGAATCTCGTCTTCGGCAATCAACCGGATTCCCCGACTCAGAAGCAGCGCTTTCTGCCGGGGATGTCGCGCCGAAACGCACAAATCGCAGCCGGTAAGCGTCAGCGTCTGAACAATGAGCTGTCCCAATCGGCCCGCTCCGATCAACAATATTCGATCGCCGGCATTTATCGATATTTGCCGCTGAATTTGCAGCGCCGCGGCGAGTGGTTCGGCAAAGACCGCCGCCTCATCCGGCACGGTGTCCGGCACCCGATGCAGATTCCGCAAAGGCAAGGTGAGATATTCGGCGAATGCGCCGCGCCGATCGCGGATACCGAGCACGGTACGGCGCGCGCAGTGGGTAGGAAGATTTCGCCGGCAGATCTCGCACTCTCCGCAAGAGACATTGATTTCACCGACTATCCGGCAGCCTATGAGCGTACCATCGGGCGAGTCGGCGACTTCGCCGACGAATTCATGTCCGGGAATGCCGGCGTAAGGATAATAACCCCGCACCAACTCCAAATCCGTGCCGCAGATGCCCGCGAGCCGCACCCGAACCAGCGCCTCGCCTGCGGGCGGGACGGGAATGGAAAGATCGTTACGAATGGAGAGCCGTCTGTCTTCCAGCCAAAGGGCTTGCATAGCGGGACTCGCGAGACGACAAGCCAGGGCTGACGTTTTAACTCGCCACCCTTCTGAACACGTTTTCGATCTGCGCCTGCACCTTTTCCGCCGCTTCGCGCGGATTGTCCGCGTCCCGGATCGGACGACCGACGACGATGTAATCAGCGCCATTCAAGAAGGCTTGCTCGACCGTCACGACCCGCTTCTGGTCGTCCGTCGGACGGTTTTCCACGGGACGAATGCCGGGTGAAATGACCAGCAGCTTTTCGTCGATCTCCCGCCGCAATGCGGGAACCTCAAGGCCCGAAGAAATCACGCCGTCGCAGCCCAAGGCCAAAGCGCGCCGGGCGCGGGAGAGAACCAAGCGCTGCACGTCGCACTCGAAGCCGAGATCCCTGAGATCGCCTTGATCGAGGCTGGTCAATACCGTGACGGCCAGAATCTTGAGATTGCCCTTGGCTTTCGCAGCGGCTTCCATGATCGCATCGTTGCCGTGCACGGTGGCGAATTCGACGCCATGGGCGCTCAGGGCTCTAACTGCCCGCGCAACCGTTTCCGGCACGTCGAAAAACTTGAGGTCGGCGAAGATCTTCTTGCCCCGCTTCTTGAGCCATTCGATCAATTCGAAGTAGTCGCCGGCCATGAACAGTTCCAGCCCGATTTTGTAAAAACTCACCGAATCGCCCAAGGTTTCCACCAGATCCTTGGCTTCGGCCACGCTCGGCAGGTCCAGCGCCATGATGAGGCGGTCTCGGGAGGGAATGGGCTTTTTAGAAAGAGTGTCGGTCATGCTGTTCCTCGTTTTCGGGTCGTTCGGCCGCTGTGGTCTCGGTGTCGGCACTGTGATTGCTAGAATAACGCCTCCTCGAACCCAGGAGTCGCGAATGGTTTCCGTGCTGATGCAGATGGCCGTATTGATCCTGTGCGGCGCAATGTGGCGCATTATACGGCCTGGCGGGCTGGATGCCGATCAAACTCGCTTGGTGCTGACCGCTGTGGTATTTCATCTCTTGCTGCCGGCGCTGGTGCTTTCCGTGCTGTGGACGGCCGATTTAGGTATCGAGACGCTGAAGATCTCGCTGTTCGGCGCGGGAATCATTCTGTTCGGCATCGCCATCACCTGGCTGGCCGCCCGTCTCATCAAGCTGGCACCGCAACGCTTGGGCGCCGCGATGCTGAGCATCGCTTTCTCGAACGTAACCTACATGGGGCTTCCCGTGCTGGAGCAGACCTTCGGTACGTGGGCACGCACCATCGTCATTCAAATCGATTTGTTCGCATCCATGCCGCTGGTTTTTACCCTCGGCATCCTGATCGCCCGGTACTACGGTACGACGAACTCGGAAAACGGTTCGATGCTCCGCTCTCTCCTGCTCAATCCGCCGCTCTGGGCCGCGGCGGTCGCACTAGGCCTGAATTTCGCGGGCGTGGCGCAACCCGCCTGGATGGAGCGGTTTTTGATGGGCTTGTCTGCGGCCGTCGTGCCTCTCATGCTGATTTCACTGGGACTCGGCCTGCGCTGGAATTCCTGGCACAGCCGTAACCTGCCGCTCGCTTCGCTTGTCGTGGCGTTCAAAATGGGCGCCATGCCGTTGTTCGGTCTGGGATTGGGACTCTCCCTGGGATTCGAGGGCGATACTCTGACAGCACTCGTATTGGAGGCCGCCATGCCGAGCATGCTGCTCGGCGTCGTTTATTGCGACCGCTACCGCCTCGACACCTCGTTCTACGCCCTGGCCGTCTCGCTGACCACGCTCTTCGCCATGGTCTCCCTGCCCTTCTGGCATCATCGGGTGGCCGCCATACATTCCGGACATTGATCATGCAAAGACCTGTCGCAGAAATCTTTTCGCAAGGGGATGAAGTCGTCACCGGCGAAATCACCGATACCAATTCGGCCTGGCTGTCGCGAAAGTTGACTGCACTGGGGTTTGACGTGGCCCGGCATACCGCGGTCGGCGACCGACTGGAAGCGTTGGTCGATTTGCTCCGCGAAATCGCCGGGCGCGCCGATCTATGCATTTGTACCGGCGGATTGGGACCGACCTGCGACGATCTCACCGCCGAAGCGGTCAGCCAGGCTTTCGGCCCGCCCCTCGAACTGGACGAAGACGCGCTGGCTCAGGTCGAGTCTTATTTCACGAGGCTCGGACGCGCGATGCCGGACGTCAACAGGAAGCAGGCACTCCTCCCGCGCGGCTCGGAGCGTCTCGACAATCTTTGGGGCACCGCTCCCGGCTTCGCCCTCACGGCCGGCCGTTGCCGCTTCGTCTTCATGCCCGGCGTGCCCGGCGAGATGAAGGCGATGTTCCGTCGCTGGATCAAACCGGATCTGCACCGTCGCTTTCGGTTATGTCCGGCGCGGCTGGTGGTATTGAACACTGTGGGCATGGGCGAATCGAGTCTACAGGAGCGTCTCGATCGAATCGCCTTGCCGCCCGAGGTAAAACTCGGCTTTCGCGCCGGCGGACCGGAAAACCAGGTCAAGCTGCTGTTTCCCGCCGATTTCTCCGAGACCGAGATCAACGACATCGCAAAACGCGCCGCCGACGCAATCGGGGATGCAGTATTTGCTATCGGCGGCTCAGGGGAAGCGGAAAACGACATAGCTTCGGTGGTCGGCCGCGAACTCGCCGCGCGCCGGTCGACACTTCATGTCGTCGAAACTCTGAGCGGAGGCAAGCTGGCCAACCGCTGCACCGGCGAGCCCTGGTTCCGCGGAGCGGTCGTGATCCCGGATTCGGCCGGCCTGTGCCGATATTTCGGCGTGGAGCCGTCCGACGATCTTGCCCGGGCCGCAGCATGGATTGCCCCGCGTCTACGGGAGCAAGGCGCGGATCATGCGCTTGCTCAAATCGCCTACTACGCCCGCGACAAGCTACACGACGAAACCGCAACGATCGAAGTCCATTTCATCCTTGCGGCTCCCGATGGCGTCTGGCGGCAAACTCGGACTATAGGCGGCGGTACCGCACGTAAACAATCCACCGCCACGGCGCTTAGTTTCGATCTCTTGCGCCGGTACTTCCAGAAAAAACCAGGTCTCCACGCCTTGTAAATCGGCACGAAGCGGCCGTCTCAAGCCCTGCTGACGACTCGTCGCTCGGTCAGCAATCGGTTCAGCACGGCGCGATTCTTAAGAAGATCCGCCAACGTATACCGATTCAGAACTTCCTGAAAGGCCGAGACCGCTTCCTGGAGTACCTTTTTCAGGGTGCAGCCCGGAATGATTCGGCACAAACTGCGTCCGGGATCAAGGCATTCCACAACGTGGAAGTTGCTCTCCATGTGGCGTACGACCTCGCCGATATTGATCTCCTCGGGAGGGCGTCCGAGCTCTATCCCGCCATGCTTTCCGCGCGTGCTCTTGACATAGCCCTTTGCGGACAGCTCCTGAACGACCTTCATCAAATGGTTGTGAGACATATCGAACACGCTGGCGATCTCGGCGATAGTCACCATGCGTTCGGTATGTATGCCGACATACATCAGCACTCTTAAAGCGTAATCGGTGTAACGGGTCAGCTGCATTTAGCACCTCGAATGGACAATTAGAGCCGTTTTACGATACCGATTGGCTTAAGGCAAATGCGGCACAAAAGTTTCGACTCAATAATTTCTTGACTTTTTCGGTCATGCCGTCTTGAAATATAAACATGCATGTGCGATACATTAGAACCGTAATCATGTATTTAATATGCATGATAAACAAGATGCCATAAGAGATGCATCAATTTTTTGGGCCGACGTCAGGTCCGGAAACGGACTGGAACCCTTTATTAGGAGTGTGACTATGAGTCTCTCGTGTATTCTCCGACGAACGTCATCGTTTCTCTCATCACCTTTGCTGTTGGCGATCTTTTTTATCCCGATCGCGCAAGCGGAGTATGTCCCTGCCAAAACCGATTCGGTTTCGGGGAGCACCCATCGCATCACCTTGCGTGCAGCCCCCTTACCGTCCGGGCAATTCGGCTATCAGATGGTGAGCCATAAGATCCAGACTGCTGGTGGCCAAACCGAGGATGTCACTGCGCGGTACAGCGACAAGCCGACCATTCCGGGCCCTGCCATCGTCATGACCGAGGGCGATGTTGCGGAAATCACCCTGGAAAACGGCATCCCCAACACCGATCAGCCCGTCAGCCTGCACGTGCACGGGGTGCATTTCGATATCCGCAGCGACGGCACGATGAAGATGCTCAACGGCGTTGCCGACGAAGCCGCCTTCCCCGGCAAGCCGTACACCTACAAATGGACCGCAGCGCCGGGTACCGCCGGCACCTGGCCGTATCACGACCACACCTTCGGCAATCCCATGCTCGGAGCCGAGGACAAGGGACTGTTCGGTACCCTGATCGTCAATCCGCGTAGCGGAAAGGTGCCGGCACTCATCAACGGCAAGATCGAGGATGTGAATGTCGGCGATATCAAACGCGAGTTCGTCCTGTGGATGCACGAAACGACATTCTGGGGGATGGAAGTCAATAACATCCTCAAGGGCAAGCAGGTTCCGCTGTGGACCAATCCCACGGTGGGCGCGCGTCTCGGCGAGAAAGTCCGCTTCCACGTGATCGGGCTGGGAACCGCCTTCCACACCTTCCATTTGCACGGGCACCGTTGGCTCAACCCCGGCACCACCCATGTCGTCGATACGGTCAACATCGGACCGATCAGCCGCGACACGTTCGTCGTCCAAGCCGGCGAAGGCGTCGGCACTGGCGACTGGCACTTCCACTGCCATGTCATCCAGCACATGCAGGCCGGCATGATGGGTGACTTCAAAGTCGTCAAGTAAGCTCTATCAAAATCACATCAAAACAAGAGGTTATGAATATGAATAAGTTTCGCAAACTGACCACCGCCATTGCCGTGAGTCTCGGAACCATGAGCTTGACGCCCATCGTGAGCGCCGAAACAGCCTCGTCCGAAGACGACGTCATTCTCAGCGTTCCGGGCGTTATGCCGGTCGGCGCGCTGGAAATGACCGACGAGCCCGGTCGGTGGTTCAAAGACCCGACGGATGGCGACAGCCTGGTCGTGGTCAAACCCGGCGACGCGGTCTTGATCAAGATGACCGACGTCAACGCCGAACACACGATTACCAGCCTGCTGTGGCAGCCCGGCGCCGCCAAGTTCCCGGTCGACCAGGACAAGCCGTCGAGCGCCAGCGTCACACAAACGTTCGATAAACCCGGCCTGTACGTATTTACCTGCAAGGTCCATCCCTACATGTTTGGCGCCGTCGTAGTGGATGACCCCAATACGGAAGGGCTGGATCTGGGCAGCGAAATCCAGCTCGTCACCGGGGCAAAAGTGCCGACCACCAGCGATATCGCCAAGAAGCTGCTTCGGACCTTCTTCGTTGCCACCACGCCCTCGCTCTGGCGTGACTACTCCAAGCCGAACTGGGACCTAAAGCTGCCGTCCATCCCCCTGAATCTGGGCGGAACCGTCATCAGCCTGGATGCGCTGAACGTATCCATGCCGAACAAGTTGTCCAATCCGGCTACGCCCGGTGTCGGCGAGGTCTGGGTGAACGCTCAGTTCGAGACCATCAAGGGCAAGAGCAAGCCGGGTTCCGCCACACAAGTTGACGCAGCGAACTGGACCATCAAGAAAAAGGTCAAGGGCGTCGACATCAATATGAACAATCCCCACAACATGTGGACGGACAGGTCCTACAAGTACATCTATCAAACCGAATGGTTCGATAAGCGCTTGGTCACCTTCGACCGTGAAACCGGACAGATTTACGGCGCTCTGACGGTCGGCCAATCGCCTTCTCATGTCATGTCGCGACCGTCGGATGACAGCCTGACCGTGGCACTCAACGGCGAAGACCGCGTATTGAAGCTGACCGGAGGCAAGCACCCGACGGCTCAGGACAGCGTTAACACTGGCCCGAACTCCGGACCCCATGGCCATCACGTGACCCATGACGGCAAATACGCGCTGACGCCGAATGCCTTGGCGGGCTCCGTATCCATCGTCGATCTGGACAGCGGCCAGGCCTCCACCGTGCCGAACGTCGGCGTGATTCCCATCGCCATCTGGGGCGACGCGACCGACAAGGCCTATGTAGCCAACCTGCTCGGGACACCGCCGCTGCTCAGCACTCTGAGCGTGATCGACATCAAGAGCAAGCAGAAGATCAAGGACATCAATCTCGCTGCGGATTACGATCCGATCAGCGGCAAGACGACCGGCGAGGCTTACGGCTTGCTGCCGATCCAGACCCCGATCAGCCCGGACGGAAAATACGTGGTCACGGCCAATACCCTGAGCGCGACCATTACCATCACCGACACGTCGACTCACAAGGTGCTCAAGAGCCTGCCCTGCGAACCGGGCTGCCATGGCGTCAATTTCGGCATGAAAAAAGGCGGTGGCTACTACGCCTATGTCGCCAGCAAGTTCGCCAACGATCTCATCGTGGTCGACATGGACAAGCTTGAAGTCGCCGGCCGCGTGATGCTCGCCGACACCAAGGATGCCGATATCGTCGGCAACAACGGCATGGGCGGCCAAGGCGTCCTGCCGCTGCCTGTCGCCGATCACGGCTGGATCGAGCAAACCGCCAAACTGTCGGGCTCCGGCCAGCTCAGCGCCGAGGTCGAGTCTTGGCTGGGCGCTCTGACGACCGCTCAACGCGGAATTGAATTATCCGGAAAGATCGTGCAATCAGAGGGCAAGCACTGATCCGGAAACGGTTCCTCTTTTTCCAAAGTTAGGAGCTCTCCGCCCGCTCAAGCGACACTACGGCACTTGAGCGGGCGTCTTTTCGTTTCGACGACATCCCTTCACACGCTACCCCGAGTCGCGGATTCGGCCGCAGACTCGACTTTATTCCGGCTTTCACGGATACCAAGACTCACGAGCCCTCTCTAACGGTATGATCGGGGGATCCGTCAGGAGGAGATTCAGTGATGCCTTTCACTCGCCGTCTGAGATTCTCGGTCGCGCTGCTGTGCATCGGACTCTTCGGCACAGCGGCTCACGCCGACGAATACGCCGCCAAACGCCAGGCTCTAATCGACGAAATCCGGCGCGAAACCCGCTGGGTCAGCAGCGAAATCGGCAAATCCGAGCTGGATAGCCGGGTTCTGACCGCGATGGGGAAGGTTCCCCGGCACGAGTTCGTGAGCGAGGATCTGCGCAGTATCGCGTATGCGAACCGGCCTTTGCCCATCGGTTACGGACAAACCATTTCCCAGCCTTTCATCGTGGCGCTGATGACCGATCTGCTGCGCGTCAACCCGGATGACACGGTGCTCGAAATCGGCACCGGTTCCGGCTATCAGGCGGCCGTCCTGGCGGAATTGGCCGAGCGGGTCTACTCCATCGAGATCGTGCCGGAATTGACCCAAATGGCGACGGAACGTCTGAAACGGCTGGGCTACGCCAAGGTCGAGACCAAGACCGGCGACGGCTATTACGGCTGGCCGGAACACGCGCCTTTCGATGCCATCATCGTCACCGCCGCCCCCACGCAAATTCCGCCGCCGCTGGTGCAACAGCTCAGGCCGGGCGGCCGCATGATCATACCGGTCGGCGGACAATTCCTGCCGCAGTACCTGGTGCTCGTCGAGAAGAGCGGACAGGGCAAGATCTCGACTCGGCAGATCGTGCCGGTGCAATTCGTGCCTTTGACGGGCGCTCATTAGACATGGCCGATTCCGCGATCAAATCTCGCCGCGACGAGGAGCGCGCGCGCCATGACGCGCCGCCGCGGCTGCTCTTGCTCTCCGTCTCGCTGATTTCGGCTGCGGCGCTGGTCTATGAAATCCTCTTGATGCGGCTTTTTTCCATCATCCAATGGCACCACTTCGCCTACATGATGATCAGCCTGGCGCTGCTCGGCTACGGCGCGAGCGGCACGTTTCTGACGCTCGCACGGGAATATTTGTTGCCCCGTTTCGGCGCCGCATTTGTTCTCAACGCGGCTTTGTTCGGCTTGAGCGCGACATTGTGCTTTCTGGCCGCACAGCAAGTGCCCTTCAATGCGCTGGAAGTGCTTTGGAGTCCGCGGGAATGGGGGCATCTCGTTCTGATCTACCTTATCCTGGCGCCGCCCTTCTTTTTCGCGGCCAACTGCATCGGCCTGACCTTCCAGCGCTATAAAGCGACGATTGGCCGCACCTATGCGGCCGATCTCTCGGGAGCGGGAACAGGCGCTTTGGCGGTCGTTCTTCTGCTGTTCCTGGTGTTTCCGTTGAATGCGCTGGTCCTCGCGAGCGGAGCGGGATTTGCGGCCGCGTCCTTGGCCTGGATTGCGTTGGGAATGCGTCCCCGCGAACTGATCGCGCCTTTAGTTGCGGTGATTGCCGCTCTGTGGCTTCTGGTTCATTGGAGCGGTGCGGAACTCCGGCCGGTGGAATACAAAAGCCTCTCCCAGGCATTGCGCGTGTCCGGAGCGGAGCGAATCGAGGAACGTTCCAGCCCGCTCGGGCTGCTCAGCGTGGTGCGCAGCCCCGAAGTACCGTTCCGCCATGCGCCGGGGCTCAGCCTGAACAGCCCGGTTCCGGTGCCGGAGCAACTGGCGGTGTTTACCGACGGCGAAGGCATGAGCGCCATCAATCGTTGGGATGGAAGCCGAGGCAGCCTCGCTTTTCTCGATTACGTGCCGTCCGCCCTGCCGTATCACCTGTTGCCCCGGAAGCCGAAAGTCCTCGTTTTGGGCGCGGGCGGGGGCAGCGAAGTGCTTCAGGCGATCTATCACGATGCGGAACGCATCGACGCCGTGGAACTCAATCCGCAAATGATCGACCTAGTATCCCGCGATGTTGCCGATTTTGCCGGGCAGGTTTACGGTCAGCCCTCGGTTCGCGTACATGCGGCCGAGGCGAGGAGTTTCGTCGCCGCGTCGGCGGAGCATTACGATTTGATTCAAATTGCCTTGCTGGACGCCTTCAACACCTCGTCGGCGGGTTCGTATGCACTGAACGAAAGCTATCTCTATACGGTTGAGGCCCTGCAAGCCTATTTGGCGCACCTGAGATCCGGAGGTTTTCTGGCCATCACCCGCTGGGTCCGCCTGCCGCCCCGTGACGAGATCAAGCTGTTCGCGACCGCTGCCGATGCCTTGGCGCGTGCCGGCGCGAGCGCGCCGGAACGGCGCTTGATCTGGATCCGCGGCTGGCAGACCAGCACTCTGTTGATCAAGAACGGCGAAATTTCCGATCCGGAGATCGCCGCGCTGCGGCAGTTCTGCGACGAACGCTCATTCGACCTTGCCTACTATCCCGGCATCGAAGCACAGCAAGCCAATCTCCACAACCGGTTGAAAGAACCTTATTTCTTCGAAGCGGCGACGGCCTTGCTGAGTCCCGAACGGGAATCGTTTACAGAGCGCTACAAGTTCGATGTCCGTCCAGCCACCGACGACCGGCCGTATTTCTTTCACTTCTTCAAATGGCCGCTTCTAGCGGAAGCCTTCAAGCTGAAAGGGTCGGGAGGACTTTCGCTGCTCGACATGGGCTATCCGATCCTGCTGGCAACGCTGCTCCAATCAGTGATCATCAGTACCTTGCTGATCCTGGCCCCGCTCGGGGTCTTGATGCATCGGAGCGACGGCGGGCTGAAAAATAGCCGACGATCCCCGGTTTTCGGCTATTTCTTCGCGATCGGCCTGGCATTCATGTTTACGGAAATCGTTTACATACAGAAATTCATTCTTTACCTGGGTCATCCGCTCTATGCCGTGGCGATGGTACTCGCAGGATTTCTGATCTTCGCCGGACTGGGAAGCCGATATGCGGCGAGGATTACGCCCCAACAGGCCGGAATGCATATTTCTCGGGCTACCAAAGCGATTATTGCGGTCTCCGCAGTTTATTTCTTAACGCTACCATCGCTGTTTGATGTATCCATCACCCTTCCCGCCCCTATCAAAGTGACGGTCGTCCTCGCCCTTATCGCGCCGTTGGCGTTTTTTATGGGCATGCCTTTTCCGCTAGGGCTTTCGGGACTGGCGGCCGAGGCGGAGCGGCTGATTCCCTGGGCTTTCGGAATCAACGGCTGCGCATCGGTCATCGCCGCCATTCTGGCCACGGTATTGGCCATTCACGTCGGTCAGTTCTGGCTATTGGTCGCCGCCTTGTCGCTTTACGGACTGGCGGGTTTTGCGGGGCCCCATCGGGGTTGAGATCGATGCACCGGCTTTCCGACGTTTCGGCCGGCCCGTGCCACGCTCAGGAACCCAAATGTCTCCGTCACGTCTAAGATTCGGATAGGAATGTATCCGCCGCTTTGCTTCAAGGATGAGAGGCGGTCTTTTGGTTGAGTTCATATTTTGCCGATACGAAGCCCAAGCTTCGCAAGGACGCGAGGTTCTGTCATGAAGTATCTGCTTGTCATCGTAATGTTATTGCTGGCCGGGTGCGCCCCGATATTACGCGAGGAACCCTTGACCAGCCGGATCTATCCCCCAACGGCCGAGATCGATATTCTGGATTCCTGGCCCGAACACAGGGCGTTCATCGAAATCGCGGAGATTACGGCCCGTGCCGACCGGGAGGCCGTAGGCGCAATCGTCGATCGAGCCAAAGCGGCCGGTGCCGATGCCGTCCTCTTCGGACCGCCCTACCATTACGGCGATGTGGTCATATTGTTTGCCGGCGGCAACATCGGCGGACATCAGGCGGGAGGGATCAACACGGTTCCCATGACGCGAATCCAGGCTCGGCTGATCAAATATCTGCCATGACCGATGTCGTCCACGATCCGATCACTGGCAACTCGAAGTCTTGAACTGTGACCCGGTATCCGGCTTCCTCAGCCGATGCTCGGCAATCACGCGGGTGATGTCCTCCAGCCTCACCGGCTTGATGAAGTGGTGGTCGAAACCGGCCGTGAGGCAGCGGTAACGGTCCTGATCCTGGCCGTAGCCACTGATGGCGATCAACAGGGCCTGCCGGATCTGAGGCATGGCGCGCAACTTCTGCGCCACTTCGCAGCCGTCCATCACGGGCAGCCCGATATCCAGCAAGACCACATCCGGGGCGAATCTCTGCGCAATCGCGAGAGCTGTAGGGCCATCCGACGCCCGCTCGACCTCGCATCCTTCCAACTCGAGCAGCAAAGACAATCCCTCGACGGCATCCGCATTGTCGTCAACCACCAGCACGCGCAGCGCAGCGCGTTTCTCCGCATCGGTATCGTCCTCTGGCTTGGCTGTCGACTGCTCCGCCGGCTTATCGCATAGCAACGGCAACCGGACGATAAATTCGGAACCCTTGCCGATACCCTCGCTCTTTGCCTCGACACTGCCGCCGTGCAAATCGACCAATTGTTTCACAAGGCTGAGCCCGATGCCCAACCCACCTTTCGCACGATCCAAAGAACGGTCGGCTTGGGCGAAAAGGTCAAAAATGCGGGGCAACACCTCCGGACTGATCCCGACACCTGCATCCCGCACCCGGATGACGGCCTGTCCGTTCTCCGTTGCCGCCGTCAGCCAAATCTGTCTGTTCGGCTCGGAATATTTGGCGGCATTGTTGAGCAAATTCGATACGACTTGCGCGATTCGGATCTGGTCGCCTTCGATCCAGACCGGCTCGGAAGGCAGGGATAGGCTGATGCTGTGGCCGTGAGCCTGAATCAGCGGCCGGCTCGTTTCCATGGCGTGGTTGACGATGGTGGCCAGTTCCAGCGGCTGCTTGTTCAAGGTGACCTTTCCGCGGCTGATGCGGGACACGTCCAACAAATCGTCGACCAGCCGGGTGAGATGCTTCGTCTGCCGCTCGATGACATCTCTGGCCCAAGCGTACTGCGGTCCGTCGCCGCTGGTTCGATGCAGGATCTGTACGGCGCTCATGATCGGCGCCAGCGGGTTGCGCATTTCGTGCGCCAGCGTGGCCAAGAATTCATCCTTTTGCCGGTCGGCGGCAGTCAACTCTTCGGTCTTACGGATCAGCTCATCCTGTAGCTTTTTCATTTCGGTAATGTCGAGATTCATGCCCGCCCAGGCCGTCACCTTGCCTTCGGCGTTCCGGATCGGGACGCCGCGACTCAAAATGTGTCGGTAAGAGCCTTCCGCGCTCCGGATACGATATTCGTAATCCCAGAAGCAGCCGGTTTTGACGCAGTACCTCCAATGATCCAGGATGGGCTGCAGGTCCTCCGGATGCACACGCGAGGTCCAACCGACGTGTATGCACTCGTCCAGCGTCATCCCGGTCATTTTCAAGAACGAATCGCTCAAGTAGCGGATATCGCCGTTCGGCTCGCAGATCCAGGCTCCGAAAGGGATCGACTCGCCGATCGCACGATAGAGCGCCTCCGATTCGGCGAGAGCAGCCTCCGCGCGGCGGCTTTCAGTGACATCCCGAAAAATCAGAATCACGCCCAATAACCGGCCGTCCATGCCTCGTATGGGCGCAGCGCTGTCGCTGATCGGAATTTTCCGTCCGTTTCTCGCAATCAGCACCGTATGATTCGCGAGACCGACGACGGCGCCGGTTCTCAGTACCTTTTCGACGGGGTTTTCGATCGGATTGAGCGTCTCCTCGTTAACGACGCGAAACACGTTCTCCAGCGGCTGGCCGCGCGCTTCATCCTGAATCCATCCGGTCAGCGATTCCGCAGTCGGATTGAACAGTTCTATACGCCCCCCGGTATCGGTGACGACGGCCGCATCGCCGATGCTGGTCAAGGTCACGACAAAACGATCGCGCTCGACGCGGAGCTGTTCTTCGGCCTGCTGGCGTCTGAAAATCTCGTCCTCCAATCGCTGTCGCGCCTGCAACTCGCGCCGCACGAGCCCGGTGCGCCATAAATGGACCAGTAGGACGATGGCAAGTCCCATTACGACAAAAGCGCCTAGCGGAATCCATTCGTCAGCCCCCTCGCCCCTCGGCGAACCAACCGGAGTTATCGCGAGATAAGTACCCAGCACGGCGCCCGATAACGTGGCCAGCAGCCCTGGGCCGAATCCGCCGTAAAGAGCGCCTATCAGCACCGGCAGCAGAAAGGGCATCACTATGGGCGCGCCTTGATACGATGGGCGCAGGAGCAATATGGCCAGCGCTACGGCAACCGCTGCGCCGAACGATAGGGCATACGCCGATACGGACGAGAGCTTGGAGTGAACCATGACGAGAATCCTGTCTCCATCAAATGGCGAGATTCCGGTTAGCGGATATCGCACCCGGGCAGCGGCCATGCCGGGCAATCCGCATCGTCGGCCCGATGTTAACACGGTTCGGCCGGCGAATCGCTCGCATCACTCATCGCCCGCCAGTGAACCCCGGATAGTCGGCTAAGCCGCCTATCCGCCGAGTTCAAGAAAATGAACGTTTAGCGCCTTGGAAACAGCATCCTTGCCGCGGCCAAGGCACGAAAGCCAAGATTTAAGTCAAACCGCTCTTCAGCCGCTCCATGGCCTTCTGAAGATTGGCCATGCTGGTGGCGATGGAGAGGCGCACATGACCCGGAGCGCCGAAAGCGGAGCCCGGAACCACGGCGACGCCGCCGTGCTCGATGAGATGCTCCGATAGGCCCAAGTCGTCGGAAATTCCCGGCATGCGGTCGATCACGCCCTGCACATTGGGAAGGACATAGAAGGTCCCGTCGGTTTCGAGACAGGATACGCCGGGAATGCTGTTCAACTCGCTCACCACGTAATCGTGCCGTTCCTTGAAGGCCTTGACCATCTCGCCGATAAAGGACTGATCGCCGGTCAAAGCGATTTCTGCGGCCACCTGAGAGATGGACGTGGGGTTGGATGTGCTTTGCGACTGGATATTGGTCATCGCCTCGATCAGCTTCGCGGGTCCCGCCGCATAGCCGATACGCCAGCCGGTCATGGAATAGGCTTTGGATACGCCGTTCAAGACCACGGTGCGGTCGTACAGCTCCGGGCAGACATTGAGAATATTGCAGAAGCTGCCGGCCTTCCAGACGATGTGCTCGTACATGTCGTCGGTGGCGACAACCACGTCCGGATAGTCTTTCAACACCTCGCCGAGGGCTTTAAGCTCCGCTTCGCTGTACGCCATGCCGGTCGGGTTGGACGGGCTGTTGATCACGAACAACCGGGTTTTCGGCGTCAGCGCCGCCTTGAGTTGGGCGGGCGTGATTTTGAACTTCTGCGACTGCGGCGCGTCGATAATGACGGGGACGGCGCCTGCCAAGAGCACCATGTCCGGGTAGGACACCCAGTACGGCGCCGGAATGATGACTTCGTCGCCCGGATTCAAAAGCGCTTGCGCCAGATTGTAAAAGCTCTGCTTGCCGCCGCAGGATACCAACACTTGCTTGACGTCGTAGTCGAACCCGTTTTCCCGCTTGAACTTTGCGACCACCGCCTTCTTGAGGCCGGGCGTACCGTCGACCGCCGTATATTTGGTGAAACCGTCCTGAATGGCCTTGATGGCAGCCTGTTTGATATGCTCGGGGGTATCGAAATCCGGCTCGCCGGCTCCGAGGCCCACGATGTCTTTGCCGGCGGCGCGCATGGCGGCCGCTCTCGCGGTCACGGCCAAGGTAGGTGAGGGTTTGATCGACTGTACGCGGTCGGAAAGTTTGATGTTCATTGTGTCGAGTTAAAGATTGGTCAAATAGGTCAGGCTTTATGCCGCAAAAAATGATACTCGATGAAACCTTGCCCCTGAATCCCACCAGGGGAAAAAGTTTCGATCTTCATAGTCAGTTCAAGCCGTCCGGCGATCAACCGGAAGCGATCCGGCAACTGATCGAAGGTCTCGGCGACGGCTTGTTACACCAGACTCTCTTGGGCGTCACCGGTTCCGGAAAAACCTTCACCGTCGCCAATGTCATTCAGGCCGTGCAGCGCCCGACGCTGATCCTGGCGCCGAACAAGACGCTGGCCGCCCAGCTTTACGGGGAAATGAAGGAATTTTTCCCGGAAAACTCCGTGGAATACTTCGTTTCCTATTACGACTACTATCAGCCAGAAGCGTACGTCCCGGCTTCCGATACCTATATCCAGAAGGACGCCTCGCTCAACGAGCATATCGAGCAGATGCGCCTGTCGGCCACCAAGGCGCTGATCGAACGGCGCGACACGATCATCGTGGCGACCGTGTCCTCCATCTACGGCTTGGGCGAGCCGGCCTCCTATTTCAGCATGGTGCTGCATCTGGTGCGCGGGGACATGATCGATCAGCGGACGATCCTGCGCCGCCTGGCCGAATTGCAATACACCCGCAACGAAACCGAGCTGCGCCGCGCCACCTACCGGGTGCGGGGCGATGTGATCGACGTGTTTCCGGCGGAATCCGAAAAGGAAGCGCTGCGCATCGAGTTGTTCGACGACGAGATCGAACGGCTATCGCTGTTCGATCCACTGACAGGAGAGATCATCTCCCGCATCGCCCGCTACACGGTCTATCCCAAGACCCATTACGTCACGCCGCGGGAAAAAATCATGGAAGCCGTGGACCAGATCAAGGCCGATCTCAAGGTACGGCTGGAGGAGCTGCGCTCGCTCAACAAGCTGGTCGAAGCCCAGCGGCTGGAGCAGCGCACGCTGTTCGATCTCGAAATCATGCTGGAAGTCGGCTATTGCTCGGGCATCGAGAACTATTCGCGCTATCTCTCCGGCCGCGCGCCGGGCGAACCCCCGCCCACCCTGTTCGATTACCTGCCGGCCGATGCCTTGCTGGTGATCGACGAGAGCCACGTCACCATTCCGCAGCTCGGCGCCATGTACCGGGGCGACCGCTCGCGCAAGGAGACGCTGGTCGAGTACGGTTTCCGCCTGCCCTCCGCGCTGGATAACCGGCCGCTCAAGTTCGAGGAGTTCGAGGCCCGTTCGCCGCAGCGCATCTACATTTCGGCGACGCCGGGACCGTACGAACTCAAGCATTCCGGAGCGGTCATCGAGCAGGTGGTGCGACCTACCGGCCTGGTGGACCCCGAGGTTGAAATACGCCCGGCCCTGAGCCAGGTGGAAGACCTGCTTTCGGAAATTCGCGAGCGCATCGCCCGCAGCGAACGGGTGCTGGTCACGACGCTGACCAAGCGCATGGCGGAAGATTTGACCGAATATCTGTTCGAGCACGACATCGCCGTGCGTTACCTCCATTCCGACGTCGAAACCGTGGAGCGCGTCGAGATCATCCGCGACCTCCGGCTCGGTCGGTTCGACGTGCTCGTGGGCATCAATCTGCTGCGGGAAGGACTGGACATCCCCGAAGTCTCGCTGGTCGCCATCCTCGACGCCGACAAGGAAGGTTTCCTGCGGTCTACCGTTTCGCTCATTCAGACCATCGGCCGTGCCGCCCGCAACCTTCGCGGGAAGGCAATCCTCTATGCGGACACGGTCACCGGCTCGATCCAGCGAGCGATCGAAGAAACCGAACGCCGCCGTGCCAAGCAGATCGACTACAACAAGCGAACCGGCCTCACCCCGACCGGCATCTCGAAGCGCGTGACGGACATCCTGGAAGTCCCGATACCGGGCGCTTTACAAACGGGTTCCGGGAAAAAGAAGCTGGCCAAAGTGGCCGAGAAAGGCGCCGACTACCACGCGGTAAAACCGGCGGAAGCCGCCAAGCTGATCAAGCAGCTCGAAGAAAAGATGTACACCCACGCCCGCGAACTCGAATTCGAGGAAGCGGCACGATTGCGCGACGAAATTCGGCGGATTCAGGCGGAAGTGTTTTCCGGGGCATAGGCGTACGCTCAAAAGCCGCTCAAAGACAGTAAGAAAGAAACGCGTTTCGGGTTATTCGATCCAAATCATAGTTTCCGGCATTATCTTTCGTCTCAGCACTCTGGTTGCTGATTTCCATGGTCAAATCGAGCATCTCGATCGAGCTATATTGGACTCTGGATGGATACCGTGTCGTGGTCTGGTCGAGCGGAAAGGTCGCTTACGCCAGGACCTATGCCTTACGCCAGGTCGCACTGAAGGCTTGCAAACGGCTGGCGAAATCGCTGACTGCTCCGCCGGAGAACCGGGACCGCCGCCCCGAGTAATCGAATATCGGAAAGCCGGCGACCTCAAGCATTGCGAACCGCACGTCCGAATTCCTCGATGGCTTGAACGGACAGGGGATGATCGCCCATCTCGAGTAATAGGGGCAAAGGAATGGTGACGTGATGAGCGCCCGCGACCACAGCCTGCACCACTTCGCTCGCGGATTTCAGACTCGCGACCAGAATCGTGGTCGGCGTGTCGCAGGCATCGACCACCTCACGCATCTCCGAAACCAGCGCCGCGCCGTCGCCTTGAAGACGCGTGCTGCGGTTCACATAGGCGATCGAATACGCCACGCCCGCCTCGCAGGTGAGATACGTCTGCGCGGCACTGTAGCTGGCAGTCATGCCGACCTTGACGCCTTCTTTGGCGAACTTCGCGGCCAGCACCAGATTTTCGGTGGTCATCCCGATCTTCAGCGCCACGTTGGACCTCAAGGCCAGGAAACGCCGCGCTTCGGCCTCGCGTTCGGACACGGTCGGCGCGGTCAGCTGATAGAAAACCGGACCGGGGCAAATGTCGGCCAATTCGGCGATCACATCCTCCGGCTTGCGGTCGACTTTCGCCATCAAGGTCGGATTGGTCGTTATCCCGGCAACAAAGCCGAGCGTCATCGCCTGGCGTGCGTCGGCGGGGAAGGCTGAATCCAGAAACAGGGACATCGTGTTCTCCTCATAAGGTTAAATCTATCGGCAAAGGATTGCCTTCCTACGGCTGGGCCGTTGTAGGTCGGGAATCCTTTCCCGACGTAGGGTTCGTCGGCAAAGGATTGCCGACCTACTACAGCCATCGGCCTGTGCTGATTGTTTTTTTATTGAATCGCGCCATAACTTCACGGATGTCTTCCATCACCCAGGTTGGCGCATAATCGAGGTCGGCCAAGTGCGCCCGCGTGGAAATGCCCGAAAGCACCAAAATGCTCCGAATGCCTGCGCGCACGGCACCGAGGATGTCGGTGTCCAGGCGATCGCCCAAGGCAACGGTTTCTTCGGGCGGCACCTGCAAGCGCTCCATCGCCAGTTGATACATGATCGGCTCGGGCTTGCCGATGATGGTGGGTTCGATACCCGTGGCGGCTTGCAAGGCCGCCAAGACCGCGCCGTTGCCGTGGGTCATGCCATGCTCGGTCGGCAGGGAGGTGTCGGGATTGGTGCCGATAAATTTCGCCCCGGCGCGAAGGTTCAGGGTGGCGGTGGCCAGCTTGTCCCACGACAGGGTTCGGTCCAGGCCGCAGACCACGTAATCGGCATCCTTTTCGTAGAGTTCCGCCAGGCGGAAGCCGTTTTCGAGCAAAGCCCGGCACACGCCGTCCTCGCCGATGGGGAACACCTTGGCACCGGCCGGCGCGTGCTGCTTGAGATACAGCGCGGCGGCGAGGCCGGAACCGATCACCTGCTCCCGGTCGACGCCAACGCCCATGCGGGCGAGCTTGGCGACGTACTGCTCCGGCGTGTTGCTGGCGTTGTTTGTGGCCAATACGAAACGGATGTCACGGGCCCGCAGGGTCTCGAAAAACTCCACCAGTCCGGGCATCGGGCGATCGCCCTCCCAGAGCACGCCGTCCATATCGATGATCAGGGCGCGAATGTCGTTGAGTGTCATGGGATAGATTGTCGATTATGGATTGCCGATCGAAGCGCGCCTAAATTACCCTTTGATGGCCGGCTCGTCGAGACTCGGCCGCATTTTTGAACCCTTCACCAACCGCGAAGAGTAGTCCCATGTCAGCAAGCACCACTCAAATCAAGGCCTACATCCAGGCTGCCGATGCCGTCATCCGCGAACACGCCGAAGAAGTCACCGAACTCGACCAAGCGATCGGCGATGGCGATCATGTCGCGAACCTGCAGCGGGGACTGGCCGCATTGGACGCGTTGGCGGAAGAGCTCGGGCGAATGGATTGGTCCGCCGCCTTCCAGAAAATCGGCATGAGCCTCATGAGCAGCGTGGGCGGGGCTTCCGGTTCGCTCTACGGCACGTTCTTTCTATCCATGAGCAAGGCCATGCGGGACAAGGACATGAACCTACCCAATCTGGCCGAAGCCTTCAGCCAGGGCGTCGAATCGGTCAAACAGCGGGGCAAGGCCGATTTGGGCGAAAAAACCATGCTCGACGTCTTGATACCAGTGGCGAACGCTTTGCGACAGGCAGCGCGAGAGTCTTGGGAATTGCCGCAAGCTTTGGAAACGGTCAACCGCGTAGCCGGGGCAGGCTGCGAATCGACCCGCGACATGATCGCCACCAAGGGACGAGCCTCGTTCCTCGGCGAACGCGCCCGCGGCCATATCGATGCGGGGGCGAGGACCAGTCAGTTGATCATCGGGGCGATCGGGGACGTGCTGGCGAAGAGCTCACAGTAGACCCCTCCGCGGCTTGTTAGGTATCCCGGGAACCTTCTTACAGCTTATAGCCACTTGATTTCTACCTCTGCCCCCAGGGATTCGAGCACGTGCCGGATTCCCTCAACGCCCTTGTCAGAAGGAAGAGTTAAAGATACAAGCTCTCTGGCCATTATGCGGCGAGCCAGACGCTTCGCTTCAAGTCGTGGTTGCTGCCCAAACTCCACAAGCCGGGGCACCAATTGGTAGCGTGCTTTACCATCCCAATCTGTCCATGATCGGTTTGCATCCCAACTCAATACAGTAATTTTGATGCCGTTTTTCACAATTAGGACCTAATTCCATTCGGCATTCGAGTGAACACTCATCGTAGGGTGGGTTAGCGAAGCGTAACCCACCGATTCGAGGCCGCTCGGTGGGTTACGGCCTCGCGGCCTACCCCACCATCGATGGGTTTCGCTTCGCTCTACCCCTCCTACAAAATGAATGCCTTATTGAAAGCGATTTGGAGTAAAACGTTCTCAACATCCCCACCTCAACGCCGCCGTATGTACCGGCGCATCCCACAACCTGATCATCTCTTCGTCCAGCAGAGTCAGCGTGACGGAGCAGCCCGCCATGTCCAGCGACGTGGTGAAATTGCCGACCAGCGAACGGACGATGCTCACTCCGCGCTGATCCCAGAACTGGCGAGCGAGATCGTAGACCAGATAAAGCTCCATGAGCGGCGTCGCGCCGAAGCCGTTGACGTGCAGCAGGGCCGGCTGGCCTTTGGCGGGTTTCAGCTCGCCGTCGATGGCTTGCGTCAGGTGCTCGACGATTTCCGAAGCGCTCGCCAGAGCCATGCGCTCCCTGCCCTTCTCCCCGTGTATGCCCACGCCCATTTCCATTTCATTGTCGGCGATCTCGAAGGTGGGCTTGCCCAGGGCCGGAACGGTACAACTGGTCAGCGCCACGCCCATGGATGCGGTGGCCCGCACCACCCGCTCGCCCAGCGCCTTGCAGCCGGCCAGGTCCATGCCGGCTTCCGCCGCCGCGCCGACGATCTTTTCGACGATAGTCGTGCCCGCCACTCCGCGCCGGCCCATGCCCTGGTGCTCGGGGATGGACACATCGTCGTGCACCAGTACGGTCTCGTGGGGGCAGTCGAGCATTTCCGCCGCGATCTCGAAATTCATGACATCGCCGGCGTAATTCTTGACGATGAACAATACGCCGCCGCCGTTTTCCGTGGCCTCCGCGGCGGCCAGCATCTGATCGGGCGTGGGCGAGGTGAATACCTGTCCCGGACAGGCCGCGTCCAGCATGCCGAGACCGACGAAACCGGTGTGCAAGGGCTCGTGCCCGGAACCGCCGCCCGAAATCAGCGCCACCTTGCCCGGTACGCGCGGCGCGATGCGGACCATATAGCGGGGTTCCGGATTGAAGCGAACGATATCGGCATGCGCCAGCGCAAAGCCGCGCCCGCTTTCATCCAGCAAACTCTCGACAGTGTTGATGAATTTCTTCATGGGATTCCCTAAGACGTTCGATAACCCGTTAACTGAAGCGGCCCGCGGGCCTGGATAGCGTGCCTGAAAGCAAACCATCGGGCCCTCCTCGGGTCAAGCTTTGTCTGAATAAGCGCATGTCGGCAAAGGATTGCCGACCTACTTAGCGACGCCCTTTCGTAGGTCGGCAATCCTTTGCCGACACAGCTATACCCCGGTAGGAACCGCGCTAGAGGCCGCAACCTGCCGCGACTGCCCAAAAATGGCGTAACACACCGGCGTCAACACGAGGCTCGCCCCCATGCCGAACAACAGCCCGGCGGCCAGCGACAAGGTCATCGGGACCAGAAATTGGGCTTGCTGGCTGGTCTCCAACAGGGTCGGCAAAAAACCGGCGAAGGTCGTGAGAAACGCCAGCAGAATCGGGCGGAAGCGGACGGTGCAGGCTTCTAAGACCAGGCTATGGGCTTTGGGCTCTAGGCTACAGGAAGCAACGATTGCCGAATCTTGCTCGCCGTCTTCTCCTGGAGCCTCGAGCCTAGGGCCTGTAGCCTCATGTTCCTTGATGTAGTCGAGCAGTACCAGGCTGTCGTTCACTACCACGCCGCTGGCGGCGATCATGCCCACCAGGGATTCCATGGATAAAGGCAAACCCGCCAGCCAGTGGGCGAAAACCGCGCCGCACCAGGCGACGGGCGCGGCCAGCAGAAAAATCAGCGGAATGACATAGGAGCGGAACGGCACGGCGATCAGGGCGTAGATCACCACCAGGGCGATCAGGGTATAGAAAGCGAGAGCATGAACGGACGCCTCCTGCTCGATTCGCTCCTCGCCCAGGCCTACGTCCAGCCCCGGGAACTGCTGTTTCAAACGGGGAATTTCCGCTGCTTCCAGATCGGCATAGATCGCATTGAGGTCCGCCGACTTGGGATCGACCCGCGCTTGCACTTTCAGCACACGCTGCCGATCCTGCCGGGCCAGCTTGGCGTAGCCGGGCACGAGGTCGATCTCGGCGAGGGTCCGAAGCGGCGCTTGTGCTCCGTTGGGCAGGCGGATCGGCAGATTATGCAGATCGTCCAAGGACTGCCGCTCGCTCCGGGGCAGGCGCACCATGACTTTGACTTCGCTGCGCCCTCGTTGCAGCCGATGAACTTCGTCGCCGTAGTAGCCGTGCCGCGTCTGCTCGGCGACGTCTTCCAGCCGCAGCCCCAAGCGTTCCGCTTCGGGCTTCAGGCGAAGGCGGATCTCGGGTTTGCCGGGTTCGGCGGAGTCCACCACGTCGTACACGCCGGGATATGCGGCCAGTTTGCGCTTGAGCTGTTCGGCCGCCGCGGTCAGGAGCGACGGATCGGGCGCCCCGAGGTCGAGCTCGATATCGTAGGGAACATCGCCTTCCTTGTAGAGAAAATCGATTTTCGCGCGCCCGATGTCGCCGATGCGCCGGCGCCATTCCTGGATGAAATCCTCGACCACGATGTGTTGCCGTCCTTCCGGCGAAAGCTCGGTCCAGAATCCGGCGCCGTGCTCCCACACCAGCGTCTCCAGACCGACGATTACCGAGGCTGGCTCCAGGCTTGAGACCTGAGGCTGGAGACTTGAGGAAGATAGTGCTGCTGTTTTCTCTCTGCCTTTTCCTCCAGCCTGATCCAGTTCATCCCGCAACTCCAGCAAAGCCCGCTCCACTTTTTCCGCCGCCCGGAGGGTTTCACTATAGGGCGCATCCTGCGGTAACTTCAGATTGACCCAGAAACTGTCCTTGGTGACGTCCGCCTGCAGCGACAACCGGATATGGCCGCCGGCCACCAGCGCGGCGCCCAGCATCAGCAATACGGCGAAAGCGGCAACGGTGAGATAGCGCCATGCCAAGGCTTTTTCCAGAAAGGGTCCGTAAATCCGCCGGACGAAATCCTCCAAACCGCGGTTGAGCCTGATACGCAATCTCTCCAAGCGAGAGACATATGGGCCGGGTCTTGAGGGAGCGGCCAAATGCGCAGGCAAGATCAATAGCGCCTCGATTAAAGAAAATACCAGCGTGAGAATCATCACCAGGCAGATCGGCCGCATCATCTCCCCCGCCCAGCCGGGCAGGAACAGGCCGGGCAGGAAGGCAACCAGGGTGGTCAACACCGCCAGAATCACCGGCTGGGCGACGCTTTCCGCGCCGCGAATGGCACAGGCGAGGCTATAGGCTCTAGACTCTAGGTCTTGATTTTCCAGCGTCTGAGGTCTAGAGCCTAGCGCCTCTTCTTGAGCCTTCAGCCTATGGCCTAGGGACTCTGGCCTAGAGTCTAGAGTCTGTTCCTTATGCACCGCATCCCCGACGATGATGGCGTCGTCCACCAGAATACCCATGGCGAGCAGAAAACCGAACAGGGACAGCATATTGAGCGAGATGCCCAGCATCGGCATCAGCCAGAGCGCGCCGAACACCGAGGTGAGAATCCCCGCGCCGGCCCACAAAGCCACCTTGAATCGCAGAAATAGGCTCAGCACGGCGCACACCAGAACGAAACCGCAGAGGCCGTCCTCGATGAGAGTCCGGATGCGCTCGTCGTAGGCTTGGGAATCGTCCCACCAGGTAATCATCGAGAGCCGTTCCGGCAGCCGGGCGCTCATCTCCTCCACATAGGCCTTGACCCGGCGGGCGACCTCGACCGTGTCATGCTCGGCGTGGATTTCCCAGCCCTGAGCCGTCTCGCCGTTGTGGCGCCATGCCGAGGGGCGTTCTTCCAGGCCGTCAGTGACGGTGGCTACGTCGCGGAGCAGCACCCGGCTGCCGTCCGGATGGGTTTTGAGCACCAGATCCCCGATCGAAGCTCCCTCTCGGGCTTTGCCCTTGACCCGCAGCAACAGTTCACCGGCCGGGCTCTTCACCATGCCGCCGGGCAGGTCCACCGAAGTCCGTCGGACCGCGTCGGCAACATCGTGCAGGGACAACCGGTGTTGCCGCAGCCGTTCCGAAGAAACCTCGATGGCGATTTCGTAAGGCACGTCGTAGTAATTGAGGGCGCGGGTGACGCCGGGTAATCGCGCCAGATCGCCCTGGATACGTTCGCCGAGCCGCTTGAGGATGAGCGGATCGGTGGGACCGTGCAGCGCCACCCAGATGACGCCGTCGTCGCCCTCCCGGTAAGCCGGCTGCACCTCGATCTTTTCGAGAGTCTTCGGCAGTCGCTGAATGGACTGGACCCGCCCGCGCACGGCGTTCATCACCCGGTCTTTGTCGTGACCCGGCAGAACCACCACATTCACCCTACATTCGCCCTCGCTGATCTCCGACTTGAGCCGCTTGACGCCCGGCAGATCGTAAACCGCCTCTTCGATGCGGATGCACACCGATTCCTCGATCTCCAAGGGCCCGGCACCAGGATAGATCGCCTTGATTTCGATTTGGTGGGGGAGAAAGCGTGGAAACACCTCCTTGTCCATGACGATCAGGCTGCCGATTCCGCCGAACAGGATCAGCAGCATCAAGAGATTGGCGGCGACCGGGTTGGAAGCGAACCAACCGACGAGACCAGAGGAAAAGGTTTGAGACTTGAGGCTGTAGGCTTGAGAGCTATCAATTGGAGGCACGGTCATTTCTTTCCTCCGGCCTCAAGTCTCCAGCCTCAAGTCTCACGAGCATCCCCTCCACGGGCACTTGCACGCCGCCGATGACCACCTTCTCCCCGGCAGCCAGTCCGCCGCCGATCAAGACCCGATCGGCTTCGGTGCGCAGCACCGCGAGGCGGCGGATATGGAGGTGCCGCTCGGTATCCACTACCAGCGCTTCCTGAGCCGCGTTGACGGCGCCGGGCGGCAGCACGAAAACCCCGGACTGTTCCCTGCCATCGATCTCGGCCTTGACGAACAAACCGGTCAGCAAGGGTTGGGGATGTTTTTGCGCATACGGATCCCGAACTTCCGCCACGAGATGCAAGAGGCCAGTCGCGTCGTCGACTTGGGCCTCGCTGCGCACGATGCGCCCCTCCCAGCGCTGTTCGACGTTCCCGAGATCCGCCGTCAAAATAACCCTGGGGCCTTCGCCACGATGGCCGTTGCGCCGGCCCAGGTCCAGATCGAGGTATGCCAGTTGATCGGTCGAAACCGGCAAGCGCACCTCGGCCACATCGGTGGCATAGACCCGCGCCAGTTTTTCGCCGGGCTGCACGTATTGGCCGAGTCCCACGTACTTGGCCAATACCCGGCCTGCGAACGGCGCGTGCAGTTCACACCGGCTCCGCTGCACGCGGGCCTTGACCAAATCGGCCTCGGCGGCTTTCAGCTTGGCCCGCGCTTCGGCCAGTTGCGGCTCGTGCAGGATGAGCGGAGAGGGCTGACCTTCGCCGAGAGCCTGCCATTCGCTTCGAGCCTGTTCCGCTTCGGCTTCTTCCTGTGCGAGCCGACGCTTAGCCTCCGCAAGCTGGGCTTCGGCGGCGAGGACGGCCTGATCGTAGTCGCGGGGATCGAGGCCCAGGAGTTCCTCGCCCATCTCGAAGAACCCGCCGGCGACGAAATCGGGATTCAACCGGATCACCTTGCCCGCCACCTCCGCCACCCAGTCGATTTCGTTGCGGGGCATGACGACACCTTGTGAACGCACGTTCAACCGAACGGTCTGCGGCTCGGCACGAACGACCGAGACCAGCGGCGGTTCCGCTTTGGCGGGCTGGGTTTCCAGCGCCGGCCGGTGGGATACGATGGCATAAGCGCCGACCGCGCCGGTCAGCAACACGAGAATGGGGAGGAGGATCTTCATCTAGACGTTAACTACGCCGGAGGGAAAGCCCAAGCTTCGACGCCTATCTCGCTGCTCGGGCGGGCACCCGGCGCACGCTCTCGGTTCGGCCTCAAGTCCAACGTCCAAAGTCACCAGCCTCATGGCTCTCCAAGACTCACCGGCAGTTCACCTGCCCCGTTTGGTGCGTGGGCCAAAGCCCAGCCGAAGAAGGCGCATGACAATCAAAAAAACCGGCCATCGCAAGACCGGTCCGGCGTGTATCGGTACCCAAAGAACCGGGCGGCGTTTCAGCCATCCGTGTCATCGGCTATCCAGCTTGGCCTTGGCGGCCGTCGCCACGGCACCGATCTGTTCGACCTCGGCGCGGAAGCGTGCCTGTTCAGCGTTTGCCGTCTCGGCGATGACCGAGTTGTCTGCGTTGGCTTCCTTGACGATGCAGTCGTTGTAGGCTTGCGCCTTTTGCTGCCAGTCTCTCGCCACCTTGAGACTGCGGTTGTAGGCGTCGACGCTGCGGGAATCGATCTCCGGCACGGCCGGCCGCGTTCCGCAACTTGCCGGACTCCATTTGCCGTCGGCGAGAGTACCGGCATGGATCTCCAGCGCAACAATCAGCATGACAAGGGCGGCAGTCAGTGTGCTTCGTTTCACGGATTACTCCTGAAGGGAACTGCAAAACCAAAGACTCGGCCAAAGGCAATTTGCCGCAGCCATTTCATATAAGACGTTTGACCGCCCCAAAACCCGTACTCCTATCGCTTATTTTTTCGGTGATGCCGGTCGCGCACGCACCGCCCCGGCACTACAGGGGAACGTCATAAAACCGATTATTAACCCGGCCTATAAATATAGGCCGGGTTAATCCGGGGCAGGGATACCCCGGCGCGGCGACAAGCCGCGTGAGCCCAGGCCGGGCGTGTACCGGGCCTGGGCGGCGGCCCGAAATACCAGGAGGGTATTTACGGGCCTGATTAATAATATCGCGCCTCTGAACAGACTCGAGTCTCAGGCCGCACGCACCGCCTCCTCGAAGATCCCGGCGATCCGGTCGATGTCGTCCGCGGTCACGATCAGAGGCGGCAGAAAGCGCGCCACGCTCCCCTGACGCCCGCCCAATTCGAGAATCAAGCCGCGATCCAGACATTCCTTTTGAATCCGGCGCGCCAGTTCGCGGCAAGGCGGACGAGCGCCGAGACGATCGGGCTCGGCTCGCGCATCCACGATCTCGGCGCCGATCATCAGGCCCCGTCCCCGCACGTCGCCCACATGAGGCGACTCCCGTTGGATACGGCGCAGATGGGCCATTAAACGCTCGCCCATCGCGTCCGCATGGCGGTCGAGCGTCTGCTCCTTGACGAATCGCAGAGTCGCGGCGCCCGCCGCCATGGCCAATTGGTTGCCTCGAAACGTGCCGGCATGGGCGCCGGGCTCCCAGCGGTCCAGACTTTCGTGGTAGACCGCCACGCTAAGCGGCAGTCCGCCGCCCACCGCTTTCGAAAGCACCAACACATCCGGCAGGATGCCGGCATGCTCGAAGGCATACATCGCTCCCGTGCGACCTACGCCGGTCTGTACTTCGTCGACGATCAAGGGAATCTCCCGTTCGCGGGTGATGCGCCGTATTTCCCGAAGCCACTCGTCCGGCGCCGGAATCACCCCGCCCTCCCCTTGCACGGCTTCCAGGATCATGCCGGCGGGCGGCGCGATGCCGCTGTTGGTGTCGTCCAACAGCCTCTCGATGTAGGCGATGGATGCGCGCCAGGTCGCCTCGCCGCCGAGATTGAACGGGCAGCGATAGGCGTAGGGATAAGGCAGGAAATGCACCTCGGGCATGAGTCCCCCGATCGCCAGCTTGGGCCCGGTCTCGCCGGTCAAGCCCAGCGCGCCGTGGGTCATGCCGTGGTAGGCCCCATGAAAAGCAAGGACCGAACGCCGACGAGTGGCGGTCTTGACCAGCTTGAGCGCCGCTTCGATGGCATCCGCCCCGGACGGCCCGCAGAACTGGATACGGGCGTGGCCGGCGAATTCGTTCGGCAGCGTAGAGAAAAGCTCCTCGACAAAAGCGTCCTTGACCGGCGTCGTCAAATCCAGGGTTTGCCAGGGCACGCCATCGGCCACCGCGCGTTGCACCGCTTCCACCACCACCGGATGATAGTGCCCGAGCGTCAAGGCCCCCGCCCCAGCCAGGCAATCGATATAGCGCCGTCCGTCGGTATCCTCGACATGAATGCCTTCGGCCCGGCGAATGGCGATGGGCAGCTTGCGCGGATAGGTCCGGGCGTTGGATTCGAACGCCGTCTGCCGATCCAGATAATACGCGTTGCCCGAAATATCGTTCCGCCTCGTTCGATTCGATGACGCCAACGATAATCCGTCGGCCCCGGCTAAGGGTTCCTGCGAGGGAAGGTCAATTTTCGGCTCCGCAACAATGTGCGTCATGATGACAACTCCGTTTCAGTTTTATGCGATTCGTTGCCCGAAGCACTTCCGGGCATCTGGTCCCACTGCCATGCGGCACCGGGCATTTCCGCAAATCCTTGCCCCCTCTCTTCCAATCCCACTGAATTCAGTCCTCCACTGGCACCAGATAAAGCCGATGAACGAGATCATCGACTAAAAAAGGCGTAGGAGTTCCTTCCACCCAAGCCGAGTGTTGGTCGTCATAATGTGCCGACAGCGGATGCCCGGATTGGCCTCCCGGCATATGGAAAAGGCCGTTGAGTTCATGACCCGGCGCGACCACCATACGCTCGCTGGCTCCATAGCCGGGCGAGTAAACGCGGACGCATTCGCGGCATCCCGACACGGGAACCGGCGGCATGTCCAGGAAGGTGCCGAGCAATGGAAGCGCGGATGAAAACGGATGGGCGATAGACACGCGATTGACCGCGCCCCAAGTCAGCGATTCCGCGGACTCGCCTCCATACTTAGCAGAGATGTTACGCTCCGACCGTATCAGGAGATCGCGGAGAAAAGCATCCCAATCCGGATAGCGTTCTTTGTGAGGCAACAATTCCGGCAATTTCGCCTCTAGAAGTTGCTGCAAGGGCTCATCGATGGTCGCTCTCTGAAGCCGGAAGCCGGGATCTAGGCTACGACACCTCGTCAGGTAGGGAGAAATAACCTCGTCGAGCAACAAGCGGCGAAATTCCACCAGCAGCGCAAATCCTACCGACCCTTTTTCCGCGGAACCGTCCCACCTTTCCAAGCTCTCCCGCCAACGTTCCCCCGCCTCGCGCGCATCGCCGGGCGGAAGAGACAGGGCAAGCCGTTGATAAAACCGATAGAACTCCACCCGCGTGTCGAGTTGCAGGGTAAGCATATCCCGCTCGTCGAGATTATTGGCCATGGAGAGTTTTTCGGCGATTCGGTGGGCGCGGTGCCCGTGGTCGAAATCATGGCCGATGACATAGGGATAATCGTCATTGAGCATCCGCTGATTGGCGTTGACGATGAAACCGGCTGACGGATTCACCGAGCGTGGCAGCTCTTCGGGCGGAATGTAACCTTTCCAGCCGCGCGAGCCATCTGCCCAAGAGCGGGTAACCGATCCGTCGAAACCGAAGCGTCTCGGGATTTTCCCCGTGTAAGTCCAACCGATGTTGCCTCGGCTATCCGCCGCCATGGCATTCAAGGGCGGACCGCCGCCCCGGTTGAACACGGCCTGGGCGGCAGCGACATCCTCCACCGCATCCAGGTTGAGAAGATGCAGGTCGGTAGCCTCCGGATCCAGGGCGGTCCAGTGTACGGCCACCCGCTTGCCCAGTAGGGGTTCGGGCAGAGCGGGTCCCCAGATGGTTTCCAGTACTTTGAACGTGCGCTCGGTTCCGTCCCGTACCGGCACCGTTTCGATGCGTTCGCCGAAGCGGGCAAATCCCTGAGGCGTGCGATAGCGTCCGGGATCGTCCGGATCGAGTTCCAGTTCCACCAAATCGACGAAATCGCCCTCTATGTTGGTAAAGCCCCAGGCCACCTTACCGTTGGAACCCACCACGACCAGAGGGATTCCCGGCAAGCCAAGACCGGTGAGCTGCACGTCCTCGTAGCGAATTTGCACCCGGTACCATATGTTGGGGACACGTAGCGACAAGTGCATATCATTTGCGAGGATGGCTCGTCCGTCCCAAGTTTTCGAAGGACCGACCACCCAACCGTTCGATCCCTTGGGGGCAGGACCGTCCGTTGCCAAACCGGCGTAGTGTTCTCCAGCATTCCTCAGTAAGGCAGACAAGTCCTCCTTGGGAATCGGAGGGAGCCGAGTCCGAGAGGCTTTGCCGCTTAGAAGTTGGTTGGTGTAGCGATCGACGGCCGGAGAGAAAAACGCATTTACCGCTTTCGGCAGGGCGGCCTCCATGACCGTGGCCATGCGCTCCGCTTCCCCCGTCCATCCCAAGTCCTCTTCCATGGCCAGCACCACCAGCAGGCTGTCCTCGGGCCGCCAAGCGGAAGGCCGATATCCCAACAGCAAGAATTCGAACGGTACGACCGGCATGGACGCCATTCCCTGGTTGATCCCCGCTGCATAAGCCTCCAACACCCGCAACTGATCCTCCGGAAGGCGTTTCACAATAGCTCCGGCCACATGTTCGAAACCCATTACCCGATGCCGATGGTCCGACTCCACCAAATCTTCTCCCATGACCTCGGCCAGCCGTCCCGCCATTTGCCTCCTCAGCAGATCGAGTTGAAACAGGCGGTCGCGAGCGGTCACAAAACCTAACGCATAAAAGGCGTCCTCGCGGGATTTTGCCGAAATCGAGGGAATTCCCTGGCTGTCGAATTCCACCACGACGCCCGATGCAAGCTCAGTAAGCCGGTAAGTTCCCTGCTCGGGGGGCAACGATAGTCGTAGCGAGCAATACCCCGCCAAGCAGCCGGCACCGATCAAAATGACGGCGCCGAAAAACAGGCGATGCGTTACTTTCGTGCTCGTTCGGTTCCACCGCCGTGACGACATTCGGTTCGATAGCTCTGCCGAAACCGCCGATTTTTCTTCCTTGTCTCCAGGGCTCGAGCAACCCATTTCAGGCTCCATGGCCGACCTCTAACATTGTCGTAGTAGGGGCGGCGAAATTTTCGGCTCTCCCATGGCTATCGCTCGCCTTGGCCACCGGCACCTCGAAAAGCTTTCCGTCCCGCAGCTTGAGACAACGATCCGCCAATGAAAAATACGCATCGTCGTGAGTAATCACGATAACCGTCTTTCCGCGGGATTTTAGGGAACCGAGAATCTCTCGGTAGAAAATCCTCTTGAATATCGGATCCTGATCCGCAGCCCATTCATCGAACACATAGAATGGACGATCTTCCAGATAAGCAACCAGAAGTGCGAGCCGTTTTCGCTGCCCTTGCGATAAATTGACCGTAGAAAACTTACCGTCCTTGACGGTGACCTTGTGAGCGAGGTCCAGATGCTTCAGGTATTCCCATATTTTGCTGTTGGATTCCAGATTGTCGAAGCCCAATAGGTTTTCGAACAGGAAAAAGTCGAAAAAAATGGCCGAGAAGTGCTGTCGATAATATTCGAGATTTCCATCGTTTATCGGTTCGCCATCCAACTGTATTTCTCCGCTTTCCGGCCGATATAATCCAACCAATAAAAAAGCTAACGTGGATTTCCCGCTGCCGTTTCCTCCAATAATAAAAACGATTTCACCGGGGTATAGAGTTAGGTCGATAGGGCCGAGTACGAACTCCACGCGCCCGTCTTCTCCACGATAACAATGCTGGACTTTCGAAAGCTCCAAAATCGGCGTACGCGCTTCGGGATCTCTTCTTGGAAGCAGCCCGTAATCCTGATTTTTGCCGGAAAGCCCTTTCTCCAGAGCGTGAATCTTTCCGGCCGACACCCTGGCTTTCGACAGGATAGGAATAACTTCGAGCAGAAGCTGGAGCGGCATAGCTATGTATAAAATGATCAAACAATAGCCTCGCGCGATCTCGGACGGAATTTCCTGCCACTGAGGCAGAATGAAAAGAATCGTACCGATCACTGCGTAAAACAATCCGTTTCCCCAGTTGATGGCGACCGCATACCACAGCATCGCCGATAGCCTATTCCGACGGCAATTGATAATCGAAGCTTCCACGCAGTCCGACAAAAACGCCCGGCGACGCGGCTGATTGAGCTTTAGCTCCTTGATTCCATCGGTCATGTTCCGAATGTATCTATATACCGAATCCTCGTGCTCGCGGGCGACCACCAGCCATCGATAGGCCCAGTATTGAATCGTCCTAAAACTGAGGACGCCGACGGCCATGGCCCCTAACACGATCCAGAGGATATCCCTCGATAACCAGCCGAGATAACCCAGGCCGCCGAACACCACGGCGATATTGACGCAAATGGAAGGAATTCGGGTGAACGCCTCGGAGACTGCCGCCACATCTTCTGTGAGATTTGCCAAGGCCTTGCCGGGGCCCATTTTCTGAAATTCAGCCAGCGGTAATTCGAGAATTTCTCGACACAGCCTGATTCGTAAATCACGAATCGTATTTTGTCCTAGGAATATGACGACGTATTCCGATACGAGCCTGGCCGCGATAAAACTGCCACACAGTCCGACGAATACCGGCCAATACTCGTCTATAGAAGCAGGGGGCTGCAGTGCGCCATTGATCACGGCGAGCAGTGCGACCCCGCTAAGCCCACTAACCATGCCCGTTAGGGCAGCGATCAAGAGCGCGATCCATGACCGAAACGGAAGAAAGCCGAATAAATCACTCATCGGGTTGTCACATTATCAAGACCGAGCAGGTTCAGTGCGGCGTATTTCGAGCTCGACGCATCGCTGTTTCTTGTGCAAGAACGCATATATAAACTCCCAGTTCATTCTGCCGACACCCCAGACACCGTTGCTATCCGGCCCGATATCGGCTTTCAGAATAATCCCGATAGGGGTATCTCCCATATTTTCAGAAGAGCAAAAATTTCCTAATGAATAGGCTAATAATCTTGTATTGCGATTAGTTTCACAAAGCTCGACTGGTTGCGGACAATGCGAATGATGGCCGATGATCATATCCCACATATTTAATAAGCTGCGGCCGTGCAGCACCTGATGATATTTAGGACGCAATTGCATTTCGTATCCCCAGTGCGGATACAAAATATTGAATTCGGCATCGCCAGCAAAATAATCATCGACCTCATCTATCGTCGCTACGAATTCGCATTTTTGATTCGACCAACGGGTACAACCGACAATATTTACCTTACCGTCAATGAGCACAGACGGTTCATCCCGCCTTCCCACGGTTATAAAGCCATAATCTTGCAGCCGCCGGTAGGATTCGCAAAACCCATCCCAGCCATAATCGCCCGTGTGATTATTGGCACAGGACAGAACCGTGCGCTCAGGTGGAAAAAGCTTGGACAGATGGTCCAAAATCTCCTCGGTATGAGCCTGGGCCATAAACACCTGCTTGCGGTGGCCGGTAACAATAGTCCCTTCGAAATTACCGACCAGGAAATCCGTATCAGAGAAAAAGCGCCTGATATCCTCCCCGATTCTTAAATCCATTCCTTCGAGGATCATGATATCTCCGATAAAACCCAGCTTTATCCGAGGCATAACGGTATTTATCACGCTGTTATCGGGAACGAATTCTTCGAATGGGCCGTGGCTTCGCGGCGGATTGATCAGGACGTGGTAAATCCACTCCAATCCCTCGACGAGGCTATAAGGCTGGGAAAAATATCGGGTCGGCTTGTCGTTATCCCAACCGGGGCACCTTACTGCTACTTTGCGTTTGAGCAGGTCCATCGAACTAATCCGGCGTGTTGTTTCAGGGTGGATGCTTGCAAGTCGCTCAACGAAAGGGCCGTTCCAGAACGCCCGCGTCGACCAGATAATCGAGCGATTTGGCAAACACGCCCTCATCGACCGTCGGCAAGGCGATTCCGGCTTGCCTCAATGCTTCAGCCGTCGTGCCGCATCGATAAGGCACTGAACCATCGTGATGATGTTCTACAACGGACTCCACCATTCCGGCCATGGTGTGCAAAGACTGATCGGGCGACCGAGAGGCGAGCGCGGAAAAGGCGCTCATCCATTCCGGGGGTGAAGCCTTTTCAATCCGATACCCATACCTGTCGAGCCAGGCAATAAGATCCGATACCGGTGTCGGATGAGGATTGAAAACGTGATAGGTACGCCCCGGCGAGGAATCGAGGGCGGACAGCCCCACGATGGCGCGGCTGACGAAATCGACGGGTGTCAGCACGAATGACGTCCTATTCGTGGGAAATATCCCGAGATCGAGGCACACCTTAAGAAACCGGCAGTGGAAATCATTCGGATTCCAAGCGCCGGTGCCGCCATGTCCCGTCACGGTGCCCAATCGGTAAACGGTAACCGGCAAGCCGCGGTCGCGCGCGATTCGAATCAGATGCTCGGCCACCAACTTGCTCTGCGAATACCCCATGGTCAAACGGGTATTCAGGCTGGGCAGATCGTCCTCCGAAAATCCTGGCGGCTCGGGCTCGGTTCCGTCGTCGAAAATAGACAACGTCGATACGTAATGAACCGGCTTGACCGTGCCGGTGCAGGCAAGGCGAAGGATCTCCCGCGTACCCGACACGTTGGCGGGTTTCAAAGCCGGATAAGATAAGATCAGGTTGGTCGACGATCCGTTGTGATAGATCACGTCGACTTCATCGCCCAACTCCCGAAACCGCGCCGCCGGCAGTCCGAGAAACGGTTTTGCCAAATCACCGGGCAAAGGCACGATCCGCTGTTTTGCCAAAGGGTTATGGATGGCATAGCGATCGAGGGTTTCTTCGATTTTATTGGCTGCGTCCTCAGCCGAACCGGAACGCACCAGGCAAAAAATCTTTCCTTGAGTTTGCGCCAATAGTTCGTCCAGTAAAAAAGGGCCCACGAACCCGGTAATTCCAGTCAACAACACATTGCGAGGAAGTCCGTTCGGTTTCCCTGGGCGGAAAGCAGGCGTGATGGACGAATCCAGAATCGCTTCCGCCGCCAGATTCACAATGGAAGTTGATGGTTCTTGTTGCTCCGAATTCACGGCATCGCCGAGCGATGCTGCTGCCGAACAAGCCGCGGCGGCATCTTCGAGTATCCCTAAAAGCCTGCCGGCAAGTCGCTCGATGGTTTCCCGCGAATGACAGGCATGGCTGTAGCTCCAATGAACGCGCAATTCACCCGCCACGACCGAGGCATCGATCGACAGGCTGCGCGGCCGCATTCCCGCTGGATCGTTCAGGCGGCAGGCGGGTTCCGGAGCGAGAGAAAACCAAGCGTCGACCGCGGTTCCTTGATCGATTCGGCCAAGGTAGTTAAACCCGATTTGAGGTTCCGGAACGGCTTCCAGCCGGCTGACAAGATCGGGATTCCGATTCAGATAGCGCACGACGCCGTAATCGATGCCGTGGTTCGGGATGACGGCCAGTTGCTCCTTCGCCGCTTGGACTATTTCCGGAAAAGCCCGATCGGGCGAAATTTCGAACAAAACCGGAAATAAGGCGGTAAACCAGCCTACGGTGCGCGAGATGTCTACATCGTCAAAAAGGTATTCACGGCCATGGCTTTCCATTTCCAAAAATACCGAGTCGCTTTGCGCCCATTCGGCCAGCACGGCCACTACCGCCGCGAGAAGAACCTCGTTGATCCGCGCGCCATAGGCCAGCGGGGCGTTTTGCAGCAAAACGGACGTTTTCGTCGGGTCCAGCGAAATGGTCACGGTCTCGCCGGTTGCCTCGGAATCGACGCCCCCGGCGAAATCCATCGGCAGTGCAGCGATCCGGCTCCAATCGGTGTTCAGCCAATAGGCGACGTTGCGCTCCGGCATTGCCGTTTGCGCATGATCCGCGAGGCGTTCCGCCCATTGCTTGAAGGCGGTGGTTTTTTTCGGCAACCTCATCTCTCGCGCCGCGAGAGCCTGCCGGTAAAGGGCGCTCATGTCTTCCAAAAGAATGCGCCAACTTACTCCGTCCACCACCAGGTGGTGGATGATGATCAACAAACGGCTGCTCGAATCGCCTCCGCAATCGAACCACACCACCCGAATTAAAGGCCCGTGACGCAAATCGAGGCTGCGCTGCCACCGCGAAGCCTGTTCGGTCAGCGCGGCTTGCCGGCGATCCTCGGCGAGACCCGAAAAATCGACCGAAACGATTTCGACTGCGCCCTCGACATCCTCCGCCAGCACCTGCGTCCAAAGACCGCCGCACTCGCGAAAACGGGTGCGCAAAACATCGTGGTGGTGCAGCAGGTGCCGTATGACGTCTGTCAGTACCGCGGGGACGATCGGCTGTTTTGCCTCCAGCAGAACCGATTGGTTCCAATGATTCGGGTTAGGGAAGGACTGTTCGAAAAACCACCGCTGGATGGGCGTCAAGGGAACTTCTCCCGTAATGATGCCCTGTTCCGCCTGCACGTCCGTGTCGCGGTCCTTTGCTTTCGCCAATGCTTCGATGGTTTGGTATTCGAAAACCTGCCGGGGATGAATGGTCAAGCCGGCCTGCTTCGCCCGATTCACCATCTGCATGCTTAATATGGAATCGCCGCCGATCTCGAAAAAGTTATCCTGGATGCCGACTTTCTCCAGACCCAATACCTGCCCCCAGATAGCGCACAACACGGCCTCGATCTTGGTGCGCGGTGCGACGTAGCGGTCCTCCGATTGATCCCGGACGTCCACTGAAGGTAATGCCTTGCGGTCCAGTTTGCCGTTGGGCGTCAGCGGGAGACGATCGAGAAATACAAAGGCCGACGGAATCATGTAGCTGGGCAACATGTTTTGCAGAAACGCGCGTAACCCGTCGGCGTCGGCCGCGCGTTCGCCTTGCCTTGGCACGAGGTACGCAATCAGGCGCTTGCTTCCCGAAGGGGTTTCGTGATCGGTCACGACCGCTGCTTCGATATCCGGGTGCTTCAGCAACTTGACCTCGATCTCGCTCAACTCTACTCGAAACCCCCTAATCTTGACTTGGTGATCGGCCCTCCCCAAGAACACGATATTGCCGTCGGCGCGGAAATGCGCACGGTCTCCCGTCCGGTAAAGACGAGCCCCGGAGGCATTATCGAAAGGGTTGGGCAAAAAACGTTCGGCGGTCAATGCCGGCTGATTCAAATAGCGGGCGGCAAGACCTTCGCCGCCGATATAAAGCTCGCCGGGTACGCCAACGGGCACCGGATTCAAATAGGCATCCAATAGATATATCCGCGCACCGGGAATGGGGCGGCCGATGGGTATCGAGTCCTCGGAAAATTTCGGCGGGATTTTATATGCGGTGCACCAGACGGTGCCTTCGGTGGGGCCGTATTCGTTATAGAGATCCGCTCCCGGCAGTTGTGCGTAGTGGCGTTCGGCCACTCCCGCCGAGCAAGCTTCTCCGGCGACGATAACCGCCCGCAAGCTATCGAGTTGCCCCGCATCCGCTTGCTCGAGGAGGATATTGTAAAAAGACGGCAGGCCTAACAAATGGGTAATCCGCTCTTTCCTGATCCAATCGACCACAAACGCCGGAACGGTATGAGTCGAATCATCGGGAATGCACAGTTTTCCGCCTTGGCTCAAGGTCCAGAATATGCCCGCCACGGAACTGTCGAAGGCAAAGGAAGAAAGCAATAAAAAGCTTTCCACCGGGTTGCGGTAATAGGCAAACCGGGCCTGGGTCGAGTGCAGGACATTGCGATGAGTAACGGCTACGCCCTTGGGTTTTCCCGTGGACCCGGAGGTGTAAATAACGTAGGCCAGGTCGCCGGAATCGGTCGTCACCCGCGGATCCACGACGGGTTGTTCGGCAATCGCTTCCCAATCACAGTCGACGCATGTCGCCGCTATCGATAGATTCGGCAACGCCGCCAGCACCGATTCCCGAGTCAGAAGCAGCGCTGCGCCGGAATCGTCCAGCAGATACGCAATCTCGTCCTTGGGGTATTTCGGATCGATCGGCACATAGGCTCCGCCGGCTTTCAGAACGCCGAGTATCCCGACCACCATTTCCGGCAAGCGACCGATACATAGTGCGACCGTGATTCCGGGTCCTACCCCTTTGCTACGGAGGTAGTGCGCCAGTTGATTGGCCCTGGCGTTAAGCTCCGCGTAAGTCAAAGTCGATCCGTTGCCGCACAGGGCGATTGCTGACGGCACACGCCGCGCCTGATCCTCGAACAGTGCGTGGATGAATCCGTCCGCCGACGTTTCTCCCGAGCGCGCGGGCAGGCCATTCGCACTCTCCGGACCGCCATCCGATAACACGTAGGCGGTTACAGTGCTCCACTCCTCGGTCAGTTGCCGGTTTTCCTCCGGCGTCAGCAGCCGCAATTCGCTGATCCGCGTGTCCGGAGCGTCTGCGATGTGCTCCAGTAATACCCGGAAGTGACTCGCCATGCGGGCGATCGTGCTCTCGTCGAACAAATCGACGTTGTATTCCAGGGATGTGCGCAGACCGTCCGGCTCTTCGGTAACGTGCAGGGTCAAGTCGAACTTTGAAACATGGTTCTCGACCGAGAATGGCGTGATATCCAGTCCGGTTACCCGTATCGAGTCGAACGGCACGTTGTGCAGTACGAACATGACCTGGAATAACGGATTGGAACTCGCATCTCGAATCGGCTTGAGCTTTTTAACCAATAACTCGAAGGGATACTCCTGATGCGGCTGGGTATCCAACATCGTTTCGTGGGTTCGGCCCAGCAAGGCGGTGAATTTCGGATTGCCCGAAAGATCGGTTTGCAGTGCCAATACATTGACGAAAAAACCGATCAGCCCTTCGAGCTCCGCATGGTTGCGGTTGGCTACCGGGGTCCCTACGCAAATATGTTGCTCACCGGTATAGCGATGCAGGAGCACATTGAAGGCGGAAAACAAGAGCGCGAACAAAGTCACGTTCCGCCGGCGGCATAACTGGTTCAGCTTTACGGTGAGTTCCTTGGCCAGAAAAAAGTGGTAGTCGCTCCCGCGATACGTCTGCACCGCCGGCCTCGTCCGATCGGTCGGCAACTCGAAACCGGAATCGGAACCGGATAAATGACGCTCCCAGAACGAAAACATTTTCGCGAGGACATCCGGTTGCAACCGCTGCCGCTGCCAATAAGCGAAGTCGGCGTATTGGATGGGCAACTCGGGTAACGGTGACGGGCGGCCTAGGACATAAGCTTCGTACAGCGTGGCCAGCTCCCGGTATAGAACAGCCGCCGACCAGCCGTCGGTGATAATGTGGGGCATGGTGATGAGGAGAACATGCTCCTGTTCGTCTTGGGTGCCCTCGGCCAAGCGAAAGAGCCTGACGCGCAGCAGCGGGCATTCGGATAAATCAAAAGGCGTTCTCGATTCCCGGTTAAGCAGTTTTCCAAGGTAGTCGCGGCGTTCCGACGGAGATTGTCCGCTCAGATCCTCCACACTGACGGACAAGCTAAGTTCCGGCAGCACTCGCTGGATCGGCTCGGAGTTCGCGATGACAAATTCGGTCCGCAAGGACTCGTGCCGACGGATGATCTCGTTGATGGCTTTTTCCAATGCGTCAACGACTAGCGTTCCCCTAAGCCGAACCGCAATGGAAAAGTTATAGGCGGCGCTGTCCGATTCCAATTGATCGAGGAAGAACAACTGCTGTTGGGAGAAAGACAGAGGCGATGGTCCCTGAGGCCGCTTGGGCATCGTGGATGGTCCGAGCCGACGGGGAATCAGCCGCCCTTGCAGGCGTTCTTGCAAAAGCGCTCGTTTGCTTGCGGATAATGCAGACTTGGATTCGGATAATTCGATCTCGTTTTTCATCCCATTGTCCTTTCCAGACGTTTCTTGAACCCGGCCCCGCTCCGCCTTGCCGCCTTTCGCTTCTGTAGCCAGCGCACGATTCCGCTGACGTAAAGGATCAAGGGCGTGAAACCGATGACACACCATGCGATGCGGCCCGGAAGGCCAATCGCTTCTCCGCTATGCAGGGGCCACATGAGGTTGAGGAATGTCTCGCCGGCGGTAAATTGATTCGGGTCCTGAACCGCCAGCACCTTGCCGGTGTACTGGTCGATCCAGATCTTGGTGCGCGGCCTGAGCCGGTTAGCTTCTCCGGATTGCCTTTTCTCGATGACATAGACACCATGGGGACCGTCCGGCGTCTGTACTCCACGCAGTTCTGCGCCGGGAAAAACGGAGTCGGCTATTGCCACGGCGTCGGCTATCGAAATCCGGCGCCCACCGGCGGCTGATTCCGATTTAAGTTCGGGGTCCTTTAAATGCTCGGCGCCGATAGGCGAAAAACATCGTATCAACGGCTTTAGATAATCATCGTAACTGAACGAAAACCCGGTAAAAGCCAGTGTGACGAGAACCGTTGCTGCGTAAAAGCCGGTTACTTTATGCAAATCAAAATAAAACCGTTCGGGACTCGCCCTTCGTTTGAAAGTGATTGCGGTTTTCATTTTGCTCCAACGCGGCCACCACAGGTACAAGCCGCTCAACGCGGAAAGCAGCAGGAGCAGGCCGGAGAAACAGACTATGTCAAAACCCAGTTTGCCGGGTTTCGAACCGAGCTTGCCCAATAGAAAGCTGGCGTGAATCTCGTAAATCAGGGTCGATAAGGTTTGCCCCCAAAAGCTCTCCTTGAGGATTTCACCACTGTAAACATCCACCAAAACCCGCAACGGTGCGTAAAATTCATCCGTCGTTTCCTCGGGGTTCGGATATATTGCCCACAAATAGGTTTTCCCATACCCAGGCAATACCAAGATCCATTGCCCCTTTCTTTGTGGATGTGCCGCCGTGAGGGTTTGCATGATTTCGTCCAATGAATGTGGTTGCACATCGGATTCGTGATGGGTTTGCGTCGGCAAACCGAGTTCTTCCAATTCTCGGAAGAAAACATTAACCGACCCCGTCAGTCCGAGAACGACGAAAACAAACCCTGCCGCCAAGGCGATAAATAAATGCACCTTGAGCCAGAAAGCGCGAAAACGCCGTCGAAGAGTAAGGTGTCCCGGGTTTCGTTCCATGTTCGCGTTCGTGGAATACTTTTTCGTACAGCAATAGGTTTAATCTTTTCTAAAGCGCGACGTCATGACGCCTATCGCGAATTTCGATAGTAAGACCAAAGGACAGCGGCTTATCGTTGAAACCGGTTTTATCGCCAGGCTGTTTTTCGGGTGACAGTCGGATTTGGAAATTTCCGCAAATCATCGCCAAGGCGCTTTTGATAACCAGCATGGCCAAACCTCTTCCCGGACATGAACGCGGCCCCGAGCCGAAACCCAAAAAGGCTTTGCCGTTATGTTTGGAAGATTCCACTTTGGTTTCGCTGCGCCATCGCCGGTGATCAAATACCCTAGCCTGATGAAAATTTTCATCGTCCAGAGCGCAACGCGCGATCAGCAATACCAACGGAGTTCCAGCGGGTATCTCGACATCGTCCATTACCAAATCCGCCTTGGCCTCCACGATCGCGAGGCGGGATACCGACGACGTTCTCATCGTCTCTAAAATAACGGCGTCGATACATTTGAGCTTCTTGATATCTTCAATGTCCTCGATAATGCCGCCATTGCCTAGTACAGCATCGACTTCGTCCTGAATGTCCCTTTGGACCTGGGGGTCTTTGGCAATGCAGAAGAGCACCCGGAGCAGGGTATTCGCTGTAGTGGGTTCGGAGGCCAGGACTATCAACAGAATATTTTCGATGAGTTTTATATTGCGAATATCAGAACCCTTTTCTTTCATGGCTTCTATAAGAAGCCGGACCATGCTCACCGCGTTGCCAGCCCCATTTGTGTCATTTAAAAGGGATCCTTTACGTGCAATGACATTTTTAACGGCTCTGAAGATTTCCCTTATGTCCTCGTCAAAATAATTGTCTTCGGAGAAGCTTTCCAAATGCATTTGCGGCAGTAAGGCATCGATGCGCCTGCCCAAAATAGGGACCAGGTTATGTAAGATATTCTTCGTGACCTCTTGCTCGCCCACTGGCATATCGGCCAGATCGCCGAATACCATCGATGTAAATACCGATATCGAGAAGCCCAAAATCTCCGCTTCCAAATCAATTTTCGAAAGGTTTTCGCCATGAGTGATCCAATGGTTTTTCAAATCTCCGGTAGCCGCCTTGATATATTCGAAATATTGGGCCATATGGCGGGATTCCATGGATGCCGCTATAACTTCCCGTTGACGTTTCCAGCCGTGGTCGTCGGCAGCCTCGATTCCGTCCACTTTCATGGTTTCGAGAACTCTGTTTTTCCTGCTATATGGGCCGAAAAGGTCCGGCCTTTTGCGAAGAATGAAATTGATCTGATTGGCATTCGCGACGACTACTAGCGGCCGGTTTGCAAATTGAACCGTGAAAAGTTTTCCGTACCGGTCCGCTAGCTTCTCGAAGATTTCATGAACCCGGTTGAAGTCAGGCTCCAATACCACCGGGTCCGGATGGCCGGGGAGCGCAGAAATGGTTTTGATACTACACATCACAATCCTCTTTTCCCGGCCGATTGAATCGCCTCTGCTGGTTCACCCCAGATCCACCGGTGTACCTTAAGCCAGACCCTGCACGCGCCTTGAGCGACCGAGACGTCGCGCACCGCTCTGAAGCCCAGCTTCTCTTTCAAGGACGTTTGCAAGGAGGCTCATCGGCATTGCGTGTTCGGGTCGTCTTAGCTATCCAAATACTTGAACATCAAAATTCCACCCGCACCGAACCGATGGCCGTCAGCGGTGCGCCGGGATAAACGCCCAGGCGCGGCGATACATTGATATCCGGATCGGTGGACTCGTAATACGTCTTGTCGAGCAGGTTGCGGATATTGAATTGAGCCGTGACGCGCGTCGGCCCTACCTTCAATCGGTATGCCGCGAAGGCGTCCATCCGCACATAGCCGGGTAATTGGAAGGTATTCTCGACATCGCCTTCCCGTTGCCCCGCCAGTACGCCGCCTAGACCGAAACTCCAACCGTCCGGCGCTTCGTACCCGTTGAGGTCGTATCTGAGCCATAGGCTTGCCGCATGCTCGGGCACATTGTTCAGTCGCTTGCCCTCGTACCCCTTAATCTGGCCATTCAGGGCTCGGTTGTCCTTGGTAATCCGGGCATCGGTGAAGGCATAGCTGCTGATGATGCTCAAGTTGTCGGTAATACGCCCCGCTACGTCCAGTTCGATTCCCTGGCTGCGCTGCTGGCCGATCGCCACGCTGTCGTTGGGATCGGGCGTCGTCAGGTCGGGGGTGAGCAGGTTGTCCTTGGTGATGTGGTAGTAAGCCAAGGTAGCGAGCAAACGATCTTCGAACAAAGAGGTCTTGATTCCGGCTTCGAATTGCTCGCCGATTTGAGGATCAAAGGATCTCCCGGTTGCCGATATCCCATTGTTGGCGCCGAGCGAGGTCGTCCAATTACCGTAAACTCCCAGCCACTGCCAAGGCTGGTAGAGAATGCCCACGCGCGGACTGAATCCGTCGTCTTTCCGGATGGTGTCCGGCAGGTTTTTGTCGGCAGCCGAGAAGGAGCTGCCCCGACCTCTACCCGTTTCGATCCAGTCGTAACGGCCTCCCCCCATGATATGCAGCTTGTCCCACAAGGTGATGTGGTCCTGGAAATAAACGCCGTGCCACTCGTCTTTGATCACCGAGCGGTTGTTCGGAAATTCCGTCTCTAATACGGCACTGTCGAATACGGCCTTGTCGATTCCATAACTGGGCGAAGGATTGAATATGTTGATCGCCAGCGCCGGGTCGGGGGTGTCGAAAAAACCCTGGGTGCGGTATTTGGTGAAGGACCGGAAATAGTCGTATCCCACCAGGACGTCGTGGTCGGTTGGACCGATCCGGAACTTGCCGGTCAAATCGAGGTTGGTAGTGTAGCCCTCGCTGTCATAACGCTGGAAAAAGACGTTGCGCTGAAGGATGCCGGTAACGGGATTCAATGCGTTCCCGAACGCCGGTGCAGGGTTGAGAAAGGTTTCGTCGCCATGGCCGAAGTTGGCGAGGAACCGGTTATGGATGGCCCAGTCTTCGTTGAACCGATGGTTGATTTCGGTACCCAGCAACACCCTGGAAATATTGTCCAACGGATCGTTGGGATCGCCGAAGGCACGTCTCACGGGGATATTCGCCGGGCGCTTGCCGATGACAGGGATGCCATAATCGGCCTGGTAGTCCTGATTGAGCCCCTCGATGTTGATCGTCATATCGGTTGCCTCGGTCGGTCGCCACGTGACGCTGGGATAAACCATGATCCTGTCATTGGAGATGAAATCCCGGAACGACTCGTTGTTCTGGTAGGAGCCGGTGAAGCGATACAACAAGGATTTGTCGTCGGTGATCGGGCCGGTAGCGTCCCATTCGGTGCGATAGAAGTCGTACGAGCCGAACCGTTGTTCCAGGGAGTAATAAGGAATGTCGAGCGCCCTCTTGGTCGTGACATGGATCAAGCCGCCAGGCTCCGCGCGTCCGAACAGAACCGACGCCGGCCCCTTGAGCACTTCGACGCTTTGCAGATCGGCCGTATCGAATTCGGAACGGAAACCGCTCGGGACTGCCATTAGGCCGTTGCGGTAGGTCAAGGGATTGCGAAATCCGCGAACGATGAAGCCGGTGCCCGCTCCGAGGGAGGATTGCGCTCGAACGCCGCTCACGTTCTCCAGAGCATCCGTAATCCTGGTAGTTTTCTGATCCTCCATCACCGCTCTCGGCACTACTTGAATCGATACCGGCGTCTCGATGATCGGCGTGTCGGTCTTGGTGGCTGGGAAGGATTTGGAAACGGCGTAGTCCTCGTTGTAGGGATCGTTCGGATCGGCCTCCGCTCCCGCACTGACAGTCACTTTCCCGAGCGCGATGGCGTCGGCTGCATCGCCGCCGGATTGAACGGCGATTGGCTTGCGCTCCAGGGTCACCGTCCGTTGGCCGGTGAAACGGGCCTGCACCGGAGCCGCCGTCAACAGCATCTTCACGGCCTTTTCAGGGGCGTAGGCGCCCTTGACGGGCGCGCTGCGCAAGCCTTTGGCGACATCGCCTTCGTAAAGGACCTGGACGTGGCTCTGCGCGGTGAAGGCGGACAGAGCCCGTGGCAAATCTTGCGCCGGAATGTCGAATTGGATCGGCGCTTGAGCGGTCGTCGTGGCCTTGCCGACGGGCTGCGGCTCGGCGCCGACGGAAGCAAGCGGAACATAGGCCGCAAAAGCCGCGGCAATGGCCGTACTCTTGCGGGTAAGGGCACCTGGGCACAGGCCATTCTTCGAACCTGTCTCAACACCATTCCCTCCTTGATGAGCGACAGCTTCTTGTTGTCGATCCTTGTTAATCGACAGGACGTCTTCCCCAGTAAATTTCAAGTTATCGGTCGTTTTCATCGTTATTTTTTCTTTCTGCAGGCTGGTCGAATGACACCTCAGAATCACTCCGCTCCGGGCGAATTCGTGCCGGAATTCAGAGCACAGGAGTTAAGAGGCCTTTGCCGTCCTTGGCTTCTGGACCCCGGCAATCCATGCCGGGGCGACGACTTCAGTAGATGCCTTTACCCACACGGGAAGGTTTCTTACAGTGTTTCTTCAGTTCATGATCCGTCCTCCAGTAACGCCAAGGCTTCCTCTTCCGAAAGGGATTCGAGTTGTTCGATCAGGCATTCCTCGATCACCAAGGCGAGCTGTGTGATGGTGGAGGCCTCGAAGACGCGTCTCAGGGGAACCTCGACATCGAAAGCGGTCCGTACCCGAGACAGCACTTGTACGGCGATGAGGGAGTGCCCGCCGAGATCGAAAAAGTTGTCCTCGACGCCGACCCTATCCAGGCCCAATACGTCTTTCCAGATGTCGGCGAGAATTTCTTCCGCAGGGGTGCGCGGGGCCACGTAGCGCGCTTCCCTTTGAGCGGCGACGTCCGGCGCCGGCAAGGCCTTGCGGTCGATTTTGCCGTTGCTACCGAGAGGCATGGCGTCGAGGCGAACGAAGACCGATGGCACCATGAAGTTCGGAAGCCGTGCCGAGAGATAGGCGCGCAACTGGTCGATCAGGGAAAGACCGTCCGCGGTTTCCTCGCGAGCCGCGATACTCGGCTTGCTCTCCAAATTTTCTCCGGGTTGCGCATCCGGCCCGTTGCCGGAGGGAGAGGGAGAAAACGGCAAGCGTTCCGTGACATAGGCCACCAGACGTTTGCCGCCCGCGCCTCCGTCGTCTCGGGCCACCACCACGGCTTGCTCCACGGCCGGATGCAGGAGAAGCTGCGCCTCGATTTCGCCCGGTTCGATCCGCGCCCCGCGAATCTTGAGCTGGTGGTCGATGCGTCCGAGGAACTCGATGGCGCCGTCCTCCCGGTAACGGCCGAGGTCGCCGGTGCGGTACAAGCGCCCGCCGACAGGGCCGAACGGGTCCGGAACGAACTTTTCCGCCGTCGTTTCCGGCCGGTGCAGGTAACCTCGCCCGACCTGGATACCGGCCACGCAGATTTCTCCGGGCACGCCCACGGGAACCGGGGTGAGCCAGGCATCCAGAAGATACAGCCGGGTGTTGTCCACGGGGCGCCCGACCGGCACGATCGTTTCGGTTTCTGCGGGCGTTTCCGGTACCTCGTAGTAGGAAACGTCGTCCGAGCATTCGGCGGGACCGTAGGCATTGAGCACCCGCACGTGCGGGAAGCGTTTCATCCAGCGCCGGCAGAGGTCCGGCGGAAACGCCTCGCCGCAGGCGATCAGCCAGCGCAGCCGCGGCAGCTCGATACCCCCGGCCATTTCCAGCAGGGCCTGGATCATCGACGGAACCGCCTCCAGAACGGTGACTTCGCGTTCGGCGATTTGGCGGAGAAGCAGGCCGGGATCGCGCACGATGTCGTCCGGGAAAATCTCGACCCGAGCGCCGCATGCGAGAGCCGTCAGGTGCTGCCAGACGGAAATGTCGAAACACTGTCCCGCGGTTTGGGCGATGGCGTCGGCTTCGCTCAAACCCAAAGTCGGAACCTTGGTGATCAGGTTGTTGAACATGCCCCGGTGCTCGACCATGGCGCCCTTGGGCGTTCCGGTGGAGCCGGACGTGAAGATCGTGAAGGCCAGGCTGCCGGGGCCGTGCAGGCGTTCGGGATCGGTGGCCGGATAGCTTTGCGCCACGGGTTCGTCCAGTACCAGCAGCGCCGGCCGCCGGGAGACCGTCCGGCACACTGATTCGGCCCGTTCCCGGAAGGACTTGCCAACCAGCAGCCGAGCGGCGCGGGCTTCCTCCAGCACCTGCGTCAGGCGTGCGTCGGGATGGCCGGGATCGAGCGGCAGATAGGCGCCGCCGGCTTTGAACACGCCCAACATCATCACCAGGAAATCGATGCCGCGATCGTTCAACAGGGCGACCAGCGTCTCGGGGCCCACCCCAGCGGCGCGCAAGGCGTGAGCCAGGCGATTGACGCGGGCGTTGAGTTCACGATAGGTCAATGCCTCGCCGCGGCAGGCGACGGCGACCGCCTCGGGCGCCAGCGCCGTCTGCGCTTCGAAACGGGCCACGATGTCCCGAGGTTCGGGATAGGGATGATCGGTCCGGTTCCATTGCTCCAGGATTGCGCCGCGCTCGCTTTCGGTCAGCATCGGGAGCGAGCCCAGGCGGGCGTCGGGATGGCGGATGAGGCTTTCCAGCAAGGTCTTGAAATGCCCGAGCATCCGTTCCACGGCGGCCGGTTCGAAACGGTTTACGTCATAGGTAATTTGCAGGTGGAAACGCGGGGAAGGAACCAGCACCGCGTTGATCGGATAATTGGAATGGGTGCGGTGCTTGTCGTCGACGATGTTCAAAACGTCCTTGGAACCCCGCAAGGTCGGATCGACCGGCGCGTTTTCGAACACGAACAGGTGCTGGAAGAGCGCCTGGCCTCTGGGAAGCTCGCTCAAAGCTTGTATCTGTACCAAAGGCATGTATTCGTATTGGCGGAGCTCCAGATTGTGGTACAGCAGTTCGCGCAGGAATTCCAGGGCCGGCTGGTCCGGCTTGACCTTGACCCGCAACGGCAGGCTGTTGATGAACAATCCCAGCGCCGTTTCCACCCCGGGCAAATCGGTCGGGCGTCCCGCCACAGTCACTCCGAACACGACTTCGTCGCACCGCGAATAATGGGCCAGCATCAGCGCCCAGGCGGCCTGCAAGACGCTGTTCGGCGTCACTTGGCAACGCTGCGCCAAAGCATGAAGCGCCTTGGTGTCTTCCTCGGACAACGGCGCCACCCGATCCCGGACCTGGCTCGTGCCTTTTGTTTCCGGCGGAACCGGCTTGTCCACGACCAGCGGCGTGGGTTCGCCGAATCCGGTAAGGTACCGGCGCCAGAAATTTTCAGCAGCCTCCCGGTTCTGCTCCGCAAGCCAGCCGATATAGTCCCGATAGGGTATCGCAGCCTCCCTGGGCGGGCAGGGCTCTCCTTTTACCTTGGTCTCATAGTTCGCCCGGAACTCCAACAAAACCGGGGACTTGCACCAGGCATCCATGAGAATGTGGTGATGGCTGCGGATGAAGCGGTAACGTCGGTCGCCGAACCGGACCAGGCGTATCCGCATCAAAGGCGCCACCGTGAAATCGAAACCCGTTTTCAGCTCGGTTTCGATCAACGCCTCGAACCGCCGTTCCTGTTCGACTGGGTCCATTCCTCTCCAGTCCTGATAATCGAACGGCAGCGCCAGGTGCTTCTGCACGCACTGGTGCGGACTCGAATAGTCTTTCCAAAGAAAGGACGTGCGGAGGATGGGGTGACGGTCCAAGACCTCCTGCCAGGCCGCCTTGAAAGCCTCGATTTCGACATCCCCGTCGATTTCGTAGCGATCGATCATGTGATAGATGCCCGATCCCGGATACATCAGGGAATAGAACAGCATGCCTTCCTGCATGGGCCCCAGCGGATAGACATCCTCGATGTTTCCCGGCGGATAAGGCAGTCTGTCGAGCTCCTGCGCGGACAGCTTGGCCAGCGGAAAATCGGAGGGCGTTAGCCCGGACACGCCGGGTTCGAGACAGTGGGAGATCAGCGTCTCCAATGCCTGGATCACGGCGTCGCCGAGGAGGGCGATGGTCGAGCCGCCATAACGCGCCGCGCTGTAAATCCAGGTCAGTTGGAGATGCCCGCCGCTGACCGCGGCGTTGACCGCCAATTCGTGCGTCCGGCGGTTCCCCGAGGCGCGGGCGATGCCCGATGCCAGCGCGCATTGCCGGAAATACGCGTGGGCGTCGGTTCCGAGGTCCAGGTGGCCGAGATAATTGAACAGGATGGGCGCATCCGCCGAACAGCCTTTTTCCCGCCCTTCGCCGAGCCAGCGCCAGACGGTGTAGTCGAATCCCCATGCGGACTGGCGGCGGAACTGCTCCTTGAGGTCCTTGATGATGCCTCCGGTGGCGTTCGCCGGATCGATATCGAAGGTCACCGGGTAGGAGGTCGTGAACCGTCCTATCGTCCGCGTAAAATCCAAATCCCTGAACGGGCCGTTGTCGCGGCTGTGCGCTTCGACCTCCACCCGCAACCGGTGCAGGCCGGACCAGTCCGAAAGACCCTTGACGACGGCGATGAGCAACAATTCCTGAACGCTGGTCCGATAGGCCGCTCCGGCTTCCTGAATGAGCGCCCGAGTGAGTTTTTCGGAGAGCTTGACCGTATACTCGGCGGCATCGGCTTCGGTGTTCGTGCCTTCGTCGCAATCGACCGGCAAAGCCGTTTCAGCAGCCTCCCGCGAGTGCCACCAGGATGGCGCTCTCCCCTCCCCCGCCAGGGTTCCGGCATAGTCCTGAAGCCGCGCAGCCCATTGCCGGTAAGAGGTCGTTTTGGCCGGCAAGGTCACGGCGTGGCCGGAGGCCAATTGGTCGTGGATGAGCACGAGATCGTCCAGCAGGATGCGCCAGCTCGCGATATCCATGGCCAGGTGATGGATGACCAGCAACAGCCGCGCGCCGCGTCCCCGCCCGAGTTCGAACCAGACCGCCCGGAGCGTGGGCCCCTCGCCGAGATCGATCTGTCGCTGCCAATACTCCGCGCGTCCGGCAAGAAAGGCCTCGAACGCCGCGTCAGGGATAGCGGACAGATCTTCCCGATGAAACATGGGCTGCCGCTCTTTCCCGACGTAACAGGCCCGCCAAGCCGCCGCGTCGCGGGAAAACCGCAGCCGCAAGACGTCATGATGGAACACCAGTTGCTCCACGGCGCGCTCCATCAGGCCGGGGTCGAACGGATGCAGCATGTCCAACAGCAGGGATTGATTCCAGTGATGCGGATTCGCGAGATCCTGGGCGAAGAATTTCTGCTGGACCGGCGTTAGAGGAGCCGGTCCTTCGATAATGCCTTGCTCGGCCTCGAACGGAGCCGCGCTTTCCGCCGCCAGCGCCAATTCCGCCACTGTCTGGTGCTGAAAAATCTGCCGCGGCGCCAGGTTCAAGCCGATCCGCCGAGCGCGGCTCGCCACCTGTATGCTGAGGATGGAATCCCCTCCCAGCGAAAAGAAGTTATCGTGGATGCCGACCCTGTCGATGCGCAGCACCTCGGCCCAAATGGCAGCCAGCCGGGCTTCCGCGTCGTTTCGGGGTGCGGCGTATCGGCGCGTCAATTGACGGGAAGGATCGGGCTTAGGCAGGGACCTCCGATCCAGCTTGCCGTTGGGAGTCAGCGGCAAACCGTCCAGGAACACGAAGGCCGCCGGAACCATGTAGTCCGGCAGAGCGATTTGGACATGGACACGCAGGGCTTCGGGGTCCGGTTCGTCGCCGCTGGATACGATGTACGCGGCAAGACGTTTGACTCCGCGTTCGTCTTCCCAGGCCGTCACCACGGCATCCCGCACTTCGGGATGGGTCCGCAGGCGGGCCTCGATCTCGCCCGGCTCGATACGAAAGCCTCGAATCTTGAGCTGATGGTCAGCGCGCCCCAGGAATTCGACGAGGCCGTCGGCTCTCCGACGCACGAGGTCGCCGGTCCGGTACAGGCGCTCGCCGGGGCCTGCACCGAACGGATCGGGAACGAAGCGTTCGGCGGTCAGGTCCGGACGATTCAGATACCCTTGGGCCAGCCCCGCGCCGCCGATGTACAACTCGCCGGCGACACCGTTCGGCACCGGTTCGAGATTGCCGTCGAGAACATAGGCCCGGCTGTTGGCGATCGGGCGGCCGATCGGTACCGATTCCCTTGCCCCGCTCTCCCGCACGTCCGGTTCAATCGGAAGAATCAGCGATCCGACCGTGGTCTCCGTGGGGCCGTAGTGATTGAAGATAAGGCATTCCGGACGCTGGGCGATGATCCGGCCGACCAGATCGTAGGTGAGCACGTCGCCGCCGCAAATCAACGCCCGTCGAGGCGCGATGGTCCTGCCTTCGGCCGAATCCAGGAGGGCCGCGAGATGAGAGGGCACGATCTTCAGCACGTCGATCGGCTGGCGTTCGATGTAGTCGGCGAACACGCGCCCATCCGTGGCGGCATCCTGGTCGAATACATGCAGACATCCGCCGGAAACGAGGGAAGCGAACAGGACCGTATTGCCGAGATCCGCCGCGGGCGTAGATACCATTGCGTAACGAAATCCGGCGATCGCGGAAATCTGCCCGGCAATAAGCTGGGTGTAATTAGCGAGGCTCCGGTGAGAAACCACGACGCCTTTGGATTGTCCGGTCGACCCCGATGTGTAGATCACATAGGCGGGATGGTCCGGCGTCATCGCAGGGTGCGGATCGTCGTGCGCCGGTTCCGGTCCTTCCGGCCATAGATCCATATCGAGCCGGACGATGGCGGGAAAATGGCTGGAAGCGTTCAAGCCGGTTTGCGTCAGCAATAGGCCGACGCCGGCGTCGGCCAGCACGCGGGCCACCCGGTCTTCCGGATAAGCGGGGTCGAGGGGAACGTAGGCGGCGCCGGCCTTGAGCACGGACAGGATGGCCGTCACGAAATTCGCGGAGCGCTCGACGCAAATGCCGACCCGGCTGCCAGGCCCGACTCCAAGCGCTATCAGATGATGCGCCCAGCGGTTGGCGACGGCGTTCAATTCGCGGTAGCTCAGGCGTTGCTGCTTGCACGCCACGGCCGGAAGATCGGGGGTGTTGGCCGCCTGCAGCTCGAACAGCCGATGAATGCACGGTTCTTCCGGAAGCGGCATCTCCGGCCCAACGGCCTGGTCCAACAGGTGATTTCGCTCCTGCTCGCCGAACAGCCTCAAGCCGCCGATACTTGTTGCGGGATTCGCCGCCACAGCCTCTAAGAGATTGCGGAAATGATCGGCAATCCGGGAAACCGTCCGTTCCGTGAAAAGATCGGTGCGGTATTGGAAGGACAGCAGGAGGCTGGCTCCATCTTCGGCCGCCATCAGTTTGAGATCGAACCGCTCTATGCGCTGCCTGATGGCCAGGGGGCGCACTGGCCAATCGTTCCCGACCGACATCTCGCCGTTTTCCCCCAGAGCGAGCTGCGCCAGTTCGCTTCCGATATTCGCTTGCGCCTGCTGCAGCACGAATAGGGTTTGATAGACCGGCCAGTGATCGGCGTTGCGCTCGACATGCAGGCGTTCCACCATGAGGGAAAACGGATAGTCCTGATGTTCTAGAGCACCCAATAAAGCGTCGTGTATCTCCGCCAGATAAACTGAAAAAGGCTTGTCGGCGGCGGGCTGGCTGCGCAGCGGCACCGGATTGACGAAGTTGCCCACCACGCACGCGAGTCGGGCCTGACTGCGCCCGGCCGTGGGAACGCCTACGATCAGGTCGGTTTGACGGGTGTAGCGATGGAGCAGGACCTTGTACGCCGCGAGCAATAGGGTGAACAGGGTGACGCCGCTCCGCGCCGCGAAATCCTTTAGCCTGTCGGTTTCCTCCCGGCTCAGGCGAACCGCTACCGAAGCGCCGCGGTAGTTCGGTACCGCAGGCCGCGCACGGTCAGTGGGCAGGGCGAGGATCGGGAGTTCTCCGGAAAGCCGTTGCCGCCAGTAATCCCAGTCGGCATTGCCGGCCGGACTTTCCAGATAGTTCCGTTGCCAGGCCGCGAATTCAGCATAGCTGGAAGCCGGTGGGGACAAGCTCGGCCCTGGAACCGTCTCACCCAATTCCGAACGGATTTTTCTCAACTCGTCGACGAGCACGAGCACCGACCAAAGGTCCAGGGCGATGTGGTGGGCGCAAAGCAGGAGGGTATGCGGAGAGGCTTGAGGCCCTAGGCTATGGGCTATAGGTTCCTGGACATCCGAAGTCTTGAGCCTGAAGTCTGGAGTCTTGGTTCCATGTCGATAGAGGACCACCCGCAAGACCGGTCCGTGCGCCAAGTCGAAGGGTTCGCGGATGCGCCGCGCCATGTCGTCTTGAAGTTCGGATTCCGACCAAACCGCGGCGTCGACGGCAGTAAAGAAGTCGGGCAGGTCGGCCAGCGGCAATACCGACTGAAAGACCTCGTCGCCCTCGTTGCGATAAACCGTGCGCAGCATTTCGTGCCGCTCCGCCAGGCGGTAGAAGGATCGCCGCAAGGCTTCCGCGTCGGCGCCGTTCTCGATGCGCAAGGCTAGATGCAGGTTGTAAACGATGCTGTTCGGTTCCATGTGTTGCATCGTCCACATGGAAAGCTGGGTCGAAGAAAGGCTCGAGGCTAGAGACTCGAGACTTGAGGAAACGGAGACTATTGCCTGTTCCTTGTCATTTCCTACAGCCTCCAGCCTCAAACCTTCAGCCTGACAGGCAAGAGCTTCAGCCACTTCCACCACCGACCGGTCGGACAGGAATAGCGTCAACGGGGCCTCGATGCCCAATAATTCGTCCACCGTGTGCTTGAGTTCGACGGCCTTCAGGGAATCGAGGCCCGACGCTCGCAGCGGCGATTCCATGGATACGGCGAATTCCTCGATCTTCAGCAGATGGGCGATCTTGGTCCGGAGGAAACGAGCGATCAGCGCGGCGCGCTGCGGGTGAGGAACGACGGACAAGGCTTCCTGCAGAAGTTGGAGTTGGAATTCCTGCGGCGTCGCCTTGCGTTCGCTCGCCTTCCTCATCCCACCCGAAGTAGCCGGGCTGTCCTGCCCGGCAAGCTGCGCGCCCCCTTCCTTCGGGTCGTCCGACCGCGCCAACACCGGTAGAGCACCCTCCAGGTACGCTTGCTTACAGGCTTGGCGCCGCAGTTTGCCACTGGAGGTCTTGGGAACGCCGCCGGGCTGCACCAGAACCAACTCGGCGGCCGTCAATTCACAAATTTCGGCCAGGGCGCTCCGCAAGGATGCGAAAATCGCTTCGTAATCGGCCTTCCGTATGGCTTCGCGGGTCAGTTCCGCGACCACGATCGGCTTTTCCTCGTCCTGACAGGTCACAGAGAATGCGGCGCAGCCTCCGGGACGCAGGACATCCACACTGTCAGTCAGTGCGTGCTCGATGTCCTGCGGGTAATAGTTCCGCCCTCGGATGATGATCAGGTCCTTGATACGCCCGGTAACGTATAACCGGCCGTCGTCGAGTAATCCCAGGTCGCCGGTGCGGAGGTATGAGGCTTCAGGCTTTAGGCCAGAGGCCATAGGCCGGATTCCGCTAGTCCGAAGTCTATGGTCTAGAGCCTCTAGCCTCGCCCTGAAGGTGTTCTCGGATTCCTCGGCGCGGTTCCAGTAGCCCTGCGCCACGCTGGGACCCGAGACCCAGATTTCGCCTTCCCGGCCCGGCAGGCACGGTTTTCCCGTATGGGGATCGACAATTTGGACAATATGGCGATCCGTGGGCAAGCCGCAGGAAACGAGGCTGGAGGCTGGAGACTTGAGGCTTGAGGAATCGCCGATCTTGGGTTTGGCCTTTGTTTCCTCCAGCCTCACGCCTCCGGTTTCTAGCCTCGCTCCTGTTACAAACAGCGTAGCCTCGGCCAGACCGTAACAAGGAAAGAAACTTTCGCGGCGAAAGCCGCATTCGGCGAAGGCGCCGGCAAAACGCTCCAAGGTCGCGGCGCGTACCGGTTCGGACCCATTGAAGGCCAATGTCCAGGCGCTGAGATCCAGGTCGCGCTTTTGTTCGGCCGTCACCTTGCGAACGCAGAGATCGTAAGCGAAGTTGGGACCGCCGGAAGTCGCGGCCCGGAATTCGGAAATGGCCTTCAGCCAGCGTACCGGCTTCTCCAGAAAGGCCATGGGCGGCATCAGGACGGCGGTAGAGCCGACATAAAGCGGCTGGAGAATGTTTCCGATCAAGCCCATGTCGTGATACAGGGGCAGCCAGCCGACCACGGTCGAGCGCTCGGTGTGTCCGAAGCTTTGCCGGATGGCCTCCTGGTTGGCGAGCAGATTGCCGTGGCTCACCATCACGCCCTTGGGGTCGCCGGTGGAACCCGAGGTGTATTGCAGGAAGGCGATGTTTTCCGGCGCGAGTACGGGCGCCTGCCAACACCCGGCTTCGTCCGAAGCCACGGTATCGGTGGCGAACCAGTTCGACGCGGCGCGCAGCGCGCCTCCAACGAATTCATCCCGGAATTTTGCGGCGAGTTCCGCCGTGGTCATGATGATCTCAGGTGCGGCGTCGCGCATCACGGCCTGGAGGCGCGGCAGATGCTGGCGGGTCGGAGGATAAGCCGGTACCGCGATGGCTCCGGCATACAGGCAGCCGAAAAAGGCCTCGATATATTCAAGCCCCGGCGGATACAGCAGCACCGCTCGTTCCCCGACCATACCCAGGGTCTGAAGGCGGGCGGCGATGGCGCGGGCGCGCCGGTCTAGATCGGCGAACGTCAGCCGGCCGTTTTCGATTTCGCCGTCGGCGAGAAAAACGTATCCTTTTCCTAAGGCATCCTCGTTGGCTCTCGCGCCCAGCAGCTCGACCAGATTGGAGCAAGTCATCCCAACATTTCCCGTCACTCCGGACTCCTCGAAGTTGCGCACTGCGGCCTCCTTTATGAAACGTAATTCAGATATGAGCGGTACCAGGGGAGTACCCGCTTGGCGGAAACGCCGGCGCATAGCCCGAGGGCGATCACCGTGTTGTAGTACACGTTCTTGAGCGGCATCCCTCGTCCCAATGCCAAAATTCCCTGAACGGAGCTGTCGCGGGTATGCCAGTCCACGTTGAAGGAGATGGCGCAGTCGAGACTGCGGACGTGGTGAAGCATTCCCGGGGGCATGTAAAGCATGTCTCCCGGTTCCACGGTGCACTCTCGAACCTGCGCCTCCCGAAAAAGCGGATGGCGCACGAAATTCGGGTTTTCGGCGTCCACTTCGCACCAGCGCCACCGATAGCGGTAACAGTAGGAGAGCTGGTCGTGATCCAGCAGGATGAAACGCTTGCGCCCCGCCACCTGGAAGAACAGGTTATGGGTGAGCAGGCAATCGAAATGGAGCGGCGTCAGACTGTGTGTCGGCCCCAGGAAGAACTGGGCGAACTGCAACCAATAAGGTCGGTACCAGCCCGGAAAATAGTCCGACGGAAAGCCGCGGAGGTCGTTTGCCGCATCGGGTAAGACGCTGAGTAGCGGCACGTCGTGAAAATAGGGCGGCCGATCCTTGGCTGCCATTTCGTCCGATTCAAGCCGGGATTGGTAGGCCTCCAATTGATCCAGATACTCGCTCAACCTGGCGTCGACCGTCCTCAAACCGGCGACGCCTTCATCGGCCAGCCCTTGCTTGAGCTTGACGAAGCGTTGGCCGGAGACTCGGCGCAGATGGTCGAATGTCCAGCGAGCGAGTGCCGGGCAATGGTTGAGCGCCCCGCTTACGACTACCGGAACGCCTTTGGCCACGTACCCGGAGAAAAAATCAGCGGATGAGAGTTTTGCTCTGCGCTCGATTGGAGGGTATACCTTACCTGCAGCCGGATTCCCCGGTTGCGCGTCTGCCGCCGTTTCGATCGCCGGCTTCCGGAGCATCAAATTCGCCATGCTCCCTCCGAATGCCTGCGTAGTTCCGTACCCTTCAAACCAGCATTTCCCAGCAAGCTTCCGGTCGTACTAGAAATCGCTCTCGAGTCGGATTCACGGGAAGGAACGGCGGTCGCCGGCTTGGTCGTTGTCGTGCTTTCCACCCAGTGGCGAACCGTGACTCGGACCGGCTCTCCCTCTACCGCGAGAGCCGAAACGAAACCGTGAATCAGGTCGAGAGGGTAAAGCCACCAGCCGGACGGCTGCCCCAGCGCGTCTTGAATCTCGACGGCGGATCGGGTTTCGAGCGGTCCCAAGGGTATGTCGAAGGCATCGAGAGAAAACGACAAGCCGTCGCCACGGCCTTTGACATAGGCCTCCTTTCTGGTCCAGCCCCGAAGAAATGCCGCCGTCTTTTCGGACAAGGAAATTTCGCTGAATTCGGCCTGCTCGTTCGGCGAAAAGACCAAAGGCGCCAATTCTTGCCAGGGGACATCGTTTCTCACGGGTTCGATATCGATGCCGACCTCGCTATCGCAGGAAATGACGTATGCCGCCCAGCCCCCGGCATGGGAAAGGTTGAACCGGAGCCGCTCGGCCGGGCGGCCCGCCACCATTTCGCCGGGAGCGAAATGGGACGCGCAGCAGGCCGCCGGGACGGAGTCCATGGAGGGACTTCGCAATTCCGGTTTGCCAAAAGCGCCATAGGCGAAACGGATTTCGGAAGGAGCGATGTTCAGATAGCCGCCGAGCAGCCGGCGGAGAATTCCTCTGGCCGCGGCGTATTGAGCCCGGTCTCGCTCGAACGCGAAGCGGCCGGCTCTTTCCCGTTCGTCATTAGACAAATCTGCGAAGTACCAGGAATAGGATTCGTAAGCGACGGCGCTGTGGTCTGCGGCATTGCCGAGATCAGAAATCAGCGGCACACACCAGACATGCACTTCGGCCGGCGACAGCCGAGGGAAATTAGGCGTAGAAATCACTGGCCGAGACATCCGTATCGCCTTCTCGGAAAGAGCATCCGCCGAACTGGGGAATTCCGACGCGCATCAAGCCTCCTTCCCCGCCGACGCGGCTTCCTGAAGGGACGCCTCCTCCATGTGTCTGCGTAAACTCAAAGGCCGCATGTCCGTCCACACATCCTTGATATAGTCCAGACACTCCTGCTTCGGACCGCTCTTGCCGACCGTTCGCCATCCTATAGGCACTTCCTTGTATTCCGGCCAAATCGAATATTGCTCCTCGTGGTTGACGACCACGTGGTAAACCGTCGTGTCCTCTTCATCCCAAGCCATGTTTTCGTCCTCCAGATTCGAATTCAAGCAATCAGGATCGGTTTTCGTCGCCGAGGTTTTTTGCCCCGGATATCCGTATTGACGAAAACACAAAACCGACCCCGTACTCCGGGACGAAAATTTTTGAGGGCGATTTGAAGCGAGGTGTGTCCGAGGAATGGATGTGCTGTGCTGCTGAAGCGTTGTCAGGTTTGGTGTAGTGCCCTCAGTAGGTCGGGAATCCTTTCCCGACACCCCAGTTCGGCAAGTGCATTTGTCGGCAAAGGATTGCCGACCTACGACTACGGCTTTGGAATAGGCGTGAGAAAGGAATTCAGGCGGCGAGGGAAGGTGCGCCAGCCCTCGGCCGGATGCGGCGGCTGAGAGCTCAGAGGGTGGGCTGGTAAAGCAAGGTCAGAGCGCCGGAAAGATTTACCGAGCTTAGTCCTAAGGTTTTCTCGATGGCGGTAAGAATATCGCGGGGCCGGGTCAGGTCGAAGGCGCCACTGACAACCCGCTCGCGGATGCGCGGATCGGCGATGATGATCTTGCCGGGGAAATAACGATTTATCTCGTCGACCACGGCGGCGAGCGGCTGCATGTTGAACACCAAGAGTCCCTCGCGCCAGGCCGACGCCTGCCGGGCATCCACGCGGAGAACAGGGCCTATGCCGTCGATGCTGCCGGTCGCCTGCAATCCGGCGCTCAGTTCTATCGCCCGATCCTCGGCCCCCTCGGTGTAGACGCGCACCCGCCCCTCGGACACGGTGACGGTCATACGGTCATCCCGCTCGTATACGTTGAACGCGGTGCCCGTGACTTTGGCCACGCCATGAGCGGTAAGGACGATGAAGGGACGGTCTGGATCGTGGCTCACCTGGAAATAAGCTTCGCCTTCCAGGAGTTTGATCACGCGTCGTTCCGGGGAGAACTCGACCGATAAGGCTGAGTGGGTATTGAGGGAAACTCGGGAGCCGTCCTCCAGCGTAATCTCCTGCCGTTCGCCCCACTCCGTATGATAATCACTGGTCCAAAAGCGAAAAGCTCCCGGCAACCAAAGGTACATGACAAGCGCAGCAGCCAGAGATAAGCCCACGAAGGCACGGCGCGCCGGTCGCCTAGCGACCCTTTGCCCAACTTTACGGATGAGAGGGGTCGCATCCGTCTGTTCCGACGCCAAAGCCTCTTCTCGTTCGAAGACCCGCCGGGCCGGCTCGTCCAGCAGCGCCCAAAACATTTCGACATCCGCATAAGCCTTGGCATGCAGGGAGCTACGCTTTCGCCAGTCCTCGAAACGATTGCGATCCTCGGGCGTAACCCGGCCGGAGTGGAGTTTCGAGAACCACTCGATCGCCTCGTCGGAGATCGTCGTCTCCACGGGGTTTGGATGCATAACCGCTCTTTTTATCTTGTTGTCTGCGCGACGAACTGGCGTGGCACTTGCCAGCTTTTTCGATTACAGCCGGTCAACTCCTCCTTGTCAAATGATAACGAGTTCGTTGGGAAAATAACGCTGAAAAGTACTTTGCCAGTTTGAACGCAAGTTGGTCTTACTGGGCACCATCAAGGATAGACACGTCAGAGCGGGATTTGCCGCACCCTATTCTTTCGTAGTAGAACGTCGGCGCTATCTAGTCCGCATTCTATCGCGCAGAATCTTCAACGCTTTACCGACCTGTTTTTCCACAGTACGAGGGGAGATATTCAATCGCTCGGCTATTTCGGCATGACTGAGGTGCTGGACCTTGTGCAGCAGAAAGATACGGCGGCATTGCGGAGGCAGTTCAGCGATCGATTGGCCAAGGAGGTCCAACTCTTGGCCTGCTTCCGTGATCTTGTCGGGAAGCGGTTTCGGACAGATCAGGTCTTCTTCCAGCGGCTCGTGATGAGCCTGCGCCGACGCCACGGCCTGCCGCCCGTAATCGACCACCAAATTGCTCGCGATACGAAACAGGTAAGCAGGCAGATTAACTATTTCGTCGACGGAGTTTTGCTGAATAACCCGCAAATAGGCCTCCTGGACTACATCCTCCGCAGTATCGCTGCAACCGAGACGGCGCTTGAGCAATTGCAGCAAGGGTTTTCGAGTTTCCAAGTAAGTCGACTGAATAAGCGCAACGGACGATTTCATTTATTGTTGTTCCTTAACGGGTCTTGGCGCCATCGAGGAGCAAGTACAGTTTTCAAGCCTCGAGAGGAAGATCGTGGCCGAACTATCCGAGCAAGGTCTGTGCCGAGCGCATTTCCGCGCCTGATTCGAGCGGGAATCTAGATGTAGCCTCGCAAACTAGGGCTTATGACTCACCATATGCGGCATATCACACAGCTCTACCATGCCCGGCGCTTCGCTTCTCAAGCTTTACGGTGCCTTGCAGCCGCCTCCGAGCATTTTTGGGATAGCAGTGAGGGATTAGCCTCGGTTAAACGTTTATCGGATAAGGAACAACCAAAGAGAATGGCCGTTAGAATCAGGCGGGAGCGAAAGTCCAGTCTTGAGCAGAAATTGGGCATTCGCTCAAAATGAAAAAGGCCTGCATCGCTGCAAGCCTTTGTTTTGCTTGGTGGGCCCTCAAGGACTTGAACCTTGGACCAAGGGATTATGAGTCCCCTGCTCTAACCAACTGAGCTAAGGGCCCGAGAACTGGTCGTTAATCCATGTCAAGGAAACTGCGTAGTTGCTCGGAACGAGAAGGATGACGGAGTTTGCGCAATGCCTTGGCTTCGATCTGACGAATACGCTCGCGGGTCACGTCGAACTGTTTGCCCACTTCTTCCAAGGTGTGGTCGGTATTCATATCAATTCCGAAACGCATCCGCAAGACTTTCGCTTCTCTAGCCGTCAATCCGGCCAACACTTGCTGAGTCGTTTCGCGCAAGCTTGCGACGGTCGCATGCTCGATCGGAGACATCACCCGAGAATCCTCGATGAAATCACCCAAATGCGAGTCCTCATCATCGCCGATGGGGGTTTCCATGGAAATGGGTTCCTTGGCGATCTTTAGAACCTTGCGAACCTTATCTTCGGGCATATCCATGCGGACCGCCAGTTCTTCCGGCGTCGCTTCCCGTCCCATTTCCTGCAACATCTGACGCGAGATACGGTTCAGTTTATTGATCGTCTCGATCATGTGCACCGGAATTCGGATGGTGCGCGCCTGATCGGCAATCGAACGCGTAATTGCCTGGCGAATCCACCACGTCGCATAGGTGGAAAACTTGTAACCGCGTCGATATTCGAATTTATCGACCGCCTTCATTAGGCCGATGTTTCCTTCCTGGATCAAATCGAGGAACTGCAATCCCCGATTGGTATATTTTTTGGCAATGGAAATGACCAAACGCAAATTGGCTTCGATCATCTCCTTTTTGGCGAGACGTGCCTGGCTCTCGCCAACAGAGACGCGCCGATTGATTTCTTTAATATCGGCGATCGACAGTTGATTATCTTTTTCTATCTGCGCCAGTTTGCTTTGCGCACGCCTCACCTCGTCGGCATAAGAAGCCAATATCTCACCATAGCGCGCCCCCAACAGTTTCTGAAACCAATCGGGATTGCTTTCGTTACCGGCGAAAGAGGCGATGAATTCTGCGCGCGGCATTTTTGCTTTGACGACGCAGATATCCTGAATAATCCGCTCCTGCTCCCGAATCTTCTCGACCGCACTGTGCAACAGATCGGTCAACTCCTTGAAAAACTGGGGCGTTTTCTTGAACTCCATGAAACTTTCCGCAAGAGAGTCGAACGCTTTCTGCGTACGTTCATGGTGATAACCGTGCTTGTGATGTGCATTGACAGCAGCTTTGTGCTGCTTGTTGAAAAGCTCGAGCTTCTCTCTAACGAGTTCCGGGTCAGGCCCACTCTCGGTTTCATCGAGAATTTCGGTGTCTGCCTCTTCATCTAGCAAGACCTCTTCCGACTGGGCTGCCGGATCGAAAAAGTCGGAAATCAAGTCCGACAACCGAGCCTCTCCTTTTTCGACAGCATCGAAGGCCCTGATAAAATGATCCATCGCAGCTGGAAAACGAACCAACTCATTCGCCGCTTGGTTCAGTCCTTCCTCGATGCGCTTGGCGATGCTCAGCTCACCTTCGCGGGTCAGCAGCTCGACCGTTCCCATCTCACGCATGTACATACGTACGGGATCTGTGGTCCTGCCCAATTCGGCATCAACGGAGGAAGCAAGTGCCGCAGCGACTTCCGCCGCTTCGTCCTCATCTTCCTCGGTAACAACGGCAGGTTCGGGAATCAAATCTGCATCCGGCACATCCTCGTGCACCTCAATTCCCATATCATTGATCATGCAGATGATGTCTTCCATCTGCTCCGGATCGACGATATCGCTGGGTAAGTGGTCATTCACCTCGGAAAAAGTGAGGTAACCTTGCATTTTACCTTTGGCGATAAGCTCTTTAAGCTGAGATTGCTGTTGTTCCAGATTCATCAACTGACCCGCGACTGCTGTATGCCCGCAAAACAATACAGTATATTAAAAGTTTGAGAAAACAGGAAACTTAAATTACCGGCCTCATTGACTCATGAGCACTCGCATTTCCTCCCGCTCTTCGGAACTGAGCTGCATTTTTTTCGATTTCTTGATGAGCTCATCCAAACGCTCCCGCTTGAGCTGATGACTGAAACGCATTAAAGCATCTGAGAACTCAGCTCGTATACCTTCCTTGGGCAACAAAGTATCCCACTCTATGAGGTTGGCGATAAAATTTTCCTCCGGCGCACCGCGAAAATGCTCCAGGATGCCGCCGCTAGTCGAACCCGGATTTTCATCCAGAATCCGGAGCACCTTTTCGATTAAGTATCCATTCTTATTAACCGTACGCAGCTTACTACGCAGGTCAGCCCCAACCATGGCCGCAAGTTCTGGATTCTGGACCAGAAGCGCCAAAAGGATACGTGATGCAGAGGGCTGCACTCGACCTCTTACGGATGCAACCCTTGATTCCGACGGTCCTACAAGCTTAGCCGATTTATCGGATGGTTCGACTACCCCATGCCCCGCAAGTTCCTCCAGACGTTTGTCGATCATCTCACGAAAAACACCAGCAGGTAACTTACCAATCAATGGTTTGGCTTTGTTAATCAAAGCGGCGCGTCCCTCCAAGGTGCCTAAATCAAGCCGACGCACCAAACACCTGAAGAAATAGTCAGAGAAAGGTAACGCGGTATCGAGACGGTTTAGGAAAGCATCCGCACCCTCCGATCGGACCAAGGAATCAGGATCTTGCCCCTCCGGCAAAACCAGAAATCGGATTTGCCGTCCGTCCCGTAAGAACGAAAGGCTTGCTTCGAGCGCTTTCCAGGCAGCCTTCTGTCCCGCAGAATCTCCGTCGAAACAAAAAACCAGTTCATCCGTATAACGGAAAAGCAGCTCGACATGATCAGCGGACGTAGCAGTTCCAAGCGTTGCAACCGAATTGGAAATGCCGTTTTGAGCCAAGGCGATCACATCCATATAGCCCTCGACCACGACGATGCGCTCCGGCCTCGGAGACTGCTTTAACAGCTCGTATAGTCCATATACTTCCTTGTGCTTTTTGAAAACGATAGTCTCGGGCGAATTGAGATATTTCGGCGTTTCGTCGCCCATCACCCGTCCGCCAAAGCCCACCACCCTGCCTCGGCGATCCCGAATGGGAAAGATAATACGATCCCTGAATCTGTCATAAGCCTTATCGTCTTTCATGATCATAAGACCCGCCGCCTCCAGCAGCTCCCGCGAAAACTCCGACGGTAGATTTTGCCACCCCGGAGGAGCATAACCCAAGCGATATCGCTGAGCGAGTTCGCCGCTGACCCCTCTGCGTTTCAAATATGTGATAGCTCGCGACGTTTCGGGATGGACTTTAAACTGGTGTGCATAGAATCGGGAAACAGCATCCTGCAGTTCGTAAATGGCCTTCGCCATCTTAGACTGCGGATCTACCGTCGCACTCTGGGCGTCTACCGGAATTTTCAACCCCGCCGACGCAGCGAGACTTTCCACCGCTTCGACAAAACTCAGATGGTCATAGCCCATCAGAAAATCAATGGCATTACCGTGTGCGCCACAACCAAAGCAATGGTAAAACTGCTTATCGCGACTTACGGTAAAGCTGGGTGTTTTTTCACTATGAAAAGGACAACGAGCAGTAAAGTTGCTGCCGGCTTGCTTAAGCGGCACGCGCGCATCAACCAGATCGACCAGATCGATACGAGCGATCAGTTCTTGAATGAATTGACGGGGAATCTTGCCGGCCATCGTTTATACCGGCAGCTCAGTTCACGCTACGCCGTTCCTAAAAAACATCAAGACTACCGTGTCCTAGCCGCTTAACAGGCTTTTGACCCGCAAGCTAACCATCGACATATCGGCTCGCCCCTGCATTTTTGGCTTCAGCACGGCCATAACTTTGCCCATATCGCCGACTCCGGAAGCACCCGATTCCGCCAAAGCCTCCTTGATCAGAGACTCCACTTCCTCTTCGCTCAACGCTTGCGGCAAGTATTCCTGAATAACGCCAAGCTCCGCCTGTTCCGCAGCAACCAAATCATCCCGCCCTGCCGATTGAAATTGCGTGATGGATTCACGCCGCTGCTTGACCATCTTGTCCAGAACGGCAAGGACTTGCGCATCATCCAACTGAATCCGCTCGTCCACCTCGCGCTGCTTGATGGCGGCCATTATCAGCCGAATGACGCCCAGCCGATCTTTTTCTCCGGCTTTCATGGCGGCTTTCATATCCGCCTGGAGACGTTCTTTCAATACGCTCATCGAAAGGGGCTATCAGGTTTGCGGACGCCCTTTGCGCAAATTCTGCAGAGCAAACCGTTCGCGGGAAAGCTTTTTCAGATGCCGCTTCACTGCTGCAGCCGCTTTGCGCTTACGTTCCTCGGTCGGTTTCTCGTAGAATTCGCGGCGGCGCACTTCGGAAAGAATACCGGCCTTCTCGCAGGCACGTTTAAAACGACGGATAGCAATTTCAAAGGGCTCGTTTTCTCTAAGCTTAATCGACGGCATGTAGCTTCCCAAGATTGATGACTAAAATGACGAAATTCCCGAGGCAGGATTACCCCGCCAACTTAAAAGTGCTAATTATACTCACTACAGAGCGCAAGGTAAAAGTCAATTTGTATGTACGTACTCGGCATTGAAACATCCTGCGATGAAACGGGCGTGGCGATCTATCACGCCACCAAGGGACTTTTGGCCCATCGCCTGTATAGTCAGGTAAAAACTCATGCGGAGTATGGAGGCGTAGTACCCGAACTGGCCTCCCGTGATCACATCAAAAAACTGGTTCCGCTGATTCGGCAAGTAATCGCAGACGCCCGCATTTCCAAACGGCAAATCGACGGAATCGCTTATACAGCCGGCCCGGGATTGATCGGCGCGCTCCTGGTAGGCGCTTCCGTCGCCCGCAGCCTAGCATGGGCATGGGAAATTCCATCGATAGGGGTACATCACATGGAAGGCCATTTGCTCGCGCCCTTAATGGAGTCCGACCCACCCGATTTTCCGTTTATCGCGCTCCTCGTTTCCGGTGGCCACACCCAGCTCGTCGAGGTAGAAGGCATCGGCCTGTATCACATTTTGGGAGAATCGGTGGACGATGCCGCCGGGGAAGCCTTCGACAAAACCGCCAAGATGCTTGATCTGGGCTATCCAGGAGGTCCCGCGATCGCAGAATTGGCCGAGGAAGGCGACGAGCATCGGTTTGAATTCCCTCGCCCCATGACCGATCGGCCAGGTCTCGATTTCAGCTTCAGCGGCCTTAAAACGCATACGTTACAAACATTCGCATCCACCGCCAAAACTCGACAGGATAAAGCGGACATTGCCAAGGCATTCCAGGATGCGGTGGTCGATACACTGACGATCAAATGCCGGCGGGCGCTCAAGGAAAGCGGGCTCACCCGCTTAGTGGTCGCGGGCGGGGTCAGCGCCAACCGATCTATGCGCGACAAACTTCAGCACATGGCTAGCGAAGAAAACTGCCGGGTTTATTTTCCGCGACTCGAATTTTGCGGCGATAACGGCGCCATGATCGCATTTGCCGGCTGCCAGAGACTGCTCGCCGGCCAAACGGAGCCCCCCGAGATCAACGCTCTTCCGCGGTGGCCCTTAAGCAAGTTAGCACCGCTCGCCCTATCGCAAGAGTCAACAGCCTAAACAAGCGGCAATTCTGAAACCGTCAGGCTTTACGCCCGATCCGCGCTTCCTGTCCATGACGCAAACGCTCGATATTTCCCCGATGCCGCCAAATCAGAAACAAGACCATCACGACCGAGGCGCCAATCAACGCCTCGGAACCGGTCAAAAGCCAAACGTAGACGGGTGCCAGAACGGACGCAGCCAAAGCCGCAAGCGACGAGATACGCGAGACGAAAGCAATCGCAATCCACGTCAATAGAGCAGCCAAGCCTACCATCCATGAAAATCCCAAGAGTACCCCCAAGGCTGTGGCAACGCCTTTGCCGCCCTTAAACTGGAAAAATACCGGGTAAAGATGGCCAAAAAATGCCGCCAACCCCACCAAAGCGATCACAAGCAGGTCAGCGTCAAAAGCCTTGGCCAACAAGATCGGAACCAACCCCTTGGCGGCATCTCCTAACAAGGTAATCGCGGCTGCTTTTTTACCACCCAACCGCAGCACATTGGTCGCACCGGGGTTTTTCGAGCCCTGTTCTCGGGGATCGGGAAGGCGAAACAATCGGCTTACGATTACCGCACTGGATAGCGAGCCTAGGAAATAGGCCAAAGGAACTAAAAACCACACCGCCATGCGCTTATTATGTATCCTGGTTGCCAGTTTTGTAATTTTTATGTTACCAATTCGCGAAATAGCGAAAACCGGTCGGATTGACGATGGACATTATATTTCTACGCGGCCTTGAGATCGAGACGGTGATCGGCATCTACGATTGGGAGAGAAAGATCAAGCAAACCATCCTGATCGATTTGGAAATGGGTACCGACATCCACGAGGCGGCGGCATCGGACAATATCGAACACACGCTCGACTACAAAGCGGTGTCCAAACGCATCATTTCTTTCGTGGAAGAAAGCGACTTCTTTCTCGTGGAAACTCTAGCCGAGAAGGTCGCTCAAATCGTTATCGATGAATTTGATGTGCCGTGGCTTAGGTTGACGCTAAACAAGAAGGGCGCGATCCGTAAAGCCAGCGATGTCGGAATCATTATCGAAAGAGGAGATAAACGAAAATATGCCTGATGTTTTCCTGAGCATCGGCAGCAATATCGAAAGAGAAAAGCACATTCCTTCCGCTTTGAGAGAGCTGGAAGAGCGTGTCGGCTCGTTGACTGTCTCCGGCGTTTACGAAAGCGAAGCGGTAGGCTTCGAAGGCGCTCGCTTTTACAACTTGGTAGCGGCCTTTTCCACCGAACTCCCGGTATCCGAGATCGTAAAGATCCTGAGCGAGATCGAAAACAATCATGGGCGTACACGAGATTGCAAAAAGTTCTCCTCGCGTACCCTCGATATCGATTTGATTCTTTACGGCGACGAGGTGCTCCAGGAAGGAAAGCTTACATTGCCGCGCGAGGACATCACCCGTTACGCCTTCGTATTGGAGCCGCTCGCGGAGATCGCGCCGAATCGAAAGCATCCGGTGATCGGCGAGACCTACGCCGAGCTGTGGGCCAAATTCGACAAGACTAGCGTCAACCAGTGGCGGGTGGGCTCGGTTTCGGATATCAGCTGAATAAACTCCTCCCGCCATCCACGACCAGCATCTGCCCGGTCACGTACGGCGCATCATCGACCAGAAACAATACCGCTTTCGCGATATCCGAAGCCTCCCCGGCGCGTTTCATAGGAATACGCGCCAAGATTTCAGCTTTCTTCGCGGGATCGGCGTCGTGCTCGGGCCATAGAATGGCGCCCGGCGCGACGCCATTAACTCGAATTTCCGGCGCCAACTCTTTGGCAAGAGCGCGGGTCATTGTCGCCAATCCGGCCTTGGCGAGACTGTAGACCGAATATTTCTCGATAGGATGATCGGCGTAAATGTCGCCGATGTTGATGATGCAACCCTTACGGTCGCGTAGATAGGGAACGGCCGACTGAGCCAGGAAAAACGGCGCCTTGAGGTTGCTGCCCAAGAGGTCGTTCCATTGAACCTCAGTGATCGCTCCAAACGGCGTAGGATAAAAACCGGAGGCGTTATTCACCAACACGTCCAAACCACCCCAAAACGCCGCCGTCTGCCGAACGAGCTCGGTCAGTCTTTCCGTTTCCAGCAGATCAGCCTGCAACAAACGAACCGAGTTCGCTCGCACGGCATTGAGCTCGTTGGCTAAAGCCTCGGCATCGGTCGCCGACCGGTGATAATGCAGCACGATGTTGTATCCGGCCGCATGCAGCCGACGCACGATTTCAGCGCCGATGCGGCGAGCCGCGCCAGTGACGAGCGCCGATTTCACCATACAATTCCCCTTGACTCCCACAGCCTCTACGAGTGATTGCTTTCGAATTGCGCGAACCACTGCCCCGCCCCCAACGGCGAGGTCGGATCGTAATACAAGGACACCAGCTTCAAGTGTCCAAACGGCCCCAATTCCGGTCCCGGCAGCAAAGTACGGAACGCCTCCCCACCCATCAACTGATGGGTGATGGTTTGAAACAGGCGCGCCAGACGTCCGTTCCGCACCATCGTATCCAACATATGGGGTCCGGCGATAAGGTAAATGGTTCGGTAACCTAGCTCGCCCAGCCTGCGCGTTAGCACGTCGCCCTCCACCATTCTGCCCTTTCCCGCCAGAATCACCTCGTAACCTTGCTTGCGCCAATAGTCCAGCTTTGCGGGGTCCGCCTGTTCTCCCGTAGCGATATAACAGGCTTGACGATGTTCTTTGATGGATGCCGGCATCGGAAAATCCAGACTGGCGCTCGCGATAATGATCGCCGGCTGAGGGCTCAGCCCCTGCTCCTCGCGCCACTTCGCGAGATCGCGAGTCGTATCCGTCAAACCGACTTGCAGAATGTTTCCCAAGCGCTTCTGCGCCAGTGAACGGAGATACCCGCCGTGAGTGATTAGGCAATCCGCCTGGCACTCCAGCTCCAGAAACAACCGAAAATCATCCGGCGTGGTCAGGCTTTTCGGAAGGTAAGTCTGACCGCTCGAATCCTCCAGCGCGATCCGCCCGTCCAGGCTGGTAAGGAAATTGGCATAGACGAACGGCGAGTCGGGCGTGCCCTGCCGGTGCAGATTCAGTTGTAGATAAAGTCCTTCTAGAACGACTTCTTCAAAGGGTGGGGGAAACAGACGAAAAACTTTCTTGGTCATTTAAAGAAAGGTGCCGTGTATAGATGCCTCGCACTGAAACGGAAGCAATTTTCGCATGCTCGATACAAAACGTCCGGAATTTCCACATGTCGAATTTCATGACGATCGAAAGTATCGCTATCCTTCGGATAAAGCCGACCGGCCCGTCGCACTCGGCAATACTGGATTGCTGCGGTATCCGTCCGCTTTGAGTCAAGATCCTTCGCCCCGATTAAAGCTGGCCGAGGAGGATTGATATGCTAAAATGCCGCGAAAATTATCACAGTCATATTAATTCAAGCCGGTATTTCGCGGCTTTTGTTTTTTGAAGGGGCTCCCGATCTACCGCGGAGGCTTGGGCGGCAATCACAACTCCCATCGGTCCGGCCCGAAGAAGAGGTTTTTAGCTTTAGCTTGGGAAGGAAAAAATACGCATGAAAATAGATCTTATATTGGCGAAGACGTTCAAGTTCGTCGTATTCGTGTTGTTTACCTTTATGACGCTCGTCTACTTCGGCGTCATGCTGCTGTTGCCGCTGGACATACTGACCCAGATTGTTCGAATTTTCCACGGCATTGGCCTGCCGACCGTTCTCGCCGCCGGACTCGGTATCTCGGCCTTGGGCTACATCGGTTATCTCGTTTCGCGCATGCCGGAACTTTACAGACTCGTCGTCGATATCGGCGTGCAACTGATCTCTTTCGGATACAGCCAAATTCAGCGCTTCGATCCGCTCATCGATTCGGGAAAGCAGACCGAGACCGGTACCGCTTAAGGAACGTCGGTTCGTACGATTACGCCATGCATTTCTAGCAAGCGATCGACCGGCAACCAACCCTGACAAAAACCCCGCAATGCGGGGTTTTTCCTTTGCGCCTTCCGATGCTGTAACCTATTGGGTCAGCTGCTGCACCTCTCCCTACTCCGTTGACCCGTTTCTGCGCTATGTCTCGATACGATAAAGATACCTTGCTCTCAGATTGGCGGCAGCGCGCCCTGAGCTTCCAGCAAGAAATCGGAAACGCCGTAATCGGCCTCGATCACGCCATCCGCCAAATCACGCTAGCGATTTTCTCCCGCGGCCACGTCATGCTGGAAGGCGACGTCGGAGTGGGTAAAACGACTTTACTTAGAGCAGTCGCTAGGGGACTGGGCGGCGCTTACGAACGAATCGAGGGCACAATCGACCTGATGCCCAACGATCTCATTTACCATACCTATATCAACGAGGTAGGCAGGCCGCAGGTCGATCCGGGCCCCATCCTCAAGAACGGCGAGCAGCTTTCCGTTTTCTTCTTCAACGAGGTGAACCGGGCCCGCCCTCAAGTGCATTCATTACTGTTGCGGGTCATGGCCGAACGCAGCATAACGGCCTTCAACCGAGAGTATTTTTTCCCGCACCTCCTGGTTTTCGCCGATCGCAATCGGGTCGAGAAGGAAGAAACCTTCGAAATTCCCTCGGCGGCACGCGATCGTTTCCTGATGGAACTGCACATCGAAACGCCACAGGACCCGGCTATGCAGCGTGCCTTGATGTTTGACCCCCGGTTTCACGACACCGATCGGCTGATAGAGGACGTACAGCCAGGCGTTCTGCCCTACCGCGACATTGCGGATATCGCCCGTGTCATTCAAGTCGAGATCAAGGCCAGCGACGCATTGCAACAATACGCGCTCGATCTCTGGCAGGCGACTCGGCGACCTCAGGATTACGGCATCAAAATGGACGGCGTGGACATGCGGCAATTGGTCCTGGCCGGCGCCAGCCCCAGGGGAATGAGCATGATGATGCGGGCGGCCCGGGTCTCGGCTTGGCTGAATGATCGGACCAGCCTGATCCCCGAGGACATTCGGCAGGTCTTCGTAGACACCACCGCTCACCGGGTCTTCTTCAATCCGGTTTATGAACTTCGCCGAAGCGATCTGGTCGGTGAACTCATGAGCGGTATTCTGCAACGCGTCGCGGCGCCTTGATCCCCGAGTTTCATTATCACGTTAATTGGCGCTCACCGGGTGTCCATCCCGGCCACCACCGTAGCGCACGGCAGGGCGGCGGCTACGAATTCGCCGGTCATACGCTATTAACATCCAATCCGGACCCGCGAAATCTGGATATACGCGCCACACTGCACGATCCTTTCGAGCAGCTCATGGTGCGAACTTTTCGCCAAAGGAGCGCGATTCCCGTTTATGTAGTCGCCGACCTTTCGGCATCGATGGGTTTCCGGGGCACGAGATCGAAGACCGAACTGTTGGCCGAATTCACCGCTTCGGTGGCCTATACCGCCTACCGCACCGGCGACTTCTTCGGCTTTATCGGCTGCGACAGCACGATACTCCAGGACATGCTCCTGCCGCTGCGCTGGCATAAAGGCGCCGCGCCGGAACTGTTGGAGAACCTCAAGAACCTCCGCCCTCGGGGCAGATCCTCCGACGGGCTGAACGAGGTCGTACCGTATCTCGGGAAACGGAAAGCCTTAGTATTTCTCGTTTCGGATTTTCATTTAACCCTGGATCGCCTCGATACACTGCTCAAGGCCCTGGTCCGCCATGATGTGGTGCCGGTGGTTTTATGGAACAGCGCCGAATTCGATCGGCTACCTTCGTGGGGTCTCGTTAATTTCGAAGACCCAGAGACCGGTGCCCGGCGGCAATTGCTCATGCGACCCGCGCTACGAGAGAAGATCAGTGCGTCGTTCGAGAAGCGCCGCGAGGAACTGGGGCAGATTTGCGCGCTTCATGGTCGAGAGCCGTTCTTCCTGATCGACCGTTTCGACCCGGACGAGCTGACCCGTTATTTTTATCGAACCTGAACGATGCGCCCGATGTTTAAACTGCTTTTCGGCTTGAGCCCGGCGCTTCTACTGGCCCCTGCCCTCGCCTGCTCCGCCGAATTGACGCCTCGCATCGAGCCGTCGGCACCGCGGAATTTCGGCTATGTCATAGGAGACCTGATCGATTATCACGTCCTCATCACGGTACCCGAAAGCTATGCTTTGGAGACCGAATATCTGCCCAAGCCCGGCGCGCTCGATGAATGGCTGGATCTCCGCACCGTCAGTTGGACCAAGACTAACGCTAAAGACGTAGCCCATTACCGACTGCGGCTGACCTATCAGGTGTTCAAAGGCGTACGGCAACCGGAAAAATTGACCATCCCGTCACTGCCGGTCCGTTTTCAGGGACAAGCCCCGCTAGAAGCGCGAACGCCGCCGTGGTATATCACGATCGCACCGATCATTCCGCCCGACATTGCAGACGAAAAAGTCGAAATCCGCGAATCCGTGGTACCGGAGCCGCTTCCGATCCTGTCACACCGCCTGAGGCTTATCGCCTATCTCGCCGGAACCCTGGCCGTACTGCCGCTTCTCGCATGGCGTTACGGCAAGCTGCCGTTCTTTACAAAGACAGCCCCGCCGTTTGCGCGCACCATGCGCGATCTCAAGAAGCTCAGCCGTAAACCGGCCGATGCCGATGCGTACCGGACCGCGATCAAGCTCCTGCACCGAGCCTTGGACGACACCGCCGGTTTTCGTCTGTTTGCCGGGGAATTGGAATCCTTCCTGGCAGACCATCCGGCCTTCGCCGAGCTTCGAGACGAGCTTAACCATTTCTTCGCCCTGTCCCGGCAAGTCTTTTTCACCGCCCCCGATGCACCGATACCAGCGGATTCCCTGTTTTCCCGGCTTGAAGCCTTATGCCGCCAGTGTGTCCTTGCTGAACGGAGGAGTGTTTGAGCATCGGGCTTTCCGCACCTTGGGCACTGATTCTCGGCATTACCGCCCTGATTCCTTTATTAAAACGCGGGCAAGCCGCGATTTCCTATCCCTCCATCTCGATGCTCCCGAGCGATCCGCTGTCGACGATGCTCGATCGACTGCTGCGGTCTAGCGCCGCCGCTGCAGCGCTTAGTCTCAGCCTGGGCATCGCGGGTCCTTACTTGCATGAGCAATGGGTGGAAAGAGTCGGGACCGGGGCCCACATCGTGCTTCTGCTCGATAGGAGCAGCAGCATGAACGAGAATTTCTCCGGCAGCTATATGGGCGGTCGCGCGCAGGAAACCAAAGGCGCCATAGCCCGCAAGCTGCTGGCCGAATTCGTCGCCCGACGGGAGCACGATCTGTTCGCCATGATCGATTTTTCGGCTGCACCAATCTACGTTATGCCTTTCACTCAAGATCGGCCGGCGATCTTAGCGGCTATCGAAGCGACTAGCGGTCGCGGTCACGGAGTAACCAACATCGCGCCCGGATTGGCGATGGCGCTCGATTTTTACAGCGGAAAGCCGTTCACCGGGTCCCGAATCGTTCTGCTGGTCTCGGACGGAGCGGCGCGCATCGAAGAGGAAACCCGCGACCAGCTACGGCAATGGTTTCAGGAAAAGCAGGCGACCCTTTACTGGATTTACCTCCGAAATCCAAGGAGCGGACGCCTTTCGGAGAAGCCGGTCAATCCGGGCGAAAGCACGACGCCGGAATATTTTCTACATCAATATTTCCAAAACCTTGGCGTCCCCTATCGGGCTTTCGAGGCGGAAAATCCGGAAGCGCTGCAGCGCGCAATTCTAGAGGTCGAGCAGTTGGAAAATCTTCCGCTGCACTACCTGGAAAAACTGCCGCGAAGGGACATCTCCGGCTACTGCTATGCCGCTGCTCTCGCATTTCTGGCACTGCTCCTGAGCGCCAAAGCATTGGAGGTGAAGTCGTGGCCCGTTTGATGCGAATGTGGCGCTCGCCGATGCTGATCTGGGGTCTTCTGGCAGCCCTCCTGGCAGGAGTCGTTTACGAAAGTTATGCCGTTTTCCGAATCGCCCGCCAAAACACTCTAATCTCCCAGCCGGAAAGGGTCGAGGTCGACGACAAAACACCGCCCGTTCTGGTACTCGCCAAAGCCCATCGGCTCGAACGATCGGGCGAGACGCAGGAAGCCCTGCGCCTTTACACCACCATTCTCGAACGCGGCGACGAGCACCTTCGCGAGCAGGTTCATTACAATCTTGGAACACTGTATCTTCGAGAGGCCGCCCAACTGTGGAACGCCAAAGGCGTATTGGAATATGTCCGTGTCAACACGCTGGTCGCCCTGGCCAAGGAACAGTTGCAGAAGGCTCTGCGGCTGAATCCGAACAACTGGGATGCCCGTTTCAATCTCGAATACGCACATAGGATTACCCCGCCGGCCAAGGAGCGGGAAAAGGCGGATTGGCACGGAGCGAAACCCAGTGTATTCGCTACCGTGCCCACGATTCCGGGTGGTGCGCCGTGAGGATGCGGCTCGTTCGCCGGGACTGGCGCACGACGGCGCTGTTCGTTGCCACCGTGCTCGTGGCGCTGACCTTTGCCGATCCGAAACTCCCGCTGCCGCTTCGGGTCTACCGCTATGCCTTCGTCATCGACATCACGCAAAGCATGAATGTCCGCGATTACCATGTCGCAAACATGCCGGCGGACCGGCTCAATTTCGTCAAGGAATCGATCCGGCAGGCGGTGCATGATCTTCCGTGCGGCTCGGAAGTCGGGCTCGGACTTTTCACCACTCAGAGCGTTCAATTACTGTTCGAACCCATAGAAGTGTGCGAACACCTGCGCGTGATCGACGATGTGCTCGCCCATGTCGACTGGCGCATGGCCTGGGCAGCCAACAGCTTTGTCGCTCAAGGCGTTTATGCCGCTATCCGGGACGTAAAAAACCGAGATCCCGGCATTCGGCTGGCGCTCTTCACCGACGGCCAGGAAGCACCGCCGCAAACAATACGACCGACATTTTCCGGAAAACCGGGAGAAATCGCTGGCTTGATCGTGGGTGTGGGCGGATTGCATCCGACCACAGTGCCGAAATACGATCGCGAAAACCGGCTCATCGGTTATTGGGAAAACACCGATATCGCGCAAATGCCGGAATCCAGCACAGCCTACGAAACAACCGAGACCGTACCCCGACCGCCGCGCGAAGGCTATTATCTTTCCTGGCTGGACGAAAACCATCTACGCGAACTGAGCGCGACAACCGGCCTCCGCTATCATCGTCTGGAAACGCCAGAAGGTCTCATGGACGCATTACGCGCCCCGGAATTCGTCGAGCGCCGCACGACCAAAACCGACATTCGGTGGCTGCTAGGCATCGCAGCACTCTTGCTGTTCGCGACGGTCTACTTGATTGATGGTGGCGAAGCGTCAAAGAGGACTTGAGCGATGTCTTTCGGGAAAATTCTCATCTACGTCGGTATCGGCCTGTTTCTGCTCGGATTGGTCCTATCCTACGCTCCGGGACTGTTCGGCTGGTTCGGAAAGCTTCCCGGTGATATCCGGATTCAGGACGAAAACCGGTACATCTTCATCCCCATCACCTCCATGATCATCATCAGCCTCGTGTTGACTCTGCTGATCAACCTGTTCTTTCGTCGCTAGCCGGCGTCACAACCGCCGAGCTCGAGTCCGCTCGCGTCCATCGTCGCAGCTTCATCTAGCCGCGTGAACACCAGCACGGGTTTCCGCTAATGCCATATCAACTTATTGTTTTATTAGCATATTCTGTAACTCCTTTAGTCACGACCCGGTACGTTAACCCGGTATTCGGGAACAAGAATCCGCCCAGAAAGCGGCCGCGGCATGGAAATTTCAGTACATCCCGTAGGGTTACCGAAACACACCCGAAACCTGCCCCCCCCACCAAGGGCGACAGAGAAACGTCCCGTCGCGCGGGGAAACTTAAGTGACCGCGCGACGGCAAACGAATTGGCCAAACCTCATTAACGTCACCGAGCGAGGTAACACATGCGTAAATCGTTTTACCCCCTAAGAACGTGTTTCGTATTGATTACTGCCACGGCCACTCCACTAAGCGCCTTTTCCGAGCCTCCCGCCGGACGTCTCCTTGCCGCGCAATGCGCGCAATGTCACGGAACCGACGGTTCGGGCTACGAGTCACTGGCAGGGGAGTCTGCCGACGAGTTGTATGACGAGCTGATCGAAAGAAAGTACCGCCCGGTCGAGGACATCATGGACAGGCAAGCCCGCGGTTATACCGATGATCAACTACGGTTGATCGCCGACTACCTTGGCTCGCTTCCGCGAGCCTCGTCCTCGGACGACTAGCCTCCTACCGCAGGACCAATGACGCCAACTCCCGACAGGAGAGACTAAATATGACTGCTTTCAACAGACGGCAATTTCTAAAACTCGCCGGCGCAACCTCGCTTGTTGCGGCCATGCCCAGAAGTTTGAGCGCCGCGACACCGCTCTCGAATCGAGTCGTCATCATCGGCGGAGGCTTCGCTGGCGCAACGGCCGCCAAATACCTCAAACATTGGGACAATACCATCGATGTCACCCTGGTTGAGCCCAACGCCACACACTACGCCTGTATTTTGTCCAACCTGGTCATCACCGGCGCCATCTCGATGAACCGGATCAACCTAAGCTACGACGGTTTAAGAAATCGAGGCGTCAAGATCGTCCAAGCCCTGGCTACCGCCATCGACCCGGTCGGTAGCAAGGTGGGTCTGTCGAATGGCGCCACACTAGACTACGAGCATCTGATCCTTGCGCCCGGCATCGACTTCATCAACCCGAATCCGGCCGGAGCCGAACGTCTGTACGACCCGAACCTGACGCCCCACGCCTGGAAAGCCGGGCCCCAGACTACCCTGCTCAAGAATCAATTGGCGGCCATGCCGGACGGTGGCGTGTTCGTCATGAACGTCCCCAAAGCACCCTATCGCTGCCCACCCGGCCCATATGAGCGTGCATGTATCGTCGCCGCTTATCTGAAGCGCAAGAAGCGACGTTCGAAGATCATCGTGCTGGATGCGAACCCAGACATCGTGGCCGAGCCGCATACATTCGGCACGGCATTCAGCCAGACCTATGCAGGAACGCTCGAATACCACGCCAACGTAGGCATTACCCAAGTCAATTCATCGCTCAAGACAATAGACACCACGATCGGCGCGTTGTCGGCGGACGTGCTCAACATGATTCCCAACCAGAAAGCCGGACAGATCGTCTTCGACGCCGGCGTGGTCAACGATCCGACGGGCCGATGGGCGACGGTCGATCCGCTGACTTACGGTTCAACCGTCTACGAAAACATCTATGTGATCGGCGATTCTCAGGCAACGGCACAACCGAAGTCCGGCCACATGGCGAACTCCCAGGCCAAAGTTTGCGTCGACTCGATCATCCGCGCGTTCGTCGGCGAAACACCGGACCCGCAGCCGACGACCAATTCGGCCTGCTTCAGCCCCATCACCGAGACCGAAGCGTCGTGGTTGACTGCGGTTTACCAATACGATCCGACAACGCACAGCATGAAGCGCGTCGAGGATTCGTTCGGCGAAGCGGCGGAGCCGTCGTCGGAAAATTACGAGCACATGTTCCATTGGGCCGACAACATCTTCGCCGATTCGTTTAGGTAGGGCGGCGACCCGCTTTCCACAAGACCGGCCACGCGAGGCCATAAAACCGAAGGCCAGCCTAACGCTGGCCTTCATCTTTTCTGAAATGCTAGCTCGATTCGGTAATCAAAATTTCATATTGCGCCCCTTGAAAACTAAATCCGCATCGCTATATTGTTAGCAGCTCTCGACAGAGAGTGCTAACACTACAGTGTTTTTTTGAGGTTCAACCTTCTTCAAGGAGAAAACAGTCATCATGAAAATTCGTCCCTTGCATGACCGTATCGTCGTAAAACGCTGGGAAGAAGAAAAAACATCCCCGGGCGGAATCGTCATTCCCGACACCGCAAAGGAAAAGCCGATCAAAGGCGAAGTGGTTGCTGTAGGAAACGGAAAAGCCCTGGATAACGGTCAAGTGCGCGCACTGGATGTAAAAGTCGGTGACAAAGTCTTGTTCGGCAAGTATGCCGGTACCGAAGTCAAAATCGACGGCACCGAATATCTGATGCTGCGCGAAGACGACATCATGGGCGTATTCGAAGCCTGATCCACGACCTAACGTTCAGACTGATTTTGGAGGAATTAACTGATGGCAGCTAAAGAAGTCCGTTTTTCCGATGATGCCCGTCAGCGCATGCTGGCCGGGGTTAACGTTCTGGCCGACGCCGTGAAGCAGACCCTGGGCCCGAAAGGCCGCAACGTCGTGCTGGAAAAGAGCTTCGGCGCACCGACCGTCACCAAAGACGGCGTTTCGGTCGCAAAAGAGATCGAACTGAAAGACAAGTTCGAGAACATGGGCGCTCAGATGGTGAAGGAAGTCGCCTCGAAGACGTCCGACGTCGCCGGCGACGGCACCACCACGGCAACCGTCCTGGCTCAGGCCATTGTCCGCGAAGGCTTGAAATCCGTAGCGGCGGGTGCAAACCCGATGGATATCAAACGCGGCATCGATCAGGCGGTCGGCGTGGTCATCGAAGAGCTGAAGAAACTCTCCAAGCCCTGCACCGACAGTAAAGCCATCGCCCAGGTCGGCACCATCTCCGCCAACTCCGACGAGAGCATCGGCAAAATCATCGCCGACGCGATGGACAAGGTGGGCAAGGAAGGCGTGATTACCGTTGAGGAAGGTTCCGGTTTGGACAACGAACTGGATGTTGTCGAGGGTATGCAGTTCGACCGCGGCTATCTCTCGCCCTATTTCATCAACAGCCAAGAAACCATGAGCGTCGAGCTCGAAAACCCGTACATCCTGCTGCACGACAAGAAGATCTCCAACATCCGCGACTTGCTGCCGCTGCTCGAAAAAGTGGCGAAATCCGGTCGTTCGCTGTTGATCGTCGCCGAGGATGTCGAAGGCGAAGCGTTGGCGACCCTGGTAGTCAACACCATGCGCGGCATCATCAAGGTTTGCGCCGTTAAGGCGCCGGGCTTCGGCGATCGCCGCAAGGCCATGCTGGAAGACATCGCCATCCTGACCGGTGGCCGCGTCATTTCCGAAGAACTGGGCCTGAGCCTCGAAAAAGTCGACCTGGGCGATCTCGGCAGTGCGAAGAAGATCCAGATCAACAAGGAAAACACCACCATCGTCGACGGCGCCGGCAAAGCGGAAGACATCAAGGCTCGCGTCGAGCAGATCCGCAAGCAGATCGAAGACACCACCTCGGACTACGATCGCGAGAAACTGCAAGAGCGCGTGGCCAAGCTGGCCGGCGGCGTTGCCGTGATCAAAGTCGGCGCAGCCACCGAAGTCGAGATGAAAGAAAAGAAAGCCCGCGTGGAAGACGCGCTGCACGCAACCCGCGCTGCGGTTGAAGAAGGCATCGTTCCGGGCGGCGGCGTCGCTTTCATCCGTGCTCAAAACGCGCTGAAGGATCTGCAGGGCAAGAACCACGACCAGACCGTGGGTATCGCCATCCTGCGCCGTTCGATCGAGGAGCCGCTGCGTCAAATCGTGACCAACGCGGGCGAAGAAGCTTCGGTCGTCCTGAACCGGGTTCAGGGAGGCGAAGGCACCTTCGGCTACAACGCTGCGACCGGTGAATACGGCGACATGATTCAGATGGGTATCCTGGACCCGACCAAGGTCACCCGTTCCGCGCTGCAGAACGCCGCGTCCGTGGCCGGTCTGATGCTCACCACGGAAGCCATGGTGGCCGAACAGCCGAAGAAAGAAAAAGGAGCCGGCATGCCCGGTGCCGGAATGGAAGACATGATGTAATCGGTTGCTTCCACGACCGAGAACACCAAAGCCCCGCCGAAAACGGCGGGGCTTTTTCGTCTGATCTTATCCCGTTTTTCTATATCAAAAGTTGTTTTTAGAATTTTTAGGATTGAATCTCGTGTGTTACCTTATCCGTCACGGTTTCTACCCCGATACGACATGAGTACTCAATTCTTCGATCTCGATCAGCTTAAAGGCGAATTGGCCGGAAAAAATCCCCGCGCGATTCTCAAGGCGGCGCTGACATGGTTCGACAACATCGCCATTTCCTTCAGCGGCGCCGAAGACGTGGTATTGATCGACCTAGCCAGCAAGCTCAAGCCGGGCATTCAGGTCTTCACCTTGGATACCGGTCGCTTGCATCCCGAAACCTACAGATTGATCGAGACCGTTCGGGAGCGCTACCCCATTCGGCTGGACGTTCTTTCGCCGGATCGCGTGCAACTGGAAGCTTTAGTCAGAGAAAAAGGCTTATTCAGCTTCTACAAAGACGGCCATCACGAATGTTGCAGCATCCGCAAGGTCGAGCCGCTTCGCCGGAAGCTTAGTCAGCTGGACGCCTGGATTACCGGTCAGCGACGCGACCAAAACCCGACTCGGGAAAACTTAGCGGAGATCGAGCTTGACGAAGCGTTTTCCAAGCCCGACCATCGCCTGATCAAATTCAATCCGCTCGCGAACTGGTCGTCGGCGCAGGTGTGGGATTACATCGAGGCCTACGACGTGCCCTTCAACGAACTGCATCGTAAAGGTTTCGTCAGCATTGGCTGCGAACCTTGCACTCGGCCGATTCTGCCCAATCAGCACGAGCGCGAAGGCCGGTGGTGGTGGGAAGATGCCGGGAAGAAGGAATGCGGCCTACATGCCGGGAATCTGAAAACAGCTGAAAAAGCTTGAGGATCAACACCGGCCTTGGCGCATCACCAAGCCGGGCATGCGAAAACTAGCGCACCGGCAGCGCGATATTCTCGAACAAGGCATCGACGTCTTTTTGTTCCCGCTGGGTCATGGCTTGTTCCACCAATTCCCGCGTCAGATGCGGCGCGAATAAGCGGATGAACTCGTAAATGAATCCGCGGATGAACATATCCCGCCGCAGCCCGATCTTCGTCGTGCTCAAACCGAACATATGACTGGCATCGAGCGGAATCAGATCGGCGTCCGCGACAGGGTCGTAAGCCATCTTGGCAACGATTCCGACTCCCAAACCGAGCCTTACATAGGTCTTGATCACGTCCGCATCCACCGCAGTCAAAGCTAACTGGGGATGCAGATTTGCCTTCTCGAACGCCTGATCCAGCTGCGAACGTCCGGTAAATCCGAAGACGTAAGTCACGATGGGATACTCGGCGACATCCTGCAAAGTTAGCTCCGCCTTTTCCGTCAATGGATGCCCCTGCTGTACCAAGACACAGCGATTCCACTGGTAACACGGCAGCATGACGAGATTCTCGAAGAGCTCCATCGCTTCGGTGGCAATCGCCATATCGACAACCCCGCGCGACGCCAATTCGGAAATCTGCATCGGCGTGCCCTGGTTGATATTGAGCTTGATCCCGGGGTAACGACGCATGAACTCCTTTATGGCGGGAGGAAGCGCATAGCGCGCCTGCGTGTGCGTAGTGGCGATGGACAGCGAACCGACCTTATTGTCGCGGTGTTCCTGCGCGATATTCTTTATATCCTGGACCTTGCCCAAAATTTCTCCGGCAATCGCCACAATCTGCTTGCCGGCTGCGGTAATCTCCGTCAGGTGCTTGCCGTTCCGCGCGAAAATCGGAAGCCCCAGTTCATCCTCCAAAAGCCGGACTTGCTTGCTAATTCCGGGCTGCGACGTGTAGAGGCTGTCCGCCGTCGCAGAAACATTCAATTCGTGCTGCGCAACTTCCCAGATATAGCGTAATTGCTGCAATTTCATGGCGTCTTCGGCGTCATCCCGAGTGAACGAGGGAAACAAAAATTATACTCTTTTCAATAGCATCATTTCGCAAAGCTCAACTCTAAGGCTGAATTAATCGCGAAAAGCTACCAACCTCGAGCAGCCCCGAATTTCGGCAAATACTCTATCTCTAGGTAAGATCTGCGAGGACTGCTAAACGCCTGTCGCCGTTGCCGGTATCGTTTCCGACGAACCGGTTCCCGCTCCACCTCAAAACCGACTCGAAACTGCGGAGCGCTTGTATTTCGGGTGCCTCAGGAACAGGAATTCTTGAAAGCATGGGTCGAGTCGGACCTCCGTTGCGGTGAAGCTGGACAAGTGGGATACGATGCCGTGGCAGGCCATCGGAGCATCGAATTCCGATCGGTGACCGTAACCACCGTAAAAGGCGAAGGCAAGGAGTACATCGACCGCGGCCATGCGGTCATTTACCGCGGCACCTACGAAAAGTTTCGCGACGAGGACGGATACATCTTTCCACGCGGGGAGCGGATCGCGGCGTGCGAACGCACTTCCGCATGATTACCGAAGATCCTTATGAAGACGATTTCATCGGGATCGAGCCGTATATCTTACAAGACCCCGCAGCCTGGTGCGCACATCCCGGCACGCGCCGCCCAGTTCAGTTTTCCAAGAGCGGACGACAAATCTTGAGCGATTGTGAAAACAGCAGCGGCAGCTGCTGAAACGTGTTCGGTTCAAGACCGACTGTTCACGACAAAAAGGCGCTGCTGACTTCAACAGCGCCCTCGACAGCGGAGATTGAGACTTTTCAGTTGAGGCGACGAAAAGACGAATTATCGAACCCGATTGAACTCCCCGCCGTATAACTCATCGCTAGCCACGACCTTCCGATTATTTTTCGAGATATTGCATCTTGTCCGGTTTGCCGTTCCACTCGTCCGCATCTTCCAAAGCTGGCTTGACTTCCGTGATGCTTGGCCACACTTTCGAAAGCTCCGCGTTCAATTGGATGAATTGTTCCTGGCCCTCCGGAACTTCATCTTCGGAATAAATCGCGTTCGCGGGGCATTCGGGCTCGCATAAAGTGCAGTCGATACATTCATCAGGATCGATGACTAGAAAATTCGGCCCCTCGTGAAAGCAGTCGACCGGGCAAACATCGACGCAATCGGTAAATTTGCACTTGATGCAGTTTTCGGTTACTACGAAAGTCATTTCAAATTTTCCTGTAAGCTGTATGGGTTACCAGATAACAGCCTGTTTCGCTCGTTATTGGACTCGGCTCTATGCGTGCAGTTTCACCGCCCCGCCAAACCCGTTCCAATCTATCTTGCAAGCAGCAGTGACGGGCAGCCTCTTGAAATTAAGAGGCGCATTTTACATGCACCTGGGGCAATTCCCAAGCAACCCCCGCCGATATCGTCTTTTCCGGTTCAAGGCAAATTGATCGGTCCCGTGAATACCCAATCGTTCTGTTGAACAGTCGTGTGGCAGCCGACGCATTCCTGTGCAAAATTCGCGTCCTTGCCATAAGGTTCCTGCTTCTCTCCCAGCCAGCGGGCAAAACCCCAGCCGCCCGTTGAAGCATACTTGGCTGAATCCTTGATCATGAACTCGGCATGGACGAATTCACCCGGCACCATGGCCGTGGGATATTTGGGATGGTTTTTTTGCTTTACCACCAGCTTGGCCAGCACCGCTCCATCTGGCCAAGGATTGGTATTTCCGGCTCTCGCCGCAGCAATAGCGACATCATTACCTAAAATGGCACGGAGCGTACTGGTTTCCGGACGCTGAGAAACAGCGATTAGCCGCCAATCTTTATAATTCTGCGGGATCGTAATCCCATTCGGAGCCGGTGCTACATTGGACTGTTCCGCCCAAGCAAACGTCGCGATGACCGCGGCCCCCAAGATCATCATAATTCTTTTCACTGCAAAATCTCCTCTGAGAGTCGTAAAACTTGCCCCCTAGCGAAGACGAACACACGTTATCACCGGCACTTCACTCGAATAAGGTAAATCCAGCGCTACCGATCGTCGAACCTTGCCAAGGTGTTGCGTCTAGCGGATGCCGGGGACAAAGGCAGCCGATTTTCGGTCTTTTTGTCCAAGCCTGCAATCCGCAAACCTAGGCCGATTGACAGAGTAGCGTACCGTCTCTTAATATTCATCGAGCACGCATATTAAGTGCAATAAACGCGATTTACGCGTTTTTTTATGCGCGTAAAGATGCATTAATGCTACATGATTGACAGAAACCCATAGTTTTGGAGAACTCTAAATGAGCCAAAGTCTTTTTGAAAAGCTGGGGGGCGAAGCTGCCGTAGACGCTGCCGTCGATATTTTTTACCGCAAGGTCTTGAGCGACGACCGAATCGCCCATTTCTTCGAAAGCGTCGACATGGAGGCACAAGCGGCCAAGCAGAAAGCATTCTTGACCATGGCATTCGGGGGTCCCCATCACTACTCCGGTCTCGACATGCGGCGAGGCCACGCTCATCTTGTCAAGAACGGATTGAACGACGCTCATTTTGATGCGGTGATGGAAAACCTGGCCGCGACCATGCAGGAACTCAAAGTTCCGGAAGAACTTATTGCCGAAGCTGCGGCCATCGCCGAAAGTACTCGGAACGACGTTCTCGGTCGATAACCCGCGGTTTATTCTGGGGAAGGGTCTCGATGCCGAATATCCGCTACGATGGACAAATCTATTCGCTACGCGACGGTCAGTCCGTTCTTGAGTGTTTGACCGAGCACGGCGCATCCGTGCCGTTCGGTTGTCGCGCCGGTATTTGCCAAGCCTGTCTGATGCGGGCGGAGGTCGGGCGTCCACCGGAAGCTTCGCAAAAAGGACTGAAGCCGACGCTAAAAGCCAAGAATTACTTTCTGGCGTGTATTTGCAATCCGGAAGAAACCCTTTCAGTCTCGTTGCCTGGCAACGAGCTTTCCAGGACCCCCGCGACGATTGTGGGCATGGAGCTTCTAAACGCCGAGATCATGCAGGTCAGCCTGAAAGCCCACGAACAGATCGAGTATCGGGCCGGTCAATTCATCAACCTGTATCAGGGCGAGAATCTGGCGCGAAGCTATTCCGTCGCCAGCCTACCGACCGAAGATCCTCATATTCATATCCACGTACGGCGAGTACCACAAGGGAAAGTGAGCAATTGGGTGCACGACGCCTTGCGCCCGGGCGACACGATCGACATTCAAGGTCCAGGCGGCGATTGCTATTACCTACCCGGATCGCCCGAACAAGGCCTGCTGCTGATCGGCACGGGCAGCGGACTGGCGCCGCTGTACGGCGTCGTTCGTGACGCTCTCGCCCAGGGCCATATCGGACCGATCAGGCTCTTTCACGGCAGCCGGACTCCGAACGGTCTCTACCTAACCGATAAACTGCGAGAACTTACCAGAGCCTACTCCAATTTCGAGTACACAGCCTGTCTTTCGGGCAGCCACGTTTCGAAAGAATTCGCAAGCGGAAGGGTTCACCAGATCGCGTTGAATGAGGTGCCCAACTTGACAGGATGGCGAGTTTTTCTGTGCGGACACCCGGAAATGGTGAAAGCCGCTCAAAAGAAAGCCTTCCTGGCAGGCGCATCCATGAAAGACATCGTGTGCGACGCGTTCACGTCGGTGTGATTCCCAGCTGATCGAAAAAACTCGGAGCCTAGCGGGTCCCGGGTTTGGCGTCGGCAGGAACGTGAACCGCCGCGACCATCCCTGCCCCTGATATCGACGGAGACGTGAGATGTGGAGGCTACCTTCAGGCCGCTCCCGTCGAGTAGATGTTGCTCAGGGTGGTGCGAAACCGACCGAGCGTAAAAAATACCTTCCTCAGTCATCATCTTCCTCGATGGTCACCTGAGTGCCATCCGCCGAAACAAAAACCTCGATCTTCTTGTTCCTTTCGTCCCGTCCCTCGAACTCGTATCCGGCGGGGCCAATTCCCTTAGTGACCGATTCGACCTCGTCCGGTTTGAAATTGGGCAGCCTCGCTTTCAATGCTTCACGCGCGACGATGGGGACCTCCTCCAACGGAATCTCGGTCTCGGCCTCGACCAATGTCCCTTCGGGCGTCACCTCAACCTCTACTTTACGATTCGATGAATCACGTCCCTTCAGTTCGTAAATGGCCTGGCCCTTTTCCGTTTCCGTCTCAGCTTTCTCCCATTGGACTCCAGGCACCGCCTTGTCTGCCGTTGCTCTTACGGCTGGCGGCACTTGATCCAAAGGAACCTTCTTCTCGCCTGAACTCCCGGAGCCGTCACAACCGGTAAGACTGACGAGACACAATAAACCGAAGGTGATAAATCTCATGATTCGAACCCTCCTTGTCCGTCCGATGAATAGAAATGCGCCGCTCATCGCCTTGGCTATTTGGGCAGTGAGCAGCCTCTCGTTCGAGTGATGTAAGCAACAAGCGCAAGTACCGTCAATTGGGACAAATCCCTAACGCAGAACGGCCGAAACCACGCCTGAAGACCGCGCCATGCCGAAATGGGCACTAGTCCCAGGCCCCCTGGACTATCGGAAATGTCGCCTTAAGCTACGCCGACCGCCTTAGTCTTGAACGATGCGATAACATCCTCTCTTTCGATCAACAGAAACTGAACATGAAAGCAAAACGATGGCCCCTGTCGATACGCGTACTGATAGGCGTCGCGCTGGGAGCGTTACTCGGCGTCGTCGGTGGCGATGAAGCTTATCTTTGGGGCCTTCGAAACGACCATCTCGGGCAGCTCGGAATGCTCGTGATCCGACTCTTGAAAGCGCTTGCCGTGCCGCTCATTCTATTTGCGATTCTCGATGCATTTGCGCGAACCCATATATCCGCAAGAAGCGGAGGACGGCTGGTGACGATTTGCCTCATCAACGTTTCGGTCGCTTGCATGATCGGCTTGCTGCTGATGAATGCGATAGAACCCGGGCTGGCATGGCAGGACAGGATCGAGCAACTCACCGCCCAACTTTCCGGAAATTCCGCTCTGGCGAGCTCAAACGCGGTCCCGGCGGCAACCCTCAACCCATTGAAGAACCTCGGCGCCTATATCCCTCAAAGCCTGATCGAACCGCTTGCCGGCAATAACGTGATCTCGGTAGTTCTGCTCGCCTTGCTATTCGGCGCCGCCCTACGCTGGCTTAAAGATCGCCAAGGCGAGAGCGATATCGCAGACATTCGACCGTTGGAAGGATTTGTATCCTCGGCCTATCAGATTCTAGCCAAGGTGCTTTCTTGGGTTGTCGAAGCCGTTCCGTTCGCAGTCTTCGGCCTCGTAGCTCAAGTCGTCGGAAAAACCGGTCTGGAAATCTTCGCCGATTTAGGCGGGTTTCTCGGTGTTATAAGCCTTGGCCTGGCTTTGCACGGCCTCGTTTATTATCCCTTGGCGGCATGGCTGGCGGGTGGAAAGCCACCGCACATTTATCTGAAGCAAGGCGCGGATGCCATCATGACCGGCTTATCGGCAAACAGCAGTTTGGCGGCCATGCCCGTTACCTTGCGGTGCCTGAGGACCATCGGCGTCTCGGACTCATCTGCGCGCATCGCGGTTTGCGCCGGAACAAATCTTAATAACGACGGCATCACGCTGTACGAGGCTATGGCGGCACTGTTCCTGGCACAGGCATTGGGTTACGGGCTTGGAGCCGGACAACAAGCCATTATTGTGCTCTCGGCGCTTATGGCGGCTATCGGCGTCGCCGGAATTCCGGAAGCGGGATTGATTATCCTTCCACTGGTGCTGAGTGCGTCAGGTTTGCCGGAGACAATCGTAGCCGCAGCGATACCTCTGATCGCGCCGGTCGACTGGATCCTCGCGAGACTCCGGTCCGGGGTAAACGTGCTCGCCGATATGCTCGTGGCGATCTTGCTCGATGCTTGGGAAGGACGCGGATTAGACCGCGAAAAAAAGCGTAGCCGCGGATAACGGCTACGCCTTGTTTAAATGAGCCGAAGCGGCGTTAGCCGTTGATCCAATAGTGGGTCAAAATGCTCGCGGCATAGCCGGCGATAATGGCCGGCGTCCAGCGCAGATGGCTGAAAAAGGTATACATGCCGCGCGACGTCCCCATGAGGGCCACACCCGCCGCCGAACCGATGGACAGCATGGTTCCGCCCACGCCGGCGGTCAAGGTCACGAGCATCCACTGATAAAGGTCCATATCGGGATTCATGCTCAGCACCGCGAACATGACCGGAATGTTGTCGACGATGGCCGAAAGCACGCCGATCAGAATATTTGCCGTCGTCGCCCCGAGTCCATCGTACATCGCCTCGGAAACCAGTTCCAAATAACCGATGTAGCCCAAACCGCCCACAGCGAATACCACGCCGAAGAAAAACAGCAGGGTATCCCATTCCGCATCGCGAACATTGGCGAATACATCGAACCTCCCATTCTCGGCGCTGTACAACAGTTTCAAGCGGTATCCATAGAACATCAGAAAGGAAAGTCCCACCATCATGCCCAGGAACGGCGGAAGATGCAGAAATTGCTTGAAGCTAACGGCGGTCACGATGGTGAGAGCGAACAAGCCGCAAACGATTAGGGCGCCGTCCTTCATCTTGACCTGCTCCTCATCGGGGAAACTGGGTGCTTCGTCCGGTATGGCGAAGTGCATGAAGGCGGCGGGCACAGCGAAGTTTACCACCGACGGAATGAACAGCTCGAAAAAGTCGAAGAACTCCGCCTTGCCGGCCTGCCAGACCATTAGCGTGGTGATATCGCCGAAGGGGCTGAACGCGCCGCCCGCATTAGCCGCGCTCACCAAATTGACAAAACCCAAAGCTACGAAGCGTGGGCTATTTGCACCGACAGCCATCACCACAGCACCCACCAACAGCGCGGAAGTCAGGTTGTCAGCTACCGAGGACAGGAAGAAAGTGATCACCCCGGTGATCCAGAAAAGCTTGCGATAACCGAATTTACGGCTCACCAGCCAGGAACGCAGGGCCTCGAACACATTTCGGTCGGCCATGGCATTGATGTAGGTCATAGCGACCAACAAGAACAGAAACAGCTCGGCATACTCGCGGAGATCGTGCTCGAAGGCCTTGTGCACCTTCTCCGATGGAACGCTGTTGCTGGCGGCCAGATAAGCCACATGCGCCCAAATGATGCCGGCGGCAAGAATGACCGGCTTGGATTTTCGCAAATGGGTAAACTCTTCGGTCATCACGAACCCGTACGCGATGATGAAGACCAAGACGCAATAAAGGCCCCGTTGGGTACCGGTCAGCCCCAAGACCTCCGATCCTTCGGCCGATGCCAAACCGGGCACAAGAAATAGCAGCGAAAGTAAAACGAATGCGCGTAACAAAGCTAAGCCCTCTTCGGTGTTTTTGAAAAACGTCTGTGCCACTGCCGTCAAGCAGCACGACCCCCCAGTCAAAACAGCCCTGCATTATATATATAGAAGGGCTAGCGAATGAATAACCAAGCACTTTTTCCGCACTTCGGTTCAGGTGCACTTGTGACGGAAGAACGGCGTTTACAGGCAGAGTCGATATGAAGTAAATTCATAGATATATCCAGTTTTATTATTTTTTCCTATTAACGGCTCCATGTTATAGTTTTTCCCTACTGAATTACTCAGGCTTTTCTCTCGCCTAGGCAGACGGATTTCTTCCATATATGTACCAGTACGACAATTACGACCAGACCTTAGTGAATGAGCGCGCCGCTCAATTCAGGGGTCAAACAGAGCGGTTCTTGAAGGGAGAACTCAGCGAAGATCAGTACCGGCCTCTTCGCTTGATGAATGGTTTATACATCCAAAAACACGCGCCGATGCTGCGCATTGCCATTCCTTATGGCCTGCTCTCGTCGCGCCAACTGCGGATGTTGGCTCATATCGCGCGAACCTATGACAAGGGTTACGGCCACTTCACGACGCGACAGAACATTCAGTTCAATTGGCCGAAACTCGAGGACGTGCCGGATGTTCTGAGCGAACTCGCTACGGTACAGATGCATGCGATCCAAACGAGCGGCAACTGCATCCGCAACGTCACCAGCGATCATCTTGCGGGAGTCGGCGGAGACGAACTCGAGGACCCACGCCCTTATTGCGAAATTATCCGGCAGTGGTCCACCCTCCATCCGGAATTCAGCTTTCTGCCGCGCAAGTTCAAGATTGCCGTCAATGGTGCGGCAAAGGATAGAGCCGCAACCCAGCTACACGACATCGGTTTGCAGCTCGTCAAGAACGATCGGGACGAGATAGGTTTCGAAGTTCTGGTAGGCGGCGGCCTCGGGCGCACACCGATCATCGGCGTGACAATCCGCCCGTTTCTCGAGAAAAAGCACCTGCTGTCTTATCTGGAAGCGATTCTCCGCGTTTACAACCGCTTCGGACGTCGCGACAACAAATTCAAGGCGCGAATCAAGATCCTGGTCAAAGAGCTGGGAAAGGAAAAGTTTACCGAAATGGTCGAAGCCGAGTGGGCTGCAATAAAGGACGACCTGCTCCTGGATCTTGAAGAAATCGAGCGGATCAAGACGTTCTTCCAACCACCGCCTTACGTGACGCTAGCCGACAATCCCTTGTTAGCGGAAAAAACCGCCCACGACAGCCAGTTTGCCGCTTGGTTCCGCCATAACACCTTCCCTCATAAAATGCCGGGTTATCGGGTTGTCTTCGTGTCCCTGAAAACGCCGGGAAAACCCCCAGGAGATCTCAGCGCAAGCCAAATGGACGTAATTGCCGATTTAGCCGACCATTACAGCTTTGGCGAAATTCGAGTCACCCACACCCAGAATCTCGTTCTGGCCGACGTTAAACAGGCGGATTTGCACGACTTATGGCAGCGCCTTAAATCTCTTGAACTGGCGACACCCAATATCGGCACGGCGACGGATATCATCTGCTGCCCCGGCCTCGACTTTTGCTCATTGGCAAATGCGACATCGATTCCTATCGCTAACGGCATTCAGCAGATCTTCGACAATTTGGACTATCTCTACGATCTAGGCGATATCCGGATCAATGTCTCGGGTTGCATGAACGGTTGCGGACATCATACCGTCGGTCATATCGGCATTCTGGGCGTCGATAAAAAAGGGGAAGAGTGGTATCAGATTACCCTGGGCGGCTCATCCGGAAAGGATGCTTCCCTCGGTGAACGCCTAGGTCCCTCCGTAGCCAAGGACCAGGTTTGCCATGCGATAGAAGCCATCTTCCAAACTTACCGAGAGCATCGACTGGAAGACGAGGCATTTCTTGAAACGGTTAGACGTATCGGTATGCGACCATTCCAGGGGCGAGTTTATGGAGATAATTAAAGACGGCCATATCGTCGCAAACGACTGGCGGCACTTGAGCGACGACGAAGCCTTGCCGGAACAGGCTGTAACGGTTTCGCTGCTCCGCTGGAAGAACGAAAGGGATCGCCTGCTCGCTTGCAGCGTCCCCTTGGGGCTGCGCCTAAACAGCGACGACAGTCTCGAAGAAATTGCAGATGATCTTAAGTACTTCTCGATAATCGTCTTGGAATTTCGCCAGTTCACAGACGGCCGAAGCTTTTCTCTGGCTCGGCTTTTGCGGGAACGTTACGGTTTTAACGGCGAGCTTCGCGCCCGCGGCGATTTTCTCAGGGATCAGATGTTTTTTCTGAGTCGGGTAGGCGTAAACGCCTTCGAACCGAACGGCTCCGCGAATGCGCAAGAACTGCTGCCCGCATTGCAGGAGTTCACGGTGAAATATCAAGCCGCCGTAGACGTTAAAGAACCACTTTATCGGCGGCGTAAATAGCTGGGAAGCTCGGGCAACTCAAATACGTTCGACAAACAATACCCCCGGTCAAGCCGGGGGTGTGCTTCAATTCTCCGACACGGCCTAGTTCTTTTTATGGCCGTATCTCATGATATTGATACCCTTTAGAAGATTAAGGGCTTCGTTCAGCGGATAATCCTGCAGGGCCAAGGCCTCTTCACTCTTATCCCCTGCTTTGGTTTCGTCCTTCTTGAGCGGTTTCTCGGCTCCATTCTCGAGATGGTTTACCAAATCGGCTTCCTTGATCGGAGAAAACTCCGATTGGGCGGCCATTTCCAACTTCACCTTCGAGATCGGTACGTCCGGCGCGATGCCCTCCGCTTGAATGGAGCGTCCGGAAGGCGTGTAATAGCGCGCCGTGGTCAGTTTGACCGCGCCGCCATTGCTGGTCGGTAAGATTGTCTGCACCGAACCTTTGCCGAAGGTCTTTTCGCCCATGATGATGGCGCGTCCATGATCCTGCAAAGCACCGGCCACAATCTCCGAGGCCGAAGCGGAGCCGGAGTTTATCAGCACTACGATTGGAGCACCGTTCAGAACGTCATTCGGAGTCGCACTGAACCTCATCTTGGCGTCTTCGACACGACCATCGGTATAAACGATCAGGCCACTCTCCAAGAAGGCATCGCTAACCGCCACCGCCGCATTGAGAACTCCGCCGGGGTTATTGCGAAGATCCAGCACAACGCCCTTCAAGTCGCCTTTCTTTTTGAGCTCGCTGATGGCTTCGATGACATTGTCTCCAGTCTTGGACTGAAAGCTCGTAATGCGAACATAGCCGTATCCTTCCTCAAGAAGCCGGCTCTTTACGCTTTTGACCTTGATGACGTCGCGTACGATTTTAACCTTCAGCGGCTGCTCGACACCCTCGCGAACTATGGTCAACACGATCTCGCTACCCGGCTCGCCACGCATCATTTTAACCGCGTCGTTCAGGCTCATGCCTTTTACCGGCTTGTCGTCCAACCGGATAATGAGGTCGCCGGCTTTTATGCCAGCCTTCTGCGCGGGGGTATCGTCGATAGGCGCGATGACCTTCACGAAACCGTTTTCCATTCCGACCTCGATACCCAAGCCGCCGAACTGTCCGGTAGTACCGACCTTCAGCTCGTTATACTGCTCCTGATCCAAATACGCTGAATGCGGATCGAGACCAGCGAGCATTCCGCGAATGGCGTCTTCCAACAATTTCTGGTCCGTTACCGGCTCTACGTAATCCTGGCGTATGCGTCCATAAACCTCCGAAAAGGTTTTCAATCCTTCGAAGGGGATTGCATTTGTATCGCCACTGGCCTCCCGCTCGGCGAGGACGCTACTGCCCGTACTGATCAAAATGCCGAGCAGAACGCCAAAGATAAGAACCAGAAAATTTCTTTGTCGCAACATAGATTTTCCTACAACCAAAAACGCCCTGGATAAGGCCTCATAAATCAATCCGTAAAAAGTCAGTCTTTGTGACTGCACCATAACATAGGATTCACCGGTCTTCCTTTTTCGCGAATGCCAAAATAAAGTCCTGACTCCGCACGACCGCCGCTGGCACCGACTGTAGCGATGATATCACCGCCGTTCACCGAGTCCCCGACATTCTTATACAAACTCTGATTGAAAGCGTAGAGACTCATATATCCCTCGCCGTGATCGATAATGGTCAACAAGCCATAGCCCCGCAACCAATCGGAGTATGCCACCCTCCCCGCCGCAACGGCATGCACCGGCGCGCCCTCCGGTGCTCGTATAACGACACCATCCCAACGGCCACTCGCTCGCGGACTGCCGAACGACTCAAGCAGTGAACCCTTCGTCGGATATGTTAACTGACCATAAAGGGCGGAAAAGGGTCCTTTGCTGACTGACCGATCTCGCGCCGAGTCGTCCGACAAAGGCCGAATGGCGGCAACCAGATCTTGCAGGCGCTCTTCATCCTCCTGGAGCCGCCTCAGCTGGGTGTCCTTATCCTGAAGGCTATGTTCCAAGTCGGCCAAAACCTCGCGTCGGGATTGTCGGAACTTATCCAACTCGAGGCGATCTTTTGCTACCTGCTCACGAGTGGATTGAAGCTTCGCCGCTTCGGCCGACGCTTGCTGCTGCAATTGCGAAACGGTTGTTAAATCCTTTTGCATCTCCCTCAGCAGCGAGAATCGAGCTTGACTCAGATAATTGTAATAAGCCAGCACGCGACTGAGCTGGCGTGGGTCTTCCTGATCCAACACCAGCTTCAGCCAATCTTGCCGGCCGGCGGCATAGGCCGCACGAGCTTGTCCTGTCAATGTTTTATATTGCGCTTTCACTGCCGCCCGCAACTCACTGCTTTGGCGTTCCAAATCGTTCAAATGCCGCAATTGGGCTTGCGCTTGAATCTCGAGCTCTTTAAGCCGTTTTGCCAGACGTCCGTAGTCCCGCTCGATACCGCTCAATTGCCCGATCAGAGCTCGTCTGCGCGACTCTAGAGCGTCCCTGGACTTCTGGACCGTCTTAATACGCTCCCGAACCGTAGTTAGTTCATCCAAACGATCCTTTGGTTCCGAGACCGCCGCCGCGAAAGGCATTTTGAATGCTAGAGCCAGACAGAAAACTCGCGCGACTCGGTGACAGGACAAAACGGCAAACCTCAAATCAGCAACGATCGCCCCGTCATATCCGCCGGCTTTTCAAGCCCGATAATCGCGAGCAATGTCGGCGCGACATCGGGCAGACCGCCTCCGTCGCTTAACCTACCGGCTTTGCCTTTATACACGAGCGGCACGGGATTAACCGAGTGCGCGGTCTGAACTTCGCCGGTCGAAGGATCGATCATTTGCTCGACATTGCCATGATCTGCCGTAATCAGCATTTCGCCCCCGACCTTGTCGAGAGCCTCGACGACTCGACCCAATGCCTCATCCAAAGCCTCTACCGCCCGAATCGATGCGTCCAGGTTACCAGTATGACCAACCATATCCCCGTTGGCGTAGTTACAGATGATGACGTCGTACTCGCCGGACTCGATCGCCTTGACCAATTCTTCCGTCACTTCAGGAGCACTCATTTCCGGCTTCTGATCGTAGGTCTTGACCTTGGGCGACGGCACCAAGATGCGCGTTTCTCCGGGAAAGGGCGTTTCTACTCCGCCATTAAAGAAAAACGTAACGTGAGCGTACTTTTCAGTCTCGGCCAACCGCAACTGCTTTAGACCATGCTTCGACAAGACTTCGCCCAGGCTGTTGGTCACGTCTTGCGGCGGATAAGCGACGGGAAACGTAAAGTCTTGATGATATTCCGTCAATGTAACAAACCCACCCAGCTTCGGAACGACCTCGCGTCGAAACCCCACGAAATCGGCCTCGTTGAGTGCGCGCGTCAGCTCTCGGGCGCGATCGGCCCGAAAATTCATGAATATCACGACATCGCCGTCCTTGAGAGTAATCGGCGCTTCACCGTCCGGAACGATTGAAGTCGCTTTGACGAACTCGTCGGACTCACCCCGCTCGTAAGCCAGCGTCAAGCCCTCGATCGCCGTTTCCGTGCGGTAATCGGCTTTTCCTTGCACGATAAGGTCGTATGCCTGCTGGATACGGTCCCAGCGATTATCGCGATCCATCGCGTAAAAACGGCCAATAATGGATGCAATCCGCCCTGCCCCCAGTTCTTCGAACTTCGAATCCATTCTGCGTATCGGGTCGCCTGCGCTCTTGGGTGGGGTATCTCGCCCATCCAGAAAGGCATGCACATAGACCTTTCTCAGCCCCTTCCTAACCGCGAGCTCCGCCATTGCATGAATGTGAATTTCGTGGCTGTGAACGCCGCCGGGCGACAGCAGTCCTAAAATATGGAGTGCCTTATCGTTCCGAAGGGCCTTGTCCACGGCTTCGCGCAGAACGGGATTGGTGTAAAACGAACGGTCCCTAGCCGCTTTACTGATCAACGTAAAATCCTGATTGATAAGTCGACCCGCCCCTAAATGCAAATGTCCCACCTCGGAATTGCCCATTTGATCGTCGGGCAAGCCGACGACTTCACCGGAGCAATCGAGCAACGTATGCGCGCAAGTATTCCACAGCTTCGTCCATGTCGGGGTTCTTGCCAGAGCGATAGCGTTATGGTCTTTGGTTTCGCTGTAACCAAAACCGTCCAGAATGATGAGGACAACAGGTTTAGGACGATTCAACTTCAAAGTATAATCTCCCTCTCGGTTTTTGCGCGTTTGCCTGGCAATAAAGGCTTTGTTGCTTCCCGCAGAAAAAATCAGTATGTCCCAATGGCCAAGCGGCCGCTTTCGCGGAAAGGAAAAGACCTCGAACTCAATATCGCCGGATAAATATGAATTTGAGAATGAGGCGCCATGGGCTTAGGCAAAGGGAAAAACGGAGTAGTATTTTAACTTTTTTTTGCAACCCCGTGTTGCTCGAGCAATCGCGGCTAAAGAGCGCACAAACTCTTACAATGCGAAGCCTCCGATGACCAAACCAAACGAGATACTGATTACGGAAGATGCCGATATCGCGCAGGCTGCCTATTGCCTGAAAGCCATGTCCCATCCGCTGCGACTCAAGATTTTATGCACTTTGGGGAACAATAAAGTCAGCGTTCAGGACATCGTCGAGCAGGTCGGCACGACTCAGAGCAATATCTCTCAGCATCTGGGCATTCTGCGCGATAAAGGTATTCTCGCCTGTAAGAAAGACGCTAACCGCGTGTACTATTACGTTGACGACGAGCGCACACTGCAGCTGATCAAGCTGATGAAAGAAGTATTTTGTCATCATTAGTTGGAGCCGAATTTTCTCTATGACTGTCACACCCGACCGCCTGTTGGAATTCCTGGGCAATCACTGGATCATGGCCAGCGGTTTGCTCATTGTTACGATTTTGCTGATTCAGGATTTTATCGACAGCGCCTTCCGTAAACACAAAGTAATCTCGCCGACGGAAGCCGTAAACCTGATGAATGATGAAAACACCATCATTATCGATGTCCGCGAACCGCACGAACATGCCAACGGCCATATCGAAAATGCGAAATTCATTCCCTTGGGCAAACTCGAGGAACGAGCACAGGAATTGGAGGCATACAAACAAAATCCCGTTATCGTAACCTGCCAGTCCGGCACGCGATCTCCCCAGGCCTGCAAGAAACTGACCGGTTTAGGCTTCACCCGAGTGTTTGAAATGAAAGGCGGCATGCTCGCATGGGAAGACCAAAAATACCCCGTCGTTAAGAAGCGGAATAACAAGTAATTCGCCCTCTCCCGATTTTTCCAAGCTTACGAAACAAATAAGGATTATCCATGGCCGAAGAAACCACTCAGCCAGAAAGACAGTTCGTCCTGCAAAAGATTTACGTTAAGGACGTCTCTTTCGAGACGCCGAATTCGCCGGAGGTATTCACGCTCAAATGGGAACCGAAGGTCGAATTCAACCTGTCGAGCAATGCGCAAAAGCTTCAGGAAAATCTGTACGAGGTCAGTCTCACCACGACGGTAACCGTTAAACTCGGCGAAAAAACCGCTTATTTGGTGGAAGTCTGCCAAGCGGGGATTTTCGCGATGGCGGGCTTCGACGACCAAGAACTCGGCCCTCTGATCGGTAGCTACTGTCCGAACGTTCTCTTTCCGTATGCGCGCGAGGCCGTTTCCGATCTCGTGACCAAGGGCGGTTTCCCGCCCATGCTCCTTGCCCCCATCAATTTCGACGCCTTGTACATGCAGCAGATGCAACAGCAGCAGGGCTCCGCCCCCACAAGCCATTAACGGGATAGTCCGCAATCGCCCACATGACAGCTGTATCAGTTCTCGGCGCGGGCTCATGGGGCACAGCCCTAGCCCTTTTGATAGCCCGCAACGGCCATCCCACTGTGCTTTGGGGGCATCGCCCCGAACATTTGGCCAAACTCAACGCCGCCCGGTGCAACGAGCGCTATTTACCCGGTGCGCGCTTTCCCGACAACCTCCGGGTCGTCGCGAATCTGGAAGAAGCCGTTAAGACCGCGGAAATTCTCGTAGTTGCGGTGCCCAGCCATGCATTTAGAAACCTCCTGATGGACCTGGCACCGCATCTCACCCCGGAATCCAAGATCGCATGGGCCACGAAAGGTCTGGAACTGCAAAGCGGAAAGCTTTTGCACCAAGTCACGGAGGACGTTCTGGGACCCGACATTCCCGCCGCCGTGCTGTCCGGCCCAAGCTTCGCCCGCGACTTGGCCGCCAATCTCCCGACCGCCATTACGGTAGCGTCACGGGAGATCGAATTCGCCAAAATGCTGGCGGGGCTGCTTCATAACAACCGATTCCGCGCATACACCACCGAAGACATCATCGGCGTTCAGTTGGGCGGGGCGACCAAGAACGTACTGGCTATCGCCGCCGGGGTCGCCGACGGCCTGGGCTTCGGCGCCAACTCCCGTGCGGCGCTGATAACCCGCGGACTCGCAGAGATGATGCGCTTGGGTTTGGCATTGGGTGGCAAACCGGAAACCTTCATGGGACTTGCCGGTGTCGGCGATCTCATTTTGACCTGCACCGACAATCAATCTCGAAACCGGCGCTTCGGCCTCGGGCTCGGCAAAGGGCTCCCGCGAGAGCAAGTCGCGGCCGAAATCGGCCAAGAAATCGAAGGGATTCTTACTACGAAGGTTATTTACCAGCTGGCGCAAAGTCTCGGGATCGAGATGCCGATTACCGAACAGACCTACAAAATCCTTTACGAAGGGCTCGCGCCTTTAGAGGCCGTCAACAATCTACTCCTGAGAGAACAGAAGCCGGAAGCCTTGGCCGGTTGAGCCTGCTTCGGTCAAACCCGTTCAATCGCACCCGAAAAGCCGTTCTGCCGCCATGCTTCGTAAAGCACCAACGCTACGGTATTGGACAGATTCAGGCTGCGGCTTTCCGGTTTCATAGGCACGTAAAGAAGGCGCGGCTTCGGCAAGGAAGCCAGCAAGGTTTCCGGCAATCCCCTGGACTCCGGACCGAACAGCAAGGCGTCATTCGGGCGGAAGTCGGCATCCGCGTAGCAGCACCGCCCTTTGGTGCTGAGCGCGAACAGCCGCTCCGGCCGAACCCGTTCCAAGAATTCATCCAGTCCCCCGTATTCCCGCACATCTGCCCATTCCCGATAATCGAGGCCGGCGCGCCGCAACCTGGCGTCATCAAGCCGGAAGCCCAAGGGATGGATGAGATGCAGCCAAGCGCCCGTGTTGGCGCAGAGACGGATGATATTCCCTGTGTTCGGCGGTATTTCCGGCTCGTAAAGGACGATGTGGAACACGTTAGGACTTATTCACACCGAGGGCGGATCGGCTCCAGTTTCCAAATGTCGCGGTTGTACTCCGAAATCGTGCGGTCGGTGGAAAACTTGCCGCCAGCAGCGCAGTTTAGGATGCTCATTCTTGCCCACTGCTCTTGATCGAGGTAAGCAGCGGCCGCGCGCCTCTGGGCTTCTACGTAACTTTGAAAGTCGGCAGCCGTCATCCAAGGATCGTGCGGGCTTTTTATGGCATGGATGATGGGATCGAAAATTCCCGGTTCGAATTGGTTGAAGTGCCCGCTTTCCAAGAGATGCATCACCCGGCGCAGGTCGTCATTGCCGTTTATGACGGACTCGGGATCGTATTGGCCTCGCTTCGCCTCCACCTCCTCGGCGGTGAGGCCGAACAGGAAGAAATTCTCGGCCCCCACTTCCTGACGAATCTCGATATTGGCGCCATCGAGAGTACCGATAGTCAGCGCCCCATTCAGCATGAACTTCATGTTGCCGGTACCGGACGCTTCCTTACCCGCGGTCGAAATCTGTTCGGAAAGATCGGTGCCGGGACAAATGTATTCCATCGCAGTCACCCGGTAATTGGGCAGGAAGGCCACCTTGAGCAGCTCGCCGGCCGCAGCATCGCGATCGATCACGTTGGACACATTACTGATCAATTTGATGATTCGCTTCGCCATGGCATAGCCCGGTGCCGCCTTGCCGCCGAATAGGACGCACCTCGGCGTCCAATTGGCCGTATCGCCGCGCTTAATGCGGTCATAGAGGTGAATGACATGAAGTACGTTGAGCAACTGGCGCTTGTATTCGTGTATCCGTTTAACCTGAACGTCGAACAGCGCATCCAGTTCGATATCCACGCCCAGCTCCGCTTTCTTATAGCGTAAGAGACGCTCCTTGTTATGGCGCTTGATTTCCCTCCAGCGTTGGCGAAACGCAGAATCATCGGCATATGCGGCCAGCTTGCCGAGTTGGGACAGATCGGTCAACCAACCCTCGCCTATCGTTTCCGTGATCAACGAGGCAAGCTTGGGATTACACCCGGCCAGCCAGCGGCGAGGCGTAATACCGTTGGTCTTGTTGTTGAACTTATTCGGCCACAGTTCGTAAAAATCGCGAAACAGCCCTTGCATGAGCAGATTGGAGTGAAGCTCCGCCACCCCGTTGACCGAAAAGCTCCCGACGATGGCCAGGTAAGCCATGCGAACCTGTTGCTCCCAGCCTTCCTCGATCAGGGACATCCGCGCCAATCGGTCCAGATCGCCCGGCCAGCGGTTGGCGACCTCACCCAAGAATCGTGCGTTGATGTCGAAAATGATTTCCAGCAACCGCGGCAACAATTGCCGGAACAGGCGCACCGGCCATTTCTCCAAGGCTTCCGGAAGCAGTGTGTGATTGGTATAAGCCATGGTACGCGAGGTGATGGCCCAAGCCTCATCCCAATGCAACCCATGCTCGTCCATCAAAAGGCGCATCAGCTCGGCTACGGCAATACTCGGATGGGTGTCGTTGAGCTGAAAACAATTCTTTTCCGCAAACCGACTGAAGTCCTCGCCATGCACCAGCACCCATTTGCGGATGACGTCCTGAAGACTGGCCGAAGCCAAAAAGTATTGCTGGCGTAGCCTCAACTCCTTTCCGTTCTCGCTTGCATCATTGGGATACAACACCATGGTGATGTTTTCCGCCATGTTCTTGGAACGGACCGCTTCGGTGTAATCTCCGGCATTGAAGTCTTGTAGATCGAATTCATCCGTGGCAGCCGCTTTCCACAGGCGCAGCGTGTTAACCGTACCGTTCTTGTAACCGGGAATCGGGATGTCGTACGGGACTGCGAGCACATCGTGGGTATCCACCCAGCGCCTCCTCGGGTGGGATTCGTCGCCGCCATAAGTATCCGTCCGCCCGCCGAAACGTATCCGCACCGTCAGTTCCGGACGCTCCAGCTCCCAGACGTGGCCGTTCCGCAGCCAATGATCGGGCTCCTCGACCTGATGGCCATCCTCGATGTTTTGCCGAAACATGCCATATTCGTAACGGATGCCGTAGCCCATCACCGGCAACTGCAGCGTCGCACAGCTATCTACGAAACAAGCAGCCAGCCGACCCAGCCCGCCGTTACCCAATCCGGCATCTTGCTCGCTCTCGACGATCTCCTCTAGATCCAGCCCCAGGTCGTGTAAAGTTTCGTGCAGAGGATCGTCGATCCCGAGATTGAGCGTGGCGTTACTCAAGGTCCGCCCCATCAAGAATTCCATGGATAAATAGTAAGCACGCTTGCAGTCCGCTTCCTCATAGGCGTAATGCGTATTCTTCCACCGCTCCATCAAGCGGTCGCGGACCGTCAAAGCGACCGCCGTGTAGGCATAGTGCGCGGATGCGCAGTACTTGTCGCGGCCGAGCGTGTAGCTGAAATGACGGCGGATGTCCACGGCCAAATCCTTGGCCTTCAACCCCAAGGCAGGCAGCTCGGTCAACCACGGTTTTCGCTTACTATTCACAAGACTTCGGTTTGGCATAGTCGGTCCGCTTATTTGGCAATTTCAGATTGGGCACGAAAAGCTCGTCGTTCCTCTGCGGCTGTCCGCAGACGACAAAGCCGGAAAGGGGCGATTATCGCATCAAAGCCGGAGCTGTTGACGATAAGCTTGCCGGTACTCGATTTCTTACACGTCCAGACTCAGCTCGCTGATCTTTCGTGTCAATGTATTGCGGCCGTAACCTAATAACTTTGCTGCTTCCTGGCGACGCCCGCGGGTGAATTGTAACGCCGTGGCGATCAAAATCCCTTCGGCTGAATCTATAGCTTCCTTTGCGACATTTCTATCCCCACGCCTCAAGCGCTTATCGACCCATTGCCGGAAACAATCTTCCCAACTGTCGACGACAGTAGAGGTACTCGCCTTAACACTCAGTAATTCCGGCGGCAGATCGTCCAGATGAACCTCCTTGCCCGCCGCCATAACCGTGATCCAGCGACAGGTATTCTCCAACTGACGCACGTTGCCCGGCCAATCGAGCCGACAAAGATAGTCCTCCACATCCGGCAACAAGACTTTTGTTTCCACCTTCAGCTCTTGACTGGCCTCCTTGAGGAAATGGTTCAGCAATAAAGGAATATCCTGGCGACGCTCCCGCAAGGGCGGGAGGTGAATGCGGATGACGTTTAATCTGTGGAACAAGTCCTCCCGGAAACGGCCTTCGGCGACAAGCGTATCCAGATTTTGATGAGTGGCGGCAATAATGCGGACGTCCACCTTGACCGGTGCGTGCGCACCAACGGGAAAAAACTCGCCGTCGGCCAACACGCGCAACAAACGGGTCTGCAAATCCGCGGGCATATCGCCGATCTCGTCCAAGAACAACGTGCCTCCGTCGGCTTGTTCGAAACGCCCGGCGCGGCGAGCCTGCGCGCCGGTAAACGCACCGCGTTCGTGGCCGAACAATTCGGATTCCAGCAGATCGCGGGGGATCGCCGCCATATTGAGGGCGATAAAAGGCTTGTCGGCCCGTGGACTATGGCGGTGCAGCGCCCGCGCAACCAACTCTTTCCCGGTCCCCGATTCGCCGTTGATCAGAACGGTGATGTGGGAGCGGGCGAGTCGCGCGATGGCGCGAAAAACCTCTTGCATGGCCGGCGCCTCCCCGATGATTTCGGGCGTTTCCTCGGCCACCTCGGGCGGACCTTGCTCTTGCCGCGCGCGCTGACTTTGTGCGCATGCACGCTGCACCAGATCAACGGCATCGTCCACATCGAACGGCTTCGGCAGATATTCGAACGCGCCGCCGTGGAATGCCGAGACCGCGCTCTCCAGATCCGAGTGCGCCGTCATGATGATGATGGGAAGTTGCGGATGCTTGATCTGCAGCTGCCGCAAAAGCTCCAGCCCGTCCATGCCCGGCATCCGAATATCGGTCAATATGGCATCGGGCTTGCCCTGATCGAGAGCATCGAGCAATCCGCCGGCGTTCGAAAAACAGCGCGCGTGTATCGATGCCTTTTGCAAGGCCTTTTCCAAGACCCAGCGGATCGAGCGATCATCATCAACCACCCATACTTGGGCTGAACTACTCATGGTCCTTCTCCAAAGGCAGGAAAATAGAAAAAACCGTGTTGCCCGGGGAACTCGAGCACTCGACCAATCCACCATGCTGATTGATCAAGGACTGTGCGATCGACAGGCCTAAACCGGTACCGTCAGCGCGCCCGGTTACCATCGGGTAAAAAATCTGACCGAGCAACTCCGGCTTAATACCCGGACCATCGTCGATGATGTCGATCTTGACGGCCATCGGGTTGCGCCTATGACCAATGGTCACCTGGCGATGGATGCGCGTGCGAATCAGGATGTGCCCTTTCTTCCCTACCGCCTGCGCCGCGTTGCGCACGACGTTCAAGATCGCTTGAATCAGCTGATCGCTATCGCCATTCACCAACGGCAAACTCGGGTCGTAGTCTCTTTCGATGACGACGCTTGGAGGAGCCTCCACCTGCACCAACTGACGCACTCTCTCCAGTACCCGGTGGATATTGAGCCGACTTTTCCGCGGCGGTTTGTTGGGCTCAAGCATCCGGTCGACCAGCGATTGCAGGCGGTCGGATTCCTCCATGATAATTTTCGTATACTCCCGCATCTCTTCTTCGACCAACTCCCTGTCGAGCAACTGCGCCGCACCGCGCAGACCGCCCAAAGGGTTCTTTATTTCGTGGGCCAATCCCCGCAACAGCATGCGAGCGGCGTTCTGCTGCGCCAGAAGCTGCTCTTCCATGGAGATGCGCAAATGCCGATCCACCTGTTCAATCTGCACCAATGCGGCGACCGGTTTATCCTGCTCCAGCATCGGCGTGATCGTGAAATTGACCGTAATAGCTTGAGACGGAAGACCCAACGACAAATTTCGCTTGGTCAACGATTCACCCTGTTGCAAGGTTCGTTTCAAATCTTTCTCGATGTTCTGATCGTATAGAAAGAAAAGCTCTTTGGCCCCCGAACCCAGAACCTGTCGTGCACTCACTGCGAACAACATTTCCCCGGCCACATTGATATAAATCAGGCGGTACGCGGGATCGAAAACCAACACGGCGTCCGTTAAATGATCGAGGATGCGTTGATATAGTGGAATGGGATCTGGGTTATTCATTACGATTTGAAAAGCAAGATGGAGGCCAATTGTCCATGCAAGCTGCGCTTGATTGTAGGTGCCTCAAGACCTATAGAACTCAGCAGCGGACACTCGCGGCCACAGAACCTCAGGCAATGCGCACCATTTTGGTGCATATTAGACCAATTTGCTGAAACATCTGTTCCATTTGAAGTTATTTCGGAATTGACCAATATAGATAATCCAACACTCGACAAAGGCGCTACTGCCCGAGCCAGTCACTTTTGAGCTTCACATTCGCCCTTTCGGACTTGTCACTGGGATAGACAGCCTTGTTTAGCCGAATGAATCGCCAGACTACTCTTTACGCGAGCTCTCAATAGCGTCTCGGATTCGGAAAATACCCGAACAAAAAAAACGCCCCATAAAGGGGCGTTTTCAGATTCGGGCCGAATAGCCGTTTAGAGGCTGTAATACATATCGTATTCAACCGGATGCGTGCTCATGCGCAGACGGGTGACTTCCTGCATCTTGAGGTCGATGTACGCATCGATCGCATCATTGGTGAAGACGCCGCCGCGAGTCAGGAATTCGCGATCCGCACTCAATGCATCCAGCGCCATATCAAACGCATGACAAACCTGCGGAATGCTCTTCTCCTCTTCCGGCGGCAAATCGTAAAGATCCTTGTCCATGGCGTCGCCCGGGTGAATCTTGTTTTGGATACCGTCGAGACCGGCCATCAGCATGGCTGCGAAAGCAAAATATGGATTGGCGGTGGAATCAGGGAAACGAACCTCAATGCGGCGCGCTTTCGGATTAGTGACATACGGAACGCGGATCGATGCCGATCGGTTGCGGGCGGAATAAGCCAACATGACCGGCGCCTCGAACCCCGGCACCAAGCGTTTGTAGCTGTTGGTGGACGGGTTGCAGAAGGCATTCAAAGCTCTCGCATGCTTGATAATGCCGCCGATGTAAAACAGCGCCAACTCAGAAAGGCCGCCATACAAATCACCGGTAAACAAGTTCACGCCACCCTTGGACAGTGATTGATGAACATGCATGCCGTTGCCGTTGTCGCCGACCAGCGGCTTCGGCATGAAGGTCGCGGTCTTGCCGTAAGCGTGAGCGACATTGTGTACCACGTATTTGAGGGTAAGCACCTCATCCGCCTTCCGGACCAACGTACCGAACTTGACGCCGATTTCGCACTGTCCGGCGGTCGCCACCTCGTGGTGATGAACCTCGACGATCAGCCCCATTTCTTCCAGCGTATTGCACATGGCCGCGCGCAAGTCCTGCATGGAGTCAACGGGCGGCACCGGAAAATAGCCGCCTTTGATGCCGGGACGATGGCCGATGTTGCCGTCTTCGTAAACTTTTTCGGTGTTCCAACTGGCTTCTTCGGAATCGACTTTATAGAACGAACCCTGCATGGAAACGCCCCAGCGCACATCGTCGAATACGAAGAATTCGTTTTCTGGCCCGAACAGCGCGGTATCCGCGATGCCCGTGGATCTCATGTAAGCTTCAGCACGTTTGGCGATGGAGCGAGGATCGCGCTCATAACCCTGCATGGTAGAGGGCTCGACGATATCGCAGCGCAAAATCAGGGTTGGATCGTCGAAAAACGGATCGATAACCGCCGTCGTCGGATCAGGCATCAGGATCATGTCCGACTCGTTGATGCTCTTCCAGCCCGCAATAGACGAACCGTCGAACATCTTGCCGTCTTCGAACATGTCCTCGTCCACACTGTGCGCCGGAATGGAAACATGCTGTTCCTTGCCCCGAGTGTCGGCAAACCGCAAATCAACGTATTTGACCTCCTTTTCCTTCATCAGCTGAAGTACATCTTGTGGCGTCATTCTTTATCTCCCGAATATTAGGGTTGTAAAAATCTCAAGCGGGTAATTAAACAAAAATTGTACCAATAGAAAAACGCTGTTATCTCCCGGAATTACAATAGTGCAACAACTTGTTCGCAAAACAAAAACGCACCATTAATGTGCATACGACCCATTTCAGTGCCGTTTACGGAAGAAATCCGCGAATTCCCGCCACGCCCTGAGCCCCATGGGACTTTGCAACGTCCACATCCGCTGGAGACACCCCCCCCAAAGCGAAGACCGGAATATTTACCTGATCCACCAACTCGGCAAAAGTTATCCATCCTAGCGGCACGGCATGGGGGTGGGTGGGCGTGGACAGCACAGGGGCAAGAACGGCCAGATCGACGCCAATTCGCTCCGCGTGCTTCAGTTCACCGAGATTGTGACAAGATGCGGCAACCCACCGGGCTTTCTCCAATGGCCGTTCACTCAAGCTCATCAGTCTTTGTGCCGTAAGATGAAGCCCCGCGGCGGACGTCCCGACCACCCAGCACGGATCCGCATTCAGAAGTAGGATCGCGCCCCGTTCCCGGCAGTACTCCACAGCATAATGCGCCAACGCCTCGTATTGGTGCACACCCAATCGGCGCGCCCGTAATTGGATCAAACCGGCTCTGCGCGACACCAGATGGTGCAAACGCTCGCGCAAAAGCGCCTCATCGCCCGATTCATCGTCCAGAATCGCATACTGATCGGGAAGTCTGGCAGCCGTTACGATGGGGCGATTCGCGGCCGGAAATGCGAAGCCGGGCAATTCGTCTGGCGAAACCCAACGAATCGGCTGTCCCTGCATGCCGATTGGCGTCCCCTCGAACCGGTCCACCCGCCACACATCCAGCAGTACGCAACGCTCCGGATAAGCGTGACGAATCCGAATCAAGGGCGATGCCTCTATCACTTCGAGGTTAAGCTCCTCGCGGATTTCTCTGGATAAAGCTTCCTTTGCGGTTTCGCCGGCTTCCAGCTTGCCTCCCGGAAACTCCCAAAGATCCCCTTGATGGACGTGGGCGAGGCGCCGCGCAATGAGAATTTGGCCGAGTCCGTTCCGGATGACACCGGCGGCTACATGCAACTCGGAGCAACCGCTCACCAGGATACGTTCAGCCTCGACTAGGTTCGGTATTCCGCGTTGATGCGGACGTAATCGTAAGAGAGATCACACGTCAGGACACGCTGATGCGCGCTCCCCCTCCCCAGCACAACGCGAATCAGGATGTCATTCTCAGACATCACGGCTCTCCCGGCCTCCTCGGTGTAGCTCATGGCGCGTCCTCCATTTTCCACGATCAGCACGTTCCCCAACCATATAGAAACGCCCGATATATCGAGATCGGCGCAGCCTGAACGACCGATCGCAGCCAAAATCCGGCCCCAGTTCGGATCGCTGGCGAAAAAAGCGGTTTTGACCAGAGGCGAATGGGCGATAGTCTTGGCCACATTCCGCGCTTCAGTTTCATCGCTAGCCTCTTGGACCTCTATCCGCATCACCTTGGTGGCGCCTTCGCCGTCCCGCACGATGGCTTCAGCCAAGTCTTCACAAACCTCCCGAACCGCTCGGGCCAGGAGAGGGAAATCCACGCTTTGCCGGCTAAGTTCGGGATTACCGGCTCCGCCCGTTGCGAACAGAACGCAGGCGTCGTTAGTCGAGGTATCGCCGTCCACCGTGATCAAATTAAAAGAACCGTCGGCGGCGTCGCTCAAGCAAGCCTGCAAACTAGCCGGTTCAACCTTCGCGTCGGTGGCAATGAAGGCCAGCATGGTGGCCATATCGGGGTGAATCATGCCGGCGCCTTTGGCGATGCCAGTGACGGTCACCGATACTCCAGCCAGATTGACAGTCCGGCTTGCACCTTTAGGCCGCGTATCGGTCGTCATGATGGCCCTTGCCGCGCGCGTCCATCCCGCCTCATCCAAGGCGCTCAGGGCTTTGGGCAAAGCCGATTCGATCTTTTCCACCGGAAGATATTCGCCGATTACACCGGTCGAGAAAGGAAGCACCTGCTCGGCCGCCGCGCCGGTCAGCCGGCCGAGCGTCCGGCAGGTCCGACGAGCATCGTCCAGCCCTCGCTGGCCGGTTCCGGCATTGGCATTCCCGGAATTGACCAAGAGCCAGCGTGGATGGTGTCCGAGATGATCTCTCGCCACGATCACCGGCGCGGCGCAAAAGGCATTTCGGGTAAAAACGGCCGCACAGGTAGACCCTTCGGCTGCTTCGATCACCACGATATCGTCACGATCGCTCTGCTTGATGCCGGCACAGGCCGCACCGAGCCGGACGCCTTTTACGGTTGCCAGGGTCAACTCTTCGCTCAAGACGCTCATACGCGGCGATTTCAATCCAATTTGCCGTGGCAGTGCTTAAATTTCTTCCCGGAACCGCAAGGGCAAGGCTCGTTACGGCCCACTTTGGCGACGTCCCGGATATAAGGCTGTGCGGGCCGTGGTTTAACCGGCTTTTCCTCGACCTCCGCCTCTTCAGGTTCCGCAGTCAGTGCGTGTGCCTCGGCATGTTCGAAATGCATTTCTTGAGGTACGGCGCGGCGCTGTTCCTCCATGACATTGACTTCTTCTTCGCTGTGCACCTGAACCTTGGATACGATGCCGATCACCTCGTGTTTAATCCCGTCCAGCATGGAGGTGAACATCTCGAACGCTTCGCGCTTGTATTCCTGCTTCGGATCCTTCTGCGCATAACCGCGTAGATGAATGCCCTGGCGCAGATGGTCCATGGCCGCCAAATGCTCTTTCCAGGCGTTATCGAGAACTTGCAGCATCACCGTTTTCTCGAAATGACGCATGACCGATTCGCCTATAACGGCACTCTTTGCCTGATAAACCGCATCCAGCTGATCGATGATTTTCTGGAGCAGGCGGTCCTCATCCAGCCGCGAATCTTCATCCAGCCATTGTTGCGCCGGCAGCTTCGATCCGAGTTCCCGCAATAGCGTGTCTTCCAGACCCTTGACGTCCCACTGCTCTTCCAGGGTGTGCGGCGGAATGAACTGGGTGAATATCTGGCCGACAACGTCCCGACGCATGTTCGTGATCGCCTCGGAAATATCGTCCGCCTCCATCAGTTCGTCACGCATGTGATAAACCACCTTGCGCTGATCGTTGGCGACGTTGTCGTAATCCAGCAACTGCTTGCGGATGTCGAAGTTGCGCGCTTCAACCTTGCGTTGAGCGCTCTCGATCGCCCGTGTCACCCATGGGTGTTCGATCGCCTCGCCTTCCTTCATTCCCAGCTTTTGCATGAGCACGGCCACCCGATCGGAAGCGAAAATCCGCATCAAGGGATCTTCCAAGGACAAATAAAACCGTGATGAGCCGGGGTCACCCTGCCGTCCGGACCGTCCCCGCAACTGGTTATCAATGCGCCGAGATTCATGCCGCTCCGATCCGATGACGTGCAAGCCGCCTGCTTCCACAACCTGAGCGTGACGGACTTTCCACTCCTCTTTCAAGCGAGCGACGGACCCCTGATCGCTGGGATCGATAGCCGCCAAATCCTCTTCCAGGCTGCCGCCGAGAACGATGTCGGTGCCGCGGCCCGCCATGTTGGTCGCAATAGTGACCGCACCGGGCTGACCGGCTTGCGCAATGATATGAGCTTCCTGCTCGTGATGCTTGGCGTTCAGCACCTGATGCGGAATGCCTTCCTTACGGAGGAAAGTCGCCAAGAGTTCCGAGTTTTCGATGGATGTAGTCCCCACCAGCACCGGTTGGCCGCGTTTCACGCACTCGCGGATATCCTCGATGATGGCGCCGTATTTCTCACGAACGGTGAGGTAGACGAGATCGCCGAGATCTTGGCGGACCATGGGCCTATTGGGCGGGATGACGACAACTTCGAGGCCGTAAATCTGATGAAACTCCGGGGCCTCGGTATCGGCCGTACCGGTCATGCCGGCCAGTTTTTCATACAGGCGGAAATAGTTCTGAAACGTGATGGAGGCCAGCGTCTGGTTTTCGTTTTGAACCGGAACGTTCTCCTTAGCCTCGATCGCCTGATGCAGCCCTTCGGACCAACGACGTCCCGGCATCGCGCGGCCAGTGAACTCGTCCACGATGATCACCTGGTTTTCCCTAACGATATAGTCGACATCCCTCTGGAACAGCGCGTGAGCCCGCAATCCGGCATTGATGAAATGCATGAGTCTGATGTTGACGGCGTCGTACAGACTTTCGTCTGCATTGATCAATCCCTGCTGAACCAGCAACTGCTCGATGCGCTCGTGCCCCTCCTCCGTGAGGTAGACTTGCCGGGATTTTTCGTCGACGCTGTAATCGCCGCGAGCGCCTTCTTTTTCCTGACGCTTGAGATGAGGAATAAAGGCGTTGATCTTATGGTAAAGGTCGCTGCGGTCCTCGGTCGGCCCCGAAATAATGAGAGGCGTCCTGGCTTCGTCGATCAAGATGGAGTCGACTTCGTCGACGATCGCAAAATATTTTTCCCTCTGCACCCTCTGGTCGCGGGAAAATGCCATATTGTCCCGGAGGTAATCGAAGCCGAACTCGTTATTGGTACCGTAGGTAATGTCGGCCGCGTAGGATTCCCGGCGCTGCTCCGCGTTCAGACTGCTGACTATGACGCCCACGGAGAGTCCGAGGAAGTTATAGAGCTTGCCCATCCATTCGGAGTCTCGGCGCGCCAAATAGTCATTGACGGTGACGACATGTACGCCTTTACCGGGCAGTGCATTCAGATAAGCGGCCAGGGTGGCGACCAGCGTCTTGCCCTCGCCGGTTTTCATTTCCGAGATCTTCCCGTCATGGAGCACCATCCCGCCTATCAACTGAACATCGAAGTGGCGCATGTTCAGAACGCGGCGAGATGCTTCCCTGACGGCGGCGAAAGCCTCTGGGAGTAACGCATCGAGCATCTCACCCTCGTTCAGGCGGTCTCTGAATTCTTGGGTTTTCCCTCGTAACGCCTCATCGGATAGATTCTGGAACTGAGGTTCCAGCGCGTTGATCTTCTTGACGAGTTTTCTTTTTCTATTGATGATTCGCTCGTTGCGACTGCCAACGATTTTCTTTACTAGCTTGCCTAGCATTGCGGTTTAATTCCGAGTCCAAACGAAAAATAATCCAACGATGATACCGCAAAACCATGGTATTTATAATGAGTCGAGGGCCATATCAGACGTTGGCGAGAAATTGAGGCAAATTCGAACAGGTTTGCTGGGTTCGATTCGGCTAACCGCGACTACCATGGAGGGCTGATTTCGAAGATGCGCCAACCAGAATCCGTTGCCGGTCTATTTCAAGGCGCCGCGATCCAAGGGCTCCTGATCCAGGTAGAAAAACACCACCGCGTACTCGATGTGGCAAAAAGAGCACTGCCAGGCTTTCTTGCGGACCATTGTGTAGACTGCGTGGTCAAGCCGGACCGCCTGATTCTTTACGTGGACTCGCCGGCTTGGGCCTCACAAATACGCTTTTATGCCTTGCACCTCTTATCCAAGGTTCAGCAATCGACCGGATACCGGTTCAACGATTTACTGATTCGTAACGCACTGCCTGCCGCAGCAAGACCTCTCGACAAACCAGTTCTCGCCTTGCCATCCGGCTTCGCCGCCGAGGTACTGAAAAATAGCGCATTGTCGACATCTTCCGGGGAACTTAAGGAAGCGCTGCTGCGGCTGAGCGCAACAGTGCAGGCACTGAGGAACGCCGACCCCGGAAAAGAAAATCAATAAAAAACAGCGTCGAAAATTCAGCCGACAGAGATCGTTTGCCCCTGGACTGATGCCCAAATTACGGGCACGCGAGAGAAGTCCAACCCGGCGGCTGGATAAGAATCGGCTTCCCTGCCGCATTTCGATAAGGATTTAACACCGATCGTTCGCCTGGACCTGACCAGTCCAGAGAGAAAAGGAATCAGCCAGCGGCCTGCGCCGCCCTCATGAAATAAATCGGCAGAACGTCGTCTTCCATGTAAGTCACCGATTCCCAGGCATCCCTTTGCTTGAGCAGCTCCATCAGCAGTCGATTGTTCAAACCATGGCCGGATTTATGGCCGGTAAACGAACCGATCAGACTGTGTCCGAGGAGATAAAGGTCCCCGATCGCATCCAGAATCTTGTGTTTTACGAACTCGTCGGCGTAACGCAACCCATCTTCGTTCAAGACGCGGTAGTTATCCACCACTATCGCATTATCCATGCTGCCTCCCAGGGCCAGCCTGCGTTTGCGCAAGGCTTCGATATCGCGCATAAAGCCAAAGGTCCTCGCTCGACTCACTTCCTTAACAAAAGATGTCGATGAAAAATCGATGCTGGCCGTTTGCACATCCTTGCGAAAAGCCGGATGTTCGAAATCGATCGTAAAGGTAACTTTAAAGCCGTCATAAGGCTCAAAACTAGCCCACTTATCACCGTCTTCAACCCTAAGTTTGCGCTTTATCCGAATAAAACGCTTCGGTGCGTTTTGCTCCTCCACGCCCGCCGACTGAATGAGAAACACGAATGGGCCGGCGCTGCCGTCCATAATGGGTACCTCCGGCGCGCTCACATCGACATAGGCATTGTCGATTCCGAGCCCGGCGAACGCCGATAGGAGATGCTCGACGGTGGAAATCTTCACGTCCCCCTTGACGAGGGTTGTCGATAGGGTGGTTTCGCCGACATTTTCCGGCCTTGCCTCGATGATGACGGGTTCAGGCAAGTCCACGCGCCGGAATACAATACCCGCGTTAGGAGCAGCCGGACGGAGGGTCAGATAGACCTTCTCTCCGGTGTGCAACCCGACTCCGGTACCTCTAATAACGTTCTTTAGTGTTCTTTGCCTGATCATTCGACTCACCTATCTTGTCTGACTATCCCCAAAAATCCCTCATATAGCCCTGCACAGTTTAAACCGCCCAAGCATACGAACTACGCAGGGCTCAGACCAGTGGGGGCGGACCGAAGCGTCCTCGCTACTTTCTCAATCGGCCTGACGGCGCAAGAACGCCGGAATATCTAAGTAATCGAGATCCATATCCTTCTTCGCTTCCGCCCGAACATCATGCTTGGGCTGCTTGCGAATTACAGTCGGACGCTGCAATTGATCATAATCGATCTCACCCGTGTGCTTATGCACCAACTTGATCGTCGCTTCGTTCGCCTGCCGCTGGTTGTTTAGTCCCGTCGCCACCACCGTAACGCGCACTTCATCGTCCAGCTCCGGATCGATGGCCGTACCAATCACGACGACCGCGTCATCCGAAGCGAAGTCTCTTATGGCGTCGCCCACCTCGCTGAACTCGCCGATCGAGAGAGTTTGGCAGGCCGTAACGTTGACCAGAACGCCACGCGCGCCCTGAAGATTGATGTCTTCGAGCAAGGGACTGGCGATGGCTTTTTCGGCTGCCTGGCGGGCACGGTGCTCGCCGGTACCCACACCGGTACCCATCATCGCCATGCCCATCTCGGACATTACCGTACGCACATCGGCGAAGTCCACGTTGATGAGCCCCGGCCGGGTAATGAGATCGGCGATGCCCTGCACCGCGCCGAGCAGGACATCGTTCGCGGCAGCGAAGGCATTGATCAAGCTGACGTCTTTGCCCAATACCGGCAACAGCTTCTCGTTCGGAATCGTAATCAGCGAATCGACGAATTGACCGAGCTCCTCGATGCCTCTTTCCGCCACGCTACGCCGTTTCTTGCCTTCGAACGGAAACGGTTTGGTGACCACGGCAACCGTAAGAATACCCGCTTCCTTGGCAATCTCGGCAATCACCGGAGCCGCTCCAGTCCCGGTTCCGCCGCCCATGCCGGCGGTAATAAACACCATGTCCGCACCTTCCAGAACTTCCATGATGCGATCGCGATCATCCAAGGCGGCCTGTCGGCCGATTTCCGGATTCGCTCCCGCTCCAAGCCCCTTGGTCAGTGCATTTCCCAGCTGAATGACCGACTTGGCCCGAATGTTCTTCAAAGCTTGCGCATCGGTATTGGCGCATATGAATTCAACGCCCTCGACATGGCTGTTGACCATGTGGTTGAGAGCATTTCCACCACCGCCCCCGACGCCAATTACCTTGATAACCGCGTTTTGGCTATAAGAATCCACTAGTTCGAATTGCATTGTTTCCACCCCGTCTTAACTGCATTTCCACTCCGGGGAATTTTCGATCCTAAAAATTACCCGTGAACCAACTCTTCATCCTTGCCCACAACCCTTTAAAGCCCGTTCCCAAGGGCATATACCTCCCCGCCAGCGTCTGGTGCTGCTTGCCGAATAGAAGCAGTCCGACGCCCGTCGCGTAAATCGGATTTCGAACCACATCGGTCAGACCGGTGACATACTGCGGCAAACCCAGGCGTACCGGCATGTGGAAAATTTCTTCCGCCAGCTCCACCAATCCCTCGACCTTGGCGCTGCCGCCACTCAGCACGATTCCGGCCGCGATCAAGTCCTCGAAACCGCTCCGACGCAGCTCTTGCTGCACCAGCAACAGCAGCTCCTCGTAGCGAGGCTCGACGATTTCAGCCAAATTCAAGCGGGAAATCTGGCGCGCCGGCCTGTCGCCGATACTGGGCACCTCGATGGTGTCCTCCAGCTTGGCCAATTGGGTTAACGCACAAGCGTGTTTGATCTTGATTTCTTCGGCGAACTGGGTCGGCGTCCTAAGCGCCACCGCGATGTCGTTGGTTACCTGATCTCCGGCAATAGGAATGACGGCCGTATGGCGAATGGCTCCGTCGGTGAATACGGCCACATCGGTGGTTCCTCCACCGATGTCTACTAAGCATACGCCGAGATCCTTCTCATCTTCGGTCAGCACCGCCGTGCAAGACGCAAGCTGTTCCAGGATGATGTCCTCGACGTCCAGGCCGCAGCGACGAATACATTTGATGATGTTCTGCGCCGCACTGACCGCGCCGGTTACGATATGCACCCGTGCTTCGAGACGGATTCCCGACATGCCGACCGGTTCCTTGATACCTTCCTGCCTATCGATCACGAACTCCTGCGGCAGGATGTGAAGGATTTTCTGATCCGCCGGGATGGCAACCGCGCGCGCCGAATCGATTACGCGATCCACGTCGCTCTGGGTTACTTCCTTCTCCTTGATGGCGACGATGCCGTGCGAATTCATGCTGCTGATATGGCTGCCCGCGATGCCCGCATAGACCGACTGAATCCGGCATCCCGCCATCAATTCGGCTTCCTCGACGGCACGCTGGATCGATTGAACCGTGGTCTCCAGGTTGACCACCACACCCTTTTTCAGGCCGCGGGACGGATGGGTACCGATACCGACCACCTCGATTTCACCGTCCTCGTTTATCTCACCGACGATGCAAGCCACCTTGGAGGTACCGATATCCAAGCCAACGATGAGATTCCGATCTGATTTTCTAGCCATTGCAATGAATCTTTGTTTTTAATTCACGTCAGGTATATATCCTGCTCCGAATTCGGCCGCGCGCGATGCAATCGGGTTGGGCCAGAGAAACAAGATCCGCTTGGGATTGCGGTCTGAAAATCACTGCAAACCCGTTCGGATAGCGCAAGTCCACTTTCTGGAGCGCCGCAATTCGCGCTTCGCCCAAGCGCGGCAATAACGTCAGCAAACGTTCCAGCGCAAGAGCCGGATCTTGTTTTCCGAACTCGATTTCCACGCCACTGGCCAGACGAGCGCTCCACGCCCGCCGCCCCGTGAGCTTCAAGGAATCGATTCGCATACCTTTCTGCTTTAACTTCCCGTTCAATAGATAAAGCATGCTCAAAAGCTGCTTTTCCTGTCCCGGTGGGCCGTCGAGGATCGGCAACTTCACATAGGACTGGACGTTTCCGGGCGAAAACCGCCCCCCGCGATCGTTGATCAGCCCACCGTCGCTGGTGCGGGCAACCGGTTTTTGCTCAACGACTTTCAGCAGCAAGGTATCGGGCCAGAGCCGAGCAACCTGAACGCTGTCTAACCAAGGAAATGATTTGGCGGCTTCTTCAATGCCATGCGTATCCACTAGAAAATATCCGACCTGGGTCAACGGCAGCAAAGTCCTCGTGAACTCTGCCGCATCGAGATTCCGAATCTCCCCCTCCACGCGCACATAACGTATGGGCATGAAACCCTTGATCTGCCCGAGATCGACACTCATGGCAGCCAGACCGCAGAGAGCCACGACCCCAAAAAAGAACAATGCCCTGACGGGCACCGCTTTAGGCCTCGGCATCGCCCTCTCCGCGACGCGGGAAGCTCGTTTCCAATATTCGCCACGTCAAGTCCTCGAACGATAAGCCCGCCACTTTCGCCGCCATCGGAACCAAGCTGTGGTCGGTCATGCCGGGAACCGTGTTGACCTCGATCAACCACGGCTGGTTATCTTGATCGACCAAAAGATCCACCCGAGCCCAGCCGGTCACGCCGAGCGTATCGCAAGCTTGTAGAGCCAATTTCTGGAGAGCGGCCTCCTCTTCACGGGGAAGTCCGGCCGGACAGTGATAACGAGTGGTCTCGGCGCGATATTTGGCATCGAAATCGTAAAAAGAATGGGGCGTTTCCAAGCGAATCAACGGCAACGGCTCGCCGTCGAGCACGCCGGCTGTATATTCCCGACCGACAATCCAAGCCTCCGCAAAAACCGCGCAATTATAGTGTGAAGCGCGTTCCCATGCTTCCATTAATTCGATTTTATTTTCGGCCCGCCCCATTCCGATGCTGGAACCCTCTTGAGCGGGTTTCACGATGACCGGGAATCCCAGCAGATCGGCGCACCGGTCTACGTCCTCCGGCCCTTGAAGTTTCATCCAGCGCGGCGTCGGCAATCCCGCTCCGAGCCAGCACAGCTTGGTCCTGAGCTTGTCCATGCTCAAGGCCGACGGCAGGACACCGCTTCCGGTGTAGGGCAGTCCCAAGGCTTCCAGAGCCCCTTGAAGAACGCCGTCTTCGCCACCCCTTCCATGGATCACGTTGAACACGCGGTCAAAATGTTGTTCGAGCAGCGGCTGTATCGGATTTCTCGTTACATCTATGCCGACCGCATCGATGTTATTTTTCAACAAGGCCGCCAAAACCGCCTGACCGCTCTTCAAAGAAATTTCGCGCTCCGCGGCGGCACCGCCCATCAACACGGCAACACGTCCAAATTCAGCCGATTTCAGGATTCGCTTGCTCATTCAATCTCTCCTCGTCGATTTTTCGCCCACGATCCGAACTTCGGGAATCAAGTGCTGCCCGAATGTCTGCTCAACGGTCGTCTGGACGAACCCTATCAGAGCCTCGATATCGGCCGCCCTGGCCGCACCCGTGTTAATGATGAAATTGGCGTGTTTTTCGGAAACGCATGCATCGCCCATGCGATACCCCTTGAGCCCGCAGGCTTCGATAAGGCGCGCAGCATGATCGCCCACCGGGTTCCGGAACACCGAGCCGCAATTCGGCAGATTGATGGGCTGCGATGCGCTTCGTTTAGCCAGCAACGCCCGGATTCGTTCGCGGCTGGCAACCGCATCACCAGACTGAAGCCGGAGCTCACAAGCCAAAAACCATTCGTTCTCTGGACCCTTCACGCTGCGGTAGCCAACGAGAAAGTCGCCCCCGCTGCGGTCCCGCAACGTACCGGAACGGTCGACCGTCACCACCCGCGCCACCAGGGGCCATGTCTCGCCGCCGAATGCCCCGGCATTCATTGCAAGGGCGCCGCCCATGGTGCCCGGAATTCCCGCCAGGAATTCGGCGCCGGTCAGTTCCTGTTCCGAACAAAATCTGGCCACGTGAGCGCAAGGCACGCCCACCTCGGCATAAATGCGTCCGGAACCTGAACGCCGGAGTACTCTCAAACGATTTCGGGTACAGATAACCGTACCTCTGATTCCGCCGTCCCGAACCAGCAGATTACTGCCCAGGCCCAGCCAGAAAACCGGTTCATTGGGAGGCAGCGAACGCAAAAACAGAACCAAATCGTCCGCGTCGGCCGGCAAGTAAAAGCGATCGGCCGGTCCACCGACGCGCCAGGAGGTGTGGTTCGCCAGTGGCTCGTTATAGCGCATCTCGCCCCTTAAACCGAGCGAACTGACCGCGCTTATCCCATCTTCGCAGACCGCAGTCACTGGATTGCTCCGACCGGCATGTCGGTCAAGCACAACGGCAATTCGACAGCAACTTGCCCGATGCTTCCGGCCCCGAGCGTCAAAACGACATCGCCCGGCTCGACTATGCCCGGAAGGATTTCAGCCAGGTCGCTTACCTTTTCGACGAAAACCGGATCGATCTGGCCTCGCACCCGGATCGCCCTCGATAATGCCCGCCCGTCCGCGCCGATTACCGGCGCTTCGCCGGCGGCATAGACATCGAGTAGCACCAGAACGTCGGTTTTGGACAGAACCTGCACAAAATCCTCGAACAGATCGCGCGTCCGCGTATAGCGATGCGGCTGAAACACCAATACCAGCCGCCGGTCCGGCCAGGCTTGGCGCGCCGAGTCGAGGGTCGCCGCAATCTCTCGCGGGTGATGCCCGTAGTCGTCGACGAAAGTGACGAAGGAGCCGCCGAAAGGTACCTCGGCATTGATCTGAAAACGCCGTCCAATACCCCGAAATCCCAGCAAAGCACGCTGTATGATCTCGTCGGAAATACCCAATTCTCCAGCGATGGCAATTACTGATAATGAATTCAATATGTTATGCCGCCCCGGGAGATTTAGGCTCACGTCGAGCGGTTCATCGCACCCCGACCTAAGCACCGAAAAATGCGAACGCAATCCGTCTTGACGGATATTCACGGCCCGGATGTCGGCTTCCGGACTGAAGCCGTAGGTTTTCATCGGCTTACTGATTTCCGGCAGAATATCCCTGACGCCCGGATCGTCCAGACACAGCACGGCCAGACCGTAGAACGGCACATGATGCAAGAATTCGACGAAGGCCCTCTTCAGTCTGCTGAAATCACCGCTATAGGTCTCCATGTGGTCCCGGTCGATATTGGTGACCACGGCAATCATGGGCTGCAAATATAAGAAAGAGGCATCGCTCTCGTCCGCCTCGGCGACAAGATAGGAGCCTTTGCCGAGCTGAGCGTTGGTGCCTACGCTGTTGAGGCGCCCTCCGATAACGAATGTAGGATCGAGTCCGGCTTCGGCAAGTACGCTGGATGTCAGGCTGGTCGTCGTGGTCTTGCCGTGGGTGCCGGCTACGGCGATGCCGTAGCGGAACCGCATCAGTTCGGCGAGCATCTCCGCCCGCGAAATGACCGGAATTTTCTGGGAACGTGCAGCATCGACTTCCACGTTGGATCGATTGACGGCGCTGGATACGACCACGACCTCGGATTCCGCGATATGCACGGGCGCATGACCGAAGAATATTTTCGCGCCGAGTTCAGCCAAGCGCCGTGTATTGGCATTTTCATTAAGATCCGAGCCCGAGACCTGATACCCGAGATTTAGAAGAACCTCGGCAATGCCGCACATGCCGGTGCCGCCGATCCCGACGAAGTGAATCCGACGGATGCGGTTCATGCCGTATTGTCCCGCGATTTGCTCAGGCAGCTTCACGGTCGACCTCATTCAGGCAGATTTCGGCTACCACCTGGGCCGCATCCGGCTTCGCCAGGGCCGATGCGCGCTCCGCCATGGCCTTCAGTCGGGCCGGTTCCTGCATCAGGGCGGTGATTTCTTCGGCAAGACGCTCCGCGGACAGCTCGGCCTGAGGAATCAGCACGGCCGCTCCATTATCGACGAGGTACCGGGCATTGTGAGTCTGATGATCGTCTATGGCGTATGGATACGGAACCAAGATCGACGGCAACCCCGCCGCGGTCAGCTCACTGATCGTCATCGCTCCCGAACGGCAAACCACCAAATCTGCCCAGGCGTAAGCCTCGGCCATGTCCTCGACAAATGCTTCGATCCGCGCCGACAGTCTCAATTGTGCGTACCGGACCGCTGTTTTTGCCCGCATCGCCTCTCCGGTCTGATGAAAAACGCGAATCGGCATCTCAACCCTCGCGAGGGCCTCCGGCACGATCTCGTTCAAAGCCCTGGCGCCTTGGCTACCTCCGAGAACCAAAATCTTAAGGGGCTCGTCCCATCCGGCCCCGATTTCTCGTTTAAGAAAAACAATTTCTTGCCGTACCGGATTTCCGGTACAGAGCGCTCCCAACTTGGGTGCGAAACTATCGGGAAAAGCTTCCAATACCACTTGCGCCCTCCGGGCGAGCCAGCGATTGGTAGTTCCTGGAATGCGGTTTTGCTCATGAAGCACCAAGGGGATACCCAGCAGACGCGCCATAAGCCCCCCCGGCCCCGAGACGAATCCCCCCATCCCGAGAACCACGCTCGGCTTGACGCGACGCAAAATGAACAATGCCTGCAAGCAAGCTTTCGTCAGCATGAACGGAAAACTCAACTTGGCTAACCAGCCCTTGCCGCGCAAACCTGACACCGACAACCATTCCACGGGGATACCGGCCGCCGGCACAACTCGAGCCTCCAACCCGGACCGAGTCCCCATCCAGACTACCTCGTGCCCCCGCGCCAAAAGCTCCCGCGCGACCGCCAAGGCCGGATACACATGACCGCCGGTACCGCCGGCCATGATCATCAGACGTGCGCCCATTTGGCCCTAACCCTGGGCGCCGCGGCATAAGCCTCGAGGGCTTCGCTCCGAACCCGAAATAAAAGTCCTAATGCCGCACACATAACCATCATGCTTCCGCCGCCGTAACTCATCAGCGGCAAGGTCAGTCCTTTCGTGGGCAACATGCCCATATTCACTCCCATATTGATAAACGATTGAAGTCCAAACCAAATACCGATGCCGTAAGCAACGAACGCACCAAAGCGGTTCTCAGCCCGGTCGGCCAGCTGACCTATTACGAGCGCACGCCAAACAATCAGCATAAACAGCGAGATAACAGCGGTGGTACCGACCAATCCCAACTCTTCGCCAATGATGGAAAAGAGAAAGTCGGTATGCGCCTCCGGCAAATAAAACAGCTTTTGCACGCTCGAACCCAAACCCACCCCGGTCCACTCGCCGCGACCGAACGCGATCAGGGCCTGGGTAAGCTGAAAACCGGTATCGAGCGGATGTTCCCAGGGATTGGTAAAACTGAGTACGCGCTTCAAACGGTATTCAGCGCTGTAAATCAGCCCAACCCCGGCAAATGTCATTAGGCCGAGCAGTACGCCGAACTGCCATAATCTCGCACCACCCAGAAACAACATGCCCAGTGCCGTCGCCATGACTACCGCAGTCGCACCGAAGTCGGGCTCCATGAGCAGCAGTAATGCACCTATGGATAGCAGCGCCAGAGGCCGGATCATTCCTTGAACCGAGTCGCGCACCGTGCGGAGATGACGGTGGATATAGCTTGCCGTATAAATGACGGCGATGAGCTTGAATACCTCGGAAACCTGAACCCGTATGCCGAATAAGTTGATCCAGCGCGAACTCCCGTTCACGACCTTGCCGACGCCGGGCATCAAAACCACGACCAGTAGAACGAGCCCAAACAGGAACAAGCTCAACGACGATTTCTGCCATGACTCTAACTTGACCGAGGCGACGGCGCAACCGGCGCAAAGACCGAGAGCGATGTGGACTAGCTGGTGTCGGGGGAAATAAAAGCTGTCCTCGGCGAGTTTCTCCCCGAGGTGCAGAGAGGCCGAGGCAACCATTACGAAACCGAGGAGCAGAAGCCCTAAGGACGCAACCAATAAGACAGTGTCCAAATAAAAGCGCCGGTCCCCCCAATGCAGCACCAACCCGCGCCCGCGGACTGTCACTTTCGCCCTCATGGCGAAAGCCCCATGACTTCTTCCGTGAACACCCGTCCCCTTTCCTGATAGTCCTTGTATTGATCGAGGCTGGCACATGCCGGAGCCAGCAGAACCGAATCGCCACGCTGCGCCAAGGACCGTGCAGCCCGGACCGCCTGACGCATATTTTCGACGCGGACCGTGGGAACGACATCTCTCAACGCCGTTTCCAACAACGGGGCGTCTTTGCCCATCAGCACCGCCGCCCGCACCTTTTCGGCGACTACGGGTCTGAGTACGGAGAATTCTGCATCCTTACCATCCCCCCCCGCAATCAGTATCGCCTTGGAATGCAACCCGGCCAAGGCCGCCATGCACGCGCCGACGTTGGTGGCTTTGGAGTCGTTAATCCACGTGACGCCGTCGATTTCCGCCACCGTTTGCATGCGATGCGCCAGCCCCTCAAATTTTTCGAGCGCATTGATCATGGCCGCTTGCGACAAGCCGATCGCTTCTCCCAGCGCGACGGCCGCCAGGGCATTGGATACATTATGGCGTCCTTGAATACCGATTTTCTCAGTCCGGATCAGCGGCTCGCCGTGACTTGTCAGCCACTCCGCTCCGTCGGCGACCGAAATGCCGTAATCGACACCCGACTCTCGCAAGCCGAACCACACACAGCGTCGATCCGGTTCCACCATCGCCGCAACCATAGGATCGTCGCGATTCAGCACCATTACGCCCTGCCCGCGAAAAATTCGTCGCTTGGCATCGGCATAAGCCTGGATGTCCGGATAGCGATCCATATGATCGGGGCTGATGTTGAGAACGGTCGCTGCGTCCGGCCTTAAAAGCGAGGAACGCTCCAACTGAAAGCTCGATAGCTCTAGAACGTAAAGCTCCGCTCGGTCGTCCAGAAGCTCCAGCATCGGTGTACCGAGATTCCCCCCCACTCGCACATTCCTGCCGTCGGCTTCCGCCATCAGGCCGACTAGTGTCGTTACGGTACTTTTGCCGTTCGCTCCCGTGATCGCCAGAATGGGCGCTTTCGCCATGCATGCGAAAAGATCGAGATCGCCGAATACCGGTATCTTCCGCCGTTGAGCCTCCTTGATTTTCGGCTGGTCCAACGGCACGCCCGGGCTAACGATCAAATGGGTAGCGGCCGAGAATGCCGCACTGTGAAGGCCGCCCAGAAAGACTCCGGCGTCGGGGCAAGTCTCGCGCAATTCTGCCAGACACGGGGGCCATTCCCGAGTATCGGTCACCGCAAATTCGATACCTTGGCCTGCCAGAAAACGCGCTACCGAAAGACCGGTCTTGCCCAACCCGAAAATCAGAACACGCGCGGAGCGGCGGTCCAATCCGAGTTTGTCCAATGGATTTACGGCATCAAGATAAACCTCTGCGTTTGCCGCCATCTTTCACCTCAACTTCAAGGTCGCGAGTCCAATCAAGACCAGAATCACGGTGATGATCCAAAAGCGTACGATCACGCGCGGTTCCGGCCATCCCTTTAACTCGAAATGATGATGAATAGGTGCCATGCGAAAAATACGGCGACCGGTGAGCTTGAATGAAATGACCTGAAGCATCACCGATAAGGTCTCCATGACGAACACGCCGCCCATGATCATCAGCACGATCTCTTGCCGGACCAAAACAGCGAGTGTTCCGAGAGCGGCGCCCAGCGCCAGGGCACCAACATCGCCCATGAAGACCTGAGCCGGATAAGCGTTGAACCAAAGAAATCCGAGCCCGGCCCCCACCAAGGCGCCGCAAAATACCACCAACTCGCCCGCCTTGGGAATAAACGGAATGCCCAGGTATTCGGCAAAGTTCACGTTGCCCGAGACGTAGGCAAAGATGCCGAGAGCACCGCCCACGAGCACCGTCGGCATGATGGCGAGACCGTCGAGGCCATCGGTCAGGTTCACCGCATTGCTCGAACCTACGATCACGAAATAGGCCAGAATTGGATAGGCGAAACCCAAGTTCAGCACAACCTGCTTGAAGAACGGCACAATGAACTGAGTCTCGGTCGAGACCGTGGCAGTGCCATAAAGAAACACCGCTGCCGCCATACCGACCACGGACTGCCAAAAGTACTTGTGTCGTGCGGCCAAGCCGTCGCTATTGCGCAGTACCAGCTTTTTGTAATCGTCGACGAAACCCACCAGGCCGAATGCCAGCGTGACCAGCAAAATGACCCACACATAGCGATTGCTGAGATCGGCCCAAAGCAGGGTGCTGATCGCTATCGACACCAGAATGAGCGCCCCGCCCATGGTCGGGGTTCCGGCTTTGGAAAAATGGCTCTGCGGCCCGTCGCTCCGGATACTCTGTCCGACTTTATATTTACTGAGGTGTCGGATCATCACCGGTCCGACAATGAATGAAATGATCAGGGCGGTTAACACGCCCAAAATGGCTCGTAACGTCAGATACTGAAAGACGCGAAAAACGTCGAAGTACTTTTGGAGAGCCTCTGCCAGTATCAGCAGCATAGATCGCTCCGCTCCCGCAATGCCTCTACTACCCGCTCCATATGTTGACTGCGTGAACCTTTAATCAATAACACAACGTTCTCGTTAATCTGCTGTCGTATTTGTTCAATCAACTGGTCCTGCTCTTGGCAATACAGAGCACCTTCGCCGAAAGACTCCGCCGCCCGGTCCGCATTCGGGCCCACGGCAAATAACCGAGCCACGCCCATCGCTTTCGCTTGGCGGCCGATCTCGGCGTGCAACTCCGCGCTCGCCTCACCCAGTTCGCCGAATGCGCCCAAGGCAACCCAGTGCTCGCCCGAAAGCTGCCGTAGCACATTTAGAGCGGCCCGAAAGGAATTGGGATTGGCGTTGTAGGCATCGTTAATCAACAAGGATCCTCGAATGCCGTTTGCCGGCTCGACGCGCCCCGGCACCGGAACAACGCGGGAAAGCCCTGTCCGTATCTGTTCGATATCGAAACCCAGTGCGTAAGCCACCGCTGCCGCCGCTAGCGCATTCGTCACGTTATGATTTCCAGCCAAGGACAAAGCCAGAGGATAACGGCCTCCTTGATATAGAAGATCGAAGGACGAGCGGAACTTACCGTCGCTTATGCCCGTTCGTATGGAATCCGCATCGGCGCGTACCACAGCATCGGGGCCGAAGCCGAAACTGATGACCTCCCGGGAGCCGGCCATTTCGCGCCAGCGTCCGAAAAAACGATCGTCCGTATTGAGCACGGCGGTACCGTCCGGCCCGAGTGAAGCAATCAATTCTCCTTTTGCTGACGCCACGCCCTCGAGCGAGCCGAAACCTTCCAGATGCGCCGCTCCGGCATTGGAAATTACGGCGACGTCCGGTTTCGCCAATCCGGCGACGTAAGCAATCTCGCCCGGATGATTCGCACCCATTTCTATTGCTGCAAAACGGTATTCGTCCGCCAGCCGCAACAACATCAAAGGAACACCGATATCATTATTGAGGTTGCCCTGCGTCTTGAGCACCGGTGCGGCAACTCCCAGGATGGCCGCAATCATCTCTTTGACGGTCGTTTTTCCGTTGCTGCCGGTGATGCCGACTAAACGACCGGTCCAACGATCGCGGCAAGCCGCCGAAAACCGTCCGAGCGCTATTCGTCCGTCTTCGACCCTCACTTGTGGCAATTCGCAATCGGTCCAGCGCTCGACCACTGCTCCACAGGCACCCGCCGATTTCGCTTGGGCGACGAACTCGTTGCCGTCGAACCGGGCTCCGCGAATAGCCAGATAGAGATCACCGGGCTTCAAAGACCGGGTATCGATACTTAGATTCTCGAATGCCACATCGTCGCCATGCCGCTCACCGCCGACAATCGTGCTGAATTCGGAAAGACGCATCTTCATCTCGGCAACTCCAGTGCGGAAAGGATTTCCATTACCACTTCGCGATCACTGAAAGGATATTTCTGGCCTTGAATTTCTTGGGTGTCTTCGTGTCCTTTTCCAGCTACCAGAACGATGTCGCCGACAGCCGCCCGTTCGAGTGCCCAGGCGATGGCTTCACGGCGATCGCGGATCGTGACGGTATTACCGAGACGACAACCGGACCGAATATCCCGGATGATCTGGTCACCATTCTCGGAGCGGGGATTGTCATCGGTCAATACGACGCCGTCGGCCAGATCTTCTGCGACGGCACCCATCAGCGGCCGCTTGCCGCGGTCGCGGTCGCCGCCACACCCGAAAACCACCCACAACTTTCCTTCGCAATGCCGACGCAAGCTCCTCAAAACACTGGCAAGGGCATCGGGGGTATGGGCGTAATCCACGACAGCGGTCCGCCCTCGCTCGGAAAATCGTTCCATGCGTCCGGGCACGGGGCGAACATTCTTGAGCAGTTCCGCTGCTTCGGGCAATTCGCAATCCAAACCAAGCAAAACGGCCAAGGAAGCAGCCAGATTTTCCACGTTGAAATCGCCGTAGACCGGTGCGAACACATCGGCAAGCTGCTGACGATACCGTGCCTGAAAAGCGATTCCTTGCGAATCTTGATGTACGACGCTTACGGAGACCACGGCTCCAGATTCGATTTTTCGCTCGCGCGAACTAAAAGCGACCAATTTTAGATGAGATGGTGCCCGGCTCAAAATGGCGTCGGCGATCGGATCATCGGCGTTGAAAACCGCGAATTCGAGCCCCGGCCAAGCCAGAAGACGTAACTTTGCTTCCAGATAGGCATCCATCGTACCGTGGTAATCCAGATGATCACGGCTGAAATTCGTGTATAGCGCCCCCTTGAAACGGACGCCGTTGAGTCGACCCTGAACCTGACCGTGGGACGAGGCTTCCATGGCTATGAACTTGACGTCTTGGCCGTGCAGGCGAGCCAAAAGATCGTGAACTTCGATGGCGTCCGGCGTGGTGTGGTGAGTAATCTCGAGTGAGCCGGGCACCCCCCAGCCCAGAGTTCCGATTACGGCAGCCGGCGCTTTAGCCGAAAGTGCATCGGCGAGGAAGTGGCTACACGAGGTTTTGCCGTTGGTGCCGGTAATGCCGACAATGTCCAAGAACGCGGACGGCTCGCCAAAAAAACGATCCGCGATAAAGCCGATTTTTTGGTCGAGCGACTCGACCGGCATGCAGGGCATTCCGGCAATACCCCTTGCCAAAACATCGCCGTCACCCGCAGGATCATAAATGATGGCCGAACAACCTTGCCGAATCGCCTGTTCGGCATGGCGCATGCCATGCGAACGGTGTCCCGCCAGCGCCACGAAAAGATCGCCTGGACGAGTGCGCCGACTGTCATGACTGAGTCCGCCGACCTCAACCGAACGCGAAACGGGAGCATCGACAAAGCCGGACAATAAGGCATCCAGCCTATGCGCCCGAATCTGTGTTTCGACGGTCGTCATGCGGGCTCATCCTGCTGCGCGGCGAGGATTGGCATGATATCTCCCTGATCCGGGGCGATGTTCAACAATCGCAAAGCCCCCTCCATGACACGCGAGAAAACAGGCGCGGCCACCGCTCCGCCGTAATACTCGCCTGCTGACGGCTCATCGATCATGACCACCATGACTAGGCGTGGCTTGCTTGCGGGCGCCATTCCCGCGAAAACCGACAAATAACGTGAAGATGAGTAGCCGCCCACCCCGCTTTTCTTGACCGTCCCGGTCTTGCCGGCCACGCGAAAGCCTGGAATGGCAGCCTTCAGCGCGGTCCCTTCACGGGTCACGACTTGCTCCAGCATTGCGCGCACGCCGCCAGCGGTCTGGGCCGACATGATCCGATGCAATTCGGGTGAGTTGTTTCGCTTGACCAGACTTACCATGGGCATCACCCCGTCATTGGCCAAGGACAGGTAAGCTCTCGCGAGCTGTAACGTCGAGGCGGATACGCCATAACCAAAGGACAAGGTCGCCTGTTCGAACGGACTCCAGCCTTGATAGTCCGCAAGGCGACCATTGGCCTCACCGGGAAAACCGGTCTCCAAAGGTTGGCCGAAACCTAGATTGTTATAGAACGCCCAGAACTTTTTCGAAGGCAAGTTGAGCGCGATCTTCGTGACGCCCACGTTGCTCGACTTTTGAAGGACATGCGCAACATCGAGAACGCCATAGTTGTGGATATCCTTGACGATGTTGTGTCCCACGCGCATCGTACCCGGCGCCGTATCGATCACGGTATCGGGGCGGTACAGTCCGAGCTCCAGGCCCAGGGCCACAACAAACGGTTTCATCGTCGAACCCGGCTCGTAAATATCGGTGATCGCCCGGTTGCGCGACGCACTGCCCTTGACCTGAGTACGGCTGTTGGGGTTGTAGGAAGGCTGATTGACGATCGCCAACACTTCACCCGTCTGAGTATCCAGCAACGCCAAAGAGCCGGAGCGCGCTTGATGCTGAAGTACGGCTTTCTTGAGTTCTCGATACGCTAAATATTGCAGGCGCTGATCGATGCTCAGAGCAAGATCCTTGCCGGGTACCGGCGGCCTGATGCTTTCCAAGTCTTCGATGACGCGCCGCTTGCCGTCACGGATTATCCGCTTGGCGCCCTCCACGCCCTTCAGCCAATCGTCGTAGGCCAATTCCATCGCCTCTTGGCCCTTGTCATCGATATTGGTAAAGCCGACCAGGTGAGCAGCCACTTCTCCGGTGGGATAGTACCGACGATATTCGCGCTCCGAATAAACACCCGCGATGCCCAGCGCAATCACCTGGTCGGCCAATTCTGGGCTTATCCTTCGCTTCAGATAAGCGAAACTGCGATGCTCGTCGCTTCCGACGTGTTTCTCGAGCGCGCCGGACGATAGGCCTAGAAGATCCGCCAAGACTTTGCGCTTGTCCGCCGGAATCTGTGCCTCGCGGAACTCCTTCGGATTGACCCAGATGGATTTGACCGGCGTGCTGATGGCCAGCAACTCTCCGTTACGATCAAAAATCCGCCCCCGGTGCGCCGGCACCGGTAATATCCCGACGTGACGCAGATCGCCTTGACGTTTTAAGAATTGTCGATCCAACACCTGTAGGTAAACGGCGCGTCCGATCAAACCCGTCATGGCGACCAGCATAACGATCAACAGAAAATACCAGCGACCGCTGTAGTCTGCCTCATTTACCGGCCTGGGTTGGATAATCAACATATTTCGGCGCGACGTCTAAGGTTTGATATAAATGATTGATTCTCTAGCAGGCAACATCATGCCCAAGCGGCCGTGCGCCAGCCTCTCGATACGGCTATGCTCGGCCCACGTATTTTGCTCGAGCTGCAACTGTCCCCATTCCTCGTCATAGGCGTCCAGCTCCTGCTCGAGCTGCTGAACCTCGGCGAACAACATCCTCGAGCGATACTTGGTGTACACAACACCCAAGGCAGAGGCCACGGCCACCACAAGCAACATCAGCAGAAATCTCATGATTGGATGCGCTCCGCCACGCGCAGGACCGCACTTCGAGCACGCGGATTGCTTCGAACTTCCTCCGGCTCCGGCATGCGAGCTTTACCGATGCGCTTCAGCCTTCCAGGCTCGGTAGGGTGCAAGGAAAAATGCGAGAGCACCGCCCCTCCGCGCTCCTCATCACGCATAAATCGCTTCACGATCCGGTCCTCCAATGAATGAAAAGCTATGACCACCAACCGCCCGCCGGGCTTTAGTACATCCATGGCTTGCCGCAGTCCCTGCTCAAGCTCCTCCAGCTCTCTGTTTATGAAGATGCGGATCGCCTGGAAACTCCGCGTCGCCGGATGTTTGCCTCTTTCTCGCGTGGGAACGGCCTTTTCGATGAGCTCGACCAATTCGCCCGTGGATACGATCGGGCTTTTCGAGCGCCTCTCGATGATCGCCCCGGCGATGCGCCGGGCATAACGCTCCTCGCCGTAATCCCGAAGCACGCTGACCAGCTCGCTCTCGGACGCACCCGCGAGCCATTCGGCCGCCGTCATGCCTCGGCCGGTATCCATGCGCATATCCAAAGTACCGTCGCGCATAAAACTGAATCCCCGGCCCGCCTCATCCAACTGAGGCGAAGACACGCCTAAATCCATCAACACTCCGGCGACATGACTTGACCATCCGCGGAGCTGTACAAATTCGCGCAGACTCGCAAAACTGCCGTATTCGAGGGCAAACCGCGGATCCGTCATAAGCCGCTGGGCCTCTTCGGAGGCTACGGCTTCGGGATCTTTGTCCAAAGCCAGCAGTCTTCCTTCCGGCCCCAAGCTCTCGAGGATTGCTCCACTATGTCCGCCACGCCCGAACGTGCAGTCGACATACAAGCCGTCAGCCTTCAGTGCCAAACCATCCAGCACCTCACGCAGCATGACCGGCCGGTGCGCCCGATCTTCCTGACTCACAGCGCCAAAGATCCCAACTCGGGCGACAAGTCCTCCAGGCTCTCCAGGCGCTCCTCTTCGATCCACTCGTCACGAGAGGCATTCCAGGAATCCTCGTCCCAAATCTCGAATTTATTACCTTGACCGATCAGCGCCACACGCTTTTCCAATCCGGCGAACTTCCTCAAAGGCTCGGGAACCAGGAACCGTCCCTGGCCATCCATCTCACACTCGGTGGCATGGCCGATCAACAGGCGCTGCAAACGCTTTGCCTGTTTATTTAGAGAAGGAAGCTTCACCAGCTTGCGCTCAATCTCTTCAAACTCGGGAAGCGGGTAGAGCATGAGGCATTTGTCCAGACCGACCGTAACCACCAATTGGCCGTCACAATTCTCATGCAACTCCGCTCGATAACGCGTAGGCATGGCCAGACGACCTTTTTCGTCGAGATTGATGGAGTTAACGCCTCGAAACAAGAAATCCCCCTACTTCCATTGGGCTCCATTTTTTTCCACTTATTACCACCTGAATGGAATATAGAAATCATCTGCAACCAAGTCAAGCAAGATCCTTGAATATTTTTTCGGGGCAATGGCATAGTCGAAACCAACCTCGACGAAGGCGCCTCGACTGGAAGGTTCTTTTTAATAATCAACAATTTGTTACATACACCGAGAGAGACTTCGGTGCTCGATGAACTCGACGAGAAACCGTGAATCAGCGGATTGTCAGTTTTCACTGCGCGAGCGCGGCAAAAACGGGCTTGATCGGCGATCCAACCCGAAGGTCGATATTGCTCGAAACCCGTCACGCCAAACTCGTTGATCGGTTGGGATACGCGCCATGAAGGGAATAGAGTTCTGTCGTGGATAGAGGCAATGCCTCTATCCATCGAAAAATTTGCAGATGAAGTTGAATGAAATCGGCGTCGCTGGCGGCGACTAGATCAGACAATGACGAAAAAGATCATTCCGGAGTGGAGAAGCTTTTCCGAGGAATAGGCCTAACGACCACCATCCCCCGGAAAATTACAAAAATCGATCATGCACGAATCGGAAAACATCGCCCCAGGGCTGCAAAAGCCCCGGAGAAAGCAAACTCATTTCGTCGCCTTCTTCATAAATCCGATGCTCCCCTCTTTATTAACGTTTGCGTAGTTGTTGATACAGAAACCAATCGAAAAGGCTACGGAAGCCACAAGCAAGCCAGTTAACAGAAGCTCAACCCAAGTCATCACAATCATTTAAACCTCCCGCAGGTATCAACCGACTAATGATCGCCAGCGGTTCCATCATATTACGCCACTTTACGTTTACAATAATCAAAATTATATAAATATTGATTCCTCACAAGAAACTATAATGATCGATAGATGCAAACGTTGACCAAGCTTCTTTATATTAAGAATCGCTTGCCCCTGAACGACAACGCGGCACACGCGAAACGACACCGAAGGCTAATTTCCGGCGAGCAGAGGAAATGGATTGAAGCTCTACCCCCTGGAAGATAGAGGCCATAGTGAAGGTGGCTCGGCGTAGTGCGAGCGTTACCCGTATTCCCTACGTAACCCAAAAGATCGCCTGGCCATACGATATCCCCTACCCGGATCGGTGCCACACGTTCGAAATGAGCGTAATAGTGAACCTGACGGCCGGGCTCCAACACCGAGACGACATTCCCGCCTAATCGATTCTGTCCGACTCTCATAACAATCCCGTGCGTAGTCGAATGGACAGGGGTTCCTTTGGGAGCGAAGATGTCAATCCCCTCATGCGTTCGGCCGCCGCTTCTTATCGCTCCCCATGTATCTTGCAGATTTCGTGGTTTAACACCGGCGACGGGAACCGGCAGAGTGGTCGGCGGGTTTTCAAACAGAAGCCGGACAACAAAGACGGAATCTCGCACTATAGATCCCGGAAGGAGACTCGGAACCCCAAATAGAAAAAAAACAGCGATAAAGCCTTTAAGGATACGCAACATGCAACCCCAATAAATTCATCGTTCGTTATTAAATCTCCACGTAAAATTCTTACGTGAAGTTCAGCTCGAAACTTAGACTGATTACGATGAATTCTTTCCCGAATTGTCTATCGTTGGAGGCGGGAGGAGACGGATTCGGCAGCGGACTCAAGCGCCGGCGAGTTACCGAACATGACTATTCAAAGACAACTTGGCGCTGCGCGCGACAAGGCAGAAGGCGAGTATTTCGGCGCTTCCCTGCGCCGTGTAGCACTGGGACCGACGAGGTCCAGTCGATGAAAGCCGGTTTAATGATCCGTCTGAGAACTGGTGGAACTAGCTTGCTCTTCAGTCGGATCTACCGTGTTCTTACCGAGCCCGGAATAGACGGGGCACCAGCGAAGACGAGCAGAAGCCAATAGAATACCGCCTACGATCAACAGCGGGATATTGGCCAGAAATACCGAGACTAGCGCCAGTGCGGCGCCGACACCGTAACGGATTTTCTGGTCTTTAAGCCCGACGTTGAGCTCGCGTTTAGTCATTTTTTTTATATCGAAACTCATCGCTAACCTCCTCTCTCAAAGAGAGTGCGATTGTGCAAGCTTCATATCAATCGCGCAAGCTGATTCCATTAAAATAGCACCATGGACATTACCCCGATTATCGATCCCCTGAATCCGGCTCAGCGAGAGGCGGTAACTTCGCCCACTCCGGCCCTTCTGGTATTGGCCGGCGCCGGAAGCGGCAAGACCCGCGTACTCGTACATCGCATCGCCTGGTTGATGCAGGTGGAAGGCACGTCGCCCCACGGCATCCTGGCAGTCACGTTCACCAACAAAGCGGCGAGCGAAATGCGCGGACGTATCGAAAGTCTGCTGAACATATCCGCTCAAAACTTATGGGTCGGCACCTTCCACGGACTCGCGCACCGCCTGTTGCGCCGTCATGCCAAGGAAGCGGGATTGCCAGATGCCTTCCAGATCCTCGACTCGGACGACCAGCATCGGCTCATCCGTCGTCTGCTCAAGAGTCTCGACCTGGACGAGGCCCGTTGGCCGCCACGCCACGTACAATGGTTCATCAATGCCCACAAAGAAGAAGGACGCCGAGCCCGTCACCTGCCGGAGTCGTACGATCCATTCCAAAAACAGATGCAGCGCATCTATCTGGCTTACGAGGAACTCTGCGAGCGGTCGGGCCTGGTCGATTTTGCCGAATTGCTGTTGCGCGCCCACGAATTCCTGCGGGATACACCCGAAGTGCTGGATCATTACCAGCGCCGTTTCCATCACGTACTAGTAGACGAATTCCAGGACACCAACCGAATTCAGTACTCCTGGCTGCGGCTTCTCACCCGCGAGCGCGAGAATCTGTTCGTCGTTGGCGATGACGATCAGTCCATCTACAGCTGGCGCGGTGCGAAAGTCGAGAATCTCCATAAATTTCAGAAGGATTATCCAAGTCACCGTCTGATTCGGCTGGAGCAGAACTACCGTTCCACCAGCAACATATTAAATGCCGCGAACGCCCTCATCGCGAATAACGAAGGCCGACTCGGAAAAACCCTATGGACCGACGGCGGCATCGGCGAGCCGATTTCGGTATATGCCGCCTTCAACGAGCAGGAAGAGGCTTATTTCGTGGCCGAGCGGATAAAGCAGTGGGGGCAAGAAGGTAACGCCCGCCGAGATGCGGCAATCCTTTACCGCTCCAACGCTCAATCCCGCCAGTTTGAAGAGAAATTGCTGGCCATGGGAATTCCCTATCGGGTCTACGGCGGACTTCGCTTCTTCGAACGGGCAGAAATCAAGGACGCTCTCGCTTATCTCCGCCTTATCGCCAACCGCCATGACGACCCCTCCTTCGAACGCGTCGTCAATACGCCCGTGCGCGGCATCGGCGCCAAGACACTCGACTTGATCCGTGATTTAGCCCGCTCGGAGCGCTGCTCTCTTTGGCAGGCGGCGGAAATGCTCTGCCGCGACGCCGCGTTGCCCACCCGCGCCAGGAATCCCTTAGCCGGCTTTCTGCAACTGATTGAGACCATGACCCGAGACACGGCCGAGCTTTCTCTTTGGGAACAGGTGCAGCATGTTATTCCCACCTCGGGTCTCCGAGCCCATTATGAAAAGGAAAAGGGCGAACAGGCCGAAGCGCGAATCGAGAATTTGGACGAATTGGTCAACGCCGCCCGCCAGTTCGAATACGAGCCGCAACTGGACACGGAGCTTTCGAAGCTCGACCAGTTTCTGTCCCACGCCGCGCTGGAGGCCGGGGAGAATCAAAGCGACGAGTTCGAGGACTGCGTTCAGCTCATGACCCTGCATGCGGCCAAGGGACTGGAGTTCGAACTGGTGTTCATCGCTGGGCTCGAGGAGGGATTGTTTCCCAGCCTGCAATCGCTGGAAGAACCGGGACGCCTGGAGGAAGAGCGCCGCCTTTGCTACGTCGGCATCACCCGCGCCAAGCGCAAACTTTACCTCACCTATGCCGAAGCCCGGAGGCTGTACGGCAAGGAAACCTATCCCCGCCCCTCGCGTTTCCTACGGGAGATTCCGTCCGAACATCTTCAGGAAGTCCGCATGCGCGGAAGCATCGGCCGGCCCATGACTTCCTCGCAGCCGTCACCCAGCACCACCGATAATAACGGTGTTTTTAAGCTGGGACAGCGTGTTCGCCACGCAAAATTCGGGGAAGGCGTTATCCTTCAGTACGAGGGGGATGGCAATCAAGCCAGGGTTCAGGTGAATTTTGCCGACTCCGGAGTCAAGTGGCTGATGCTCGCATACGCAAATTTACAGCGGCCTTGAAAAAGCCGCCTTGTCGCATGTTCGGCCTCGGTCAAGCATTTTTCTTCTCTTCCATCATCCGCTCGAGAATGGGGCGGAAAATGATTTCCATGGCCAGCCCCATCTTGCCGCCGGGCACGACGATCGAGTTGTAGCGGGACATGAACGAGTCCTTGATCATCGACAAAAGATTTTGGAAATCTACGTTGAACTTGCGTGGATTCTTGAAGCGGATAATCACGAGGCTTTCGTCCGGCGACGGAATGTCACGTGCGATGAATGGGTTCGAGGTATCGACCAGAGGCACTCGCTGAAAATTGATATCCGTCTGGGAGAACTGCGGAGTGATGACCTTCACGTAATCGTACATGCGTCGCAGAATCGTATCGGTCACGTCCTCCGGCTTGTAGCCGCGTTCCGCAGTATCCCTGTGGATTTTCTGAATCCATTCCAGATTGACGATGGGGACCACACCCACCAAGAGGTCCGCATATTGCGGAATATTCACGACCTCGTTCTTCACAGCGCCGTGCAATCCCTCATAAAACAATAAGTCGGTTCCCTCGGGAATATCGCCCCACGGCGTGAAGGTACCCGGTTTGTACCCCCCCAGACGCTGGCCTTCTTCCTCGTTGTGGATGTAATAGCGACGCTTGCCGGTGCCAGTTTCGCTGTACTGCCGGAACAAGCTTTCTAAATCCTCGAGCAAGTTCGCCTCGACGGCGAAGTGACTGAAATGCCGGCCCTCCGCTTGAGCATTGGCGATATGGCTACGCATTTCGGCACGGTCGTAACGGTGAAAACTGTCACCCTCCACCACCGCCGGCTCAATGTTCAGCCGAAAGAACAAATGCTCGAACGCCTGTTTTACGGTAGTCGTACCTGCACCCGACGAACCGGTGACAGCGATGACGGGATGTTTCTTGGACATGAGAGCCTCCTCCTATTTCGTTATTCTAACCGCACGGGCGCATGTATGGACCACGAGGCCACCCTAAATTCACGGCAGACTGCATCCAACCCGATGCAAGCGGCGACGACGCAGTACGGGCAAAAAGCGATATCGACCAACCACCTCATCACCGCCGCCCCCTGAAAACGCCTAATTCAACCATAGTCCACGGAACGACGGTGGCAGACTGCCGCCACGTCGAAGCTCTGCGCTACCCTTGCTGAATTTAAGATCACGACTGAACACCGGCCTGAGGATATTGCATAAGAAGAATCAATGAGTCCATACTTTCAAGATAAATAATTCTTTATAGATTGCCTGTTGGCGCGAAAGCATGAACATTACACTTCGGCAGTTAAAAGTCTTTGAGAGGGTGGCACGCCGCCTGAGCTTCACCCGCGCGGCGGAGGAGCTTTATCTGACGCAACCTGCCGTTTCGATGCAAATCAAACAATTCGAGGATGTCATCGGTTTGCCGTTATTCGAGAGGTTGGGCAAAAAAATTTACCTGACCCGGGCCGGGGAAGAACTATATCGGCTGAGCCGCACCATCTCGTTGCAATTGGAAGAAGCCGAACAACTGATCGAGGAACTGAAAGGCACGGAAGGCGGGCGTTTGGCCGTGTCGGTTGCCAGTACCGTTCATTATTTCGCTATCCGCCTTTTGGCCGATTTTTGCCGGCGTTATCCGAAAGTTAAGGTCAGCTTTAAAGTCACCAACCGCAAAGGGCTGCTCCAGCAACTCGACGACAATGAGGCCGACATCGTACTGATGGGGCAGCCGCCGGAGGATCAGGACTTGACGGCAGAAGCATTTATGGACAACCCCTTGGTCGCCATCGCCCCCGCCAATCATCCGTTGGCGGGCCAAAAGAGCATTCCGTTGAGCGAACTGAATCATGAAACCTTCCTCATGCGGGAGCAGGGATCCGGCACCCGCAATGCGGTCGAGCGCTTCTTGTCGGAAAAGGGCGTGCAAATTTCCGCCAGCATGGAAATGAACACCAACGGCGCCATCAAACAGGGCGTGGAAGAAGGACTCGGGCTTGGCATTGTTTCAATACATACCGTAGAACGCGAACTGGAAGACGGCCGGGTGGTCGTTTTAGATGCGGAATCGTTTCCCATCATGCGCCAATGGTACATCGTGCATCGGGCCGGCAAACGCCTGTCCGCAGTGGCACGGGAGTTCGAGGAATTCGTCCGAACCGAAGCCGGCCGATTCGTCAATAGCGACATCATCAGGACCGCCTTGAACGGAAAGAATTAGCGCTCCCATTCATTAGGAGCGCGTCAGCCGAACGTTATCGATCAAGCGAGTTTTGCCCAGCCAGGCCGCTGCCAGTATGACGAGATGGGAATCGTCCTGTCCTGCCGGTACCAGATCGGATTCGCGCCGGACGCTGAAATAATCCGGACGAAATCCGGCGGCTTGCAAGGTTTCGATCTGCTGCCGTTCGATACGGTCGAAATCGCTATCGCCCCTGCAAATTGCCTCCGCCGCGAGGCAAAGGCAGCGATACAAGATAGCCGCCTGTTCCTTCTGCTCGCTCGTGAGATACGCATTTCTAGAACTCATCGCCAATCCGCTCGGCTCTCTGATGGTCGGGACGGAGCGAATGCGCACGGGAAAATCGAGATCCGCCACCATACGGCGGATTATCAACAGCTGCTGATAATCCTTCTCGCCGAACAGCGCGACATCGGGCTGCACCAGGTTGAAGAGCTTGCTGACGATAGTGGCGACGCCTCGGAAATGTCCCGGCCGGAACCGACCGCAGAGTTCATCGGACAAACCCGGCACCTCGACGAAAGTTGTAACCCCCGAACCCGTGGGATACAGCTCGGCCACCGAAGGCATGAACAGGAGATCGACTGCCGCGCTGCGAAGCTTTTCCGAATCTTCCGCGGGCGTTCGCGGGTAGGCATCGAAATCTTCGCCGGGAGAGAATTGAGTCGGATTGACGAAGACGCTCACCACAACCTTATCGGCGAGTTGCTTCGCCTCGCGGACAAGATGCACGTGCCCGGCATGCAGGTTTCCCATGGTCGGCACGAAAGCCACGGAAAGATCTTTCGAACGCCATTCCCGCACGGCTTGGCGCAAATCGCTTATGGATTCGATAATGAGCATGACGAGCCTTGGATTATCCGCCGAAAGAACCGCTAAAAACTGTGGTCCAACGCCGGGAACCGGCCGGATCTCACATCGTCTGCGTAATTGCGGATAGCCGACGGAATATCCTCGGCGCCTTGAAGAAAATTTCTGGAAAACTTGGGGCGCTTGCCCGGCGTGATGCCGAGCATATCGTACAGTACGAGAATCTGGCCCCCACAGCCCGGACCCGCACCTATGCCGATCGTCGGGATATCGAGAGCCGCCGTAATCTCGCCGGCCAAGGTCGCCGGCACACATTCGAGCACCAACACACTAATACCCGCTTCCTGAAGAATCAAGGCATCCTCGAGGATTGCCTGTGCGGCTTTTTCTTCTTTTCCCTGCACGAGATAACCGCCGACCTGATGAACCGATTGAGGCAGCAGCCCCAAGTGACCGCAAACGGGAATATTCTGCTCTACCAAGGCACGAACGATCTCGACCCGCTTCCGCCCGCCTTCGATCTTGACCATATGTGCCCCGCCACGTATCAACCTAGCGGCGCTATCGATCGCCTGCGCCGGACCGGAATAACTGGCGAACGGCATGTCCGCCGCCAATACGGCGCGGCGAATTCCGCGCGCCACGCACCGGGTATGGTAGACCATATCGTCCAAGGTCACCGGCAACGTCGTCGGCTCGCCTTGCACGACCATTCCCAAGGAATCGCCGACCAAAACCAGATCCACGCCGGCATCGTCCATGAGTTTGGCGAAGCTGGCATCGTAAGCGGTAAGAGCCACGATTTTTTCATCGCGCCGTTTCATCGCCGCGAGATCCGGAATAGTCAAAGCCTTGGCCGCATCATACATGCTCGATTACCCTCAATCCTCGTTGCGGACACTTCCGAACCAGATCAGCCAATCGCCCCTTGCCGGGAATCTCGAGCTCCGGCGCGATCTCCTCGAGCGGATACAGCACGAACTCGCGGTCCGCGATTCCCGGATGAGGGACGGTCAGCACTTCGCTCGCTATGATTTCGCACCCGTACAGCAACAAATCCAGGTCCAGCGTCCGAGGTCCCCAGCGTTCGCCCTTGCGCACCCGCCCGTGAGCCGTCTCTATGGCCTGAAGTTCGCGCAACAACTCCAGCGGCCCCAATGTCGTTTCGACCGACATTACGGCATTGATGTAATCGGGCTGATCGCCCGGTCCCATGGGCGCACTGCAATAAAGGCTCGAAAAAGCCAACTCCCGGATACCCTCTATCTTACTAATAGCCGAGCGCGCCGACTTGATGGTTTCGATGGGATCGCCCAAATTGGCGCCCAGACCGATATAGGCCGCCGTTTTATCGAATGGCACAACATGATCAGACGGAAACATTGGCAGAAGATTCAGAGCGCGATTTGCGTTTACGCGACCGCGATCTGCCGGAGCGGCGCCGGCCGGGACTCGTCATGGCTTTCCGCTCGGCTTCGTCGGCCTGCTGGAATCGAGTCCACCACTCGGCGAGCGACGGCTCGGCCTCTCCGGTCTCGGCCCGGAGCAACAGGAAATCGTAAGCGGCACGAAAGCGGGGATGGGTCAACAAACGAAACGGCCGTGAGCCGACAATCCGTTCAAAACGCGGCTGCAAGGCCCAAACCTCCCGAGCCGGTAGACTGACCGTCCGGGGCAAAGCGGTATGACGAACTTGCCGTGCAATCACCTCACCCGCAGCTTCCTGATAGGCCAATATATCGCTTTCTCCGGCCTTGATTCGGGCTTGCGCGCCCGCCCGAACCGGTTCCCACAACAAGGCCGCGAACAGAAAATATGGCGCTACCGGTTTTCCCTCTTGCACTCGCTGATCGGTCCGTTCCAAGGCTTTGGCCAAGAATGTCAGCGGAAACCCCTGCTGCTCCTTGGCCAAACACCGCTCCGTCTCGGGAAACAGTGCCGCGAACAAACCGTAGTGCCTGAGCTGTTCGAAAGTCTGTACCGCATAACCGGACAAGAACAGCTTAAGAACCTCTTCATAAAGACGAGCCGGCGGAATTTCCTGTAGCAGACTCGAAAACCGTTTGATCGGATCGGCGCAGCTCGGATGAATGGTAAAGCCGAGTTTGACGGAGAAGCGTAACGCCCGCAGCATCCGTACCGGGTCCTCCCGATAACGTTGCTCCGGGTCGCCGATTAGTCTCAGCATACCGGCCTTGTGATCCTCCATGCCGCCGACGTAATCCACCACGGAAAAATCATTGATGTTGTAATACAACGCATTAACCGTGAAATCGCGGCGGAAGGCGTCCTCTTCGATGGTTCCATAGACGTTATCCCTAAGGATGCGGCCATTCTCGATGATGCGCCCCCCGTGACTCTCCTCGCCTGCGAGCCCTCGAAAGGTTGCCACTTCGATAATTTCCTCGCCGAAATGCACATGAGCGAGGCGAAAACGCCGACCGATCAAACGGCAATTGCGGAAAATCGCCCTGATCTCTTCGGGATGCGCGCTGGTTACCACGTCGAAATCTTTCGGCTCGCGCCCCAAAAGCAAGTCGCGTACGCAACCGCCGACCAAATAAGCCTGATACCCGGATTTCTTCAGGCGATAAAGCACCTTTAGCGCGTTATCGCTGATCATCGATCGGGAAATCATGTGTTCAGATCGCGGATAAATCCTAACGCTCACCGCTGCCTCCGGCTTGGGCTGCGGCAATTTGAACAACCTTTTGACGAAGTTGAAGATTGGCAGAGGAGTATCTTGTTCGTTAGACCTAAAAGAAGCCGGAATGTTACCTTAGGCGGCGGGCACACTCAACGTGCCGGACCCTCGATCTGCTTCCGTATGACAACAGCGTCGATCGGCTCAGATCGTCAACACCGATTTTTGAAAAATTACGGATTCAAACGAGTAAGATCGGTTCTAAGAAGAAAGTTCACTCATCCAGAGTATTTCGAGGAGTCGTGCTTATGTTTGAGAACTGGTTCAGCCAGATGAACGAGTTCATCCTCTCTCATCCGCACTGGATCGCGAAACTGGATTTTCTGCTGCGGGTGAAATGCGGGATTTTGACAGCATTGATGGGGATTTTCGTGTATCTCATCTACAAGGAACAAAGCAAACCCGCCGGGAAACCCAAAAAATCTCCTTATCGCTTTGTCGCTTGATCTAAATCGGAAAAACGCTGTCTATCATAGTGAAAACTCGTTATGATGGGAATTTCAACCACCGCGACAGCAAGGGTATCTCATGCAAGTATCACCCCGCAAAGTGGTCCATATCCACTACACCCTCACCAGCGATGACGGCGACATCCTCGACAGTTCCAAGGATCAAGGTCCATTGGCCTATATTCACGGCATGGGCAACATCATTCCCGGACTGGAGAATGCGTTAACCGGTCGCGCCGTGGGCGACAAGCTCAAGGTCAGCATTCCGCCGGAAGAAGCGTATGGCTTGCGAGACGACGACCTTATTCAGTCGGTACCGAAAACGGCCTTTGAAGAGGGACAAGAGATACTGCCTGGCATGCAATTTCAAGCGCAGTCTCCGGAAGGTCTTCAGCTGCTTACGGTAATCGGCGTAGACGATGACGAGGTAGTCCTGGACGGCAATCATCCGATGGCCGGCCTTACTTTGAATTTCGAGGTTGAAATCACGGACGTTCGCGATGCTACGCCCGATGAGCTGGATCACGGCCACGTACATGGTCCGGGCGGACATCACCACGGCTGATTCGATTCGCAGAACGAGGCGGCTATCTTTCTTCGCCGGATAGCCGCCTACAAATCTAACGGTTTGCGAGACGCGCCCACGAATCGTGGTCGTCGGCATCCTCAAGAACCACCTCGACCCAGTCGCCGACCTTCAAATGGGTCGCGCCATCGATAAATACTTGGCCATCGATTTCAGGAGCATCGGCCCGGCTGCGAGCGACCGCCCCCTCCTCCACAACCTCGTCGACCAAAACGATTTCCTGCAACCCGATCTTCGACTGCAGCCTATCAGCGCTGATTTGAGCCTGAACCTCCATAAACCGCGCGAGGCGTTCTTCTTTCACGGCTTCCGGCACAACATCGGATAACTCGTTGGCAACCGCGCCCTTGACGGGCGAATAGGTAAAGCACCCGACCCGGTCGAGCTGGGCTTCTTGAAGAAACGCCAACAGCTGCTCAAAATCCGCCTCGGTTTCCCCCGGAAAGCCGACGATGAACGTACTGCGAAGCGTGATTTCCGGGCAGATGTTCCGCCACTCGGCGATCCGGGCCAAGACATCCTCTGCGGCTGCCGGACGCTTCATCAGCTTCAGAATTCGGGCGCTGGCGTGCTGGAACGGAATGTCCAGATAGGGCAGGATTTTTCCCTCCGCCATGAGCGGGATAACTTCATCCACGTGGGGATAGGGATAAACATAATGCATCCGCACCCAAACCCCGAACTCCCCCAGAGCCTTGGCCAAATCATAGAAGCGGGTCTTGAGCGGACGCCCGCCCCAGAAGCCGGTTCGATACTTCAAATCGATGCCGTAGGCGCTGGTATCTTGCGATACGACGAGCAGTTCCTTCACTCCAGCCGAAACTAGGCGCTCCGCTTCCGCCATCACGTCGCCGATGGGGCGGCTGACCAGATCACCGCGCAAGCTCGGAATAATGCAAAACGTGCAGCGATGATTGCAGCCCTCGGAGATCTTCAGGTAAGCATAATGGCGAGGCGTTAGTTTGACTCCTTCCGGCGGCACCAGATCGACAAAAGGATCGTGAAGAGGCGGCAAATGCTCATGCACCGCCTCGACAACCTCTTCATAGGCATGGGCGCCGGTAACCTTCAGCACTTGAGGATGGCGGGATCGAATCTCGCTCTCGCGAACGCCCAGACATCCCGTAACGATGACCTTACCGTTCTCTTTCAAAGCCTCGCCTATGGCGTCCAGGGACTCCTCGACCGCGGCATCGATGAATCCGCAGGTATTCACAACGACAAGATCAGCGTCCTTATATGTCGGAACGAGGCTGTAACCTTCGGCACGCAACTTGGTCAGAATGCGTTCACTATCTACCAACGCCTTGGGACAGCCAAGGCTGACAAAACCGATACAGGGTGTTTTCATGAAGAAATATGCGAGGGAGGAACAAAGGATAGAGGGATAATTTTACGCCAGCGGTGGTTTCCGATTCTAAGGGCTCTCGGCGATGAACACCGCCCGCACCGGCGCGGGCAAGCCCTCGATCGTCAGTTCCGGGTTGGCCGGGTCCAGGAAATCGGACAAAGACTGAAAGCGCATCCAGTCCGTGGAGCGTTGCTCGTCCGCTGTGGTCCTCGTCACATCGACAACCCGACCGTTTCGGTAACCGCATCGCCTTAGCCACGATAACAAGGTAGCGCAGGACGGAATGAACCACACATTGCGCATCTGCGCATAGCGATCCTCGGGCACCAAAACCTGACCCAGCCCACCGTCGACGATCAAAGTCTCCAAGACCAATTCACCGCCGGATCTGAGACAGCCCTTGAGCTCCAAAAGATGATCGAAAGGCGAACGACGATGGTAAAGCACCCCCATCGAAAAAACGGTGTCGAAGGCACGAAGATTGAGCGGAACATCCTCTATACCCAAGGGAAGCACATGAACCGGAAAATCGCCGGCAAAATGCTTGATCGCCAGAAATTGCGCGACACTTAAGAGTGTCGGATCAACTCCGATCACCAACTCGGCCCCGCATCCAATCATGCGCCAGGCGTGGTAACCATTTCCACAGCCGACATCCAACACGGTTCGGCCTTCAAGCGGCTGAATATGATCTTTCAGCCTGCGCCATTTAAGATCGGAGCGCCATTCAGTATCGATATGAATGCCATGAATGGCATATGGACCCTTGCGCCACGGATGAAGCCTGAGCAGCAGACTCTCGATACGGTCCCGCTGTTCTTCGTTGCATCCCCCATCGACAAGGATGCTATCGGCATTCAAATCGACCACGGACGCATCGATTTTTGGCAGGCCATCGAGTGCGGCCTGCCAAGCCGGCCAATCGCCATGCCGCGCGGAGCTAAAAACCGCGTCCAACCGAGTCGGCAACCGGTCTAGCCAAGTACGCAAGTACGGCTGCCCAAGCACCGAAAACAGATCCGAATATACCTTCAGGCTCAAATTACAATTGGACATTCTCGTTCAATGGGTTGCCGCCATTCTTTGGGGCGCCGCTTACCTTGTTGGTTTCCGTTTCCCCTTCGGGACTCATAATGTTTTCGAGGCAACAACATCCCTATTCCACCGTGCTACAATCTCGTCGTCCATTTAGAAGAAGAAAGCCGCAAAGCGCTCGAGCCGAACAACATCCCGGAGACTCCCATCCACACTCGACTTTTACGGGAAGATCGCCGAATGAACACACCCGATATCTTACAAGTTAAAGCTTATCTTCAAGACCTCCAAGACAAAATCTGTCTCGCCCTGGAAAACGAGGAACCAGACGCACGATTTTTGGAGGACCTTTGGCAATACAATGGCGGCGGCGGAGGAAGAACCCGCGTATTGACCGGCGGAAAAACGTTCGAGCAAGGCGGCGTCAATTTCTCCCACGTGTTCGGCAGAAATCTGCCACCCTCCGCCACTGCGCATCGGCCAGAACTCGCAGGCCGGACATTTCAAGCCGTAGGCGTATCCCTGGTCATTCACCCTCTGAATCCATATGTCCCGACCTCTCATGCCAATATCCGTTTTTTCCTCGCGGAGAAGGAAAACGAAACGCCGGTATGGTGGTTTGGCGGCGGCTTCGATCTCACACCCTATTATCCCTTCGAAGAAGATGCGATTTATTGGCACACTGTAGCCCGGGATGCCTGTCTTCCCTTTGGCGAAGATATTTACCCCAAGTTCAAGCGCTGGTGCGATGAATACTTTTTTCTCAAACACCGCAATGAAACCCGGGGCATCGGAGGATTATTTTTCGACGATCTCAATGAATGGGGGTTCGATCGCTGCTTCGATTTTTTGCGCAGCGTCGGAGATCATTACATCAAGGCTTATGTTCCGATCGTCCAAAAACGGAAGGATATGCCCTACGGCGAACGGGAGCGCGAATTTCAGCTCTATCGCCGCGGACGATACGTCGAATTCAACCTGGTTTATGACCGAGGAACTTTGTTTGGATTGCAATCGGGCGGCAGGACAGAATCCATTCTAATGTCTCTGCCGCCGATCGCGCATTGGCGCTATAACTGGAAGCCGCAGGAAGGTAGCGCCGAAGATAATCTGTACAAGAATTACCTGAAACCTAGAGACTGGCTATGAGCCTCTTTTATCGCCGCCGCCCGCTGCCCCGAGCGGCTCTTTCATGGCGGTAGCGTTGCGCTCTGCCAGGTGTGAAATCAATTGATCGAGGGAGCCGGTACGGGCAACCTCATCGGTAAAGCTGGCACGATAGTTCTGTAGCAAACTGATGCCCTCGATCAATACGTCGTACACTTTCCAATCGTTTTTGGTGAACACCATTCGATAGTTGACCGCCACGGGTTGAGCGCCCGCCTGGAGAATTTCGGTACGGACCATAACCTTCTTGTCCTCCGGCTTCATCTGCAGCGGCAGATAACGGATTTTCCAGTTGGCGTATTCGGTAAAGGCGGTGGTATACGTACGCACAAGCAGCATCCGGAATTCCTTTTTAAAACGTTCTTTTTGCTCGGGCGTCGCCGTCTTCCAATACTTTCCTAAAATCAACATCGACACACGATCGAAATCCACATGCGGTTCGATGATGCCATCAACGAACTGAGTAGCTTTCCTGAAATCGCCCTTGTATTCCGGCTTTTGCAGCGTGGTTTGCAGCTCGTCGGCACTGTGCTGGATAACCTGCTGTGGAGGGAGTAATCCTTCCTCCGCCCACGCTGCCGCTCCCCAGAAGCTTAACAGCAACGACAATGCAACGGCCCAACTTGCCAGGCCGAAGGAAGACTTAGTAAATTTCATTTAAAAACTCCTGCTGACTTTTTAATATTCTTATCATAACTCGGCGGCATGCACTAAACTACCGAGTTCCTCTGTGTCCCACGCAATAAACCGGCCACCATGTCGTTAAATAATAGCATTTCTTACCCCAATGTTCGCTTGCGCCGAATGAGACGGAATGAATTCAGCCGGCGCTTAGTGCGGGAAACACAGCTTTCCACCAATGATTTGATTTACCCTCTTTTCATCTTGGAAGGCGAAAATCGGCGGGAACCGGTCGCTTCTATGCCCGGCGTCGAGCGACTAAGCATCGACTTGCTGTTACGCGAAAGCGAAAAGGCTTTTCGGCTTGGCATTCCCGCCATCGCACTCTTTCCCGTAACGTCACCCGACAAAAAAACGGATGACGCACGCGAGGCTTACAATGCTGAGGGTTTGGTGCAACGAGCGGTACGCCTACTGAAACGACAGCTGCCGGAACTGGGTGTCATCACCGATGTCGCTCTAGACCCTTTCACGACTCACGGCCAAGACGGGCTCGTAGATCAAAACGGCTACGTGGTCAACGACGAAACCGTCGAAGTACTCGTGAAACAGGCGCTGTCCCATGCGGAAGCCGGCGCCGACATCGTGGCGCCTTCGGACATGATGGACGGGCGCATCGGCGCAATCCGGGACGCATTGGAAAAGAAAGGATTCGTACACACGCGTATTCTCGCCTATTCCGCCAAGTACGCCTCCGCCTTCTACGGACCTTTCCGAGATGCCGTGGGCTCGGCGGCCAACCTGGGGAGCGGCGACAAATACACTTACCAGATGGATCCCGCCAATTCCGATGAGGCCCTGCGGGAAGTCGAGCTCGATTTGGCGGAAGGCGCGGACATGGTCATGGTCAAACCGGGATTGCCTTATCTGGACATCATCCGCCGCGTCAAAGACCGCTTCGGCGTCCCTACGTTCGCCTATCAAGTCAGCGGGGAATACGCCATGCTCAAAGGCGCGTCACAAAACGGCTGGCTCGACGAGCGCAAGACCGTGCTCGAATCTTTGCTGGCGCTCAAGCGCGCCGGATCGGACGCCATTCTGACCTATTACGCCAGGACCGTTGCCGAATGGCTTCGCGAAGACGCCATGAGACAGAGCACCTAAACTGCGCAAAGGCTGAAACCTAAAACTGTCTTCATCAAGATTTCCGCCGGATTCACCTAGTCATGCTGCCAGCAGATCGTTATGCCGTCTTCGGTCACCCCATCGGCCACAGCAAATCGCCCCGTATTCACGCGCTTTTTGCAGAACAGACCGGAGAGCGCCTGACCTATACCGCGCAAGACGTTCTGCCGGAAACGTTCGAAATCCGCGTGCGAGACTTTTTCGCCGGTGGCGGGAAAGGCTTGAATTGCACCGTTCCCCTCAAGGAACTCGCCTGGAAAATTGCCGATTCCAAAAGTGAGCGCGCGGAACGCAGCAAAGCCGTCAATACCTTGGCCTTACGTCCGGATGGAACGATTTACGGGGACAACACCGACGGCGTCGGCTTGATGCGAGACCTTACGGTCAATCTCGGACTTTCCTTGGAAAACCGCCGAGTCCTTCTTTTGGGCGCGGGCGGCGCAAGCCGCGGCATTATTGGTCCACTGTTGGAGCGAGGTCCGTCTTGCCTGGTGATCGCCAACCGCACACCCGACAAAGCGGTCCGGCTGGCAGAGGAGCTTGGGGATCTCGGCCCGATCGCCGGATGCGGCTTTTCAGACTTGGGCACGGAATCCTTCGATCTCGTTCTGAACGCCACCGCCGCCAGCCTGATTGGCGAACTGCCGGATCTGCCGAAGAATATTCTCCGAGCCGGCGGATGTTGCTACGATCTCGCCTATGGGACGGAGCCCACACCGTTCGTCCGATGGGGAAAAGATGTGGGGGCCGATGTCAGCGTTGACGGCATCGGCATGTTGGTCGAACAAGCGGCCGAGGCGTTTTTTATCTGGCGGGGCATACGGCCGGAAACGCATCCCGTGATCGACATTCTCAATCGGGAGCGTGGTCGCTAGTGCTAAGCGCCAAGCAATCTGGCATCACTCAGATATTGATTCTTCAAACGCACGTAACCGTCCTTGGAAAAACTTAAATATTCCAGCTCGGCCTCCTTGAGCGGGCGTGCCTGTTTCGCCGGCGATCCCACGTAAAGAAAACCGCCTTCCAAACGCTTGCCGGGCGGCACCAAAGCCCCCGCACCGATCATTACCCGGTCCTCCACGACGGCACCGTCCATGATCACCGCACCGATGCCGATCAGACATAGATCACCGATGGTGCACCCATGCAGTACCGCCCGGTGCCCCACGGTGACACCCCGCCCGACGATCAAGGCATTGCCCTCTTCGTTGTAGCGGCTTCGTTGGGTGACGTGCAGCACGCAGCCGTCCTGAATATTGGTTTCGTCGCCAATCTCGATTCGGTGCACATCGCCTCTCGCGACCACCATCGGCCAAATGGAGACGTCGTTGCCCAATGTCACGTCACCGATCACCAGCGCACTGTCGGCAATGTAAGTTCCTGTTCCCAATTTCGGCTCGACACCGTTATAAATCTGAATCGTCACCTTACGACACTCCGATTGATCAAATGATGCGCCGGGCCCGCCGTCTATACTTCTCCAAGCCCTGATTCAACTTCAAGAACGCGAGGAGAGATTATGAGCGTAGGCGGTTTCATTCTGGTCGGCACGATCTTGTTCGTGATCGTGTACGCCATCTTGATCTACAACCGGCTGGTCAATTTGAAGCATGATACCGCAAAAGCGTGGTCCAACATCGACGTGCTGCTCAAACAGCGTCACGACGAATTGCCAAAACTCGTCGAAACCTGCAAGCAGTACATGCAACACGAGCAGGACACGCTGGAAAAAGTAATGCAGGCCCGTGCCGGGATCTCTGCGGCCCGAGAGTCCGCCAATCTGCATGCTCTCGGGGCGGCGGAAAGCCAGCTGCGGCAAGGATTGATGCAGCTCTTCGCGGTAGCGGAGAGTTACCCCGAACTGAAGGCGGACGTTTCCTTCCGGGCACTGGAGTCCCGGATAACCGGACTGGAAAACGCGATTGCCGACCGGCGCGAGTTCTACAACGAGAGCGTCAATAACAACAATGTCCGGCTGGAAGAATTTCCGGATGTGATCATCGCCCGGTTATTCAACTTCAAACCCTTCGAATTGCTGGAATTCACGGAAGAAGAAAAACGCGATGTGGATCTAAAGGCGCTGTTCGGCTAAGGCGAAAGCCGTGCTATTTCGCGACCTCATCCTCGAATCCTCTCCACAGCACTTCTGGCTGGCGACAGGGCTTGTCGCCCTGGCCGGAGCGGCCTTATTCTTTCTCGCATTCCGCTGGCTACATCGCGCTCGTCTGATCGCCGACACGCCCACGGCCAAGGTCCGGTCGGCAGCCCAGGGTTACGTCGAACTCGACGGTCGAGCCCAATTGATGGATGGCGAGCCGATCCATGCCCCGCTTAGCGGCGCACGCTGCGTTTGGTACAGTTACAAAGTTGAAAAGCAAGTGACCGACTATGAAGACGGCCACCGCACGACACGATGGCAAACCATTGAGAGCGGCGTTAGCGAGGCCATCTTCCACCTGGAAGACGACACCGGACGGTGCATTGTCGATCCCGAAGGCGCGGAGGTCATGCCGTCCATTCGACTCAAATGGCGCGGGCAGCTCGCGCGGCCAGGATACGCACCGCTGCAAACCGGATTTTGGGATTCACTGTTCTCGTCCGGACCGTATCGCTACACGGAATACCGCATCGAGGCAAACGATCCGCTTTATGCGATCGGCCAGTTCGTGTCTCTCGGAAGTTCCGAAGGCACCAGTTTCCATAACGAGGTAGGCGATCTGTTAATCCGCTGGAAGAGAAACCGTTCCGAGCTTCTCAAGCGCTTCGACAAGAACGGCGACGGCGAGATCGATGCGGAGGAGTGGGAAATCGCGCGGCAGCACGCCGAGCGTGAAGTCATGGCATCCTGGCGCAAAAGAACGAAGCAAACCGAGTTCCACCTGATGAAAAAGCCCGGTTATGGCCGTCCTTATCTGCTATCGGTCGTTCCACAGGGCACATTGACCAAACGATATCGCCGCAAGGCCTGGATCGCGGTGCTTGGCTTCCTGATCGCGGGCAGCTCAACGACCTGGGCGTTGCATCTGCGTTTCGGCTCGATTCCATGAACGTCCGGTGGAGCGTCGGCAAGGGATTGCCGACCTACTTCGACTGGGTACGGGGCGGTTTTCCAATGCCCGCCGCTATACCGCGATGAAAAACGCTTTAGATTTCGTAGGTCGGCAATCCCTTGCCGACAAAGCTCCTCAACGACCTACGAATTTCCCTATCCTTACCACTGAACTTCGGTGAAAAACGCTCTAACCGGACTTGTCGTCGCGTCCTGCTTTTTCTTCGAGCCCCGAGAGACCGAACCGCCTCTGCAATTCGGCCAATACCTGATCCGGACTCAACCCTTGATGAGCGAGCAATACCAGGCTGTGAAACCACAAATCCGCAACTTCGTAGACAATCTTGTCGAGGTTTCCGTCCTTGGCGGCCATTACGGTTTCGGTGGCCTCCTCGCCGATTTTTTTCAAGATAGCGTCGAGCCCTTTGGCATAAAGACTCGCCACATAGGATTTTTGCGGATCCTGAGATTTCCGTTCCTCGAGCACCCTAGCCAACTCCTTCAACACGTCCATATCAGCGCTTATACATCGTTTCCGGAGATTTCAGGACAGGTTCCACCGTCTCCCAGCAGCCATCCCGCAGCACCCGAAAAAAGCAGTGATGCCGTCCGGTATGACAGGCGATTCCGCCGGCCTGTTCGACCGCGAGCAAAATCACATCCTCGTCGCAATCCAGGCGAATTTCCAGAACTTTCTGCCGATTCCCGGATTCCTCGCCCTTCCGCCAAAGCCGATTCCGCGAGCGCGACCAGTAGACCGCGTAGCCTTCCTCGCTGGTAAGCCGCAAAGCTTCCCGGTTCATCCAGGCGAACATGAGGACCTGCCCCGTGGCCGCCTCCTGCGTAATGACTGGAACCAGCCCTTCGGACGTCCAGCGGATTTCGTCGAGCCACGCCGTCATAGCCGCACCTCGATGCCCTGAGCCGCCAAGTATTCCTTGGCCTGCCGAATGGTGTATTCGGCGAAATGGAAAATGCTGGCTGCCAGCACCGCATCGGCTTTGCCCTGCAAGATCCCGTCGGCCAGGTGCTGCAAATTGCCGACACCGCCCGAGGCGATCACCGGAACGGATACGGCTTCGCTGATTGCGCGAGTCAGTTCCAGATCGAACCCTTGTTTGGTGCCGTCCCGATCCATGCTGGTCAAGAGGATTTCGCCGGCTCCGTAAGCCACCATGCGACGCGCCCACTCGATGGCATCAAGGCCGGTCGGCTTGCGCCCGCCGTGAGTAAAGATCTCCCACCGCTTTGGATCTTCGGACACCTGCTTGGCATCGAGAGCGACGACGATACACTGAGAGCCGAAACGCTCCGCCGCTTCGCGCACAAACTCCGGCCGGGCGACTGCGGCGGTATTGATGCTGACCTTATCGGCGCCGGCATTCAGCATGCGGCGGATATCTTCGAGCGTTCGGATGCCGCCTCCTACCGTAAGGGGGATAAACACTTCGCCCGCCACTTGCTCCACCACGTGCACCATCGTGTCGCGATTGTCCGAACTGGCGGTAATGTCGAGAAAAGTCAGTTCGTCCGCGCCCTCCCGGTCGTAACGCCTAGCAATCTCGACGGGATCTCCCGCATCTTTGATATCGACGAAGCGGACGCCCTTGACCACGCGTCCATTGTCGACGTCCAGGCAGGGGATAATGCGCTTGGCAAGCATGGATCAGTATTCTTCCGCCACTTTACGGGCTTCGGCAAAGTTAAGGGTGCCCTCATAAATAGCGCGGCCGGTTATGGCGCCCATGACGCCGTCGCCAACCACACTGCCCAGGGCGTGAATATCCTGAATACTCCGGATGCCGCCCGACGCAATCACCGGAATGCGTATGGAGCGAGCCAGCCTTGCGGTTGCCTCGACATTGACGCCCTCCATCATGCCGTCCCGGCTGATGTCGGTGTAAACGATGGCTTCAACGCCATCGTCCTCGAATTTTTGAGCCAAATCGATCACATCGTGATGCGACAACTTCGACCAGCCGTCTATCGCTACTTTGCCGTCCTTCGCGTCCAGACCGACGATAATATGGTTCGGAAACTCCGCCGCGACCTCCCGCACGAAATGAGGCGCACTGACTGCCTTGGTACCAATGATGACGTAATCGACGCCGGCGTTCAGGTAACCCTGAATCGTCTCTTCATCCCGGATTCCACCGCCCACCTGGATTTGTACATCCGGATAAGCTTCGCGTATGGCGTGGATAACCTCCGCATTGCGCGGAATCCCCGCAAAGGCACCGTCCAAATCCACCAAATGAAGGCGCTTCGCCCCCTCCGACACCCATTTCCCCGCCATCGCCACCGGGTCGTCGGAGAAGACCGTATCGTCTTCCATGCGGCCCTGCCGCAAACGGACACACTTGCCATCTTTCAGATCGATAGCAGGTATCAAAAGCATAAAAAAATCCTCAGTAACGGATAGAGTGAATGATCGGTGCCTTATCGCCCCGGGTCCCAGTTTAGAAAATTAGCCAGCAATCGCAATCCGGCTTCCTGGCTCTTTTCAGGATGAAACTGAACGGCAAAGATGTTTTCGCGAGCCAGCGCCGAAGCGAAGGGTTCCGGATAGTCGGTGGTCGCCGCAACGTTTCGGGAATCAGTCGGTCGCGCGAAGTAGCTGTGAACGAAATAAAACCAACTATCGGACGCGATGCCTCGCCATAACGGATGATCGGCCTCCTGCTGGCTGACGCGGTTCCATCCCATATGTGGAATTTTCAAGGGCTGACCGGCAGCGTCTACCACTCCATCGGTGAAGCGTACGACCCGGCCGGGAATCAAACCCAGGCAAGCTGTTCCGCCGTTTTCCTCGCTTTCCTCGAGCAGGGCCTGCATCCCCAGGCAAATACCTAAGAGCGGTTTCGAGGCCGCCGCCCGTTCGATGATGGTTACGAGGTCCCGATCAGCCAATGCATTCATGCAATCGCGGATCGCCCCGACCCCCGGGAATACGACCCGGTCGGCATTGAGAATTGTTTCGGGATTGTCCGTGACAATCACGGCGGTTTCGGAGTGGGCGTGTTGAAGCGCCTTGGCTATGGAATGCAGATTTCCCATCCCATAATCGATGACTGCAACGGAAGACATGGATAAAAGCGAATCGGGCGAGAGTTCCGTATAAGTTTTCTAAATCATTCCTTTAGTCGAAGGGACGACATCCTGCATCCTGGTATCCGGTTCTATGGCCATTCTCATGGCACGACCGAAAGCCTTGAACACGGTTTCGGCAATATGGTGGGCATTTTGTCCCTTCAGATTATCGATATGTAAGGTGACTTTTGCGTGATTGACGAATCCCCGAAAAAACTCGAGAAACAGATCGACATCGAATTCGCCTATCCGGGCACGCGGAAAAGTTACGTCGTAAGATAAACCTGGCCGCCCGGAAAAATCAATCACGACGCGCGACAAAGCTTCGTCCAGGGGAATATAGGCATGACCGTAACGCCGTATCCCCTTTTTGCTCCCCAAAGCTTTTTCCACCGCCTGGCCCAGCGTAATGCCGATGTCTTCCACCGTGTGGTGGGCATCAATGTGCAGATCGCCTTTCGCACGTACCTCAAGGTCGATCAATCCGTGCCGTGCCACCTGATCCAACATATGGTCGAGGAAAGGAACACCGGTTTCGAAAACACCCGTGCCGACTCCATCCAGGTTCAGACAAACCCGCACTTGGGTTTCCAGTGTATTGCGGTCAACATCGGCGATACGGCTAATCATGAACGGCAAGAGATCTTCTGAATAATAAATCGGCCCTTAATGATATAACGGCCACGCGGTCTTGCTAAGCCCGATTCACGACAATGGACGCCCCGCTCCGCATGTAAGCCAAAGCTTACACAATTTTCAGCATTTTCCGACTTAGTCTGAAACGAATTTTCTGCCACACTCATTCAGTCGCCGACAAGGAGGTAAGGACAGCTATCCTCTAGGGATAACCACCAGGACGTGACTTGATAGCCAACCAAGCAGGCGATAACCCCGGGTGCATGGAGCGCATCCGGGGTTTTTGTTTTTCGCTCACAGAGAATTCGGATCAAGGAGCTCAAAGGTGGCAAAATATACATAATATATAGATGACCTCTTAAGCCCAGTCAAAGGGCGTCAGTTGGATGAACAACGCCTGCGCTACGGGTTAAACGCTCCACAAATTACAAGCGTCTAGCCTATTCACATGAAACCCTCCGAGGCTCTGCAAGCGCATCGTGAAGATATCCGTCGGTTGGTCGACCGAAGCCGTGCCCGAAATGCCCGCGTATTCGGCTCTGTTCTGTACGGCGAGGATACCGATCGGAGCGATCTCGACATCCTGATCGATCCCCTTCCCGGAACGACGCTGCTTGATCTCGGTGGACTGCAGATCGCGCTTGAAGAGTTACTCGGCGTGCCGGTCGACCTGCTTACGCCCGGAGACCTCCCTGCGGAAATCCGGAGCAAGGTTCTCCAGGAGGCCGCCCCGCTGTGAGCGACGACAAACACCGACTTCGTGCGGCTGATTACCTGGGTCATATGCTTGAAGCCATCCGGCTGGCACGCGAATACACCAACGGAGTGACAAAGGAGAACTTTTTCGCTGATCCGTAAGACGCAGCAGGCGGTGATACTGAATATTCTGGTCATTGGCGCGGCGGCCACTAAATTGGTCAACGAATATCCGGACCTCGCTGCCGAGCATTCCGAAATACCCTGGAAACCGATGCGAGGTATGCGAAACAGAATGGCCCACGGCTATTTCGAGATCAATCTGGAAGTCGCATGGGATACCATTCGTGAGTCTCTGCCAAAGCTTGAGCAACAACTGCTGGACTTGAATCGGCAGTTGAAGAAAAAGCCTGGATAATGTTTCCCGAACCTAGGACAAACACCCCGCCATCGGCGCTTTGGTTGACGACGCATTACCTTGGAGTGAGGATCGACTTGCCGAACGGTTCCCGGCACCCTGATTGGTCCGGCGTTCCGCAAAATTACGAAAGCCTGCCGCTCTTCACGCGAAAGCCACCGGGAAGTGACTTGATAGCCAACCGAGAGGGCGAAAACCTGGATGCACGGAACGCTCCGGGTTTTTATTTTTTTCTTGTCAAAATTCCGGTCGCGGCAAGCGGCGAACCAGGTCATCCCAAGCCACCGCAACATACGGCCACACGCCAACGCGGGTTTCGCCCGAAAGCTCCTGAACGTCCGGCTTACCATATTCGCCATTTAGCAGCCGATATACGGTAACCATCTGGTCCGTTGGATGCACCAGCCAATATTCCCGCACACCGGCGCGCCTCTCACTCCGCGTCGGTCCAGCCTGGATTCATCACACACAACCATAACGTCTGGCTGCACCACGGTATCGATAGCTTCGTCCGATTCGTCGGCGTTGGGCAAACGGACATCTACCGGCGCGATTAAGGCGCGACAAGGCTTGCCTTCCAGGGCATTGCTCAATTGCCGGTAAATCTCCCCGGCTATATCCTGATGCTCCAGATTCGGGGCGGGCGCCATGAGATAGGCCCTGCCGTCGATCAGTTCATAGCGGACACCTTCCGGCCAGGATAGATAATCGCCGTAGGTATGACGTTCGGAATCGCGAAGTGCAAGCCCCATGGGCGGCCTCCTTCGTTGGGAACATTCAAAATCTCAGGCTGATATTACCGCATCCCAGGGCAAACATGCGGACGCCAAAGCCGCAGTGCAATCGCCTTTATCTCGCCCCCATATCCAGGCAAGGCGGACGGTCATGGGGTCAGCCAGTTTTCCACTTTGAGGCCGGGTACTCTGCGGAACTCATTCATGTTGTCGGTTACCAGTACGAGTCCCAGCGATAGCGCATGTGCCGCAATCAGGCAATCATTCGCTCCAATCGGTGTGCCGGCTTTCTCCAATGTCGCTCGCAAGTCGGCATAGCTCCAATCAACTCCATCTTCCAACGGAAGTACCTCAAGCGCCGCAAGCAGCTGTTCAATCTTGTGTGACAAGGTTGGCGAACCTTTCTTAGCAGCGCCATAGCGTAGTTCGCAAGCGACGACAATGCTGGTGCAGATGGCGATTTCCCCTACCGCTGAGATTCGATTCACCACCGCACCGGCCGGGTACTTAAGAACGCTGGACAGGATGTTGGTATCAAGCAGATAGCAATAATCGGCCATGCTCAAAGATCCACGGGATCCGGGGGAAAGTCTTCGATTTCCGGAAATTCCTCGTCCAGCGGCTCCCACGTGGCGAGGAGCGCCAGCAACGAGCGACGCTGGACAGGTTCGACAATCAGTCGATCCCCTTCCTTGCGGATGATGGCTTCATTACCCGGAAGCTCGAATTCGCGGGGAATCCGCAGCGCTTGATTGCGACCGTTCTTGAACAAACGGACATGGCGTTCAATATACATGACAGCCCTCCTATCGGATAATTGGCCTATGCTAGGCATAGGCTAGCAAATTGATCCTAAGGGGGCAACTCTCACAGACAGGATTGGATGGGTTTTGTCCATTGATGAATTTTTGTGCCGTCCAGCTTCAGTGGTCAGCGTGAAGTACATACCTATCACCTGGACAGGATGATAACGTTGCTCATCAGGTCATGAGCGCTCGCATGCCCTCTTTAGAACTGAAGATTTGCAATTTTTTGAGAATGCTGATTCTATCGACAGCGTAGAACTATGGACCAGAAGCTGACTAATCAGTGATTCTTCTTGCGCGAACATTAAAGCGCCTAACTCGGGCTGTTACAGTTCGTGCTGAATATCTTTGACCTTCCCGATAAAGTCGGGCAACGCCTTCTTAACAGTGTTCCAGAACATGTAGGGCGCAATAGGGTACTCCCGTATTGCGCCGCATAAATAAGCTTCCCATACGGCGCAATACGCTGAAACTATTGCGCCCTACGCGGGCTCATCAGCCGGCGCTACGAGCGGGGAGCGGGGAGCGGGGAGCGGGGACCGATGATCCTGACCAGCAACCAGAGCTTCGGCGCCTGGGGCGAGGTGTTCGGCGACCGGGTGATCGCTACGGCGATCCTCGACCGGCTATTGCATCATGCGGTGACACTCAATATCCGCGGCAATTCGTATCGCTAAAAAGAGAAGTTGAAGGCCGGTCTCGTCCGCCCGGAAGAGACCAATGCGTGAACCGGGTGGGGAAATTTCAATTCCCGCACCTGGGGAAAATTGGGCTCCCCTTGATACCGGTGGTGACACCCCGGCTATATCTGATGTTTCAGACTCGGGGCGGGCGCCATGAGATAGGCTCTGCCGTCGATCAGCTCGTAGCGAACATCCTCCGGCGAGACAGATACTCGGCGTAGGTATGATGTTCGGAATCGCGAAGTGCAAGTCCTATGGGCGGCCTCCTTCGTTGAGAACATTCAAAATCTCAGGCTGATATTAACCCATCTTGGGGAATAGTTGCGGGCCACCCCTATTCCGATACAAGTAGTGATCATCCATCGCGAGTTCTTTTACCCAGAACCGACCGATGGCGCTGCCAAGAAGTGGCCTCACTGGAATGGGGAGAGAAAATCGACCACAAAGTTTGATTGGACAGGATGCATTCCATAGCCTCCTGGCTGGCTTTCCGACGTCGATTCTACAGCGAAGGTCGGACTCGGTTTCACCATTTTCAGCGGCGGGCAAAAAACAAAAGGAGACACCGTTCTCTTAGGGCTTGATGGATACAACAAAAAACTGCCTGGCGAGTCACCCCGGCAGGCAGTTTCAGTAAATGGTGAGCATGAGTACATGCTCACCCTACCCGGCTAGTTTACTTACAGGAACCTGGTAAAAATTGCGCGGGTACACCATTCGCTGCTGCGGTTGCGCACTTCCAACCTGCCACTTGCTTACCCATATCACTTGCAACGGCCATCGGAACAGTCAGTGCTGTATCGACATAGGGAGTTAAGATGATGCTTTTTCCGTCCAGCGTCGTATCACCGAACGAACCGGTAGTCGTGGTAACCGTTACTACCCCGTTTGCATCGGTCGTAACTGACAGGACGTATTTCGAAGGCGCGTTCGCTGCAGCTCCTCCCGTATTCTTTTCACAACCCCAATTATTTATACCAGGCCCTGCAACGCCACTGCCAGATTGATATGCTTCGGTAACTGTCGTGCGGCAAGCACTAGCAGCAAGCACGACTTCTGAGATTTTCGCCTTTTTCGTATAAGTGTCGTAAGCCGGCAACGCTACGGCAGCCAGAATACCGATGATCGCGACGACAATCATCAACTCGATCAAAGTGAAACCTTGCTGTCTCATATTCTTATTCGCATTCATGACGAACTCCATTGAGTTAAGGGACGGGGTGAAAAAGAAGCTTTATCAGCTCTCGGCCAACACAAAGCACAGCCCATGCCAGCCCCCCTAATGCCGCTCGAATGCGGTATTTCCGATTTACAAAGAGGAAATAGAGTCCTTGAATATGTATATCCAAAGTCCAAAAGTGACGAATAACGTCACTCGAAGATTGCCGTTTCTGTCGGAGGAGCTTTTCGAACGGTCTCAATATTTCTGAAGATTGACTCGGCAAGCACTCCACACCCATCCGGCTTGGACTGGAAGATCGTTCGGTACGGAGGGAGTTGATAGATAGGCAAAGAGTGAGCAGTTGAAAAGCTCAGTAGATGAGGGACGGAGCAGAACCTACTCCCTCACCGGCCGCTTATCCAACTTCCGCTGCAACGTACGGCGGTGCATGCCTAGCGCCCGCGCAGCGGCGGAGATGTTGCCGCCGTGCTCGATCAAAACTTTTTGCAGATGCTCCCATTCCAGGCGCCGAACGGAGAGCGGCTTTTCCTTGATTTCAACGGAGACGTCGCCCTGATCCTTGTGGAGGGCCGCGACGATCTCGTCGGCATCGGCGGGCTTGGTGAGATATTGGATCGCACCTAGCTTTATGGCTTCGACGGCCGTGGCGATACTGGCGTACCCGGTTAAGACGACGATACGGGTGTTGGCGTCGAGATTGTGGAGCCGCTTGACCAAAACCAGTCCGGAATCGTGGCCGATGCGCAGATCGATCACCGCGTACTCGGGCTCGATTTGTTCCGCCAGCGCGGTGCCGGTCTCAAGGTCTTGAGCGGCGTGCACCTCGAATCCGCGCTTCTCGAGGGCTTGCTTCAAAACTCCGCAGAACGTAGGGTCGTCATCGACCAGTAACAGACTGGGACGAGGGGTATCGGATGAGGATTTTGCATTGTTCATAGATCTTAATTCGGACGCAGCAATGGAAGTTCGATGCGCGTGCAAGTGCCGCCTTCGACACGAGGTAACATCTCTATTCGACCGCCCAAGCGCTCGATAGTGGCAAATGCCAAGAATAGCCCGACCCCCAACCCATGTTCTTTAGTCGTGATCGGCGCCTTTCCCAGACGCTGGGATAGCGTAGGGGCAATGCCAGGTCCCTGGTCGAGGATCTCCAAAGTCGCGCGCTCGAAGCTCCAGCGGGCGCGCAGCTTTATCCCACGCGGCGAAACATCGGCGGCATTGTTGAGAATATTAACTAAAGCGTGGGTAAGGGTATCCTCGGCCAAAATGCACGGCGGAGGCAAAGGCCCAACCTTTTCGTATTCCAACTCGGCGTTGAGACGCTGTTTCCGCCAGCTATCCACCGTTTCCTCCAGATAGTTCGTCAGCGGCATTACGTGGCCCGATTCGGCTCTGATTGCACCGGCCGACGCCGACATGACCGAAAGGGCCTTTTTGCAGCGGACCACCTGCTCCCGCAGGATTTTCATTTTTTCCAACAAATCGTCTTGCTTGGCGCCTTCACATTCGCTCTCTATTTCATGAATCAGGATCGCCATGGTTCCCAGCGGGGTGCCCATCTCGTGCGCCGCACCGGCCGCCAGCGTCCCCAGCGCAACAACCCGCTCGTTCCGTAAAGCCTGCTCGCGAGCTTCAGCCAAGCGGCGTTCACGCTCTCTCAGTGTTTTCGCCATCTCTACGACGAAGTAAGCCACGAGAACGGCACTGAATACGAACCCGAACCACATGCCGAACGCGTGCAGTTCAATGCTGTGGTCCTCCATCAGGGCCTGAACGGCGGGCGGGGCGTCGCCGTGCAAAGTTACGGCTTGAATGTCGGGAAGCGGCTGGTAAAAGCCGATGAGTATGGTGTAACACCCGGAAGTGAAGATCACCATATACCAGGTATAAAACTGGGGCAGCACGGTAGCCGCGATAATCAGCGGAAGCAGGAAAAACCAGGCCATGGGATTGGTGGCGCCCCCGGTGAAATAGAGAATCGCGGTAATCGCCAGGACGTCGAATGAAAGTTGCATGAACAACTCCATTTCGGCGACCGGGCGGGGATTGCTGAGCCTCAACCACGTCCACCAGTTGAAGGCGCCTAGCGCCGTCATGATGGCTGTAAGAGGCACTTCGCTAAGCGGTATCTCCAATCCGTAGACACTGATGAGAACGATAAGCGCTTGCCCCGTAATCATAAGATTGCGTAAAACGAACAGCCAGCGAAGGTTTTGACGGGCGTCGGTTTCCGTGTCCGCCGGAGTGGGAATGTTCATGAGCGGGTTTGAGTTCATGGAGCGGATTGTAAATGGCCGACTTTGTTGGGCGAATGCGACAATTTGTCACATTTTTGATTACTAATGTGACTGCTAGTATTAGATCGTGGTTTCTGATGCTTAAGGAACCGGCAAGACGGTAGCAGGCCGACGATCAGATGCTATCTGTAGCTGTGCGCTATAGCCTCCTCATTAAGGCAGAAGACTAGCTCTTCTGCCTTTTTTATTTCCCGATGGATTATTTCCTTTCAACACGCGAATCCTTGGATTGCGCGACAATTTGTCACATTTCGCGTACAAGTTTCACTGCTAGAATGTTAATCACTCGTTAGGAGCTGCTCCTAGCTGAGACCAGACGCACGTTTAGTGCTCACAATCCTCCTCTTGACGTGCAGGGATCTTTCTCCCTGCACTTTTCTTTTTGCGCGAACGCGCATCGCCCGGGATGCCGGATCAACCACCGCAACGAGGGTTTTTACCCATTGCCTGTGCGTTTCGATACATTTCCAGGGCTTTGGGCATGTTTTGTTTAAGCTCTTGCATGCGAGTAGCATGAGACGGATGAGTCGAAAGAAACTCTATCGGCTGCCCACCGCCCGCTTGTTCCATATTGATCCAGAGATCGATGCTTTGTTGCGGGTTGAAGCCTGCTTTGGCCATCAGTTCCAATCCGAGCAAATCGGCCTCGCTTTCCTGTAGACGACTATACGGCATAAGAACACCGTATTGGGCGCCTAAGCCCAATACCCCCATCATCACTTGGCCCGTCTGAGTAGTCGGATTGGTTATCGCTTGGATGACATTCAGCCCTTGTTGCACGGCCACCTGCTGGGAAGCTCGCTCATTCGAATGCCGAGAAAGCACGTGCGCGACTTCATGCGCAATGACTGTCGCGAGCTGATCCTGATTCCGGGCGACCCGAAGTATGCCGGTATGTACACCGATTTTCCCGCCGGGCAGTGCAAATGCGTTGGGCGATTCGTCTTGAAACACCGTGACTTCCCATTCCCCCCCTACCTCCTTAACAATCGGCCCGGCTACACACACAACGTATTGATTCGTTTGCGGACTTTGATCGATGGGCAATTTTTGTTTCATGTTGACAAAGGCCTGTGCCCCCATGGCCGCCATTTGGTCCTCTGGCATTATCATGAACTGGGTGCGCCCCAAAGGTGAGGTCGCACAAGCTGAAAGGCCCAATGTGAAAAATGCAATCAACAGAATTCTTTTCATGGAAACTCTTAATATTGTGAGACGCCCGATAATAGCCAAAGGAGTTAAGTGCTATCAATCGGTGTCGGTGTGTACGCTCGCGCCAAATTCAGTAGGGCAATTTATTCCGGTACCGCCTAAACCGCAGTATCCGCCGGGATTCTTGGCCAGATATTGCTGGTGATAGGGTTCCGCATAGAAAAATTCGGGAGCCTCGCGGATTTCGGTGGTGATTCGCCCATATCCTTTTTGGCTCAAGGCTGCTTGATAAGCATCGCGGGCAACGATAGCCAGTTCTTTCTGGCGCGGCGTATAGGTGAAAATGACCGAGCGGTATTGCGTCCCGATGTCCTTGCCCTGGCGCATGCCTTGTGTAGGGTTGTGGGACTCCCAAAATAGTTTCAGCAAATCTTGGTAATGGATCTTATTAGGATCGTAGACTACGCGTACGACCTCGGCGTGACCGGTCATCCCGCTACATACTTCTTCGTAAGTGGGATTAGGCGTAGCTCCGCCAGCGTAGCCGACTGCCGTTACGTAAACGCCGGGCGTCTGCCAGAATTTCCGCTCCGCACCCCAAAAGCAGCCAAGACCGAAAATCGCAATTTCCGATCCTTCCGGATATGGCGGCTCCATCCGATGTCCATTTACAAAATGCAACTCCGGAACCGGCATCTTTTCCACTCGGCCGGGAAGAGCGGAATCGTCATCAGGCAGCAAAAGCTTTTTCGTAAACATGGAATTTACTCTTCGGTGATCTGTCAATCAGAAGCCGCATGAATATCGCTAGCAGAACCTTGTAGACTAGCAGTTTCTGCCTATTAAAAGGCAAAGTGACATTCCTTAAAACTTTTTGGTTAGACGATGAGTGAATTCGACAGTTTCCAAAGGTTCTTGTTTGAAGATCTCGGGATACGAGGCGAACTCGTACGGCTCGACGCGAGTTGGCAAGCCGTGCTCGAACGCCATCCTTACCCTCCTGCCGTATCGAGCCAGTTGGGACAAGCACTTGCTGCCGTGCTATTGCTATCCGCCACCATCAAGTTCAAGGGGTCTTTGATTCTTCAGGCTCAAGGCCACGGACCGCTGAATACTTTAGTGGCGCAGGCAACGCACCAGAGAACTATTCGCGGACTCGCACACTGGCGCGGCGAAGTAACGGGAGAAACGCTGTCCGACATCTACGGTCCGGGGCACTTGGTGTTGACGGTCCAGAACGAGGATTCCGAACCGTACCAGGGTATCGTCGCTCTCGAGGGAGACGATCTGGCCGGCGCTATCGAAACGTATTTTTCACGCTCGGAACAACTGGCGACCCGACTTTGGTTAGCGGCCGACGAACAGCGCGCAGCAGGGTTGCTCATCCAGGAACTGCCTGCCAAACAACGCGATCGCGACGATTGGACGCGCGTCGAATACTTGGCGGATACGGTTACCGAGGGGGAGTTGCTGAATTTACCCAGTCAAGAACTGTTGTATCGCCTCTTTAATGAAGAATCGGTACGGCTTTTCGACTCGGAACCGATCTCCTTCCGCTGTGGATGCTCGCGGGAGCGCATCGAATCCGTCCTGCTCACCTTGGGGAATCACGAGGTGGAATCGATTTTGGAGCAAGAGGATTCAGTCGAGGTTGGCTGCGAATTCTGCAACCGCCGTTATCATTTCGATCGCGTCGATATCGGCGGCTTATTTACCAATGAAATAAGACTCCCGTCTTCCTCGACTCGACAATGATCGGCCTGACACCTTTATTCGAATTTCCGGGCGGATAGACAAAAGGAGCGCTACCCCCGAGGAGAGTAGCGCCCCTTTTGGTAAAAAGCAGTGGCGGGTTACAGCCAGTAGACGAAAATGAAGAGGCCCAACCACACCACGTCGACAAAGTGCCAATACCAGGCGGCCGCTTCAAACGCGAAATGGTGTTCCGGGTTGAAGTGTCCGCGTATGCTCCGGAGCAAGACGACCGTAAGAATGATGGCACCGATGGTCACGTGCAAACCGTGGAACCCGGTCAGCATGAAGAACGTCGAGCCGTAGATTCCAGAGCCCAAGGTCAGCCCCATTTCGGTGTAGGCCTCGTGGTACTCGACCCCCTGCAGAATCACGAACAGAAAACCTAGGGCAACCGTAGCAATCAGACCTTTGATCAATTGTCCGCGATTATTCGCCAGCAATCCCCAGTGCGCCCAGGTAACGGTTCCGCCACTGCTCAACAGGATCAGAGTATTCAGAGCCGGAACACCCCATGCGCCCATGGGTTCGAACTCGCCGCCCACCTGTCCCGGTCCGTTGGTCGGCCACATCGCCTGAAATCCCTGCCACAAGTCTCCAGTCGCTCCGGCAGAGAAATTACCTTCTCCGCCCAGCCACGGCACCGAGTAGATACGTGCGTAAAAGAGCGCGCCGAAGAATGCGGCAAAGAAGAATACTTCCGAGGTAATGAACCAAATCATCCCCATTCGAAACGAACCGTCCACCTGCTGGTTATACAACCCGGCGACGCTTTCCTTTATCACCGAGCCAAACCATCCGGCCATCATGAAGATCACGATGCCCGCTCCCAGCACCATTAAGGTTCCACCGATGCTCGATCCGTTAAGGTAATTAGCAAATCCCACGAGCAAAGTCGTCAGGCCGATCGATCCCACGATGGGCCAGTTCGCTTTGTGCGGTAGATAGTACGCGTCTTTCGTAGCCATTACATTCCCCTGCTTTTGAAATTGTTGATCTTTCTCTCGTCAGTTCTGGTTCTTGTCGGTGATATCGAAGAACGTGTAGGAAAGGGTCATATCCTTCACGTTTTCCGGAATGGACGGATCAATCACGAATCGAACCGGCATTTCGCGCAATTTGTGCGGTTCGAATTCTTGCTCGGAAAAACAAAAGCACTCGGTCTTGTTCAGGTATTCCGTGGCCACGCCGGGAGCTACGCTGGGAATGGCACGCCCGACCATTTTGTTATCGGTCGTATTTTCGGCATAGAACTTGACCGTGTAATACTGCCCCGGATGTATCTTCATCTTGTTTTTTTCCGCACGGAAAGCGAGCGGCATGTTCTCATTGACCGAGGTGATGAATTCGATCGTCAGTTCCCGCGATTGATCGACTACATAAGCGGCGTCCGCGACCGCCTCCGTTTTCACTTTTCCATTCAGTCCCGTAACCTCGCAGAACACGTTGTACAGCGGAACCATGGCGAAGCCGAAACCGAACATTCCGACAGCCACTAAGACGATTGACCAAATCAATCGCTTATTGACTTTTCTGCTTTCTGAATCGTTCACTGACCGGATGACGTAGTAATTAATTTAAGGATCGCACCGATGTAGAGCATCAGCGCGATAATCGCGATGACGACCGCCAACAGTACGTTCTTTTTTCGAATATCCATAGCGTTAAACCACAGTCCCCGCCCTAGAGGCGGGGACCGCTTCGTTTCCTATTTGATCTCGGGTGCCGTCGTCCAAGTGTGGTAGGGCGGCGGAGACGGCAAAGTCCATTCCAGACCGTGCTCGTGCGCGCCTTCCCAAACTTCGTCGGTCGCTTTCTCGCCGCCGCGGATGGCCTTGATGATCACGTAAACGAAAATCAGTTGCGAGAAACCGAAAACGAAGGCACCGACACTCGACCAAGCATTGAATTCCGCAAACTGGGTCGCGTAATCCGGAATCCGGCGCGGCATGCCGGCCAGTCCCAAAAAGTGCTGCGGGAAGAACAACAGATTGACCGAGATGGTCGACAGCCAGAAATGTAGCTTGCCCAAACGCTCGTCATACATGTGGCCGGTCCACTTGGGCAGCCAGTAATAGGTCGCCGCGAAGAGCGCGAATACCGCACCGGGCACCAACACATAGTGGAAGTGGGCGACGATGAAGTAAGTGTCATGGTACTGGAGGTCGGCAGGCGAAATAGCCATCATCAGCCCAGTGAAGCCTCCCATCGTGAACAGGACCACGAAAGCGATGGCGAATAGCATCGGCGTTTCGAAGGTCATCGCGCCTTTCCACATCGTGGAGACCCAGTTGAACACCTTCACCCCGGTGGGCACGGCGATCAACATCGTGGCGTAGGTGAAATACAGCTCCCCGGCAAGCGGCATGCCGACGGTATACTGGTGATGCGCCCAGACGACGAAAGACAGGAGCCCGATCGAAGCCGTGGCATAAACCATCGAGCTGTAACCGAACAGCGGCTTGCGCGCAAACGTCGGGATAATCATGGAAATCACCCCGAACGAGGGCAGAATCATGATGTAAACCTCGGGATGCCCGAAGAACCAGAACAAGTGCTGATAAAGCACTGGGTCGCCGCCACCGGCTGCATTAAAGAAGCTCGTGCCGAAGAACTTGTCGGTCAGGAGCATGGTCACCGCGCCTGCGAACACCGGCATGACGGCGATCAAGAGGAATGCGGTGATGACCCAGGTCCACACGAACAACGGCATCTTCATCAGCGTCATGCCGGGCGCGCGCATATTGAACACGGTGACGATGATGTTGATCGCCGCCATGATCGACGAGATACCCAGCAAGTGGACCGAAAAGATGGCAAACGGCAGATGCGCGCCGCCTTGGAGAACCAGAGGCGGATAGAGCGTCCACCCGGCTGCCGGCGCACCGCCCTCCATGAACAGCGTGCTCGCGAGGAGCAGCAAGGCGAAAGGCAGAAGCCAGAAACTCCAGTTGTTCAACCGGGGCAAAGCCATATCCGGCGAACCGATCATGATCGGGATCATCCAGTTTGCCAAGCCTGCAAAAGCCGGCATGACCGCGCCAAACACCATGACCAGGGCGTGCAATGTGGTCATTTGGTTAAAGAACATCGGATCCACGAACTGCATGCCGGGTGCGAACAGCTCGGCACGAATGACCAGTGCCATAGCGCCTCCGACCAGGAACATGATCAGGGCGGTGGTCATGTATAGGGTTCCGATGTCCTTATGGTTGGTAGTGAACACCCATCTCATGATCCCTTTGGCGGGGCCATGGTCATGATGCTCATCATGAGTTGCCACTGCTGATGACATAGCACTTCACCTCATCTACTGTTAATCGATTAATGTTGCGACTTGATTTCGGACGGCTGAACCATGTCGCCCTTGTTATTGCCGAAGGCGTTCCGCTGATAAGTCACTACGGCGGCGACTTCCACCGGATTGAGCGAATCGTCGAATGCAGGCATCATGTCTCCCTTGCCTTTCAGTACGACGTTAAGGTGTTCATCCATCGAGCCGGTCGCAACCGGACTGTCCTTGATCGCCGGGAAAGTTCCCGGGATGCCTTCGCCATTGGCCTGATGGCAACCCGCGCAACTGGAGTTATAAACCTCCTTCCCTTTCGCCATCAGCTCATCCATGGTGAAAGCCTTGGTCGCTTCGGCCTTGACTACTTCAGCCTTAGTCTTCTGCTCGGCAACCCATTGTTTATATTCCTCGTTGGTCTTGGCGATTACGACAATAGGCATGAAGCCATGATCGCGGCCGCAAAGTTCCGCGCACTGCCCGCGGTAAATGCCCGGTTTCTCGATCTTCGCCCAAGCGTCGGTCACGAAGCCTGGAATGGTATCTTTCTTCCAGCCGAGGTCAGGTACCCACCAGGAGTGGATCACGTCGGCGCCCGTGAACAGAAACCGTATCTTTTTGTTGACCGGGACCACCAAAGGATTATCGACGTTCAGCAGATAATTAGGGATTGAGGCGGGATCGATATTGGCACCCAATTGGCGGGCTTCATTGCTTTTGGCATCCAAGGTACTGAAGAAATCGATGCCTTCGTCGAGATATTCATAGCGCCACTTCCACTGATAGCCGGTGACCTTGACGGTCATGTCCGCTCCACTGGTGTCATAAGCCTTGACCATCACGCTGGTTGCCGGGATAGCCATGCCCAAAAGAATGAGGAAAGGAATAACCGTCCAAACGATTTCGAGTTTTGTATTTTCGTGAAACTGCGCCGGCACCACTCCTTTGGATTTCCGGTGATGCATGATCGAGTAAATCATGAGGCCGTACACGCCTACGCCGATCACTACGCAAATCCACAGAATCAACATGTGTAAATCGTGGATATCGCGGCTGACCTCGGTGACGCCCGGCGTCATGTTAAGTGCATAGTCGGCGTGCGCTTCCCCCCATAACACTAACCCCAACCCAGCAAGCAGTCGTCTTATCTTATTCACGGAGCCCTCTCCTCAGTCTATAGAAATGCTTTGTGTCTAATCATTTGCTATCAAACAAAATCTTTCGCAATTCGCTCGCGAGCGCCGCGCGCTCGGGCTCGGCCAAAAATCGGCCGATTTCAATTTCCTTTCCATGGGAGCGAAACGACAAACGGCTTGGGTACCCTTTTATCGGCGATTCAGTCCAATCGAGCGCAACCCATGCGCGCTGAAATCGGTAGATCTGCTCCGGTGTGCCATAACCTCGCTCCAACTGAACCAAGGTCTCCGTGACCGTAATGACTTCGCGAATCCTACAGTTTCTCAGACCAAGCCTGAAGCAATAGGCCAATAGAACCCATTCCGCCCCGGAAAATGGCAACACGAGCCACGCACCCATCGATGCAAAGCTCCCTGCGATAACCGCCATCACCAAGGCGATTCCGAGCATCAGAAACGATGCTTGACGACCGTTTAGGGACGCATTCGGCGTCAGTACGAATCGTTGGCTGCCAGGCCTAGCATCCCGTTCTGACTCGATCATTCGAACTTCCGACCTCGGCACGATTCATGAGTCGGACACCAACTCGAGTCCGGGCTCAAACAGAACCAAAAACACCTGAGAAAACCGGCCTGCAGCTAGCGCAGCTTAAGCCGCGAGACTGTAACTTATGAATACAGCGCATGCAAGATTTTATCCTTTACCACAGTAGGGAAAATATCCCGCGCAACAAACTCTTTCTCACTATTAAACGGCACGACGGCCAGCAACGGCCAATCGAGCGAATGATCCAAGGTCTCGATATTTTCGGTAGACAATAAAAAATCCGGTTCGATTTGGTTGGCAATCCAGCCTATACAATTCGCGCCGGCATTTTCGATCGCACACTGGGTCAGCAAAGCATGATTCAAACAACCGAGACGCAACCCCACCACAAGCAACACAGGGAGGCCAAGCACCCCGACTAGATCGGCCACCCGCTGCCGCTCGTTCAAAGGCACCTCCCAGCCGCCGACACCTTCCACCACCACGTAGTCGGCGGACCCGGCCAATTCCTCGTAGACCTGCAGAATACGCTGAAAGTCGATTTCTCGGCCCGCCTTCTTGGCGGCGATATGGGGCGAAACCGGGAGTTCGAAAACGAATGGATTGACCTGATTGTAGTCCAGCCGAATCGACGCATTCGCCTGAAGCGACAAGGCATCCTCGTTGACCAACCGGCCATCCTGCCAAAATGCTCCGGTCGCCACCGGCTTCATGGCCGCCACTTTCAGTCCCGTGTCCTGTAACAGCCGCATCAACCCCAAGCTTATGATTGTCTTGCCGACACCGGTGTCGGTACCCGTCACGAAGATACCGCGCGCCTTCAACGACATTTCGCGGGACCTCTGGCACACCCATAAACGACCTCGAAGGTGGCCTCCAGACCACTGCCGCCCGATTGCCGTTCATAGGCCGCGATCATGCGCCGCAACGCGCCCTTGCCGGTTAAATGGCGCGGTCTGTCTAGCGTTACATTATGAGCGCCAAGGCCCTTCAATTCTCGCATCAAGTCATAAACCGAGCCGTACTCCAGCCTATGGACCTCGGCGGCGACATCGATTTCCTGGAATCCCGCCTCTCGCAGGGCCGACCTCACCGCCGCAGAATCACCGAACCGATTGACGTGGGAGTAATCGTCGACCGATGCCCATGCGGACCGAAGCTCCTTCAGCGTCTCGGCACCAAACGTGCTGAAAAGAGCGACGCCGCCCGGCCTCAAGACGCGCCCGATTTCGCGAAATACGGAGTCGAGGCCGGAACACCATTGAATCGCCACATTGGAAAAAACCAGGTCGATCGAACGGTCCCGAAAGGGCATTGCCTCGGCATCGCCGCATACCAACCGTCCGGCCCCCGACTCGCCATACCGCGACTTGGCGAAACGCAGCATGCCTTCAGCGATATCCAAAGCCACGAGATCCGCTTTTGGATACAGCTCAATCAGCCGTGTCGCCAAATACCCGGTTCCGGAACCAGCATCCACGATTCTCTCCGAACCGAGGCTCATACCTGCCAAACGGGACAGCAACTTCTCGCCTACCCTGCGCTGCAATTCAGCAAGTCCGTCATAACGTTCCGCGGCTGCGCCAAAAGAACGACCGATCAACCGCTTATCGGGACGGCCGTCGGAGCCGCATTCGCTGGTTGGCAAAGATTCAACAGCCATCATGTCTTGCGACGAAATCCGTAATGAACGAGGCGGTCTCCGCGGGATGCGTGAGAAACGGCAGATGGGCCGCCCCATCGATCACATGCAATTCGCTTCGAGGGTTCAGCGCTTGCATCGACGCCCCGGCGGACTTGGGAACCAATCGGTCCCGCGCCCCCAGAATAATCAAGCTGGGAACGATTGATCGACGCAAGACTTCGCGCAAATCGGCCTGCCGCAGCAAATTCAACCCGCTGTGCAGCGCCGCCCCATCGGGGGGATCGCATTCCGCCACTTTCGCCGCCAACTCCTTGACCAGTAGCCTCGCGTTCTCCATGCCGAAGATTTGAAGCCCGAGAAAATGCCGGATCGTGCCTTCATAATCCTCTTCCAAGGCTGAAGCAAACTCCGCGAGCAGCGCGGGATCGACGCCCGGCCAATCGTTTTCCGCTCCGCGGTTCTTCGAGTCGGCCACGAAACGCGCACTTCCGGCCACGACGATGATGCTTTTCGCGCGGGTCGGGTATTGATCCGCAATATGCAGCACGGGCAAAGCTCCCAGCGACCAGCCCAGCCAGTGGGCACGCTCCGGCGCGGTCTCCATCAAGGCATCGGCAAGATGATCGATGGAAAAGTCGGCGATGTTTTCGCTGCGCCCATGCCCCGGAAGGTCGACCAAAGTGACCCGAACCTTGGCGGCCAGCGTCTCTGCAAAATCCCGCCAAATGCCGCTGTGCATTCCCCAGCCATGCACCATCACGAGATCCGGCCCTTGACCGAAAGTTTCCCGGTACAACAGATCTCGCTTTCTCATCCCGAATGACCTGCGGGAAACGGGAGGGCTTCGTTGGTCATACTACGATCCTCACCCCCGTTGCTGCCGAATGTTTCAAGCGGCAGACCGGCCAGCGCCCCCAAAAGCCGGTCCACCTGAGCCTCGGTATGCTCGGCGGTAAATGTGAAACGCAAGCGCGCCGTACCCGCCGGAACGGTCGGCGGCCGAATGGCGGCGGCCAGGAAGCCGGCGGACAGCAAGACCTCGCTCGCTCGCACGGCGCTTTGATTGTCGCCTACCACGATCGGCTGAATCGGGGTATCGGATTCCATGAGACGCAGCCCTATCTGCGCAGCCCCGGTGCGGAAGCGATGTACCAGACCGTTCACTCTGTCCCGCCGCCAGGATTCTTCCCGAATCAGGCGCAGGCTGGCCCGGGTTGCTTCCGCCACGGCTTGAGGCATGGCCGTCGTGTAAATATAGGTACGGCCGCGCTGAATCAGAAACTCGATAAGATCGGCGCTACCGGCGACGAATGCGCCGAAGGTGCCGAATGCCTTTCCGAGAGTGCCGACGAGCACCGGCACATCGTCCGGAGTCAAACCGAATCGAGCCAGGCTGCCGCGCCCGCCGTCGCCCGTTACCCCGAGACCGTGGGCATCGTCGATCATCAGCAAAGCGCTCCGTTGCCGGGCCAACGCCGCCAAAGCGGGAAGCGGAGCGAGATCGCCATCCATGCTGAATACTCCGTCGCTCGCTATGAGACATCGCTTTCCGGCGGAGAGCTCCAGCTCGCGCCCCAGCGCCGCAGGATCGGAATGGGGATAACGCTTGAGCCGGGCGCCCGAAAGCAGCGCAGCGTCGAGCAACGAGGCATGATTGAGGCGATCCTCGAAAACCTCATCGCCGCGCCTCGCTAAAGCCGAAATCACACCGAGATTGGCCATGTAGCCGGTGGAAAACAGCAAGGCGCGTTCCCGGCCGGTAAATTCGGCCAGTTCTTCCTCCAATGCATGATGAGCGCGACCGTGGCCGCAGACCAGATGAGCCGCGCCGGCCCCGACGCCATAGCGCTCGGCTCCCTGCCGGAACGCTGCGACGACGGCCGGATGGTTCGCGAGCCCAAGATAGTCGTTGCTGCAAAAATTGACCACACGCCGTCCGTCGACGGTGACTTCGGCGCCCTGAGGCCCTTCGACGACCTGGCGCCGACGGTAGAGCCCCCGCTTTTCGATCTCGTCGAGCTGACCGCGCAGCCAGTTACGCCACATGTACTTTCAGCAATTCCGAGCTTTCGGAAAACGCTCAAGCGTGATCGACGCATCCGGACATCCGAATCCCGAGGCGCCGGAAAAGCCGCTTATCGTTCTCGACGGTCGGATTTTCCGTCGTCAAAAGCTTTTCGCCGTAGAAAATGGAGTTGGCGCCGGCGAGGAAACACAGCGCTTGGATTTCATCGCTCATATCCGTACGCCCGGCGGACAAACGCACCCGCGATTTCGGCATTAGGATGCGCGCCACGGCGACCGTCCTCACGAAAACGAAAGAATCCAGTCTGGACGCCCCGGCCAAGGGCGTGCCCTCCACCTGAACCAGCATGTTGATGGGCACGCTCTCGGGATGTTTCGGCAGATTCGCCAATTCGAGAAGCAGCCCTGCGCGGTCCCGGTCGCTCTCCCCCATTCCGACGATTCCGCCGCAGCACACGTTGATCCCGGCATCGCGTACGCGCTCCAGCGTATCGAGACGGTCCTGATAGGTGCGGGTTGTAATGATCTTGGAGTAATACTCTTCCGAGGTGTCCAGATTGTGGTTGTAATAGTCGAGCCCGGACTCTTTCAGCCGCTGCGTCTGGCCGTCCGTGAGCATGCCCAGAGTGACGCAGGTTTCCAGTCCCAAAGCTTTCACGCCCTCGATCATCTCGCAAACCCGCTCGACGTCGCGGTCTTTCGGACTGCGCCAGGCCGCCCCCATGCAAAACCGGGTTGCGCCCTGGTCTTTGGCCACGCGCGCCGCGTTCAGCACCTCGTCCAAAGGCATCAAATCTTCGCGCTTCAAATCCGTGTCGTAACGGGCACTCTGCGGACAGTAGGCGCAGTCTTCCGAACAAGCGCCGGTTTTGATGCTCAGGAGACTGCTGACCTGAACCTCGTTCGGATCGAAATGTTGCCGGTGAACGGTTTGCGCCCGATAGACGAGATCGTTGAACGGCAAAGCAAACAATGCCTCGACCTCATCCAATCGCCAGTCGTGACGCAGCGGACTATCCGAAAAATACGCTTGGGCCGCTGCATTCAACTGGAACTCTTCTGCTATTTTCATGGCTACTCCGGGAAAGACTTGAACTATGGCCGGAACCGGCGACTGAACGCTGTCAACTTCAAAAACGGAAAAACGTGAACAAGTGGCCAAACATTATACAGAATTGGCTGTATCCACCCACCTGTTTGTTATGCGGCGATCCGGGCGGCAATGGCATCGATCTTTGCCGGGGCTGCCGGCAATCTTTGCCTTACAACATCATGGCATGCCCGCGCTGCGCCATTCCCATCGAGTCCCCCGTGCCGCAGGTCTGCGGAAGCTGTCAGAAAAAGCCCCCGGTTTTCCACTCGGCATTCGCCGTGTTTCGTTACGAGGAGCCCGTCCGCCACCTGATTCATTCGCTGAAATTCGGCGCCCGTTATCCTTGCGGGCGGCTCTTGGGCATTCTAATGGCGGAAAAACTGGCGGCACTGAAAGAAACGCCCTGCGCCATCATGCCGGTTCCGCTCCATCCTAGCCGGTACCGCCAACGGGGATTCAACCAGGCCATCGAGATCGCACGTACGGTTTCGCGCCGCTTGGACATTCCGCTCGATCTCCACAGCTGCCGCCGCATCTGCGCGACCGCCGCCCAAGCAGAACTTCCCGCCAAACAGCGCCGCAAGAACCTGCGCAACGCCTTCGCGGTTGAAACGCCGATCGAGCATCGGCATGTAGCCGTTTTGGATGATGTCATCACCACCGGTGCAACGGCGAAGGAGCTTGCCGGGGCGTTACGCCGGGCAGGTGTTGCTAGAGTCGATATTTGGGCGTGTGCGCGGGCTTGACCTGAGATTTGAATAATTTTCCTTAAAAAAACAATCTCCTTAGTTTGAAGCACCACAAACATGCTGCGCTTCGCTCTCTTGGATTGAGGTTTTGGCATGAGCCGATACGCTTCCCCAAATTCTTGGTGCTTACAAGGCTTCACCGTTTTGTGGAACACATTATTAAAAGCTCTTGGTTTGTAAACCATGGGAACGATGGGTAGAATTCCGGAGTTATAACATCCGCTTTTGCACTGGCCGATCTGTCATTTTGTTCGAGAAATAATGCAGCCTTGGGTATCCACAACAATCGATTCATCCTTTCCCAAGGAACGTATCGGCTTAGTCGTACTAATCGCCTTTTTCTGCGCGCTCATTCTGATTTCCCGCTTCCAATTCCTTGTCGATTTTCCTCATTTGGCACCCGCTGCCGCAGAATCCGTCGCACAGGAAAGCAATAAGTCCGATCCTCATAAAGATCGCGTACCATCCGCCAAACATCAGACGTGCGCCGACGACGACGACGATCATGACCCCGACCGTTACCTGCTCCCTTTTTACTGTTATCCGTTGTCGCGTCCTCTTGCGAAGATTCTCGCGGCCAGCGAGAACGTAACGACGGGCTGGATTTCCAAACCGACAGTCCCACCTCCGCGCCGACTCTGATTCATCATCTTCTGTTTTGATCGGCGGCAGGCATTGATCGGCCGCCGAAGCGAGCACAGCGGCTCCGATCCGCCGTGTGATCGCGCCTGTTCCAAACTTAGAAGCTTGAGGACATGAATGTTTCTGCACCGACGGCAATCGCTTTGTCTATGGGGATCGCTGGCCTTGGCCATGCTCGGTCCGGCTGTGGCCAGCGAGCCACTGACTCTGAGCCAAATACTTGACCTGACCCTCAAAAACAATCCCGAACTCGTCGCTGCCCGCGCCCAAGTCCAGGGAGCGGAAGGCGATCTGATCACCGCCAAGGCTTATCCCAACCCCGAGATTCAAATGGGAGCCGGAGAATCGGTAGCGCGGGATGCGGGGGTCTTGAGGGGAGCTCTGGGCGGCGTCGATATCGCTCAACCCATCGAACTCCCGTATGTCCGCCGCCCTCGCCGGGAAGCCGGCGAAGCCGGTGTGGAAGCGGCCAGCGCATCCTACCGCGTTGTCAGCCTCAATGTGCTGACCCGGGTCAAGCAGGCGTTCTATAACGTGCTGCGGCAGCAGGAGCTGCTTCGTATGACGGAAGCCAATCGGGAGCTCCTCGAATCCATACGCGATAAGATCAGGTTGCGCGTCGAGGTCGGTGAATCCTCCCGCTACGAACTGGTCAAGGCGGAAGCGGAACTGTTGGGGGCCACCAAAAACCGGGAAAGCGCCGCCTTGCGCGTAGAACAGGCAAAAACCGCCCTGCGCGCCTTTATCGGCGGCGCATTGCCTCCCAAGATAGAAATCGCCGGCGAACTGCCGTCCGAAATTCCTCCCCCCGACCTCGATAAACTCCGGGATAGCGTCTTGCAAAATCACCCGGCCCTAGTTCAGGCGCGCGCGGAAGTCGACCGGGCCAAGTCCCAGCTCGAACTGGAACAGGCCCTGCGCTATCCCCAACCCACCATAAAAGCCGGCGTCTATCGTGAGCCCCACCTGGAGCAATGGCGGGTCGACCTCATCGTGCCGCTTCCTCTGTGGAATCAGCGGCAAGGCCCCATCGCCCGCGCCGCCGCCGACCGGGCGCGGGCGGACGCCCTAGCGAATCAGCAGCAACTGAGCCTCGTATACGAACTGGACACCGCGATTACCGCCTTCCGCATCGCCAGTCAGCAAATCGAGACCTTCGAATCCGGCCTGCTGCGCGAAGCCGAATCGGCACTGAAAGTCGCCGAAGCCGCCTACCGCCTCGGCGAAAGAGGCATTCTCGATTATTTGGATGCCCAGCGCACATTTCAAGCGGTACGCGTCGACTACATCAACGCCTTGTTCGATAAGAACGCCGCGCTGCTCGAAATCGAGCGGCTTCGGGCTCAGGACTATCAGGATCAGCCGTTATGAAAAAACCCATATTTTTTGCGTTGCTTGCACTTGGCGTCTGGCCCGTCTTCGGACAGCAGGAGCTCCAAAATGCGGAGACGACCGCCGAGATTGCCGTCAAGGCGCCCCCATCATTACTTGAACGACTCAAAATCGAACCTGTCACATCGACGGAAATCGGCGAAACCCTTCATTTGCCGGGCCGGGTCACATTGAACGAGCACCGAGTGGCTCGCGTCGGGCCGAGCGTCACCGGCCGGGTGACCAACGTAATGGCCTTCATTGGACAAAACGTGCGCCAAGGTGAGCGCTTGGCGACCATCAACAGCACCGAGCTGAGCATCGCTCAGGCCGCATATTTGAAAGCCAAGACGCAAATGAACCTGCACCGGCTGGCGGTCGACCGGGCGCGCCGGCTGCTGAAAGCCGACGTGATCAGCCGTGCGGAGCTCACCGAGCGGGAAAGCGAATTGACGGAAGTCGAGGTGGAAGTCCGCGCCAGCGCGGACCAACTGGCGGTAATGGGCATGAGCGAGAACGCCATTCAACGCCTGTCGAACAGCGGCCAGATCGATTCGGTGATCCCGGTCACGGCTACGCTGTCGGGAACGGTCATCGAGCGGGAGATTTCCATAGGCCAAATCGTCCAGCCCGCCGATGACTTGTTCACGATCGCCGATCTGTCCGAAGTCTGGGTCGTAGCCGAAGCACCGGAGCAGAAAGCCTATCTGGTCGAAATAGGAGGCCGGGCCGAGGTGCAGATTCCGGCGCTGCCCGGACAGAAAATCACCGGCAAGGTGATCTACGTGGCGGATATCGTCAATCCATCGACTCGCACGGTGACCGTGCGCATGGAGCTTGAAAACCCGGAACGCAAGATCAAACCGGAAATGCTGGCGACCATGGTCATTCATCGGCCCCGAATCACCTCGCTCAATATCCCGGCCAAAGCCGTCGTGAGAACCGGCGACCGGGACTATGTGTTCGTGCATGCGACCGAAGACCAGTTCGTATTGACACCGGTATCCTTGGGCCCGGATCTGGGCGGACTCCGCCGGGTCATCGCGGGATTGACCGAAGGACAGCGGATAGTCGTCGATGGCGCGTTCCATCTGAACAACGAACGTATCCGCAAAGAGCTGGAGTAGGCCATGATCGAAAACTTGATCCGCGCCGCCCTGAAGCAGCGACTGGTAGTCGTCATCATCGCGTTGTGCCTGGTCGCGTTCGGCTTCAACGCCATGCAGAACCTATCCATCGACGCCTTTCCCGACGTGACCAACGTCCAAGTCCAAGTGGCCGCCGAAGTGCCCGGCAGCTCTGCGGAAGAAGTCGAGCGATTCGTGACCGTTCCTTTGGAAATCGCCATGACGGGGCTTCCAGGCCTGGTCGAGATGCGCTCGGTGAACCGCAATGCTCTGTCGCAGATCGTCCTGGTCTTCAACGACGAAACCGATGTCTATTTCGCCCGGCAACTGGTGCTCGAACGGCTGATCGAAGCGGCGGAACGCTTGCCGGAAGGCGTCACGCCCGTTCTCGGACCGGTTTCCTCAGGACTGGGCGAAGTCTACCAATACACCCTGGAGCGGCCCGACGACGGCGAACGCGCCCTGACCGAGGAGGAACTGACCGAGCGCAGGACCATACAGGATTGGGTAGTCCGCCCACTGCTCCGCGGCATCCCCGGCGTCGCCGAAATCAACTCGATCGGCGGCTTGGAGCGTCAGTATCAGGTCCTTCCCAATCCAGACCGCTTGCGCCATTACGGCCTGACGCTAAAAGACGTCTATACGGCACTGGCCCTGAACAACGCCAACAGCGGCGGCGGCAAATTGCCGCAATACGCCGAACAATACCTCATCCGCGGTGTCGGCTTGATTCACGATGTCGAGGATATCGGCAACATCGTCCTCAAGGAAATCGAGGGCACGCCTATCTATATCCACGATGTCAGCGAGGTTCGCATCGGTCATGCGGTACGTTCCGGCGCCGTGATCAAAAACGGCTACACGGAAGCCGTGGGCGGGATCGTTCTGCAGCTACGCGGCGGCAACGCCAAGGAGATCGTCGGCCGGGTCAAGGAACGGATCAACGAAATCAACGAACAAGGGATGCTGCCGGACGGTCTTAAAATCGTGCCGTTCTACGATCGCACCGACCTGGTGGATGCGGCGATCCACACCGTGACCAAGGTACTGATGGAAGGCATTTTCCTGGTGGTGATCGTGCTGTTCCTGTACTTGGGCGACATCCGCTCCAGCCTGATCGTGGTGGCGACGCTGATCATCACGCCGCTGGTTACCTTCATGGCGATGAACCACTACGGAATCTCGGCCAACTTGATGTCCCTCGGCGGGCTCGCCATCGCCATCGGCATCATGGTGGACGGCTCGGTGGTAGTCGTGGAAAACGCCTTTCACCATTTGGGCGAGGCTAAAGAAACCGGCGAAAGCCGCAGCTTGATCGTTCTGCGCGCCGCCGCCGAGGTGGGCACGCCCGTGCTGTTCGGGGTGGGCATCATCTGCCTGGTGTTCCTGCCGCTCATGACGATGACCGGGCTCGAAGGCAAGATGTTCGCGCCGCTCGCCTACACCATCGCCATCGCCCTGTTCATCTCGCTGATCGTGTCGCTCACCCTGTCGCCGGTGCTGTGCTCCTACCTTCTCAAAGGCGGGGCGGATCACGACACGCGCATCATCGCATTCATGAAGCGACCCTACCTCAAGCTGCTGCACTTTGCCCTGGGCAATCCTTTGAAGGTAGTGGCGAGCGCCCTAGCTTTACTGGTCTGCAGCCTCTTGCTGTTTCCGTTCCTGGGAACGTCCTTCATTCCCGAGATGAAAGAAGGCTCCATCGTACCCGGCATCAATCGGGTGCCGAGCATGTCGCTGGACGAGTCGATCCGCCTCGAAAGCGAAGCCATGCGCCTGGCAATGGAAGTGCCCGGGGTGGCTAAAGCCGTTTCACAATTGGGACGGAGCGAAAGCCCGACCGATCCGCAGCCGGAAAACGAATCCACGCCTATCGTGACGCTCAAGCCCCAGGATCAGCTTCCGGACGGCTGGGATCAGAACGATGTCATGGACGCCATCCGCGAAAAGCTCAAGGTGCTGCCGGGCGTGAATATCGTGATGGCGCAGCCGATCTCGGACCGGGTGGACGAAATGGTGACCGGGGTGCGCTCCGATATCGCCATCAAGCTGTTCGGCGACGAACTGGAAGTGCTGAAGCAAAAGGCCGATGAAATCATCAGGGTGCTCAACTCGATCGAAGGCGCCGCCGACATCCGCGTCGAACGCGTGAGCGGCCAGCAGTATCTCACCATCGATATCGACCGCCAGGCCATCGCCCGCCACGGCATCAACGTGGCCGACATCAACGACATCATCGAGACCGCCATCGGCGGCCGCGTCAGTACCGAAATCTACGAGGGCGAGCGGCGGTTTTCGGCGGTAGTCCGGTTTCCTGAAAAATTCAGAAACAATCCGCAGGCCATCGGACAAATACTGCTGAAATCCCCCAATGGCGCCCTGGTGCCGCTGGAAGATTTGGCCATCATCGAGGTCGTGGACGGACCGGCGCAGATCAGCCGCGAAACTGCCCGGCGCCGTCTGGTGATCGGCGCGAACGTCAGGGGCCGCGATTTGGGCGGCTTCGTCGCGGAACTGCAAAAGGCCGTCGCCGAGCAAGTGAAGCTTCCGGAAGGCTATTACGTCACCTGGGGCGGACAATTCGAGAACCTGGAGCGAGCCATGCACCGCCTGATGGTGATTATCCCCATCACCATCGCGGCGATCTTCTTTCTGTTGTTTTTGCTGTTCAACTCCTTACGCTTCGCCGCCCTCATCATTCTGGTGCTGCCGTTCGCGTCGATGGGCGGCATCTTCTCGCTGTTTCTCACCGGGGAGTACCTCTCGGTCCCGGCCTCGGTCGGCTTCATCACCTTGTGGGGCATTGCGGTGCTGAACGGGGTGGTGCTGGTGTCTTATATTCGAGGGCTGAGGGAAGATGGGCTGTGCCAGGCGGACGCTATCGTCGAAGGCTGCAGGCAGCGCTTCCGGCCGGTGATGATGACCGCGACGGTCGCGATGCTCGGCCTGGTGCCCTTCCTGTTCGCCACAGGTCCCGGCTCCGAAGTCCAGCGCCCGCTGGCGATCGTGGTGATCGGCGGATTGATCACCTCGACCCTGCTCACCCTGGTGGTGCTGCCGACCCTGTACCGATGGTTCGAAGAAAAACGCATCGAAGCTTGAAAGAGGAGAGTCCATGAAAGAGATCAAAGCCATCATCCAGCCCCAGCGGCTGAGCAAGCTCAGAAACGCATTCCGCCAGATGCGCGGCTTTCCGGGAATGACTGTGAGCCGGGTGGAAGGTTGCAGCCAGCACGAGGAACCGGAAGTCAGCCACGGCATTCGGGAAGAATTGACCGATTTTTCGCCCAAGGTTCGGGTGGAAATCGTCGCCCCGGACGACAAGGTGGATGAGATCGTCCAAATCATCCGTGAAAACTGCCGCACCGGAAAACGCGGCGACGGGATTCTGTGGATCACGGAGACCGGAAGCTTTGAGCGAATTCGGATCGAGTAGAATCCGGCGACGTTTTCACCCGTTAAGTGAGCCGCCTCCGGTCAGGCCCGGAATTCTACCACCACCGGGGCATGATCGGACGGCCGTTCGAGCTTTCTGGGCTCGACATCGATGCGGCAGCCCAAGCAATCGTCGGCCAGCAGGGCACTGACCAGAATATGATCGATCCGCAGCCCCATGTTGCGACGGAACGCATTGAGACGGTAATCCCACCACGTATAGCTCTTTTCGGCCTGATCGAAGCGCCGGAAAACGTCGATTAACCCTAAATCGAGCAAGGCGCGAAACGCCTCCCGCTCCGGCGTGCTGCAGAGAATCCTCTCGCGCCAGGACTCGGGATCATAGACGTCCCGATCCTCGGGCGCGATGTTGAAATCGCCCAGAACGACCAAGCGCGGGTGACGCTCGAATTCGAGGCGCAGGTAATCGCGCATCTTGGACAGCCAGTCCAGCTTGTAGGCGTACTTGTCCGAACCCACCTCCCCGCCGTTCGGCACGTAAAGATTGACGATCCGGTAGTCGCCGATAGTAACCGCAAGAATGCGCCGCTGAGGATCGTCGAAGCCTGTCGGATCGGTGACCGGATCGCAACAATCGAGCTTGCTGAACACCGCAACGCCGTTATAGGTTTTCTGTCCGCTGTAAACCGAGCGATAGCCGGCCTCGGCCAGTTCCGCGACCGGAAACTCCGGATCGCTCATCTTGGTTTCTTGAACGGCAAGCACATCGGGCTGTTCCCGTCCGAGCCAGTTCAAAACGTGGGGCAGACGTACGCGCAGGGAGTTGACGTTCCAAGTGGCGATTTTCATATCACTCAGCCTTCGCCAAGTCAGCCATTTTTTTCTCCAGATTCTTCAACCGCGTCCACATCTCGTGCAAGCGCGGAAAAACCGCCATGTTTTTCAGATATTGCTGTAACGGCTGGGCGGGCCCGCCGGCGTACATGCCGGGCTGCTTGATGCTGTTGTGGAGCCCGGCGCGGTGGAGCAGCACGACGTCGTCGGCCACGGTAATATGGTCCAGGGTTCCGGTCTGGCCGGAAGCGATGACCCTTTTCCCGAACCGGGTCGACCCGGAAATGCCGGTATGAGCGCAGAGAATGCAGTCTTCGCCGATTTCGACGTTGTGGCCGATATGGCACAGGGCATCGATTACGGCTCCTGAGCGTATGATGGTGGCTCCGTAGGTGGCGCGATCGATATTGGTATTGGCGCCGATCACTACCCGGTCCTCGACGATAACCTTGCCGGTGTGCGGAATGCGGTAATTGCGACGGCGCTCGTCCTGGGCGAACCCGAAACCTTCCGAGCCGATCACGCAGCCGGCCTTCAGGATGACGTTGGCACCGATCTCGCACTCGTAGCCGACGGTGCAGCGCGGATGGATCACCGTCTCCCGCCCGATTTTCGCCTTCTTTTCCACCACCGTATTCGCCATGATCACTACGCCGGGGCCGAGACTGACCTCGGCGCCTAGCACCACGCCGGGACCGATCACCGCATCCTCGGGCACCGCGACGCTCTCGTGAATCACCGCGGAAGGGTGAATCCGGGGCCATTCGACATCCCGCACGTCGCGGTCGCCGTAAGTCTGCTTGAGCAGCGCGATGGCCAGGCGCACATTCGGTGCGATCAGCAGAGACGCCCCGGCATCGCTCAATTCTGCGGCGATCGCCTCGGTAGTCACTACTGCGGCGGGCTTCAGTTCACGGACTTGGGGCAGATATTTCACATGATCTACGAACACCAAGTCCCCGGGCGCGCAATCGTCGACAGGCGCGAGGCGGCGGATGACTTGATCAGGTCCGCGGTGGTCGACGATCAGACCCTGAGTCCTGAAACGCTCAAATACTTCCGAGGCGAGTAAATTCATAGATAAATCCAAGTATTTAAGATTGAACGGGAATAATCCTAGAAACGGCAATCGGGTGAGCCGCAGCTTCACCCAAGCGGCGAAGCGGATAAAAGCCGGAATAGCCGGGACTCATGAAGTTCTTCGAGCCCATCGAAGCGGTCAATTGCCCTTTCTAGGATAATATGAAGCCGGAAAAAGGCGGGCAACCCCTTTCGTGGTATCGCAATGCACTTAAGTTAAGCCGTCATTCCCTGCCGGGGTGATCTTAGTCATCTTCACTAACCGGCATCGCGTGGTATCGGCCGCCTGCGCCGAACCCAGTCGAGGTCACGGCTCAAGTGGGACGAGTACGTTTCTCCGCCGATCCGATATCGCGTCGCCCGGATTGCCGGGCAACGCCGCTTTTCATCCTTCGCCGATAAAAGACCTATGGCACGGCCATAGAGGGTCCGGCATGCAACGACTCTTACCGCACTTGGTCAAATCAATGAAAAAACTCGGACCAACTGTCGCCGAGCAAGCCGAAAACGGCTGGGATTTCGCCCAAGGATATCGGCAAACCGATTGTTATTGGCGATTTAGTGTAATATTCCCTTCGATTTCTGCTGAGAAATTAAATATTTCGGTTCCGATCCGGCACTTTTAGATCTTTTTAGGTCTAAGGCGCTTTGCTTTATGCGAGAAAAGACTTTGGCCATTGCACCGCAACAGCTAAATCCGCCGGCAACCTACGCGGAATCCATTGAGGAACACCCGTACGAGCGTTTTGCCGATGAACTCGTCAGGCGCGGGAAGGTGCGCGAGGCGGAGATCCACCGCGCAAAACGCTTGGCGGCGCAAGCCGACGAGCAGAAGCTGCCCGCGCTTCTGGCCAGGCTCGGCATCGTGTCCGAGCGCGATACCGCGGAAATATTGGCCGAGGTCGGGTCATTGCCCCTGGTGTCGCCCGCGGACTATCCCGATACCTCGCCGCTTCCCGATACCGTAGCCATCCGTTTTCTCAAGGAAAATCACGTAGTCGGCATAGCCGCCCAAGATAATGAATTCATCGTTGCGGTGGCGGATCCGTTCGATCGCGATCTATTGGCCGCCCTCGCCCTGGCCTGCGAAAAACCCGTGCGGCCGTATGTGGGACTGCCGTCCGAAATCGACCGAGCGCTCGAACAGCAACTCGGTTCCGGAAAGACCCTGATGGGCCAGATTGTCGAGGACCTCGGCAGCGACGAGGAAATCGACGAGGCCGATGTGGAGCACCTCAAGGACCTGGCCTCCGAAGCGCCGGTAATCCGCATGGTCAATCTGATCATGCAGCGGGCGGTGGAGTCGCGCGCCTCCGATATTCACGTCGAACCGTTCGAACAGCGGCTCAAGGTCCGCTTCCGGGTCGACGGCGTGCTGCGCGAGGTGGAAGCTCCGCCGGTCAGATCCACCGCGGCCGTAATTTCGCGCATCAAGATCATGGCCAAGCTCAACATCGCCGAGCGCCGCCTGCCCCAGGACGGACGCATCAAGCTCCAGGTGCAGGGCAAGGAGCTGGATTTGCGCGTCTCCACCGTACCGACCATGTACGGCGAAAGCGTCGTCATTCGTCTCCTGCACAAGGAAAGCATCGTCTTCGATTTTTCGTCCCTCGGCTTCGAGGGAGCCATGCTCGAGCGATTCCTGAACGTGCTGGCGCTTCCCCACGGCATCATCCTGATAACGGGCCCCACCGGCAGCGGCAAAAGCACCACGCTGTACACGGCGCTGCACAAGCTCAATACGCCCGAGCGCAAGATCATCACGGTCGAAGATCCGGTGGAGTATCAACTGGAGGGCGTCAACCAAATCCAGACCAAGCCCCAGATCGGACTGACTTTCGCCAACGCCCTGCGCTCGATCGTCCGGCAAGACCCGGATGTCATCATGATCGGCGAAATGCGCGATTTGGAAACGGCTCGCATCGCCGTGCAATCGGCGCTTACCGGCCATTTGGTGTTGTCGACGCTGCATACCAACGACGCCGCGGGCGGCGTAACCCGCCTCATGGACATGGGCTTGGAGGACTATCTCATCACCTCCACCGTGAACGGCATCCTGGGTCAACGCCTGGTGCGCCGCCTCTGCCCGAATTGTCGCGAGCCCTATCCCGCCATGGCCGAGATGGTGGAAGAAATGAGGCTGGCGAGGTTCGCCGATGGTCCGGTGGTCCTGCATCACCCCAAAGGCTGCGAGCAGTGCGACGGAACCGGCTATCGCGGACGCCTTGCAATCCAGGAATTCTTGGTCATGAGCGACGGTATCCGCCGTCTGGTGATGAGCCATGCCCAGTCGCGGCAGATCGAGGAACTTGCCCTGCAGGAGGGTATGTACACCATGTACGAAGACGGCTTGCGCAAGGCCGTCATGGGCCTGACCACGATCGAGGAAGTTCTGCGCGTCACTTCGGATAGCTGAGGATTATGGCTCTTTACGTCTACAAGGCCGTGGATCGGGATGGAGAAACGGTGGAAGCGGAGCGCGAAGCCGCCGACGAAGCCACCTTGATCCTGGCCCTGCAAAACGAAGGATTCTTGCCGATTCGGGTAGCGCCGGCGAAATCGCGGCCGTTCGCCTGGTTGAGCCTCAAGCGCAGCAAGAACCGGATTTCCCAGAAACAGATCGCCTTGTTCACGCGCGAACTGCTGACCCTGCTGCACGCCGGGCTGCCGCTCGATCGTGCGCTGACCGTGCTGCTCGAACTGACCGCGAACGAACCGGCTTTGAACGGTCTGATCGCCAAAGTGCTGGATTCGGTCAAGGGCGGCGCGCAGCTGTCCGACGCTCTGGAAGCACAGGGCGGCGTTTTCTCGCGGTTCTATATCAATTTGATCCGTGCCGGCGAAGCGGGCGGCGCGCTGGAACTGGTGTTGGAGCGCTTGTCGGATTATCTGGAACGATCCAAGGAGCTCCGCGATACGGTCACCACCGCGCTGATTTATCCCGCCATCCTGGTCACCATGGCGGTTTTGTCGTTGTTGCTCCTGTTGACCTTCGTGGTTCCGCAGTTCACCGAAATGTTCGAATCCGCCGGCAAGGAACTTCCGGTGCCGACTCAAATCGTAATCGGCGTGGCAGAGGGACTGCAATCCTACTGGTGGGTGCTTCTGATGCTGATCGCGGGCATCGCCAGCTATTTTCGGTATCAGTTCGCGGACCAGGAGCGTCGCCAGGTGTGGGATGCCCGGTTGTTGAACCTGCCTTTGGTAGGAGACCTGATCCGCAAACTGGAAGTCGCCAGTTTCAGCCGCACTTTGGCGACCTTGCTCGCCAACGGTGTCTCCATGCTGGCGGCCCTGACCATCGTCAGGGAGACGCTCGGAAATCGAGTGATCGTCGACGGAGTCGGAGTAGCCGTGGAAAGCCTCAAAAGAGGCGGAAGCCTGTCGGCGCCCCTGATCGAGAGCGGTCTGTTTCCGACCTTGGCCATGCAGATGATCAAGCTGGGCGAGGAATCCGGCCATTTGGCCGAGATGCTGGAACGGGTCGCGGTCACTTACGACAAGGAGATCAAGATTTCCGTACAGCGTATGCTGGCTCTGCTGGAACCCGTGTTAATCGTTGGCCTAGGTCTCATGATCGCCGGAATCATCATCTCGATTTTGATGGCGATCCTGAGCGTCAATGACCTCGCTTTTTAACACGGTTTTTATACCATCCACCCGTTTACCTGATTCCGTTTTACTTATGATTCGTACTCTTATGCAAAAACATCGACATCATCATGGCCGCGCTCAGCGCGGTTTTACCCTGATCGAACTCTTGGTCGTACTGGCCATCATCGGCATGCTGGCCGGCTTGGTCGGGCCTCAGGTCGTCAAGCACCTGGGAGAATCCAAGACCAAAACCGCCAAGCTGCAAATCGAGGAACTCTCTTCCGCGCTCGACATGTACCGGTTGGATGTGGGCCGCTACCCGGCCACCGACGAGGGACTCGCAGCGCTCATCGAGCAACCGAGCAACGCCAAAATCTGGAACGGCCCTTACCTCCGCAAGAAAAGGGTCCCGGTCGATCCCTGGAACAATCCTTATCATTACGCTTCGCCCGGCCAGCACGGAAAATTCGATCTTTTCACCCTGGGGGCCGACAACGCCGAGGGCGGCGAAGGCGAGGACCAGGATATCGTAAGCTGGGAATAGAAAGGCGTGTTCTTCGAATGCCTCGGGCTTGAAAAAAAGACGCTGCAGCAGGCGAGAAATCCATTTGCGCACCGAAAACTCGATAGCCTGAGGTACCCCGTTCGCGCGGTCAAACACAAGGTTCGGCGTCCGCACGCAAGGTTCCGAGCCGAAGCCCGCGGCCCCTCACGGTCGGGCGGATTCACGTTGCTGGAGATGCTGTTGGCGCTGGCTATAGCCGCCGCACTGACGGCGGTGGCGGTACCGAACGTCACGCCGCTTCTGAACCGCGCCCAGCTGACGGCTGCCACGCGGGATATCGCGTCCGGCCTGCGCTATGCACGCGGACAGGCGCTCAGCGGAGCGCGCGAGGCAACATTCGAGCTCGACGTGAACCGCAAAGCCTACCGGGTCAGCGGTCGCCGAAAACATTTTTCACTGCCCGACAGCGTCCGCCTCAGTCTTTACACCGCCGAGAGGGAAGCCGGAGACGAAGGAATCGGCAATATCCGTTTCTTCCCGGACGGCTCCTCGACCGGCGGGCGGGTGACCTTGGAGGCGGCCGGGAAAAAGCGCCTGGTGGACGTGAATTGGCTCACCGGGGAGGTCGTAATCCGTGAAGACTAAACAACGCGGATTCTCCTTGCTCGAAATCCTGGTCGCTTTCGCCATCCTGGCTCTGGCTTTGGGCGTGCTGCTCCGTATTTTCGGCGGCGCCGGACGAATCTCGGGACTCGCCGACAAGTACGCTCGCGCGGTCGTGATCTCCGAATCGCTGCTTGCGGCTGCCGACTTGGAGACCCCTTTGCAGCCGGGCGAAACGAGCGGCGAAATCGACGCGATTTTTCGTTGGACTATGCGCGTAACCCCCTATCAAGGGGAGGAACAGATCCCGTTTGCCGAGAACTTGCCTGTCGCGCCCTATCAGGTGGATCTCATCATAGAATGGGAGGAAGGCGATGAACCCCGCTTCTTCGAGCTTACGACACTCAGGCTGCTGCCTAACAAAGCAGCAGGAATCAGCAGTTTTTGATGATGACCGCGCATAAGCACCGGACCAGCGCCGGCTTCACTCTGATCGAGGTACTCATCGCCACGACTCTGCTCGGCGTCATGATGCTTTTGTTATTCGGCAGTTTGCGTATCGGGGTAACCAGTTGGGACAGCGGCGAGGACAAAATGGCGCGGGCAAGCCGGCTTTTCCTCGTGGAGAATTTTTTGCGCAACCACATCGGAAGCGCTTTGCCTCTGGTCGAGATGGAAGAGTCCGAAGGCGTCGCCATTTCCTTGAGAGGCGGAGAGGATTGGCTCGAATATGTTTCGACAATGCCGCCGCAGGTCAAGGCCGGCGGTCTATATCGATTCAGATTGTATGTCGCTAGGGACGGGCAACATAACGATCTGAAGGTCGCCATGCGGCCGTACGTCTCGAACCCGAATTCGCGCGAAGCCACCGTAGCGGCCGAGCCGATCGAAGATGTATTGCTGCTGGAAAATCTGGGTCAAATCAAATTTTCCTACCTGCCGGAAAATCTTCAGACCGCTCAAACAAGCAATTCGACTTGGCTGCCGGAATGGCAGCAGTCTCAGTTGCCGATGCTGATTCAAGTGCAAATCGAACCGGAGCACGAAGAACCCTGGCCTCCTTTAGTGATCGCGCTGCGAACTCACCGATAATGCCTATGGCGTTTCACGCACGAACGGGACAGCAAGGCGTAGCCCTGATTTTGGTGCTCTGGATACTGGCTTTGATGACCATCATGGCGGGCAGTTTCGCGCTGTCGACCCAGCGGGAAACCTCATTGGTGACCAATTCCCGGGAACGCGCCAAGGCGGTTGCCTTATCCGACGGCGGCATACATTACGCCATGTTCATGCTGAGTTTGCCGAATGCGGCGCAGCGATGGCGCGCGGACGGCACTCCTTATCGACTGGCATTGGGCGGCGTTCCCATCGAAGTACGCATTTACGACGAGGCAGGAAAAATCGATCTCAACGCCGCCCGAGAATCGACACTACGGACTATATTGACCAAAGTGACCCAAGACGAAGATCAGGCGGTAAAATTGGCCGATGCCATTTTCGACTGGCGCGACAGCGATGACCTAAAGCGTCTCAGTGGGGCCGAGTCCGCCGAATACCGCGCCGCCGGGCTGGATCAGATGCCGCAAAACCGTAATTTTCTCGTACTGGAAGAACTCCGCGGCGTTTTGGGAATTACACCGTCGCTATACCAAAAATTGGAGCCCTTTTTCACAGTCTACAATAACGTCGATGGCGTCAACCCGGCAAAGGCCTCGATAACTGTTTTACTGGCCCTGACCGACGGAAACAGCCAGGCGGTGGACAGCTTTCTCGCCGCCCGTGAGAGCGGAACCGGGAATACACCACCTCCTCCGCTTCCCGCCATTCCCGGAATTCGGTTCCACTCGACCGGGGATTCGGTTTACACGATTCTCGCCCGCCCGATATCGCGAAACCATTCCGATCCGCCGGCTATGGCCGTCATCCGACGGGAAGCGAGACGCCCTGGGGGAAGCCCTTTCGTTTTCCTGAGATGGAAACCGCAGACAGTCGGCGTAGCGCTCGACCAATAGCACACATGCAGTACACATGCTGAAACTCGATACGCCGATCAATCTCGATGCCGCAAGATTCTTCCGCTGGTGGAGCGGCGAATTGTCCTTTCTCGTGCCGGCGAAATTGAGAAAACTTCTCGGTGCATCCAGTGAATATCTGATATTGACCAAGGATGACGATGGCGTGAATGCGGTCTACCACAACGATGAAGAGGACCGCCCGCTCGGCTATTTCAGCTTGGACGAGAGCGGCAGCCAAAAACGGGAACGCCTCATAGAAAGCATGCCGACGCTGGCCGAGGCAAAAACAATCCTGCGCTTGACGCCAGGCCAGTGCTTGCGGAAATCGTTAAAGCTTCCGTTGGCGGCCGAAGAAAACCTGAATCAGGTGGCGGCATTTGAAATGGATCGCCTGACGCCATTCAAGAGCGATCAAGTTTATTACTCGGCGCGCCTGCTGGAGCGGTCGCCGACGAATCGGCAGATCAAGGCGGAACTGGTATTGGCGCCCCGCAACAAATTGGATGCCTTGCTGGAAGAATTGGCGGTTTGGGGATGGCGACCGGACGTCGTCGATGCGGCGGGCGACTCCCCGATCGGGGCGTACGATTTATTGCCCGAGCAGTACCGGCCGCCACGCAATCCTTGGCCATACAGAATCAATTTGGCACTTGCCGCTTTGATCGCATCGCTCTTGATCACGCTGGGAGTTCTGCCGATCTGGACCAATCGATCGATCGCACTGGACCTGGAACAGGAAGTGAAAAAGGCCAGCAAGACCGCCAAGGAAGTCGAATCCTTGCGCCAACAAGTAGAGGATTTGGTGCACCAGACGAGATTTCTTCAGCAGAAGAAGCGTACCGAGCCGGCCATGGTGGACATGCTCAAGGAGCTGACCGACGTCATGCCCGATCAAACCTGGCTCAACGGCTTGCAGTACCGGGATCACCGGCTGGTCGTACAAGGACAGTCACCATCCGCTTCGGCCTTGATCGGGCTGATAGAAGCATCGCCGTTCTTTCAAAATACCAGTTTTGTGTCGCCGGTGACAAAAGACATGGCCAGTGGATTGGAACGTTTTCAAATCGCCAGCGAAGTCGTCAACGGGAGGTTTTCTGAAAAACCGGCTGCAACTGAGTAAACCGCAGCTCCTGGCCCTAGGAATCCTAGTCGGTGCCATCGCCCTGCTTTATGTGGTGGCGATTGCCCCGCTGGTCGATCTTGCCCGGGAGTACGGCGAAACCGTCGACGATTTACGGTTTCGTCTGCAACGCTATCAAAAAGTCGCCGCAGAAAAGGACGAGCTGCTCGCCAAGCTGGAACAGATCAAAGCCGCGGGACAGCAGGACGAGCGCTTTATTGCGCGCGATACTGCGGCCTTGGCTTCCGCCGATTTGCAGTCGATGGTCAAAGAGATCGTAAGCCAAGCCGGCGGCGAGCTGACCAGCACCCAGGTGATCCCCGAGCGGAAGGAAGAAAATTTCACGCGAATCGCCGTCAAGATACGTGTCAACGGCAGCACTGACGTATTGCGGGATGTTCTGCACAGCATCGAGACCTCGAAGCCCATGCTGTTCGTGGAGAACATCAATATCCGGCCGATTCGGATGCCGCGCAATCCGGCGACCAAGCAGTCCCAGCCGGTCGATAAGCTGAGCGTGGACTTTGACGTTATCGGTTACATGCAGGGCAATTAAGCCATGACCAAGTGGGCCCGCGACAATTTACTCAGTTTGATTTTGGCCGGCATTGCAAGTGTGCTGCTCATCGGCGTCGCCGTCGAATCGGCGGTGTTGAAAAACAAGCGATCGATCGCGGCGACACCTTCGGAAAAAGCCGCGAGTCAGGAAGCAACCGAGCCGGTCGACGCCGAAGATTTCGAACTGCCCGACATTCAGGAATACGAAACGATCGTCGAGCGCCCGTTATTCATGGAAGGCCGCCGCCCCGGAGCGGAAGGAGGGGAAACAACGGCTACGGCGACACCGGATATGCCTCTGACCGTGAAGCTGATGGGGATCGCTTTCACTCCGACCGACAAGACTGCCCTCCTGGTAGACGCCAAAGGCAAGTACAAACGCTTGAAGAAAAACGGTTCGATCGAAGGTTGGACATTGGTCGAGTTCGCCCCGGATAAAGTAACGCTGCAACGTGACGACGAACAACGAGAGCTGATGCTGCTCAAACCCAAACCCAAGACTGCACCCGCTCAGGCGACACCAGGACAGCCTCAGCAAGTCCCGCAGCAGCCATCACCTCCGAGGCCGGCGACACGTCCGCCTGCGCCTCCGCCTCCTCCGGCGGTTGAAGAAACAGAGGAAGAACCCGAAGTCATCGAGGAAGAGGAAACGGCTGAGGAAGAAGCCGAAGGCGTAGAGTAGTAACAATATCTTCAGCGATTAGGAATACCGAGTCTCATGAGGGCGTGAAAAATCCACTCATGAGGCTTTTTTGATGCAAAGAGGAAAGCTTCCCGTTCCGGTGTCACCAATGGCTGTAGCCATGATCAGATGGCGGTTCTTTCCTGGAGCGCATCCGGTATGCTCTGCTTCAGCTGCCTTCATGGAGGGCGGAGTCGTTGCAAGTGGTCGACGTGCTGCGTCTTATCCGGGGAGAGAAAGAAACCTTTGCTTTCACTTTTCTGCTCGAAAGATGCCGGAATGGCGATTTTTCGAGATTTTACCGAGTAGTCATTCGTGTTGAATCATGGTGATAAATCGTAGAATGCGGTTCGGGTATTCACCGCATCCTGCAAAACAATGCTTTAGATAGACTGACGACCAGACATCAAAAACGAAAAGAGTCCATGCGCAAAACAACAAATCGATTCATAGTTGCACCGCTGGTGGTTGCCTTGGGGTTCTCCGGATGCGAATACATGGGACCTGCTGCGACAAAGCCTGAATTGCCGGCAAATCTCGCCATCGATACCGAAAAGACCGAAGCGGAGATTACGCCTATCCAAACCGAACCCCTGGAGGCGCAGCCCGTCAGGCCTCCCGAGTACTACCCTGCCACCGGCGGTTTGATCGGCCCCGGAGCGCCTGCCGAAAGGCGGCCCGCTAAAGAGGGAAAATACACGCTTAATTTCGACGATGCCGACTTGGGCGAGGTGGCCAAGGTCATACTGGGCGATATGCTGAGAGTCAATTACGTGCTTAGCCCCAAGGTAGCAGGCAAAGTAAGCCTCCAGACAGCGCGTCCCCTTACCGATGCGGAGCTGATCCCCACGCTGGAAATGCTGCTCAAAATGAACGGCGCAGTACTGATTCGCGACCAAAACCTGTACCGCATCGAACCGGACGCCACGGCGACGATCAACGCTCCCGGTGCCCGGCTCGGCGTACCCAGCCAGGCGCTCCCCTCCGGCTATCAGTTGCGGGTCGTACCATTGCGCTACGTGGGCGTGCAGGAAATGCAAAAGGTCATCGAACCGATGATGCCGCCCAAGTCCATCATCCGCGCCGATGAGACCCGAAATATCCTGGTACTCGCCGGCACCGGAGAGGAATTGGAAGGCGTGCTCGATACGATCCGCCTCTTCGACGTGGATTTCATGCGCGGCATGTCGGTCGGCTTTTATCCGCTTCGAAACGTCGAACCTTCGACGATAGCGCAAGAGCTGGACAAAGTGTTGGGCGACACGGCCAAAGGACCTCTGGCCGGTGTAGTCCGCTTATTGCCCATCGAACGGCTCAACGCCATCTTGGCGGTGACTCCCCAACCGCATTATTTGGACGAAGTGGAAACCTGGGTGGAAAGACTCGACCGCTATAGCACCACGCGAGTGGGTGGAATTCACGTTTATCGGGTGCAGAACGTGGATGCCGTGGAATTGGCCGAAACCCTCAGCGGTATTTTCGGCGAGGGAGTTGCGCAGCGGAGAGCGCCCAGACCTTCTATAAGCCCGGGAATGACAGGTACGGAAATCGGTGCGTTCGGCGCCGGTGCGGCGGGCGGCATTGGCGATCAGGACGGATCTTCGTTCGGTACTACCGGGACATCGCAACCTACCCGTGGCTTCGGCTCCACGACCGGAAGCGATACGATCGGCGGCACAACGACGGGCGGTACTCGCCGAACCGGCGGATTGGGAACAGGCACCGGTATCGGCACGGGCACGGGAATAAGCGGGGTCACCGGCAGGCGAGGCGCCAACGGCACCCGACAAGCACGCCGCTCCGCCGTCGCCGAGTTCGGCGAAATGCGCATCGTTGCCGATCCCTCGAACAATGCCCTGATCATCATCGCCAAAGCCCAGGAATACCAGGAGATCGAGGCAGTCATCAAAGCTTTGGACGTGACTCCTTTGCAGGTTCTGATCGATGCGTCTATCGTCGAGGTGACTCTGGATGACGAGTTACGGTACGGACTCAGATGGTTCATCCAGCACGGCTCGGGAGCGGCCGTACTCCGCAATCCACTCGCCGAAGTGCTGCAGGAGGCGGCATTGGCAGGGGGATTTACTTATTCCTTGGTAGCCGCCTCCAGAGATATCCGGGTCATGCTCGATCTCTTGGCGAGAGATCGCAAACTGAACGTCCTGTCCTCGCCTTCGTTGATGGTTCTCAACAATCAAGAAGCAACCATCAAGGTGGGCACCCAGGTACCGATCCTGACCGCCTCATCCGTCCCGACTACTGCCGGCGCCGCGACCAACCCCATCGTCACGAGCCAAATTCAGTATCGCGACACGGGCGTCAACTTGAACATCAGGCCTCGGGTCAACGCGGGCGGACTGGTCACTCTGGACGTCGAGCAGAGTGTGGATGACGTAGGTGAAGCCTCATTCGGAGACACCCGATCGCCCTCGTTCTTCCAAAGGCAGATCAAGAGCAGCATCGCAGTCAGGAGCGAAGACACCATCGCGTTGGGAGGATTGATCAGCGAAAATGCGGAGCAGAATAGAACCGGCATCCCGATACTGTACAAGCTTCCCTGGATTGGCCCCTTATTCGGGTCGACCAGCAAAACGAAGCGGCGCACCGAACTCGTGATACTGCTCACCCCGCGCGTCGTCGAAAACCGGGACAAGATCAGGAACATCACCAACGAGTTTCGCCGCAAACTGACCGGCTTGTACGAGGCCAAGCCTGCACCGGCAGAACCTCCTCGTCCCGCGCGCTGATCGGAGTAATCGGCGGCGGTAAACGCTCCGGCGCGGTTACGCCGCCTTACTCTGCAAAAAGAGCATCCACAAATTTCCGCGCATCGAAATCCTGCAAATCATCGATGCCTTCGCCGATCCCGATGAACCGGATGGGCAGCCCGAACTGCTTGGCCAAGGCGAAAATGACGCCGCCTTTGGCGGTACCGTCGAGCTTGGTGAGCGCGATGCCCGTCAGCCCGACCGCTTCGTTGAACAGCTTGGCTTGGGAAATCGCATTCTGGCCGGTGCTCGCATCGAGCACCAAGAGCACCTCATGCGGCGCGGTCTCGTCCAGCCTGCCCATGATGCGCTTGATCTTGCTGAGTTCCTCCATGAGATTCGATTTCGTGTGGAGACGTCCCGCGGTATCGGCGATGAGCACGTCGACGCCCCGCGCCTGGGCCGCCTGCACCGCGTCGTAGATGACCGAAGCCGAATCGGCCCCGGTATGTTGGGCGATCACCTGGACGTTGTTCCGCTCGCCCCAGGTCTGCAACTGCTCTACCGCCGCAGCACGGAAAGTATCGCCGGCCGCCAGCATGACGCTGTGGCCTTGGTTTTGAAGACGTTTGGCGAGTTTGCCGATGGTCGTGGTCTTGCCCACGCCGTTCACGCCCACGACCAGGATCACGAACGGCCGAGTCTCGGCCGGAATGTCGAGCGGAACGCTGACGGGCCGCAGGACATCGTATAAATATTCGCGGAGGCTGGCCGCCAAGGTGCCGACATCGGCTAGCTGATCCCGCTCCAGACTTTCCGTCAGATGGCGAATAATGTCCTGAGTCGCCGTCACGCCGACGTCGGCCATGAGCAATTGGGACTCGATGTCTTCCAAGACGTCGCGATCGATGGCCTTCTTGCCGAGCGCCAGCGTACCCAGAAATCCGGTCAGACCGCTGCGGGTTTTCCCGAGCTGGCTTTTGAGCCGAACGAACATGCCCTCCGGCGTGGGCCGCGCAGGCACCTTTTCGACGGGAACCGGCGGAACGATCGGCGGCAAGACCTCGGCAGGCGGCGCGACACCGATGCGCTCGACGGCTTCCTCGCGCGCGGGCTCTTCGGCTTCGACTCGGCGCGGCAGGCGGAGATAAAGATAGGCATGGAGCACATTCAGCCAAAGCAGCGCGGCCACGGCATGGTGCGCGACCGCCACGGCGACCGGCAGGCGCAGCAGCACCGCTGCGATCCCCAAGCTGATCTCCGCCAGCAGCAAAAAACTGAGGAGCACACCGGCCTTGCTCAGGTGGGGCACCTTACGATTCGAGGTAATGCCCATGGCCAACAGGCTGAGGACCAGAAATACCGCGACGGCTCCGATACGGTGCGCCCAATGGATGGCGATGCGGGCGTCCAGCGGCAATCCGCCTCTCTGATAGTCGGGACCGGTGCCCCGCCAAAGCGTAAAGCCGTCGACGTAATCGGCATCCGGCCACAGCGAACCCATGCACGTGGGGAAATCGGGGCAGGACAGCGCAGCGTAATTGGACGATGTCCATCCGCCCAGAAAAATCTGCGCGAACAATAACAGCAAAGAAAAACCGCTCAAGCGGCGCAGCCAACGGGTGTCCCCGACCGGCAGAATCTGCGGACTCACGGTGCGGTATAACCAATACAACAGGGCAAGCGTCACAAACCCCGCCATCAGATGGGCCGTGACGATCGCTGGCATGACCAGGAATTTCACCGTCCACATGCCGAGTAGCGCTTGTCCGACCACCAGGGCAAGGCTTGCGTAAGTCAATGCGATCGCCTTGCCCCGGTTTTCCCGCACCCGGAATACGAGTCCCGCCAGTATCAAAACCGAAACGCCCAAGGCTCCGGCAAGATAGCGATGAATCATTTCTTTCCAGGCTTTGGCCGCGTCGAACGGCGTCTGCCGCAACGCCTCGGCGATTTGCGGCTCTTCGACGATCATCTTTCCGTAGCAGCCGGGCCAATCCGGACACCCTAGCCCGGCATCCGAAATGCGGACATAGGCTCCCATCGCCATGACAAAGAAGGCGAGAATCAGGGAAAAAAGCGTTAGATTTCTGAACATAGTCCCACTTTGTTATTGTCGTTTCGAGGTTCGACCGCGACGATGCGGAACGATTAAAGGTTCTGCTTTAGAGCATTTCTCACCACCGTAGGTCGGCAATCCCTTGCCGACGAAAACGGTTTGTCAACCCGCGGCGTCGGAAAAGGATTCCCGACCTACCAGGGCGCTAAACCGCATCGGAGAATGTTTCGAAGGCTTGGGCATCCGATTCAGCCGATCTGGGATGCGCGAAGCAAATGCTTTAAATCCTTGAGCATGCCGTAAGGATCGAACCCGGAGTCGTACCATAGCGCGGCATTCCCGAACGGATCGATCAGAATCACCATGTCCTCGGTCAAAGGCTTTCCGACGGCGGCGGCCAATTTCTGCGATAACGCCCCGCTCGTCACCGCCACCAGCAAGGTTTCATCGTCATTGAGCACGGGAGCGAGATCGGCGGCGGCGGAATCGTTTCCGAGCAGCAGCAAACGGCGCACCCTCGGAATTTCCTTGTTCAGCATGAGCCGGATCTGCTTGGTCTTATGAATCGTTTCCGCGCAAGGGTCGCCGCACCTATCCGGAATCACGTGGAGCATCACCCAGCGACCTTTGATCTCCGACAATAGCTCGCTTCCACGGACGGGGTGCGCGAGCAATTCGCCGTAATCGATAGGGCTCGGCGGCTGGATCAGGCTGCCGTAGTTGCTGCGCTTGGTGATCAGCTGCGGATTCTTGGCGTAGTACCAAGCCAGCCCGAAAGGAATAATGGATATTAGGGCGATAAAAATGATCAGGGCGCGATTTCGCCACAGAGAGTTCTTTGCGGTAGACATGGGAAGAATGGGTGAAAAATTAGGGAAATTATTGCCTTCGAGGCTGTAATTTGACGCCGTGGCGAACATATAACACCAGGCCGATTAACGCGAACAGAAACCATTGAAGCGCGTATCCCAGGTTCTTTCCGGGATCGAGGTGGGTTTCCTTCCAAGCCCGGATGTAAGCTTCGTCCACCGTTTCATCCGCCAGAACCTGATAGGGAAGGACCGTGTAGCCCAACCGCTCGCCGATGCGTTCAGGATCGACGACCTGGACCACGGCCGGCCAGCCAGCCGCGGGTATTTCAGCGCCTTCGAGCCTTAAACCAACGCCCGGAAAGCGGTCCACCGAGCCGGCGATTTGTACGCTAGCCTGACGAATATCCACATCGGGCAGTTCGGCTCGGCTTGCACCCATGGGTATCCAGCCGCGGTTCACCAAGACCGCCGAGTCCGTTCCGGCAATGCGCAGAGGAGTCAATACGTGATATCCGGGGCTCTGCTGGTGGACCTGGTTATCCAATAGGAATTGATGTTCCACGTCGTACTCCCCGGAAACGATGACTCGCCGGTATCGAACATCCTCCAAGTTCGGTTCTTCGGCACCCAAGGTCAGCGGTTCATCTTGCATCCGCTGCTGATGCAATGCGATCAAGCTTTTCTTTTCGTCGGCTCGATGCAACTGCCAAACGCCTAAGGAAATGAACAGGGGAAGGACCATGATCGCTATCAGCGAAGCAGTCAGCCCCGGTTTGAAGCTATAATCGCGCAATCGCCACCTCCGGGTGAAAACATCCGGTGCCCGCACCACCTCAAACTAAAAGACAATCTAGTTGTGAAAGTTCTCATCATTCTGCTCCTCCTGGTCATCGTCGGAAGCCTAGGCACGGCCCTGGTTTATCTCGTCAAGGACCGCACCCGTTCTCCCCGAACGGTCAAAGCCTTGACGGTGCGCATCGGCTTATCCATCGGCCTGTTCATCTTATTGCTATTGGCTTACCGCTTCGGCCTTCTGCATCCCCACGGCCTTCCTAAAGTCCAGCAGGGAAACCAAGGGCAAACCGAAGGTTTGCGGCAGCCTTAATCGCCGGAGCGGATGCGCAACGCGTGTTCGCCGCGCGCATTCTCGCATCGTCTCAACAACACTATGATACCCGGCGCAGGCATGAATTAGGGATTTCGCAGTCTATGGATTTTGGCTGGCCGTAGACTGTAGGGTGGATTAGCGGAGCGTAACCCACCGATTCGAGGTCGCTCGGTGGGTTACGGCCTCGCGGCCTAACCCACCCTACGCCAGAAACATGAATCGGAACCTTGTTTCTGCCATGTCCCAGAGGGAGAGATGAATGCCTACCGATAGATTACAGGTGATAAGACACCACCCGCTCGACTTCCGCTTTTGATCCCAAAATCACGGGGACGCGCTGATGGATGCCGGCAGGCTCGATGTCCATGATCCGCTGGCGCCCGGTCGAACTGGCCCCTCCCGCCTGCTCGACGATGAAGCTCATCGGATTGGCCTCGTACATCAAGCGCAGCCTGCCCGGCTTGCTGGCGTCGCGGGTGTCGTAGGGATACATGAAGATGCCGCCCCGGGTCAAAATGCGGTAAACCTCCGCGACCATAGACGCCACCCAGCGCATGTTGAAATTCTTCTCCCGGCCACCGTCCTTGCCTTTGAGACATTCCTCGATATAACGCCTGACCGGTTCTTCCCAATAGCGCTGATTGGACATGTTGATGGCAAACTCGGAGGTTTCCTCGGGAATCCGCATCTTGGGATGCGTCAAAACGAATTCCCCCACATCCCGGTCCAAGGTAAAGCCGTTCACGCCGTTGCCGGTCGTCAGCACCATCAGGGTGGTCGGGCCGTAGGTACAGAAACCTGCGGCGACTTGCTTGGTCCCCGGCTGGAGGAAATCCGCCTCGGTGGGGTTGTCCCGGCCTTCGGGCGCCCTAAGGATGGAAAAGATCGTACCGACCGTCAGGTTGATATCGATATTGGACGACCCGTCCAGAGGATCGAAGCAAATCAGATATTTGCCCCTCGAATAACTCGGCGGAATCTGGATGATTTCGTCGTTTTCCTCCGACGCCATCGCCGCGAGATGGCCGGTCCACTCCAGCGATCGGATAAAAAGCTCGTTGGAGATCACGTCCAGTTTCTTCTGCGCTTCGCCCTGGATGTTTTCCGAACCCGCGATACCGAGATTGCCGGCCAGACCACCGCGATTCACCTCGTGCGCAATCGCTTTGCAGGCGGTCGCGATATCGCTGAGCAGCATGGTGAACTCGCCCGTGGCGTTCGGATTTTTGCGCTGCTCGTGGATGAGAAATCGCGTCAAATAGTCGCCGTTCATGTTTTCTCCCTCATGACGAAAAAAGCAGGAGTCGACAGCCCCGGACGGCGGCCCGCACGTTATACGGCGCCGACTCGGGCAATCTTCAAGGCGTTGGTACCGCCGCGCACGCCGGTAAGATCACCTTTGGTCAGGATGACCAGGTCGCCCGGCTTGACCAGATCGCGGCTCAGGAATTCGTTGATGATCTCCCGGTTCAGCACCGCGTGGTCGGATGTCGTGCTGTAAAAGCTGATGGGATAAACGCCGCGATAGAGAGTCACTTTGCGGCAGGTCTTTTCGTGCTGGGTCAATGCGTAAATCGGGATGCCGGAACTGATGCGCGACATCCACAGCGGCGTCGATCCCGATTCCGTCTGCGCGCCGATCGCCTTAACCGGCAAGTGATTGGCGATATACATGGACGCCATCGCGATGGCTTCGTCGATGTAGTCGAACGTCTCGTCGATACGATGGGTGGACTGCCGAACCCGCGGGTGCAGTTCGGCCTCCTTGCATATCCGGACCATCGCCGCGATCGCCTTGTCCGGATATTTGCCGCTGGCCGTTTCGGCGGAAAGCATGACCGCATCGGTGCCATCGATCACCGCATTGGCCACATCGAACACCTCCGCACGAGTCGGCATCGGGCTGTGGATCATGGATTCCATCATTTGCGTGGCCGTAATGACCGCACGGTCCCGGCTTCGCGCCAGCTTGATCAGATCTTTCTGGACCCACGGCAACTGGGCATCGCCGATTTCCACCCCGAGATCGCCGCGCGCCACCATGATGGCGTCGGATGCATCGACGATGGACTCGATCACGCCCGGCTCCAGGGCCTCGGCGCGCTCGATCTTGGCCACGATCCCCGCCTCTCCCCCGGCGGCGCGCAGCAAGTCCCGCGCTTCACGGATATCCGAGGCGGATCGCGGAAAGGATACGGCGAGGTAATCGGCATCGATTTCGGCGGCCGTGTTGATGTCTTCCCTGTCCTTGTCGGTCAGCGCGGCGGCGGACAAGCCGCCGCCCTGTTTGTTGATGCCCTTGTGGTTGGACAACTCGCCCCCGACGACCACCCGGCAGACGATCCGCGAGCCTTCTATCCTGTCGATGCCCAATTCGATGCGGCCGTCGTCCAGCAACAGAACGTCGCCAGGCTTCACGTCCTTGGGAAGATCGGAATACAGGCACCCGACCTGACGTTCGTCGCCTTGGTCCGGGGGGAGAGCCGTGTCGAGATCGAAGCGCGCGCCTTCCCGAAGATGAACCTTGCCGTCCCCTTGGAAACGCGCGATCCGGATTTTGGGTCCCTGCAAATCGACCAAAATGCCGACATGCCGATTCAGCTTGCGGCTGATCGCCTTCACCGCTTCGGCGCGCTTCTTGTGAGTTTCGGCGTCGCCATGGGAAAAATTGAGCCGGACGACATCAATGCCCGCTCTTATGGCCCGTTCCAAAATGGCCGGATCGTCGGTCGCCGGTCCCAAAGTCGCTACGATCTTGGTTCGTCTCATTTAATTAATCGTTCGTGTCTAGCTAGCTTCCATCAAAGCCACCGTGGCATCCAACATACGGTTGGAGAAGCCCCACTCGTTGTCGTACCAGGCCAGTACTTTGACCATGTTGCCCTGCATGACCTTGGTGAGGGTCGCCTCGTAAATCGAGGAGCGGGCATCGTGATTGAAATCCATGGATACCAAGGGCAGGTCGTTGTAACCGAGAATCCCCTTCAACGAGCCTTCCGAGGCCTTGCGCATGATCTCGTGGACCTCGTCCTTGCTGGTCTTGCGCGACGCGACGAAAGTGAGATCGACCAGCGAAACGTTGATGGTCGGGACTCGAATCGCGAAACCGTCCAGCCGGCCGGCCAATTCGGGCAGTACCAATCCGACCGCCGCCGCGGCGCCGGTCTTGGTGGGAATCATCGATTGCGTGGCGGCCCGGGCGCGACGCAGATCCTTGTGGTAAACGTCAGTCAGCACCTGATCGTTGGTGTAGGAATGGATCGTAGTCATTAGACCGTGCTGAACACCGATCGCCTCGTGCAAAGGCTTGACCAGCGGCGCCAGGCAGTTGGTCGTGCAGGAGGCGTTGGAAATCACCGTGTCGGTTGCCTTCAGAGTCTGGTGATTGACGCCGTAAACGACGGTGGCGTCCACGTCTTCTCCCCCCGGTGCCGAGATGATCACTTTCTTCGCCCCCGCCTCGAGATGGACCGATGCCTTGGCCTTGGAGGTGAAGATACCGGTGCACTCGTGGACGACATCTATGCCCAGATCGCGCCAGGGCAACTTGGCCGGATCCCGCTCGGCAAACACGCGTATCCGGTCGCCGTTGACGATCATGTAGTCGCCATCCACCGAAATTTCTCCCGGAAAGCGTCCGTGTACCGTATCGTATTTGGTCAAGTGCGCGTTGGTATTGGCGTCGCCCAGATCGTTAATCGCTACGATTTGAATTTCCCCGGTCCGTCGCGACTCGTACAACGCCCGCAGGATATTTCGCCCAATACGGCCATATCCGTTGATAGCAACTTTTATCGTCATAGTTTTTCTCCAAACTCAAAGGGTAACGGTGCTGATGAGATGGTCTTTTATGATTCTTGAATTGGACTGACCTCGTCCGGACGCGTTCACGCTGGCACTTGGAACGGAGAGTGAGAACTGACTCGACATGCCGGGGCTTTCCACTAAATTCATACCAGAAGTGGGACGCCAGCAGTGCTTACATCCCGGCTTTCTTGACAAGTCTGCCTTTCGAATATAGCAAACTCACACTTTGTATTCCAGATGATTGAAACTGGCCGGGCTAAGCGTTAGCGTAAGCTGGAACCTATTGCGAGGGCGGCGAGATGTACACGAAAGAAATCTTTTATCGTACCCGAGAGCTCAAGCGGGAAAGGCGCAATCTGGCCGCCGTCGTTTACAACCGGTCGAGAACCCTGCTTTATCGAAGCGGCGAAAAGGCTTTGTTCGTCCCTATCCGCAGCATGCAGTATCTGGCCGTGATCGATCCGGAGGAAACCGTCTTTCTGGATGGCGCCGTTTCCCGCAGCAATATCGTGCTCGCCTGGCAGAATTTTCGATCTTCGGAGCGCAGCGCCCTGGACCAGCCGGTCCCTTACGACGCGGTTTATTACACCGAAGACTCACTGAAGATCATGCCACGCATCCAAAGCGAATTTCCGCGCGCACTACAGCAGATGGACCGGAAAATGCGGAGTGCTTCCACATCGGAAGCCAAGATCGTTCCGTTGAAATAGCTTTCCGACCGCCAAAAAATACCGCTGCCAGCATATCCCCGATGACGAACTCTTACGGAATGTCCGGGCTTCCTCCCGCAGCTCTCAAAGCTCGCATTCGACCGGAGGAACTGCCCTTCGCCACAACCGAGGACCTGGAATCCTTTCGCGGCATGCTGGGACAGAGCCGGGCGCAGACCGCCATCGCCTTCGGCGTCGCCATGCAAAGACCGGGCTACGACATCTACGTGATGGGCGAAGCCGGAACCGGGCGGCTTTCGCTGGTGACCCATTACCTCAAAGCGCGAGCCAAGGAGCGGCCGTCTTCGAGCGACTGGGCCTATATCAACAATTTCGACGACCCGCGCAAGCCTTTCGCCCTGCAACTTCCGCCGGGCCAGGGAAAATCCTTGCTCGCCGATATCGAAATGCTGGTCGACAATCTGCTCGCAACCTTTCCGGCTGCCTTCGAGAATCCGGCTTATCAAAGGCGCAAAACGGCCATAGATCGGGAGGTCAAGCAACGTTACAACCAAGCGGTCGACAAAGTCGAACGGCGCGCGAAAGACCTTAAGATCGCCCTTTTCCGCGACGGCGACACCGTAGTGTTCAGTCCCTTGGTTAACGGCAAGCCCGCCGACGAAGACGACTTCGCCGCCTTGCCGGATACCGAAAAGTCCAGCTTTCACAGCCACGTCCGGGATTTGGAGGACTATCTCAACGAACTCCTCTCGGAAATGCCGCAATGGAAGCGCGAAAGCATCAACCGGCAGCGACAGCTCGATGCCTCCACCATCGACGAAGCCATAGAGCCCCTATTGGCCGGCCTGCATCAAAAGTATGCCGACCTGCCGGCGATACTCCAGTATCTGGCCGACATACGCCGCAACCTGCCTCGCGTGGTCGCGGAACACTTGGCCGAAGACCGAGGCCATGAGGCGCATGAAGAATCAACACGACGAGCCGTTCTGATCACCCAATACGCCCCGCGGCTGCTGGTCAGCCACGGCCTCGATATCGGGGCGCCCGTGATCTACGAGGCAAATCCCAACCACCCCAACCTGTTCGGACGCCTCGAATACATCAGCGAGCAAGGCACCCTGACCACGCATTACCGCCTGATTTATCCGGGCGCGATGCACCAGGCCAACGGAGGCTATTTGATCATCGAGGCCGAAAAGTTGCTCGCCGAGCCCCACGTCTGGCCGACCTTGAAGCGAACGCTCAAGACCCGGCAAATCAAGATCGAGCTTCCCGCCGAAGAGCAACCCTCCGTCGCTCCGACACTCGATCCGGACGTGATCCCGCTGTCCGTCAAGCTCGTTCTGGTCGGCTCTCGCGAACTTTACTACCTGCTCCAGTCCATGGACCCGGAGTTCAACGAACTGTTCCGGGTTCTCGCGGAGTTCGACGACGATATCCCGCTGACGTCCGCATCGGTGCTGGATTTTGCGCGGCTCATCAAAACCCATGCCGAAGCCGACGGGTTCAAGCCCATAACGGCCGATGCCGTCGCCCGGCTGATCGAGTTCAGCGCACGGGAGGCGGAACACCAGGAGCGCTTTTCCGCGCGCGTGCACGATGTGTTCGAACTGGTCGCCGAGGCGGAGCAATTCCGTGGGCAGGAAGGCGCGGAGACAATCGCCGAACGGCATATCCAAAAAGCCTTGGCCGCCAAGGAAGAACGGCTCGGACGCATCAGCCGGATTCTGCTGGAAGACATGATGAACGACACCATTCTGATCAACACCGACGGCGACTCGGTCGGCAGGATCAACGGCCTGACCATACTGGAAATCGGGGACGTGCGGTTCGGCATGCCGGCGCGCATCACCGCCACCATTTATCCCGGCAGCCGCGGCGTAGTGGACATCGAACGCGAAGCCGAACTGGGGCAGGCCATACATTCCAAAGGCATCATGATTCTTTCCGGGTATCTGGGCCACAAATATGCCACGGAATTCCCCCTGGCCATCTCCGCCAACATCGCCCTGGAACAATCCTATGGCTATGTCGACGGCGACAGCGCGGCCCTCGCCGAAGTTTGCGCCTTGATTTCCGCTCTCACCGGGATACCGCTCGCACAGGCCTTCGCCGTCACCGGCTCCATCAACCAATACGGCGAGGTACAAACGGTAGGCGGCATCAACGAAAAAATCGAGGGCTTCTTTCGCCTGTGTGAAGCGCGGGGGCTTACCGGCAGACAAGGCGTCGTCATCCCGAAAGTCAACATCCGCAACTTGATGCTGAAGGATGACGTCGTCGACGCCGTCCGCCGCCGCGAGTTCGCGGTTCATGCGGTGAACTCGGTGGATCAGGCCCTGGAACTGCTGACCGGGCAAAAGGCCGAGGACATCAATCGACTCGCCGTGGCCAAGCTGCGGCAGATGGCCAGGCACGCGGAGCGGAAATTCTAAAGAGTTTCAAGTCGAGAGCCGACGACGGCTGCCGCCCCTTCGACACGACTCAGTGTAGCGGGCACATTCGTCGGCAAAGGATTGCCGACCTACGCTAAGTCTGATGTGGACCGGGATAAGCCGCTAGTGCATTTTTCACCGCGGTTTAGTGATGCGGATCGGGAGAGTCGTAGGTCGGCAATCCTTTGCCGACAAAGACATCGAAAGGGGTTCCAGACCAACTCAATTTTGGAACAACGGTCGGCCTTATCCGGACCTGCATCGCTTCGTGTAGCGCCTTACCCCTTGGTCAAAGCCAAATATTTTTCGTATAGGGAATCGCGGTCTTCCGAGTAATCCGGATCCTTTTGAATGCAGTCCACGGGGCACACTTCCATGCATTGCGGCTTATCGAAATGCCCGACGCACTCGGTACAGAGCGCCGGATTGATTTCATAAATTTCTTCGCCCTGCGAAATGGCGCCGTTCGGGCACTCCGGCTCGCACACATCGCAGTTGATACATTCGTCGGTAATAATCAGAGCCATAACAATCTCACTAAAAACGTGTTCCAAAAGCGTCGCGAGCGGTCCGAAGGCAGGCCCCGTTCGGGGCGGCTCCCACTGATGGGAGCCGCAACACAAGGCCCGGAGTGTGCATTGAGTACATGACGAGTGCTCGCCGCTTCCTGCCGGCTCGGGCTACGCCTTGTGCTCCGCACGTCCCAATCCGCTCCCGGCGGATTTGGTCCCACACCTTCGCAACGCCGCTCTCGAACCGCGTAGTAGCTTTTAAGGCGCGTCTGGGAAACTAGCGTACTTTGCGACTAACGCTTCCCGCACCAGTTCCGGCACGAAACTCGACACGTCCCCGCCTAGCTTCGCGATTTCGCGAATCACCGAAGACGAAATGAACGCGTACTTTTCGCTGGGCGTCAAAAACATCGTCTCCAATTCCGCGCAAAGATGGCGGTTCATGCCGGCCAATTGAAATTCGAACTCGAAGTCCGACACTGCACGTAATCCGCGCAGAATCACGGTGGCGCCACACTTTTTCGCGCAGTTCACCAGCAGGGTATCGAAGCCCAGAACTTCGACGTTTCCCACCGCCTGCAACGAAGCTCGCGCCAATTCCACTCGCTCGTCCAGGTTGAACAACGGCGTCTTGTTCTTATTCTCCGCCACGGCGACGACCACTCGATCGAAGATGCGGGCGGCGCGCGTCACCAGGTCGACATGGCCATTGGTGATGGGATCGAATGTTCCGGGATAGATCGCGGTAATGATCATGGGAAGTGACCGGAAGAGATGCGTTCGCACAAATGGTAGCCGACTTCTCCCGCCCTGCCGTCGCGCAAAGTCCGCCAGTTTTCCGGAAGACTCTCGAGCCGAAAACTGCTCTCGGTTTCCACATAGATTTTAGCGTGGGATGAGAGCCAACCGTTCCCTTCCAGCGCCCGGCAGCACGGAATGACCAAGCCCTGGTGGAAAGGCGGGTCGAGAAAAACCACATCGAACGGCTGCCCCGCACCCTCTAAGAAACGCCCGACTTCCGCTTGGACGATTTCCACCGCCTCGGCGTTCAATAGCGCACGATTCCGTTCGAGAGCTCCGCACACTAACGCATCCCGTTCCACTTGCACGACCTTGGCGGCGCCGCGCGAAGCGGCTTCGAATCCCAGCGCGCCGCTACCCGCGTATAGATCGAGACAGCGAGCGCCTTCGATGTCGTTCCGCAACCAATTGAACAGCGTTTCCCGGACCCGGTCCGGCGTCGGCCGGAGTCCGGGAGCATCGGGAAACTTGAGCTTGCGGCTGCGGAAACGGCCGGCGATGATGCGGAGCTCATTCTTCACTTCGCCCCGCCGCCGACCAGCACGGTCCGCATCTTGCCCGGATCGATCCGGGACCGGAAAGCGCGCTTGATATCCTCACGGGTCACCGCCTCCACCTTCTCGGTAAACGTGGCGAGGTAATCAAGAGGACGGTTGTAAAACGCGACGTTGGCCACCTGCAGGGTGAGTTTCTGATTGCTGTCCAGGCGCAAAACGAAACCGCCGATGATATTTTTCTTGGCGGCTTCCATTTCCTTATCGGTCGGTCCGTTCGCGGCGAAATCCTTGATGGTGTCGAGAGCGACGCGCAAGGCTTCCTCGGCCTTATCGTTGCGGGTCTGGAGCCCCATCTGGAAAGGCCCGAGTTCCCGAAGCGGCATGAAATAGCTGTAGGCGCTGTAGGAAAGCCCTCGTTTTTCGCGGACTTCCGTGCTAACGCGGGAAACCAGGCCGCTGCCGCCCAGAATGTGGTTACCCACGTAAAGCGGAAAATAGTCGGGATCGGTCGCCGTCATCCCTAGAACTCCGGCACGCACATGAGTCTGCTCCGACGGGAACTGCTGTTTGATGATTTCGGCCGACTGCAGCGGCGCGGGCGCAGGCAACGCTGGCGGAGCCGAGCCTTTTTCGAGGCCCGACAGCAGTTTTTCGGCGACAGCTTCAGCCTCGGCCCGTTTCACATCGCCCACGATCACGACGATGGCATTGCTCGCCACATAGTGGCGTTTATGGAAATCGACCAGATCCTCGCGGGTCAATGGCGCCACTGTTTCGGCAAAACCCTCCTGCGGATGGGCATAAGGATGGTTACCGTACAGTACTTGGAAAAACGCGATCTCGACGAGTTCGTCCGGTTCCTCGCCGCGCTGCTTGATCGCGAGCAGCGTCCGGTTTTTCTCCCGGTCGAAGTCTTTCTGCTCGAAACGGGGGTGAGCCAAGACTTCCCGGGCCGTATCCAAGGCGACACCGAGCTTCTCGGGATGGGTCAGGCTGCGCAGCGACAAATAGGCCGAATCGCGCGAAACACCGGTTCCCATTGATGCTCCGACGCTCTCGAGCCGCTGGGCGATGGCATCGGCATCCCAGTCTCCCGCGCCGGTGTCGAGCATGCCGGACGTGAGAGCGGCAAGGCCGAATTTTTCACCGTCGCGGGCACTGCCCGCGTCGAACACGACCTGAACGTCGAGCAGCGGCAAACCTTCGGTCGGCACGAAATAGATCCGACCGCCCTGCGGCGAGACCCAATGCTGGATTTCCGGCACGGCGTAAACCGGCGCGCTGATCAACAAGAACAGAAACACGAGCCATCGGGACATGCGCTTAACGAACATGATCACCTCCCATCGGTGCGGCTTCTTCCGGCGCCTTCGCGCCTTCGGGCATGGGCAACGGCTCCAGATAGGCCACGCTCAGCCGATCGTCGATCAGGTATTTCCGGGCAACCTTTTGAACCTGCTCGGCCGTCACGGCGTTGACCTTGTCCACATACTCCTGGACGGTTTTCCAACCGAGCCCGACGGTTTCAGTCATGCCAAGCTGCATCGCCTGATAAAACATGGAATCCCTCTGATAAATATGATGGGCCAGAACCTGCGCCTTGACCCGCTCCAGTTCCGCGGCGGAAACCGGTTCGTCCTGAAGGCGACGGATTTCCTCGCCCAATGCTTTCTCCAGTGCCTGCAAGGTCTTGCCTTGGGCGGGCGTCCCCTCCAGAGTAAAAAGATTGGACAAGCGTGAATAAAGGTTATAGCCGGCTCCGGCGGACGCCGCCACCTGCTGCCCGCGCACCAAGCGGCTGGACAGCCGCGCGCTGTTGCCGCCATCCAGAATCCCGGCGGCGACTTCGAGCGCGTAAGCCTCCCAATCCTCTTCGCCTATTGTTCGCAAGGCGGGGGTCTTGTAGCCCATCACGAGATACGGCAGCTTGGCCGGCAGACGAACCGTCATACGCCGCGCCCCGAGTTGCTCGACTTCGCCTCGCGGCTTGATTTCCGGCAGTTTGCTGGGTTTCAACGGACCGAAGTATTTCTTGGCGAGTGCGTAAACCTCCTGCGGATTCACGTCGCCGACGATGACAAGGATGGCGTTGTTCGGCGCGTACCAAAGTCCGTACCAATGCTTGAGATCGCCCACCGTCAATCCGCTGACGTCGTCCGGCCAGCCGATGACCGGATTCTTGTAAGGGCTGTTGGTGTAGGCAACCGCCTGAAAATGCTCCTCCATTTTGGCGCGCGGCTGATCGTCGGTGCGCAGCCGCCGCTCCTCCAGGACGACTTGTTGTTCCTTCTTGAATTCCTTGTCGGACAGGAGCAGATTCCGCATGCGGTCCGCTTCCAGTTCGAAGCTCACGGGCAGCCTGGTTTTTTCCAGGGTCTGAAAATAGGCCGTGTAATCTTGCCCGGTGAAGGCGTTTTCTCGACCTCCGTTTGCTGCGATAATACGGGAGAATTCGCCCGGCGGGTGTTTCTCGGTACCCTTGAACATCATATGCTCGAGCATGTGCGAGATGCCGGTGATACCGCCGTATTCATAGCTTGCGCCCACTTTGTACCAAACCTGCGTAACGACTGCCGGCGCGCGGTGGTCTTCCTGGACCAAAAGCTTCAACCCGTTATCCAGCCGGAACTCGTGAACCGCAGGCTCAGCAGCGTGAAGCGACAACGGTAATACCAGCAAGGCCAGACGGAGTCCGCGAAACTGCATTTGACGCTCTCCTGAATGTGTTGAGGATTGAACGGCAGGTTGCCGAACCAGCCGGTATTGTAAACGAAGACCGTAGCGAAACGATGAACTCGACGACTGATATCGAATCCACGAATGCCGTTTCCTGGCGAACCTATCTCGCCCTGTGCAAACTCAAGGTAGTCGGCCACATCGTGTTCACCGCCGTGATCGGCATGTTTTTGGCCGTTCCGGAACTCCCTCCTCTGGCGGTTTCGTTGTGGGCAAGCCTCGGCATCGGTCTCGCCGCCGCGTCCGCAGCCGCTCTCAACCACTTCCTGGACCGCCGTGCGGACGCCGAAATGGCGCGCACCCAGAACCGCCCCTTGCCCTCAGGGCACGTTCAGCCGAACCAGGTGGTGATCTTCGCCGCCACTCTGGGCACGCTCTCGATGGCGATTCTGATCCTGTTCGTAAACGCGCTAACCGCGTTTTTGACCTTTCTTTCGCTGATCGGCTACGCCTTCATCTACACCGTCTATCTGAAGCGCGCGACTCCGCAGAACATCGTGATCGGCGGCGCGGCCGGCGCGGCTCCGCCGGTGCTCGGCTGGTGCGCCGTGACCGGCGGGGTGCACCCTTACGCCCTGCTGCTGTTCCTGCTGATCTTCACCTGGACCCCGCCCCATTTTTGGGCCTATGCCATCGCGAAGCGCGACGATTACGCCAAGGTGAACATCCCCATGCTGCCCGTGACCCACGGCGTGGAGGTAACGCAGCTGCACATCCTGCTCTACACCATATTGCTGGTGATCGTAAGCCTGTTCCCGTATCTCACCGGCATGAGCGGCTTTCTTTATCTGGGAGCGGCCGTGGGGCTCGGAATCGGATTTTTATACTACGCGATTCGCCTCAAGAAAGAGGCAGACAACAAGCTGGCCATGAAAACTTTCGGCTATTCGCTGGTCTATCTGGTCGGGATATTTTCGGCCTTGTTGATCGATCATTACGTTCCGCTCATTGCGGGCTTGACTCGGTAGTATTGTGTAGGTCGGCAATCCTTTCGACGGCGTGTCGGAAAGGGATTTCCGACCTACGACAGCTCTCCACAGACCCATTTGCCGCCCAATGCCTTACTACCCGGTTAAAAAGAAAATCGTCCCCCGCGGATCGGATCAACTTCCCGATCGAGCCTTTTCCCATCTCCCGCCGCTGCTGCAACGCATTTACACCGCGCGCCGGCTGATCGTCGCCGAGGAACTGGACCGCTCGCTGGCAAAACTCCCCTCGCCCTGGCTGTTGAGCGGCATGGAAGCCATGGCCGATCAACTGGCGGAGGCGATTCGAAAAAATCAGAGCATTCTCGTCATCGCCGATTACGACACCGACGGCGCCACCGGCTGCGCGGTGGCCGTCCGGGGACTCAGGTTGCTCGGCGCGGAGCGAGTCTCTTATCTGGTACCCAATCGTTTCGAATACGGCTACGGTCTGACGCCGGAGATCGTCGCGATAGCCGCCCAAAGCGCTCCGGACGTTCTCCTGACCGTCGATAACGGCATCTCCAGCCTGGAAGGCACCGCGGCAGCCAAAGCGCGCGGCATGCGGGTCTTCATCACCGATCATCACCTGCCGGGGTCGGAGCTTCCCGGCGCGGACGCCATCGTCAACCCGAATCTGGCCGGCGATCCTTTCCCGAGCAAATATCTGGCCGGCGTCGGCGTGATGTTTTATGTCCTTTCCGCGGTGCGAATCCGACTTCGAGCCGCCGGCCATTTCGCTCGAACCGGTGCCGAAGAGCCGAACCTCGCGCAACTGCTGGACTTGGTGGCTCTGGGCACGGTCGCCGACGTGGTGACGCTGGATCACGTCAACCGCATTCTGGTTCATCAGGGACTTCAGCGCATCCGCTCGGGACAAGCCCACGCAGGATTGCTGGCGCTGCTGGAGGTTTCCGGGCGCAATTCACGCATCATCACGGCAGCCGACCTCGGCTTCGCCGTCGCGCCCCGGCTCAACGCCGCCGGCCGGCTCGAAGACATGACTCTCGGCATCGAGTGCCTGCTGACCGACGATGCCGATGCCGCCCGCGCCATGGCTGTCCGGCTCGACCAGCTGAACCGGGATCGGCGCGAGATCGAGGAACAGATGAAGCTCGACGCGCTCGCTCATCTCGAAGACCTCGATACCTCCTTGGCAACCAAGGCGGGACTTTGCTTGTTCGACGATTCCTGGCATCAGGGCGTGGTTGGCATACTGGCGTCCCGGATCAAGGACCGCGTGAATCGGCCGGTGATTGCTTTCGCCCGTACCGACGGCGACGAGATCAAAGGCTCCGCGCGCTCGATTCCGGGCGTGCACATCCGCGACGTCCTGAGCGATATCGCGACGCGCTGCCCGAACCTGCTGCGGAAATTCGGCGGACACGCGATGGCCGCGGGCCTGAGTCTCCACCGGGACGACCTGGCGCACTTCACCGAGCTGTTCGAGGAAGAGGTGGCTCGCCATTTGGCCGACCTGGACCTCGAGCACGCGATACACAGCGACGGGCCGCTCGAAGCCCACGAAATGGCGCTGGAAGTTGCCGAACTGCTGCGCCAAGCGGGCCCCTGGGGCCAAGGCTTTCCCGAACCCTTGTTCGACGGCGAATTCGACGTGGCGCAAAGCCGCATCGTCGGAGACCGCCATCTCAAATTTCTCCTCAAGATCCCGAACTCGGACAAGCTGATCGACGGTATTGCCTTTTTCGTCGACGAACCTGCCGATTGGCTGGCCTGCCGACGCCTTCGAGCCGTCTATCGGCTCGATATCAATGAATTTCGCGACGGCCGAAACGTCCAATTACGTATGGAGTACATGGAAGGTCGCGACTAAAGCGACGTTTGCGATTGGAAGGGTCGCGTCGGTGCTCCCGAAGCAACCGTTTGCGATTGGAAGGGGCCGATTAAAGGCCCGTTTGCGATTGGGAAGCGGCGAAACCTGAGTACGGCACAGCCTCTCCCACGGGTTCACCGAAACGGGAGTCTTTCAAGGGAGTTCATGAGTCGGATACGGATATCCGCGGCCGAATTCTCGGCTTCGCGTCGGCTTTCGCCATGTACGGCTTCAAGCCCGCTTTTGCGAGATTATTGTCATGTCGCACGGTCCGACAACCTGGATGTGGGCGCAAGCCTGCGAACTGCTGGAACAGGCGGAGCGGCTCCATCGGCGCTTCTTTCAAGTCCATAGACTTATCGCCTCCCGGCCGACGTGGGAACCGCCCGTCGACATCATCGAAACCCGCGATGCGATCACCATCACGGTCGTATTGCCGGGTGTGCCTCCGGAAGCCATCGATGTCGCCGTAACCGAGGACCTAGTCGTCATATCCGGCGAAAGGTCCTTGAAGATCGCCCCGGATAGCGCCGTCATCCATCGCCTGGAAATACCTTACGGCCGCTTCGAGCGGCGCATCCAATTGCCGCCTTGGCGATTGCGTCCCGGTGACCCGATTTACGCAAACGGCTGTCTGACCATTCCTCTTTTTAAGACGGATTGATTGCCGCCATGAAAACCGAACAACGATCAGACAAACACTCCGAGTCCGCTGTAATCCTACCTCCGGATACCATCGCGATCATTCCGGTGCGGAATATCGTGCTTTTCCCGGGCGTCATCGTTCCCATCAGCGTCGGGCGGGAACCCTCCATTGCCGCGGCCCAGTATGCGCTTCGCCGGGACACCTCGGTCGGAATCCTGCTGCAGCGGGACCCCAAAGTAGACGTACCCGAGCCGGACGAACTTTATACGGTCGGCACCCAGGCCGCCATCCTGCGCTACGTGACCGGGCCGGAAGGCTCGCACAACATCGTCTGCCAGGGCGAGCAACGCTTTCGTATCCTCGAATTCCTGGAAGGGTATCCGTTTCTCGCAGCCCGCATCGAGCCGATCAAGGAACAAGAGATCGAAACGCCCGCCATCGAGGCCCGCCTGTTGCAATTGAAGAACCAAGTGGCCGAAGTACTGGCGCTGCTCCCTCAGGCACCACCGGAATTGTTGAACGCCGTTCAACAGGTATCCTCGGCACACACGCTGGCCGACCTGGTGGCTTCGTTCATGGATTTGGCGATCGCCGAAAAGCAGGAAATCCTCGAGACGTTCGACGCTCAGACACGGCTCGACAAAATCTCGAACCTTCTTCGCCATCGCATTCAGGTCCTCCGCATCTCCAAGGAAATCAGCGACCAGACCAAACAAACCATGGATGAGCGCCAGCGCGAATTCCTGCTTCGCGAACAGCTCAAGACGATTCAAAAGCAACTGGGCGAAACCGACGAACGCACCGAGGAAATCGGCGAACTGTACGAAGCCATTGCCAAGGCGAAAATGCCCGAAGAGGCCGAAAATCAGGCGATGAAGGAGCTGAAGCGGCTGGAACGGATGCCCGAGGCGAGCGCCGAGCACTCCATGGTGCGCAGCTATCTGGAATGGCTGGTCGAACTGCCCTGGTCGGTCGAGACCGAGGACCGCCTGGATGTCGCCGAGGCGCGGCAGGTCCTGGATGAAGATCACTACGGCCTCGAAAAAATCAAAAAGCGGATTCTCGAATATCTCGCGGTACGCAAACTGAATCCTGCGGGAAAAAGCCCGATCCTCTGTTTCGTCGGGCCGCCGGGCGTCGGCAAGACCTCACTGGGGCAAAGCATCGCCCGGGCCACCGGCCGCAAATTCGTACGGGTCAGCCTGGGCGGGGTTCACGACGAGGCCGAAATCCGGGGACACAGGCGAACCTATATCGGCGCCTTGCCCGGCAACATCATCCAGGCCATCCGTAAGGCCGGCGCGCGCAATTGCATCATGATGCTGGACGAAATCGACAAGCTCGGCGCCAGCTTCCACGGAGATCCGTCCGCAGCCCTGCTGGAAGTGCTCGATCCCGAGCAGAACAGCACCTTCCGCGACAACTATCTCGCGGTCCCGTTCGATCTAAGCCACGTCATGTTCATCAGCACGGCCAATATGCTCGATACCGTTCCGGGCCCCTTGCGCGACCGCATGGAGGTAATCCACCTGCCCGGCTACACGGCCGAAGAAAAGCTCCAGATCGCCCGGCGTTATCTCGTTTCCAAGCAGGCCGAAGCTTGCGGCCTGGACCCCGACCAATGCGAGATCACCGACGAGGCGCTCACCGCCATCATCCGCGACTATACCCGCGAAGCCGGCGTAAGAAACCTGGAAAGGGAAATCGGCGCCGTGTTCCGCCATGCCGCCGTCCGCATCGCCGAAGGCGAAATCGAGCGCCTGACGGTGACCCCCGAGCTTCTGCCGACCATTCTGGGCCCGCGGCGCTTCGAAAGCGAAGTCGCGATGCGCACCAGCGTGCCCGGCGTCGCCACCGGCCTCGCCTGGACCCCGGTGGGCGGCGACATTCTCTTCATCGAAGCCAGCCGCGCTCCCGGCACCGGCAAACTGACGCTGACCGGACAACTGGGCGATGTCATGAAGGAAAGCGCCCAGGCCGCCCTGAGTCTCGCCAAGGCCCGCTGCGCCGATCTCGGCATCCAGCCCGAAGTATTCGAAAAAAGCGACATCCACATCCACGTCCCTGCGGGAGCCACGCCCAAAGACGGCCCCAGCGCCGGGGTCGCCATCTTCGTCGCCCTGGTCTCCCTGCTCAGCCAAAAGGCGGTACGCAACGACACCGCCATGACCGGCGAAATCAGCCTGCGCGGCCTGGTCCTGCCGGTCGGCGGCATCAAAGAAAAGGTGCTCGCCGCCCTCGCCGCCGGCATCACCCGTGTCCTCCTGCCGGCCCGCAATCAAAAGGAACTGGAGGAAATCCCCGCCGAAGCAAAGGAGAAACTGCAATTCATCTGGCTGGAACAGGTGGAGGATGCCCTGAAGGAAACGCTGGGCGGGTTGAATGGCTGAGCATACCGGTCTATGCGATCGCCCAAGTAAAGGAAGCTATGAACAAGTGGATTCCGTTCATGGTTCGACAAGCTCACCACGAACGGAATCCATACCTTACCGTTCGTCCTGAGCCTGTCGAAGGACTTAATCAGAGCTTCCTAAAGTTACTGAGCGTAGACAACGTTGGCAGCTCGTAGGATGTGCTGAACGCAGTGACAAATCGGCAGGATTGATGAAAAACATCCTTGTTTTTCACCCTCGCGGGCGCTCCGCGTCCCAATCCTCTCCCGGAGGATTGGTGCCGATTTGCACGGTAGTCCGCCCGAGGGGTGCCGAACAGGGATTGTCCGGCATGAGCCGCATCATTCGCGATGCCGAGACGACGATTTGTGTAGAAACCCTCTTCCCTCCGGGAGAGGGTGCCGGCAGACCAGGCGAGGACAACTCGCCCGATAACTCAATCGAATGAGCGGACCGACATCCCATCGATATTTCAAACGCCCACCTCCCACCCCCCCCCGCTCCAGCGTCTCGTTCCGATACATAACGTAAGCATCCACTTACAACAATTTCAGCCTTTTCTGACATAAAGCGACTCTTACAGCATCATCTGCTGAGCCACTACCCGTGCTATAACGTTCGCGTTACACATGGGAGATGAGCGATGTCTGCTGATCGCGTTTATTGGAAATATTGGGGAAAAGCGCGCAAAGAAGGCGAAACCGGAACACCTTATCACCTGTTGCCGTATCACTGTTTGGATGTTGCAGCAGTGGCCTGCGCCTGGTGGGATGCGGACACGGCGATACGGCGCACCTTCACCGCATCCTTTAGTTATCCCGGATCAAATCAAAGCCAACTTCGCGCCTGGGTAATGTTTTTCGTTGCGCTGCATGACCTCGGCAAGTTCGACCTGCGATTTCAACTAAAAGCGCCCGAAGCACTTGCCGCCGCATGGCGGCCTCTTGGCACAGAAGACCATGGATTGGCAGCAAGAGATATTGTCGGATTCGATCACGGATGGGCTGGACTGGCATGGGCGAATCGGGAATACCGCGGCTGGCTTAACTGCGAAGATGCCGACCGGGAAACCTGGCGTCAGTGGCAGCCTTGGCTCGCTGCCGTGACCGGACATCATGGTGACTTCTTCGTGCCCGAGATGCCCGGTTTGGTGCTCGATACGGATGAAGCGCTCGTCGAGCACGACCAGAACGCGCGCAGGACCTTTGTGTCCTTATTGGCCCACCTATTTCTGGAGCCGGCGGGTTTGAGCCTGCAACAGCTTCCGCCGAATTGCTCGCCCGCTACGCAAGCATGGCTGGCCGGTTTCTGTTCGGTGTGCGACTGGATCGGTTCCAATGAGGTTTTCGAATACCGATCCGATCCCCATGCGGACTTAGCCGAGTACCTAGCGGCACGCATCCACAAAATTCAGGACGAAAACCTGTTACATCGCTTCGGCTTACTGGGAAAAAGCGCTGATTACCGCGGGCTGGGCGCCTTGCTCCAGATGGGCGAATCCCCGCGCGGGGTACAGGTCGAGGTGGACAAGCTGCCGACCACCCCCGGATTGACCTTGATCGAAGCGCCGACTGGCAGCGGCAAAACCGAAGCCGCTCTCGCTTACGCTTGGCGGCTGTTGGATCAAGGCGTAGTGGATTCCATCGTCTTCGCACTTCCGACCCAAGCCACTGCGAACGCCATGCTGGCAAGGGCCGAAGCCTTCGCGGACCGGATATTCGGTACGGCAAACCTGGTCCTGGCTCACGGCAAGCGCGAGTTCAACAAAACCTTCCGGCGACTCGCGGAGAGCGGTCGGCGTACGTCGGCGCAAGGCAAAACCGAGGCCGCCGTGCAATGCGCCGCGTGGCTGGCCAGCAGCCGTAAGCGCGTGTTTCTCGGACAACTCGGCGTTTGCACGGTGGATCAGGTGCTGCTGTCCGTGCTTCCTGTGCGGCACAAATTCGTGCGCGGCTTCGGGTTGAACAAATCCGTGCTTATCGTGGACGAGGTCCATGCCTACGACGCCTACATGCATGGACTGCTGGGGGAGGCGCTGCGCCGCCAGAAAGCCACCGGCGGCAGTGCTGTCTTGTTGTCCGCCACGTTACCTGCCGGCGTTCGCGCCAAGTTGTTGGAAGCTTGGGATTCCGATTGTGCAGAAGCCGCGCCGTATCCGGCCCTGTGGCATGTCGCCGAGGACGCCCCCATTTGTCTGACCGTACCGGACGATCAGCGTCCCGCTGAACGTGAAGTCGCCTTCGAATGCTTGAAGCTGCCCGGCGCCTTTCCAAACGAGGCACTGCTCGACCGTATCGTGGCTGCGGCTGAAGCAGGGGCACGAGTGGTGATAGTCATGAATCTGGTGGACGACGCCCAAAGGCTTGCCCGCCAGCTACGCGACAAGACCGAGTTGGAGGTGGATGTCTTCCATGCCCGCTACCGTTTCACCGACCGGCAACAAAAGGAGCAAGCCGTACTCCGGCACTATGGCCGCAACGCAGCGTGCGGAAAAGGACGCATCCTCGTCGCCACGCAGGTGGTGGAACAAAGCCTCGATCTGGATTTCGACTGGATGCTGACACAGATTTGCCCGGTGGATTTGCTGTTCCAGCGCTTGGGCCGTCTGCACCGCCACCAGCGCGATGATCGCCCTGCGGGATTCGAATCGCCGCGCTGCACGGTGATTTCGGTTGAAGGCGAGGACTACGGATTACACAAGCTGATTTATGGAAATGCGCGGGTTCTGTGGCGAACCGAGCAGCTATTGTCGGGAACCGACCGAATCGTCTTTCCCGAAGCTTATCGGCGTTGGATAAGAGAGGTCTATTCGGCCAACGTTTGGGACGATGAACCCGATCTTGTCTATGCTGATTATTTGGGCTGGAAGGACGACCAAGCCAGACGCGAAGCAGAGGCCAAGCGATTGACTACCATGACCGTCAGCGCCTTCCGAGATGAAGACAACATCGTCACCGGGCTTACCCGCGACGGCGAAACGAGCCTGACCGTGCTGCCTCTCCAATCGGATGGCCGCCTGCTGGATGGTCAAGCATTGAACACTCTGAACGAATGGGACCTCGCCGAAACGCTCAACCTCAACGCCGTTCCCGTACCCGCCAGTTGGGAGAAACGGCTAAAGGACTGCCGGATGGAGCAGGACGGGGACTTGGCGGGCTATCGGCAACTGGAGATGACCGCCGACAGGCAAGGCGGCTGGACGGCGATGGGTGGGAAATTCCGTTATACGGAGGATTTTGGATTGGAAAGGTGCACCGATGAATCTGCTTGAAGACCCTTGGATTCCCGTGCGTGCCGACGGCGGCACGGGAGCTTTCGAACTGCTGACGTATCGGCAGCTCCTGTGCGAACCCGGCGACTGGCAGGTGAGCTTGCCGCGTGACGATCTGGAGCTGGCCTGCGTGCAATTGCTGGTGTGCATGACTCAGGTCATGTTCTTGCCGGAAAACGACGCTGTTTGGCGGAAGCGGTTGACTGAAGCCTTGACGCCTGAAGAGTTCGCCGCCGGCATAGAACCGTGCCTGGATTGGTTCGATCTCGACCACCCGACCCAGCCTTTCATGCAATCGCGAGGAGTGAGGGCCGCCGAGGACACGCCCATTCAGAAGCTGCTGATTGGACTGCCGGAAGGAAACAACCACGCTTTCTTCAACGAGGCGGGCGAAGTGCGCCACCTATCGGTAACAGTGGCAGCAATTGCCCTGTTCAATCAGGCTACTAATTGCCCCAGTTTCGGCGGCGGCTTCAAGGGCAGCCTGCGTGGAGGCGCGCCAATCACCACACTGGTGTACGGCGAGAATTTGCGCGAAACCGTCTGGTGTAATGTACTCACACGCTCCCGTTTGGCTGCGCGCCAGATCGCCATGCCCGGATTGGATCGGAACCGTCCAACCTGGGTCGAGCCTATCCAGGAAAAAGCCACCATCCCCTGGAACACCATCGGTTTGGCGCGAGGCTTGTTTTGGCAGCCGGCGCGGGTGGAACTGGTGAGGTCCATGGCCGCTGCACCTTGCGATGTGATGGGCGGCGCGCCCACATTGGGATACGTGGGATTTCGCAAGGAGAAATTCAACTTTACCGTGGAGGGAGTGTGGCCCCACCCTCATGGCGCAATAACCATGACCTTGAAAAAAGGCGCGCTTGAACAAAAGTTCGCCAGCTTCACGACCACCGCGCCGGCATGGACCCAGCTCTCCGAATTCGTCGTGCCCAAAGGCGTCAATGATCCCGGAGCCAAAGAGGGCTCCATTCCCGCAGGACCGGTTACACAAGCCAGCGAGCTAGGCGAAAGCGGTTTACACCTGCTCGTTGGCGGCTATCGCACCAATCAAGCTTCCGTGTTGGAACGGCGCCACGAAATGATGAGCCTGGCCCGAGGCTGGCGGGATGACAAAAGCCGCCTGCCCAAATTGGTCGAAATGGGCAAAGAGGCAAAAAAAGCCTTGCGAGGCAAGCTCTATTTCGCCGTGCAGGGCAATAAAGACAAAGGGCTTAAAGGCATCGGCGCCGCCATCCATGAAACCGCCGAGAAACTGTTTTACGCCCGAACCGAAAGCCTGATCCACGAGACCTTTTCCAATGAACTCACGTTCAAGCAGTGGGCCACCGCCCGCAAGGCCTTTGCCCAGGAATTGGCCGGCCATTGCCGCATGATTTTCGAGGAGCTGACCACCCCTTATGCGATGAAACCGGAATTGATCCCGGTTATCGCCTGGGCGCGGCGGAGCCTGGATAACGATCTGAAAAAGCTGATGGAGGAAACATGACCGCCGAATTGCCGGATTTTGTCGCGCTGAAAATGCGCTACGACGACGAAAGCTTTCCGACCGGCGCACGCGCCGAGCTGCGCCGTGCTGCCGAACCGGATGATGTGGCGTTGACCCCGGCGCTCTACCGCTTATTCCCCGGCGAGCGGCCAAACGACCGCCATTTACGTGTCGCCTTTCTGCTTCCCTATGCCAAACACGCGGCCAATGCGAAATCGTTGGGCGCGCAATTGGCGGAAGCCAAGGTGGCGGAAGCACGGGTTCTGCAAGTAGCCCGTGCTCATGAACCGCTCGATGTGGTCCAGTTGCGTCGCCTCTTGATGCAGGTTGACGCCGCAGTGGACTGGTCTGAGTTCGGTCGCATGGTCTGGCGGTGGAAAGAAACAGACAAACGCAAGCTCGTCGAGGATTTCTATATCACCCGCTTTTCCCCCGTCACAGGAGCCAAATAATGACCAAGAAGAACTTCGTCAACTTCCATGTACTCATTTCCCACAGTCCGTCCTGCCTCAACCGGGACGACATGAACATGCAGAAAACCGCCGTATTCGGCGGCGTCAACCGGGTGCGGATTTCCAGCCAATCCCTGAAGCGGGCGATGCGCAAGAGCGGATATTACGAGAGCCACTTCGGCCCGGCCTCTATACGCACTCGTGAACTCGAAACACTAATCCCGCGATTTGTCGAGAAGTTGCGCGATGAATTCGATCCTGATGTGGTGGCCAAAACAATGGAGCTGTTTGTTAAAGCCAAGGTTACTGACGATGAAGCGGATGAGTCAGATGAGCAAGAAGAAGGCTCCAGTGACGAAAACGGAAAAAACAAGAAACTTGCGGTCGCTCCCTGGGCACTAGAAGAAATTAAGACCCTCTGCGGTATCGTCAGCTCCGTATCTCTGACCGATGAAGAAATAAGCAAAGCCAGGGAAAAAGCAGCGAAACAAAAAGAACCGAAAGGTAAAGGCAAGAAAAAGAAAACGGAACAAGACTTTATCGATGAAACATTGACGAAAAAGCGCGTCAAAGCCGTGCAAGAGAACATTGGTATTGTTCGCAAGGCCATGGCTTCTGCTTTGGACATCGCCTTGTCGGGCCGCATGGCTACCTCGGGGTTGATGACCTCCGTGGATGGCGCGCTCGCCGTCGCTCACGCCATTACCACCCATGCCGTCGAGCCGCAGGACGTGGACTGGTTCACCGCCGTCGACGATTTGACCCAGGACGCGGGCGATACGGGAGCGGGACATCTGGATACCCAGCAGTTTTCCTCCGGCGTGTTCTACCGTTACGCCAGTCTCAACCTGAGACAACTGCAAGTGAACCTGGGATTGATCGACCACATCAAGGCGGAGGAAACCGCCGAGTCCCGCCAACGTGCGCTGGACATCGCCCATCATGTATTCCATTTACTGGCGACGGTGGTGCCTTCGGCCAAGCAACAGTCTTTCGCCGCTCACAACTTGGCGGACTTCGCCATCGTCAGCTTCGCCGACCAGCCGATTTCGTTAGCCAATGCATTCGAAGAACCGGTCAGACGCGATTACAAACTGGCGGGATTCCTCAAACCATCCATTCAGTGTTTGGCCAATTACTGGGGACGCATGAATCGCGCCTACGGTCTGGACGAACAGGCGCGCGCTTTCGCGGTCGATGCGAGCTTCGAGATGGGCGGCAAGCCTCCCCTGGACTCCCTGAAAGCGGTGGAAGACTGGATCGCCGAGGATGGTCAGGAATAAAGGAGGGCTCCATGCCGCGTTATTTGATTCTCCTCCTGGACGGTCCCATGCAAGCGTGGGGCACGCACACGTTCGAAGATTTTCGCCCTTGCAATGCGTTTCCGACTCGCAGCGGTTTGCTCGGACTGCTAGGTGCCTGCCTGGGGTTGGACCGGCGCGATACCGAAGCATTGGAGCAATTGGCGATGAGCGTCGAGTTCGCCGTACGCGCCGACAGAGAGGTGTTGCGGCCGGAAGCGGAAGTACCCAAGGCAAAAGCCGCTGTAAAGCTTCCCGACTTCCACACGGTGGAGGATGCTCGCAAGGTAGACGGTTCCGCCAACAAGAACCCGGTGGTTTCTCGGCGCGAATACCTGTTCGATGCCGCTTTCACCGTGGCGATCGGCGCAAAGCCCGACGGGCCGGTTACGCTGGATGCAATTGCCGAAGCTTTGCGGCGCCCGTGTTTTACGCCTGTGCTGGGACGGCGTTCCTGTCCCATCGCCCGGCCTTTGCTCGATGGCGAGGCCGTGGAGGCGAGCGATGCGAAGGCGGCACTGGCAACCATCGCACCTGTAGGTGGCATGATCTATACCGAAGGCGAATTGATCTCCGCACAACCCTTGCGGGTCCGCGACGTACCCATACAGGGCCGGCACCGGCAATTCAGCACTCGACTGGTGTATCTCCATAAGGGGGAAACATGTTCCTGAGCCGTGTCGAGATTCCTTGGGATGCAGTCCGCAACCCTTACGAAATTCATCGCCAGCTTTGGCGGCTGTTTCCCGGAGAGGACAAAGAACCCCGGAAGAATGCCGAGGAAGGACGCCAAGGGTTCCTGTTCAGGGTGGAAAACAATCAGCCTGGCCGCCCGCTGCGTTTGTTGATTCAGTCTCGGCGAGCGCCAGAGCCTACGGCTGGATTGACGATTGTAGGTACGCGCGAATTCCAACCCCAGCCAGCTCACGGGCAGCGCTTGGCATTTCTACTCACCTCAAATCCGGTCAAAACCATTATCGATGCACAGCGAGAAACCAAGTCGGGCAAAAGCTCCGAAAAGTGCCGTGTGCCGTTGATTCACGAATCCGAACAGCGCGAATGGTTAAAGCGCAAACTCATCGGTGCGGGAGAATTTGAAGGTGTCAATGTGGTGCCTCACGCCCCGGTGTTCTTTCGGAAAGGCAATCGGGGCGGCAAGATAGTCATGGTGACTTTCGAAGGCGTATTGCGTGTAAACGAGCCAGGAACGTTGATCGCCTATTTGGAAAACGGCATCGGCCCCGCCAAAGCCTTCGGTTGCGGTTTGCTGTTAGTACGGCGCTTGGGATAAATTGTTCCCCTACTTGTGGGCATATTTGGAGAAGACATCATGCACACCTTTACGATCCGCGACTTGCGCGACCGGACCGGCGAACTGGTACGCGATGCCGAAGCGGGCAAGCTTTCCGTCGTCACCAAACATGGGCAGCCGATCTTCGTAGCCGTACCCTTCGATGACTTCCTGTTGCGCGAGGGTGTGAATGTGGCCTTGGCGGTGAAGCTGTTCGATGAGGAAGCACTGTCGCTCCGTGAGGCCGCCAAGCTGGCTGGCATGACGCTGGCCGAATTCATGGAAGAATGTTCGGCGCGTGAAATACCGGTGGTGCGTTATTCGCCGGAAGACCTGCGTCAGGAATTGGCGGACCTGGATGACGTGTCTCGTCGCTGATAGCGGTCCGCTCATCGCGCTCGCCAAACTCGGTCTTTTGGATTTGCCCGTTCGATTGTTCACACGCGCGGTGTTGCCGTCCACGGTATTCGCTGAATGCCTTGCCCAAGCACGGCGGCCCGACGCACAGGCGATAAAAACATTCGTCGAGGGAGGGCAACTCGACGTGGTGGACGATGCGGCCTGGCCCGAAGGAATTGCGGTTCCGCGCCTGGATGCCGGTGAAACCGCCGCCTTGGCGCTTGCGCATCAGTTACAAGCCCACCTGCTTGTGGACGAATTGCGTGGACGCCGTGCCGCGCGGCGGTTGGGTGTGCCGGTCGTGGGGGTCTGCGGTTTGCTGCTGCTGGCGAAGCGGCAAGAGTATATCGACACCGTTGCGGTACCGATGGACGTGCTGCGCGCCCAGGGCTACTTTATCGCCACCGATCTGCGCGCGGCCGTACTCGCCGCTGCGGGCGAAGACTGAGGCTGATACGCCATGACAGACCTCCTCCCTCCCCTCAAACCCATCGCCATGAAAGAGCGCATTTCGCTCATTTTCATCGAATACGGAGAAATCGACGTGCTCGACGGCTCGTTCGTGGTGATCGACAAAACCGGCGTGCGCACCCACATTCCGGTGGGCTCCATCGCCTGCATCATGCTGGAACCCGGAACGCGGGTGTCGCACCGGGCGGCGGCGCTGGCGGCGCGGGTCGGAACCTTGCTGGTCTGGGTGGGCGAAGCCGGGGTTCGGCTCTACGCCTCGGGGCAGCCGGGCGGCGCGCGCTCCGACCGTCTTCTGTATCAGGCCAAGCTCGCCCTGGACGAGGACGCCCGGCTCAAGGTGGTGCGCAAGATGTACGAGATTCGCTTCAAGGAAAAGCCGCCGGAGCGGCGCAGCGTCCAGCAGCTCCGCGGCATCGAGGGGGCGCGGGTGCGAAAGTTGTACGAACTGCTTGCCAAGCGCTATGGCGTCACCTGGAAGCACCGCAACTACGACGCCGACGAATGGGGCTCCGGCGATCTGCCCAACCGTTGCGTCAGCTCCGCCACCGCCTGTCTGTACGGCATCACCGAAGCCGCAGTGCTGGCAGCGGGTTACGCGCCGGCGGTGGGTTTCATCCACACCGGAAAACCCTTGTCATTCGTCTACGACATCGCCGACCTTTTCAAATTCGACACCGTCGTGCCGGTCGCCTTCAAGATCGCCTCCCAGCAGCCGGGCGAACCGGAACGCGCCGTCCGTCTCGCCTGCCGGGACGTGTTCCGGCAAACCAAGCTCCTGCAGCAGATCATTCCCGCCATCGAAGACGTGCTCGCCGCGGGCGGCCTGGAACCGCCGGAAACCCCGGAAGACGCCGTCGGCCCCGCCATCCCCAACCCCAAGAGTCTCGGCGATGCTGGTCATCGTGGTTGAAAACGTTCCGCCCCGGCTGCGCGGCCGTTTGGGCGTGTGGCTGGTGGAAGTGCGCGCCGGCGTCTACGTCGGCGATTTGTCGAAGCGCGTGCGCGAAATGCTCTGGGCGCAAGTCGAAGCCGGCCTCGGAGACGGCAACGCCGTGATGGTATGGTCCACCAATACGGAATCGGGCTTCGACTTCGTAACCCTCGGCAAGAACCGGCGCATGCCGGTCGAATTGGACGGCCTGAAACTGGTGTCCTTCTATCCGCCCGAACCGGCCGACGGGGAGGGAAATAATGCTCTTTAACAACCCGGATTTTTCATTTTCAAAGCGGCGAATCGCCGGTAGAATTTCGACCGGCGATTTTTGCCAATTCTAACAATGAGTTAGAAATGGTCTGTTCCCCACATACGTGGGGATGAACCGCCACCGACTCACGGGGATCGTAGCCGACGAATCTGTTCCCCACATACGTGGGGATGAACCGGGTCCTGCTATGGGAATGTTCCGCCTCACGGCCTGTTCCCCACATACGTGGGGATGAACCCAATTTCCGAGAGCGCGACCATTTAATGCATCCCTGTTCCCCACATACGTGGGGATGAACCGTTCCGCCAGTAGCGCCGCCGTGTCGTCGTAGTCTGTTCCCCACATACGTGGGGATGAACCGTCAAGCAGATGGACCTACAGCATCAGGCGAATACTGTTCCCCACATACGTGGGGATGAACCAGGGCAACGTACAGGTTGAGCCCTGCCGCGAATGCTGTTCCCCACATACGTGGGGATGAACCGCGCCTTCACTCCTGCGCGATCACGATCAGTAACTGTTCCCCACATACGTGGGGATGAACCGGGCTTCGATTACACCCAAAAGACGCAGGAACTCTGTTCCCCACATACGTGGGGATGAACCGGTTTCAAACTAGGCGAAGCGCATGGGTTCAGGCTGTTCCCCACATACGTGGGGATGAACCGCTTCTTGATATTGTCGTTGCCGTAATACCGCGCTGTTCCCCACATACGTGGGGATGAACCGGAAGTTGCTAAAGTTGTTTCTAGTCAGGGATTCTGTTCCCCACATACGTGGGGATGAACCGATAGGAAAACCCTAAAGAGGAAGCTGAGAAAGCTGTTCCCCACATACGTGGGGATGAACCGCCAGAACAATGAATTGCCGGTCGCGTCGGCCTCTGTTCCCCACATACGTGGGGATGAACCGGGGGAATGATGAGCGACATTGATAATGCCATCCTGTTCCCCACATACGTGGGGATGAACCGGCCGTTGGCTGCTCCGTCCATCTGACAGGGTACTGTTCCCCACATACGTGGGGATGAACCGCGTTGACACCAATGGTCTCACCAATGGTCTACCTGTTCCCCACATACGTGGGGATGAACCGTCGGCTCTTGCCGCCTCGGATGCCCTGATCCTCTGTTCCCCACATACGTGGGGATGAACCGTTTCCCTTAAACCCGAGCTATTGGATTGGCTCCTGTTCCCCACATACGTGGGGATGAACCGCCTTGATGCAACAGGGTGTTAGATTGACGCCGCTGTTCCCCACATACGTGGGGATGAACCGACGAACACATGCCGCGGTTCTTTTGGCTTTGGCTGTTCCCCACATACGTGGGGATGAACCGGCTGCATACAATTCCGGTTTGGTAATGCCGATCTGTTCCCCACATACGTGGGGATGAACCGAGATTAACACTCTTGTTAAACGACACCATGGACTGTTCCCCACATACGTGGGGATGAACCGGCCGCGCAAACCGGTCTGAACCTCCTGGCCGCCTGTTCCCCACATACGTGGGGATGAACCGGCTATCGGTGTTGGCCGCGCATCCGTATCAAACTGTTCCCCACATACGTGGGGATGAACCGTCCGATGTTTTCCCGGACAACATCAAAAACGACTGTTCCCCACATACGTGGGGATGAACCGGCGCTCATCAATAACGCAGGATTCAAGGACGCCTGTTCCCCACATACGTGGGGATGAACCGGCAATTGGGGGCCTGATAGGTCACCAAAACCGCTGTTCCCCACATACGTGGGGATGAACCGGCCACACCGAAGCGGCTGCGGTCACATTCGATCTGTTCCCCACATACGTGGGGATGAACCGTGTTATCAATATATTCCTGGGCTGAATGGTGACTGTTCCCCACATACGTGGGGATGAACCGGTAATCCTCAGCAGAAAACCGTAACAGCTTTACTGTTCCCCACATACGTGGGGATGAACCGACTACAGGAGGCTTCCGATGGCGCTATGCCTGCTGTTCCCCACATACGTGGGGATGAACCGGACCCGAAACGGCCTGACGCTCAAAACCGGTACTGTTCCCCACATACGTGGGGATGAACCGGCCTTCGCTGATCCGTTCGCCATCGACCACGACCTGTTCCCCACATACGTGGGGATGAACCGTAATCGCAGTCGCCAACATGGAAAAAGCAAAACTGTTCCCCACATACGTGGGGATGAACCGTTCGCAAGGAATGCGCGCATTGCCACCGTAACCTGTTCCCCACATACGTGGGGATGAACCGTAGCAACCTTACCTTTAAAGGACGCCAATGAACTGTTCCCCACATACGTGGGGATGAACCGTCGTCCATGGCCGCGCCTATTTCATCGTCGACTCTGTTCCCCACATACGTGGGGATGAACCGGTTTATTCCGGCACGGTCCCGGCCAACGTCGGCTGTTCCCCACATACGTGGGGATGAACCGCAGAAATTGACCGACTAAATATCGAATTACAGCTGTTCCCCACATACGTGGGGATGAACCGATCAGATAGGTGTCGGCGTTCGCAGGCGCGACCTGTTCCCCACATACGTGGGGATGAACCTGGTAGTCCGTTCCAGGGCACCGCAAGTACACTTCCCTGTGGCCTCAGCCAGCCCGCCCATCCGGGGCGGGCGTTCGCGGCTCCTACGCCCGCCGCTCACCCCCCCATGCGTGGGGATGAACCGGGTAGTCCGTTCCAGGGCACCGCAAGTACACTTCCCTGTGGCCTCAGCCAGCCCGCCCGTCCGGGGCGGGCGTTCGCGGCTCCTACGCCCGCCGCTCACCCCCCCATGCGTGGGGATGAACCGGGTAGTCCGTTCCAGGGCACCGCAAGTACACTTCCCTGTGGCCTCAGCCAGCCCGCCCATCCGGGGCGGGCGTTCGCGGCTCCTACGCCCGCCGCTCACCCCCCCATGCGTGGGGATGAACCGGATAGTCCGTTCCAGGGCACCGCAAGTACACTTCCCTGTGGCCTCAGCCAGCCCGCCCATCCGGGGCGGGCGTTCGCGGCTCCTATGCGCGCGGCTCGCCTCCACATACGTTGTTCTACCAGTTCAAGCGCTGCGCGCTGTCCTTGATAATATTCGTTTCAATATGCCTACAGCCTGCTGTTTTCGGTTGATCTTCATATATTTGCCCGACGCGTCTCCACTCATGTTCGCTCAGAGCAAAGAGTGCACGCCCATATTCAGACGCGATTTCGCCTTTGTTCAAACTCTTGAACTTGGAAACCGCCTTTCACCGCTCGGATCGACTCAAAAAGTCTCATGAATCCCGAGTGTTCTGGCTTTCAGCTTCCTCAACGTTTGAGGGGAGCCGCTACGCACCCGATCCTGGTTGCGGGAGACTACCCGGTCGCGGCTGTGCGCCGGCACCGCTCCCCGTCTCACGCTTCTTCGACGGGGCTCTGGGCATACCCTTCGACTCGGGCTCAGGACAGGCTCGCCATCCGGCCAGCCCGCCGCACACTCGGGCACGTCCAACAGCCATTTCTAGGTTGAACGCACGGGTACGCTCCACGAATGTCTGGATGCGGACGAGATAATTGTCGAGAAATTTCTGTCGGATTTCCCGGCAACTCGAAACCCGGAGCGGTAAGATTCATAAATTTGTTAAATTCCGCAGGAAAAGCGGTAGAAAGATGGTGCGTCACCTTAAACGCCTTTTTTTGAACGGCTATGTATTGGCGGTATTGGCGACGTTCGCCGTAATGCTGATATTAAAGACTCTTCAGCCGATCTTCTGGGGGGCGCCTCCCCTGCTTCTTTTTCTGGTCGCGGTTCTGTTCGCGACTTGGCTAGGCGGGTTTCGAGCCGGGTTCCTTGCCACCGTGTTAAGCGCCGCCGTAGGGGCCTACTTTTTGGAAGAACCTGTCAATTCGCTGTTCATCGTCGAAGAAAGGGAGAGACTCCGCGTAGTGTTGTTGTTGGCGGTTGGCACGCTGATGAGTCTGGTGGTCGCGCGTTTGCGAACGATGGAACGGCGGGCGCTGCATGAGGTACTTGAACGAAAGGCTCAGCTCAGGACCGAAATCGCCGAACATCGGCAAACCGAAAAACGGCGATCCGAACTGGAGGAAAAGTTGGCCAACATCGTGGCCACGGTGCCGCTGGCCATTTGCTCCTTTCGATTCAAACCCGACGGCACCATTTGCCTTCCCTACGCCAGCCCCAGATGGACGGAAATTTACGGCATTCCGCCCGAGAACTTAGCGGATGATGCGGAACCCGCCTTCGCCCTGGTTCATCCCGACGATCTCGAATACTTGCGCGCTACGATCGCCGGATCGGCGCGCGCCCTGTCCGATTGGCAAGCCGAATGGCGCGTGCGACACCCGATCAGGGGCGAAATCTGGATCGAAGGAAGCGCCGTGCCCAAACTCGAACCGGATGGCAGCATCCTCGCGCACGGCTTCATCCGCGACATCACCGAGCGCAAGAAAGCCGAAGAGGCGCTGCGCCAAAGCAACGAAGAACTGTCCGTCCTGTTCGATGCGGTTCCGATACCCGTATGGATTGCCGACGACGTCGCTTGCGGCACTGTAAGAGGCAATCCTGCCGCAGCGGCTTTCACCGGTGTCGCTGCCGAATCGAATGTCGGCGAGACGGCAGGGCGCCCATCCGAATCAACCATCCGCAGCACCGAGGCTCCGCTCACGCCCGTCGAATCGACCTTGCGCCGGGCGATCGCGGCAGATCAGCCGGTCGAGGAAACCTCGCTGGAGTTCGTTTTTCCCACGGGCGAACGTCACTACCTCGCCGGCCGGGCAACGCCGCTGTTCGATAGTGGCGGCTCCCCGCGCGGCGCTGTCGCGGCCTTGGCCGATATTACGCCGCTGGTGCGGGACTTCGTGCAAAGCGAAACGCGGTTTCATGCTTTCATGGACAATAGTCCGGCCGTAGCCTGGATGAAAGATACGCAAGGACGATATGTGTACATGAGCAAGGTTCGTGACGACCGCCTCGGAGTGCGACCGGAGGATTGGCTCGGAAAAACGGATTTCGAACTTTGGCCGCGAGAGATTGCAGAGCAGTTCCAAAAGAACGACAGGGAGGCCTTGATCAGCGGCAAGACGGTCGAGACCACTGAAACAACCCCCGATCTCACCGGGGAACGCCGCTGCTGGTGGGTTTTCAAGTTTCCGTTCGAAGATCCCGCGGGGACCCAATTCGTCGGCGGCATCGGCATCGACATTACCGAGCGCCGGCGCGTCGAGGAAGCGCTGCAAGCCAGCGAAGCTCTGAATCGCGCCATACTCGACTCGCTGCTCGAGCACGTAGCCGTAGTCGACCGGGAGGGAAACATCCTGGCAGTCAACCAAGCCTGGCAGCGCTTCGCGCGCGAAAACGGTCCGCAACCCGGAACACCGGTCCCGAATACGGATATCGGAGCGAATTATCTGAAGGTGTGCCGCACCAGTTCCGGCGGAGTTTCGGACGATGCCCTAACGGCATACACCGGCATTCTGAGCGTGTTGAAGGGAGAGCGGGAAAGTTTCGCGATCGAGTATCCCTGCCATGCCCCGGATCGGGAACGCTGGTTCGTCATGCAAGTCACCCCGCTCGGAGCACCGCCCGGAGCGGCGGTGATTTCGCATACGAACATCACCGAGCGCAAAAAAGCGGAGCAAATGCTCCGCGAAGCCGACCAGCGGAAAACCGAATTCCTCGCCATGCTCGGCCATGAGCTTAGGAACCCTCTGGCTCCGATCCGCAATGCCGTGCAGATCATGCGCAGGCTCGACTTGGACAATCCAAAGATACTCTGGGCTCGCGACATGGTGGACCGGCAGGTGGACCACCTGGCTCGGCTGGTCGACGACCTCCTGGATGTGTCGCGGATCGTTCAGGGCAAGCTGACCCTGCACAAGACTCCGCTGGATATCGCCACGGTCGTACGACAGGCGATCGAGACCAGCCAATCGTATATCGACGCCCAGCATCATACATTGTCCGTTTCGATGCCCGATGAACCGATGCCGCTCGAGGGCGATCCCGTGCGCCTGACCCAAGTGGTGTCCAATCTGCTCAACAACGCGGCCAAGTACACCCGGCAGGGAGGGCGAATCTGGCTGACGGTTACCCGCGACGACGGCGACGCGGTGATCTCGGTGCGCGATACGGGAGAAGGTATTCCCGGCACCTTATTGCCCTATCTATTCGATATTTTCACCCAAGGCCAACGTACCCTGGACCGCGCGCAAGGCGGGCTGGGCCTAGGCTTGACCATCGTTCGGAAAATCGTGGAACTGCATGAGGGAAGGATCGAGGCGAAAAGCGAAGGCCCCGGCAAAGGCAGCGAGTTTATTGTCCATCTCCCCCTTATTTCCGCACTTCCATGACTTTATAGCCGCCGGCTTCGGCTAGCGTTTTTTCATGCTCGGCGTACGTCCGAACCAGTTTTTCGTAAGGCAAATGCCGATTGGCGACGACGTAAAGACGGCCGCCGGGCTTGAGGGAAGCCAGAGCCGCGCGGATGAATGCCTGGCCCAGGCCGGGCTCCGCCTCCCGGCCGGAGTGGAACGGCGGGTTCATGACGACGAAATCGAGCCGGTCGATGGGCAACCCCGCAGTGACGTCGTGCCAATGGAAATGTAGCTGAACACCGTGGGCAAACGCGGCGAGGTTGCGCCGGGCAGCTTCCAGCGCTTTCCATTCGGCCTCGAACAGGTGCAGCTCGGCGACGGAGCGAGAACGAGCGAGCAGCATCCGGCTCAAATAGCCGTAACCGGCGCCGAGGTCGGCGCCCCGGCCCGTCAGATCATCCGGCAGATACTCGGCGAGCAGGCGCGAGCCGGGGTCGATGCGGTTCCAGCTGAATACGCCGGGGCGGCTCACCAGATCCGTTCCCGGAATCGGCTGAAGTTCGCCGGCGCCAAGCCAGGATGCCAGCAGCGCTTGGTCGAGCCGGGCCGTTTCCTTTGTTCCGCAGAATACCCGGCATTTATGCTTGCTGAACGATCGAACGACGCCGAGCAGTTCCGCGCAGCGTTTTTCCAGCGAGGACGCGCCCAGGTCATTGGCAGCGGCGACCACGAGGGTCCCGCCCTCGCTCAGCAGGGAAACCGCCCTCGCCATGTGGTAAAGGGTCTCTTCCTTGTGCTTGGTCGCGAAAACGATGCAGAGACCGCACGGCGCATCGGGATCGGCGACGACTTTAAAGCCGAGCTTGACTAGCGCATCTGCTTCCGGCTTGTAGGTTTGCTGGCACAGCATCGAGTGTCCGTCCAAGCGCCGGAGATAGTCTCCCGGTATGGCGCGAAAAATCAGGACATTGCCTTCGCTTTCGATGGCGTGTTGCTCGAGAAATTTGTCCAGGGCCGAAGCTTGGGGATTCATGGGTGTCGGTGTGAGAGAGAACTTTCCGCTCGTTCCCAAGCCGGAGCTCGGGAGCTAGCGCATGTGTCGGCAAAGGATTGCCGACCTACCAAGCCCGCATCGCTAGAACAAGTAGGTCGGCAATCCTTGCCGACAGCTGTGTCGACGACGGATTTTTCATTTTCGCCCGCCCGATTGGTAGTATACAGGCATACGGTCCCATCCCGTTTCCACAAGAACTCATGTCCAGCCCGGTCAAACTCCCTTATTTCGACGCCCTTTTGAATCTCCTGGATCGAGGCCATCCGGCCGTCGATCAAGCTTTCGGACGTCATGTCCACTGGGGATACTGGCCAGACCCCAAGCAGGCGGATGTCTCGCCGGAAGATTTCGCGCTAGCGGCCGAACGGCTTACCGAATTGGTCTATACGGCGGCCGAGGTCGATGACGGCCAGCGGATATTGGATGCGGGCTGCGGCTTCGGCGGCACGGTCGCAAGCCTCAACGGGCGATTCCGGGACATCGACGTTTCCGGTCTGAATATCGATCGGCGGCAGCTGCGGCGCGCGAGCGAACGCGTCTCAGCCGGGTCCGGGAACGTCTTGAACTGGGTTCAGGCCGACGCCTGCACCCTGCCGTTTGCGGACCAAAGTTTCGACACCGTTTTGGCAGTTGAATGCATTTTCCATTTCCCGAGCCGGAAAAGGTTTTTCGAGGAAGCGTATCGGGTGCTGAAACCCGGCGGGCGGTTGGCCTTGTCGGACTTCGTCCCGACACCGTTATTGCGCCCCGCCATGACTGTCGCTTCCCGCTGGCCGGCCTCGGCCGGATTCTACGGGCGCTGCAAGTTTCACAGCACCTTGCGGGACTATCGCCGCCTGGCCGAGGAAACCGGATTCATCGTTCGGCACGAACAGGACATTACGTCCAACACCCTGCCCACTTACAATTTCGTGCGGAAGCTGGCCAAGGACATGTCGGTGAAAACGGTGTCGGCGATCATTGAGACCCTGTTCGCCGAATGGGCCAGCCGCCTGGGGCTTCTGCGCTATCTGGTGCTGGCTTTCGAGAAACCCGGCTAAGGAACTATTCAGTCGAGGCGTCAAGTTCCGATTCCGGCGTAGGGTGGGTTAGCGGAGCGTAACCCACCGACCCTTCGACTTGGCTCAGGACAGGTCCGAGGTCGCTCGGTGGGTTACGGCCTCGCGGCCTAACCCACCCTACAAAAATTAATGCCTGATTGAAAGCGATTTGGAATTACACCGAGCCAGCAATGTTCGCTGGTGTTTCGGCGCGCCGTAACCCACCGGTTCCGCGGCCTCGCCTGGTGGGTTACGGCGTGCGGAGAGTCCCGCGGCATAAAATAGTTTGTGGCAGTGCATGCCTAACCCACCCTACAATCTGCGGTCGTTTTCAAGCAGAACGGAACGTCCTTGGCGAACGACTCCCAAGGAACTGTTCCGACCTCAGGCGGTCCGATCGAGCGATCGACATCTTGAGAACTGTCCGGCTCCATTAGTTTTTCACGATTTGGTTCAATCGAGCATTTATTATCGGCTCGATATGGTTTAATAACGGGTTAACAGTCTTAACGAGCTTCAATCGATTCCATGAATTGGCAACAGTTTTTTTCCATGGGCGGCTACGGCTTTTATGTGTGGACGTCCTACGGTTTGATGTTTGTCGTTTTGGGCCTCAATCTCTTCTGGGCGGTACGCCGGAAATCCGAGGTGATGAAGAGCATCGCGCGCCGGGCGAAGCAGGAGGGTAGACGGTCATGACCCCGCGCCGCCGCCGCATGATCGTGGTCGGGCTGATTCTGATCGGCGTCAGCCTCGCGACTTTTCTCGCGCTTACCGCATTCCAGAAGAATCTGCTGTACTTCTATACCCCTTCGCAGGTTGCCGCCGGCGAAGCGCCCAAGGGTTACCCGTTCCGCGTGGGCGGACTGGTGGTTCAGGGCAGCGTTCAGCGCGAACCCGACAGCTTGACCGTACGCTTCTCGGTCACCGACGGAACCTCTACGGTTCCCATCCATTACACCGGAATCCTGCCCGATTTGTTCCGTGAGGGTCAGGGCATCATCTCGGTCGGGCAGATCAACGAGGAAGGCGTGTTCGAGGCCAGCGAAGTGCTCGCCAAGCACGACGAGAATTACATGCCGCCCGAAGTCGCGGACGCTCTGAAGCAAAGCGGACAGGTGTCCAGCAGTTATAAGGATTACCAGAAATGATCGCGGAACTGGGGCATATCGCCTTGATCATGGCGCTGTTCATGGCGCTGTTGCAGTCCGTGTTTCCGCTGCTGGGCGCGGCCCGTGGCGTGCCGGTCTGGATGGCGGTGGGGCGCGCCGCTGGGCGCGCCCAGTTCTTCTTTCTGGCCGTGGCCTTCCTCTGCCTGATCGGGAGTTTCGTAAGCCACGATTTTTCCGTGCTCTACGTGGCGCGGAATTCCAATACCGCCCTGCCCCTTTATTACCGCATTTCGGCCGCCTGGGGCGCCCACGAGGGCTCGATGCTGCTCTGGGCTTTGATCATGGGGCTGTGGACGGTGATGGTGACGATCTTCAGCCGCAGCCTGTCCGAGGAATTCCTGGCGCGCGTCTTAGGTGTCATGGGCCTGGTCAGCGTCGGCATCCTGCTGTTCATTCTGCTGACCTCCAATCCCTTCGAGCGGCATTTTCCGCCGCCCGCCGACGGCAACGACCTCAATCCCCTGCTGCAGGACATCGGCATGACGGTTCATCCGCCGATGCTATACATGGGCTACGTCGGGCTCTCGGTAGCGTTCAGCTTCGCCATCGCGGCCCTGCTCGGCGGTTCCCTGGACTCGGCCTGGGCACGCTGGTCGCGGCCCTGGACCCTGATCGCCTGGGTGTTCCTGACCTTCGGCATCGTGCTCGGTTCCTGGTGGGCCTATTACGAACTCGGCTGGGGAGGCTGGTGGTTCTGGGACCCGGTGGAAAACGCCTCGTTCATGCCCTGGCTGGTCGCGACCGCACTGCTTCACTCGCTGGCGGTCACCGAAAAGCGCGGCGCCTTCAAGGCCTGGACCGTGCTGCTCGCCATCTTCGCCTTTTCGCTGAGCCTTCTCGGAACCTTCCTGGTCCGTTCCGGCGTCCTGACCTCGGTGCACGCCTTCGCCTCGGACCCGGCGCGCGGACTGTTCATCCTGGTCTTCCTTGCCATCGTGGTCGGAAGTTCGTTGCTGCTTTACGCGGTCCGGGCGCCGACCGTCAAGGACCGGGTCCGCTACGGCTTCGTGTCCAAGGAGAATCTTCTGCTGCTGAACAATGTCCTGCTGGTCACGGCCGCCGCGAGTATTCTGCTGGGAACGCTTTATCCCCTGATTCTTGACGCCTTGCAGCTGGGCAAGATTTCGGTCGGTTCGCCGTATTTCGCCAGCGTGTTCGGCCCGTTGATGGCGCCCGTTTTTCTTTTGGCCGGCATCGCACCGATGTTCGCCTGGCGCGAGGCCGACCTCGGCAAGATCGGGCGGCGCGTACGCCACGTGTTTCTCGGAAGCCTGGTGCTGGGCGTGGTTTCCACCGCGGTTTTCTGGGACGCCAAGGACATCAAGACCATGGCGGGACTCGGCATGGCGTTCTGGCTCGCGGCCAGCGCGCTGTTAAGCCTCTGGAACCGGGTCCGTCTGCGCGGAACCGCGATTCAGGGCCTCAAGACGCAGTCCCGCAGCGTGTACGGCATGACCCTGGCCCATATCGGCATCGCGGTATTTCTCACCGGCGTCGTCCTGTCCGACCGCTACAGCGAGGAAAAGATCGTGCGGCTCGCACCGGGCGAGTCTTCGACACTGGGCGATTACACGTTTACGTTCAAGGGCGTGACCGAGGTGCAAGGTCCCAATTTCATCGCTCAGCAAGGCGATTTCCGCGTGCAGCGGGGCAACCGGGAGGCGGCCGAACTCCGGCCGCAAAAGCGCATTTACCGCGTGCAGCGCAATACCATGACCGAAGCGGCCATCGATCCAGGCCTCACCCGCGATCTGTATGTCGCTCTCGGCGAGCGGATGGATGCCGGTGCCTGGAGCGTGCGGCTCTATTACAAGCCGTTCATCCGCTGGATCTGGCTGGGCGGATTATTGATGATGACCGGCGGCCTGTTCTCCGCCGCGGACCGCCGCTACCGTTTGGCGACCCGCCAGGCGGAAGCCTGGAGCGAGTCGGCGGAAAGCAAGCCGGCGTGACAGTAAAGATCACTAGCGTCGAGCATGCGGACTCTATCCTTTGTGGGCCGAAATAGAATCGTAGGTCGGGAATCCCATCCCAATCGCAAACGGTCGTCCAGGGAAGGGGCTGGCCGGCGCTCCCGGCCAGGCCGTTTGCGATTGGAAGGGTCATCCCAGCGCTCCTGGGATGACCGTTTGCGATTGGAGCGCCAGGACGACCCTTCCCGACAGTTTGTCGCCAAAGGATTGCCGACCTACTTTACTTAGGACAGGCTTATCCCGGGCTACATAGCACTTGATTTATAGTACGTCTCTTTCCGTAACGGCATATTCATAACCCGTCATGCGCTATCTCATTCCATTGGCCGTGTTCGCCGTCATGGTGATCTTTCTCGGCATCGGTCTGACTCTGAATCCCAAGGAAGTGCCTTCGCCCTTCATCGGCAAGCCCGCGCCCATGTTCGCCCTGCCCCAGGTGGCGGATGCCGGCAAGACCCTGAGCAGCGACGATCTCAAGGGTCAGGTCAGTCTGGTGAATGTTTGGGCGTCCTGGTGCACGTCCTGCCGGGAAGAGCACCCGGTGCTGCTGCAACTCGCCAAGCAGAACATCGTTCCCATCTACGGCCTCAACTACAAGGACGATCGGGACAACGCCCTAGCCTGGCTGCAGCGCTTCGGCGATCCCTATACCGCGAGCGCCTTCGATCCCGAAGGCAAGACCGGCATCGACTGGGGCGTGTACGGCGTGCCGGAAACCTTCGTCGTCGATCGCGACGGCATCATCCGCCACAAGCAGACCGGACCGATCACGCCCGAAATCCTGGAAAAGAAACTACTCCCCCTGATCCGCCAATTACAGGCCAAGTCTTCATGATGCATCGGTTACTGCCGTTCCTGCTGATTCTTCCCTTTACCGTTCAAGCCATCGAAATCCGCGAGTTCGACGATCCGGCCAAGCAACAGCGCTACGAGCGCCTGATCGAAGAGCTTCGCTGCCTGGTCTGCCAAAACCAGTCCCTGGCCGACTCCGATGCCGATCTTGCAAAGGACCTGCGGGACGAGGTCTACACCATCATCCAAAGCGGCAAAAGCGAACAGGAAGCGGTCAAATTCCTGACCGATCGTTACGGCGATTTCGTGCTCTATCGCCCGCCTTTCAAAATGACGACGGCTCTTCTGTGGGTCGGGCCGTTCCTACTCTTGGCCGGCGGAGGCGCTTTTCTATGGCGACAGGTGAGACGCCGCAACACGGGCGAGGACCTGACGCTTACCGATGAAGAAAAGAAGCGCCTGGAGCGGCTTCGAAACAATCTCGAAGGGTAAATATCGATGACGGGTTTCTGGCTTTCGGCCGTACTGCTTCTGATAGTGGGCTACGTCTTTTTCCTTCCCGCACTCCTCGGCAAGACCGGCAGCGGGCGGATAAACCGGGCGCGGCTCAATCTCCTTCTGCACCGGCAGCGGCAAACCGAACTCGCCCAGGAAGCGGCAAGCCCCGAGGATCTGGAGCGCCTGACCGCGGAATCCGAACGGAATCTGCTCGGGGATCTCGAGGCTGCCGAAGAGACGAAAGCTCAGTCGAGCAACCGCGGCCGCTCGGCCGTCCTGGCCACGCTCGCGATCGTTCCGGTACTGGCCTTGACGCTTTACCTCGCGCTGGGCCGCATCGACCTGATCGGCGCACGTGCGCCGAACAACATGGCCGATGTCCAGGACAGCATACGCCAGCTGGCGGAAAGGCTGGCCAAGCAGCCGAACGATCTGGAGGGCTGGGTATTGCTGGCCCGCTCGCTGCAAGCGACCGATCAGCCGGACAAGGCGGTAACGGCCTATGAATTCGCCCTCAAGCTCGCCCCCGAGGATCTGGACGTCAAGGCTTTGTATGCCCAGGCTCTCGCGGAAACCCATCAGGGCAGCATGGCCGGCAAGCCGACCGAAATCGTCGACGAAATCCTGAAGAAGAATCCCGATCACCAAACCGCGCTCTGGATGGCGGGAATCGCCGCCGCCGAACGGAAGGACGCGGCCAAGACCGTGGAGTATTGGGAAAGACTGAAAAAGCAATTCGGGCCTGGCAGCGAAGAGGCCAAGCAGATTGAGGGATACATCGCCCAGGTCCAAGGACTCCCCGCCCAAACAACGCCGTCGGAACCCGCCGCCGCAACGGGCGCGGGCAAACAGATCCGCGTTACGGTGACCCTGGCGGAAAATCTGAAAAGCCGGGTTGCGCCGGACGATGCCCTTTTCGTCTTCGCCCGTGCGGCCGAAGGCCCCCCCATGCCTTTGGCGGTCGTCCGCAAGCAGGCAAAAGACCTGCCGGTAAAAGTCGTGCTGGACGACTCCATGTCCATGATGCAGGGCATGACGCTCTCTACCGCCGACCGCATCGTGATCGGGGCGCGCATTTCGAAGAGCGGACAGCCGAAAGCCGAGGCCGGCGACCTGCAAGGCTTGAGTGAAGCCGTGGCGCCCGAGGATAACGGCAGCTACAAGATCGTCGTCGACCGGATCGTCGGCGAATAGGCCGGGCGCTAACCTGCTCCCGGTTGCGACACCGCATCCAGTTCTGAACGGCGGATCATGGAGGATCTTGTGGAGCGGGCTTTAGCCCGCGATATCGAATGGCATTGAGTCGCGGGCTAAACCCAGCTCCCACTGTTGTAGGTCGGCAATCCCTTGCCGACGTAAGCCGTTGGCCGCCCGTCGGCGTCGGGAAAGGATTCCCGACCTACTTTGGGGCAGGTCGCAGAAATCGTAGTTGTAGGTCGGCAATCCTTTGCCGACAATGGGTCTCTTCAAACCGCACGCCCCGGTCTCACCGCCGGCACTGGACCTTTAGCGAATTGATATTGCGGTGGAAATTCAGGTCGCCCAGATGGTGTTCCTTGGTTCCGGGCCCGAAACTGATCTTCAAATCCTGGGCACTCCCGATGTCCTTTTCTCCCAAAGCTTGAAGCTCTTTCTGGTGATAGATCGGTCCCTGGGGTGTATCCTCGAAATTTTCCTGCCGAAAGGCATAAATCTCCGCATCCGGACCAACAACCAGGCTTTCGATGCGATTGCTCCAGTCCTCGCCGCTCAGTGACTTGAGGTTGGACAGTTCGACGGGTCCTTTCAAGCGAACGTGGGAACCTTGGTAATCCGCCTTATCATAGAGATCCAGCCAGCATTCCTTCGCAGCTGCCGCCCAACTCGCGGACCACAACAAAACAGCCGCGAAAAGAAAAGATGTGAACCTGCCAAGCCTAGGAGCGAACTTGGTATACATGGCAAACTCCCTATATTTCGAAGGTTGGTCTGCAAACAGCCGCAACGGACCGTCGTTTGCGCCCTTCCTTGGCATGCAGCCCCGCAAACTTGGAGTCCTTCTGAATGTTACGAGTTCCTAAATCTTTGCCAAACCTCGGTCCGTCAACTTGGATCTGCGGCTCAGGTCCAGATTACGCTTGAGAACCCCGGTCGGCAAGATTCGATAATCAGTCACATCGTTCGCGGTGTGGGCATAAGACTGGCCGGAACTCCCGAACTAGAGAACGTCTGCCTGAAAGGTGGAGGTCGTAGGTCCGCAATCCTTTGCCGACGAACGCACTCGCCGACCCTCTGCGCCGGGAAAGGATTCCCGGCCTACCGAGCGACGCCGGTTCGTAGGTCGGCAATCCTTTGCCGACAAACGGGATCGACGCGCAAGACGGTGGCTCACAAGCAGCCGCCACCAAACGCTCTAGCGGAAGAACTCCTCCAACCGCTCGAACACTTCGTGATCCGCGCCATGACGCCGTACGCTCAGGACATCTTCCAGCTTTTCCAATTGCTTGACCATCTGCGCGAGGCGCGCGTCTTCATTGACCAGCAGCCAGATTCGGCTGGTCGCGCCGGCACCCACCGGCATGCAGAGGATGCCCTCGACATTGTAGGCGCGGCGCGAAAACAGGCCGACCACGTGGGACATGACGCCGGGATGGTTGACGACGTCGAGCTCCAGCACGGTCCGCGCCGACGTCCGTTGTTCGAATAAAGACTGTCCGTCCATGATTCAGCCTCCGATCATCTCTATGTTGGCAGCACCGGGCGGCACCATGGGCAATACCTGATCCTCGACGTCGATGCCGGCGTGGATCAGGCATGGGCCGCGAGTGGTCAGCGCTTGGTGCAGGACCTCCTTCGGGTTCTCCGCCGTATCGAGATCGACGGCGCGCAGGCCGAAGCCTTCGGCGATCCGGACGAAATCCGGCGCGGCACGAAACCGCGACGCATAGATGCGCTTGCCATAAAACAGCGTCTGCTGCTGGTGCACCAAACCGAGAGCGTTGTTGTTCATCAGCACCACCTTGATGTTGACGTCCTCCTCGGCGGCGGTCGCCAGCTCCTGCACGTTCATCAGAATGCTGCCGTCGCCGGAGAAACAGACCACGGCCGCGTCCGGCTCGGCGAGCGCCGCGCCGATCGCGGCCGGGAGGCCGAAGCCCATGGTGCCCAGGCCGCCCGAGGTCAGCCAGCGGCGCGGGCGGCGCAGAGGATAGCTTTGTGCCACCCACATCTGGTGCTGACCGACGTCGGTTGTGACAATCGCCTCGTCGTCGAGGTTCTCGGCCACGGCGCGTATCAAGCCGTAATGGGTTCGCGGGTCGGCTATGCCGGGCGTGACGAGGGGAAACATCCGCTTCAATTCGGCGACGCGGGCCAGCCACGAGTCCCGGTCTTGCCCCCGCACTCTCGGCAGCAATTCTTGCAACACGGCCGCCGCGTCGCCCCGGATGCCGACGTGGGCCGTCTTGATCTTGTTCAGTTCGGCCGAATCGATGTCGATGTGAATGACCTTCGCGTGCGGACAGAACGCCGCGACCTTGCCCGTCGCCCGGTCGTCGAAACGGGCACCGACGGCGATCAGCAGATCGCATTCGTCCAGCGCCAGGTTAGTACAGCGCGCCCCATGCATGCCGAGCATGCCCAGCGACAGCGGATGGTCCACCGGCAATGCGCCCAACGCCATCAAGGTCATCACGGTCGGCAGCGACGATTTTTCGGCCAGGGCCGACGCCGTTTCCGACGCCCCCGCGTGCATGATGCCCCCGCCGAGGTACAGAATCGGCCGCTCCGCCGCCTCGATCAGATCCGCCGCCCGCTGGACGAGCGCGATATCGACCGGCGGAGCCGGGTCCGGCGCGCCGGGTTCGGGCCATGCGTTCACGTCGATCGACTCCGTCTGCACGTCTTTGGGAATATCGATCAACACCGGCCCCGGACGTCCCGAAGCCGCGATGCGGAAGGCGTTCGGTATCACCTCGAGCAGTTCCGCCGCCGAGTCCACCAGAAAATTGTGCTTGGTGATCGGAATCGTCAGGCCGTAGGTGTCGACCTCCTGAAAGGCGTCGGTGCCGATCATCCCGCGCGGCACCTGGCCGGTGATCGCCACCAGCGGGATCGAGTCGAGCTTGGCATCGGCGATAGCGGTCAGCAGATTGGTCGCTCCGGGTCCGGACGAGGCCATGCACACCGCGGGAACGCCGGTGACCCTCGCCATGCCTTGGGCAATGAAGCCCGCGCCCTGTTCGTGCCGGGCGAGGACGTGGCGGATTTGCGCGGATTTCGACAAGGCATCGTAGATCGGCAGATTCGCGCCGCCCGGAATGCCGGCAACGACGCGCACGCCCTGCCGCTCGAGGAGGCGAACGGTGAGTTGGGCGCCGGATAGTATCGTCATGGGGTTCTCCTTGGTAGAGCCGGAGTCCGGCGGAGGCCCCAAAAAAGAAACCCCCGTCGGCTTGCGCCGGCGGGGGTTGTTGAATCAGGTCGTTTACTTACTCATCTCCAACCCACGACGGCGCGCACATCACCACTTGCACGACGACGACCACCACGAGGGCGACGATGCGACGAATGGCGAAGTGACGGAGATTCATGGATCGGATCGGGTACGAGTAAATATTCAGAGCGTGTCGAAAGATTATTCTGGCTCAGCGAGGCCTTTTCGCGCAAGCCGTTGTTACAATTTCACTGCCACAATGTGACCGCTTCGGTATAACGGCAAACAAAAGCGAGCGGAAATCACCAAACCCGGAACCCGAGAGTTTGGTTTTTACGCCTAAGCAATGAACGGTCGTTTTTACGATAATCGCGTTTCCCGTTCGACGGAACGCATTCAAGCCTAAGCTTAACGAGGAGGGGATCATGAAATTTTCCGATACCGTCGGCATCGGCCTGCTGGCCTCGCTGCTGATCGGCACGCAACCGGCACTTGCCGCCGAAACGACGGGCCATGTTCACACCGAAGCGGGGCATTATCCCAAGGACACGGCTGCCGCCCAGGCTGTCTACGTCGATAGCGAACCGCCCCTGTGGGACAACCTCGGCACGCTGAGCTACAAGATCACCACGAGCAACACCCGCGCCCAGCAATATTTCGATCAGGGTTTGAGATTGGCCTATGCCTTCAACCATCTGGAGGCGCAACGGGCCTTCCGCATGGCGCAGAAACTCGATCCCCAGTGCGCCATGTGTTTCTGGGGCGAAGCCTTGGTGTTGGGACCGAATATCAATGCGCCGATGGAGCCTTCCGCGGTCGGCCCGGCCTGGGCCGCGATCGAGCGGGCGAAAGCCCTTGCCAAGCACGCGAGCCCCAAGGAGCAAGCCTTGATCGAGGCGCTCGCGAAACGCTACGACAAGAATCCGAAGACCGACCGGAAGCGCCTGGACCAAGCCTACGCCACGGCGATGGGCAAACTCGCCCAGCGTTTCCCCGAGGATGACGAGATCGCCGTGTTGTACGCGGAAAGCCTGATGGATCTCGCGCCCTGGGACTATTGGGCGGACCAAGGCCGCAAACCCAAGGGGCGCACGGCGGAAATCGTAGAGGTCCTGGAACGGGTGCTGGCGAACAACCCCGACCATCCCGGCGCGATTCATTATTACATCCACATGATGGAGGCTTCCGACCGGCCCGAACGGGCGGAACCTTATGCGAAACGCCTCGCCGGTCTGATGCCGGGCGCGGGACATCTGGTCCACATGCCGGGACACCTTTACTACCGGCTGGGCCGCTATCGGGACGCTCTCGAAGCCAATCGCGCCGCCATCGAAGTCGACGAGGCATATTTGAAGGAGACCGGCGCAAAGGGCATCTACGCGCAAGGCTATTATCCGCACAACGTTCATTTCCTGATGGTTTCGGCGCAGATGGCGGGCGACGGCAAAACCGCTCTCGCGGCGGCGGAGAAACTCGCCGGCGTGCTGTCCGACGAGACGGTCCGTGCGGTGCCGTGGGTACAACCGGTCAAGGCCGCGCCATACTTCGCCCACGCCCAGTTCAGTCCGCCCGAAACGGTCCTGAAAATGGCCGATCCGGGCTCGGAGTTCCCGTACGTACAAGCCATGTGGCGCTATACCCGTGGCGTTGCGGCGGCGGCCAAGGGAGCGCCGCAGGACGCACGGCTCGAACTCGACGCCTTGACCGGGATCGCCAAAACGGCGGATTTTTCCGGATTGACGGAAGCCGGCGTCCCGGCGGCGGACATCGTTCGGATTGCCCAGGACGTGCTTTCGGCGCGCATCGCCCAGGCCGAAGGCGATCTCGGAAACGCCGTCGCCGCCTTCGAGAGGGCGGCGGCGCTTCAGGAAAAGCTGACCTACATGGAACCGCCCTACTGGTACTACCCGGTACGCCGTTCGGTAGGCGCGCTGCGGTTTCTCCAGGGCGATCTGGCGGGGGCGGAGCGGGAGCTCGATATTTCGCTCCGAGAAGCGCCGAATGACGCCTGGGCGCTCTGGGCACTGACCGAGGTGTATCGAAAGCAGGGCAAGGACAGCGCCGCAGCGGATGCGGAACGGCGATTGACCAAAACCCGTGCCGATAACGGCGAACCCATCGGGATGGACCGGCTTTGACCGCCCCATGGGCTGGCGGAATTCCAGTCGAAAAAATGCTTCGAAACGATGATGCCGTTCTATGAGGAAGATCTCGCCTATGTTCATCACGTCGGCTTCCCCGATCTGGTGGATGGCGCCGGCGATGAGTTGCTGGCGCTGTTCCGCGCCGCGGGTCTCGATTCCGGCCTGATCATCGATCTGGGTTGCGGAAGCGGAACCTGGGCAAAGAAACTGCTGGAGCACGGATATTCGGTTTTGGGCGTCGATGTTTCCGCGCCGATGATCGAACTGGCCCGACGTACAGCGCCCGAAGCAGAGTTTCTGACCGCATCGCTGTACGATGTGGACTTCCGCCCTTGCGCCGCGGTCACGGCCCTGGGCGAAGCCCTGAACTATTGTGCCGACGGAGCGCCGTCGGAAGCGCGCCTTGACCGCTTGTTCCGGAACATCGCTTCCTGTCTGCCGAAAGGCGGCGTTTTCGCATTCGACATCCTTGTCCGCTCGGACGGCGAACCCATGCACTATCGCTCCTGGCGCAAAGGGCCGGATTGGGCGGTGTTGGTGGAAGTATCCGAACAGCCGCAAGAAAACCTGTTGATTCGGGACATTACCGTGTTCAGGAAAGGCGGCCACGGCTACCGCCGTTCCGAGGAGCGGCACCGGATCGGCGTTTTGGACGGCGCCCAAATCGAACGTCTTCTCGCCGGCGCCGGTTTCGAGGTGACCGTCTCACCCCATTACGGCCGCCATCCTCTGGCTCAACGACGCTTGGCATACATCGCCTACAAGAGATCGGATGAAGGACTGCGTCCTGAAGGATAGGCACGAGAACCGAAGAAACCAAGGTATCTTCAAGCACGCAGCGACCGTTTGTGCGGCCGGCAAATGATGCTGATTTGGCGGCCCAGACGAAGTCCAATAATCTATGGACCGCTGAACGTAGTCCATAGATTACAAATATCGGGAAATATTCCCGCAAAAGCATGAATCTCGCAGTTTGTCCCGAATATCCCTGGTGTATTTGTCGATTGCCATCGAATAATTACGTTGTATGCCTTAAGCCTTGCGGGATTTCACAGGACAGACGATTAATGTCAAATAAGACAACAGATTATGATGATGTCATGCGCATTGAATTGTGGCATTTAACCTGCTCCCCACATAATGCGGTTTGTCGCGCATTGATATCCGCCATGGGCGCCCGGATACCTACGCATTAACGATACATTTGTTAATGCACTGATACTCGCTGCCTCTTTCCCGTGACATGCCTGTAAATTGGCATGTGTTCCCAGGTAAATTACGCTTTGCTTCCACCGTTCCCCGGTATTTTCAAATTACAGCTTGTTAGTCTCGGAATACCCCTGCTCACTGGCACGGTATCTGCTTTAGCAGCTTGACTTGCCCGATAAGAACGCCAGTTTTCGAGCCTTATTGTCATTGTCATTTCGGCGGTTCTTATCAGCGACGACTGGCGGTTGGGCGCATGCCTGTCCGTTGGCCCAGGATGATATCGGTCTCAGGGACGAGACGCCTTCGCCACCTCCGCCGCGAGGCGGACTCGGAAAGCCGCGGGTCTTGGTATTCAAGACGGCCGGGCCGCCTCTCCTGTGAGAGTTATTCAAGGGCTATGGATTTCTCGAGCCTGCCGCACAACCTCTCGATGTTTCAAATCACAGGAAAAAATCCATGCAAAAATTTGGGGTCAAGAAAATGCAGATCCGACAGACCATTCTCGCAGCGGCTGCCCTGATCATGGCCAATTCGGCCGATGCCGGTGTGTTGCACGGGGGAACTTTTAGCGTTACCTATGACAACCCGAACAACCTGTTGGAAGGACTAACCATCGGTCCTGGCGGGCTAACCGAATATTATGTCGCGAACTTCTTTCCCAAGGCGGTGGCCGATACTTACTCGACCATTGCGGATATCATAACGGTGCCCACCAACACCTACCCCGCGCCGTCAACGGTCGAATACGTCGTCAATCCCGCCGATCTGACCGGCACCGGAATTCCAACGGGCGCCGGCGGCCGCGCCAACAAGCCCACCACGTTGACCTGGGACGCCAGTCAGGATGCTTTGGTCGACTCGTCCGCCTTTATCGCCAACGGCCAGATCGGGTTGAACGGTGTCGTGATGACCCGTGGCAGTTTCACGGGTACATTGACGTCCGGAGATTACACCTTCGAATACAACGCGAGTCGAAATGACGGCGTCAACAGCGGCTGGACCTTGTGGAACAACACGAGCTTCAGAACGTCCACTTACGATGCCCGCAACATCAGCGTTACCACCAATGGCGATGAATTGCTCATGACCGGGGAACTCTGGTGGTCACCCAATATGACCGCTTTCCTGTTCGGCGGCGACGGCTCGAACTCCGCCGGTAAAGCCGCTACCTTCACTCTGGTTTCGCCTGCCGTGGTTCCGGTGCCGGCAGCGGTCTGGCTGTTCGGCAGCGGCTTGTTAAGCCTGCTGGCCGGCGCCCGCCGAAAGTCGGTCCAGGCGGCTTTATCCGCTTGATCGCCGAATAGAGGCCGTCGACCCGGGCTGCCGAGCCGCCCGGGGAGCCGTCTATCGCGTTTATCCGGCCAATCGGCCGGATAAACGCTCCCACCTTCGACCTGTTACGGACTTATCCTCATGACTACACGCCACCGACTCTCGCGATTCGGCAAAACTCTTGCACCCTGTTTGACATTTCTAGCCGCATGGTTGGCATTCCTTCCGGCAACGGCGACCGCCGCCACCGTTTCCGGCGGCGCATTGATCATGAACCTGGACCGGGATGCGCTGGCCGCCGCCGTCTCCTTGGACGCGACCGATGCGCCTTCCATATATCTGGAGGAATTTTTCGATGCACAAGCCGCGGCGGTGCGCAACAACGCGCAAATTTTGGAAGATCATATAGTGCCGGGCGTCGGCGAAATCCCGGCCACGGGTCTCGAATTCGCCGTCAACGGCGCTACCGTCGACGTCCCGGTCGGCCGGAGAACCAAGCCGACCACGTTGACGTTCGATCCGGGCGATTTCGCGGGCAGCGTCACCGGCGCGATCGGTCTTGGCGGCGTCAGCCGTTTCCGGATCGATACCGGATCGCCGAGCAACCGCATCGTCTCCGGAGACTACACGTTGGAATTCGATGCGGCCAACATCGATGCCGATACCGGCCAATCGGGCTGGACGCTCTATAACCATTATTCTTTCCGATCGGAATCCTTCAACTTGTTCAACGTGGCGATGGGGCTCGACCCGAATTCGTTCACCCTGTCGGGCGAACTCGGGGTGGGGCCGGGATGGGAGCATTTTGGCGGCACCGTGGGCGCGATCGTCGGCGATTTCAGTTTTCAAACCACCGTGGTACCGGTTCCGGCCGCGGTGTGGCTGTTCGTATCGGGTCTCGCCGGATTCGGCCTGTTCGGCAGATCCCGGAGTTACCGCGCATGATACGGTCCGGTTTACGCAATCCACATCCGGGACGGCATGCCGCGGTGTGGTCCGGATGGATACTGGCGTTCGCATGCGCCGACGCCGCAGCGACGCATTCCGCTTTTGGTCCTTATATCAGCATCCAGGTCAACGTCGACGCGGCCGGTCAAAACATTACCGGCGATGCGGCCAACGAGCCCACCATGGCGATCAATCCGCTGGACCCCGGCAACATCGTCATCGCCTGGCGTCAGTTCGACTCCGTGCAGTCCTCCTTTCGCCAAGGCAGCTGGGCGCATAGCCAGGATGGCGGTTCCAGCTGGACCTTTCCGGGATCGTTGACGCCTGGACAGGGCCGGAGCAATCCGGTCATCGATGTGGATGCTCAGGGGAACTTTTACTTTCAGAGTCTGCGTTTCGACGAGCAAGGCATCTATATCGAAGACATTCAAGTCATCAAGTCGACCGACGGCGGGCGCAGTTGGCAAGAACCGGTATTCGCCCACGGACGAGGCGGCGACAAAGGCCAGATCGCGGTAGACCGTAGCGGCGGAATCGGCGATGGCCATGTCTACGTCAACTGGCGCGAAACCGGCGATGACTACTGTTTCACCCGTTCCATCGACGGCGGAGCGAGCTTCGAGCTGCCGGTGGGAATTCCCGGTAACCCGAGTTTCGGCACCATGGCGGTGGGGCCGGAAGGCGAGTTGTATATCGCCGGACGGCTCGAGCCCAGTGAATGGGACGAAGAGACCCAGAATCGAAACCACTACCAGCACATTTTCTCGAAGTCCTTGGACGCGCGAGATCCGGATTCGATACCCACCTTTACGACGCAGATCCTGGATATCGGCGGTCCCGCGCCTTTATTCAATTTTCGAAACAATCCGAATCGGTACGGTCCCATAGGCGACGTTCAAGTCGACGTCGACCGATCCAACGGGCCGTTGCGCGGCAAGGTCTATGTGCTGGCGACGGTGGATCCGCCCGGCGAAGACAATCTGGACATCAAATTCGTCCGAAGCAGCGACGGCGGCGAGACCTGGTCGGCGCCGATCAGGGTCAACGACGACGAACCCAATAAAGATTCGTGGCAATGGTTCGGCATGATGGGGGTAGCTCCGAACTCGCGCATCGATGCCGTTTGGTACGACACGCGCGATAGCGGCAGCTATAACGTCTCGCGGTTGTATTACGCGTATTCATGGGACGGCGGCGCAACCTGGAGCAAAAACGTTCCGGTCAGCCAGCCTTTCGATACCACGATCGGCTATCCGCACGCTTCCCAAAAGATGGGGGACTATTCGACCCTGGTTTCCAGGAGGGACGGCGCAAGCGTTGCCTATACCGCAACCTTCAACGGCGAGCAGGACGTGTACTATCTGAACGTGTTTCCGGACTGCAACGAAAACGGCGTGTCGGACGTTCTGGATATCGAACAAGGCCGGGCCGGTGACGCCGATGCCGATCATATTCCCGATTCGTGCGAAACGACCCCGCTGGCCGGCGATCTGGACGGCGACGGGGATATCGATCGCCTGGATATCGACCTGATCCTCGCCGTGCGGAATCAATCCGCGTCCGGTCCGGACGATCCCCGCGATATCGACAAGAACGGTACGATCGACGCGCTCGATGCCCGCAAGCTGACCTTGTCGTGTACCCGTCCTCGGTGCGCAGCCGAGTGAGGCATGGATACCTCGCCCTATCCATCGACGGAAACTCGGAAAACCCGGTTTCTGCCCATGGTTCGCGTCGTCGACGAGCGATCGTTCGTCCTGAACTTGGCCAAGAACCGGATCGGAGTTTCCCGAAATCTTTCCCTCAAGGAACTCGTTAACAGGAAACTATCAAGATGCTCGACCGTTACTGTAAGCCTTTAATAGCTGCGCTGTTGCTGTCCGCATCGGGACTCGCCGAGTCCGCGATCACACTGGGGGTCATGCCGGTGGGCCGAACCGGGTGGTCGGTCGCGGTCGGCATCACGATATCCGGACTAGGCGCCGGCGAAGCGCCCTCGCTAGGCAGCTACGATCTGGATCTCAATTTCGATAGCAGCCATTTGGAATATGTCGGTACCAGTTTCGGCGATCCGGTGCTAGGGGACGAACTGGATGTTCTCGATTTCGGGGCAAACGTCACTTCGGTCGGGTCAAGCGGTAGCGGGGTGCTGAACCTGTTCGAACTGTCCTTTGATTCGCCGGAGGACTTGAATACCCAGCAGGCCGACAGTTTTACCCTGGCGGTAGTTAATTTTAATTTCCGGCAAGCCGGCAGCAGCCCATTGAGACTGGTCGTCAACGCACTCGGCGACGCGGACGGAAATGCGTTGACGGCCAGTGTCTCGTCCGCGACGGTTTCCCCGGTTCCGCTGCCTTCCGCGTTATGGCTGATGGCCATCGGTTTGGCCGCGGTTTTTCGCGGCCGGGCGCATACAACGAATTGATCGGCTCTCAGCACCGAAGGTAGGTGTTTATTAACCCGGCCTATAAATATAGGCCGGGTTAATCCGGGGCAGGGATGCCCCGGCGCGGCGACAAGCCGCGTGAGCCCAGGCCGGGCGTGTACCGGCTTGGGCGGCGGCCCGAAATACCAGGAGGGTATTTACGGGCCTGATCAATAAAGGACTGCACGGTTTGTTTCCGAGCCAGCCGGGCAACCCTGAATCTGCGCGCCCGCCGGTAGCCGAATCGGCACCGGGCGTCACAGATGGACCTGGAGAACAGGCTGGACAAGAACTACCGGGAACCTGGCTCCGGAGCGGATGCGCGGGGCATGAATCCCGTAGCCGGCGTGCGCCTGGAGTTATGAGCGGCCGGCCTGACGGCGAGAACGCCGGAATTCCCCGCCCAAAGGCGGATAGGGAAATCCGGCGTCTTCGTGACCGTTCCCGCGGAGATGCGTCGGCAGCCTGCAAGCACGTTTCGCCGGGATATTATCGGCGAAGCTCCGCCATACCGAGTTCGCTCGGCTCACGCCGGAGAAACGAATCGCAGGGCTATGGTCACCAGCCGAGCTGCAGCTCGGGCGGATGTCCGGCGTCCATCAGGGATGCGCCGCCGTCGGCGAAAAGTATTTGGCCTGTAATCCAGCCGGCGTCCTCCGAGCAGAGCAAAGCCACGGCATTGCCGATGTCGGCCGGCGTGCCGAGCCGGCCCATGGGGGTCCAGCCGCGGGTATGCCAGCGCCGGATGGCGTCCTGTGCCGGTTCGGGCAGGCTGTTCAGCACGCTGTCCTCGATCCAGCCGGGACTGACCGCATTCACCGTGATGCCTCGCTTGGCCAAAGCCACGGCAAAGTAGCGGACGAGCGACTCCAGCGCCGCCTTGGCCGAACCCATGGCAACCCAGGGTTGCAGGCTCCCGGTGCGGCCGCCGGGCGAGTGGGTTATGGCGACGATTCGGCCGCCGTCGCGCATGAGCTGCACTGCCTGCCGCGCTGCGACGAGAAAGGCTTTGACCTGGGAATCGAAGGCCGAATCCCACTGTACGGGAGTGATTTCGAGGGGCGGATAGAAGAATTCGGCGGCTTCGGGCCGGGCGTTGGCTACAAATATGTCGAGCCCCTCGAATCGCTCGCCGACTTCATCGAACATCCGGGCGATTTCGGCCGGGTTCGAAACGTCCGCCTGGACGATGAATCCGTCCGCGCCGCGCCGGCGTACTTCGGCCAGGGTGTCGTCGGCAGCCTCCCGGTTGCGGTAATAATGAATGGCGACATCGGCGCCCTGAGCGGCGAGTTTGAGAGCGATACCCTTCCCGATGCCACGGGAACTGCCCGTAATCAGGGCTTTTTTGCGATAAGACATGGTGACCTCCGAACGATAGAGACTGCGGCTCACTCTAAAAGCACTGTTTAGAGCTCTTAGAGCTTTCCGCCGCGGTTTGAATTCTGAGGATCGTTATTCTATTATTCAAATCGATTGTTATGATTGAAAACATCAACGAAATCGATTTCAGAAAGGCGGACCTGAACCTGCTGCCGGTATTCAGCGCTCTCCTGAAGGAACGGAGCGTGACGCGGGCGGCCGGCCGCCTATATCTCGGCCAGCCTGCGGTGAGCGCGGCGCTGATGAGACTACGGGAAATGTTCAAGGACGAGCTTTTCCTGAGAACGGCGAAAGGCATGGAGCCGACTGCCAGGGCCTTGGAACTTGCGGAACAGCTCGGTCCGGCGCTCGAAATCATCCATCGGGAAATGTACGGGACTCCGCGCTTCGATCCGGCCACCGCCGAGCGCAGCTTCCGCCTCGGCATGCCGGATAGCATCGAGGTGGCGCTCTCCCCGAGCCTGATCGAGCGCATCCAGCGCGAGGCGCCCGGTGTGCGTGTCGCGATCCGTCTCGCGGGGCATGAACAGGGAGCGAAACTACTGGACAACCAGGAAATAGACCTCGGCGTCTCGCGATTCACGGACGTGGCGAGCTGGCACCGCCAGGAGAACCTTTACCGGGAAGGCTATGTGTGCCTGTTCGACGGCGCGCGGCTGGGCATACCCTCACCCATCGGCCTGGAAGACTATCTCGCCCTGCCCCATCTCCTGATGTCCTTCTCCGGAGGCTTCGAAGGCGTCGTGGACGAAGCGCTCGCGCGCCGAAATTTGCGACGGCGGGTTTTACTTTCAACCACGCGCTTCTCCGCCCTGCCCTTCATCCTCAAGGAGGCCGACGCCATCGCCACCCTGCCGGCGTCCATGGCGCGGCGCTGCGCAGAAGCGTTCAAGCTCACCCTGAGCCCCGCGCCGATCGAGATCGAGACCTTCACGGTTTCGATGCTCTGGCACGCCCGCCACGACCGGGACCCCGGCCACATCTGGCTGCGCGAGGCGGTGAAAAGCATCGTGCGGGTCGAGGCGAATCCGTCGATAGACGACACCCATCGAGTTCAGGGCACGTAAAGCCGGTTTGAGAACCAACACCGACGCTCCCCTATGCAGTGAATAGATATTGTTGGTTTTTACCCAGGAGAAAACCCATGCGGACCGAATTCGAGCATGGCGTGATCCGCGATTGGTCGGAGCACGACAAGGCCGATCTCGTGGCGCTTGCCAATAATCGCAAGATATGGCGGAATCTGACCGACCGATTCCCCCATCCCTACACGGAAAGAGACGCGAACTGGTGGATAGCTCATGTCGCCGGGATGCCCGTCCGCACCTCATGGGCCATCGAAGTGGACAGCCGCGCCATCGGCGGAATCGGCATCGACCCGCGGGAGGGCATTTATGCCAAATCCGCCGAATTCGGCTATTGGCTCGGCGAGCCGTATTGGGGACGAGGGATTGCTACGGCCGCGGCCCGCGCGCTCGTGCCGGAAATTATGTCGCGATTCGGCCTGATTCGCCTGGAAGCCCGCGTGTTTGCGTGGAATCCGGCCTCCATGCGGGTGCTGGAGAAAGCCGGGTTCAAACGGGAAGGGGTAATGCGGCGTGCCGCCTTCAAGGACGGCGTCCTTATCGACCAGGTCCTCTACGCCTATGTCGAGGAAAACATCGACGTATAATCGGCCTGCCGTTTCCTTCTCCCGAATCCATCATGCTCAAACCGAACCAAGACATGAACCTGAACCCAAGACGTCTTCTTCTCGCGACCGCCGCCATCTTCGTATTCGCATTGCTCTGGAACGGTCTGGTCCACATGGTGATTCTCCGCGACGCCGATGCCGCGTTGGCCGGTATCGCCAGGCCGGAGGCGGAAAGGAGCTTGTGGCTGTCGCTGCTGCTCACGGCCGGCATCGCATTGCTCTTCGTCCTGAGCTACATTCGCTGCGCACGGAACGGCGGCATCAAGGAAGGGCTGGTTCACGGCCTGTCCTTCGCCGTTCTCGCCGGACTCTTGGTGGATCTCAATCAATACCTGCTATACCCCGTTCCGGGAAGCCTGGCGGCACAATGGTTTCTGTTCGGCGTGGTCGAGTTTGCCGTTTATGGGATTCTGGCCGGCTGGCTTTACCCGAAAACATCGTAGGCTGCCCACGGGTTTCCTCACTTCCGAAGCGTCTGGCCGCCAGCTCCAGCTTCATGGGTATACAAATCACCCCTGAAACGTCGACCGCTGCGGATTGCCCATTCATCCATCGATTCGAGCAAACGGCCCGCCGCCTCTTCGGACGGCTCATGCGCGATGAACCTGCCGGTAAGAGCATTTTCATACCTACTGTACGGGAACTCGCGAGTAGGTCGGGAATCCCTTCCCGACGGTGAAGTTGGGCTAACGGGTTCGTCGGCAAAGGATTGCCGACCTACGAATGCTTGAAGCAATTCACCCGAGCCGAAGGCGCCAACGACTTCCGCCAAGCCTGTTTTGCCGTACGAGCGAGATGAAAACGCTCAAGCTCGCGAAGAAGTGCGCTGAGCTGATAAACGGCGCATCCTTCAGAGTCGCAGCTCTAATATCCATCCACCTTCGCCCTTCAGCCAAAAGCGGCTCATTTTTTCGCTTCCACCTGGAGCCGCACCATGGCGACATGGACCCGTCCCGCGGTGTCGGGAGGATTTCCGGCCAGGTAGCGCTCGGCGACAGCGTCGATGAAGAGCCCCCGCCGCTCCGCCGGGACTCTCGACGTGTAGGGATGCCAGGCGGTGCGCAGCCAACCGATGAAGGCTTGGCGGCCGGCATGCACCATGTCCTTGTCGGTCAGCCGGACCCGCTCGGCGTCGAGCCCCGCCTCCCCTAGCCAGCGGCGATAGCTCTCCGCATCGTGGAAACCGAAGGTCGATTCGAAGTTCTCGAACTTCTCCCGCCACACGGGATCGTCCGCCACGGCCTCGAACGCCGCGATCAGCGCGGCGGCAGAGCCCCGGCCGCCCATCTCCATCCGGCAGCGGCCGCCCGGCTTCAGCGCACGGGCGATGCCGGCCAATACCGGCTCATGATCCCGGACCCAGTGCAAAGCGGCATTGGAATAGACCACGGTGAATTCCTCGTCGAAAGGCAGCGTCCGGGCATCCGCCTGCCGGAACTCGAGGTTAGGGTAATCCGACGCCGGAAACCGTCTTGCTGCATAGCCGATCATGTCTTCCGAAAGATCGACGCCGACCACGCCGCCGAACGGCACCCGCTGCGCCAATTCCGCCGTGATACGGCCGTCGCCGCAGCCGATGTCCAGCACCCGGTCGTCCGGGCGCAGGTTCAGGCCGCTCAACAGTTCGCGCGCCCAAGCTTCCTGACCGGCCGAATGGCGGGCATAGTCTTCCGGGTTCCAGCGATACATCGTTTTTCTCCTCGTAATGAACAGGTGTGAGCAAGAATGCCGAAAGAACGCATGGAGGAAAAACGATGTTTGGCGATGTCGCCATCGCGTCTCGCGATGGCCCGAATCAAACCGCCCCGCCGGCGAGATGATCCGGTCGCGGATACCGCCTTGGAAATCAAGCCGCGGGCCGAGCGGCCTAATGTCGCGAAGGGATTCGCGACCTACAGCGACACGGTCGTAGATCGGCAACCCTTTGCCGACTGAGCTGTGTCGGAAAGGAATTTCCGACCTATGGCAGCTGTGGCGCCGCACAGAACCGTAGATGCCACAGCGGCACGATCGTAGGTCGGCAATCCTTTGCCGACTGAGCTGTGTCCGAAAGGAATTTCCGACCTGCGGCAGCCGGCCGCCCCATAGGACCGTGGATGCTCTAAGCCGCTCCTCCGGCGAGATGATCCAGCAGCAGCCTTGCCGCAGCGGACAATCCCTCCAGTGATCGGACGCAGAGATGAAGCCGGCGCTTTGCCCAGTCATCGTTCAAAACGACCGGCACCAGTCCCAGCGATGCGGTATAAGGCGTCGTGGCGGCCCGCGGCACCACGCCGATGCCGAGCCCCGCCGCCACCATGGCGCAGACGGCGTCGAAGCTGGTAACCCGTATCTTGAGATTGAGCGGCCGGCCCGCATCGGCGGCGGCGCGGAGTAGCCGGTAGTGCAGCGAGCTGTCGCTGTGGAGCCCGACGAAATCCGAGTCCAGCGTCTCGCAAAAATCGACGCGCTCGCGCGAAGCCAGCGGATGGTCCGGCTGAACGATCAGGACCAGTTCGTCTTCGCGGAACGGAATCATCATGAGCCCGTCCTCGGCGGCTATCTCGCTCACGATGCCCAAATCGGCAAGATTGTCGGCTACGGCCCGGACGACGACGCCGCTCACGTGCTCTTCCAGGTGTACCTGAATCTCCGGATGGGCCGACAGAAACGAGGCGAGCGCCGAAGGCAGGAATTCCACGATGGCCGAGATATTGGCGAATACCCGCACCTGCCCCCGGATTCCCGCCGAATAGCCGCGCAGCTCCCGGTCCAGTTGCCCGGCCTGATGCAGGACGGCGCGGGCGCGTACGAGCAATGCAAGGCCGGCCGGCGTCGGCGCGACGCCCTTGCTGCTCCGCACCAGCAGCGCCGTACCGTACCCCGCTTCGAGATCCGACAGCCGCTTGCTGACGGCCGAAGCGACCGTATGACAGTGCTCGGCCGCCTTGGCAATGCTGCCGGCCTCGGCCACGGCGACAAACAGTTCGAGATCGCGTAAATCGAAATGCATGGATTGGTCCCGTCAACGATAACGCCGTTGCGTTAAGCCGCCACGACGCAGCCGGGCTTATTGTATCGACGTCACCCCTTCCCTCGTCACGAACTCGATGCCGGAATACCGGCATTCTCCTTCCCGCCCCTGAAAGAAGCTCACTGCGATCAGCCACACCCGCACGATGCGAGCCGGCGGCGGGCCGCCGATGAAGTCCAGGTAATCGCGGTGGACATCGCGCTCCTCGTTGAACCAATCGCCCAGACCCTCGCGGCCGGAACGGATCGCCACATGGGTTTCGCGCGCGGTCCAGGTGGGAATCGGGCAGCGGTAGGCGGTGCCCACGGGCAGCTCGGCGCTCCAGTAATAGGTGATGTCCTGGCCGTTGTCGAATTCCACGGCGATGCTCATGTAATCGTGGGTCGCGAGCGTGTCCTCGCGCACCTCCGAGGGCAGGCGATCCATGCGCCAGGCCCAGCGCAAGCGCGTGTTCGGCTCGAATGGCAGGGAAACGTCCTTCTGCAACAAACCCACATCGCGATGGGTGTGGCAGCAGATGGCCGGTTCCTTTTCCGGAGTCCGGCAGGATCGGTAGATTTCCGCAGGCCCCACGAACCACAGATAGTTCCAACCTGGCGGCGGGACGACCGGATCGGTCAAACGGTCGATTTCGGACGCGACTAGGCCGTCCACGTCGCCGAGCGCCGCCAGCCTTTTCAGCCCTTCGATCGGTTCGACCCGCCAGCGTACGATCAAGGCCGCCAGGCAACCGCTCGCCTGCTCGTAGACTTCGTCCGGCGTCGCCAACTCGCCGGTTCGGGTGGCCCATTCGCCGGGAAAATAGCTGGCGAGATACAGCCGATCCGGCTTTTCTACGGCGAAGGTATTGCTCGCTCGGGTGCCGCGGAAGATTTCGCCGTCCGGACCGATTCGGCACCATAGCTGGAAATCGGCGCCGAACCAGAGATCGGTACCCTTGAGGCAGGTCTTGCCCACGGCAAAGGTGGTCACCCGCTCGCCCGCGGACAAGTCGATGCCGGTATCCAGCCAGGGTTTTCGATCCGAGGGAATATCGATGAAGGCGTAATCGATCATATTGTCCTTTGAGAGCTGGCTCAGCAAAGCCTCGAAGCGCGCTTGAAAGTCCGTGCGTGTCAATGTGTCGTTCATGGAAATCCTCCCGGAAAAGTTCTGGAAAACGCCGGTTCCGGTTCATTATGATGGACGGCGTATCACTATGGATTGCCGAGCCGCCAGACCGTCTCCGCCTATGGCCGGCGCTCGGGATTGTACTCACGTCTCGCCGACAGGACTTGCATAAACTGGCTATGCGCGCGCTTTATCCCGGGACTTCGCAGCTTTACATGGGACACGGACGGGTACTCTATTGCGGTCCGATCCAGCATCTGGAAACCCACGTCTATGGCGCCAACGTGCTGCACGTGGGCATCTATCGCCCGTTTCGGATCAGGCTGGCAGACGGCGAATGGCGGAGTTGCCGTTGCGCGGTGGTGCCCGCGGGGATTCGGCACGCCCTGGATATGGCCGGCGGCGTGCACGGAAAGCTGTTCGTGGAGCGAAACGGCCCCGACGCGACAGGATTCCGGAAGCGTTTTCCGTATTCGGAAACGACAGTAAGGTTTTTCGAGGATGCGGAAACGATCGAATGCTTTCGCTGGGTCCACGAGGAAGACCCGAACCGTATCGCCGTCGAACAGCGCCTGGATCGGCTGCTGAATACCCGCGATCAGCCGCCGATCGAGTTGGATGAACGCATTCGGCAGGTCATCGAGCGAATTTGCCGCGAGCCGGACCGGAATTTCTCGCAAGAGGAGTTGGCGAAGCTGGTCGACCTTTCACCCTCCCGCTTCCTTCATCTGTTCCGCCAGTGCACCGGCCTGCCTTACCGTCGATTCCGTCTGTGGAAGCGGATGGTGTCGGCCTTGGAACTGCTGCATGCCAGCGACACTCTGACCCGCGCCGCGCTGGACGCGGGTTTCGCCGACGCGACGCATTTCAGCCACAGCTTTCGCGATACCTTCGGCGTGAACCCCGCGCCCGTTTTCAGGAATATCGGCCGCTTCGAAGTGAGCCCCGAAATGGTGGATAAACGATAAGCGTCTTCGTCGGCAAGGGATTGCCGACCTACAACCGTGCCGCCCGGTAGGTCGGGAATCCTTTCCCGACGCCGCATCCCGACCGAGCGTCTTCGTCGGCAAAGGGTTGCCAACCTACGAAGGTTTGAGTCGATCTATCCTGACTGTAGGCGCCAACGACTTCCGCCGGGCACGTTTCAGTCGTCGAAATCCGTTCCGGAATCCCGGCCGGCAAGCCCCTCATCCAGAAACCGGAAAATGGCCGGATTCCCGCAACCCGCGGCATTGAAGCGCAGCCAGGGCGAGGCTTCCTGCTGAGGCCTGAACAGGGCGCCCGGGGCGAGCATGATGCCCTGCTTGGCGGCCGCGGCGGCTAAATGCGTGGCGTTCTCGGACGCGTCGCGGCGCGCCCAGATGAACAGTCCGTCCTCCGCGTCCTGGTAAATTTCCAGCCCGCTGCTTTCGAGGTTTCTGACCGCCTCGCCGCGCGCCTTGCGGAGGCGTGAGCGCAGTTTTTCCAGGTGTTTCCGGTAATAGCCGTCGGTAAGGAGTTCGTAGACCAGCCGCTCGTCGATTTCCGAGGTGGTCAGGCTGGTCAGGAGCTTGAGATCGGTGAGGCTCTCGGCGATTTCGTACTTGCAGGCCAGGAAGCCGACCCGGAGACTTGCGGAAACGGTTTTCGAAAAACTGCTGACGAACAGCACCCGCTCCAACTGGTCGAGCGTCGCAAGGCGCGTCGCCTGTCCGGTCAACAAATCGCCGTAGATATCGTCCTCCACGATCATCAGATCGTAGCGCTCGGCCAGTTGCAAAACCCGGTAGGCCACCGCCTGGGTAATGCTGACGCCGGTCGGGTTGTGGAGCAGCGTGTTGGTGAAAAACACCTTGGGCCGGTGCTCCTCGATGAGGCTTTCCATCGCGGCGGTATCCGGCCCCTGAGTAGTCCAGGGTACGCCGACCAGCCGCGCCCCCGAAAGCTTCAGGTAACCGAACAGGGTGTAATAGCCGGGATCGTCCACCAGCACGGCGTCGCCCGGTTTGACGAACAGCCGGCTGATCAGGTCCAGGGCATGAGTGGCCCCGCGGGTGGTGACGATCTGCCGGGGAGAGCAGCCGATGCCCTGATCGTCGAGCCGCCGCGCCAGCAGGGACCGCAGCGGTTCGTAGCCGGCCGGCAGACCGTATCCGGTCAGATAGGTGCCGCTCTTGCGGGCGAGGGTGCGGAGGCTGCGCTGAATGCCCTCGCCGTCCATCCATTCGCCGGGCAGCCAGCCGGCGCCGGGCATGGCGATGTGCGGCTGTTCCTGCAAGGCGTTGCGGAGCAGCCAGAGCACGTCCATGGCCCGCTCGAGCCGGCAGGACTGATTCACTGCAGCGCCGGATTCCGAGCGTTGAGCCACGTAAAAACCCGACCCCTGCCGGGATTTCAGATAGCCCATCGCCACCAGCCGGTCGAAGGCCTGGACCACGGTGAACTTGCTGACCCGGTGCTCGTTCGCGAAATGCCGGATCGACGGCAGGCGCGCGCCGGGCCGCAAGGCGCGCTCGTCGACGCGCTGCTTGATGCCCGCCACGATCTGTTCGATCAAGGGCCGGCTGTCGTGGGGATCGAGGTTGAGGGAATTCATGATTGTTATGGCTCCGCGACCGGTACAGGATGGCCGAACGGATCGTCAACTGTATCTGTATTGTCCGCCGGCGGCAATTTATTGTACGGCCACCACGCTACGAAAACACGCTCGGGGAATCGGTTGTCATGCAGTCGAACACGTCGAAGATACGCCGCGGTTGGCTTCTCGCTATTTTAGGAATTGCCGGCTTTAGTCTGACCTTGCCCGCAACGCGCGTTGCGGTCCTGCATCTCGATCCCTGGTTCGTTGCCTTTGGACGCGGCGTACTTGCGTCTGGACTGGCGGCAATCGCTTTGCTGGTCACCCGGCAACCTTGGCCGAAGCGTCATCAGCTTCGAGGCCTAGCCTTGGTCGCATTGGGGGTCATCATCGGCTTCCCGGTGCTTTCGGCCTGGGCCATGCGCGAACTGCCGGCGTCCCACGGCGGCATCGCGCTTTCGGTCACGCCCTTGGCCACGGCCTGTTTCGGCGCGTGGTTGGCGGGCGAGCGGCTGCCCGGACGCTTTTGGATCGCGGCGCTGATCGGTGCGGCCGCGGTGTTCGCGTTCGCCTTCGAAGCCGGGGGCGGCAGCCTTCGCTCGGGCGATCTCTGGCTGTTCGCGGCGTCTTTGCTGGCCGCGCTCGGTTATGCCGAGGGCGCCAGGCTGACCCGCATTCTGGGGGGCTGGCAGGTGATCAGCTGGGCCCTGGTGCTGTCGGTGCCTTGGTTGCTGGGACCGCTGTGCTGGATCATGGCGCATACCGATCTCTCGGCGCCGTTCGACGCTTGGGCCGGGTTCGCTTATGTCGCCGTGGTCAGCCAGTTCCTGGCATTCATATTGTGGTATCGCGGTCTGGCCGTGGGCGGTATCGCAAAGATCGGCCAGATACAACTGCTGCAGCCATTCCTGACCTTGGGCGCCTCCGCGTTATGGCTGGGGGAGGCGTTGAGCGGTTCGCTGCTCGGCGTGGCTGCCGTCGTAGTGACAAGCCTTTGGGTCAGTCAGCACTCTCCGATGCGGCAGTCAGCGGAAATCAAGCGCGAAGGCCGCCGAATTCGCCATTCAATGACATTACGGACCGAGAAAAATCAAATCTTAATGAGGAACGATCATGAAGCTTTATGACATGGAATTATCGGGTAACTGCTACAAGATAAGGCTGTTTTGTTCATTGTCAGGGGTGAACTACGAATCCATACCCGTCGACCTGATGAAGGGGGAACACAAGCAGGCGGCGTTCCTGGCCTTGAATCCGCGCGGCCAGGTTCCGGTGCTGGACGATGCCGGCACCGTCGTATGGGACTCCATGGCGATTCTGGTGTACCTGGCCAGAAAATACGGGGGCGAACGGTGGCTCCCTACCGAGGCGGAAACGATGGCCAGGGTCATGCAGTGGCTGGCCTTGTCGGAAAACGAAATCCTGTACGGGCTTGCACGGGCTCGGGCGGTAACCAAATTCAACCGTCCCTGGGATCTGGCGCAATGCCAGGATCTGGGAAGATCCGGATTGGGCGTCATGGAGAATCATCTCGAAAAAAATCGATGGCTCGCCGCCGACCACCCAACCATAGCGGATATCGCCTGTTATCCGTACGTCGCTCTCGCTCCGGAAGGCGGCGTCGTACTGGACGAATTTCCACACATCGGGCAATGGATCGCACGCATCCGGTCCTTGCCCGGTTACGTGGGCATGTCCGGTCTCTGATAGTCCATTCGGCATTTGAATGAACATTTATTGTGGTGGCTTAGCGGAACGTAACCCACCGACTCAAGGTGGCTTGGTCGAGCCGTTACGCCGGGAAAGGATTCCCGGCCTACTAAACCAACATTTTTCGGTTTGGCGTAGCGCACGAAGTAGGTCGGCAATCCTTTGCCGACGCAGCCCGTCGGCGGGAGCTCTGTCGGCAAAGGATTGCCGACCTACGCATCTCCGATGCTCGCCGCCAAGCCGCAATAAAAAACGCTCTAGGAAGGTAAAAAAATCCATGCGTATTCCCATCTATCAGATCGATGCATTCACCGATCGCCTGTTCGGCGGCAACCCGGCCGCCGTGTGCGTGCTCGGTCGCTGGCTCGACGATTCCGCGCTGCAATCGATTGCCGCGGAAAACAATCTTTCCGAGACCGCTTTCCTGGTCGGCGGGAACGGGCGTTACAGCTTGCGCTGGTTCACGCCCACGGTCGAGGTGGACCTGTGCGGCCACGCGACTCTGGCCGCGGCCCATGTGGTGTTCCGGGAAATGGAGCCGGCCTTGCGGGAAGTGATCTTCGACAGCCGCAGCGGCGAGCTCCGGGTTCGCCGCGAGAACGAGCTCATGACGCTGGATTTTCCGGCGAGTCACGGCATGATTTGCGATTGCCCGGACCTCCTGGCCGAAGGGTTGGGACGCAATCCCCTGGAAGTCCTGCGCGGCGCCATGTACCTTTGCGTTTTTGCCGACGAAGAGGACATACGCTCCTTGCAGCCCGACTTCTCGGCTTTGGCCAAGCTCGACCTCATGGGCGTCATCGTCACGGCGCCGGGCCGCTCGGTGGATTTCGTTTCGCGCATGTTCGCACCCAAGGTCGGCATTCCGGAAGATCCGGTGACCGGCGCGGCCCACTGCCTGCTGACGACCTACTGGGCGGAGCGCACCGGGAAAACCCGCTTCTCCGCGAGACAACTGTCCAGCCGGGGCGGCGAACTGGAATGCGAACTGCGGGGGGAACGCGTTCTCATCTCGGGCCGGGCCGTAAAATACCTGCAAGGCGAAATACTGCTTCAATCCTTTACCGAGGAATCAACGATCCCATGACGCTTCGATTGTCCCGCCGTGCCGAGCGGCTCACCAGTTCCCTGATCCGCGACATCCTGCAAGTCACCCAGCGGCCCGGCGTGATTTCCTTCGCCGGCGGATTGCCCGCAGACGAACTGATGCCGCCCCTGGATTTCGAAGGCCTCGCCGACGACTACCGCCAGTACGGCCCCAGCGAAGGCGAACCTGCCTTGCGGAGCCTGATCGCGCAGAACCTGTCCACATTGGGGGTGGATTGCAACGCGGATCGGGTGCTGGTCACGTCCGGCTCGCAGCAGGGCATCGACCTGGTCGGGAAGCTGTTCGTCGACGAAGGCTCGCAGGTCTTGCTGGAAGCGCCCACCTATCTCGCCACGATCCAGGCGCTCGGCGTGTACGGCGCGGAATTCGAAGGACTTCCGCTGTCCGCCGACGGCGTCGATCCGGATGCGTTGCGCCTGGCCATAGACCGTCGCCGACCGGCTTTCGTCTATTTGATCCCGACTTTCCAGAACCCTTCCGGGTATTGCTACTCGGACGAAGTCCGGCGCGCGGTAGCCCAGGTTCTGGACGAAACCGGCGTGCCCCTGATCGAAGACGATCCGTACCGGGACCTGGTCTACCAGACGGTCGACCGTACCCCGATCTGCGCCTATCTGGAACGGGCGCCCTGGGTTTATCTCGGGAGCTTTTCCAAGATCACCGCGCCGGGCCTCAGGGTGGGCTATCTCGCTTCGTCGCCGGAACTCTTCTCCGGACTGGTGCGGCTGAAGCAGTCGAGCGATCTGCATACCAACCGCATCGGCCAGGCCTGGCTCACGCGGTTTCTGAGCTCGGCCGGGTTCGACGAACACATGGCGCGGATGATCCGGGTCTACGGGGAACGGCGCGACGCCATGCAGGCCGCCCTCCTGCGCCATTTCGAGGGGCTCGCCGAGTGGCGGGCGCCTGCCGGCGGCCTGTTCTTCTGGCTGCGTCTGACCCGCGAGTGCGATACCCTGGCGGCGCTCCAGGCGGCCCTCACGCGCGACGTGGCGTTCATGCCGGGCGAACCGTTCTTTCCCGCAAGAGACCAGCGTTACCCGGCCTTGCGCCTGAACTTTAGCCATGCGGCTCCGGAAAACATCGAGCGGGGCATCGGCCTGATCGCGGAAATTCTGGGGGAAATCACCGACCGCGGTGGAAACCGCACGAACAGCCCGTCCTTGTCCGTCTGAACTTTTTTCATCGAAAAGGAGTTGTCTTTCATGAATCTGACCCTGGTCATCGGCAACAAGAATTATTCCTCCTGGTCGCTGCGCCCCTGGCTGTTTCTGAAACACCACGGCATTCCCTTCGAAGAGGTCCGGATTCCCCTCTATCGAGAAGACACGGCAAGCCGCATCGCCGCCTATTCGCCGTCCGGAAAAGTGCCCGTACTGGTGAACGATGGGGTTACTGTCTGGGATTCCCTGGCCATACTCGAATACCTGGCGGAACGCTTCCCGGAAACCGGCGGATGGCCGAAAACACTTTCCGACAGGGCAAAGGCCCGCTCGCTCACGGCGGAAATGCACGCGGGCTTTCAGGCCTTGCGCACGCATTGCAGCATGAACTGCCGGCGACAGTCCGCAAGCAAGGAATTGCCCGAGGACGCTCAAAAGGATGTCGCCCGGATCGGGCAAATCTGGCGGGACTGCCGGGAGCGGCACGCGAATGACGGTCCTTGGCTGTTCGGCCGCTTCACCGTCGTCGATGCCATGTACGCACCGGTGGCCTTGCGTTTTTGGACCTATCGGCTCGATGCAGGTCCCGTGGCGCAGGACTACGTGAATACGGTGCTCGGCCATCCTGCCATGGTTGAATGGATCGGGGCCGGCAAATCGGAAACCGAGGTCATCCAGGCGTTCGAGGAATGAAAACGAGGATTTGGCTAGCGTTGCTGGCGGTTTATTTCGTTTGGGGCTCGACCTATCTGGTGATCCGCTTCGCGGTGGAAACGCTTCCGCCGTTTCTGTCGGGCGGGCTCCGCTTCCTCGTTTCAGGCGTGATCTTGCTGATCTGGCGACGCGCGGCCGGAGATGCCATGCCGACCCTTCGCCAATGGCGATCGGCAGCCATCGTCGGCACCTTGCTCCTCCTCGGCGGCAACGGGCTGGTCTCATGGGCCGAGCAGACCGTTCCATCGGGCATTGCAGCGCTGATTATCGGCGCGGTGCCGATGTTCATGGTGATCGCCGACGCGCTCAGGCCGAACGGCGTCAGACCGACGGCCCGAGTGATCGCCGGGCTGGCCATCGGCTTCACCGGGATTTACTTGCTGGTCGGCCCGTCGGAATTCTCGGACGACCTGCATTTGGACGCTCTCGGCGTGGCGGCGCTCCTGATCGCCGGATTTCTATGGGCACTCGGCTCGATCTGCGGCAAAACCATGAATCTGCCGAAGTCCGCCTTGATGACGACGGGCGCGGAAATGCTGGCCGGCGGTTGCGCCCTAATGGCCGCGAGCGCCATGAACGGCGAATTGAAGGGATTCAGCTTTTCGGAGGTTTCCACCGACTCGTGGCTGGCATTGGCGTATCTCATCGCCTTCGGGTCTATGATCGGTTTCGTCGCGTACGCCTGGCTCTTGCAAAACGCGCCGATTCCGCTGGTGGCGACCTACGCCTACGTCAATCCGCTGGTGGCGGTGTTCCTCGGCAACTGGTTCGCGCAGGAACCGCTGACCCCGCGCATCCTGTCGGCATCGGCGATCATCATCGGATCGGTGGTGTTCATCAATAGCACCGGCCGGTCGAGAGCCCGCAAGGAAGCGGTGGTCGCGGTGAACGAATAATCCTCTTTCCCCGTATTCCGCTGCGCTGCATACGGGCTACGAAAACGCAGATTGGAGCAATAGTCTCATGTACGAGCTCAGCTATTACGAAACCATGGCCGAATACAACGCCTGGATGAACGAGAAGCTCTACCGGGTGTGCGCCGAAATTCCCGACGAACTCCGGAAAAAGGATCTCGGCGCTTTTTTCGGCTCGATTCACGGCACGCTCAATCACCTGCTCCATGCCGACCTCATCTGGATGGGACGCTTGGCTGGGCTGCCGTTGACAACGGCAGCCCTGGGCCAGGAACTTTATTCCGCGTTCGACGACTTGCGGCGGGAGCGCGAGACGATGGACCGGAAGATTCTCGACTGGACCCGGACACTCTCTCCCGAACGTCTCGCTCAGCCCTTCACCTATACCAGCCTTTCGGACCGTAAAACGCGCACCCGGCCCTTCTGGCTGCTGGTCGCACATCTCTTCAACCATCAGACCCACCACCGAGGACAACTGACGACCTTGCTGAGCCAACTGGGGCTCGACTACGGCGTCACTGACCTCCCCTGGCTGCCCAGCCTCTGCGAACTCGATCCGGCCGAGTCAGGGTGATGCGCCGGAGGGCGTCCGTCGAGCTTCAATCGTTCCTGAATGTCGATCGCAATACGATGACCGCCCCCTTGCCGAAACCGTAGCTGGTGAGGACGATACTAGCCAGCAAAAACAGCCGAAACGCCGCCGGAAACAAACCGTCCGAGGGCGTGGGAGTATCCAGCACCGGAAACATCGCCTGCATCAAAAACAGGCTGGAATTGGTGAAGGCACCGACCACCATGGCCCAGCGCACATGCCAGGGCAGCGGCACTCTGGCGGCATAGAATCCGAAAATCAGGGCGCTCATGAGCAGGAAATCCAGATGCGCCTGCAAGAGGCGGGTGAACTTGCCCGGAAAAATGGCCGGCAGCACGGGCAGACCGAATCCCAGGCCGACCATGCACCAGGCCAGAACCAGAGCCATCAACAGCCACAGCGCGGCGCCTCTGAGCAATATCATGTTTCCCGCGAGTCCTGAATCTTGCTGCATCGTCAATCTCATCGTGAATTCCGGTTACAAATCGGTGCCGCGCAGTATGAATATTTCCGCCTTTGTCCGCTGGATCGGGACGGAAAGAAAACTTGACTGAAACGGCGGTTTTGCCGTTTACAGCCGTTTGCCGCACGCCTACTATCCGGAGCCATCGAGAAAAACGCGAACCTGATCCATGCACACAACGAATACCAAGGCCTTAACGCTATCCACAGCCGATGTGCCCAGAAGCGAGAGGCAGGGCTGGCTGCGGGAAGTCATTGGCCGGGAGTACGTCAAGGTGGAAATCAGCCCACCCGCCGACGGCGCATTGTTCAACGAGATGACGATATATCCGTGGGAAGACCTGCGCCTCTCCGCTATCCGGTCCAACGGCATCGGCATCGAACGGCTGCCGGGCGAGCCGTATCGGTCCGATCAGGACGCCTATTTCGCGGTCGTGTTGCTCTCGGGCCAATACTCCCTGGAACAGCAGGGACGGGAGGTTTTTCTAAGACCCGGCGACATCACCCTCTACGATGCCACCCGGCCCCACCGCATCTACTGCCCGCGGACTTTTTCGAAACTGATCGTCTCTATTCCGCGCACGATGCTGAGAGACAGAATTGCCGGAATCGAGCACTGCACGGCGCGCCGGATTCCCGGAAAAGACGGCATCGGCGCCGTGGCGTCCATGTTCCTTCGCGGGTCCGCCAGCCAGGCGGGCCGCTTGAATCCGCACGAGTTCTCCGCCCTTGCCGAACAGTCGCTCGGCCTGCTGACCCTCGCCATAAATTCGGTGCGCCCCGCGAACTTTCATCTCTCCCGCAGCCGTTCGCTCTCCCTCTACCGGGTCAAGGCGTTCGTCGAGCGGCACCTTTCCGACCCCGGCCTGAATGTCGAATCGGTCGCGAGCGGCGTGGGCTTGTCGGCCCGCTATATCAACGATCTTTTCAAGGACGAGGAGACCTCCCTGATGCGCCATGTCTGGCGGCGCCGGCTGGAAAATTGCGCGAAAAACCTGCTCGACTCGGCGCATGTAGGCCACAGCTTGTCCGAAATCGCGCTCCGCTGGGGGTTTAACGATCTGTCGCATTTCAGCCGGGCTTTCAAGCAGCGCTTCGGCTGCTCGCCGCGGGAATATCGACAGCGGGAACTCTAAGAGCCTATCTCGGTAGACCGTTCGCCCCGAGCCCTTCGACAAGCTCAGGGCGAACGGCCTAATGGGATAGGCTCTTAGAGCATTTTCATACCTACTGTACGGGCACTGGCGAGTAGGTCGGGAATTCCTTCCAATCGCAAACGGTCGCTTTAGTCGCGACCCTTCCAATCGCAAACGGGAACTTTGGGAGCACCAAAGTCCCCCTTCCAATCGCAAACGGCGTCTTCGGGAAGGGCGTGGCCGGCGCTCCCGGCTAGGCCGTTTGCGATTGGAAGGGTCATCCCAGCGCTCCTGGGATGACCGTTTGCGATTGGAGCGCCGAAGCCGCCCTTCCCGACGCCATGCTCCGGCCGAGCGTCTTCGTCGGCAAGGGATTGCCGACCTACGACCGTGCATCCCCGTAGATCGGGAATCCTTTCCCGACGCCACGTCCCGGCCGAGCGTCTTCGTCGGAAGGGTCGCGACTAAAGCGACCGTTTGCGATTGGGAAAGGATTGCCGACCTCCGAAAGCTTGAGTCGATCTACCCTGGCTGAAGGCGCCAACGACTCCTGCCAGGCCTGTTTTGCCGTACGAGCGAGATGAAAACGCTCTAAATGCCTGCGCGCAGATTCGGCACGATTGATCGTTCCATCGAAAAAATTCGGCATCGGGTGAATGGAGAAGTGGAATTGAGTTCGCTATTGCGTCGTCCTGCCTTGCAGAGAGATCCATGAAAAAGAAACGACTTGCACTTTCGGCAATCACGCTCCTGCTTTCCGCATCCGCATTATCCGGCAGCTTTATTTCCATCCGCGATCATCAACATCTCAATATCCCATATCTTATATTCGGGATTATCGGATTTTCCGGCGGGATTTTAACCGCGGTTCGCCTTTCCATCGGAAGACAACTCGTAATGGTTTTTATTCATTACAGGTGGTTTTCATTTATGGTGAAAACTTCGTTTTCAAATTGGATCCCGGATTCGCCATACCTTTGAATATGCTGGAAGGTTCCATACAAGATGTCGCAAACCCGAGAGGGCTTGGTATCAATCTATTTGCGATATTACTTTTGGTGCTGAGTTCAAAACGCATTCTCATAGATCATGCTTACCCTTGAAAAGCTCGAGATATACCAACGATTCGACGGCGACATCGATGGCTGGATTCGGGGCTCGCGACATCCCGATTCATCCGGCATGACCGATGCCGACTGGTCTTTGATCGATGAGCTGCGAACCGCGCTCCACATTATCGCTTCGGGGGCGGCCTCTCCGCGGTTTGCCGCGGCGACTGAACGGAAACTGCGCTTATCCGTGGCCGATGAACAAACTCGCGAGGCGTTGCGCAAACTCGCAGTGCCAAAATGAGCTACACGACCCGCGAACCGTTTCGAGTCGCGCATCGGAAGCCGGCGACAATCGACCCTGTCCTGTCGCGGAACAAATTTAGGGGGTGGGTCCACGAAATTCAGGCTATTAACCGGTATTATCGCCGCATGCTCAAACTGTCACGGGTCACCAAAAGCTATGACGGCGTTGCCGTGCTTCGCGACATCGATCTCTCGATTCCCGAGGGGCAGGTGGCGGTGATCATCGGCGCGAGCGGTTGCGGCAAATCCACTCTGCTCCGGCTGGCGAACGGCCTGGTCCTCCCGGACCGAGGCACCGTCGAGTTGATGGGCACGCCGGTCACCGCCTCGACGGCTCTGGCACTGCGCCGCCGAATGGGCTATGTCATCCAGGAGGGCGGACTGTTTCCGCACTTGACCGCCCGCGGCAACGTGGCCTTGATGCCGGGCCGGCTCGGCTGGTCATCCGCGCGAACAGAGGCGCGGATGATCGAACTCGCAGAACTGGTCCGCCTGCCTACGGGAGCGCTCGACCGCTACCCGTCCCAACTCTCCGGAGGCGAACGGCAACGAGTGGCCCTGATGCGGGCGCTGATGCTGGACCCCGAGATCCTGCTGCTGGACGAACCGCTCGGCGCCCTGGACCCGCTGATCCGCTACGAACTCCAGACCGATCTCAAGACGCTGTTCACCGCTCTCGGGAAAACCGTTCTGATGGTGACGCACGATCTGAGCGAGGCCGGCCATTTTGCCGACGAGATCGTGCTGCTGCGCGAGGGCTCCATCGAACAGCAAGGGCCGATGACGGCTTTGATCGATTCGCCGGCCACCGAGTACGTCGCGCGCTTCGTGCGGGCGCAGCGCAGCCTGGTCGACGGACTTGTGCAACGGGCGACATGATCTACCGGCTGATCCTGCTCTTGAGCTTGTGGATCGGTTACGGCTCGGCTCCTGAAGCCGGGGAGACGACAGGGGTGGCCGTGGGTTCCAAGGAGTTCACGGAATCGGTGATCCTCGGCGAGATCGCGACCCAGATCCTCGAAAACGCGAGGATCGACGTGCAACACCGAAAGCAGCTCGGCGGGACGCGGTTCCTTTGGCAGGCTTTGATCGATGGCGAGATCGACCTCTATCCCGAATATACCGGGACTCTGATCGAGGAGGTTCTGGGCGGCCGGCTACAAGGGAAGCGGGACTTAGCGACGCTGCGCCGGGTCCTGGCGGAACAGGGCGTGTCGATGACCGAGCCGCTCGGATTCAACAACACCTATGCCCTGGGGATGATGACCGCTCGCGCGGAACGCTTGGGAATCACCACCATCTCCGAGCTGCGCGACCACCCGGAGCTCAAGTTCGGTTTCAGCAACGAATTCATGGCTAGGGCGGATGGATGGCCCGGGCTCAGACGAGCCTACCGCTTACCCCAGCAAGCGGTCGTGGGTCTGGATCATGGGCTCGCCTATCGCGGCCTCGCCGGCGGCCGCGTGGATGTGACCGACCTCTATACCACCGATGCGGAGATTCAATACTACTCGCTCCGGGTGCTCGAGGATGACCGAGGCTATTTCCCCGACTATCGCGCCGTGTTTCTTTACCGGGCCGACCTCGCCGAACGCCTGCCGGCCGTCCTTCCGGTACTCCGACAACTGGAAGGCCGGATTTCGGAGAAAGAGATGACCGCCATGAACGCGGCGGCCAAGCTCGGCAAGGTGTCGGAGCGCAAGGTGGCCGCCGACTTCCTGCGGAAACGGCTAGCCATCGCGTCCGAAGCCGAGGTCGAGGGCCTGGCTGCCAGCCTGTGGCGTCACACGCTCGAACATCTCTCTCTGGTCGCAATCTCGCTGGCCGCCGCCATCCTCGTGGCCATTCCGCTGGGTATTCTGTGCGCGCGTAGACCGCGCCTGGGAAGGCTGGTACTTGGAGCCACCGGGATTCTTCAAACGATACCGTCGCTGGCGCTCCTCGTGTTCATGATCCCGCTGCTCGGAATCGGAGCCTGGCCGGCCGTCACCGCTCTGTTCCTGTACAGCCTCCTGCCCATCGTGCGCAATACCTATACCGGGCTTCAGAACATTCCCGGTCCGCTTCTCGAATCGGCCGATGCGCTCGGCCTCCCCCGCTTCGCCCGGCTGCGACTGGTGGAGTTGCCCCTGGCCTTGCGCACCATCATCTCCGGAGTCAGGACGGCTGCCGTGATCAACGTCGGCATGGCGACTCTTGGCGCGCTGATCGGTGCGGGAGGATATGGGCAGCCGATTCTCACGGGCATTCGCCTGGACGATACGGGATTGATCCTCCAAGGGGCTGTCCCTGCGGCCCTGCTTGCGCTATTGATCGAGGGCGTCTTCGAGCTCGCCGAACGCCGGCTGGTACCAAAGGGGTTGCGCGGGTGACCGGAAACCGCCCGGCGTTGCACAACCTTTCGCAGCCCGCCGGGGCTTACGACCCGCTAACCGTCTTGAGTCTCGTATCGATCTGCCGAGCCAGGTTCTCGATGCCCTTGGCGGTGAAGTTCTGCTGTTGGCCCTTGACCTCGACGATGAAGTCGCCGACGACATTGCCGGTCTTGGTATCGATCAAATGCGCCATGAGATAGACGAACAGGAAACTCGGCTTGTGCAACCGTCCGACGACGACGAACTCGCTCCCGCTATTTTTCCCGAGCTCCGCCGCTTCGTCCGAATGATCCCAGAGGTATCCGAACCCCTTGGTGGCGGCGGCTTGAGCGGCCGGGTCGGTCGCATCGATATGATAGCCCTTGCCACTCAAATGTTCCTCCAGTAACCGTTTCAGCGAGGCCGTTCTTTCCACTTCTTCGGCAACGCCCGGATTCGAGGTGACATCGTTCAACTCGAAATCCAGAACCCCAATACTGGAATTCGCGCGTACCGGAAGGGAAACGAGGATCGCGAGAGTAAGGACTGAAATGATCTTGCTTAAGACAGACATGACTATGCTCCTATCGTAAATCCTGCTCGATGCCGCTGATCGCTGTTCAAACTTCGTGGCCGGGCACATCGATCGCTTTCGTCACATTCAGCTTTTCGAGCATGCTTGCTTTCTCCGGAAGTTGGACCGGAAAGCCCAAGGCGGACAGCTATTGCCTTCTTGGCGGCCTTTCCCGCAGGTCTTGGACGAAATAGGCTATGGCCCGGCGCCAGGATTCGTCCTTGTCACCCCGAAAATCGAAGGCGCGGTTGATCAGGGTTTGCCCCGTGGCGACGTCGCGGATTTGGATGTGCAGGCTGAGGACCAGATTGCTCATTCGGAACACCCATCCGACGAGAACCCGCTCGGCGCCGAGCCGCCGGGCGATGTCCAGCTCGCAGCCGTTGCAGGCATGCAGATAGCGGGCCGACTTCAGCTCGGCGACGAGTTCGGGAGCCGGCCCATGATCCACCACCCGGTACAACCCGCTGCGGCTCAGATCGTCCCGCAAAACCTCGGTCATGACAGCGAGCCGCCTGCTCCACTCGGCCTCCCGCGTGCTGTCGCCGAGATCGCCGGTGAGTTCCAAGTCCAGCACTGCGAGCGTCTTAAGATCAGGACTTTCACCCGTCGACGCCCGCTCGGCCGGAGGACTGTTCTGAGACCAGACGGGGGAATGGACTAGCACCAGAACTGCAAAAATCGAGATCAGCCGAACGAACGGGGAACGATGCATCGGAATCGCCTCATTGAAATCCAGCCTTCTTACCGGGTACGCTGCTTGGGTCACAGCGAGTTCTTCGCCCAAGCTACGGCTCAGATTACAGCATAACAATTGACGTTTCGTCAAAATTTATCCATACCGTCAAAATCATGACGAAATTAACCCGAAAGCAACGTGAAATCATCGCCCGGAAGGAGTTAATTTTGGACATATCGGCGAAGCTGATCGCCGAACAGGGCTTCAGCAACTTCGGGATGGACCGGATAGCGGAGTTGACCGAGTATTCCAAGGGCACCATTTACCAGCACTTCCAGTGCAAGGAGGAGGTGCTGATGCACCTTTGCATACGCGGACTCCGAACCTGGCGCGACTTTTTCGATCGCGCCCTGAAGCTCCGCGGCAACAGTCGCGAACGGCTGCTGGCCATACACCTGGCCCACCACTTCTACGCCAAGCTGTACCCGGTGGAATACGAAAGCATTTACACGGTCAAGTCCGCCGGCGTCCGGGAAAAAATCTCGCCGGAGAGCCACGCGGCTCAAAACGAGCTCATGAAGGACGTGATCGACCGGGTCGTCATCGTCATCGACGAAGCCATCGAAAACGGCGACTTGAAGCTGCCGGGGACCATGGCGCCGCAGGACCTGGTCTACGGTTTCTGGGCATTGCATTACGGCGAACTCATGTTCGAAACCTTCAACTTCCCTTACCGGAACATGGGGATCGGCGACCTGGAGAACAACGTCCGGCTGGTTTTGCGGACCCTGCTGGACGGGCTTCCCTGGGAACCGGTCTCGACCCGGCACGACTACACCGCTTCGGCGGAGCGCATCATGCGCGAAATCTTTCCCGAGGAAGCGGCGGCGATCGCGGCACGCTGAGATCGTTTTATCGTTCTGAAAGAGCAGCGGCTTCGCTAGGTGGCGCTTCGATCGCCGCCTCCGGTGCCTCCACCTCAGCCTGTGCAACCAGCCGACGGAGACGTCCCTATTCGAAATGTCCAGCAAGTTCCGCGTCCGCAGAATTGCTAGAATCCGCCGTTTAACTCCAGGAAAGCATTCATCTGCATGGGAACAGGACTTCGGAAAACGGTCGGGCGTCGCAAACATAGACCTCCGGCCAGCGGCGAAGCACGCCGCCCCTTACACCTTCCCCGCCTCTGGCAAGGCATCGGCTGGCTGATGGTCGCCGTCGTGGTCTGGCTGAGCCTGACGCCGGAACCGCCTCAGCCGCCCACGCCGTTGCTCGCTTGGGACAAGGCGCAACATGCCTTGGCGTATGCCTCGCTGACGTACTGGTTTCGACAGGCCTTCCTGCCCCGTTGGCGCTGGCCGCTGTTTCTCCTTTTCCTGGGGATCGGACTGGAATTTCTTCAAGGACTCAGCAACGTGCGTACATTCGATCCGGTCGACATGGTCGCCAACGGCATCGGCGTTTGCCTCGGCCTGGCGCTCAGCCGCACCCCGCTCGGAAGGCTGCTTGCGAAGATCGATGCGCTTGTCGGCGGCAAAGGCTAGGCCGCTCGGCAGGTTACGGCCTCACGGCCTCTAACCCGCCCTACAATACTTTCCGGTCCGGTTTGGCGGTCCAAGGGACAGTAGGTCGGGAATCCTTTCCCGACGCAACTGTCGGAAAAACGGCTTCGTCGGCAAGGGGTTGCCGACCTACTATTAGCCCACATTTCTCGCACGCCTTTGTCGCAAGGGTGTCAAGGCGCTGCACCGGCCGGCGGGGAGCCGGCGAACAGCGCAGTGCCCGAGGGGTACGGCAAAGCCCCTCCCTACTTCCCTCCCCCCTCGCCACCCTCGGTGTCGATCGTCGGCGCATCCATGCTCTTCTCGATGGCCCTGATGGCTTCCAGTTTCTCCCGAAGAATTTTGGCCTCGTCGGTCGGGGGATTGGTCTTATCGACCGTCTTCGAGTCCGGGGCACAAACCGTCGCCTGTTTGCGGTCCGGTTTTCGTTCCGCGGCTACCGCTTTTCTCGACAGACTCCCGGCCCGCTTCAGAGTCTCCATTTGAATGGCAACCAGGTTCTGTACCCTTCCGTCCGGCATCCGCTCGGGGGGTATGGCCCCCACGGACGCCAAGATCTTGGTCGTGTCGCCGCAGGCTTCGGAAAGCGTTCGCGCAATCAGAAGGTGCAAGCGCACGCCGACGTCCGGATTTTGCCGGTAATGCTTGAGCATCCGCCGGCATTCCTCGGCGCGAGATGCGGCGGTTTTATTGGCGAACGCGGCGCCGAAGCCCAGCAGTTCGTCGATATCCGATCGCGAATAGGCATCGTGGGAAGGTGTGTAATACGAAGCCCGGTAGCGGTCCGGGTAGAATTCCGCGCAGCCGGCCAGCACCGAGAGCCCCATTAAAACTGTACTGCGGACAAGCATGTTCATTCAGGCAGCCTCGACCAGCGGTAATTGAACGCGGATGCGAGCGCCTTGTTTGTCCTGCCGCGGCTCGAGAACCTCGATCTTTCCGCGCTGATTGGCGACGCACTCGCTGGCGATGGCCAATCCCATTCCGGTACCTTCGGTGGCGAGGCTGGACGCGGCCTTGCCCCGGTAAAACGGTTCGAATACATGCTTGCTTTCCTCTTCGTCGATACCGGGCCCGTCGTCTTCGACCTCCAGCTCCATGTTGCCCCCCACGGCGCGGAGAATGATTCGAATTTCGCCGCCTACGGGCGAGTAGCTCACGGCATTGGAAATCAGGTTGTCAATAATGGTTTGTAGCTGGTCCCGATCGCCGGACACCTCGACCGGCTGGACCAATTCCTTGACCGTCAAGGACTTCGCTTGCAGGCGAGGCCGGTGATCCGCGATGACGGACCTTAACAGGTCCTGCATCTTAACGCTTTCGGCGACATTCTGTTCCGGTTCCTCGTGAAGCCGGTTGTAGCGGGTCAGCTCCGCCAACAACTCTTGCAGCTTTTGAATGTTCGTGGTCAGCGTCCGGCCGATTTCGCGCTGTTCAGGACCGGCTTCGTCACTCATCATCTCGAGCTGTTCCGCGCTTTCGACGATCCGGGCCAGCGGCGTCTCGATCTCGATCGATACATTATCCATCAACTGCCGTTTCGACTCTTCGAGCGAGCGCAGGCGCGTCCGCAACAATTCCAATTGATCGCCGAGATACCGAAGATCTTGCGGCCCCGCCACGCTGATAGGCTTTCCGAAATCCCGCGCCGTCAGCCTTCGGATCGCTTCGTCCAACTGCCGGACCGAGCGGCTGAGCAAGGTCAGCAAGAACAGGATGACGGCAACCGAAGTAGGCAAGAGAAATCCTGCCTTGATCACCAGATCCTGCTGAACCGATCTCGACTGTGCGTAGAGCTGTTTCGCCTCCCGGTCGACCTGTTCCGAGATTTCCTGCCACAAAGCATTAGCCGCCGCATGCAAACCTTGAAATGCCTGGTCGTCGGGCAGGGCGACGCGATCGCCGGTGTCGGAGCTGATGATTTGCTCGTAAACCAAGCGCTCTTGCTCCGACAACCGGTTGATCGAAAGCGCGACTTTTTCGTCCACGCCCATTTTCAGCAGTTCGCCCAAGGCCTCCCTCAGGGAGTTCCGAACGGTTTCGTAAGACTGCCGCTCATAGGGCTGGCGCAAGGCCGGATGCGCCAAAATGACGAAGAGCTTGGCTTTTCGCTCGATATCGGAAACCATTTGTAGCGCCGAGCGGGCGGTTTTCACCTGCTCGACGATCTGATAAAAGGTTCTTTGCTCCAGCCGCGCGATGTCGCGCATGGCGAAGGCCGCATACATCACGGCAAACAGCAAGGGAACCAGAACGACCACGAACCCTATGGGGATCAGGTATTTCAGCGAGAATAACTTTTCGAATCTCATCCGCTTCAAATCAATCATTGCCGCATCGTTGGGTTCGCAAACTGACCTCGACGATGCCGTAACACTCTTGTGACCTCCCTTATGATAGGGATTTATCGTCCGGTCGTGTTGAATGGCGTGTTCGCCCCACGAGCGACTTCCTGCGCAGCGGCGTATTCTGCAAGGTGAATCGAATGACAAAGCATTTTTTTTCGAAGGGCGGATTTGCCATTGCGGCGGCAACCTGGCTGACTTTGGCTACCGGCGCCGAACTCTCGGGATTGCCGGTTCCGGGCAGCGCCGAGAATCCTGCTCTGCTGCTCGAACTCGGCAGCCAGCCGCCGTCGGCCGCAGCCCAGGACAATGCGACGCGTATTTATAAGGGCGATGTCAGTGCCCACGAAGGAGACGCCTCGATTCAAACCGGTCCGGATGATATCAGTTCGCTGCATCCGGGATTCGGCTCGTGGAATGTCGCTTTCCGATTCAAACTGGAACCCCGGGCGAACGCGAGCCCCTACACCTTTTGGGCGCGCTGGCGGCAAGGCGGCGAACCGGAGGTTTGCGTGCAGACCTTCGAGATTTGGGCGGGACCCGATGCCTCGAAGCTCGAACAACGCGCGGTCGTGAAGCTGAAACCCAAGGGCTGGGAATACGCCTGGATCGGCGCGGAAACCCCGCTGACGCTCAAGGCCGACGATACCGTAATCGAAATCCGCGACAGCGGAGCCGGCCACGACGCCAAGATTTTCGACGCATTTCTGCTCGGCGGCCCGCAACCGCCGACGGCGCTTCCGGAACAAGCCACTAACGAACTTCCGGCGATTCTTCTGGAATTGGGCAAGACGCCGCTTTGGATGTCGGCGGGCAAAAATCCCGCGATTCGGGTCCATTCCGGAACCGCTGCGGGACTCGAAGGCGCGGGCTCGATCCTGACCGAAAAAGACGAGGTCCAGGTTTTTCATCAGGGTTTCGGGGCCTGGGGCGCGAGCTTCCGGTTCGACCTCGACCCCGCCGTTCCGCCCGGCCTCTATCGATTCTTCGCCCGGTACAAGAGCGGCGGCGAAGTCTCGCAGGTCGCTCAAACATTCACGGTCAAAGCCGGCGCCGATCCGAACGCACTGGCCGCCCGCGGCGAATTCGTCGTGACCAACACCTCGCCCTGGGAATACCAGTGGGTGAAAGGCACTGCCACCGTGGCCATTCTGCCGGGGGACAAGGTCCTGCAAATCGATAACGCGGGTAAAGCCGACGGCGCGAAGGTCTTCGACGCCTTTCTCCTCAAGATGGAAACGCCGCTCGGCGATTGGATGAGCGCCTCGGCGGCAGAGGCCCGAAACCGCTTTCTGGCGCGGACGAAGAGTGTGTCCGACCCTAGCGGACAGCTCTACGTGCTCGACGGCAAGGGCGATCATGGCGAAATTCTGTTCCGGGGATTGGCGGCCGATGCCGCAGGCCAGCGGGTTCAAAAACTCCGGGTGAACTATTCGATCGGGCCCGAAGCCGAGGACATGGCACGGCGCCTCAATCTGCCCACACTGCCCGCCGCGCTCGTAACCGACAACAACTACACCGTGCTCGGCGCCCTCGCCTCGCCGAAAAACGAAGCGGCCGTGGCGAAATTTCTCGCCGATCCGGAACACGCGGGCACGATGCTCACAATCCCGGCCGTAACATCAGACGCGCCTACCACGCTCCGTAACGGCGTGCCCGAAGCCTGGCTGGTGGGCGGATTGCAGGATGGCATTGCCGGCGTTTCGATCTATGGCCTCGATACCGAAACCGTCCTGCGCCCGAATCCCGGTCAACCTTACCTCAGCACGGCGATGATGGGCGGCAAGATAAAGACCTGGCAAAAAGCCCCGGCAGCAGCCAACGGCGTCACCGTCATCGACCCCGCCACCGATCACTCCTACGGCTGGTCGCGCGGGACCGGCTACGCTCAGCTCTATCTTCACGTCGACCAGCCGACCCAGGCGCTGCTGAAATTGCGCCAGTCCGGCATCCGAACCGCCGGATGGCTGGACGGGCAGCCCCTCGCCTTCGCCGACGATCCGAACCCGCCGGCCGACTTCCCCGCTCCGGGCGAACCGGCCAAGAATGCACTACAGGGACTCACCACCGAGGGTCTTGCGGTCACCGCCCTGCCGGAACGCGCCGAGCCTTCACAGGCCGCGCCCTTGGCGCTTGCGCCGGGGTGGCATCGTCTGCTGGTCAAGCTGGCGATGCAGCACGATAAAGGCGAGAGCTTCTTCTTTGCCGCTCGATTTACCGATGAGTCCGGAAGTCCGCTCGATTCGATCAAGACGCATCTCGCCGATCCGAACGCCGATTTGGCGCTCAATACGATAGCCGCGAAACTCAGGCCGCTCGTCTATGCCGACGCGCCGGCCAATCTGCCCCGCCCGGGCGAACCGCTCAAGCTGCGCGCCGACATCCGCTGGCACCCGATTCTGGAGGAGACCGAACTGCCCGCTCCCCTGCCCCGCTTCCGCGCCAAGCTGCGCCTGCGAATAACGGATTACTGGGGCAACGAAGTCGCCGTGAAAGAGGTCGACGGCTTCTTCCCCGGCGAAGCCAAGATCGATTTCGGAAAAACGCCCGAAGCGGGCTATTACGCCGTCTACCCTTCCCTGCACACGCCCGACGGCAAGCTCATCATGGCCTACCCCGCCGACGGCTTCACCGTGGTGCGGGGGCATGCAGCCCAGAAGGAGCGGTTGGACCGGAAAAAACTCTGGAACAACGACTATTACGCCTTCTTCGACGGCGACAAAGGCTTCCGGCAGGAGGGCGGCTACTTCGCCTGGCTGGAACGCATGGGCATCTACAAGAGCTACGGCTCCTATCCCGGATTCCCGCCGGAGCATCAAACGAAGTGGGAACGCGCCAAGTCGCGCGGACTGGTCTTCTTCGGTGACACCTCGGGCGACAGCCACTGGCTCAACGACAAACCGGAAGACGGCCGCGCCTTCATCGAAAAGGCCTCGGCCTATACCCGCTTCTTCAAGGCCACCAACGAAATCGACATCCGCCGCGAAGGGGAATGGCAAAAGCTGCGCGACCCCGCCCATTGGGTCGAGCGGGCTAAGTGGGAGTACGAAGCGGTGCACCGGGCGCGGAAGGACGGCCATTACGTCGGCGGCAGCCTGGTGCGCCCCGGCGATACGACGGATGACGGAGGCTATGCCGGGGGCTTGAGCTCCGGGAAGTGGTTCGCCGAAGTGCTCAAGCTCGGCCTGGACAAATACCAGGACGCCTGGGACGTCCACGCCTATCCACAACGCCCGCCCCGCTTCGGAGGCCCCATAGGCAACGGCTCCACCGAAGACGAGAGAGGTGTCCTCTCGGCTTACGAAAGTCTCGGACGAAAGAATACCCTGCCCTTCTGGCTGGGCGAAGCCGGCGCCAAAACCGCCCACGGCTTCACCGGCCGCCGCTGGCAAGCGGAACAGGCCGCGAAGATGATCGCCTGGGCCAACAGCCGCGGCGATTATCTCGGCCTCGCGTTCTGCCTCGGCCACGAATACGACTGGGGCTACGGCCGGCTCTGGGACTACTCCATGGGCCACAAACCCGCCGAGGCGGCTCTCTACACCGCCGGAGCCCTGATCGACGGCCTGCCTTACAAGACCGTGGATACCCAGGATGCCAACATCCAGGCCGCCTATTTCGGCGAGACCTTCATGATCTGGCGGACGGACGAGCAGACCGGCGATTGGCCGCTAAAACTCGATCCGGCCAAGGCTTGGGTCGTGGTGGACGTGGTGGGGCATGCTGAAAATCTTGCGATCGATAAGGACGGCAAGGCGGCTGTCAGGGTATCGGCGAGTCCCTTGTATATTCTGAGTAAGGGGGATTATGAAAGGTTGATGCGGGGGCGGTAGCTGGTTGATGGGTTTCGCTTCGCTCTACCCATCCTACATGGGCTTAACTTGAAATAAGATGCAGTATGCCTTTCCGTATTTCACAGCCATCGTTTCAGTCGCTGTATATTGAAATGCAGGTACTTGGCAATACCATTGCATCGGGTAGCAGCTTCGTAGTCATAGGTGCTGCTGGAGTGCCATTCCTCATTACGAATCGTCACAACGTCACAGGCCGAAACCAAGATTCCGGAGAACTTCTTTCAACCACAGGTGCTATACCTGATACTCTCGTCATCTCACACAATTCCAAATCCGGCTTGGGTGAATTCGTAAAGGTAAAAGAGCCGCTCTACAATGGCGATACTCCGCGTTGGATCGAACATCCAACTCTAGGCGCCAAAGCTGACGTCGTTGCCCTTCCGGTATCCGAATCAGACGGCGTAGCGTTGTATCCGTATAAAACGCGTTATGAGACTCACTTAGATATTGAGCCAGCACAAATGGTCAGTGTTGTAGGTTTTCCCTTTGGCATGCGGACAGGACCTTCATTCGCAGTATGGGCTACGGGCTTTGTCGCATCAGAGCCAGAAATCAATCATAACGGTTTACCGGTCTTTCTAATTGACTGCCGAACTCGGAAAGGCCAATCTGGTTCTCCTGTCATTCTTTATCGGAATGGCGGCGGGATTATTACCCACGAGAACTCTACCAGTGTCATCAGTCCGGTTTGTCAGCTGTTAGGCATCTATAGTGGCCGTATAAATCCAGAGTCCGATCTTGGCATTGTTTGGAAGTCCTACGTAATTGCCGAGCTAATTGATTACGCGAATACAACTTGTAGCCCATAGCCCTCGTAGGATGGGTAGAGCGAAGCGAAACCCATCATCCGAAAGCTATTCCAAATCCAAATCGTCCATTCCCAGACCCGCCCAATCCTTTGAGTAACTACCCAATCGGACATACCGATGAAATGAAGAATACGGCCAGTTTGAAACTGCCTTTACATATCCGTGTTTCACCGGATTAAAGTGAATATAATCGACATGCCGCGCGAAATCTTCTTCGTCGCGGATGACGTGTTCCCAAAATCGGCGTTGCCATATTCCGCGTTCACCCTTACGGGAACGACTTTTGGAAATGCGTTCTCCCTTTTCCATCGCTCTGGCGAAGGCTGATTTAATTTGCCGCCAGCGTAAGCTGAAATTCTGTTCGCTCGTTGGCAGGGTCTAAATCGTATGGAGGTGGTCCGGCAAAATAACTACCGCGTCGATCGTGAATGGATGCACTTCTTTGACCACACGAAAAGCTTCGCGCAAGGCACCAATATGGTCCGTCAACAGCTTGCGATGCCGTTCTGCCAGATTAACCGTAAAGAAATATGTGCCTCCCTCGACCTGGAGACGGCGATAGTCGGTCATGGTTTACTCGGAGTCTTTAGAATCGTCTATGGTGTATCACAACTCTGGAATGATGGGTTTCGCTACGCTCTACCCATCCTACGCGATCTCGCCGGATGTCCCGGCGTGTCAATGAGAGCGACAGCCGCCTTTTACTTATCCCCGCCCAAACTTGTCACAAAAATGAGGAACTACCGTAAATAAATTGTTCTCGAATTGAAAGGATTCACCTTTGAGGAAGGAGGGAATCATGAAGACGTTAAGGAATAACGAGCAGGGAACGAGCAGAGCGAAGAAGTATCTCCGTTCAGGCTTGTCGATCGCCCTGCCGTTGATGGGGATCTGGTCGCAGACGGCGCTCGCGCAATTGACCTGCGGCATCACGCAGCTCACCGACGGGAACACATTCGGAGCCATCATCCAACAAAACAATGCATCCATCAGCGCCGACGGCAGCCGCATCGCCTTTCATCTCGACGCGGACCTGACGGGAGGCAATGCTGACCGCAATTTCGAGCTCTTCCTGTTCGATACGAATACGAACACCATCACCCAGATTACCAATACGACGAGCGGATCAGCGCCGGCCAACCATGCTCCCTCTCTGAACGCGGACGGTACCCGCATCGCCTTCGAGTCGACCGCGGATTTGACCGGGCAGAACCCGGAGCTGAACAGAGAGATCTTTGTGTTCGACGCCACGGCGGGCGCCTTCACGCAGCTCACCGAAAACGCCGGGGTCGGCCAGGCCTACCTGCCATCGATAAATGCCGACGGCACCCGTATCGCCTTCGAATCCAACGCGAATCCGACCGGTCAGAACCCCAACGGCAACTTCGAAATAGACCTGGTCGACACGGCGGCCAATAGCACCACTCAGATCACCAATTCCCCCGCCAGGGCCGGCAGCTTCAATGCGTCGATCAGCGCAAACGGCACCCGCATCGCCTTCGAATCCGATGAGGACCTGACCGGCGGGAATCCCGACTTCAACCGGGAGATATTCCTGTTCGATACGGCGACCAACGCCACGACGCAGCTCACCAACTCCATCGCAAGCGCGACCGGAATCGGCAACTTCGCTCCATCCATCAATGCCGACGGTACCCGCATTGCCTTTCACTCCAACCAGGACCTGACGGGCGGCAACGCCGACGGCAACGACGAGATCTTCCTGTTCGACGCAACCGCCGGCGTACTCACGCAGATCACCTATTCCACCGAGGGCGACCCTCTCCTCGAGAACTACTCCGCATCGATTAGTGGCGACGGCGCCCGTATCGCCTTTGTGTCCGGCCGGGATTTAACCGGGACCAACCCCGACGGCAGTCTGGAAATCGTCTTATTCGATATCACCACCGGTGCCTTTACGCCGGTCACCAACGCCGCCGCGGGCAGCAGTATCAGTCCTTCGATCAGTTTCGACGGGAGACGCATCGCCTTCGTGTCGAGGTCCGACCTGACCGGGGGCAATAGCGACAACTTCGATGAAATATTCCTGGCCGACTGTGTAGAACCCGCGGAAACGCCACTCGATGACGGCTTTGCAGACGGCGGGAGCAATGCCGAATCGATGAGTACGACTTTCTTATCTCGAGGCCGGTGATCATCGGCGGGGATTCCGTCTCCGGGACTATCAAACGTACGCTCACGGGAGACGCGTCGAGGGGCATCTTGAGCGATTAAGAACCGCGCAGGATGGGTAGAACAGTGCGTTCCCGGCTTGCCGCCATTTCAACAAGAACCTGCAACGATTCCGCCCGACTCGTGATCTAAGGGTGACAAACCGGGTGCAGACGCTTCGGCGACTTTGCGCTCGGAACCGGACGTTTGTTCCGCCGATAAGCGCATTCAAAGGAGGGATTACCATGCAAATGCAAGTGCCGAAAATCGATCGAGTGCTGGTGGGCGAAGCCTTGGTGGGAGAAGGCAAAGAGGTCGCGCATATCGATCTGATCATGGGACCGCGTGGCAGTAATGCGGAGACCGCATTCTGCATCGCTTTGACCAATCAGAAACGGGGCGACAATGCGCTGCTGGCGCTGGTCGCTCCCAATCTCATGGCCAAACCCCACACGGTGTTGTTCAACAAAGTCGAAATCAAGAACGAGAAGCAGGCGACCCAGATGTTCGGGCCGGCGCAGCGCGGCATTGCCAAGGCCGTGGTGGACAGCGTCAGGGACGGCATCATCCCGATGGATGAAGCCGAGAACACGTTCATCTGTGTCGGCGTCTTCATCCATTGGGAAGCCGACGACGACGACAAGATTCAGGACTGGAATTACGAGGCGACCAAGCTGTCGATCAAGCGCGCCATCGAAGGATCGCCCACGCCGGCCGAAGTCATCGCACAGGAGGAAGTGGCGCATCATCCGCTGGCGGCGCACGATTAAGGAAAGGCAACGGTTAGGGCGCCATTACATAGGATGCGCTGACGAAGGAAGGGTTGCGACTAAAGCAACCGTTTGCGATTGGAAGGATCGCGACTAAAGCAACCGTTTGCGATTGGAAGGGACCGACTAAAGGTCCGTTTGCGATTGGAAGGGTCGCGACTAAAGCGACCGTTTGCGATTGGAAGCGCATCGTTCGCGATTGATGCGCTTCCTTCGTCAGCGCATCCTATAAGTCGTAGGCTCCAGGCCTCGAATGCCGAATGGAATAAGAAAGGCAGCGTCGGAGCGCCATCACGCAAATTAGGGGACGGTTTGCTGCTCGCCCCAGCGCGGCCCTTTCCTCTTCTCCGATAAATTCGGGACCGGGCGTCCGTGATCTTCGGACCATCGGCGACCGGCCGCTTCCAGCATCGGATTTCCGCAGTGGACGAAATCCGCGACCATCCGCGGATTTCCCAGCAAGCTCAGAGCATCGATCAGCCGGTCCTCGGTTCCGGACTCGCCTTTTTCGATCTGTTCGCCGTAGGTTTCGGCCAGCGGAGCGACACCCTTGATTCTTGCGGAGATCGCATCCGCCGCGCGCGAATCCTTGGCCTTCCGGAGCGCTGCTGCGGCTCCGTAGCGAATTCGCCAATCCGGATTTTCCAATGCGGCTATCAAGGGGACGGTCGCACCGGGCCCTATCGTCAGCAACGCTTCCCTGACCGCCCGCCGAAACTCGCTGTCGTCGTCCCCAAATCCCGCGATCAGGGAGTCGACAGCCGGCCGGCCGATGCTCGCCAAGGCTTCGGTCACCCCGGACCGGACGCCCGGATCGTTGTTCCGCAGTGCCGCTACCAGAGCCTCCGCTGCGGACGGACCGATCGCCGCCAGCGCCTCCGTAAGCTTGGCCCGGAACCCCACTTCGCTGTCCTTGAGCGCTGCGATCAAAGATTCGACCGCCCGAGCGTCGTTCAAGCGTCCGAGCGCGACCGCGGCATCCCATTGGACCGAGGGTTCGGCGTCTTTCAAGGCTTCCGCCAGCGGTTCCACCGCGCGGGGGTCGCAAAGATTCCCGAGCGATTCCACGGCTTCGCGGCGAACCAGAGCGTCGCTGTCGAACAAAGCGCCGATCAGCGGTTCCACCGCCGAAGGATTTTTGATTTCTCCGAGCGCCTTCGCCGCTCCCCATCGGACCGAAGGCTCGCTGTCCTTGAGAGCATTGACGAGAAGCTCGACCGCCGCCCCGTCCATCTCTCCCAGCGCCACGGCAACCGCCCATCGAACCGCCGAGTCGTCGTCCCTCAAGCTGCCGATCAGCGGCTCGACCGCCCTCGGATCTTTGAGCTCGCCCAATGCCTCCGCGGCTTTCCGCCGAACCTCCGGGTTATCGTCGCGCAAGGCGGCAACGACCGAATCGAAGACCTGCGGATCGCCCGTTTCGCCCAGCTTCTCTACGGCCTCGCGGCGGACGACCGAATTGTCCTTTTTGGCGGCATCGATCAAAGCGCCCACGGGCTGGGAATCCTCCGCCGCCATCCCGGCGGAAACGAGCCCCCAGAAGAGCAACGTCAGCCGAACTTTTCCTTGTGTCTTGCTCATGTCACCACCCAGAAAACGGACTTAGAGGGTGTGTGGGAAGCGTCGCGAGCAGCTCGAGGGCAAGCCTGTCCTGAGCGTAGTCGAAGGGGCGCCCGGCACGCAAGGCCCCGGAGTGTACACGAAGTACATGAGGAGGCCGAGTACCGCGCAACCAAGCCATCGGGCTGCGTAGTAGCTTCCCACACACCCTCTTAGGGCAAAGCCCGGCGCCAGTAGGCCCTATGCAGGCTTAGACGCCGGTTGAGAAACAAGGGCAGCTTCCGGTGCAAGGAGCTACCCATCTTGAAGCCCAGCCACTTGAGGCCGGTCCGCAGCAGGGCGGACGGAATCAGCCAAGGCGCGTTTTTCACGAGATAGCGAAGTTCCGAAAGGACGTAGCGCCGACCTTCGCCGGCCGCTTTTCCGAAGGTTTGCTGCAACCAAGGGGTGCGGGCGTGAAACACGCCGATATCGAAATAACGCTTGAATTCGTCCTCGTAAGAATAATCATGCGAATGGTGGACTTGGGCATCCGCGCGGTAGGCGATTTTCCAGCCCGATAGCAGCATTTTTCCGGCGACGAAGGTGTCTTCGTTCATGACTGTGTCGGTGGGAAAACCGCCCACCTCGAATAGAGCGCTGCGCCGGTAAGCGGCAAACGAATTGGATATGAACGCGGTCTTGATGCCCAACCGGCGGCGATCATCGAAGCTTCGCACCTGGCTCTGCGGCGGGTAATTGAAAAGACGAGCATGGGCGCCGATCGGCCTGGCATCCCGATGAGGAAGCTGCCGTCCGTATGCAGCCCCGACCCGCTCGTCCGCAAAAGCTTCCAGAAGGCGCTCGATGGCATCGGGGCCGGCGAGCAAGGCATCCTGGGTCAGAAAGACGATGATCTCGGCTTCCGGCAAAAGGCCGATCCCGAACTGGCGGGTTCCGCCATGGTTGAAATCGGCCTTGGCGATGACATGCACGTCGAAACCATGGGAACGCGCCAGGACAGCCGTGTCGTCGCTGGACGAAGAGTCTATGACCAGGCAGCAATCCGGCTTTCGGGTTTGCCGATCGAACGCGGCGAGCCAGGTTTTCCAGAGGCCGCCTGCATTCAGGGTTGGAACGATCAGGCCGATCTTGGTCATGCGAAAACTCCAAGTAATGCGAGTGAATACGGTCTTGTGCCGGGGAAACGGCCGGGCACGGGAGCCTAACCCGCCCTACCAGCATGAATGCCTTATTGAAAGCGATTTGGAATACTGTGCGTAAAGAAAGTAAAGCCCTATTCGAATCGCCCTCACCCCAACCCTCTCCCAGAGGGAGAGGGAGCTTTCTTAACTACTAATAAGAACTTATTCCGGCCTGCAAAGGGCTATTTCCTGAGACGAAGCGGTCGTATTGGAGCCCTTTAGCACCCGCCAGACCTGCTCGCCAAGCTTTACCGGATCGAGATGCGTCTCGACGTACCGTCTAGCGTTTACCGACATCCGTTCCCAGTCCGTTCGGCTCAACGACTGCGCCCGGCGCAGGATTTCGCATGCCGAATCTTCGCTGCGGTCGAAGATGAAGCCGGCGGCTATGGCTTCGACATGATCCCAAGCCAAGCCTCTGGCGACCAGGACCGGCCGTCCAGCGGCCATGGCTTCGGCCACCACGTTGCCGAAGTTCTCGCGCATGCCGCCGGTTTCCTCGAGGCCGGACGGAAGCGCGAGATAATGGCTGTCCGCCAGCAGCGCCGCGACCTCGGCCTGCCCGAGATAACCTCGATAACGGATGGCCCCGCCGGCCTGCTCGACCAGCGCCTGAAATTCCTTGAAATAAGCCCCGTCCACGCTGCGTCCGGCGACCACCAGGCGGTCGGCTTCGCGCCGGGTCCTGAGCCAGGCTCGGATGAACGCGTTGATGCCTTTTTCCTGCTGAATGTGGCCGAGAAAACAGATCTGGATGCCTTCTCCCTCGGGATAATCCGCAACCGTCACGCCCCGGCTGTCGATGCCGTTCGGAACCAGCAGGATGCGGGCATCCTCGCCGAGGACCTTCCTGACCCCTTCCGCTTCGGTCTCGCTGGTGCAATGAATGGCGATCGCTCGCCGCAACGTGGGAAACGTGAGCCATCTATAGAACAGCCACTTGTGCGGTTTCCGACGGCGAATCAGGGCGACGTGCTCGGGCATCAGACCGCCGTGCACCGCAACCATGAAACGGCGTCTAAGCAGCACGCAGAAAACGGCCGCAAGCGTAGACGGCCAGGTGGCGATGCCGTGGATATAGACGACCGGCGCCTTGACGCACAATCCGAACAGCTTGGGGATGGCCCCGAGCCCGAACCCCCAGCGCTTGAACCCATAAGACCGGTACAGACCGACCTCCACCGTATCGCCCAATCGCACATCCGACGGTTCCAGCCGACGATCGATCGATTCGCTGGAGGATACGAGCGAAATCTTGAGCCCCGACTCCGCCCATGCCTTGGTCAAGACCGCGGCCGTTACAGATACTCCGCCATAACCTTTGGCGGGAGGAATGTGCGTCGAAACGACCCCTACATCCATCACATTATCCATGGCCGTATCTCCCATATGCGCAAAAGCCCCGCCATACGCCGATCAAATTGTTATAGGAATAAACGAACCTTTTCCGATTCATCAATACCGCGGCCACCATCATTTTCATAACAGGTGCGACAAACATTTTTCTCGCAATGTAATACAACATCGACAAATCATATTCGTTCGTGAACTTCCGGATATAAGCACCGACCCCTGCGGAATACAAAAGCATCCTGTCCGTACCGACTTTATAATTGTCCTTATCGGCATGATATATTTTTATATCCGGATTATAAAAAGCCTTGTTTCCGGCGCGCAGCAACCGGTAAAGCAACTCGAACCCTTCGGCGCCCGGATATTTCCCCCCTATTCCGAACTCGTGATCCAGATAAAACTCGCTCCGATCCATCCTTTTTAAGTTGAAAAAGTGGGTAAACTCGACGCCCATCATATAGAACTGGGAAAAATATCTGGGCCATTTCGAGTTAACGCCTATACTGAACCGGGTTTCCGAAAAATCGTAAGAACCGGCCGATAAAATGGCGATGTTCGGTTTATCCCGGAATTCCTCGACCACTTTTTTCAGAACGTCTTTTTCGTAAACGCAATCGTCGTCGGGAAATGCGATGATATCCCCTTGCGCAAAGCGGATGCCGTAATCTCTGGCTCTCGAATTTCCCTTGAAGTCCACTTTTATGTGATTTACCGGAAATCGGGTCTTGCAGGATGCGATGACGGAATCTATTTTTCCGTCTCTGTTTTGGTCGATGACAATCAGCTCGAAATCTCGATAAGTCTGATTCTGCAATGAATTCAAGAAATAAATCAGTTCTATATCCCTTCCAAGCGTCGCTAGAATAAGTGAGCACTTCATAGCAAATACCTCCTCCTCTATTCAAGGATGACTTTCGAGCAAGGCGTCACGCCCTCCGAAGAAACCGGTTTCCGATTGGCGTCCGCCTTTGCTTGCAGGTATATGGTGGCCTCATACCAGGTGAACATCAGAGCGAACTCCAGCCCTGCGGCGCCGTCCAAAAAACCCCGCCGCAGTACGAAGTGATACAGAAATCTGGCGAATATCCTGAATACCGAGCGCCCGAGCCAAACGCTCAAGCGGCCGCGCGCCGTCATCACGGCTCCCGCGGTGGGATGCAGCCTCACTTCCTGCGCCGCTTTGCCGACATGCTTGTGCATCCATTCAATGATTTCGCCGTGATAGAAATAATGGTCGTAAGGAATGGGCGAATACGAAATACGGCAAGTATCGAGCACGGCTTCGCCATGCCCGGTATGATTGGTAACGAATTTTGCGGTATCCCTGCGCACCAGTCTCGGATGATAAATCGGGTAACCCGGAGCGTAATCGAGCCGTTTTCCGCGCAGATAAAGAATCGACGGTACCATCACGACATCGATCGAATCCGAGGCGGCGATCTGCGATTCGAACCAGTTATAGAACCTAGCCGGATAAATCTCGTCAGCGTCGACGAACAAAATCCAGCGGCTTTTGATATTGCAGCGCTGCAGCGCGAAGTTGCGCTGCTCCGCGAAGCCCGGCCAGGGATTTTCGTAAACCGTGCAGCCTCGCTCTTTCGCGATCGAAATCGTCCGGTCGGTACTCCCGGAGTCCACGATCACGATGGGGTATCGGTTGGGTATCCCGTCCAGGCAACGGGGGAGATTGTCTTCCTCGTTCTTGGTCAAAATCACGATGGTCAGCATACGATTATTCATTTCATCTCTTCCGTTGAACCAGCTACGATTTGACGGCGTATACGCTGATATACGTGCCCATTCCCAGCGAATTGACAACTTGCGAAAACGGCTTTTGCAGGTTTATCACCAGGGATTCCAGAAAAGACGACAATACCTCTCCGCCTTTGATGCGTTTTGCTAGTGCCTTCGGTTGAATTCTGGTTGTCTGTTCCATTTTCACCACCTTAAGTCCGTTATGTTCGAGCAGTAATCTCAAACCCTTTTCCGTAAAGTAATTGACATGTTCCGGCACCCATAAACAGGCATTATCCTGAGTACCGAGCAGTTTCACGGCAAACGAGTCGAAATTGGGCACGGCACAAGCCAGAACGCCGCCCGGCGCCAATAGTCCGGATACTTTCCTGATCGCCTGTTCCGGTCCTAAAAGGTGCTCCAGCACCTGCGACATCATGACTACCCCATAAGGTTCTGAATCCTGAAAGGAGTCGAACATGAGAGGTATCGGTTCGTCCCCGTTGAGCTCCTTGAAAACGGCATTTTCATATCTGCCGGGATTGATGCTGACGGTGCGATAACCTTCTCTTCTGAGGGCCTGCGTGTAGAATCCGAAACCCGAACCGATATCCAGCGCTCGTTTGTTTCCCGAACTGTTATACCGATCCGCATCGCGCGCCATGCGTGCGGCGTCGACCGTGATGTTGGGGAATTTCGCTTCGCGCGCGAGGATGTCCGCGACCGTCACCGGTTCGGTAAGCGCTTGGCCCGAGTATTGGTAAATGGTTTTCAGCCAATCCGCATGAGGCGGCCGATTCAGAAAACCGGTACCGCAATCGGAGCAGCGCCAGATATGAAAGGTCTCGACGCTGCTGTCCAGGGTGTACTGGTAACGCTTCCTTCGCCAAAAGCGTAGATTCTCGCTGCCGCAGGCAACGCATTCCCGCAGAATGTCTCCGTATATGGCGGAACCCGTCGATGCCAGCACCGCATCGCTCTCGTCCCAGGCGATATCAGAGAAAAAATACAGAGGTACGGGCATTTACCTAACTCCTATGGAATACGAGGTTGTGAAGAAACCTACTGCGCGGCCCGCCTCCACTCCTGCGATGCTCAACGTACTCCAATGTACGCCTGCGCTTGTCATGCCGCACGTTCCCTGTGCGGCACCCTCCGGGGGCGGCACTGCCGTGCAAATCGGCTGTCGTGCCGATTTGTCGGCGCGGAGGCGGGCCGCTCGCTACGGTTTTTCACAACTTCTGGGTTGAAATCAATTTCGAAAGGCGAATCTTCCAGATTCGGATCATCCGCTCCGTTCAACAACTTGTAGCCTCGGGCTCCGGATACAACGCCTCCCGCCGAGCCGCGCCCATCATCCGCCATGGCCTCGCCAGCATGGTCATGACGAAGGCCTCGATGCCGAAATAAACGGGAGCGGCCATGGCCGCGCCAATCAGACCGTATTTCTGAATCATTAAGGGTATGGCGACGGCGGCGGCGATGGCGCCGCACAAACGGCCGACCAGCAAGGGCCGCGTCCGCTTGACCGCCAGCAGAGGTTGCGAGGCCACCATACCCAAGGCTTGCAGCGCGCAACCGGCCCCGATGATGGGCATCAGTACGGCCGCGGAGTGATAGCTCCCCGCCAGCAGCAAGCCGGCCACCCAGTCTTTCAGCACCACCAGGGCCACGACGCCCGCTATGCCCATGGCGGCCACGCAACTCAGCCAAATCCAGAAGATCTTGAACGCCTGCTCTTTCCGGCCCGCCGAGAAATGCTGGAAGTACACCGGCTGAAAAGTGCGCAACAGCACGATGGCGCTACGGTTGAACGCCTCGTTGGTCAGGGTGTATGCGGCCGCGTAGATGCCGACATCCGCCGCCGTCATCAAATAGCCGACGATATACCGGTCGCCCAGGCCGCTGAACCAGGACAACAGTTCCATCGGAATCAGCGGCACCGCATAAGCCCTGACGTCCCGTTTGAGGTTCCCCAGAACTGCCGAACGATGCCGGATCCTTTTGCTCCGTTTGGGCCTGTGAACGAACGACCAGACCGTATTTGAGGCGATACTGGCAAAGGCATAACCCAAAAGCACCCAGGCGGCGTTCGGCCCCCAGTACCACACCAGCAGAATGGCGAACAGCGGCCGCAGAATGCCGTCGCTGGTCTGCCAAAGGCTGGCTTCGCGCTGCCGGCGTTCGCCGATCAACAATTGGAATCCTATTTCCCGGCGCACGGTAGCTAAAAAAAGCAGGGCAGCGACCCCGAACAACCAGGGATCCAACCCGGTCATCTGGCTGTACGCCGCCCCTCCGAACGCCAGAAAAAACACGGCGACTGTGCTTGAACGCGCGGCCAGACCGCGGACGACCCGGTGCAACGCCGACCGCTTGCCCGGTTCCAGACACTCCGGCAGCAGACGCATTCCCGCACAGATAAACGGATAGGCAAAAATGCCGACGCCGAGCGCCACGATGCCGGTCAGCAAGGCGACCTGGCCGTAAACCTCGGGCGAAACCAATTCGGTGATGATCCGGGTGCCCAAAAGAAGCACCACGCCCGACCCAACCTGGCCGAGCAATGCCCAAGATGCGTCTCCGAAGATTCGCCGTCCCGACGAGGGTTTAACGGATTTGTTCGCCATAGCCGCGGTAACTCGCCGCCGTCGCTCGCGACGGCTGTAAATTCGGCGCACGCGCGGTCCCCACGACCGCGCCCCACAGGAACATCAGCATCGCATTCTGGGGAAAATACTCCCAAAGATTGAACGGCAGACCCGCCACGACGATAAAGGTCATCGCCAATCCCTTTTGCGGATAACCGGACATTTTGGCGGACATCCAGACGAACACCAGATAAGCCAAGAGGCCGATCAAGCCGTACCCGTTGAGCAGAAAAAGATACAGGCTGTCAGAATCGAACTGCCCCGGAAAATGTTCGGCGCCGAACAAAACGTTGATGGTGTTGGAACCTAGCCCGAGCCCCCAGCCGAACAGAAGATCCGGCATGTCATTGATATTGTTGCTCAGCATTCTTTGCCACAGCGCGATGCGGCCGTCCTGCGTGGGATCGGCATCGTCCCGGCCGCTCAGCAGCGGACTCGAAGCCAACAGCAGCGCGCCGACCGCGAGCGCCGGCGCGGGCAGAACCAGGGCCCAGCGGTCGCGGGGACGGACCTTCGAAAAGAACTGAAAGAAAAGAACCAGGAAGGAACTGAGCAGCGCCGTCCGAGAGCCGCTCAGCAAGGCCAGGAAGGTGGTCGCATACATCCATTTCCGGACGTTTGGGGCTTCGGCCAGCGCAAAGAAAAGCGTACAGGTCGACATCGCCGCGCCGAACAGATTGGGACTGACGAAGGTACCGAAGGGACGGCCGCCGCCCAGAATCGACACGCCGACCAAAGGCGGCGCCCACAGCGCCTGGGCAATGGCCAACACGCCTTGCAGGACGATGTAATAGCGAAGGTAAGACGTGAATTTCAGGATCACCGCCTCGGCTGCGCCCAGCCGCGCCGTCATGAAGCCGATCAGCGCCAGAGGCAGGTATTCAAACACGCGAAGCCCAGACATCGGCACCACCAGCGGCAAATCCAGAAACAGCGCGTAGGCGACCTCGAACAACGCATAACTCGCGACCACCGCGAGAAAAGCGAACATCGAACCGGTCGCCGCGCCGTTCCAGAACCGCCGTTCCAGCGCCGCATAGCCGACCACGACCACCAGCATCACTTCGCGCAAGATGCGCAACCCGAAATCCTGCTCTCCGTAAACCTCCTTGACCCCGTTCCACGCCGATTCGACCTGAGGCAGCGAGGCAAGAGCCGACACGCTCACCAGAGCGATCAGAAGTACGGGTAGGTCTTTTTCGAGTCGGATTTTCATCGTTTATAAAGTTTCTTGGCTGTTTGCAGTGCCAACCAAAGCTCTCTTTAATGGTGCCGCTAATGCGGCGGGTTATTTGGATGCGGGTCTCGCCCCGCCGGCGAGATACTTTTCTTTGTGCGGCCAAAGAAAAGTACCCAAAAGAAAGGCCGCCCGAATGGCGCCCTTAATCCTGCGCTTCTCGCCTCGGACCGGGGGCGACCGAAGGGCCATCCCTGTCCCTCGGTCGCCGCGCGCGATCCCTCGCGCGCCCTTTCAGGCTGTTCCGGTCCGAGGCTCCGATGCTCGGGGTCGCCATACGGGAAGGAGACCGAAATCCTTTTTATCGAACAATGGTCAATCCCGAAACAGACTACTGTGAGGCGATTGCCGATCTCGCCAGTGGAGTGTGGATAGAGTTGTTTAAGCGGACAAGGACGTGTGTTTTCCTCCCGTTTGCCGCGCCGAGCACCGGAGCTTTCGGCGGGAATAACCCGTAAGGGGCGCAGAATGGATTCTGCGCGGCGATCGAGGGCCAAGGATGGCCCTTCGATCGCCTCTCGCCGAAAGCGAGGAGCACAGGATTCAAGCGGCAACCGGGCGGCCTTTTCTTTGGCTACTTTCTTTTGGCCGAGCAAAAGACCAATTCGCCAGGAGCGAATTGGGACAGCGGAACGCTGGCCCGAAGGGCGAAGTCCACGGACGGACTTCGCAGCGTAGTCCGCGTGCGGGGCGACACCCCGCTTTAAAACAAATCCCCGCCGAAGGCGAACATCTACGTGCTTGCCTAACATCAACCAGCTTCCTCACACTAGAAAAAACCAAAATCCTTTTAAACCGCCTTCGGATACGCATACCCGTAATACGGGTAATACGACGACCCTTCTTTCATGTCGTTCATGATGAAGCCGTTCGGCTTGATGCCCACGTGCTGGAATCGGCGGAAGCTGACCTCCAGTTCCTGCGCGGTGTAGCGTCCTTCCTTGACCACCAGGAAGGTGGCGTCGGCGTGTTTGCCGATGATGGCGGCGTCGGTGGCGCCCAGGATTGGCGGCGAGTCGATCACGATGTGGTTGTAGAAGGCTTTCAGGTCCTCCAGGATCGCGTCCAGGCCGCCGAGCACCAGCAATTCCGCGGGGTTGGACACGTTCCGCCCCTTCGAGATGAAATCCACTCCCACCTCGGGAAGGCTGGTGATCGTCTCGGCCAGAGAAGCCGTACCGGCAAGGAGATCCGAGAGCCCCTGCTCTTTCTGAACGGAAAAGGCTTCATGCAGCCGACCGTTGCGGAGGTCGGCGTCGATGATCAGCACCCGCTTCCGGATGCTGGCCAACAGCGCAGCCAGATTCGAACTGACGAAAGATTTACCCATGCCGGGCGCGGGACTGCTGATCATGATGATCTTGCTTTCGCCGCTGGCGAGCGTGGCTTCCAGAGTCGTCCGCAGGGCGCGCAGCGATTCGACCGAAATGTCGTGGGGCGCCTGGCTGGCCAGCACCGCCGGTTGATCCTGATCGACCAATCTCGCCAGACGCTTTTGCTTCTTGCTGTGCGGTATCGCCGCGTAAAGGGGAATCCCGACCCGGTATTCCAGCAGTGCCGGGTAATTGTCGTGACGCTGCAGCGAATTGCGCAGGAATACGATCGCCGCCCCCAAGGTCATGCCCAGCACCGTGGCTATGGCGATAAGAAGCATCGGCTTAGGCCAGTGCGGTTTTTCCGGGATAACGGCAAAATCGACGATACGGGAATTGCCGATCGATCCCGCGGCGGCCACGCGCTGTTCCTGGGCACTGTTCAGCAGCGAGGTATACAGCTCGGTATTGACCTGCACGTCGCGCGACAGGCTCACCATGTTTTGCTGCGTGCGCGGCAGCTCCTTGATCCGCTTGTTGAGGTCCGCCAGCTTGCGCTCGACCCGGCCGATCTGGGCTTTGGTCGCCATCATGTCGGGGTGCGCGTCCGTAAGGCGCTGGGTCTGTTCCTCGTACTTTTGTCTGAGCTGGATGCCCAGGGTTTCCATTTCCGCCGCCTGCTTCAAGAGCACCTCGGCCTCGGCGGAGATGTCGACCGCGCCGTGTTGCTGCCGGTATGCGCTCAATGCCTGCTCCGCCCGTTCCAGACGCTCCTTCACGACAGGCAACTGGCTTTCGAGGAAGGCCAATTTTTGCCCGGCTTCCGCCGATTCCCAGTTCACCGTCGCATTTACATAGGTCGTGGCGATGTCGTTGACCGATTTGGCGAGCTGCTCAGGCTCGCGCCCCTTGAGTTCGACGTTGAGAATATCCGTATCCTTGGAGGCTTCCTTGACGGTGAACGCCTTCTTCAGTTTTTCGATGGCCGTCAGTCGGCTTTCCCGGGTCAGATCGAAATAAGTGCCGGGATGGGCCTTGAGTTCCGAAACCTTGATCACGACCGGTACGGCTTCGCCCACATCGATCTCGACGCTGTCGCCTACCCGTCCCTCGCCCACCGGTTCTCCCTTGGGGTCGAGCAGTTGAAAGCGCCCGCCGTCCAGAGCGATCAGGGTGAAGTCTTTTCCCAGATACCGATCGGGAACGGTGAACTCGGCGACCTTGATCCTCTCGCCGCCGAATGCCCAGCGGTTGAAGCCCCACCAGGCGCCGGCCACGCCGTCATGCGGATCGTGCCAGCGCGCGAGCGTCTCGCCGATCAGAGGAAGATACCTGGGCGTGACCTCCACCGTCAGATTCAGACCGTCGACGACCTTGCCGAGAACCGAACGGGATCTCAGGATTTCGACCTCCCGCTGCGCCCTCGGATTTTCGGCCTCGGCCGGAGACTTGCTGGCCTCGCTGCGGAGCGGGGCCGTGAGCAGTGCCTTGTTCTTGTCGATCCGCAACAGGGCATCCGCCTTGTACGTGCGGGGCGCGAAGATCAGATAGACCACCGTCACCGTCAATATCGAAAGCAATGTCAGAAGGATGGTTTTCTTGCCTTCGAGCAACAGATCGACATAGTCCCTGATGCTGACGCTCGGCTCCTCGATCCGCGACAGGTTCGGCGGCGGGAGCAGGCTAATCTCGTTATGTCCGTGCATATTCATGACTCAATCCACATATCGATTCGGTTGAAAGAGACTGAAGTCCATTCGTATCTTCGAAGCCATTTGCCGGGAACAACAAACGCCCCTTCGATTTCGCGCCGGCCAGGCTTATCTCGGTCTACGAACCGTCAGTTGTAGGTCGGCAACCCTTTGCCGACGAAGGTGCCGGTAGTATCCATTAGCGTCGGGAAAGGATTCCCGACCTACTGCGGGTTCTGCTTCGGGAGAGAAGTCGAAAGACGAAGCGCTTCCGGCGACCGGGCTAGAACCCATAAAACGCCCCTCGGGTCATGACCTGGCTAAAGGACGACGGCAGCAACTGGTTGAGTACCCTCGACCATTGAGTGACACCCGCCGTACCCACGAAAACGATGTCGTGCGGCTGCAGCGAAAATTGTTCGGCCAGAATCATGGCATCGGGCGATTCTCCGTCGAGCTGAAAAATTTCCGGCTTGGTCTGTCCGGCCCGAATGACGTAAATCTCCTCCGTGTTGGAGGTATTGAAGTCGACTCCGTTGGATTCCGACAAAGCCTGGGCGAGCGTCATTTTGCCCTTGTGGATTTGCAGCGCCTGCTGCCGCCCCACTTCGCCGGTGACGAAGACCTTGCTGTGGTAGCGATCGGGTACGTTCAGCACGTCGCCGTCCATCAGCTGCAAGTTCTGGCCGTTATTGCCCTGTTCATAAAGGGCTTGGAGGTTGATCGGATAGAGCTTTTCCCCGCGCGACAAGGTCACGTGACTCAAATCCGCCTCCGCCGTCACGCCGCCCGCGCGACTGATGGCTTCCGCGACATTGAGCGGCGTATCCACCATCGACTGGACCCCCGGATGTTTCACCTCGCCGACCACGGCAACTTTGTGGGCCTCGAACGAGAGCACGCGGACATCGAGCTTGACCTTCTTGAAATATTTGGAAAGCCCCTCGCTCAACAGATCCCTGATTTCGGACACGGTTTTGTCCGCCACGTGAACGGTGCCGACATAGGGATAGAAGATCGTGCCGTCATCTTGAACGACCTTGCCCGCCAGTTCGGGCAGAATCTTCTCTCCGCCCGGATCGTTGAGCTCGGGGTGATCCCAAACCGTGATCTGCAACCGGTCGTGCGGCCCGACCCGGTACGGCCCCGCCCCCGCTTCCGAGCTCGGCAGGGTGAGCTTACTGGCGTCTTGCAGTCTTGCGTTTTCCCGCTCGATGATCAAATCGGCGGTGATCGGCACGATCTTGACCTTCTCCTTGACCAGCTTGCCGTCCTTCATGACCGGCACGGTCGCGTCCGAGATATCGCTGCCCCGCTTCATATCCATGCCGGGGGTCAGCGAACAGCCGGGGAGAAAAACGGACAGCCACAGCACCAGAATCCCGGCCAGCGCCCCCGGCTTCCCGACCAACGAATTCGAAAATGACGATGCAATCATGGATGCTTACCCCTTTCCCGCAAGGCCCACATCAATAGGCGTTCTTGTTGACGAAGCCGGACACGACGGTTCTCATGGCGATCTCCAGATCGAACCAGACCGACCAGTTCTGGATGTAATAAAGATCGTGCTCGATGCGCTTGTTCAGGTCGGTGTCGCCGCGCCAGCCGTTCACTTGCGCCCAGCCGGTGATGCCGGCCTTCACCATGTGCTTCTTCATGTAGTTCGGCACCTGATCCTTGAACACTTCCACGAAATCCGGGCGCTCGGGCCGCGGACCCACCAGCGACATGTCGCCCATGAGTACGTTGATGAGCTGCGGCAGTTCGTCCAGGCTGCTCTTGCGCAGGAAGGCCCCGAACGGCGTGGCGCGGTTTTCGCCGGGCTTCGCCCAGACCGGACCGGTTTTCGACTCCGCGTTCATCGGCATGGACCGGAACTTGAGCATAACGAACGAGCGATTGTTCCAACCTACCCGCTCCTGTCGATAGAACACCGGCCCCGGCGAGCTGAGTTTTACCCCGACGGCGATGAACAGCATCACCGGGCTTGCCAGGATCAGGAGAACGAGTGCCAACAGACGGTCTTCGATTTCCTTGATGTAGCGGTTGATGCCGTGCAACGGCGACACCGAAATATCGAGCGTCGGGATGCCGGCGACTTCGTTCAGATTCAGGAACTTGCTCATCTTGAAAGCGAAGCAGTCGATCACCAGCCGGATGCTGACCGGCAAATGACGCAGTTCGTGAAGCACCTGCTCCGCGCGCGACTCGCCCTTGAACGGAAACGCAACCCAGACTTCGTCGATGGCTTCGCGCGTCACCAGGGACGCCAGATCCTTGAGCCCGCCGAGCCGAGGCAGGGAAACATCTCCGGCCAGCCCTCTGGGATTGGCGCGGTCGTCGACATAACCGATCACCTGCAAACCGGCCCACGGCGATTCGTTCAACTGCCGGCTCGCGGCGATCGCCATCTCGTTCAGCCCGACCATCACGATCCGGCCTTGCTGCCAGCCGCGGGCGCGCAATATCCGGAGCACGCGCGAAAGCACCGCTCGCGAGAGAACGACGAACAGAAAGCCCAGCACGCCCCAGGTCGCGATCCAGCGATAGCTGGAACCAAGCCACACATGCAAGCGGACCAGGGCGACGATGGATACGACCGAGATCAAGGTGAATAGCCAGGCTCGCAGGATGCGGACCAGTTCCCCCCGCATCGCGTCGTTACGCCACGGGCGATAAATCTGCCCGATCTCGAAGAAAATGATGGCTCCCAGAATGCCGAGAGCGATCACGACCCTATGGTCCTGATCGATGACCGGCTTCTGATGCCAGAAATAAAAGGCGACCCAAGCAGCGGCCAGCAGCATCGCGATGTCCAGAAATCTCAACAACACGATCACTGTGTGCCCATACTGTTTGTAAAGTCCTCTGAATACGATTCCAAAACCGAGTGGCATGTTCGTGAACCTCTTGTTATTCCTCGCGACATCGAGAAGGCTGCCGAGTACGGAGACAGAGACAGCCTTCGAGCATTAGCCTACGGGAGCAAGATGAGCGAACTGCCGAGGGAAAAATTAAAATCAGATGAGGATTGGATTATTTTTGGCGAAGGGTTCTTGGAGCAGTTTCCACTCGCACGGAAGGATTGACTGCAAATGGCCTGTTAGAGTGTTTTTCACCGCCGTTCAGCGGCGAGGATCGGGAAATTCGTAGGTCGGCAATCCTTTGCCGACACACCGAGTTGGCGAAGGGCTTTGTCGGAAGGGCAGCTCTGGCGCTCCCAGAGACGCCGTTTGCGATTGGAAGGGTCATTCGGGCGCTCCCCGGATGACCGTTTGCGATTGGAAAGGATTGCCGACCTACTGCTGCGCGGCGCTTTGCTTCGGAACGTTGATCTCCGGATGCAGCAGATCGATGAAGGGGGCCGGATAAACGCCCAGGCCGAAGATCAGGAGAAGCAATATCGCCAATACCAGATGCGCCCCGACCGGCCGGGCCTTCGGTCTCGCTTGCAGCGCGGCGGGCGCTTGGGCCATTTGAAAGACGATGCGGATGTAATAGTAGAGCCCCAGTCCACTGCCGATGATGAGCGCGCCCAGCAACATCCAGAGCGCCCCATGACTTCCGGCGGTGAACAAATAGAACTTGCCGATGAATCCGGCGGTCAGCGGTATGCCGGCCAGAGAGAGGAGCGCCACGCTGAACACGGTCGCGAGCCAGGGACGAGTCCAGAACAGGCCGGTATAATCGTCCAATTCCTCCGCTTCGCGATCGGCCGGACTCATCACCGTCACCACGCCGAATGCCGCCAGCGTCATGGCGAAATAAGCGGCGAGATAAACCAACAGCGCCTCGGCCGCCAAGTTTCCGCCAACGACGTTCGCCGCGACCGGCGCCACCAGCAGATAGCCCATGTGACCTATCGAAGAATAGGCCAGAATGCGCTTGACATTGTTCTGCCGCAAGGCGAGAAAATTGCCCACCAGCATGGAAACCACGGCGATCAAGGCCAGAAGTACGCTCACCACCGGAACGCGAAAAACGCCGCTTTCCAGTCCGTAGCGCAGCAGCAGGATAAAAACCGAGCCCTTGGAAACCGTGGCGAGCAGGGCCGTGATCGGCGCCGGCGCCCCTTGATAGACGTCGGCGGTCCACAGATGAAAGGGCACCAGCGATAGTTTGAAACCCACGGCCACCAGGATCAGGATAGTTCCGATGACGGAAGGAAAGGTTCCGGGCCTCCCGCCCAAGACCGCGAACTCCATGGTGCCCGTCTCGGCGTAGACCAAGGCCATGCCGAACAGCAGGAAAGCCGAGGCTACGCCGGACAGCACGAGATATTTGATGCCCGCTTCCAACGCCCGGATTTCGCGCAGCGGATAGGCGATGAGCGCGAACAGCGACACGCTGAGGATCTCGAGCCCCAGGAAGAACGACGCAAAATGATGGGCGGCCGCCAGAACTCCGGCACCCAGCAGCGCCGTCAGAATCAGCAGATATACTTCTTCCTGGTGGCCCTCGCGAACGCGGAAATACTCCCAGCACAGCACCGCCGCGACCAGGCCCGCGGCGTAGGCCATGACGGTAAAGACCAGGGCGTAGCGATCCACCAGCACGAGCGGCGTGATCAGCCTCGGCACGAGATCCGAAACCAGCGGGACCGTGATCAGCGAGATCAGAATGCCGGCGACCGTCAGGAGGAAGGCGAGACGATGATTGCGGTGTACGGCGATGGCCAGCATCACGATCACCGCCACGGCCGACAGCACGATCAAAGGCAAAAGCGCGAGAAGATCGGTTGTGGTGATCATGGCTCTCCCCGATCCGCCAAACGCTCGCCCGGCGGTTGCGAATCATTCGGCTGGGCGACGCCCTCTCCCCAGCCTCTCAAACTATTCTTCAGCCACGTATCGGAGACGTCCAGCATGGACTGCGGATACATCCCGATCCAAACCGTCGCCACGATCAGAAAACCCATCAGGGCCAATTCGCGCGCGCCGAAATCGCGGATTCGATGAATCTCCCGCGTTTCGCCGTGGAAAGCCCGTTGAATCAGGATCAGCGAATAAACCGGCGCTATGATCAAACCCAAGGCCGCGGCTGCCGTCATGGCGGCATCCACCCGGTAAGCGCCCAGCAGCACCAGGAACTCGCCGATGAAATTGCCGAGCCCCGGCACGCCGAGCGCAGCCACGGAAAAGAACAATCCGATGGCCGCCATGCGCGGCACGTCGGTCCATAACCCGCCCATCCGATTCATGTCGCGGGTATGGACGCGCTCCTGCACCGCGCCGGCCAGGACGAACAGGGCGGCCGACGAAATGCCGTGGGCCAGCAAGGTAATCACCACTCCTTGCAGCGCCAGCGCATTCCAGGCAAACAGCCCGACCAGCACGAATCCCATGTGGCTGACGCTGCTGTAAGCGACCAGTCGCTTCATGTCCGACTGCGCGAAAGCGAGCATGCCGCCATAAAGAATGCCGGCCACGCCCAATCCCATCGCGATGGGGGAAAAATCGGCAACGGTTTCGGGAAACAGCGGGATCACGAAACGCAGCAAGCCGTAGGCGCCGGTTTTCAGCATCACCCCCGCCAGAATGACGCTGCCCCCGGTCGGCGCCTGGGTGTGCGCGTCCGGCAGCCAGGTATGGAACGGCACGCCCGGCAGTTTTACGGTGAAGGCGATGAAGAATCCCAGCATCAGCCACCAGGCGGTATTGAGCTCGAGACTCGTCTGCAAGAGGTCGAAGTAGTCGAAGGTATAAACGCCGGCATCTCGTTGATGGATGATCACCAGAACCACCATGGCCAGCAACATCAAGAGTCCCGAGACCTGGGTGAACAAAAAGAACTTGATCGCCGCGTAAGCCCGGTTCTCGTGTCCCCACAGCGCGATCAGGAAATACATGGGTACGATCATGATTTCCCAGAACACGAAGAATAGAAACAAATCCAGCGCGAGGAACACGCCTAGCACGCCGGCCAGCGTCCACAGGAGATTGAAGTGGAAAAACCCCACCCGCTCCCTGATCTCGGTCCAGGACGCCGCCACGGCCATGAGACCGAGAAAAACCGTCAAGGCGACCAGCAACAGACTGACGCCGTCCAGTCCGAGATGAAAGCTGATGCCGAAGCGGGGTATCCAGTGCAGGCGGATATCGTCCAGCCAAACGCCGGCTTCGGGAAAGCCGCCGGCGAAATAAGGGATCAGCAACGCCCCGTCCACTATCAACGTCATGAGGGCGATCCAGCGGGGGGCGTTCGCACCGTAGCGCTCCGCCTGCCAGGCGAGCAGGCCGCCGACCGCCAGCACCAGAATCAGCGCTGCGAGCATCACGACAAAATCCCCAGCGCGATGGCCAACACGGTTCCCCCCGTGAAAGCGGCGACATACCAGCGCAATTGTCCGGTTTGGGTGGCGGCGAACGCGCGATGCGCATACTGGCTGGCGGCCGCGATCCCCCGGTAGATATCGTCCGCGATATCGCTGCTATTGACGGCGGCCAGCCAGCGGAACGGGTTGACCAGCAGCTTTCCGTACAGCCAATCGAATCCCCAGCCGCTAAACCAGAAGCGGTGCAGCATATCGCCCCATCGGGTTTCCGTCAGGACTTCGACCGGGTAGGTTCGGAGCAGATAGAGGAGAACCGCGATACCCACACCGACGAGCGGCGCCAGATCGGTGAAGATCCCGGCGATCAATCCCAGTTCGCCCGGTTCGGATCTCGGAAACACCGAACCCAGCGGCATGGAAACAAATCCGCCCAGCAAGGCCAGTGCGCCCAGCAGGATGAGCGGGACACTCATGGCGAACCCGAGATGCTCCGAAGCCCGCTCGTTTTCCGGGCCGAAAAAGGCGATGAACACCAGCCGAAAGCTGTAGATGCCGGTCAACAGCGCCCCTAGCGTTCCGGCAGCCCAGAACCAGAAGCCGTTCTCCGCATGGAAGGCGGAAGCCAGGATCTCGTGCTTGCTGAAATAGCCCGAGGTGAACGGCAGAGCGGTCAGGGCGGCGCTGCCGATGACGAAGCTCCAAAACGCGATCGGCAGCCGTTTTCTGAGTCCTCCCATGCGGAAGATGTCGTGTTCGTGGTGATAGCTGTGAATCACCGCTCCGGCGGCGAGGAACAGGAGCGCCTTGAAATAGGCGTGGGTCGTCAGATGAAAAATCGCCGACGAGAACGCAGTCACCCCCAGCGCCAGAAACATGTAACCGATCTGGCTGATGGTGGAGTACGCCAGAATCCGCTTGATATCGCGCTGGGTCAGCGCGGTGAAACCCGCGATCAGCAGGGTGACGGCACCGATCACGGCGACCAATTGCAGCACTGCGGGCGCCAGTTCGAACAGGGTGTGGGTGCGGGCGATCAGATAAACCCCGGCGGTCACCATGGTCGCGGCGTGGATCAGGGCGCTGATCGGCGTCGGACCGGCCATGGCGTCGGGCAGCCAGGTTTGCAGCGGCAATTGGGCCGACTTGCCGACCGCGCCGCCCAATAGCAGCAGGGCGGCGAGCGCGGCCATACCGGAGCCGACCGGCCAGGCCGCGGAGGCTCTGTTCAAGAGTGCTTGAATATCCAGGGTGCCGAGCCGCGCGAACAGAAGAAACAGGCCTATCGCCATCGCCGTATCGCCTACCCTCGTCATCACGAAAGCCTTCCGGGCCGCCGCGCCGTTCTCCGGATTCTCGTACCAGAAGCCGATCAGAAGATAGCTGCACAGACCGACGCCCTCCCAGCCCAGGTACAACAGCACCAGGTTGTCCGCCAAGACCAGGACTAGCATGGCGAATACGAAAAGATTCATGTACGCGAAGAAACGGGCGTAGCCGGCATCGTCCGCCATGAAGCCGACCGAGTAGACATGGATGAGAAATCCGACGCCGGTCACCACGAACATCATGTTCAGCGACAAGGCGTCGAGATAAAGCGAGAAGCCGGATGCGAAATGGCCCACTCGCATCCAGGTCCACAGCGTCTGACAGTAGGGTTCGAGCGAGCCGCTCAAGAACTCGATGCCGACCAGCGCCGCGAGCACCGCCGACAACCCGACGGATCCGGCGCCGATCCAGGGCACCCAGCGCCTCGGCATATTCCCCTGACTCGCCACCAGAATCAGAAAACCGATCAATGGGAAAAGCGGAATAAGACCCAAGTAGTTCAGCACCCGTATTTCTCCTTGTTAGTTAAAGGGTTGTCCTGCTTCTATCGCTTTTCAGGGGAATGCCCCCGTCCCTCGGTTTCCTTGCGAGCGCATGTACCAATGTGGTGTACGCCCGAAGCTGCTGTAGGTCGGCAATCCTTTGCCGACGCAGGATTTGTCAGCAAAGGATTGCCGACCTACAACTCTTTCGGCCTCCATTTTGCGGGGTGTAGGGCGGCGTTTCCTATACCATGTCGCAAGATGGCGGTGAAAAATCTTCTAAAATCCGACCCCTTCACGGCGTCGATGTTTTTGATCCATCCAGCCGATCGGTTTCACGGCAGCGGCACTCAACCTTTCATCCGGCTCAAAGCGTCCACATCCAAGGTCTCGAACCGATGATAAATCTGCGTCACCAAGCCCATGGCCACGCCTACTTCCGCCGCCGCCATCGCAAGCACCAGCAGGAACATGATTTGCCCGTCCGCCTGATTCCAGCGCGAGCCGGCGACGATGAAAGCGAGCCCCGTCGAATTCAGCATGATTTCCAGGGAGATCAGCATGAAGATCAGGTTGCGCCGCACCAGAACGCCGGTGAGCCCCAGCGCGAAAAGGACGGCCGCCAACAGCAGTCCGTGTGCCTCGGGAATGGTTCCGTTCATTTCTTCACCTCCTGCCGGGTCAAGTGATAAGCCCCGACCAATCCGGCCAGGAGAAGCATGGACGCCAATTCCACTGCCAGCACATAAGGTCCGAGCAGCCGAATGCCCACCTCCTTGGATGCGACGATATGGCCGAGCGCGGCCCGCTCTTCCTGCATCAGGACGAAGATCAGCTCGGTCAGTAGCACCGCCGCCATCGCGGACGGCCACCGCCACGCGGCAGGCGGCAGCCACTTTCTCTCCTGCTCCAGGGTTCGCCGCCCCAGATTCAGCATCATCACCACGAACAGGAACAGCATCATGATCGCCCCGATGTGAACGATGATCTGGAGCATCGCTCCATAGTACGCCCCCATGAGAAAGAACACGACGCCCGAAGCCAGCAGGGACAAAATCACGTACAACAGGGCGTGCACCGCGTTGAGCGAAACGATCACCAGCAGCGTGGAAATCACGCTGATCAAGGCGGAGGAATAAAACAGGACATACAGCATGGGGTCGTTCTCCTAAGGCAACAGACTCCGGACGTCCACCGGCGGCGCCTCGTTCTCGGCCTCGCCCTTATCTTTTCCGGCCACGCTTTTCCCGGCGACGCGGTAGAAGTTGTAATCGTGATATTTGCCGGTCCCGTCGATCAAAAGATGCTCCTTCTCATAAACCATGTTGCGGCGGTCGTACTCGCTCATCTCCATGTCCGGCGTCAATTGAATGGCGTAGGTCGGACAGGCCTCCTCGCAAAACCCGCAGTAGATACAGCGGGAAAAGTTGATGCGGAAGAACTCCGGATACCAGCGGCCGTATTCGTCCTGGGTCTTCTGCAGGGCGATGCAGTCCACGGGACATGCCACCGCACACAGGTTGCAGGCCACGCAGCGTTCCTCCCCGTCGGGGTCGCGGGTCAGCACGATTCGTCCGCGATAGCGCGGGGCCAGGGCCGGCTTCTCCTCGGGATATTGCACGGTGTCCGCCTTGGTGAACGTATGCTGGAACACAGTCCATAGCGTCTGGAACTGAGTCAAGAAGTCCTTCAACATGACGGCTCACCCACAGCCATGGGTGATACAGGCGAAGCCAGCTTTTCGTTCCTCCGATGCCCTATCGCCATAGGATGACGGCTCCGGTAACCAGTAAATTCAGGAACGACAGCGGCAGCATCACCAGCCACCCGAACGACATGAGCTGGTCATAGCGCGGTCTCGGCAGGGAACCGCGCACCAGAATGAACAGCAGGATAAAGACGGCGGTCTTGATCGTGAACCAAGCCAGGGGCGGCAAGACCGGCCCCAACCAGCCGCCGAAGAACAGAGTGACGATCAGGGCCGCCCCGAGGGTAACGCCGATGTACTCGCCGACGAAGAACATGCCGAACTTCATGCCGGAATATTCGGTGTGATAGCCGGCCACCAGCTCGTTTTCCGCTTCCGGCAGATCGAACGGGGTGCGGTGAGTTTCCGCGAGAACCCCGATAAAGAACAGGATGAATCCCAGAAATTGCGGCACCACGAACCATCCGTCCCTTTGCGCTTCCACGATGGCGCGCAAATCGAAGGTTCCGGCCAGCATGACGACCCCCAACGCGGACATCGCCAGAAATACCTCGTAACTGATGGCCTGCGCCGTAGCCCTCAGGGAACCGATCAGCGAGTATTTGCTGTTGGACGCATAACCGGCCAGAACCACGCTGTACACCGACAGCGCCAGGACCGCCAGCACATAAAGCAAATCGAAGTCGAAATCGATGATTCCGATGTCCGGCGCGATCGGAATCACCGCGAAAGCGGCCAGCATGCATCCCATGATCACGACCGGAGCGAGCACGAATACCGGTTTGTCGGCGAAGGGCGGAATCCAGTCTTCCTTGCTCAGGATCTTGAGCATATCGGCGACGACCTGGAACAGTCCCAGAGGTCCCACGCGATTGGGGCCCAGACGGTCTTGCCAGATGGCGAGCAGCCGGCGTTCGACCCAGATCAAGAGCGCCGCCACGGTGATCAACGCCCCGAGAATGCCGGCGATATCGAACGGCGACCCCAGCGTCATGGCCTCTCCCCTTCTTTTTCGATGGCGATCCATGCCGGAAGATCGCTACGGAACAGACCGGCAAGGCCGGCGGAGATGCCCACGGCGCCTCTCGGCAAGGACGATTCCAGCCTCAGCGGCAAACGCACGACGCGCTCGTTCAGCCGCACCGCCAGGGTCTCGCCGACGCCGAGTCTTTCCGCATCCTCCGGGTGCAGCGCGGCATAGGCTGCCGGCACCCGCTCCGCCAATGGCGGCGATAGCGCGCTCAGCTCCTCGCTGCCGAAAACGTGGTAAAGCGGGATGGCCCGCCAACGGGCTTCGTCGCGTAGACGGTAGGGCACTTCGTCGAACCAGCGGGGCTCCGCCGTTTCCGGCGACTCGAAAAGCCTCACCCCGGGATCGCCGCCTCGCAAAGCCCCGCCCACCTCGTCCTGAAATTTGTTGACGGCCTGCTGATGCGAATTCCAACCTGGCGCCCAGACGAATGGCAATAATGCCGGCGGCACGTCGACACTTGCGCCTTCCATGGAAAACGCCAAAGCCGAATCGGGGTCGTCGGGCGGCTTGGGTTCATGGATTTCCCGGTTTGCAAACATCGCGGTCCGTCCGCTATAGCGATGGGGTTCGCGCGGGACCTTTTCGCCCTCGACACGAAAACCCGCCGGCGGAGCGGCGTTCCGGATCGGCCCGAATTCCGGCAGAGCCGCGGCACAAGCGGCGGTAAGCGCATCGATGTTCGACCAGCGTTTCGCTGCGGCATCGGCCAGCCAGCGCCAGCTGTCGCGGATTTCACCGCTGCCCGGCATGACGGAATAAAAACGTTGCGCCCGCCCCTCGAGGCTGACCAGAGTGCCCTCGGTTTCCGCAAACGTGCTTCCCGGAAGAAGCAATTGGGCCTTGGCCGCGGTGCCGTGGCGAATATGATCGATCACCACCACATGCCGCGTGCCGTTGAAAAAGCTGTCCACGGCCCCGGCGTCCGCCCGCCGGTAAAGATCGTTCTCCAGCACGATCACGGTGTTCAAGTCTCGGGTCTTCGCCGCGGCGAAGGCGTCCTTGACGCTGCGCTCGTCCATCATCGCCAATCCGAGCGTATTGCATTCCGGCACGACATAGCACAGATCGACAGCCCTTCCTTCTCGCCGGTTGCTCAAGGCTAAGGCGATATTGGCCGCCGCCCGGACCACGGAGAGACTGCCGCAACCGGTGCCCGAGACGATGAGCGGATGCGCCGCGGCAGTGAGGGTATCGCCGATGAGTTCCGCCAGATGTTCGTCCTCTTGGGAAAGGTCGGCCACCGCCGGCGCGCTGGCATCGATCCGGTTGGCGATAGCCAGGCCCAGCCGCGCGATGTCTTCCGGCGTTCCCCGGCAGATCGCTTCCGCTATGTCGTCCAGCCGGGTAGCGTTAGGCGCTACGACGAACAGCGGGCTCTTCTCGCCTTGAGCCGCCTCTCTTACGGCGGCATCTTGCCAGCGCGGTATCTTGAGCCGGTCGGCGCGTTCGAAAGCGCGGTTCCGAACCGCCTGGCGCAACGCGAGCGCCACACGCGGCGCGGTATTCGCCACGTCTTCGCCCAGGATCAAGACGGCGTCCGCCTGCTCCACCTCCCGCAGCGACGGATTATGGACCGGCCAATGTCTCAGCACGTCCAGTATGGCCGCTGCCAGCGATGCCTCCCCCTGGGCAAAACCGGCGTAAAAATGCTCGGCGCCGACCAGTTCCCGCAGGGCGAAGTTGACTTCCAACGAGGCGCGGGGAGAGCCGATTCCGATCGTGTGACCGCCCAGCAAGCCTTGAAAATGGGCCAGCGCGGTCTCCCCGGAGACCGGCTCTCCGCGAAGCATCGGCTGGCGTATGCGCCGCTCGCTATTGACGAATCCATAGCCGAAGCGGCCCCGATCGCAGAGAAAATAGCCGTTCACCTCTCCGTTATAGCGATTGACGATGCGCCTAAGCGTTCCGTAGCGTTCGCCGGGGCTGGTATTGCATCCCACCCCGCAGTGCACGCAAATCGAGGGCGCATGCTGTAGATCCCACTTCCGGACGTAATGCTGGCTGAACGTCCGATCGGTGAAAACTCCGGTGGGACAGACCTCGACCAGATTGCCGCTGAACTCGTTTTCCAGAACGCCGTCCTCGAAGCGCCCGAAATAGACGTTGTTGCGGGATGCAAACACGTCGAGGTCCTTGCCTCCGGCGTAGTCGCGGTAAACCCTAACGCAGCGGTAACAGGCGATGCAGCGGTTCATCTCGTGATTGATGAACGGTCCCAGATACTGGTTTCGGTGGGTGCGCTTCAAGCCGCGATAGCGACGAAAGGTATGCCCGGTCATGACCGTCATGTCCTGGAGATGGCACTCGCCGCCCTCCTCGCACACCGGACAATCGTGAGGATGATTGGTCATCAGGAACTCGATGACTCCGGCGCGGAACTCCCGTGCCTGAGGAGCTTCGAGGGACACGCGGAGGCCCTCGGTCACCGGGGTCATGCAGGCCATGACCAGCCGCCCCTGGGCGTCGCTCTCGTCCTTGTACTGCACGACCGCGCATTGCCGGCAGGCGCCCACGGACCCGAGGGCCGGATGCCAGCAGAAGTACGGCAAATCTAGCCTCAACGACAAGCAGGTCTTGAGCAGATTGTCTCCCGCTTTTACGTCGTAGGTCTGGCCGTCTACCGTGATTTTTGCCATGGATTGAATCCTATCAGGCCACCCTTGCAGTCGATGCCGGTTTCAAATAGCGTTCGAAATCGGCCCGGAAATATTTCAATGCGCTCTGTAACGGCTCGGCGGCCCCGGGCGCGAGCGCGCAAAAGGTATTGCCGGGTCCCATCAGGCGCGCGAGCTGTTCGAGTTGGTCCAGGTCCTCCGGCCGGCCACGTCCGACCAAAAGGCCTTCGAGGAGTTCGACGACCCACGGCAACCCGTCCCGGCAGGGGGTACACCAGCCGCAGGATTCCTGCGCGAAAAACCGCTCCAGGTTGAGCACCATTCGCACCGGACAGGTCTGATCGTCCAGCACGATCATGGTGCCGGTGCCGAGCCGGCTGCCGGCTTTCATCATCGCGTCGAAATCCATGGGCAGATCCAAGTGCTCGGGCAGCAGAAAATCCGTGGATGCGCCGCCGGGCAGGAACCCTCGCAGCGTATACCCCTCCTGCATGCCGCCGGCGCACTCCTCGATCAGTACCCGGATCGGCGTGCCCATCGGCAGTTCCCACAACCCCGGCTTCTTGACCCGACCGCTCGCGCCGAACAGCTTGGTGCCGGCATCCTCGCCCCGGCCCAATCCCCGGTACCAGTCCACGCCGTTGCGGATGATATGGGGCACGTTGCAAAAGGTCTCGACGTTGTTGACGACCGTCGGACGGCCCCATAGTCCGCTGATCTGGGGAAACGGCGGCTTGGCGCGCGGTATTGCGCGCTTGCCTTCGAGCGAATTCAGGAGCGCCGTCTCTTCGCCGCAGATGTAGCGCCCCGCGCTGGTATGAAGATGTATCTCCAGATCGAAGTCCGAGCCCAGAATGTTTTTGCCGAGATAGCCGGCGCTACGCGCTTCCCCCAAGGCTTGCTCAAGCCGGCGCGCGGAAAGGTGGTATTCGCCCCGGAGAAAGATATAGGCCGTATCGGCCTGCACGGCATAGGCGGCGATGACCACGCCTTCTATGAGCTGGTGCGGGTCGGCCTCCATCAGCAGGCGATCCTTGAAAGTGCCCGGCTCCATTTCGTCGGCGTTCACCACCACATATTTCCGCCCCGCCGACTCGCCCTGCGGCACCAGGCTCCACTTGACGCCGGTGGGAAACCCGGCACCGCCGCGCCCGCGCAACCCGGAATCCTTGACCGCCCCGATCACATCCGCAGGCGCCATTTCTTTCAAGGCTTTGGCCAAGCCCTCATAGCCACCGGCGCGGCGGTAATCGTCCAGCGTCACCGGCGAGAGATCGGGCTTGATGTTCTGCGTCAGCGGTCTGTCCATGTCTGGCCGTTCCTTTTTAATAGCTCATCGATTTTCGATTCGTCCACGTCTTCGTAAAGCTCTTCGCCGACCATCAGCACCGGCGCGCGATCGCATGCGCCGAGACAGACGATCGGCAGCAGCGTGTAGCGTCCGTCCGCCGTGGTTTCGCCCAAGCCGATGCCCAGCCTCTCGGACAGATGCTCACGGATTCGGTCGGCTCCCAGCATCCAGCAGCTCACGCTGTCGCAACAAAGAATGACGTTTTCGCCGACCGGCCTTCGAAAGATCAGGTTGTAGAACGTCGCCACTCCGTCCAATTCGTCCGGCGACATCTCCAAGAGCGTGGCGACGGTTTTCAACGCTTCATCCGACACCCAGCCCCGATATTTCTGCACGATCTTGAGCGCCTCGACGGAGGCGGCGGATTTGTCCGGATAATGATCCGCGGCCGCGAGGATTTCGGCGGTTTCCTGTTCGCTCAAGATGCGGGTTTCGTTCATAAGAGAACCCGAAAAATCATTTTTTGATGCGGGGAACCGCCCCGCACGCGGGTTACTTTCTTTTGTTCGGCCAAAAGAAAGTAACCAAAGAAAACGCCGCCCGGATGACGCACTTTTCCTGCGCTTCTCGTCCTGGCCGCGGGGCGTCCCGAAGGGACTTCCATGTCCCTCGGGACACGTGCGCAATCCTTTGCGCACCCCTTCGGGCTTTTCCGGTCCAGGACTGCGATGCTCAGGTGCGTCATACGGGATATTGCTATTTTTGTCCCGTGCGGCATGCCCGAGCATCGCAAGCTTTGGCGCTGGAATGCCCGAAGGGGCGCGTCAGGAAGACGCGCGGCGACAGAGGAGCGGGGAAGCTCCTTCTGTCGCCCCAGCGCCAAAGCGAGAAGCGCAGGAAAAGCATGCCGCTCGGGCGCCGTTTCTTTTGGTTACTTTGGATTTGCGCCTGTCCTGGCGCAAACCCTTCGGGCGCACTTCGCGCGTCCAAATTTGTTCCCGACAAATTTGTCTTTGGGCAAGCAAAGACAAACTCGCCGGGAGCGAGTTTGGACCGCCGAAGACGGGCCCAAAGGGCAAACCCCATGGATGGGGTTTGCAAAAGTAACTCGCCCGCGGGGCGAGACCCGCATCTAAAATCACCGGCAGCACCAGCTGCCACTACCCCGAACCCGCTGGCTAGACCGACATCCTCAACCTCCGCAAACAAGCCATTTAGAAACGTCATATCCCCCTCACCTATCCACATCCGACATCACGAAATCGATGCTCCCCAGGATCGCGATGAGATCGGCGATCATGAGGCCGCGCGACATCAGGGGAATCATCTGAAGATGGGGGAACGAGGCGGTACGGACGCGGGTACGGTAGGACGTCGTGTTGCCGTCGCTCGTCAGGTAATAGCGATACAGCCCCTTGGTCCCTTCCACGCAGGCGGAGCCCTCCCCGGCTGGGATTACCGGCCCCCAGCTGACGTTCAGAAAGTGCTGGATCAGCGTCTCGATGTCGTGCATGGTCCGCGCTTTCGGCGGTGGAGTCGTCAACGGATGAAACGCCTTGTAGGGGCCCGATGGCATGTTGTTCAGGCATTGCTCGATGATTCTTAAGCTCTGCCGCATCTCTTCTACCCGCACCTGACATCGGTCGTAGCAGTCCCCGTTTTTCCCCGACGGGACCTCGAATTCGAAATTTTCGTAGCCGGAATAGGGGCGCGCCTTGCGGTAGTCCCAGGCGAGACCTGTGGCCCTTAACCCCGGTCCGGTAGCGCCCCAGTCGATCGCCTCTTTCGTGTCGTAAACGCCGATGCCCTGGGTGCGCCGCTTGAGGATGCTGTTCGCCAGCACCATCTTGTCGTAGTGCGCCAGCCGTTTCGGAAAATAGTCGACGAATTCCCGCACCTTCTTGTCCCAGCCCTCGGGCAAATCCATCGCCGTGCCGCCGATGCGAAAAAAGCTGGAGTGCATGCGCCCACCGGTAATGGCTTCAATGATTTCGAAGACCCTCTCGCGATCGACGAACATGTAGAAAACCGGCGATAGTTGTCCGACGTCCTGCGCGAAGGTGCCGTAAAACAAGAGGTGATTGTTGATCCGGTAAAACTCCGAGATCATCACCCGAATCGTCTGCGCCCTGGGCGGCACCTCGATGCCGGCCATTTGTTCGAGCGCCATGACGTAAGGCAGGTTGTTCAGCGAGCCGCCGAGATAATCCACCCGGTCGGTATAAGGGATGTAGGTATGCCAGGACTGGCGTTCGCCCATCTTTTCCGCGGCACGATGGTGATAGCCGATATCCGGCACGGCATCGACTATTTCCTCGCCGTCGAGCTGCAGGGCGATGCGGAATACCCCGTGCACGCTGGGGTGGTTAGGGCCGAGATTGAGAAACAGAAAATCGCTGCTGTTCTTCTGCCGTTTCATGCCCCATTCCTCGGGCACAAACCGCAAGGCCTCCTGCTCCGCCTCCTGCTTTTGCTCGGGCAACGAGAACCGCCCCATCTCGGTGGCCCGCGCCGGATGGTCCTTGCGCAGCGGATACCCTTTCCAGGTGGGCGGCATCAGGATACGGCGGAGATTCGGATGGCCTTCGAAGCGAATCCCGAACATGTCGTAGACTTCGCGCTCGTACCAGTTGGCGTTGGGCCAAAGCGAGGCGATGCTCGGCACGCTCAAACCGCCATCGGCCAAGGCGACCTTGAGACGGATATCCTCGTTCCGATCGAAAGACAAAAGATGATAGACCAGCGTGAATTCGCTGGGCGGGAGCCCATCCCGGTATTGGCGCAGGCGCTCGTCCACCGCGGTGAGATCGAACAGCATGGGGTATGGCCGCTCGGTCTCGCGCTTCAGATAAGTCAGACAATCGACGAAACCATCCTTGCTTACCCAAAGGGTTGGAATACCGTCACAGGTGGGTTGAACGGTAAATGCGTCTTCCCCGAAACGGCGCCGGAGTTCGCCGACGATCGCGCCGGTGTTCGGCCTTTCCGTCGTTGTCGCGCTGCCTGCCGGTGCGGTGGAAGCCATCCTCGATACCTTAGATGCGATCCGGACTGAGCAACTCGGTGGCCCTCATGCGCTCCGGAGTCTTGAGGTCTCGGAAGCTCTTGATCGGCGCTTTCTGAACACCGCCTTCGCCGACCGTCCAGCCTAGGGGCCGTCTCTCTTTTCCGATCGACTCCTGCAGCAGGATCAGACCTTCGAGCAAGGCGTCCGGACGCGGCGGGCAGCCCGGCACATACACGTCGACCGGCAAAAATTTGTCCACACCCTGAACCACACTGTAAACATCGTACATCCCGCCCGAATTGGCGCACGACCCCATGGAAATCACCCAGCGCGGCTCCAGCAACTGCTCGTAGAGACGCTTGATGACCGGAGCCATTTTCATGAAGACCGTGCCGGAAATCACGATCAGGTCCGCTTGCCGAGGGCTTGCCCGGATCACCTCGGAACCGAAGCGGGCGATATCGTAACGGCTCGTGAAAGCGGTGGCCATTTCGACGTAGCAACAGGAAAGCCCGAAATTGAAAGGCCAGACGGAATTCGCTCGACCCCAGGCGATCAGGTCCTCCAACTTCGCCATGAGCAGGTTGCGGCGCATGGCTTCCTCGCTGACGCGCTCGCCGGGGCGGGGCGCTGGGTCGGAATCGGCTTTGGTAAGAGTCCACTCCATCCCGTACTCCCCTTAAATTTGTAGTCGGGCATCCTGCAATTTCTGCCGCTCGGTACGCCAATCCAGAGCGCCGATCCGCCAGAGATAAACCAGAGCGGCCAGCAAAATGCCGATGAACACCAGCATTTCGATGTACCCGATCCACCCGGCCTCGCGAAAGGCGACGGCCCAAGCGAGGATAAAAACGGCTTCCAGGTCGAAGATCACGAAAAAGATGGCGACCGGATAAAACCGTATGGTGAGGCGCACATGAATATCGCCTACTGGCACGACGCCGGATTCAAAAGGCTCGCCGGTCGCGCGTCCGCGACTGGGCCGGGCAAGAAAACGGGGGATCACCAACATCGCCGCGATTACGACCATGATCGCCGCGATATAAGCGATGAACGGCCAAAGATTCGATGCCTGCACCAGATCGGCATTCATGCCACTCCTCCGGATGTGCTGCAGCGGACTGCAAGGGCGATCAACTTGCCCGCAGATTAATCGGACCGGCCGCAACCGGCCTATAAGTAGAAATACATAGTTCCGAAGAACCATTCGGGACGAACGGCGTTTGGGGCTGAGTCAGGAAGACGAGCGACAGGAAGGCGACCATGCGGCATTCACAGGCCCTTGGCAGTCGCTGCGTTGCAAGCACGTCCGCGATTTTAGGATAATAGCCGCTCATTTTTCCCGTCCTAACCATTCCCCGCATGAAAAAACGTCTGGAGAATCTGCTGCATGGCGCCGTTTCCGCATTGATAGCGAATGGCGAGCTACCTCCCGATATCGATCCGACCATTATGGTGGAGCGTGCGCGCGATGCGCAGCACGGCGATTTCGCCTCCAATCTCGCAATGACCCTGGCAAAGGCCGCCAAATGCAATCCCCGACAGTTGGCGGAAAAAATCGTGGCGGCACTGCCCCATGACGGCATCGTCGCCAAGCTGGAGGTCGCAGGCCCCGGATTCATCAATTTCTTCATCGATCCCAAGGCTCAACATCGAATCGTCGCCGATATTCACGAAGCCGGGCACGAGTTCGGCAAGACCGCCGTCGGCGCCGGCCGCAAAGTTCAGGTGGAATTCGTCTCGGCCAATCCGACCGGCCCCTTGCATGTGGGACACGGGCGCGGCGCGGCCTACGGCGCCGTGGTGGCGAACCTGCTTGCTGCCGCCGGATTCGAGGTACACCGGGAGTACTACGTCAATGATGCCGGCCGGCAGATGGATATTCTGGCCGCCAGCGTGTGGCTCCGCTACCTGGAAGAATGCGGCGAGGTGCTGACCTTCCCGAGCAACGGTTATCGCGGCGAATACGTTCGGACGATTGCCTGGGATCTGCACAAGCGAGTCGGGGAGAAATACCGGCGCCCGACCGCCGAAGTCATGGCGGACATTCCACCGGACGAGCCCCAGGGCGGCGATAAGGAAGTTCATATCGATGCGCTGGTGGCAAGGGCCAAGTCGCTGCTCGGCGCCGACGATTACCGAATCGTGTTCGACGCCGGCCTCGACAGCATCCTCGACGACATTCGCCAGGATCTGGAGGAGTTCGGGGTTCATTACGACGAGTGGTTTTCGGAACGCAGCCTGGCCGATACCGGCGCCATCGAGCGTGCGCTGGAAAAGCTTCAAGAAGCGGGCTATCTCTACGAAAAAGACGGGGCAACCTGGTTCGCTTCGAGCCGGCTGGGGGACGAAAAGGACCGGGTGGTGGTTCGAGAAAACGGTCAGATGACCTATTTCGCATCCGACATCGCTTATCATTTGAACAAGCTGGAGCGCGGCTTCGATCAAATCATCAACATCTGGGGCGCCGATCATCACGGCTACATTCCCCGCGTCAAGGCCGCCATCAAGGCATTGGGGGGCGCCCCGGAACGGCTCCACGTGCTGCTGGTCCAGTTCGCGGTGTTATATCGCGGGGAAGAAAAAGTCCAGATGTCCACCCGCTCCGGAGAATTCGTAACGCTCCGGCAGCTTCGCAACGAAGTGGGCAAAGACGCGGCCCGGTTCTTCTATGTCATGCGAAAATCCGACCAGCATATGGATTTCGACCTGAAGCTGGCCACCTCGAGGACCAACGAAAATCCGGTTTATTACGTGCAATACGCTCACGCGCGGATTTGCAGCGTGTTTAGGCAGTTGGACGAAAAAGGCTGGAAACGCGACCTCGCCGGCGGCATGAATCGTCTGGACCTATTGACGGAAACGCACGAGTTGGCATTAATCAACACGCTGTCCCGCTATACCGAGGTTGTGGAACAATCGGCCGTTCAGCACGAGCCTCATCATCTGGTGCATTATCTGCGCGAGCTGGCGTACGAATTCCACACTTATTACAACGCCCACCAGTTCCTGGTGGAGGATGCCGCGTTACGGGATGCCCGGCTCAATTTGATTGCCGCGGTGAGACAGGTGATCGGCAACGGTTTAAGCCTGCTGGACGTTTCCGCACCCGAAGCAATGTAAAGGCATGTCCAAGGACTATAAGCACCGGATTCCGGGATACCGAAAACGCCAGCTCCAAATTCCGAGACGTTGGGGCCTAGCGGCGGTCGGCATTGCTGGTGCGATCGGGCTCGTTGTGTACGTTTTCTCAGGTGCCGATAGCGAGGCCCCTCCAAAGGCCCCGGAACCCGTGTCCATACCCGCGCCGGCGCCTCAAGCCGCTGCTGCGGTTCCGGAAGCCGAAAAAAAGAGTCAGCCCCAGCAGGAAAGGAAACAAAACACCGAGGGCAAGAAAACAGCCGCCCAAAAACCCGAGCAGAAACCGCAGCCGATTAAGTCGCGCGAGCCCCGGTTTACTTTTTATAAGATCCTCCCCGAAAAGGAAGTCATCATTCCTGAAAGCGAGATTAAAACGATCAAGCGGGAAGAAAGCCAGGGAAGCAAACCCACCGCAGCGCTTTATCTGGTGCAGGCAGGATCTTTCGACAATCTACAGAATGCCGAGCAACTGAAGGGCGACCTGGCCAAGATCAAGATCAAGGCCAAGATCGAAATGATCGAGATCGATAATTCGGCCTGGTACCGCGTCAAAATCGGCCCGTACGCCACTCTGGCCGATGCCGACAAGATCAGGGCCTACCTGCGCAAGAAAGGCATCGACAGCATCGTGCAGAAAGCGGCGAAATAACTCCTTTGCCCCACCGTACCGGATTATCCGGCGATCCGATTGCTCAAAATGCGGGCCAAAATAATTTGTAGGTCGGCAATCCTTTGCCGACAAAGCCCCTCGTCTACCGCGTGTGTCGGCAAAGGATTGCCGACCTACTGCAGCTTGGGAGCGCTACGCCGAACAGGAAAATGCTCTAGAGATCCCATGAGGGCTCGACCGATCGCTTAAAGGACGACCTCGAAACCCTCGAACTGAGGCGGTCCGAGGTAGAGCCCCTTGCTTCCGCCCGCGCTGGCATGAGCGTTGCGAAATGCCTCCGAACGCGTCCAGGCTTCGAAAGCCTCTTTCGACTCCCACGTCGAATGGGAAGCGAACAGCGTGAAGTCCTCATTGCTCGGACCTTGAAGCAGATGAAATTCACGGAATCCCGGAACTTCATGCAAGTAGGTTTCACGATTCCGCCAGATTGCAATGAATTCGCTCTCTTTCCCTAAAGCAATCTTGAATCGATTCATGGCAATGAACATCTCGAACTCCTCTTAAATCGTTTTTTCCTCAAAATTTACGCTACCAGCCGGTAACACGGCTCGTAACGCACGCCCGGAAGCTTCATGCGGCCCTGTGCGACGAACGCCGCCAACAACTCATCCAGAGGCTTCAAGACCTCCGCGTCCCCCCGCAGCTCGAAAGGCCCATGCTCCTCGATGGTTCGTATGCCTTCCGCCTTCACGTTTCCAGCCACGATTCCGGAAAAGGCTCGGCGCAGGTTGGCTGCCAGATGGTGAGGCTCCTGCTGTCGATGCAATTCCAATGAAGCCATATTCTGATGCGAGGGTACGAAAGGGATCTGGAACTGCTGCTCTATCTTCAGCAGCCAGTTGAAATAGTAGGCGTCACCGTTCTGTTTCCGGAATTCCCGCACCAGGCTGATCCCCTCTTTCATTTCCCGGGCAACGCCGGCGGGATCGTCGACGATGATCCGATAACATCGGCGCACGTCTCGACCGATCGTCGAAACCATAAACCGGTCGATAAGCTCGAAATAGCCGGCGCACTCCGCAGGCCCCGTCAAAATGACCGGAAAAGGCAAATTCTTGTTGTCGGGGTGAAGCAGAATCCCTAAGAGGTGGAGAATCTCCTCGGCCGTGCCGACCCCGCCCGGGAAGACGACGATGCCATGCCCGAGCCTTACGAACGCTTCGAGGCGTTTTTCGATATCAGGCATGATGACCAGCTCGTTGACGATGGGATTCGGAGGCTCCGCGGCGATGATTCCCGGCTCCGAAATGCCCACGTAGCGGGCCTCGTAGATACGTTGTTTTGAATGGCCGATCGTGGCGCCTTTCATCGGCCCCTTCATGGCTCCAGGGCCGCAGCCGGTACAGACGTTGAGCCCCCGCAACCCCAGCTCATGGCCGACCTCCTTGGTGTAATCGTATTCTTCCCGGCTGATCGAATGGCCTCCCCAGCATACGACCAAGTTCGGAGAGGTATTCGTGATCAGGCTGCCCGCGTTGCGCAGAATGTGAAAAACGGCGCTGGTGATATCTTCCGACTTGCCCAGATTGAACGCCGAATTCGATACGATCTCCGATCCGGTGAAAACGATATCCCTAAGCACCGAAAACAGATGCTCCCGTATGCCTTTGATCATCTCGCCGTCGACGAAAGCCGAGGCCGGCGCGTTCAGCACCTCCAGCTTGATACCGCGCTGCTGTTGCAATACGCGAATGTCAAAGTCTTTATGTTGCTCGAGCACCAGCTTGGTGTCATCGACAGCGCTGCCGCAATTCAGGACCGCCAGCGAACAACGCCGGAAGAGCTCGTGAAGACCGCCCTGGCTGGTATCGAGCAGCTTCGCCACTTCCAGCTTGGACAAAACCTCCAGAGTGCCTTCCGGCCTTACCTGAGCGTTGATTGTTTGCATCGGAATTCCTTTGTTAGATCTTCCATTGATTATTGATAAGCATTCTGTCGCACTCCTTAAAAAGAAGAACTTCCCAGAACCTGTGGATAAGTTTGTGGAATGCAGTCTTAAAACACTTTTGAAACCCCGCCGGTCCTGATCTTTCCCTAATTTGACGATTTTTATTCTTGGGCCAAAACATGCAAATAATCAAAAACTTGCCAAAAACGTCAAAAACCTGACGCCGGTACACCGAAAGCACTGAAAAACAACTCATCCGTTGTGCATAACTTTTGCGCTATGTCAAAACACCGTCGCTCGAGCCGTGACAGACCTCACCCCAAGCGGGATGCTCGCGAATTAGCCTTAACGCATTATGCAGCAGGGTTTTGCCGGGTTCTCGGCGGTGCCAGGTGGAGGCCCCGGACGGGTGAGGCAAGGGTATTACGTCTATCTCTAGACTTTCTCGACAAAGCTCGTGCCTAAGCCCGATCACCTGATCCAGTCTATCGGCGACGAGAATTTGACGGATCGCCAGCTTGCCGACCGGAATAATGAGCTTGGGTCTTATAAGCCGAATTTCGGCATTCAGCCAATCGGCGCAACGATCGATCTCCTCCGGAGACGGAACCCGATCGCCGCCTTTCGGGTTCTTGCCGGGAAAGCAGCGGCATACGGCCGCCATGTAGACGTTGCGGCGAAAATTGTCTTCGGATATGCCTATCTCGGCAAACCATTTGAAAAGGGTTTTTCCCGCTGTCCACGCAAACGGCTTTCCGAATTGCCCTTCCTTGCCGCCCGGCGCCTGGCCGATGAGGATCACGGGCGACAACACGGCGCGCCCCATCACCACCGGACCGATCATCCCGGCGCAACGCACGCAGTTCTTCAAGGCCTCTTGGTGGAGGATCAATGAGCGCAACCGCTCGTTCATGGGCGGTCGCTCCTCAGGACGGTTGAGGGGTGTCCTTGTCCTTCCGGCTCCAAGCCAAGGTGTGCAACCGAGTCAGCGTCTCCGGATCGGAAATCAAGGCACGCTTGTCGGCGGCGGACAGCGTTTCCGGCCCCTCTTCCACCAATTGGTACACCAAAGCGCGCAACTGGTGGCGCTGGCGCTTTTTCACCGGACGATCGGGCAAAAGAGCGAAGTGGAGGGAATACGTTCCCGGATCGGCAACGTTCAACTCGCCTTCATTTTGGGCACCCGCTTGCTCGGTACGGGCAAGATTTTCGTGGAGCAGTTCGACGACACGCGGCGCCTTATACTCTTCCGGAGTCAGGAAAAATCCGAGTTTACGGGCGAGCGAACCCACCGACGTGCTGCTGGAAAGGATCGAAACGGGTATGGCAAGGACCAACCCGGCCAGAACGGGGATCAGCCACAGGAAAAAGTCAGGCACATACTCGTAGCTCAGCCATCCGGCACCCAACCCGGTCAGCGTCTGCCCGCCGTGGGCCAGCGTGGCTTCCTTGAGGCTCAAACGGTGATCGCCGCGATTTTGCGGAGGCCAGCCGACACTGCGACGCAGCAAAATGGCGACGACGAATTTGCTCTGATACAGCATGAGCACAGGCGCCGTCAGCACTGAAAATGCGCTTTCGAAAAAGACGCTGAAAGCGGCGCGTATCACGCCGCCATAGCCCTTGATTATTCTGGGACGCATCAGGAGCAGCAAAAAGCTCCAGAATTTCGGCAGAAACAGCATGGCCAGCGTCACCAGCAAGACCGTCGTCATCTCGACCGCATAAGATTCGGGCCAGACCGGAAAAATATTGTCGCCGAAAAAATAAACCGGCATGGTTTGGCTCTGCACATACGCCTCAAAGCCGGTTAAAACCAGAAACAGCAACCATAACGGCGAGGACAGATAGGACATGATGCCCATCAGAAAATACAAACGGCTGAGCCCGGAAAAGCCGCGGGCGAACACCATGCGCAAATGTTGCAAATTCCCCTGGCACCAACGCCGATCGCGCTTGGCGTAGTCGATCAGCGTCGGCGGCAGCTCCTCGTAGCTGCCCTTGAGATCGGCCGCCAGCCACACTTCCCATCCGGCCTCGCGCAACAAAGTCGCCTCGACGAAGTCGTGGCTCAAGATCTCGCCGCCGAATGGCTCCCGCCCCGGCAACTTCGGCAAACCGCAATGCCGAACGAAGGGCTGCATGCGGATAATCGCGTTGTGCCCCCAATAATTGCTACCCGAGAGCTGCCAGAAATTGATCCCGGCAATGAAGATGTCGCTGTACAAACTGCTGGCGAACTGGAGGATACGGGCGAACAAGGATTTATGATTTACCGGCAGCGGCGGTGATTGAATCAGTGCGACGCGGGGATGAGCCTCCATCAGATCCACCATTTTCGTCAGCGTCTCACCGGCCATGAGGCTGTCAGCATCGAGGACGATCATGTAGCGGTAACGGCCGCCCCAGCGACGGCAAAAATCCTCGATGTTGCCGCTCTTGCGGGCGATGTTCTTCTCGCGATTGCGGTAAAAGATTTTGGAGTGCGCATTGAAGTCGCGGCACATGCGATACCAGTTTACCTCCTCCTGCATCCAGGTATCGGGATCGCGCGTATCGCTGAGGATGAACAGTTCGAACTCGTCCGCGCGCCCGGTTTCGCGGAGCGACTGATAAATCGCCCGCAGTCCCGCGAATACCCGCACCGGATCCTCGTTGTAGATCGGCATCACCAGCGCCGTGAGCGCCGGCTCCTGGTCGGACGTCATGTCCGGATTCGGGACCAGTCTCGAAATCGAGCGCTTGTCGCCACCCCGAAGCAAGCACCAGAATCCGAGCGTAGCGGTCCAAAACGAGGTGCTGATCCACAGAATCAGCAAGGTATAAAGTATGAGCAGCACGATCTCCTGCGGCGTTATTCCGTTCTGCAGGAAAGCGCTCGTTATCATGGCAAGCGCCGCGAAGGCCGTCAGGGTTACCAGAGTGAAGAAAAACGTTCGCCTTAAAGTGCGGACATAGCCCGGCAGAGCGCTGGCATTGGAAGACATATTTGAAAAAGGGTTAGCTGCTTTGATGAGTCGATTTGAACAGCCAGAATCTCAGCGGCTGTTCGGCCATAGGAACGGAGTCCTCGGGCGGAGTGGGTCGGGGCAGAATTTCTCTTAGCATTTCACCCGTCTCAGACGGCGGATCCGGATTTCCGAACAGAGCGTCGCTGGCCGACGGGCAACCGGTCAGCAGCAAGGCGGCGCGGGCCGCAGCTATGGGATGAGGATCCTTGGACGGAGACAAGCGCATGGCTCGCGCCAAGGCGTGGTCGAAACGCCGCTGGGCCTCTTCTATCGCACGCTTGAGCAATTCGTCTCCAGCCCCGCGTCCGACCCGGCGGCGGGCACGGTTCAGACAGTCGTCGGCTAAGTTCTCGATCAAATCCTGCCGAGACAAGCCGAGGCTCTGCAGGTAGGCGACGACCCGCTCCTTGATCCCGGGAAGCCATGATTGAGGAGCGGAGTCCGCATCGCCGGACGTTATCATCTCTTCTAAAATCCGTACTTGATTCATCGACGGTTCCACTGATAAACCCACGTTTCGGTAAGCGCATCCTTGCCGGATTTCAACATCGCACGCAACTCGACCGGGTCTTTATCTTTTTCGGGTTCTAAATCAAAGCTCAAACGCCACTGATCATTTTCACTGTTTTTCTGAACCACGGTATTGGTAATCTTACCGGCGGAAGCACTTACCTCGGCTTCGACCGAGGCCTTGTCGCTGAGCAGCTTGAGCGTAGGACTGGCGAACTCGACGACGAACTTGCGGTTGGGACTATCCGGAACGGTCGCGCCGATACGGGTGGCCGCGACTTTTCCGCCGCCAGGCGCGGTGAATTCGTCCAATTCGAAATGGAGACGATAGCTGTACGTATATTCCTTGCCTTCTCCGGTTGGCTGATCGGGCACCCAAAAAGCGACGATATTGTCGTATTTCTCCGCGTCGCTCGGAATTTCAATCAGGTAAACCGCGCCCGGCCCCCAATCGCCCAAAGCTTCGATCCAGGCGCTGGGACGGCGGTTATAGCTGGCTTCCAAGTCTTGGTAATGATCGAAATTGCGGTCTCTTTGCATCAAGCCGAAACCCACGGGCTTCTCATCTCTGAAGACGCTAATGCGAAGCTGGCGCGGGTTGTTCAACGGACGCCATACCCATTCGCCGGTGCTTCTCCCGATCAATAGGCCATCGGAATCGTGCACCTCCGGCCGGAAGTCGTCCATGAAACGATCGGTGTTCTCGCCGTGAAAGAACATGCTGGTTAGCGGCGCAATTCCAATCCGTTCGATGCTCTGGCGAAAATAAAGGTGACTCGTCACATCCATGGTCAAATCAAGGCCGGGGTGAATGACGAAGCGATAAGCGCCGGTTACCCTTTGGCTATCCAGTAAAGCGTGCACCGTGAGCGAACTCGCGTCCTTCGCCGGCTTTTCAATCCAGAACTCTTTGAAGATCGGGAACTCCTCCGCCTTAGGCAAACCGGTATCGATCGCCAGCCCGCGCGCGGACAAGCCGTACAACTGTCCCAATCCGACCGCCCGGAAATAACTGGCGCCTAGAAAAACGGCGATTTCGTCGGAGACGTCGTCTTTCCGCAGCGGATGATGGAAGCGTATACCGGCAAATCCTAGATCCGCGGGAAGTGGATTGGGAAATTGATTCTTGCCGAAGTCGAATAGTTCCGGCGAATACGCGAGCCGCGTCGCATTTCCGTGGTCCACGATATTGATGATCACGCGGTCCTTGAACATAAAACCGCGATGGAACGCCTGAATTTGAAAGGGCAGGTTCTCATCGCGCCAGAGGGCTTTTTCCGGTTTATACCGAATATCGCGGTATTGATCGTAATCCAGCTTGGTCAGAAACTCGGGCATCCCGGCTTCGTCGCGCACATAAGGCTTGCGGGCTAATTCCTTTGCCTTCTGCTCCACATCCGAAAACTCGAAAGGCTTGGCCGGCGCTTTGTCGGCCGGAGGTGTAACGGGTGCGCTCGGAGCTGGAACTTGGGGTGGCGGCGGCGCCGGCTTGCCGGGCTCGGCCAAGGCATCATTGAAAAATAAAGGACACAAAAAGACGACAATCCAGCTTCGAAAGCTCACAGTGTGTTTTTCCTCGGAAACTCAGTAACCAAATCTTGTGCTGCGGACCAGGCTCAGATCTCTTACGTTCACATGCATTTTTCCTTGCCCGAGCTCAAAAGCCGGGGCAAATTAGCCCTAAATAGCAAAACCCACAATATTGTCAAGGCATTACTAAACGACAAGCACGCCAAGAATACTCGACTGATCACTGTCGTGATCGAGTATTACGGACTTTGCTTGCAAAACGGGTGTATTAAAAAGAACGAACTGCTTCAAATACGACTCAGTCGGAATCTTAGGACCACGAAAGAGGATGAGAACGCGGCGGAAACACGCCATTTGGGCATAGTATAACCTGCCGGTGCATAACGAAAAATCATTCCGTCGAGGTACTGTCCGAGCTCTTCCATCGAAAGCGCGTCCAGCTTCCCCCTCTTGTACAGGAAAGATCGTTTCATGAAAATGCCGTGATCAAATTGGAAACAGCGCGCGGTCGCCGCCATGAAAAGCCTAATCGTCATCCGTCACGCCAAATCCGACCGGGATCAACCGTTTCTGGCGGATATCGACCGTCCCTTGAACAACCGCGGCAAACGCGATGCGCCGGTCATGGGCGATGTATTGAAGTTTCGCGGACAGGAACCGGATCTAATCGTAACGAGCCCGGCAAAACGCGCTCTCGAAACCGCCGAACTGATCGCGGAAGCGGTCGGCTACGACAGCCGGGCAATCGCGGTACGTGACAGCATTTACCTGCAAGGGACACCGGCTCTCCTCGAATTGATTCGGTCCCTAGAGAATATCCATAACAGAGTCTACCTAATCGGCCACAACCCCGATCTCAGCGAACTGGTCACTCGGCTGACCGGCGAAAGTCTCGGCACTCTTCCGACCTGCGGAATCGCTGCGATCAAGTTCCCGGTCGATGCCTGGGCATACGTCATGCACGGGAGCGGCCGTCTGGTTTTCTTCGACTCTCCCAAACAGCACCCTTGACCATCTCCCGCACCCGCCCCCCCCCCGGACAATAGGGTTTAAGCTAACGCGGTGGGTGTATCCTGACATTCAGATTGGTCGCGGAACTGGTCAGAATGTCGGCTCGCTCGGCGAAATCCCGCAACCGCACTTCCGGGTAGTCGGAAGGCCTTCCCAGCGCCAGTGGATAGGACACGATGTTTTCTTCCCCCGGCTTTCCCAGCACGAAGATGACGCCGCCGTACTCGTCTTGAAAGCGCGATAGACTCATTCGCAGGTTGCCGCGCCCGGGATCGGCAAGGTAGACCCGGTCACCAGCAATTCCTCTCAGTACGGCGAAATGGTGATATCCGAAAGGATGCACGTAGACCAGGACGGGCGCTATCAGCTGTTTTAGCTGATCGATCGTCAATTCGAAGCCTGCTGCCCGGTAGCCTTTTTGCTGAGCCACCTTCTTGAGATCGAGCAGCGAAAAACCGATCCGCTTCTTGTGTGCCCATTGCTCCTTGGTCAAATTGACCAAAATTGCATTAAGGCGATTCAGAATATCTTGCTCGGAGGTATCCTCGCCATAGTAGTACCGCAGCAGGGTCGCCAATGCCGCGGCACCACAGGAATAATCGAGACGCTGCTTGACGACCGCCCGATCCCGGAGCTCGATCAAGGTATGCCGCGTTATCGCGGGCGCCGTTCTCGGCTCGGCCACAACCGTGTGTGCCATGGCAGCGCACAGCAACACCCCCCACACAATTAAGCCGCTTATCTTTGTCATTCCCTTTCCCTAAACCAGACAGCGATGGACAATGTTTCCTTATACCACTAAATCCGCGAATTAGTCGTTAGGTTCGCACTTTGAGTGCATGCTTGTGATTCGCAAGCCTGACGTAGCGATGTTGTCCTGTCCACCTGATTTTGCGTAATGCCGCCATCGGCTGCTGACGTGTTCATGGCGTTTTGAAGCGCCGCCTGCGCCAGATAGGCTTGCGTCAACACCTCAGACGGTGTGCCGGAAAAAAGCTCGCGAGCCAATCCTTAGTGCCCGTTCGTTTGTCACCTCGTCTTCAGCAAAAAGGCGGGGACGGACTGACCGCCCCCGCCTGATTTCCCGGCCCCGATCAGGATGCCGTCGGGACCCCGAGTTTGCCGTTAGTGGATACTCTGGTTCGTGACCTGTACGATATCCTGGAAGCCTCGTCCGAAGAGGCTCAGATTAACCGCAGTTATCGTAGGTACGGCTACATTGAGGCATGTGTTTCCAATACTAAAAAAACCAGAGCAAGACTGACCGCCCTCGACGGCCGCGAGCTGCGTTTCAGTCATCGGCGTCAGATTGGACACCTGCCCCAAGGCACGAAAATCGTTGTCGGCCAACGCCGGGCCGGCAACCATCACCGAAGACAACACAGCAACCAATGCATATGCTTTCATGATCGAACTCCTTTTCCTGCATGAACAATTCGATTTTGACGACACATTAGCCCCGAGTTCAAACGAGGTATGCCGCCGACTTATCACAAAGGCGAGGGCCGACTGATCATCGCCCCCCGCCTGATTCCCCGGTCCCGATCAGGATGCCATCGGGATTCCGAGTTCGCCGTTATTGAATATACTGGTTTGTAACTTGCTTAATGCTCTGGGTGGTAGCTCCAAGTAGCCCGAGAAAACTCACGTTGTACGCGGTGATCGTAGGTACGGCTACGTTAAGACAGGTGTTCGCGAAACTCAGAAGACCAGAGCAAGACTGACCGCCCTCGACGGCCGCGAGCTGCGTTTCAGTCATCGGCGTCAGATTGGACACCTGCCCCAAAGCACGAAAATCGTTGTCGGCCAACGCCGGACCGGCAACCATCACCGAAGACAACACAGCAGCCAATGCATACGATTTCATAATCGAACTCCTTATCTAGGTCTTGCCTAATGCATTCATCCCTTACCATCGCACCCGTTCCTCAGAACAGTGCGCAGCAAGATCACAGTTATCAAATTCCCTTTTGTTCGAGTCGCATCCTTGCGACCGATAACCATATTGCAGACCTCGTGCCACCTTTGACCACCAGAATCCCGACCAGCCATTTTCAATTGTTTTAAAACGAGTTTTTTATTTTCCATATGCGCCGCCCCTGCCGCCGCTCCAGATTCCGCCGGCATGACATACCTCCACCGCCCGCTTTCCAGCTTGAAAATGTACGTTTTTGAAAAAGGTAAACGCACCGCGTTGCCTGAGGTATTGAGCCACGCCTTTATTTCCGGGTTTAAATGGCGTAAGCCAGACGAAACAAGCCGATCTAAAACCGCCCCATTCCCGTTAAGGTACGTCAGCGCTCCGGCCATAACCGCCACCCGTGTTACACGGCTGCAATAGGGTGAATAACCCGGTCATATCACAGGACTTTATCGCGGTGAATTCGGTATAACAAAACGGTTACCCCCTTGCCCCAAAGCTGAGATTCCTCGAAGCGGCCCCGCCGCGTCCTTGGCCTCCGGTCCGAGTGCCTCGCGCCAACCAGGCGGCTCCCGAAACACCGGCCCACTTTTACAATTTTGTTATTCCCATCCTTCAGTTATACCGCCAGCAACTCTAAGTGACTGATTATATTGAGTGACTAATATTTTCAGTGAATTTAACTTCTTGATATTGCCGAGCTGCCGGGCGTTTAGATCCACTCCAGTCAGCGGGCAGTCGGGGCGCTCTTCTTCGCCGACACGGCGAAGAAAGAACAGCAAGATACCGATTTGGACGTACCGGGGTTAATGTAGGGAATATCAACAGCGCTTACGGACGTTCGAGGCAGTACCGACAACAGCCGGTATTCCGCTCCGCAATCTCGGCCACGATGGCAGGCTTTTGTAAATGAGAAGAGTTATTTTTGAAATTTGATATCGTGTTTATTGATCAACCGGTAAAACACAACAGGGAATACCCGAAGATTTGGGGAGCGAAATAATGCTAAAAACAGAAAATGGATTGCTTTGCGATATAGACTCTTGCGCTCTGAGGATATCGTGCTGAATTCGCATCGATACCCATTTTCCGCATAAAAACAACCTTTCAAGCCGATACTTTCAACCCATTCGGCTCTCGCCAGGCTCTCATCAAAAAGGCGAGGGCCGACTGATGATCGCCCCCCGCCTGATTCCCCGGTCCCGATCAGGATGCCATCGGGATTCCGAGTTCGCTGTTATTGAATATACTGTGCCGTGATTTGCTTAATATACTGGCTGGGACTTCCCAAAATGCCCAGGTTAATTGCAACTACCGTAGGTACGGCTACGTTAAGACAGGTGTTCGCAAGATTGAATAAACCACCCGAGCAAGACTGACCGCCCTCGACGGCCGCGAGCTGCGTTTCAGTCATCGGCGTCAGATTGGACACCTGCCCCAAAGCACGAAAATCGTTGTCGGCCAACGCCGGACCGGCAACCATCACCGAAGACAACACAGCAGCCAATGCATACGATTTCATAATCGAACTCCTTATCTAGGTCTTGCCTAATGCATTCATCCCTTACCATCGCACCCGTTCCTCAGAACAGTGCGCAGCAAGATCACAGTTATCAAATTCCCTTTTGTTCGAGTCGCATCCTTGCGACCGATAACCATATTGCAGACCTCGTGCCACCTTTGACCACCAGAATCCCGACCAGCCATTTTCAATTGTTTTAAAACGAGTTTTTTATTTTCCATATGCGCCGCCCCTGCCGCCGCTCCAGATTCCGCCGGCATGACATACCTCCACCGCCCGCTTTCCAGCTTGAAAATGTACGTTTTTGAAAAAGGTAAACGCACCGCGTTGCCTGAGGTATTGAGCCACGCCTTTATTTCCGGGTTTAAATGGCGTAAGCCAGACGAAACAAGCCGATCTAAAACCGCCCCATTCCCGTTAAGGTACGTCAGCGCTCCGGCCATAACCGCCACCCGTGTTACACGGCTGCAATAGGGTGAATAACCCGGTCATATCACAGGACTTTATCGCGGTGAATTCGGTATAACAAAACGGTTACCCCCTTGCCCCAAAGCTGAGATTCCTCGAAGCGGCCCCGCCGCGTCCTTGGCCTCCGGTCCGAGTGCCTCGCGCCAACCAGGCGGCTCCCGAAACACCGGCCCACTTTTACAATTTTGTTATTCCCATCCTTCAGTTATACCGCCAGCAACTCTAAGTGACTGATTATATTGAGTGACTAATATTTTCAGTGAATTTAACTTTTTGAAAAAAGCCGACTAACAAATCCTTAAAGACACTCCCGTGCAACGAGCAATCATGGCCCTTAGTTGAGCCAATGCCGCAAAAACCGAAGAGCATAACCAAGAGAGTATCAGAGGTAATTTGCAGGCGCGCAGGCATATCACCATCGCTGCAAATTCTCTCCGAGGCAGCCAGACGTGCGTCGGTCAAACGGGTAAAAGGATTTTCCTGCTTCGCTAGCTCAACCGTAACGACAGGTTTTTTAAATGGAAAAAATTATTTTTGAAGTTTAATATCGTGCTTCTTGATCAACCGGTAAAGCGTAACATGGGATACCCCCAATATTTGAGCAGCCGTCACTACGCTGTCGCCCGCCTGATCTAATACCCGGTGGAGTATGTCCTTCTCTGCCTGATCCTTGACAGCCTTCAGGTTTAGCGCGAGAGGCTGCGGCGAATATTCCTCCAAACCCAAATCCGCCGGCGAAATATACGCGTCGTCGCACATGACCAGCGCACGCTCTACGCGGTTTTTCAATTCGCGCACGTTTCCAGGCCAACTGTAGTGCCGCATCACCTTCAACGCACGCCGACTGAACTGCCTTGCCTTACAGACATTTTGTTTCTTGAAACTATTTAGAAAGTACTCCGCCAGTAATTCAATATCGTAACCCCGGTCACGCAAAGGCGGCATGGTAACCCTCAAGACATTGAGTCGATAATAAAGATCTTCCCTGAAACGCCCTTTGCGGACAGCTTCCTCTAGGTCGACATGGGTTGCCGAAATGATTCTGACGTCGACGGCAATCTCTTCGTGGCCGCCGACTCGATAAATGGTTTTCTGCTGGAGAAAGCGAAGAAGATTGGCTTGCAAATCAAGCGGTAATTCACCGGTTTCATCCAGAAAAAGAGTACCCCCTCCGGCTTTTTCGATTAATCCCAGTTTTCGCTGATGGGCACCGGTGAAAGCGCCTTTCTCGTAACCGAAAAGTTCCGACTGAATCAGATTGGACGGCAAAGCGGCGCAGTTGACGGCAACAAAAGGTCCTTCGGAACGTGGTGAATGATTGTGAATGGCTAACGCGGCCAATTCCTTGCCGGTGCCGCTTTCTCCCGTGATCAAAACTGGCAAGTCATAAGATAAAACTTTGTCGATACTGTGAAGTACCCGCCTCATGGCCGGGCTTGAGCCGATCAACTCGCTTTTGTTGAGCCATTCGCTTGTACGCGGAAATACCTTCCTTCTAACTCCCGCCATGCCGGATGCATGACCGAGTGTAATCCTGAGTCGGTCGATATCGAAAGGCAACGTGTGATAATCGTAGAAATACTCTGCGATAAGCCGGCAGACCGCCTCGTTTTCCATAGACGACGAAGATACCAAAGCCACCCACTGCATGGATGACCCTTCCGGATAATAAAAAATGTCGCCGATAACGCGCTGGAAAAAGTTTTCGTCGAATGGCTCGAATTGAATGAGCCCGACATGAAAATCGCCACTACTCAAAAGATTCCGAGCTTGTGCTGGATCACACGTAACATGAATATTGCGTCCCACCGCATTTCTTATCGATGAAACGGCATCATCTGCCTCTGGTTTGAGGGCGAGGTAAAGAACGTTGATACTTTCCATGTAATCTTCCCAACCTTGCGATCCGTGCAAGTTTTGGCTAAGAAAAAACGTCGAAACCGATAATAGGGTGCCGGTCAGCCTGCCTAGCCTGGGTCAATTGTTTCGCGAACTAGGTCATATCGTTTAGGCAGCCGCATCCAATGCAAAAATTTTCTTATGCAGTTTGCAAACACCTCCGGCTTATTACCAACACCATGTTTTACTGATCAACTACGTTAAAGGAGTCGAAAATGAGCCGCCCCACTCTCTTCTCCAACCGGGAGAATGAAACCTTGAATAAAACAGCTACTCATAGCATTTAATCTCCTTTAGTTAGATAGACGCTCTGCTCATCGGAAAAAAGGCAGGGGATACTGTCGATCAAACCGGTACGGAACGTTGACGCCCGCGAAAAAATCCGTGGCCTCTTCGCTCAAGCCGAAATTTACGAAGGGTTCCACGAATAAGCCCTTAGCCACCTGTACGGTAACGGCCAAGTTGAGCGAGTGAATATCCCTGCCGGAACCCGTAATTTCTCGACCATCGATCTTGTCTCGCAGTATCGCGGCACCGTTCAAGGCTGTGGAGAAACTTACCCGATCATTCAACGAGAAGCCCATACCGAGGGAATAAGGAATTTGATCGCCCGGGTCGATTCTGCCGTCTTCGAGGACCGCGTTGTAGCCCAGAGAACCGAAGAGGACTACCGGATCCACCGTCTTGACGAGCGATACGGAACCGCCGACATTCCAAAAGCCTGTGCCTAAACTGGGATCTACGATCAGTAAATTGGACCCTACGCTGGGCCCTAAAACACTCGTAAGGCCGCGCCCCTCCCGTCCGGTATCGGATTTGACGTTCAGGCTCAACGTTGTTTCCGGAACGAGGCCCTCTTCGTGCAAGGCGCCCCATCGCAGACTGCCACTGACGTCACCCAGTCCGGAACCATCCTGCCGCCTAAAGCCTTCGCGAGCAAAAAACGGCTGAATTGTATCTAGTTCTAGCTCTTGGAAATTAAATGGAACGGATATATCCAGCTCGAGATCGTCGATCAAGCCGTAGCGAAACAAAACACCAGCGCTTGCCGCTCTAGCCCTCACTTTATATGGCGATATTTCGGATGTATCTTGAGCGTAACTCGCGATGAACTCGACCTGCAGATCGCCTCTCTTGAACAAGACCTTTTGCGATCTCAGGAATTGATCGAGTTCTATCTTGGCCTCCTCCGCCTCTTTTTCTCGGTCCCCCTCCTTCAACCCCATTTCCGGAGATACTTTTTTGGGCGCGGCGGGAGCCGTTTCGGCTCGTGCCGTCGCCGTCTTCTCCCCTTGCTCGGATGTCTCTGCCGCCGCTTCTTGGGTTTTCTGTGCCTGCGCCTGCGGCAAGGACTCTCGCTCCCAAGTTTCGTTTTCGATGAGAATCTGGACCTGCGCCTTCAGCGCCTCGACTTCTTGTTTCAGTTTCTCGTATTCACTCCGAGGAACGGTATCCTCTACCGCTGATTTCGTCGCTCCCGCCTTCGTACGGGCGTGGGAAACACCGCTATCTACGAGCGCAAGCAAAAATGCCCCACAAATGAAGACCATGCATTTTTTTATCATTATCACTTCCTTGCCTGCCGCCGACCGCTAAATCGGCGGGACACGTTGATGGAACAACACCGAATAGAACTGATCGAAACATTCGGCGCGCCAGCACCGGCTTATGAGTAACACCTCAGCCACGATTCGATTGCCTCCGACAAGCCAAGGTTTTGAAAGATTGACTCTTCAGACGAGTGATTTCATAGGAGGCGCGCCGCGGCTTGTCGAAAACGGATCGATGCCGCGAAGAAAACAAGGGCGATGGATTGAAATTCGGCAAAGTGCCGTCCTTTGCGTGCAGCGCTGTCGCCTTGAACACCCGATGCGACCGGATTGAAGGCTTAACGTACACTATGCTCCCTCCTTGAACTCGATACGGCCGTAACGTTGCACGGCCATTTTGCGAAGTGTGGTTCGGACGACTTAGAGTAATCTCGTAAGCTGGCGTAAAGGCTACTCATGGAGCCGTAATTAGTCAATGTTTAATGGAAACCGCTGGAGATATCAGATCATTGTTCAACATCTTTATTTTTGCATTTGTTTCCGTGCTGGCGTGGTCGGTCGTTCAGCCGTACAGCTATAGCGTCTGGCTTTTGGATGCAATACCCGCCATGGCCGCGTTCGTCGCAGTAATCGCCACGCATCGTCTCTTTCCTCTGACTCCTCTGGCCTATAGCCTGATCCTGGCTTTATGCCTGCTGATCCTCGTCGGCGCGCATTACTCGTTCGGCAAAGTTCCTTTTTTCGATTGGCTGAAACCGCTATTCGGGAGTCAGCGAAACAACTTCGACAAGCTGGCTCATTTTTTTCAAGGGTTTTCGCCCGCGGTTGTTTTTCGAGAAATTTTCATTCGTTCCGGCGTTTTTCGGGATCGACGCTGGCTGGCCGCGATTGTCGCGGCCCTGTGCCTCGCGCTCAGCGCCGCCTACGAGCTCGTTGAATGGGCCGTTGCGGTGGCCTTGAGAGACGGGACCGAGGATTTTCTGGCGATGCAAGGCGATCTGTGGGATGCGCAATCGGACATGGCTTTTGCCTTGGCCGGGGCTTTGATATCGCTTGCACTGTTGAGTCGGCGGCATGACAAACAGATCGAACGGCTTAGCTGAGAAGTCGGCCGCCAAACCCTCCCGCGACTCGTGTCGCGACATGCCCGCAAACGTTCGTTGGTCTGTCATCATTCCGGTTTTGAACGAGGCGGACATAATCCGGGAGGCGCTATCCCGGCTGCAGCCGTTAAGAAGTCAGGGAATCGAAATCGTCGTTGCCGACGGCGGAAGCACGGACGGTAGTCCGAACCTGGCCCGTGAATTCGTGTCGTCGATCGTACGCGCGCCCAAGGGGCGAGCCGCGCAGATGAATGCCGGCGCAAGCGTAGCGACGGGCGGCTACCTGTTATTTCTCCATATCGACACCCGATTGCCGGAGAACGCACTCCTCGCGTTAACAAAAGTTTTCGAATCCCAGACCGCATGGGGACGCTTCGACGTGCGGCTGTCCGGGAATCGTCCGTTGTTGCGGATCGTCGAAACCCTGATGAACTGGCGCTCTCGCTTGACCGGCATCGCGACGGGCGACCAGGCCATATTCGTGCGGCGAGACATCTTCGAGCGCATCGGCGGCTTTCCGGAGATCCCACTCATGGAGGACATAGCGCTGAGCGAGCGGCTAAAACGCATCGCTAGCCCCGCCTGCCTTCTGGAGCGGGTGATAACGTCCAGCCGGCGATGGGAACAAAACGGAACGGTGCGTACTATCCTCCTCATGTGGAAACTGCGACTGCTCTATTTTCTCGGGACCAATCCGGCCAAGTTAGCCGCCGCATATTACCGCCATGACTGAATCTATCCTCCGTCTTGTTTTCTTTCTCGGCGTGCTTGGCATGATGCTGTTATGGGAGTGGCGTAGTCCATTCCGGACGTTTCCCGAAGGCAAGATACGCCGGCTTGCGCGGCACCTCGGTCTGATGACCCTCAACTCCGCCGTCGCACGCATCTTGAGCGGCGGAGGCGCATATTTCGCCGCAGAGTTCGCACTCGAAAGCCACTGGGGCCTGTTCAACCAACTCGCCCTGACTTACAGTTTATCCTTCGCAGCTGGCTTACTCCTGCTCGACTTCGCCATCTACCTCCAGCACATCGCCTTTCATCGGGTTCCGCTGTTCTGGCGATTGCATAAGATTCACCATCTCGACCTCGGTTTCGACACGACCACGGCCATCCGTTTTCATCCCTTGGAAATCGTCCTGTCGACCTACTACAAAATGGCTTTAGCCATCGCTTTCGGAATATTGCCGACGGCCATTCTGGTCTTCGAGATACTTTTGAACGCCTGTGCTTTGTTCAATCACGGAAATGCGCGCATCCCGGCTCCGTGGGAAAGGAGACTCCGACTGTTTCTCATCACCCCGGACATGCACCGCATCCATCATTCGACCTACAAGCCGGAAATGGACAGCAATTTCGGATTTTCCGTGCCGTTCTGGGACAAGCTGTGCGGCACTTATTGCGCAACGCCGCTCCTGGGCCAAGAAGGCATGGAAATCGGCCTCAAAGACCAACGCGATCCAAAACTGCTAGACTTTTCGCGGCTGCTGATTTTGCCGTTCCGTTGAAGTATGTCGGACTACCGTTTTCCGCTTGCCACCCTGGCCATCATGGCGAAGGCGCCGATTCCGGGGCAAGTAAAAACCCGATTGATTCCCGCTCTGAGCGCGGAAGCGGCGGCACGGTTGCATACTGCTCTACTCCGCAAAACGGGCCGGGAGATGCTGCACGCAAACCTGTGCCCGGTACAGCTTTGGTGCTCTCCCGATACCGGCCACCCCGAATTTGTCGGCTTGGAACTGTTGGGAGCAGCCCTGAAAACGCAATGCCGGGGCGACCTCGGAGCGCGCATGGCCTACGCTGCCCGCGAGTCTCTCGAGAAGGCGAACCAGATCATCATTATCGGCACCGATTGTCCGGCGCTCGATCCCCTTTATGTGGAAAATGCGATCATCGCATTGATGAACGGAAACGATGCGGTCGTCGGTCCGGCCGAAGATGGCGGTTACTGCTTGCTCGGGCTGACCCGGACCGACGACGAACTGTTCCGAAACATGCCATGGGGCGGAGCGGAGGTGCTGAACGAGACGCGGCAACGGCTTGAAAAGCTGCGCTGGCGGTGGGCGGAACTCTCCCCGTTGTGGGATATCGACCGTCCTGAAGACTTGCAGCGGCTTAAAAACATGGACAAATGGCAGGAAAAATTTTTGCGTCCATACCCTGATCCGGCTAGACTTTTGCGCCCGCAATAGACTCATCACTATGTATATCGGCCCGTATCGACTGGCTAACCGCTTGATTCTGGCTCCTATGGCCGGCGTAACTGACCGCCCCTTCCGAATGCTATGCCGTCGTTACGGCGCAGCTCTCGCCATATCGGAAATGGTGTCCGCCAATCCCGCCTTGCGCCATGATCGCAAGACCCTGCGACGGAGCGATCACGCCGGAGAGCCGGAACCCCGTGCCGTACAGATTCTCGGCAACGATCCGGCCGCCATGGCCGAAGCCGCCAGAATCAACGCCGATCGAGGCGCACAGATCATCGATATCAACATGGGCTGTCCCGCCAAGAAAGTGTGCCACAAAGCCGCCGGATCGGCGCTTCTCAGAGACGAACGCCTGGTCGCGCGGATTTTGGAAGCGGTTGTCGAAGCGGTGGAGGTACCGGTCACGCTAAAAATACGCACCGGCTGGGACCCCAACCACCGCAACGCGGTCACCGTTGCGAAAATCGCCGAGAATGCGGGCATTCGCGCCATCACGATTCATGGTCGCACCCGAGCCTGCGGCTTTTCCGGGCAAGCCGAATACCTTACAATTCACCAGGTCAAGCAAACTGTAGGCATCCCGGTGATCGCCAACGGCGACGTCGATTCGCCGGAAAAAGCAGCGGCCGTCCTCGAACTCACCGGTGCCGATGCTGTCATGATCGGTCGAGCCGCCCTCGGAAACCCTTGGCTGTTTCGTCGCATCGACCATTTTCTTAGCGGAAGCGTCGAGTCCGGACTGCCCGGAGCGGAGGAAACGCGGGATGTCATTTTGGAACATCTGAACGGACTTTATGCATTCTACGGCGAACATCTCGGAGTGCGGATCGCGCGCAAGCACGTCGGTTGGTACCTGAGCCATCTTTCCTGCCCGCCGGATTTCGGCCCGCTGTTCAACATTCAAGACGGTGCCAATCAGCAACTGGATTTAATAAACCAATTGTTTAACGAAGAAAGTCGGAAATTGGCTGCATGAAAGCACAAGCAAGGAATATCGAGGCAATGCCCAATGCCGTCGAGTTCAAAACCGATGCCACATTGCTCTTGAGCGACCACGTACGCATGACCCTGACGCGCTACTTTGCTCAGCTCGACGGGCATGAGGCAACGGATCTCTACGCCATGGTCATCAGCGAAGTGGAAAAGCCCTTGATCGAAACCGTATTGGAGCAATGCGGTCATAACCAGAGTAAGGCGGCGCTGGTACTCGGCGTTAGCCGCAGCACCTTACGCAAGAAGATGCTTCAGTACGGCATTGAGTAATCTTTTTTAATTTTCAGCTGCCCGCGTCATCTTTTCATGAAAATCAAAGTCTCCCGAGCACTCGTTAGCGTGTCAGACAAATCCGGACTTGTGGAATTCTGCCGAGGACTGGCTGACCTTGGAATCGAGATCCTGTCATCGGGCGGGACAGCCGCGCTTTTGCGCGAAAACGGCATCGCGGCAGTGGAAGTATCCGACTATACCGGTTTTCCCGAAATGATGGGCGGACGGATCAAGACTTTGCACCCCAAGATCCACGGCGGCGTTCTCGGGCGCCGCGGGATCGACGAGAATGTGATGGCGCAACACGGCATCTCTCCCATCGATCTGGTGGTCGTCAATCTTTATCCCTTCGAGCAAACCATCTCCAAGCCCGACTGTGAACTCGCCGAAGCCATCGAAAACATAGATATCGGCGGTCCCGCCATGATCCGTGCGGCCGCCAAGAATCATGAATCGGTGGGCGTAATCGTCGACCCAACCGATTACCCCGAGGTTCTCGGGGAACTTCAAGCGCAAGCCGGCTGTCTGTCCGATGACATGCGATTCAAGCTGGCGATCAAAAGTTTCCGGCATACCGCTGCCTATGATAGCGCCATTGCGGCTTATCTCGGTAAGGCCGAAGACTCGGACACATTCCCGGACCCGCTCGTGATGCGTTTCCGCAAAGCCCAAGCGATGCGCTACGGGGAAAATCCGCACCAAAAAGCGGCATTCTACGTGGAACCCGGCGTGCCCAGCGGCACCGTCGCTGCGGCGAAACAGCTTCAGGGCAAGGAACTGTCCTACAACAATATCGCCGACGCGGATGCGGCGCTCGAATGCGTCAAGACTTTCGACGGCTCGCCTGCCTGCGTCATCGTCAAGCATGCCAATCCATGCGGCGTCGCGCAGGGCAAGACACTGATGGAGGCTTACGACCGCGCCTACGCCACCGACCCAACCTCCGCGTTCGGCGGCATCATCGCCTTTAATCAAGCGCTGGATGTGCAAACCGCCCGCGCCATCATCGAAAGACAGTTCGTGGAAGTGATCATCGCTCCCCGGGTGGGCGAGGGTACGCTTCAAGTGCTGAGCGGAAAAGCCAACGTACGGGTCTTGGAATCCGGTCCTTGGGCTAGCGCTCCCGCGCCGGAATGGGATTTCAAACGCGTATCCGGTGGTCTCCTGGTACAAGACCGGGACTTGGGCGTTGTTGCTCGGGAAGATTTGCGTATCGTCACCCAGCGCGCCCCAACCGAAGACGAAATGGCCGATCTCTTGTTTGCCTGGAAAGTGGTCAAGTATGTCAAATCCAACGCCATCGTGTATTGCAAGAACCGCCAAACCATCGGCATAGGTGCGGGACAAATGAGCCGCGTCTATTCGGCGCGCATCGCGGCGATCAAGGCCGCGGACGAAGGACTTGCCGTTCAAGGCTCGGTTATGGCTTCGGACGCTTACTTCCCGTTCCGCGACGGGGTGGATTCGGCCGCCGCGGCCGGGATCACCGCCGTCATTCAGCCGGGCGGCTCGATACGCGACCCGGAAGTGATCGCGGCCGCCGACGAACACGGCATGGCCATGGTCTTTACCGGCATGCGGCATTTTCGCCACTAACCAGTTACAGTTTTTCTCGAACTTCTTTGAATCGATCCGAACGGTTTTCCGACACCGACCTCTGCGTCAAATGCGGGCTGTGCCTGCCCCATTGCCCTACCTACAACAAAACTCTGGACGAGAACGAATCCCCGCGCGGACGCATCGCCCTGATCCAGGGCTGGGCACAAGGATCACTCGCTGCGACGCCGGAATTGGTAAGTCACATCGATAATTGCCTCTTGTGCCGATCCTGCGAGGCGGTCTGTCCGGCCTATGTTCCGTACGGCAGCCTCGTCGATCGGTTTCGCGGCGAGACCGGCGAGGTGGAAAAAACCACATCGGCTCGCATCAAGTCCGCCGGGATCAAGATTGCGCTGACCAATAAGCGCGCTTCCCGCTGGGTGGAACGCCTGGTTGAAAAATCGGGACGCGAGAGCAAAGGACTGCTACAAAAGACGGGCTTGCTGAAAGCACTGGGACTGTCCGAATTCGACGCGGGACTTCCGGATATATCCACTTCGGTACGCTGGAACGATTTTTATCCCGCACAAGGCCAGAACGAGCGTGGCCGGGTCGCCCTGTTTCTCGGCTGTACGGCAAATCTTCTGGATGCCGAGACCGTCTCTTCAACTCTACTTGTACTGAACCGGCTCGGCGTCGGCGTTCGGGTGCCGGACACGCAGGCGTGTTGCGGGGCGCTGCATCATCATGCCGGCGATCAGGCTTCAGCGCGAAAGCTCATGGATCGCAATCTGGCCGCTTTTAATTTGTCCGACGCGGACACCGTCATCACCGTCGCGAGCGGCTGCGGTGCGATGCTGCGCGACTATCGGCACTTGGAAGCCACCGCCGATCTCGCCAAGCGCGTCAAAGACATCAGCCAGCTCCTTGCAGAACTCTCCTGGCCCGACGGCATCGAGTTCAAACCCCTGGCCGCCAAGGTTTGCGTGCATACCCCGTGCACCCTGAAGAACGTGTTGCGGGCGGAACGTCACGGCGCCGACCTGCTCCGCCGCATACCGTCCCTCGACGTAGCGTCCCTACCCAACTCCCAGCGCTGCTGCGGTGCCGCGGGCAGTTATATGCTGGAACACCCTGAAATGGCTAAAGACCTGCGGGACGATGTACTCGAATCGGTGACGGCTATCAAACCTGATTTCCTGGCGACATCCAATCCGGGTTGCGCAGTGCATTTAAGAGCCGGCTTTAAGCAGAGAGGGCTGGGCCATATCGAAGTACTGCATCCGGTCACGCTACTCGCACGGCAGCTCGTTCGATAAAAAAGCCGGCTCAGCGCCGGCTTTTTGGAGTTATGGGGTTTACGGAGTCGTGCTAGAGACCGTGATCCCTCATCGCCGCAGTTTGTAATTTCGGCCGTAGAAGATTTCCGCCATTTCCTGCTTGAGCTGCTTCTGAATGGCGATACGCTCCTCGTCGGTCAGCGCATCTTTGTCGGTCTCGAACAGATAATTGTCGAGATGGAAGTCTTTCAGGATCATCTTGGTGTGGAAAATTTTCTCCTGATAGACGTTCACGTCGATCATCTGATACCGCTCCGCCATCGCATCCGAAATGTAGTTCTGAATGGACGTGATCTCGTGATCGTTATAATGCTTCTGGCCGCTGATATCGCGAGTGAAGCCGCGCACGCGGTAATCCATGATCACGATATCGGACTCGAAGCTGTGGATCAGATAATTGAGCGCCTTTAGCGGCGAAATCCGGCCGCAGGTGGATACGTCGATATCGGCCCGAAAGGTGCTAATGCCGCCATAGGGGTGACTTTCCGGATAAGTGTGCACCGTGATGTGGCTTTTGTTCAGATGCGCCACCACGGATTCCGGCGCGGGACCCGGCGCCTCGATATTGGTGATGGTATCCGGCACGTGCCCTTCCGAGATGAGCATGGTCACGCTGGCGCCCTGAGGCTCGTAATCCTGACGCGCTATGTTCAAAATTTCGGCGCCGATGATCGCATTCACATCGGTCAATATCTGCGTCAAGCGTTTGGCGTTGTACATCTCGTCGATGTACTCGATGTAACGACGCTGCTGCTGGCCCGATTTGGCATAGCAGATGTCGTAAATATTGAAGCTCAACGATTTGGTGAGGTTATTGAAACCGTGTAACTGCAATTTTTCCATCGATCTAACGATTACCCCCGTAGTCGGTTGTAACTGCCCCTTGACCGCACGCGCTCACGAATAAAGTGCAGGGCCGGTGCCAAAAGTTCATGAGACCGAGAAACCTGTCCATCGTTCACTCGACTTCGATGATTTCATAGTCGTGCGTAATCTGGGCCGTTTTCCCGAGCATAATCGATGCGGAACAATATTTCTCCGCGGAGAGTTGAACCGCTCGGTTGACCACTGCGTCGCTCAGTCCTTTGCCTTTAACGACGAAATGCACGTGGATCCGAGTAAAAACCTTGGGATCGGTTTCCGCCCGTTCAGCTTCGAGCCGTAGCTCGCAATCCCGCACATCGTGCCGCCCTTTGCGGAGAATATGTACTACGTCGAACGCCGTACATCCCCCCATCCCTATCAGCAAGGTTTCCATCGGACGCACACCGAGATTCCGGCCGCCCGATTCCGGCGGCCCATCCATGACTACCGTGTGACCGCTGCCGGATTCAGCCAGGAACAGCGCATTTTCTACCCACTTGACGCGCGCCTTCATCGAAGACCCCCGAGTAAAAATAGCCGCATACTTTATCACAATTCCCTGCCGGGCCAAGCGAAATTAATCGCTGCTAAACTTGATAGATCGCTTTCCATTCACGAGACCCGCAACGCCTATGCATTCTCTCTCGAAACCGGACGAGGCTCTGGCAAATCTCCTGCCGTATTGCCATCGCCGTCGTTATCCCAACAAAACGCACATTATTCGGCCCGGAGATGCAGGAGACACGCTCTATTACATCATCGAAGGCGCGGTTACGGTCAGTCTGGCGCACAAGCCGAGCGGTGACGATATCGTACTCGCTTATCTGAACAAGGGAGAGTTTATCGGCGAAATCGGAGTATTCATGGGCTCCATGCTTCGGGATGTGACGGTCACGACCCGTGAACCGAGCCAACTTGCCGAGATAGGTTATGCTCGATTTTCTCAATTGCTCAACGGCGAACTCGCCGAACATGCCGTAGGCATTTTGAATCTCCTAGGGCGTCAGCTGTCCCGGCGGCTTTTACACACCAGCCGCAAGGTCGGCAACCTCGCATTCCTCGATGTTTCCGGTCGTATCGCGCACACCCTCATAGAGCTATGCAAGCAGCCTGAAGCACTGACGCACCCCGACGGCATGCAAATCCGCATCACCCGGCAGGAACTGGGCCGCATCGTAGGCTGCTCCAGGGAGGTTGCGGGAAGGGTTCTGAAAAATCTCGAAGAACAGGGACTCCTTTCGGCCAAAGGCAAGACGATCGTCGTCTATGGGACTCGTTAAGCCACAGCCTGCGCTCGGAAAGATGGCCAAGGTTTAGCCCGCTCAGCCTGTCAGTCGGGCAACCACATCCGGCCGCGCAAGTAGAGCAGACGCTTTCCATAATCCGATACGGCGATTGCCCCGATAAGGCTGGGAAAATTCGGCACTCTCCTCAAATGCCTTCTTGCTACCGCGATACACGATGACAACATAACCATCGGGGTGTGCGGCCAACCATTCGGACAGCGCCTTACGCGTGTGGAGCACCTTGAGCGGTTCTTTCAGCCTCCCGACGAATTGAAAATCCCCGCTGTATTTTTCCCAATGCGCAATCGATGCTCCCAGCGCTTGCAACTGGGCAAGACGAGTTCCCATAGGCCGCATGTCGTGGTGAGATCGCCCTGCCTCGATATAAATGAGATGCGCGGCCAGCACCACGCCGATCATCGCTCCCACGACTGCCCGCACCATCGTTGCCGAGTCACCGGGCCGCCATAGCAGTAGAAAAGCACCCAGTCCGATGATCAGCGCTCTCGCGATCAAGGGCGATGCTTCGGCGACGGCCACGACTGTGCTATCGGCTTTCGGAAAGCCGAGAACACCGGCGATACCCGGAAGCAAAGCCAACGCCAGCCCCAAGCCCAATACGACCGTTCCGAATGCCCGTTGACCAAAGCGCCCGACCTGAATCGACGGATCGCCGAATACCCGGGCGAAGATCAGTGCCCAGATGGGCAGAGAAGGAAGCAGATAATGAATCTGTTTGGCGCTGACAGCCGATAACAGTATCAATACGGCTGCAACGTGAAGAATGCAGAAGCGCAATTTCAGATCCGCCTTTAGCTCGATCAGCTTGCGCCAAAGACCCGGCCAAAGAATCCATGGAAACAAAAAAATCGGCAATATGGCCGCATACCACCACCATGATCGCTTATGAGCGAAGGAATTGGCGATGCGGCCAGCCGACTGCCCCCAAAAGATGGCTTGGGCGTACTCTTCGCCCCCGGACATGCCGGCGGGAATAGCCCATGCCAAGGCAATGGCCGCGCCCAAGACGGTAGCCGCCAGAATACCGGCGTACCATCCGCCCCAGCCCGAACGCGGAACGCGCCCCATCCACCAAGGTGCCAGCAGACCGACCGGCAGTATGAGCAGCAAGATGATGGGCCCTTTGGACAGTACCCCTCCACCGATCCCGACAGCCGTCATCAACCAGCCGAGATAGGAAGGTTCTTGAGCGGCGCGCAGAATACCCAACACGCCCAGCAAGGCAAAAAAGGCCACCAGCATGTCGTAGAGGGTCAAGGTGGTCCACATGGACCAGACCGCAAGACCGAGCAAAATCAAAGGAGCCAGGCGGGATACCGACTCCAACTCGGGCCACAGCCGGCGCGCCAAACGCTCGGTCAGAATCAGATTGGCCAAGCCGAACAAGGGACCTACCAACCGCGGCGTCCAGTCGTTGACGCCGAAGATGAGCCAGCTCAAATGGATGATCCATTGGAAAAGAGGCGGCTTGTGACTGTACGGTTCGCCGTTCAGGGAAGGTACGAGGAAATCGCCTCGCAGCCACATCTCCCAGGCTACCGATACGGCGCGGGTTTCATCGACGGGTATAAGAGGCCTAAAGGCAAGGCCAGAGAAAACGAGAACGCACCAGAGAAGGACGTAATCCCTGGCAAACGGCCGGTATGGCATAGACGTCGTTGTTATGGATTCACTTTCGTTACGAAAAACCGGCGCCCCCAAAGCACCGGCGCCTGAGCCTGTTCATCCTACTCTACGGCAAGCTGCGGATATCGGTTAAAAGACAAAACAACGAGCGGGGCAACTTACGTCGCCCTCGCCCTGCCTTCATTATAAGGATTTGTATATTCGCTAAGCCGCTTCAACGATGCCGTTGTGCCTTAGCAGGGCATCGATCGTCGGCTCGCGGCCGCGGAAGGCGGTGAAAAGCTCCATGGCCTTGCGGCTGCCGCCTTGCTCGAGGATATTTTCCAAGAACGAGCGGCCTACGTCCGGCGCAAAAATGCCTTCTTCCTCGAACAGCGAGAAAGCGTCGCTGGACAAGACTTCCGCCCATTTGTAGCTGTAATAGCCCGCCGCATAGCCCCCACCGAAGATGTGCGAGAAACTGTGCGGGAACCGGTTGAAAGGCGGCGGGACAAATACCGCCACCTGCTTTCTGACGTCGTCGAGTATCGGATAAATCCGGCCACCCCGGCTCGGATCGTATTCCAAATGAATGCGGAAATCGAACACACTGAATTCGAGCTGGCGGACCATCTGCATGCCCGACTGGAAATTGCGGGCTGCGATCATCTTGTCAAGCAAATCTTCCGGCAAAGGCTCGCCGGTCCGATAGTGGCCCGATATGAGTCCCAGCGCATCGGGTTCCCAGCAAAAGTTTTCCATGAACTGGCTCGGCAGTTCCACGGCGTCCCATTCCACGCCGTGGATGCCGGAAACACCCAGGTAATCGACCTTGGTCAGCATATGGTGCAAGCCATGACCGAATTCATGGAATAAGGTCAACACCTCGTCATGCCGCAACAAGGACGGCTCGCCATTGGTCGGAGGCGTGAAATTACAAGTCAGATACGCGATCGGGTGCTGTATCTTTTGGCCGATTCTGCGCCGGGTGACGCATTCGTCCATCCAGGCTCCGCCACGTTTCTTCGGCCGCGCATAAAGATCCAGATAGAAACCGCCCAACAAATCGCCCGAGCGGCCAAGGATTTCATAAAACCTGACGTCCGGATGCCAAACATCCACCCCGGATTTTTCCCGGATTTGAAGCCCGTACAAGCGTTCGACCACGCCGAACATCCCGGGAACAACCCGATTGACGGGGAAATAGGTTCGAATCTCTTCTTCGGACAAGGCGAATTTATGCTGCCTAAGCTTCTCTGAATAATAAGTCAGATCCCAAGATTCCAGCGTTTCTTGACCATGCTCTTGGCTTGCGAAGTTTTTCAGCTCTTCGAGATCTCGTCTCGCCTGAGGCAAGCTGCGGCGCGCCAGATCGTTCAGAAAATGCATCACCTCATCGGTCGAGGGCGCCATTTTGGTGGCAAGCGACAATTCCGCATAGTTCGAGAATCCGAGAAGCCGCGCCTCTTCATGGCGCAAGGCGAGAATCCTCTCCATGACTTCGGAGTTGTCCCAGCGTCCGGCATCAGGACCTTGATCGGACGCGCGAGTGTTGTAGGCGGTGTAGAACTCGCGGCGCAAATCCCGATCGTCCGCATAAGTCATCACGGCAATATAAGACGGGAATTCCAGACTGAACAGCCAACCTCTCTTACCCTGCGCCGCAGCTGCTTGGCGCGCCATCGCAACCGCCGACTCGGGTAATCCGCTCAGCAGCTTTTCATCCTCGATGTGCTTGCTCCAGGCATGCGTCGCGTCGAGCACGTTATCCTGAAATTGACTGGCGAGTTTGGAGAGTTCTTGGGCAATGGCCTTGAAGCGGGACTTTTTCTCCGGAGTCAATTCAACGCCGGACAGACGAAAATCCCTGAGCGCATTTTCAAGGATCTTCTTTTGCGCGGTATCCAATTCGGTTGCACCCGGGCTTTCGGCAAGCCCGCGGTAAGCCGCGTACAATTCCTCGTTTTGGCCGATTTCCGTCCCGTATTCGCTCAACAGCGGCAGACACGCGTTGTAGGCCTCTCTAAGCTCGTCGCTGTTCACCACGGCATTCATGTGGCTTACCGGAGACCAGGCTTTGTTTAGCCGGTCATCCAAGTCTTCCAACGGCTCTACCAGGTGTTCCCAGGTATCTGTTTTTCCATGTTCAAGCAATTTCGCGATAGCAGCACGGTTTTCTTCCAATATCCGTTCGACAGCCGGCACGACATGCTCCGCTTTGATACGCGAAAACGGCGGAAGACCATCCATATCAAGTAATGGGTTGCTCATAAACTCAAAAAAACCAAATGGAAATATACGTTGGACGGAATACGGCCACGTCAGGTTTTGAAAAACTTCATAGTCCGATCGATCCTCTCCTTGGCTTCATGCAGGACGTTAAGGGTATGGGTCGGCGACAACCGACTATCCTTGAGTTTGGCGCATGCCGGAATGGAATTGATTGCCGGCAGCTCCGCCATGCGACGCGTACCGATATAGCTATGCAGCCTGGATAAGATCACGATATCGCTGAGAGCAAGGGCATTGCCGCTGTCGTGATACCATTCTTCAGCCAGCATCGGGATTTCGATCAAATCGGCCGGAAAATCCCACTTTTTCAGCAAGAAAGCCCCTACCGGACCCCGAATATGAGGCATCGCCGACTCGATCTCGTCCGGACTCCAGTACTCGCGAGGAAACTTTTCGGCAAAATAGAGAAACGGCACTACGCCGATATCGGCAACCAATCCGGCTAACAAGGCTTCCTCTTCACTCACTCCTTCGTTCTCGGCGGCTAAAACATAACAGAGGCTGGATAGCTTGATGCTCGTTTCCCACTGCCTGTGAAGGGCTTGATTGATGTAAGGGTCTTGACCACGGAAAACCTGCCTCAGACAAAAGCTGGTCACCAGGTTCCGGGTCGCCGCCAGCCCCAAACGCAAAACTGCATCGTGGCAATTATTGATCGGACGAACAGGCAAGTACAGAGGGCTATTGGCGACATGAACGAGTTTGGCGGCAACGGCGGGATCGAGTTGAACGATGTTGACGACTTCACGGATGTCGACATCGTGTTGTATGGCCTGCCTTAGCTTGAAAGCCACGTCCGGCAAAGAGGGGATTCGCAGTTCTTCCTCGCCGTAAGACTGGGCGAAAGCCTGAAACAGCCGGCCTCCCCGAACAGCTTCCGGAATCCGCTCATCGTTGGAGTCTATTAGAGTTTGCGCCGATTCGTACCTGACCACGCCTCGACTCATGATCTTGCTGGCGACGCGCAATATCTGAATTTCGGTCTGCGCGTACGCCGTGGCGCTGTACTGCTTGCCGCAGCACAAGGGAAACCTCGCTTTGGCAGTATTTGCACTGATCTCGTAAGTTTTCCCGTCACCGAGATCCATCAGAACCGTCCCTCCCAAGAGGTAATGAATCGATTCGATCGGTTCCCCGGCCTTGAACAGAATCGTGCCGGGTCCATAAACCTCGGCCTTTCTCTCCAAAACGAATGCGTCCAATTCGTCTTCGCTGAGGGTGCGGATCGGAAACAATTCTTTCAGGATGTCCAAGTTGATGGACATCCCCTCCCGTGACGAAGGAACGATTTTCGCAGCTTGCGGATAAGCGTCCGCCCCGTCCTCGACCGGTGTTTGCGTCTTGAGGCTGGCTGTTTGCCTCCTAGAACCGAAAATTCGTGTCAGCAAGCTCATTTCTCAACTCTATCACAGGACACTGTCGAAAACTGTTACATACATTACTGACCGAATACCCTCAAGGTTTCGGCAATCTGCTCCTTGGCATCGTACAATACCTTGAGCGACTGCTCCGGAGTCAGCGTGGCATCTTTGAGCTTAGCGTATGCGGGTAATTCGGTGATCGGGGGCAAATCTCCCATCTTGGGCGTTCCGACATAACTGTGCCAGGCCGCTAGCCGGACGATATCGGCCAAACCCAGCCGATCCGTACCCGACGAGTAGTTCCATTGCTCGGCAATGATCGGAAGATCGAGATATTCGTCGGCAAACTCCCACTTAGCGAGCAAATATTGGCCGACCGGCCCTTGAATAATCGGCAGGGCTGCCTCGAGTTCCGCCGAGCCGTGATACTCAGACCGAAATTTTTCGGCAAAAGACAGAAAAGGAATGGCGCCGATGCGAACGATCAATCCGCCCAACAGCGCTTTATCGGGATCGACCTGACCGGTTCTCGCCGCCAGCACGGAAGAAATCACCGACAGTTGAAGGCTGCTCTTCCACACGTCCAACATGAGTTTTCTGATCTGCGGACTACCCGCGTTGAAGAGACCTTTCATACTCATGGTGAAAATGAGGTTGCGGGTCGCCACCAGACCTAGCCGAGCAATGGCGCTCTGACACGTCTTGACCGGCTCGGCCGTGAGATAGAGAGGAGAATTGGCCACTTGCACCAACTTAGTCGCAAGTACGGGATCCATCTGCACGATTTTTGTCGCCTTTACGAAGTCGATCTCCTCGCGCATGGCCTGCCTTAATTTGAAGGCCACGGACGGAAAAGCCGGCAAGTCGAGCTTGCCTTTATGAAAGGTACGGCAGAAGACATAAAACAAATTGCTCCCACCCAGTTCACGAGGAAGCGGCGATCGAGTCAAATCGGGCGGAACTATCGTCCGGGCGCTCGATCTCTCCGCATACTGTCGCAAGATCACTGCGGGCACGCGCAGCACCCAAACGTCCGTCCAGGCATTCGCCGCAATCGAACTCAGCCCGTCGCGATTCAGCGGGAAGCGTGCGGCATCGCTATCCGAATCCACCTTCGTCTTGCCGCCACGTTCCGGCCCGACCATAACCGTGCCTTTAAGCAGAAACACTGCCGTCTCGGGCATTTCAGAGCCACGAAGCACGGTCGAACCTGCCGGATAGAACTCCATTAGGCGCCCGGAAGCGAAGGCGATCAGTTCCTCCTCGCTCACTGTTGCCAGCGGCGCCAAACGCTTAAGAATTTCGGGAGGAACCGGCTCGGTTCGGATGAGCGTGGGCTCGACACTGGGCGAGTCCAACAGAAACGAATCCGAAGGATCCTGAATATCGGAACGAGCAGCGGTCCTTTTAGCGGCGACCAACTTGAAGCCGAGCCAGCCCGCCACACCGAGACTGAGGATACCGATTGCCAATACGAGGGTATTCATCTATAGCCGCTCACACTCCAAGGCGGAATATTATTTTCGTTTATGTGACACGCCTCACATACAACTCGGCGAGCCCATGCTAACCACCCTATAAATACTAGCTTAATAGCTGCTAAATTCGATCCAAGCCGAAAGCCGCGTGCCCCTGCCTGACAAAACGTGGCGGCGTAATCCACGCCTCTTTCGATTGGCCGCGAATCTCTACCCAGGCACGCTCATAGCTGCCGGGAGGCAGACGAGCAAAGCCGACCGAGCGATTCAGTGTAGGCGAGAAAATCCCGCTCGTGACAACACCTTCACCAAACGGCGGAACGACGACCTTCTGCCCATGGCGCAGCACGCCTTTATCGTTCAACACGAGTCCCACAAAACGGCGCAGTTGCCCGATTTTCCGCTGCTCCTCCAAGGCCTTGCGACCGATAAACTGCCGCTCGACCGGCTCCCAGGCCACGGTCCAACCCAGTCCGGATTCCAAAGGGCTTACGGTCTCGTCCATGTCCAATCCATAAAGCCGCATTCCGGCTTCAAGACGCAAGGTATCCCTCGCCCCAAGCCCGCAGGGTCTAAAACCGTTAGCGATCAGTACTGCCCACAGGGCAGCAGCATCGGCCTGAGGCAAGATGATTTCCAAACCGTCTTCGCCGGTATATCCGCTGCAAGATATGAACCAATCGCCAGCCTCGGCAAATTCGAACGGCGCCAAGGACATAACGGCCACATGCAATTCGGAAGGCAGGCCATCACGCGCTTTGCGCCTCGTTTCCGGCCCTTGCGCCGCGATAATCGCGAGATCCTGCCTGGGCAGGACGCCCACGGAGAATCCAGAGACCTGCCGCTGTATCCAAGAGATGACCTTGTCGCGAGTAGCGGCATTGCTCACAATCCGAAACCGATCCCCTGCCCTGCGGAAAACGGTCAAGTCATCCAGTATCCCGCCGCTCTCGTTAAGCACGCAGCTATACAGAGCCTTGCCGGGACCGCTCAATCGATCGACATCGTTCGCCAGGAGCATTCTCAGAAACCGCCCGCAATCCGCGCCGTCGAGATCTATGACGGTCATGTGCGACACATCGAAAACACCGGCATCCCGGCGCACGGCGTGATGCTCCTCCAGTTGCGAACCATAATGAAGCGGCAACTCCCAACCCGCGAACTCCACCATGCGTCCGCCGGCCTGCCGGTGGATCTCATTCAAGATTGTTTTGCGCACCATGGGTTCAAACCTGATATTAACGAATGAATATTCGGTTAGACCTAATCGCTCGCCTATTCCGACTAGACAAAGGAATCAAAAATGCATGAAACAAAGAGGCCGGCAAAGCCGGCCTCTTTAACTGGATCGTCGCGTCACTTACAGTAACGGAATGATCAAAAGAGCCACGATATTGATGATCTTGATCATCGGATTGACGGCCGGGCCCGCCGTGTCCTTGTACGGGTCGCCGACGGTATCGCCGGTCACCGCCGCCTTATGGGCTTCGGACCCCTTGCCGCCGTGATGGCCGTCCTCTATATATTTTTTCGCGTTATCCCAGGCACCGCCTCCGGTGGTCATGGAAATGGCCACGAACAGCCCGGTAATGATCGAACCGATGAGTACGCCGCCCAATGCCTCCTTACCGAGCAGCAACCCCACCAGAATGGGTATCGCCACGGGCAACAGGGATGGCACGATCATCTCCTTGATCGCGGCCACGGTCAGCATGTCCACCGCCTTCGAATAATCGGGCTTGGCTGTATAGTCCATGATGCCGGGAATCTCGCGGAACTGCCGCCGAACCTCGTTAACGATTCCGCCTGCGGCACGGCCCACGGCCTCCATGGCCAAAGCACCGAACAGATAAGGCACCAAGCCGCCGATGAAAAGCCCGATGACCACCATGTGGTTCGACAAGTCGAAGGTAATGCCGCCGCCCAAATTATGGGTGTAGTCGGCGAACAGCACGAGCGCGGCAAGCCCTGCGGAGCCGATGGCGTACCCCTTGGTTACCGCTTTGGTGGTATTGCCGACGGCATCGAGAGGATCGGTGATGTTACGGATTTCGGCGGGCAAATCGGCCATCTCAGCGATGCCCCCGGCGTTGTCCGTAATGGGACCGTAGGCGTCCAGCGCCACGATCATGCCGGTCATGGACAGCATTGCCGTGGCCGCCACGGCGATTCCGAACAAACCGGCCAGCTCGTAGGCTCCCCAGATGCTGGCACATACGGCAACAACGGGGCCCGCCGTCGACTTCATGGAGATGCCAAGCCCCGCGATGATGTTGGTAGCGTGCCCGGTGGTCGACGCCGATGCGATATGCTGAACCGGCTTGAATTCGGTTGCCGTGTAGTATTCGGTGATGGCGACCATCACCCCTGTAAGAACAAGACCGATGAGGGCGGAGAAATAGATGCTGTGGGCCGAAATCGATTCGCCCGCAAACGAAACATCGCCACCGAACAATGCCAGAGTGACCGGATAGAACGCCAGGGCGGACAAGCCGCCGGAGACGATGACGCCTTTGTAGAGGCCGCTCATGATCTTGCGTCCCTCGGCAACCTCCACGAAAGAAGTGCCGATTATGGATGCAATGATGGAAATTCCGCCGAGCACCAAGGGATAAGCGATGGCGTTCTCCGACCCGGCAGTGAGCAGGCTGGCCAGCAGCATGGTGGCGACGATCGTCACCGCGTAGGTCTCGAACAAGTCGGCGGCCATGCCGGCACAATCGCCCACGTTGTCGCCCACGTTGTCGGCGATGACCGCAGGATTTCGGGGATCGTCCTCGGGAATCCCGGCCTCGACCTTGCCCACCAAATCGGCGCCCACGTCGGCGCCCTTGGTAAAGATGCCGCCGCCCAAACGGGCGAAGATGGAAATCAAAGAACCACCGAAGGCGAGTCCCACCAGTGCGTGCAACGGATCGTCGACGCCGGAGGCTTTCAGGATCACATAGTAACCGGCGACACCCAAAAGGCCCAATCCGACCACCAACAGGCCGGTGATGGCACCGCCCCGGAAAGCCACGGTGAAAGCGGCATTCATGCCTTGATATGCGGCCTGTGCAGTGCGGGAATTGGAGCGCACCGAGATGTTCATGCCGATGTAACCGGCAACGCCGGACAGCACCGCACCGACGGCAAAGCCGATGGCGACAGCCCACCCGAGGGCGACACCGATAACGAGGAAGAGAACCCCGCCGACCAGACCGATCGTCTTGTACTGGCGGTTCAGATAAGCTTTGGCGCCTTGCTGAATGGCGGAGGCAATTTCCACCATGCGCTCATTGCCCGGCGATTGAATATTAATCCAGGCAATGGAAAGGATTCCGTAGATCAGGGCGGCAACCGCAGCCGTGAACGCGAAAGCCACTCCCCAGCCGATTGTGAAACCGATGTATAGGAACTCGATGAGTCCCAAACCGGCGATCATTTTACAGCGACGGTCATTCAGCACTAACCGGACGCCCTCTTGCGCGCGGGCGACGAGTAAATAAGCCATTTTCTCCTCCTCTTTTTTGCTTTCTTGTTTTTACGTCACATGGGGCATGAACTCGGAAATCAAACTGCAAATTGGCTGGTCAGCTTCTTGGGAACCGACGCATTTTTCAACACGACGTAATTCGGCAAGCCATCTTTGTACGGCGGGTAATCTTCGCCCTCTATCAAAGGGAGCAAATAGGCGCGACAAGCATCGGTAATGCCAAAGCCGTCTGGAGAAATGAATTCCCGCGGCATCTTCTTTTCCACATTGGCCACGTCCGACAAGTCGGCGTGACCGATCTTCCACCGATAGGGCGAATCGGAAATACGATCGATCGTGGGCATGACCGCATTCCGGCCATCCAAAGCCAGTTCGACGGCGGCCTTACCGAGGCCGTAAGCCTGTTCGACATCGGTTCTGGAAGCAATGTGCCGGGCGGCGCGCTGCAGATAATCGGCTACGGCCCAGTGATACCTGTGGCCCAGCGAGCTCTTGATCAGAGCGGCAATGACCGGGGCGACACCGCCAAGCTGGGTGTGGCCGAAAACGTCTTTGATACCGGCATCGGCGAGAAACTTGCCGTCCGCCCCCTTTACGCCTTCCGAGACCACTACCGAGCAATAGCCGTAACGCTTGACCCTCTCGTCGACCGCGGCCAGAAACTCGGTTTGATCGAAGGGAATTTCGGGAAACAGGATCACCAGCGGGATATCGTGTTCCGCATCGGCCGCCAATCCTCCGGCGGCAGCGATCCAGCCAGCATGGCGCCCCATGACCTCGATCACGAATATCTTGGTTGAAGTGGCCGCCATCGAGGCCACGTCGAAGCTCGCTTCACGGGTGGAAACCGCAATGTACTTGGCTACGGAACCGAAACCGGGACAGTTGTCGGTAATGGGCAGGTCGTTATCGACTGTCTTGGGAATATGAATGGCGCACAATGGATAACCCATCTTCTCCGAAAGCTGAGACACTTTCAGACAGGTATCGGCCGAATCGCCGCCGCCGTTGTAGAAGAAATAGCCGATGTCGTGGGCCTTGAAGACTTCAATCAGCCGTTCGTATTGCGCCTTGCTCTCCTCGAGTCCCTTCAGCTTGTAGCGGCAGGAGCCGAAAGCGCCGCCCGGCGTGTGCCGCAGCCCGGCAATGGCTTGATCGGATTCCTGAGCCGTGTCGATAAGATCTTCGGTCAACGCACCGATAATGCCATTCCGCCCGGCATAAACACTACCAATATGATTACGGTGCCGCCGCGCGGTTTCGATCACACCGCATGCCGATGCGTTAATGACGGCGGTTACACCGCCGGATTGGGCATAAAATGCATTCCGAATGGCCATGGCCGCCCTTTATCGTTCTAAAGTCCTAATAAAAAGCCTACATTAGAACAATTACCCTTGCAGTACAAGGCGCTTAGGCTAACCGCCAAGGGTATTTGCACCATACGGCTATATTGGAATTGACAGCCAGATACGATGATTGTTTTCCACAGCGTCCGATGTTGTCTTTAGCCTTTCTACTGCGCCTCCTCCCGTGACACGCCGAGCAATGCGCCGGGACGATTCGCCGCGTCTGAGATGTTTACACAGATGCGGAATAAGGGTGATCCGTGTCGCCGAGCCATTAAGGCGGCACGGGCGACAATGTGCTGAGCGTCTTGCCCGGAGTCCGGAGCAACGACAGAATCGGCGGCGGTCCTCGAGTCAACGCGACAAATGCGTCGTGCAAGAACTGACTCTATTCGGCCATGAAAGCGGCCTCGGTCACCCGCTTAACCGCTGGGCTTCCCGTGACGAAAGCCGACCCGACACGACGAGATGGCGGTCGCTGACGATATTTACAGAAAAGCTGGCTAGGCCGGCTTTCTCCAATTGCGCGCGGATTTCATCCGGCCGGTAAGCCGCACGAAGGGAGTTCGAGAAATCCCGTTTCAGCACCTCCGGCGCGTCGGCCGCATACTGCCGGACCAGTTCGTTTAGCTGCTCTTCGCTCTCGGGCCGCAGCAGGTCCATAATAAAAATCGGCGCGCCGGATTTTCCCCACCGCTTCACGGACGCCCATAACACCATGGGATCGGCCAGGTGATGGAGCAGCGAATTCGAGATCACCGCATCGTAAGACGTCAGCGGTAAGGTGGCATCGGGAAGATAGGCTCTGATCAGCCGGATACGCTGCTCCAAGCCTGCCGAGCGAACGGCTTTACGGCCGAACCCGAGCATGGCCTCGGCCCCATCCACGCCATCGATACGGCAATTCGGAAAGGCGCGGGCGAAACGCACGGTTACGTCGGCCGAACCGCAGCCTAAGTCGAGAACTGCGCCGGCCAGCGTGTCGTCCGGAAACGCGGATCGAAACAGGGAGACGAAATGATCGTGCGGCTCGGAAAAATCCGCCTCCGCATAAGCTTTGGCCTGATCTTCCTCGTCCATCAATTCCGGCTCGGGTACACGCTGCATGTTCGGCTCCATCGACAAGATCGCTTAGCAACGCACTATATCAACCCGTGCTCAGCGAAAGAATAGGCTTCCCCGTCACCAACGATGAAATGATCGAGCACGCGTATATCGATGAGCGACAAGGCTTGCTTGAGCCTGTGCGTGATGTGCTTGTCGGCCTCGCTGGGTTCGGCGATGCCCGAAGGATGGTTGTGGGCGAATATCACGGCCGCGGCATTGAAGGACAAGGCCTTTTTAACCACTTCCCTAGGATAGACGCTGGCTCCATCTATGGTGCCCCGGAACAGTTCTTCAAATTCGATGATCCGGTGCTGATTGTCGAGAAAGAGAGCCGCGAATACCTCGTGAGGATGGCTGCGCAACTGCGCGGCGAGATAGCGGCGGGTCAGGTCGGGACTGGTTAGCGCGCTTCCGCGCCGGAGCGTCTCCTTGAGATGTCTTCGGGCCATTTCGAGCACGGCCTGAAGCAAGGCATATTTGGCCGTCCCGAGCCCGCGGCTGCGGCTGAACCGTTCGAAGTCGCTTTCCAGCAATGCCCTCAGCGAGCCGAACTCGTTGAGCAGTTCGCGAGACAGATCCACCGCAGTCTTGCCTTTGACCCCCGTGCGCAGGAAAATCGCCAGCAGCTCCGCATCCGACAACGCCAGCGGTCCTTTTTGAAGCAGCTTTTCCCGCGGTCTTTCGTCGTCGGGCCAATCCGTGATGGGCATAGCTCCCCCCGTCCAATAAAGTGTTTCAAACCGAATCGCAGCAAAGCATAGAAGCCGTAACGCAAACTTGCCATAATGCGGCGGCTCAACCTCTTATCGAAACCAGCCAACATTGACCTATCTCACCGGTAAAAACATCGTTTTGGGTGTTACGGGCGGTATCGCCGCCTACAAAGCTGCCGAACTGACCAGACTTTTGCGTAATGCCGGCGCCTCGGTACGGGTCGTCATGACCCATGCAGCGACGGCTTTCGTCTCTCCGCTGACGTTTCAGGCGCTTTCTGGCAATCCGGTGCATACCGAGTTGCTCGATACCGGCGAGGAATCGGCCATGGGGCATATCAGCCTGGCCCGGTGGGCGGATCTGGTGCTGATCGCGCCGGCCACGGCCGATTTCATTGCCAAGCTCCGGATCGGACTCGGCGACGATCTTTTGTCGACGGTGTGCCTGGCAACCCGCGCCCCGATCGCCTTCGCCCCCGCCATGAACCAGGCCATGTGGGACAACCCGGCGACCCAAGAGAACGTCCGCCGCCTGTCCGACCGGGGCGTTCGAATACTCGGGCCGGCGGAAGGCGATCAGGCCTGCGGCGAGGTCGGCATGGGCCGGCTCTTAGAACCGCAACGGATTTTGGAGGAGTTGGAAAGCTTCTTCGGAGGCGGGGTTCTGGCCGGACTGTCGGTCCTGATCAGCGCTGGCCCTACCCGCGAACCGATTGATCCGGTGCGTTACATCAGCAACCGAAGCTCGGGCAAGATGGGCTACGCGCTTGCGGAGGCCGCCGGGCGGGCTGGCGCGAAGGTCAGTCTGGTGACCGGCCCCACGGCCCTGAAGGTCCCGAACGTACACGAGGTCTCATGGGTCGAGAGCGCCGCGGACATGTACCGCTGCGTCATGGACAAGGTCCCGTCCGCCAATATCTATATCGGCGCCGCGGCGGTGGCTGACTATTCCCCGGAAACCACAGCGAACCAAAAAATCAAGAAAAACCAGTCGGAGATGGTTCTGACACTGCGCAAGACCCAGGACATACTGAGCGCCGTCAGCGCCTCGCCGAAACGCCCGTTCACCGTGGGCTTCGCCGCCGAGACCGATAAACTCGAAGACTATGCCCGGCACAAGCTGGCGGCCAAATCGCTGGACATGGTGGCCGCCAACTGGGTCGGGCGTGACAAAGGCGGATTCGAAAACGACGACAACGCGCTCTTCGTTTGCTGGAACGGCGGTCATACCTATTTGCCGCTAGCTCCGAAGAAAACCATTGCCGAACAACTCATACGACTCATTGCCGAACGTTATCATGCGCAAAATTCAGTTAAAGATTCTCGATAAGCGCCTCGGGAGCGAGATTCCCCTGCCCCATTACGCCACCTCCGGCGCGGCCGGGCTGGATCTTAGGGCCTGCCTCGACGAACCGCTACGGCTCGAACCGGGCGAATCCAAACTGATTCCGACGGGGCTCGCCATCCACATCGAAGACCCCAATCTCGCCGCCGTACTGTTGCCGCGCTCGGGACTCGGACACAAGCACGGCATCGTGCTCGGCAATTTGGTCGGCCTGATCGATTCCGATTACCAGGGCCAGGTTTTCGTCTCCTGCTGGAACCGGGGAACCGAATCCTTCGAAATCCAGATCGGCGACCGTGTTGCGCAGATGGTGTTCGTGCCGGTAGTGCAGGTGGAATTCGAACGGGTCGATGACTTCGAAACCAGCCGAAGAGGCGCTGGGGGCTTCGGACATACGGGGCATCAATAGGATTCAGACATCCGGCGGAACAGCGTGCTTCCGCCCCACTCTCCTGGAGTCATCCGTGAAAAAGCAAGAGTCCATCGAAATCAACTCCGCAACCCACATCGCGCACGTCCTGATCGAAGCGCTGCCTTACATCCGGCACTTCAAAGGCAAGACCGTAGTCGTCAAGTACGGCGGCAATGCCATGACCGAGGAACGGCTCAAGAACAGCTTCGCCCGGGACATCGTGTTGCTGAAGCTCGTCGGCATCAATCCGGTCGTCGTCCACGGCGGCGGCCCCCAAATCGGCAATCTGCTGCAACGTTTGGGCAAGACCAGCGAATTCGTGCAAGGCATGCGGGTGACCGATGCCGAAACCATGGATGTAGTCGAAATGGTGCTCGGCGGCCTGGTCAACAAGGAAATCGTCAATTTGATCAACCGGCATGGCGGTTCGGCGGTCGGACTGAGCGGCAAGGACGGCGACTTAGTGCGTGCCCGCAAGATCGTGGTCAAGCAGCGTTCTCCCGAAACCGAGGAACCCGAGATCATCGATCTGGGCCATGTCGGCGAGGTCGAGAGCATCGACTCGTCCGTGGTGGACATGCTGGTACAGGGGGATTTCATCCCGGTCATCGCACCGATCGGCGTCGGTGCCGACGGTTTTTCCTACAACATCAATGCCGACTTGGTGGCGGGCAAAATGGCGGAGGTCTTGAAAGCCGAAAAGCTGATACTTTTAACCAACACCAAGGGCATTCTGGACAAGGAAGGAAGTCTATTGACCGGGCTATCCCTGTCCGAAGTGGATGATTTGATCTCGGACGGCACCATTACCTCCGGCATGATCCCGAAGGTGCGCTGCGCCACGGACGCTCTCAAAGGCGGCGTCGCCAGCGTTCACATCATCGACGGACGGATCGACCACGCCGTGCTGTTGGAGCTTTTCACCGATCAGGGGATCGGCACGCTCCTGATGCGTCGCTAACGGAACCGGCGCTTGAAACCTCGAAAAACCGCCTTCCCGGCGGTTTTTCTCTTCGCCAAGCCCAAACGCGGTTTCGGCTTGGCTTACGTTTTCAGCCGCTTACGCGGCTGAAAACGACGGGGCATCTCTGCCCCGTACGAGCACCTCGAAGTTTTTCGAGGTGCCCGCTCACGAAACTCACCCAGGACCGGCCAAACCGGCCTCTACGTAAGGCTTGAAACCGGCACGGATCTGGCGAACTTCGGGGCTTGCGCAAAGCGTTTCGCCGACTGTCGACGGCCGGCACCGTATGTCGAGAAAAATGACGTTCTCGGTTTTGCGGGTGATGCGGGTAACGGTTGTAGTGAACTCCCGCTCGTCACGGGGAGCCGCCGTTTGCAGGATTTTGTCGTTATCGATGGATAACGGCGTATCGGTATGTTCGAGCAGGTAAGCTCGCGCAAGGCTCCACGCCTTGTCGCACATCGCTCCCGCTGAGCAGGAAACAGCGCTGACGATGATGTTCCCGGTATCGGACTTATCCGCGCTATTCGGCGACTCGATCCAGGTTTGATGCCATCTCAAGCCGCGCTTCGGGTCGTTGATCGCTTTGAAGCGGGCGATGTCCTTGGCAAAGCTATCCGAAATTGAGGCTTTTTCGGCTTCGATGCGCTTTATTTTCGCCTCGTGACCGGCGATCTGTCGTCGTGCCGCTTCCATTGTGTCGCGTAGACTTTTTGGAATCGCCTGCCCTTTTTTCTCCAGATCTGCGGCGCGCTTTTCCTGTCCGTCCAATAACGCCTGTTGGCGCTGTTTATTGGCTTCGGTCACCTTGATCAAGGAATCCAGCATGTTCAATTTTCCTTGCAAGGCCAGGTTGATCTCTTCCTCGCTGCGGTAGGTTCTGAGCAGCGCCAAATCCCGATCCCGCTGCCCGGCCAAAATCCGCTCCTGGTCGAGACGCAACTGTTTGAGTCGGTTTTCGCCCTCGATTTGCTCCGGCGACTTGGCGCCCTCGAGCACTTCCACCTCATGCCCTTGGGCATCGAGCTTGGAGCGGCGGTGCTTGGCCTCCTCGGGCGGAACCCGGTCGGAGTAATGCACGGCGCCTTTTTCGTCGACCCACCGGTAAGTCGCGGCATCGCTGCCCGCCCCATAAACGGCGACGGCAAACGTGATCCAGGCAACGCGAAAACCGGTTAGAGGTGTCATAACACGCCGAATCGGGACTGGTATTCCCGAATCGCTTCAACGTCCGTGCGACGATTGGCCTTCTGAAGAAATTCGAGAATATTGCGCAGCGTGACGATGGAATAAACCGGCAACTGAAACTGATTGGCGACTTCCTGCACCGCGGAAAGCTCGCCCCGTCCCTTTTCCTGCCGATCCAGGGTGATCAGAACGCCGCTTGGTACCGCCCCGGCAGCCCGGATGATGTCCACCGACTCCCTCACCGAGGTACCAGCCGTAATCACGTCGTCGACGATCAGCACCGAACCTGTAAGCGGCGCTCCCACGAGCGAACCGCCCTCGCCGTGATCCTTAGCCTCCTTGCGATTGAAGGCGAACGGGACTTCCTCCCCGGTTTCCCGGGCCAGGGCCATGGCCGCGGCGCAAACCAGGGGGATACCTTTATAAGCCGGGCCGTACAAGACATCGGCTTTGATGCCCTCGTGCAACATGGTCTTGGCATAGAACTCGCCGAGCTTTGCCAGACGGGCTCCGGTGTCGAAGAGCCCGGTATTGAAGAAATACGGACTGTGCCGACCGGACTTCAGGGTGAAATCACCGAAGCGCAAGACGCCGCATTGGAGTGCGTATTCGATAAATTCCGCTTGGAATGGCTGCATGTATCGAGCTATATCTCTGTAATCTCGTTTTCTAAAGCCGCCAGCGAGCGAGTAGCGCCGATGATTTCGCACCACTTCGCCGACGAAAAGGGTCTGATGTGCTTATTGAACTTTAGCACATCGGCGCAAGCGGCTCGGTTAAGGCACGGCTACCCGGCGAAGCAGCTCCTGGACAACGCGGTCCGACGACACGCCTTCCGCTTCCGCCTCATAGCTCAAGATCAAGCGATGGCGCAGCACGTCCGGAGCAATGGATTGAATGTCCTCGGGCGTCACGTAATCGCGTCCGTACAGCCAGGCTCGGGCACGGGCGCACCGGTCCAGGGCTATGCTGGCGCGGGGACTCGCGCCGTATTGCAGCCAGCGTTCGAGTTCCTTGCCGTAAGCTCCGGGGTTGCGGGTACTCAGCACCAGTTGCAGCAGATATTCCTCCAGGGTATCGGCCATATAGAGATCGAGCACTTCTTGCCGCGCCGTAAACAAGGTCTCTTGGCTGACGGACTTGAACTCCGCCTCCGAGGCGGCACGTCCGCGCCGGGATTCTTCCCGCACCAGCCGCAGAATCGCGCGCTCGTACTGGGCTTCGGGATAACCGATCCGGATATACAGCATGAAACGGTCCAACTGCGCCTCGGGCAGCGGATACGTTCCTTCCTGTTCGATGGGATTTTGTGTCGCCATCACCATGAACAGATCCGGCAGCTTGTAGGTCACGCGACCGACGGTAATCTGGCGTTCCGCCATCGCTTCGAGCAGGGACGACTGCACCTTGGCCGGCGAACGGTTGATCTCGTCGGCCAGCACCAAATTATGGAACAACGGTCCGGGCTGAAAATGGAACGAACCGTCCTGAGGACGATAGATCTCGGTGCCGGTCAGATCGGCCGGCAGCAAGTCCGGGGTAAATTGAATGCGGTGAAAATCGCCCTCGACGGCCCGGCTCAGCACGTTGATCGCCCGAGTCTTGGCAAGGCCGGGCGCACCTTCCACGAGAATGTGCCCATCCGCGAGCAGCGCGATCAGCATCCGCTCGATCAGAGTATCCTGTCCGATTACCTGGGCCGCCACAAACTGGAAGAGCCGTTGCACATCCTGTTGAGCGGGCGATAAAGTCCTTTCGGAAATTTCGTTCTCTTGAAACATGAGTAACGTATATCCCTCTTGAGTGAGTCGATTCGCAGGCGCTTCAAAACGATGGATTATAATTGAAGTCATCGTCCCGCAGCGCGCGGATTGCTCCGATCCGGCCTCTCAGAAAATGAAACAATCTCCGACACTACCGATTTTCCTCCCGGCCGGCCGACGCGCGCTTTTATTGATGTGCGCCCTGCTGGTTTCCTGTATGACCTATGAGAACCGCATTCCTCCCGTGCCGCTGCCCTCGTCGAACCGCGATCACGTGGACGTGGAGGGCGCTCGCGTGGCGGCAGAAGCTTACGCTGATCCCGAACAGGCAGAGCAAGCGTTCGGATTCGACATACGCAAAGCCGGACTACTCCCGGTACGTCTCCTCATCGATAATCAAAGCGCGAGCGTCGTCAGGGTCAACCCGCAGCAAACGTTTCTGATCGATCAGGATGCCCAGGCGTGGCCGCTGCTGACCGGCGAGCAAGCCCATAACCGCGTGGCGAGTGCCATGCAGTTCGGCACCCTGATGGGCAATGCGGCGCGAGGCGCCGCATGGGGCGCCGGTGCCGGTGCGCTGACCTCGTTCGCTATCGGGATGATCTTGTACGGCGGGTTTGGCGACGGACTCAGCAACGATCTGCCCGAACACGCCGCCGCGGGCGCCGGTGTCGGAGCAATCGTCGGCGGAGGACAAGACTCGCAAGACCTGGAAGACCGCATACGCCGGGATTTGATCGGAAAATCGCTGCGCAACCAGCGATTGCAACCAGGGGAACTGGCTTACGGCTATCTGTTTTTTCCCGGAAAAGAAGAAGCCCGAAGCGCCAAAATCCTGCGCATCGGGCTCGAACTCGACGGTTATCCGCAGGTCGTGAACCTGCCGCTAAAAACCGCGCCGCGCTGATCGCCCATCTTCAACCCGGTCAGCGGCCTATAGCCCGGTAGCCGATGTCGGTGCGGTAATACATGTTTTCCCAGCGGATTTCTCGCACCTTTTCATACGCTTTCCGCTGAGCTTCCAGAACGGATTCGCCCAAGGCGCACACACAGAGCACGCGTCCCCCGGCAGTAACGATCTTGCCGTCCGACCGCGCCGTACCGGCATGAAAGACTTTGGTATCGGCCCCCTCCCTTTCCGGCAAGCCCTCGATTTCGTCGCCTTTGTCGTAATCGAAGGGGTATCCGCCCGCCGCCAATACCACACCCAGTGCCGCGCGCTCATCCCATTCGGCGCTAACCCGGCTCAAGCGCCCTTCCACTGCGCCAAGACACAGATCGACCAGATTGCTCTTGAGCCGCATCATGATTGGCTGGGTTTCGGGGTCGCCGAAACGGCAGTTGAACTCGAGCACCTTGGGCGTGCCGTCCGGCGTGATCATCACCCCGGCATAAAGAAAGCCGGAGTAAGGGATGCCGTCCGCCGCCATTCCGCGCAGCGTGGGCTCGATCACTTCCTTCATGATGCGATCATGGATTTCCGGCGTCACCACCGGGGCCGGCGAATAAGCGCCCATACCGCCGGTATTGGGGCCTTTGTCTCCGTCGTCCCGCGCCTTGTGATCCTGGGACGTCGCCATGGGCAGGACGTCCAGCCCGTTGGCCATGACGATGAAGCTGGCTTCCTCGCCTCTCAGGAATTCCTCGACCACGACTCTATGGCCCGCAGAACCGAAGGCATTGCCCGACAACATGTCGGTTACGGCATCTACCGCCTCCTGTTCCGACTGAGCGATGACCACACCCTTGCCGGCGGCCAATCCGTCCGCCTTGATCACGATCGGCGCACCTTTTCGCCGGATATAGGCGACCGCCTCGTCGACCGCCGTAAACGTTTGGTATTCGGCGGTCGGAATACCGTGGCGAGCCAGAAAATCCTTACAGAATGCCTTGGAGCCCTCAAGCTGCGCGGCAAGCCGAGTGGGGCCGAAGCACTTGAGCCCCGCCGCGCGGAATTCGTCCACGATGCCGGCCACCAACGGAGCTTCGGGACCGACGATCGTAAGATCGATGGCCCGCTCCTTAGCGAATGCCAACAAGCCCGGAATATCCTCGGCCGCAATCGGACGATTCTCCACTTTCGGTTCGGCAAGCGTTCCGGCATTGCCGGGTGCGACGAAAACCGTCTCCACTTTGGGAGACTGCGCTGCTTTCCAGGCTAAAGCGTGCTCACGTCCGCCGCCGCCGACTATCAGTACTTTCATGGTTTTATTGCAGTTGATTTAAAGGATGGATCAAAGAATGGTAAAAACCCGCGATGCCGTTGAGAACGAATTGCGCCGCAAGCGCCGCAAGCACGATGCCAAGGACGCGGGTAATGATATGCACCTTGCTTTCGCCGAGGTATCCCGTAACGATTTCGCTGACGTACAACAGCAACCACGTGATCAGATAAATTGCGGCGATGACGCCGGCAAGCACGCTCATGCGACGGGTATCCGTACCGGCTCTATTGGCTAGCAGCAGAACGGCGGTAATGGTGCCGGGCCCGGAAAGCAAGGGTATTGCGAGCGGGAAAATCGCGATGTCTTCGCCTGCCGTGCGCTTTTCCTCGACTTTAGGCGCCTGAAGGCCGGCACGCTGCCCGAACAGCATGGGCATTGCGGTCACGAAAAGGAGAATGCCTCCGCTGATCGCGAACGCGTGCACGGTAACCCCGAGATGCGCGAGCAGATATTTGCCGGCCAGCAGAAAAAAAACCGTTACGCCGAAAGCGATGAGCAAAGCGCGGCTCAAGGTCTTGCGCCGCTCGCTTTTTCCCAGTCCGCGGGTCAAAGCGATAAACATCGGTGCCGCGCCGGGCGGATCAACGACCACGGCCAAAGTCAGAAAAGCCGTTAGCGCAAACTGAAACAAGCCTTCTTCCATCAACCGTTCGGCTGCGCCTGTACGGACGTCAGAAACCGAAGTCCTCCGCTCCCGCAAATCACATATCGCACTTTCAGATGGTTTCCCGTTGCGAACAGGACCGGCAGTTGGGACTTCTTGTCTTCCGGCACGCCATCGACATCCAAGTAATACTTATTCGTCACGCCTTCCTCGTCGGTCAGCAACACGCCTTTTTCGTAAGCGTCGAAAATATCCTTCCCGCCCATTTCCTTGACGATCACTTCGTGTGCATTCTTCTCGGCTTCGCAACCAGGCCCGCCCTGTCCCGCGATGGAAATTTCGACCGCAGCCGGAACCTCTACTTGCGGCTCCGGAATCGGTGCTCTACCGGGCTCCTGAGGCGCCGGCGGAACCGGCGGGATAACCTCTTCGGTAGGCGGTTTTCTGCCCACGATAAACAAGGCGGCCACGATCAATACGACCAACGCGACAGCAATGACTATGGCCCACCGGGCCCATCGAACAATCGAAACTCTCTGCTTCTCCGGCTGCATATCTTCTCATCCCTTGCATAAGTCAAATGAACTCTTGGATTCCGTAAACGCCGACCTTCTCCCCGGTAGATGTCCCTGCGGCATCTCTACACGATCGGATACTACGGCGGATTCGAAAATCAAATGCCAGCGTCCTTCAGCATGGTCTCAAGCTTGGTCGGGGAAAATCCGGTCATTTTTTCATTTCCGACCAGGATGACCGGAACGGCCCTGCCACCGAGCTGATCGAATCGAGTCTTGGCGGACCGAGATTTCTCGATATCGAATTCATCGTAGGCAATACCGTGGCTTGCCATATACGATTTCGCCTTCCGGCACACGCCGCACCATTCGGTGGTAAAAATCGTCACTTTCTGGGATACCGCGGCGTCTTCAACCGATGAAACTTCGGGCGAGCCCGAGTAAGAGTCGATCTCGACGAGTTCGACTTTGGCACTGTTGCCGCCTTCCGCACGACTATCGGTGTACGTCACTTTTCCGTCGGGACCCGTTACCTTATATACCTCGGCTTTACTCGCGGAACCGAAAGCGACGACAAAGCACAGAACAACGAAGGACAAGCATTTCTTCATTAAACCCTCCGGTAGCGTGTATCGGGCCTGACGAGTCCGGCGAAACCGCAACGTCCCGTATAAGCGGACACGTCTGGCAGCCCTTGTCTCCATCTTCTTAAGGCCATTCTGCGAAAACATTCGAAGGAGCAACTATAGCGCATCGGGTACGACTGTTTACACTTCCGAGCCTTCGACGATCAACACTACAAACGTTCGATTGGGGCGACCCGCCCCGACATCATTCGGAACATCTCCGGAAAAGTATTTGTCTCAGGTTAAAGCCTTATCCTAGAGAAAACCGACAGTGCACTTGGATTGCCGGGAAAAGTCATCGACGTCGCCGGTAACGTGGGAGATTCGCGTCCGCTCGATGTTTCCGGTGGACAGATACGACTAAGGAGATCAGACGTGAACCGCCGCACTGTACCGATACTGCTCTGTTCGATTATTGCCGCGGGCATGGCTCATGGAAGCAACGGAAACACCTTGCCCCTTCGGTTCGACGCTGTTCTCAGCGGTTCCGAGGAAATACCCGCACCAGTGACCACCTCGATGTCGGGCCAAGCGGGTTTCGAATTCAATCCGGACGAAACCGTGATGTCGTTCGTCTTGGCTCTCACCAATGGGGTAAACGTCACCGGAATCCAGCTGCATTGCGGTCCAGTAGGCGCGCCCGGGCCCGCAATCGTTCCGCTTCTGAATGCGATTCAGGGCAGCTGGGACGGCACACTGCAAGTACAATCGACCATAACCGGAGCCAATATCATTCAAGGGGTAGATTGCGTTTCCACGATCGGAAGAAACATAGCCACGCTTCCGGATTTGGCTGCGGCCATGAGAGACGGCAACATCTTCGTGAATGTCAGCTCGGCCGCATTTCCGGAAGGAGAAATCCGGGGGCAGACACAGGTAAGCTCGGGTGATTTGATCTTATTGTCGCTGACCGGAACGCCCGATTCCGTCGCCCGAGTGCCCTTGCAGATCGGCGGAGAATCCGGCACCGTCGTCAGAATCGTGACCGAATCGCCCGTAACCGTGATCTCGCAGCCGAGCGGTTTCAATCCGCCGCTGAGAGAATTTCCGTCCTCGAGCTTTAATCCGCCCCTCAGAGATATGTCGACCTTTCCGTCCTCGGGCTTGAATCCCCCGTAGAAACGAGCCTTCAATGACCTTCGTGCACGTTAAAAGACGATGCGCCGTAGTTTTTTGACTCAGCTTCTTGCAGCGAACACCACCACGGGCGTCTGCGTTTGCGTGAGCACGAAGCTCACGGGGTATTGACGGTTCGGCTCAGCCAGCGCGGCAGTGAACACCTCCGCCTTATTGGCGCCGCCGAACTGTAGATAGACTCGTCGGGCGAGCAAAATCCAAGGCAAGGTCATACTCATGCGTTCGGTTGGCGCGACTGCGCCCACTTGAGCGAGACAGGGCGGCGTATCCGCGACCGAACCTCCCAGAGCCAAACCGGCGTCTAAATTGGGACTGGCTGGGAATAGCGAAGCGGTGTGACCGTCGTCTCCCATGCCGAGAATCAGCGCCGCGAATGGCAGGGGCAGGCTTTCGAAAGTGGCCGCCAAGATCGCCTCGGCGTCTTCGGCTGACGCATTGCCGGTATAGAGCGGCACGAAACGAGCCGCCGCCGCGCGACCTTGCAGCAGATGAGTCTTGACCAGGGCGGCATTGCTGGCCGGATCGGTTTCAGGCACCCATCGCTCGTCCACTAGCGTGACGACCACACGTGCCCAGTCCAAGTCTTCGTCGCGCAAAGCTTCGAACACGGGCACCGGCGACCGGCCGCCCGATACGGCCAACGCGGCCCGAGGCTCGGTCTGCAACACCGCGCGCAAGTCGGCAGCCACCGCGGCAGCGAGTGCCGGTGCGAGGCTTGCGTTATCGTCAAACCATCGAATGTCTACCATGTCTTAACCCTCGTCATGCCAGCCAAAACCGTCGCGCGACAGCAGCTCGGAAGATGCGGACGGCCCCCAGGTTCCTGCCGCATAAGGTTTCGGACCGCTCGGATCGGCGGCCCACGTGTTCAGAATCGGCTCGACCCAGCGCCAGGCCAGCTCCAGCTCGTCCTGACGCACGAACAGCGCCTGGTTGCCGCGGATGGTATCGAGCAGCAGGCGTTCGTAAGCCTCGGCCCGGCGGCCCTTGAATTTTCCCGAGAAGTCGAGATCGAGCGACACCGGCTGAAGCTCCATAGAATCGCCCGGCGCCTTGGCGTTGAGGTACAAACGAATGTATTCGTCCGGCTGCAGGCGGATGACCAGCTTGGACGGCGCGCGCGAACCGCTGCTCGGCAGAGGGAAGATATGATGCGGCACATCATGGAAATGGACAACGATTTCAGCCAACCGAGTCGGCAAGCGTTTGCCGGTGAACAGATAAAACGGCACCCCTGCCCAACGCCAATTGGCGATCTCCGCCTTGATCGCCACGAAGGTTTCCGTCTTGCTGTCGGCCGGAATGTTTTCCTCGTCCAAATATCCCTTTACCGGACGGCCGCCCGAAACGCCCGCGCGGTATTGCCCGCGTACGGTCTTGGTCAAAACATCTTCCCGAGTGAACGGCACCAGACACTCGAGCACCTTGAGCTTTTCGTTGCGGATCGCGTCGGAATCGAGGCTGGCCGGCGGCTCCATGGCGACAAAACACAACAGTTGCAGCAAATGGTTTTGCACCATGTCGCGCAATGCGCCGGTTTTGTCGTAGAACCCTCCGCGGCTGCCGATTCCGACATCTTCGGCAATCGTGATCTGAACGTTGCTGATCCACATTCGGCGCCACAGCGGTTCGAACAACGAGTTGCCGAAGCGCAGCGCCATCAGGTTCTGTACCGACTCCTTACCCAGGTAATGATCGATTCGATAGACTTGTTTTTCGTAGAAGAACCGATCCACATCCGCGGTGATCGCATTGCTCGATGCCAGATCGTGCCCCAGCGGCTTCTCCAGCACGACGCGGCTATTCGGACCATTAAGCCCTTGCCGGGTGAGATTGCTGCAAATCGTCGCAAACAGGAACGGTGCGGTGGACAGATAGAATACGGTTACCTCGGCAGGGGACTGCTTCAGCAAGGTTTTCAATGCCACGTATTGCTCCTGCTGGGTGGCATCGAGTTTCAGGTAGGTCAGGCGCGAGAGAAACGTCGCCCACACCGCATCGTCCCAATCGGCCTTGGGCACGAATTGCCTGACCTTGTCATCCACCATGGCGAGGAAAGCCTCTTGCGTCAGGTCCAGCAGATCGAGACAGAGGATGCGGCCCGACTCCACCAGCCGGCCGGTCTTATGGCACTGGTACATCGCCGGCAATAATTTGCGCGTGACCAGATCACCGGCACCGCCAAAAAAAACCAGGTTGAACGATTGGGGAAATGGGAGCTGACTCACCGCAGAAACCTCTTGTTAAAGATCGTGCCGATTATGGCTCGGCCGAGCTCATGTTGTATAAAGGCAGACCCGGAAAACCCGGATGAAAAAACCTTGCAATACTACTCGCCGCCCCTCCCACTGTCCAGCCGCCCCTGGGCCGAACGGCCGCGTTTCTTGACACGCTTTTGCGGCTTGGATTAAATGTGGCGCCTGCGCCCCGTTGCAGGGCATGCTCTTGCCCATCGCCGACGCAACCCGAACAAGACGCCACTTCAGCCGGAAACATATGTCCCTACATCCCACATTGCTCGCCGTCACCGAGCGCATTCGCGCCCGCAGCCAAACCAAGCGTCAGGCCTATCTGGAGCGCATGAAACGCGCCCGTCAGAAAGGCGTCGAGCGCAATCGCATCGCCTGCACCAACGTGGCGCATGCCTACGCCGCGATGCCGACCAATGACAAACTGGTGTTGAAAGCCGCCACAGTCCCGAACATCGGCATCGTGACGGCGTATAACGACATGCTCTCGGCGCATCAACCGTACGAACAATACCCGGCGGTGATTAAAGCCGAGGCGCGGGCAGCGGGGGCGACCGCGCAGGTTGCCGGCGGCGTCCCGGCGATGTGCGACGGCGTGACTCAGGGCCAAAGCGGCATGGAACTCTCCTTGTTCTCGCGCGACGTGATCGCGATGTCTACCGCTGTGGCGCTTGCCCACCGCGTGTTCGATGCCAATCTGTTCCTCGGCGTCTGCGACAAGATCGTTCCGGGCCTTTTGATCGGAGCGCTGCGTTTCGGGCATCTGCCCGCCATTTTCGTGCCCGCCGGTCCAATGGCCTCGGGGGTGTCGAACGCCGAAAAAGCCAAAGTCAGACAGCTGTTCGCCGAAGGCAAGGTCGGCCGCGAAGCCCTGCTCGAATCCGAAATGGCGTCCTATCACAGCGCCGGAACCTGCACGTTCTACGGCACCGCCAACAGCAACCAGATGCTGATGGAAATCATGGGCCTGCAATTGCCCGGGTCGGCCTTCGTGAGCCCGGGCACCGAACTTCGCGAAGCGTTGACCCGCGCCGCCACACGGCAAGCAGTACGACTCGCCCAGGACAATTCCTCCCCGACCTTGTGTGACGTCGTGGACGAACGCGCCGTGGTCAACGGAATCGTCGGCCTGCTGGCGACGGGCGGCTCGACCAACCACACGATTCACCTGATCGCCATCGCGCGAGCCGCCGGGATAGAAATCAACTGGGACGACTTCAACGATCTGTCGGCGGTCGTTCCGCTGCTGGCCCGCGTGTATCCCAACGGCAAAGCGGATGTCAACCATTTCCACGCCGCCGGCGGTATGGGCTTTTTGATTCGCGAACTGCTGGATGCGGGGCTTCTGCATGAAGACGTCCAGACCGTCCTGGGGCTGGGTCTGCGCCGCTGGGCGGAAGAGCCCTGGCTCGACAACGGTCAGCTGGCCTTTCGCCTCGCCAGCGAGAAGAGCCTCGATACCGCGGTGCTGGCGCCAGCCGGCGAACCGTTCAGTCCGGACGGCGGATTGCGCCTGGTTACCGGCAATCTCGGCCGCGGCGTCATTAAGGTCTCGGCCGTCGCACCCGAAAACCGGGTGGTGCGCGCCCCCGCCATCGTATTCGACGACCAGGAGGACTTGATTGCCGCCTTCAAACGCGGCGAGTTGGAACGGGACTTCATCGCCGTAGTCCGCTTCCAGGGGCCTCGCGCGAACGGCATGCCGGAACTGCATCAGCTCACCCCCTCGCTCGCGGTCCTCCAGGAGCGCGGATTCAAGGTAGCCCTGGTTACGGACGGCCGCATGTCCGGCGCTTCGGGAAAAGTTCCAGCCGCGATTCACATTTCGCCCGAGTGCGTGATGGGCGGCCCGCTCGCCAAGGTGCGCGACGGCGACATGCTGGTGCTCGATGCCATAGAAGGCCGCCTGGAAGCCAAGGTTCCGGCCGCCGAATGGGACAGCCGCGAACTTGCGACGGTCGACCTGTCTCGCAGCCAGTTCGGTTGCGGACGAGAGCTGTTTACCGGCTTGCGCCAACTGGCCGACACCGCGGAACGCGGCGGCGCCACTTTCCGGTTCGACGACTGAAACGCCCCGGAACGGCAACTCCTTTTGCAACCGACCCAGAGATCCTTACTATGAATCTTGACCAAATTATTGCCGCCACCAGCGTAATGCCCGTGATGGTGGTGGACCGGACGGAAGACGCGGTACCGCTAGCCCGCGCCTTGGTGGATGGCGGCATTCGCGTATTGGAGATCACTCTGCGCACCGCCGCCGGCCTGGACGCCGTACGGGTGATCAAGCAAGAAATCCCGGACGCGATCGTCGGCGTCGGCACCATCGCCACGCCGGCTCAGCTCGATGCCGCGATTTCCGCCGGCGCGCAGTTCGGCGTTTCGCCGGGCACGACCCCCACCTTGCTGAAGGCCATCGTCGACAGCAAACTGCCGTTTTTCCCGGGCGTCGCCACCATGTCCGAAGTGATGCAGGTATTGGAAACCGGGCTCGACGTCATGAAGTTTTTCCCGGCCGTGGCCGCCGGCGGCATCAAGATGCTCGACTCCTTCAGAGGTCCCTTCCCGAAAGTCCGCTTCTGTCCGACCGGCGGAATCAACGCGCAAAACGCGCCGGATTTCTTCAAGCTTCCCAATGTCGTCGCCGTGGGCGGCTCCTGGCTCACCCCCAAAGATTTGGTCGCCAGCGGCAATTGGGCTGAAATCACGCGCTTGGCTCGCGAAGCCTCGACACTCAAACCGTAATTACGAAGGTCTGATTAGCCCGTTCGGAAGGGTCGCTTTAGTCGCGACCTTCCAATCGCAAACGGTCGCTTTAGTCGCGACCCTTCCAATCGCAAACAGTCGCTTTAGCGGCGTTGTCGGCAAAGGATTGCCGACCTACGAACATCGGTCATAGGACGTGCTGAACGAAGCGTAGCGTGGCGAGGCCGGTTTGCACGGCAGCATCGCCCGGAGGGTGCCGGACAGGGATGGTCCGGCATGAACCGCATGGTTCGGGATTGATGCTTGTCCTGAGCCTAGTCGAAGGGCGCTTCACTTCGTTCAGCACATCCTACGCCCTGAGCTGTCGCAGATGGTAGGATGGGTTAGGTGCGCCAGCGAGAAACCGGATTTGGCCGCATGGTTAGACGCGCACCGTAACCCACCGAATGGGACGGAAAAAAGTCGGAGGTCGGCAATCCTTTGCCAACATCTGAAAAGATGGGCACGGCCTGTTGGCCTTTGCCCATCCTACGGCTCTCGGTTAGCGGCATCTTATCGGGGACATCGCCGCATCCCAAATCACTCATCGATCGCCTTGATCCTCGGCACGTGCCGGCCGCCCTCGAATTCGGTGGACAGGAAGGTTTCGACGATCTTCTTGGCCATTTCGAGGCTGATGATCCGCTGGCCCATGGCGATGCAGTTGGCATCGTTGTGCAACCGGGTGAGATAGGCGGTTTCCTCGCTGAAGCAATAGCCGCAGCGGCAACCCTTGACTCGGTTGGCGACGATGGCCTCACCGTTCCCGCTGCCGCCCAGCACGATGCCGCGCTCGACCTCGCCGTTGGCGACAGCCACGGCACACGGGCGAATCCACGTGGGATAATCGGTTCGTTCGTCGCTGAAACAGCCGTAGTCTACAACCTCGTGGCCGAGCGAGCTTAGCCAAGTACGCAGTTCTTCCTTGTAGGCGAATCCTGCGTGATCAGAAGCGATGCCGATTTTCATGATGACTCCTTATTGATTTAAGGTAGGCGGACACCCGCCTCCTTCATCGGGACAGCGGGCGAAAAAGTATAATCGCGGGAGAAGCTCCTCCATCAACCGCGATCGTCGGCGGCTTTCAAGACGTCCAGCATCTCGCGATGGATCAGACCGTTGCTGGAAACGATGCGGCCGGTACTCAAGATCTCGTCGCCGCCGTCGAAATCGGTAACGGTACCGCCCGCCTCGCGCACCAGCACGATGCCGGCCGCAATGTCGTGCGGCTTGACCTTCATCTCCCAATGTCCGTCCAGCTGTCCCGTGGCCGTATAGCACAGGTTGAGCGCGGCCGAACCGATACGCCGCGTGGCTTGCGCGCTGCGCTGAAAGCCGAGGAAATTCTTCATATTGCTGTCGCTGGTATGGGTATCGTAGGAGAAACCGGTAATCACCAGAGCACGATTCAGCACCGGCGTCGCGGACACGTGAATCGGCCGGCCGTTGCGCGTGGCACCCAAACCGAGCGCGGCCGCGAACGTCTCGTCGGTGGCGGGGTTATACACCACGCCGAGCAAAGGCACGCCGTCGATCAGCAAACCCATCGATACGCAGAACATCGGAAACCCGTGCGCGAAGTTCACGGTACCGTCGAGCGGATCGATGTGCCAGAGGTAATTCCGCGCAGGCGGGCGAGATTCCTCGGCGCGATAAGCTCCGCCCTCTTCGCCGACAATTTGGTGAGAAGGGAAAAGCTTGCGCAGTTCGCCGACGATGAACTGTTCGCTGCGGATGTCGTATTCGGTGACCGGGTCGATATCGCTGGTCTTGAACTGCACCGCAGTGCCGCGACGGGTTTCGAATCCCTCTCGAAGAATGGCCCCTGCGCCACGGGCGATCGTGACGGCGGCACCAAGGATGTCGGTAAGCGAAGGATCGGTTGATTGCATTGTTCCGTGCCGTTAAGAAAACAGGCCGGCCATTCTACATCAGACGGCGAAAGAGCCGCAGCGTGACGATTTCCGCGGCTCCGGAGACAGTAAGGCGTTCTTATAAGTGGGCGAGCATCGCCTCGGCGCTCGAGACTTCGAATTTGCCAGGCGCCTCGACGGCCAGATGCTTCACGACGCCATCGTCGACGACCATCGCGAAGCGCTGGCAGCGTACACCCATGCCTTTTTCGGTCAAATCGAGTTCGAGTCCGAGTTTCCGGGTGTATTCGGCGCTGCCGTCGGCCATCATGCGCACCTTGCCGCCGGCCTTCTGATCCCGGCCCCATGAAGCCATCACGAAAGCATCGTTGACGGCCATGCACCAGATTTCGTCGACATCCTTGGCTTTCAGCTTGTCGAAGTTCGTGACGTAACCGGGCAGATGTTGCGCGGAGCAGGTCGGCGTATACGCGCCCGGAAGGCCAAAAATCACGATTTTTTTACCCTTGACGAGATCGCCGACATTCAACGGTTGCGGCTTCATCGGACAGCCGATAGCCGGGTCGAACTCGGTAGACTCGTACAGCTTGCCCTCGGGCAGGCGATCTCCAACTTTGATGGTCATGGCATCTCCTTAGGTGGTTGCAGTTAGAACGGATAGGCGAACTAAATCACGTCGACGCAAGGGCCTCGTGCTTTTCCGCGATGAGTTTCAACAGCGCCTTGTGCGGATCGGCGAACTTTGCCGTCCCTTCATCCATCAGGACCTGCTCCATCTTCGCCACGTCCACCTTGGCGTCGATCTCGTCTAGGACGGCTTGGGTCGGCAGTTGATCGACCTTGCGCGTGTATTGCTTGTTGAGCCCCTCGACAGCGTCGTTGGTGGCGGGCGGATTGGTCTGGATGTCGCTGCCGGCCAAGGCTTCCACGTATTTGTCGGGCGGATCGCCGGGTCTCTTGGTGCCGGTGCTGGCGAAAACGATTTCCTGCTGGAGTGGCAGATTCTTGTCCTTCCAGAAGGACTGATTAAGCTGCCAGAGACGCTTGACGTTAACGATGCCGACCTGTCCCTGGGCGTCGGGACTGAGCTCCGGAATCTGCTTTTCCGTGTATACGTCCACACGCGAGACGAAGATGCTGTACACACTCTTGAAATGAGTGAGGCTCGAGCGCCGCTGCGCACCGCGCCAAACGGCCTCACGGGCGATCTTGTACTGGCGTTCGGAGAAAATGAGGGTGACGTTGAGATTGATTCCGGCAGCGGCCAATTCCTCCAGCGAATCCAGCCCGGCCGGGGTTGCGGGAACCTTGATCAGGCGGTTGACGTGCCCGCTGCCCCAATGCTTGCCGAGCTCGATGTACTCCTTGACGCGTTTGGCGTGAGGCAGATTCAGCTCGCGGTCTTCGAGGAGCGGATCGAGTTCGAAACTGACGTAGCCGTCGTTGCCGCGGGTTTCTTCCCAAACGGGCAAGAACACCTCCTGAGCGTTGCGCACCAGGTAATCGGTCATCTCCCAGGCGATGGCCGAATTGTCCATGCCTTCATCGAGCAAGGCGCGCATATGATCGTCGAAGCGGCCCGTGTTGAGGATGTCGGCGATGATGATGGGATTGGAGGTCGCGCCGGTGGCCCCGAGAGCGCGGTCTCTTTCGACCAGTTCGGGATCAATGGAATCGAGCCAGAGTTTGGTGCCGGTGGAAATCAAAGATCTTAGTGACATGATGAGCTCCTTGCGGGGTGTTAAAACCCAATGCATTGCTCTTTTGACTTGTCGGCCAAGACAAAAGCGCAACGTTAGTAAAGAAATTCAAAGCACTCCCCATGTGCTCTCCATTCAAGCAACCATGCGCTCGCGCTGAACCGGTGTCAAGTGCGAGAGTCGGGCGGACGGGGCGGATCGGTCGATGCTGTCAAAGCCCTTGCGGTGGAGACGATCACCGATTCCTGCGACACTATGATGTGCACGTTAATTCGCAAAAAGGATGAATCATGACTGACCGAAAACTCCGTTGGGGCATACTTGGTGCCGCGCGCGTTAACGAACGCCTGATGCCCGCGATCGTCGATGCCTCGAATGCCGAACTGGTCGCCATTGCCAGCCGCCGTCCCGGAGCAGCCGCCGAGACACTGGCGAAATACGCGCCGCAACAACAGGGAGTCCGGACTTATGACAAGCTCGACGCGCTGCTCGACGATGCCCAAGTGGAAGCCGTTTACCTGCCTCTCGCCAACCACGAACACGCCGAATGGGCGTTGCGCGCCATACAGCACGGCAAGCACGTACTGTGCGAGAAACCGATGGCGCTGACCGTCGCCGATATCGAAGCAATCGAAGCCGCGGCACGCCAGCACAAGGTGACCGTGATGGAAGGCTTCATGTACCGCTTCCACCCGCAGCATGCGCGCGTGCGGGAGCTAATCCGCTCCGGCCTCGTCGGAGACATACGCTCCGTCCGCGCCACCTACTCGTTCATGATGCGGCCGGCACGCTTGTATCGCCTCGCGGAAAGTGTCGAGCGCGGCGGCGGCGCCATGTGGGACATCGGTTGCTATGCGATCCATTCGGCCCGCATGTTTTTCGGCGAGCCGCCCGTCGCCGTCACCGCCATTGCGAAATACGTCGAGAGCGGCGCGGATATCACGACCAGCGGCATCATCGATTTCGGAGACGGCAAACATGCCCATTTCGATTTCAGCTTCGAACGGGCGCGGCGCTCGGAATACGAAATCATAGGCACCAAGGGCGGCTTGAAATGCCATACCGTCTGGCAGCTTCCGGGCGATATCCCGGTGCTTTCGTGGTGGACCGAAGACGGGCGGCAGTGTGAAGAACGTCTGCCCGCGGCCAACCATTTCACACTGGAAATCGAGCATTTCAGCGAATGCGCGCTGACCGGAAAAGCGCCCCAGCTTTCGCTGGACGACGCAAAGGACAATTGCCGGATCATCGTCGCCGCTTTGGAGTCCGCGGCTAACGGGCGAACGGTAAAACTGAGCCCATAGCGCCGAAAAAGCCCGGCGCGCTACACCAAGTCCTATATGCCGCAATTCTGTCGGGCCATGTTCGGAAAGCTCTTCAGGCCCTTCGACGAACCGTAAGCTCTGATTCCATTCGTGATGGACCTGTCGAAGATTCTCCTCGGTCCGGACGAAGAGAATGAACGACATCAAAGTTGTTCAGCGTTTCGTTGATCTGGTTTTGTCGGAAAAACAAAAAAGGGCCTTGGGCGAGGCGCCCAAGGCCCTTTTTGTTGAATAACCGCAAGCCCGGCCAAACAAATTCAAGATCATTCGCAATACTCCAAAACAAGTAGCGACATCGGCACCAACCGGCTTAAGCACGATTCTCAAAAATCACACCAACTATACTTGTTATTAACCCAGCCTATAAATATAGGCCGGGTTAATCCGGGGCAGGGATGCCCCGGCGCGGCGACAAACCGCGTGAGCCCAGGCCGGGCGTGTACCGGCCTGGGCGGCGGCCCGAAATACCAGGAGGGTATTTACGGGCCTGATTAATAATCGTGCCTTTCGGATTGTTTTTGGAATGCCTCCTATGGACAAGTCTTTTGATTCTCACGGAATAACCACCCTGGGTAAGGTCAAGGTGCCCGTCGGCGATCTGAAGATCGGGATGTATGTATGCGAACTCGATCGTCCTTGGCTGGATTCACCGTTTCTGTTTCAAGGATTCATGCTCGCGACACAAGCGGACATCGAAGCCGTTCGGAAGGTCTGCGATTACGTCTACATCGATTCCTACCAAACAAAATATCCGGAAACGGAGCACACGCAGCAGCCCGCCAAATCCTCGTCCATATCGTGGACCGCCGCCCCGCCCGAAAAGCACCTATCCGTCGAACAAGAGATCGACAACGCCGAAAACACGCATAAGCAGACAAGCAAGCTGGTCAAGACATTCATGGACGAGATCCGCTTCGGTCGCGGCCTCGATATTCAGCTTGCAAAAGAGGCCGTTTCCGAATGCGTGGACAGCGTCTACAAGAATCCCGACGCCATGCTGCTGTTGACCCAGCTCAAGAATCGGGACGAGTACACGTCCCAACACTCCATGAACGTCTGTATCTTCTCGATCGTGCTCGGCCGCCACTTGGGCATGTCCGTCGACGAGCTACGGAATCTCGGCTTGTCCGGGCTCATGCACGACATGGGCAAGATGAGAGTCCCCCTGGAGGTCCTCAACAAACCGGGGCGGCTCTCCGATGAAGAAATGACTCTGGTAAAGGCGCATACCGTGCACGGCCGAGAAATACTCATGTCCTCCCACGGCATCTATCCCGGTGCCATCGAGGTCGCTTACCAGCATCACGAAAACCTCGACGGAACCGGTTATCCCACCGGCCTCACCGATGCCGAAATCCCCTCTTTTACCCGGATAGTCGCCGTTGCCGATACCTACGACGCCGTCACCAGCGATCGCGTGTATCAATCGGGGCGTACTCACATGGAGGCGATCGCGATTCTCTACAAAGAGAGCGGAAAGCATCTTGATGCCGAACTAGCATCGAAATTCATCGAATGCCTTGGCATCTACCCGGCCGGAAGCCTCGTCGAAATGAGCAACGAGGAAGTAGCCCTCGTCATCGAAGTCAACCCTCGGCAAAAACTCAAACCGAAAGTCATCATGCTGCTCGATTCGGAAAAAAATCCGCAGCCCCATCGCATCGTCGATCTGGCGAAAATCGACCTGGATCCCTGTGGGCAACCCTATCGAGTCAAGACGATGCTGAAAAACGGAAGCTACAACGTAGATATCAAGCAGCATTACGAACGGGGGCTCATTCAAAAAGCCGCCAGGTAGAATTAAGCCAAGCCGCCGCTGATCCGGGCGGTGCCCGGGTCGGTGATGGCTCGAATGGATTAAGCTGTCTCGCCGGATACCCCTTCCGTGGCCTTGAGACACAGGTGGCTAGGGTTGACACAACATTGAACGTTGCATTTGTGGCAAACGCACTGTCCAGTCGGGATGTGTCCGAAATGGACTTCCCAGAAGTACTCGTCCGGATGCACGTTTTCCCACTCTGCGTTCATGCGCCTACTGTCCTCCTGCATTGACCCAATCCATATCCAGCACCCGGACTCGGTCACAGGAACGACATATTCCATGAGTTTCTCAATCGAGATTCGATTGTCCATAATCGCGCTCCGTTTCTAGCGGAGTCCACAATCACAAATTTAAGGCGCACTTGTCAACGGCAAAATGTACTTTTGCTTTTTTGAGAATTTGGGTATGATCAGCTCGCAATGACTGGATTGAGAAACAATTGGGCTTTTAGCCCCTTGTTTTTACATAAATTCACGCAACTGATTTAGCTCGCTTCTTCTAAGTTATCTTTGCGTGCAATGCCTGGGGTTCAGGAAAATCCTGCTCGCCTAAGCTTCAGGATCTGAATTCCAGCTAGGGAAAGTATCCATCACATAGGAGGTGAACGGATGGAAACGCTTATTGCTATCACGCCGGCACACTGTCTTGATCCGCAGATTGCCATCGCGGCCGTAAGAGCCCACGGAATCGGGATCTTGGATCTAGGCTACCGGGAGATGCCAGATGCATTGTCGTCGGCGCTTGACAGCCTGGCGTCCGCCGCCAGCCAATCGGCGCAGTGGGGGGTCCGCTGGGACGTACTCGGACTGGCAGCCCGAGACCTCAACCGACTTTCCGAACTCCTACCATACCAAGTTCCCATCCTTGTCCTCGCCGGTTCGACACCGGCCGAACTGACTGCTCTGCGGAAGCGAGTCAAATCCATCGCCCGCCGAGTTTTCGTCGAAGTCCATGATTTCCCGTCGGCCCAGGCCGCCATCGCCGCCGGCTGCGACGGACTGATCGTCAAAGGCCATGAAGCGGGCGGATCGGTTAGTCGCCACTCGACTTTCATTCTGCTGCAGGAGCTCAAGGGACGGCTGAACATTCCCTACTGGATTCAAGGCGGAATCGGGCTGCGCAGCGCTGCAGCGGCGGCGCTCGCCGGCGCGAACGGCGTCGTATTGTGCGAACAACTGTGGCTGACCGACGAAAGCCCGCTCGCTCATTCAAATCTGCGCGGCATGTGGAGCCAGTTGGACGGCAGCGAAACGATTCTGCTCGCACCGGAAGAAGCCCCGTTTCGGCTGTTCGCACGCTCCGGCCGCGATAAGCTCCAGGAATTGGAGCAACGGGTGGTTCGCGGTGAACCCTGGCGGGACCAGCTGGTACAGCGCCTCGGAGAAACCGAAGACGCGTTGCTGCCTCTCGGGCAGGATATCGCGTTCGCAGCTCCTTTGGCCAAGCGCTACGGCACCGTAGGCCGCATCCTCACCGCTGTGAAAGAAAGCATGGATTCGCTGATCGAGCAAGCGCGCTCGCACCAGGCCTTGTCCGCCGACTCGCCTCTGGCGCGCAAACACGGCACCCGGTTTCCTATCGTTCAGGGTCCGATGACGCGGGTCAGCGATACCGCCCAGTTCGCGAAGGCGGTGGCGGACGCCGGAGGGCTTCCGTTTCTCGCCCTGTCCGTCATGCGCAAACCGCAAATCCAAACATTGTTGAGCAGCACCCGTAAACTCATGGGCGATCTCCCCTGGGGTGTGGGGCTGCTCGGCTTCATGCCGCTGGAACTGCGTCAGGAACAGCTCGATGTCATCCGCGAAATCAAGCCCCCCTTCGCCATCGTCGCCGGCGGAAGGCCGAGTCAGGCGCGCGAACTGGAAGCGCTCTCGATAATGACCTATCTGCACGTACCTTCGCCGGGGCTGCTTAACAGCTTCATCAAGGAAGGCGCCCGCAAATTTATTTTCGAGGGCAGCGAATGCGGCGGACACACCGGTCCGCGCACCAGCTTCATCCTCTGGGAATCGGCCATCGAAGTCCTGACTGCGGCAGAGCTGGAGGATCCCGAGTCGGTTCAGGTGCTGTTCGCCGGCGGAATCCACGACGAGCTTTCGGCTGCGATGCTTTCGGTCCTGGCGGCGCCGCTCGTCGCCCGCGGCATGAGTATCGGGGTCGTCATGGGCACGGCATACCTCTTCACCGAAGAAATCGTCCACACCGGCGCGATCGTGAACGAGTTTCAGGCCCAGGCGATCGCCTGCCGAGAAACCGCCTTGCTCCAATCCGGCGTCGGAATCTATACCCGTTGCGCCAAGACGGAATTCTGCGACGAGTTCAACCGGACGCGGCGCGAACTGCAAATGGCTTTGGAATCCGAAGAGCGCACGCTGAAGGTGCTCGAACTGCTCAACATCGGCCGACTGCGCATCGCATCCAAGGGTATCGCTCATAAGAGCCAGTCCGCGGCAACAGCCCCGGACGACCGGTATGTCAAGGTAAATGTCCAGACGCAACGGCGCGAGGGCATGTACATGCTGGGCGAGGTCGCGCGGCTGAGGAACAATACCCTTACGATCGCCGAGCTTCACACTGCGGTCGCCACGGGCAGCCAGGAACTGCTTGCCGGCGCAGCGCACGAGCCCGAGGCGAAACGCTGGACGCGGCGACAGAACCGGGATGATATCGCCATCATCGGTATGGCCTGCCTGCTGCCCAAGGCGGGCGACGTGCGCCAGTACTGGCAGAACATCCTCCGGCGGGTGGACACCATCCGGGAGGTCAGCGACGACCGCTGGCGTCCGGCCGATTTCTTCGACCCCAAGCGCGGAACGCCGGACAAGAGCTACTCGAAATGGGGCGGTTTCCTCGACGACGTCCAATTCGACCCCACGGTGTTCGGTATTCCCCCGGCCGCTCTGCGCTCCATCGAACCGATGCAGCTCCTGGCTCTGTACGTGGCGAAGCGCGCCCTGGAAGACGCCGGGCTCGACCGCCGCCCGTTCCCCAAGGAGCGGACCTCGGCCATATTCGCTTCCGGGGGAATGAACGACCTCGGCACGATTTATATCTTCCGCACCTTGCTGGCCCATTATCTGCCCAAGGTTCCGGGGCTGCCCGAGGCGACCCGGAAGCACATCATGCAAACTCTTTACGAGCGCGAGCTTCCCAACTGGACCGAGGATTCGTTCCCCGGCTTCCTCGGCAATGTAGTGGCCGGCCGGGTAGCTAACCGCTTGGATCTCGGAGGAACCAACTTCGCGGTCGACGCCGCCTGCGCCTCGTCGCTCGCAGCGCTGGACGTGGCAATCAAGCAATTGCGAAATGGCGACGCCGACGTGGCCCTGGTGGGTTCCATCGACGGCACCAATAATGCCGTGGCTTTCATGGCGTTCGCCCAAACTCATGCCCTTTCGCCCCGCGGGCGATGCCGGCCGTTCGACGACAGTGCGGACGGCATCGCTATCGGCGAGGGCGTCGCGGCACTGGTGCTCAAGCGCCTGAGCGACGCCGAACGGGACGGCGATCGAATCTACTCCGTCATCAAGGGGATCGGCGCTTCCAGCGATGGACGCAATCGCAGCCTTACCGCGCCTCATCCGCAAGGCCAGGTGCGTGCATTGTGCCGCGCCTACGAGGACGCCGGGGTGAATCCGTCGACGGTCGGTTTGATCGAGGCTCATGGCACGGGTACCGCCGTAGGCGACAAGTCGGAGATCGAATCCATCAACACTGCCTTCGGCGAATGCAATCCGGCGCCCCAGTCCTGCGCCATCGGCTCGGTGAAATCGATGATTGGCCACACCAAGGTCAGCGCCGGTCTTGCCGGGCTGATCAAGGCGTCCTTGGCGCTGAAACATCGCGTTCTGCCACCGACTTTGGGTGTCGAAACGCCCAATTCGCGCGTGGATTTCACAAACAGTCCCTTTTATATCAATACCGAAACCCGGCCTTGGTTCGCTCACCCTGACGGACATCCGCGACGCTGTGGCGTAAGCGCCTTCGGTTTCGGAGGTACCAACTTCCATGCAGTACTGGAAGAATACGGCGGCGACTACCGGGACACCGATGCAATCGATCTGAATCCCCGTGACGCCGAACCCTTCATTTTTTTTGGACCGAATCGTTCTCACATCGTTCACGCGGTGGAACGCCTGCAGCAGGGACTCGAATATACCGAACATCTCGATCTCGCCCAATTGGCGTATTCGCTGCAATCGGAACAAGTCAAAACGGGAACCGGCGCGGGCGTCCGCGCCTGCCGGCTGGCCATGGTCGCCACGTCGGTTGCGGATCTCAGGCAAAAGCTCGATTTAGCTCTTCGCGAGTTGCGCGATAATGACAAAGCGGAGATCAGGCATCCTCAAGGCATTTATTATCGGGAGTCCGATGCCGCAGGTGGCTTATGCTTTGTCTTCCCGGGCCAGGGATCGCAGAAGATCAACATGCTGCGCGATCTGGTCGCGACCCAGCCCGAACTGCACGGCTTCTTCGAGCGGGCGGATACTCTCCTCGCCGAGCGCCTGCCTCAGCCGCTGTCCCGATTCATTTATCCGCTGCCGGCGTTCAGCGACGAGGAACGGGAACGGCAACAAAGTGCATTGAATGCAACGCAGATCGCGCAACCCGCGCTTGGCGCGGTCGAGCTGGCGGCGTTCGAACTGCTCAAGAACTATGGCGTCCATCCCGATTTCACGGCTGGCCACAGCTACGGGGAATACGTCGCCTTGTGCGCCGCCGGCGCTCTCGATCGCGACGACCTGATCCGGCTCTCGGAAGTTCGCGGACGCATCGCCGCCGACGCGGGACAAAGTTCCCGAGGGGCAATGGCCGCCGTGGACGCGGATGGCGCTCGGCTCGAAAAGCTGATCGCCGAGCACGGACTTGCCGTCTGCATTGCCAATTTGAACGCTCCGGACCAGACCATCATCGCCGGCCCGGCTGAAGCCATCGACGAGGCGGCGGCGGTATTGGCCAAGAACTCTCTACGCGTAACCAAACTGGCGGTCAGAGGCGCGTTCCATTGCGCCGCCATGGCCGATGCCAGCGCCGTACTCGCCGCCGAATTGGCCAAGATCGACTTCCGCTCTCCCGAGTTCCCGATCTTCAGCAATACCACGGCCGACCGCTATCCGGACGAGCCTGCCGAAATCCGGGCACTGCTAGCCCGCCATCTGGCCGAGCCGGTGCGCTTCGTGGAGGAGGTGAACCGTCTCTACGACGCGGGAGCCCGGATTTTTCTGGAGATCGGTCCCGGTCTGGTGCTGAGCGGACTCGTCGACCGCATCCTGGCCGATCGGCCGCACACCGCTCTGGGTCTCGACGCTCCGGGGCGCCCCGGCTGGCTCCAGCTCTCCCACCTTCTGACTCAACTGTTCGCGCTGGGCGTTCCGGTACGCTTCGAAACCTGGTTCAGACACCGCGGGCTGACGGACCGTCCGCTGCCGGAGCTGTTCGCCCAGGCTCGGGCGAAAGCCAATCCGGGACCGCTGATTTGGCGGGTCAACGGCGGCCGGGCGGTACCCTGGCACGACTCGGCGGACACATCCAAGAATGTCGTGCCGTTGCCGACAGGATTGAAATCCCCGGCGGCTTCCACCGATATGGCGCCAACTCAGGCCGCGGGCGCGCGCCCGTCCTTGGCCGTGGTGCAAGATCTTCCAACCAACACAAGGAGGTATTCCGTGATGAACCATGAAGCATCCAACTCCGCGAAGCCGGCTTTGGGGCCGCCAGCAGAGGGAATCCCGGCGGGATCAGATCCGAGATTCTCGTTGATCCAGAACTGCGTCGCCCAGCTCATCGATCTGCAGCGCGAGCAACAAAGAACCTTGTGCTCCTTCCTGGATTTTCTGCACGCCAACCTGGCGGGCGCATCGTTGTCGGCGCAGCAGTGGACGGTCGCATCGCCCGAAATCTCCTCGATGGCACAAGCGCAACCGGTCGCGACAGCGGCCGCGTCCGGCGGAGCGGTTCTGAACGGCGTGCCGCCGGCACCCGTTTTGCCGCTTCAGCTTCGTACCGCGGGTCCCGCCGAAGCGGCAGGGGAACGGCCGTTGTCCGTCATTCCGACGCCCGCCGTCCGTAGCGGCGGACCGGTCTCCGCCAAACCCACCGGCGGTGGCGACACCGCACCGCTTGTGGCGGTGAAGGCGCCGGCAGCCGGCGGCACCGGGCTCGCGCCCACCGAGCAGTTCAAGGCCGATCTGCTCCGCTCGGTATCGGAGCGCACCGGTTATCCGGAAGACATGCTCGATCTCAATGCCCACATGGAAGCCGATCTCGGCATCGACTCCATCAAACGGATCGAAGTTTTCAGTGCCCTGAAAGACCACCATAACCTGCTGGAAGGACGTGACGAGGAAACGGTGCTCGAAGAGCTGTCGGGTCTCAAGACCTTGAACGAGATCATCGCCTGGTACGACCGGCTGCGGGAACCGAAACCAGCGCAGGGAGGCGCCGATTCGCCAAAAAAATTGCAGACTCCACCATCGATCTCGCCGGTTGAGATGGTGGAGTCTACCGCTGGTGCCAAACAACCGGACTGCGTGGCCTGTTACGTCGTGAAGCCCGCTCCCGCTCCGCTCGAAGGGGGAACGGTCATCAATCCGGGCACGCCATCCATGATGCTGTTGCTGGGGCATGCCTCCGAGCTCAGCGAGGCGCTTCGTAACGCGCTGAACAGCATCGGCTATGTCACGCGGCAGCTTGTCCCGGGTCGCGAGACCCGCGCCCTGGACGGTGATCGCTTGGAAGTCGATTTGTCCTCGCCCAAAGGCTTGGACGGCTTGCGCGATTTCCTTAAAGCCGGCGGGAAACCGCTGGGCGGGCTGATCAATCTATTGAGCGCGGAGACGCCAGAAGGCAGCGAGGACTATCGGCCCTCGGAGGCGCGGGCACTGTTCCTGACCTTGAAAGCTCTGGAACAGGACTTCAAGGAGAACGTTCGGGCCGGGGGCGGCTGGCTGATCAATCTGACCGCATTGGACGGACAATTCGGCCTGAAACGGTCTCGGCTGTTCGAGGCAGAGCGAGCGGGCACCCTCGGGGTTGCCAAGTGCGCCGCCCGCGAATGGCCGCATTTAAAGGTAAAGTGCATCGATCTTGATCCGAACCTGGGGACCAGCCAGTCGATCGAACGGGTCTTGATGGAGTTGCGCCCGGACGATCAAACCTTGGAAATAGGCCACACCAGGGAGGGACGCTGGCGGCTCGATCTGCAACAGCGCCCGGACCATGGCACCATCAGGCCGGAACTGGAGCTGGACTCCGGCGCCGTGGTTCTGGTCACGGGCGGAGCGTATGGCATCACCGCCGATATCGCCAAAGGCTTGACGCGAAATCGGCGCCTGCGGCTGGTGCTGGTGGGACGGAGTCCGATGCCCGAGCCTGAATCGCCATCCACCCGAAATATCGCCGATCCGGATGCCTTGCGGCAATTTCTGATCGGAGAGATGAGGCGCGAGAGCGGTAAGGTCAAACCGGCCGAGGTCGAGGCCGCACTCAGACGAGTTCTCAAGGAACGACAGATCCGCGCCAACCTAGCCGCCCTCAAGGAATCCGGTTCAGAAGTCGATTACCATGCTTTGGACGTGCGCGATAGCGCTGCTTTCGGACAATTGATCGACGACATCTATGCGCGTTGGGGACGAATCGACGGCGTGCTCCACGGCGCAGGCGTCATCGACGATAAGCTGATCCGCGCCAAGACGGCGGAATCCTTCGACGCGGTTTATGACACCAAGGTCACTCCGGCGCTGACCATGGCCCGGAAGCTGGACCCGTCAAAGCTGAAGTTCGTGGTGCTCTTTTCCTCGGTCGCCGGCCGGTTCGGCAACGTAGGCCAATGCGACTACAGCGCGGCCAACGAGGTATTGAACAAGCTGGCCGACCGACTGACAGTGGAGTGGCCGAACGTCCACACCGTCTCGATCAATTGGGGTCCTTGGGACTCCGGCATGGTGAACGACGAACTGCGCAAGCTCTATGCTTCCCGGAACATCCGCCCGATCCCGGTAGAAATCGGGGTTCGGCATTGCCTGGAAGTATTGGAACGCCGCGACCGGCAGGAGCCTGAACTCGTGATCGCAGCGAGCATCGAGGCGATCGCCGCCGGACTCGGACGCTCCTCGGCGCGCGATGAAACCACGCGGCGCGCGGTCGATTCGACCGTTTTGACACCGGCGGTGGCGTGATGCCTCGCGACCGCTCGACCAAATCCCCTAAGTGAACCCGACAAGGAGTAAACGGAGCATATGGATATGGCAAATCTACACAGTGCGGTACTGGCGGACTTCACCCCGGTGAGGGTATCGAAACCCGTCCCGCAGCGCATCACTCTCGAACTGGCGGCCTTCGGTTTCGCCAAGGCTTATTGCCTGAACAATGACATCTGCGACAAGGAAGGCTTCCGCCGGGTTCACAGGGAAGTGAAAGAGAAGCTGGACAAGTACGCGCTCTCGCCTTCCCATATCAAGCGCCGGCAATTGGTGTTCTTTCCTCGCCTCACCGATATCCGCTTCTCGGACGGCGAGTTCACGTTGGCGGAGCCCGAGTATGAGTACTTGCAGTTGTTCAAGGACAAGAACGATCCGAAGGGCGTGGACCTCAAAGCCCGGCACGAGAGCTACGGCAAGGTGGTCGACGGATGTCTGAACCAGATGTACGACGACGGGGCCAAAGCGCCGGACGACGTCATTCACGTGACCTGCTCCGGTTACCTGGCGCCGAGCCCCGTCGAGCGCATGGTCGCACGGAAGGAATGGTTCGACACCACGGTCACACACAGCTATCACATGGGCTGCTACGGCGCCTTCCCCGCCATCAAGATGGCGCACGGTTTTCTGTCGTCCTCGCAATGCTTGGTGACTCCGCCCAAAGAGCGGGTGGACATCATCCACACCGAACTGCTGTCGATCCACAACAACATCGAGGACTTCCGTGCCGAGAACATCATCACCATGACCTTGTTCGCGGACGGATTCATCCGCTACTCGATGTATCCGGAACCGGTGGCGCGTGAGAGAAAAATTCCCGGCCTCAAGGTCCTGGCGTTCAACGAACATCTCCTGCCCGATTCCGCCGAGGACATGACCTGGGTGCCGGGGTCTCATCAATTCCACATGACCCTGTCGGTCATGGTGCCCGTGGTCCTCAAGAAGCACATCCGGTCTTTCGTCCAGTCGTTATTAAGGCGGGTAGAGATCGATTTCGACGCGCAAAAGGATGAGCTGACCTTTGCCATTCATCCGGGCGGGCCGAAGATCGTGGAACACATTCAGGACGAACTGGGTCTGCGGGAAGATCAGGTGGAGGTCAGCAAGGAGGTGTTCCGCGAGAACGGCAACATGTCTTCGGCGACCGTGCCTCATATCCTGAAAACGATCCTGGACGACAAGTCGATTCCCCGCGGGAGACGCGTCGTCTGCCTGGGTTTTGGACCGGGACTCACGATTACGGGTCTCGTTTTGGAAAAGGTCTGATCATGAAGGAACTATCGAGCCGCGCAACGGAAAGCGATCTTCCGCCCTTGATCGGGCGGGTATACGAGGTGGAGTCACTGAGGGAGCTCGAAACTCCAGAACCTTCCCCAGCCGAATCGACGGCGACAACCGACGAGCCGAGGGATGCGTTCGACCCGGCATCGGCGGCACAGGACTGGACCAGGCAAAATGCGGAACGCGGCGACGAGCCCGTTTTGCCTTTCATCGGGCGCATTCTCGATCATGTGCCCGGCCGGTCGATTACCGTGGAGCGCGAGTTGACCCTGGACGAGGATCTGCATCTCGCGGATCACGCCTTCGTCCATGCGCCCGGGGTGAAACCGCTATTCGCCTGTCTGCCGGTAGTTCCCATGACCCTAAGCCTGGAGATCCTGGCGGAAACGGCTGCCTGCCTCGCACCCGGCTACGGGCTGATCGGCTTCGAGGACGTGAAGGCCACGCGCTGGATCGAACTGGCCGACACCGACCGCCTGTGTCTCCGGATTTCGGCCCGTTTCGAGCAATGGGATGCCGAACGGAACACTTGCCATATCGCCGCCGCCATCCATATCGAAGACCAAGCGACTCCGGCGATCCAGGCTCGCGTCCTGTTCGCGCCCTACTATCGTCTCGATCTCGAGCTCAGCTTCACGGAGTTCGCCAATGCCCGTCTCTATCCCAAAAGCGCCGAGGAAATTTACCGGGGCCGCCACTTATTCCACGGACCCGTGTATCAATGCCTGGTCGGGGAGATCGTGCTGGGCGATCGGGGCGCCGCCGGCGAGTTGGTGGTCAAAGCGCCCGAGATCATGTTCCGATCCATACGCAAGCCCCAGTTTCTGACCGAGCCGGCGTTGCTCGATGCGGTCGGACAATTGATCGGAATCTGGGCCATGGAAAAAGAGCGCTACGTCTTTCCCGTCGGCATCGGCAAGCTCGAGCTATACCGGCCTACCCCGACGCCGGGAACGCGATGCCCGGTGCGAATCGAAATCACCCGCGACGAAGGCAAGCTCCTTTCCGCCGACATCGAGATTCAGGACGGCGCGAGCGCCGTTTGGATGCGGATCAGGGACTGGACGGACTGGAAGTTCCGCTGGGACAAGCGGCTACTTAATTTTCGCCGCCTGCCGACCCGCTATTTGCTGAGCCATGCGCTCGACCTGCCGGCACTCCCGCCTTCCGCCAGCTGCCGCATGATCTCAGGCGAAGACATCGCCGGCTTCGACAGTACGCTCCTCGCTCGCTTCTGCCTTCATCTGGACGAGATGGAGACGTTTTCCGACATGCGCTCGCATGCTCCGGGCCTGCAGCATTGGCTGCTGGGGCGCATCGCAGCCAAGGATGCCGTGCGCGACTGGCTGGCGCGGCAAGCCGGGACGGAAGAAATGCTGCACCCGGCCGCCCTGATCATTCGCAACAACGACCAGGGCCAGCCCGAGGTGGCGCCGGTCCCCGAGGCGAACCGGTTGCCGCAGCTCAGCATCAGCCATAGCGAACATCGCGCTATCGCCATCGCCCATGCGGGACCCGTGGGCGTGGATATCGAACCGATCCGCCCGCGCCAGCCGAGCTTCGTGGAGACCATGGCCGGCGAATCGGAACGCTCGCTTCTCCGTGACACGAGCGGCGACCCCGACGAATGGGCCACCCGCCTGTGGTGCGCCAAGGAAGTCGCCGCCAAGTTGCTGGGTCTCGGCATGAACGGCTCGCCGAAAGCCTACGAGGCGCAGGCCATAGGCGAGGACGGTCTGATCCACATCGTCCATCGAGACAGCGGCCGAACGATTATGGTACGGACGGTACGCCTGGAAGAGTTCGTCATTGCCTATGCCGGCGCCGCGACTGCGGAGACGGAAGCGGGGCAAGCCTAAACGCCATCAACACACAAAGGATTGAATAATGAGCAGGATTGGTCCGCCGCTGCTGGTAGAGCTTCGCCAGGTCGGGAAGGTTTATCACCTCGGCGAAAGCCGTATAACGGCTCTCAAGACAGTGAATCTGTCTATTCATAGGGGCGAATTCGTGGCCGTCTGGGGTCCGTCGGGTTCCGGCAAGTCTACCCTCTGCAATCTTATCGGGCTGCTCGACGTATGCTCTTCGGGTACGGTGCGTTTCGAAGGCCAGGATGTGGCCGCGCTGTCGGACGACCAGCGCAGCGAGCTTCGAAACCGCGGAATCGGATTCGTCTTCCAGAGCTTCAATCTGATTCCGGTACTCTCGGCTCTGGAAAACGTCATGCTTCCGCTGCAGATCTCCGGAGTTTCCACGGCACAGGCAAGGCGAGCGGCGCGCAAGCGTCTGGCCGAAGTGGGGCTGGACGACCACGCGGCGCATCGTCCCGCCAAGCTTTCCGGCGGACAGCAGCAGCGCGTCGCGATCGCGCGGGCCCTGGTTACCGATCCGGCACTGGTGATCGCCGACGAGCCCACGGCCAATCTGGATTCCGAAAACGCCTTGAGGATTACCGAGCTCATGCGACGACTCAACAGCAACAACGGCACGACCTTCGTGTTCTCCACGCACGACCAGCGCCTGCTGGAACGTGTGGAGCGTCAGATTCAGATGCGCGACGGCGAGATCATCGATGACAGGTCGCCGGAGCAGCCGGCCATGCGGCTAGACCGATCGGTGGGCTTATGATGACCTGGATCAAGCTCGCCTTAAGAAATCTCTTCCGCAATCGGCGCCGGTCGCTGTTCACGATTCTGGCGATCGGCCTCGGCTTTGCGGCGGTCAACACCCTGGGCGGATTCACCGCCTACATCTTCACCAGCCTCAAGGATTCCTACATCTACGCGCAGGGTAACGGCCATCTCAGCGTTTTCAAGACCGGCTTTCTCCAGGAAGGCAAACTCGATCCGACCCGTTATCTCATCGACGAAGAAGAGATGGGAGTCATTCAACAGGTGCTGGCCCGGCATCCGGAAATCGTGGTGGTGGCACCGCAGCTCCACATTTCGGGACTTCTGAGCAACGGGAAGGTGTCGACGATCTTCATCGCCGCCGGCCGAGTGCCGTCCGCCGTGCGCCGCATCAACGAGCATGCCCGCGGGATGATAGGGAAAATCCAGTTGTTCGACGGCAAATCCCTGGAGGACGACGTCATTCACGGCATCGGCCTGAGCCGGGGACTGGCGGAGCAGCTTAATCTGGACTTGGGCTCCGACGCCGTCGCCATGGCGCCCACCGTGTCGGGACAGATCAACGCGCTCGACGCCCAGGTGTTTCAGCTCTTCGATGGCCCGGTCGAAGCGCTGGAGGACAAGCTCATGTCGGTTTCGCTCAAGTTCGCCCAGAGCCTCTACGATACCGGCAGCGTGGATCGCCTGACCTTGCTGCTGACGAACGACGACACAACGGAAACCGTGCGCGCCCAGCTGGCCGGAGAACTGGCGGCAGAAGGCTTGAAGCTGGAAGTCAAGACCTGGAACGAGCTTTCCACCTTTTACACCAAGGTGAAGCAGATGTTCGACGTGATCTTCCTGTTCACCTTCCTGATCGTGTTCACCATCGTCGTCATGAGCGTGATCAATACCGTCAGCATGGCGATCATGGAACGGACCCGCGAGATCGGCACGCTGCGGGCACTGGGGTTCAAGCGCCGCGGCATCGTCGGACTGTTCGCGGCCGAAAGCATGTTATTGGGGATTCTTGGATCGCTGCTCGGCATGGCCCTCACCCTGATCACCTGGTCGGGCGTCGCATTTTTCAAACCGACCTGGATACCGCCCCAAATCACCCGCCGGGTGCCATTGGAGGTCTACCTGGTGCCCGATTACATGCTCTACAGCATCCTGCTGCTGATCGTTCTTTCCCTGGCCGCAGCCAGTCTCCCGGCGCGCACGGCAGCTCGCATGCAGATCGTCGGCGCTCTGGGACATACCTGAACCTAGGAGCGACAGTTGACCGCTTCGATGGAGTAGATAAAGTACAAGGAGAAGACGATGAGAACGACCCTCTTGCTCGGAAGCTTGCTAATCCTGGCCGGATTGCTGTCCGCCGCGCCGTTGTCGGCTTCGCCGGACGTCAAGACTATACTGAAGACGGCGGATCAATCGCGGGGCAACCTCCTGGGCATTTCCTGGGAAGTGGTGATAGAGTCCATCGAAAACGGCCGTACCGACTCTTTGAATTACGACATCAAGGCGCGCGGCTTCGACATCTCCGGAATAAGCCTCGCACCGCCGAAGTACAAGGGCAACAAACTGCTCATGTCGAACAACAACATGTGGTTCTACAAACCTGGGCTGAGCAAGGCGGTCCCCATTTCGCAGCGCCAGAAACTGATGGGCAACGCGGCCTACGGCGACATCGCCTCGACCAATTACGCCGAGGACTACAATGCTGCTCAGTTGCCCGACGACACGGTGGGCGACGAGGAATGCTATGTTTTCGATCTCACCAGCAAGAACGACAAGACCACGTACGATCGTATCAAATACTGGATTTCGAAAAAGCGCCTGGTGGGGGTGAAAGCGGAGTACTTCACGGTATCGGGAAAGAAATTCAAACTGGCTGAAATGGAATACGGCAATAAAGTGCTTATCGACGGAAAGGAGCGTCCGTTCATTTCCAAGATCACCATGTACGACGAACTGATGAGCGAGGACGTGACCTATCTCAACCTCACCAAGCCTCGGTTCGAGCCACTTCCGGATTACGTATTCAATCTCAACCTCTTTATGAAATGAAAAAAAACGGTGGACTAACGTGGGGACTATGGGTTTTTGTCATGTGCGCAATATCGGGAACGGCGGCCGCGGCCACCGAACCCGTGATCGTATCCACGGGGCCGGTGAGCATTTTCGACGAGATCAAGAGCGGCTTCTATTCGCGGATCAACGTCCTGGCTTTCGGAATTTTCCAGGAACCGGAAATGAATTCGCGCCTGAATCCCAATAATATCCTGGAGATATCCACCTATCAGGCGTCGATCAACCCGCGCGTGGATCTCAACCTGGACTTCCGCCGGTTGGAACTGGGTATCAAACAACGCTTCATCTACCTGTGGCAGCGCTGGGAAGAAGGGTTCCCGGAGGGCGAAGAAGACAGCCTGGCGCAGTTCTACACGAACGAGTGGTTCGCCCGCTATCGGCTGATGGACGAGTTGTTCGTCTCCTACGGCCGCGAGAACCTTCAGTGGGGGCCGTCGGTGCTCCTGTCTTCGTCCAACCCGTTCAACAAGGAGAACGGGCGGAACAACCCGAGAGTGGAAGTTCCCGGACTCGGCTATGCGCGGGCCGTGTGGATACCGAATTCCACCTGGGCCGTTTCGTTCATCGCCAATACGGATGAAGGCCGGTTGGGACGGCAGCAGGGTTTCGGTCTCAACCAAGCGGGATTCGCCGACGGCTCGGCGCAAGGCCAGAACTTTCAGCCGGGTTATGCCTTCAAGATCGATTGGACCGGGGACGGCAAGTACTTTTCCGTCATCCCTTCGTACCGGGAACACACCGGCTACCGGGTCGGCTTTTTCGGCGGCTGGAACGTGACCGACGCGCTGCTTCTCTACGGAGAAGGCTCCCACGGCGATTACGGCGACTTCGAATTACTGGGAGGCGCCTCGTACACCTTCGAGGCCGGACCGACCGTCAACCTGGAATATTTCCATAACGAAAACGGCTGCCTGCGGGATCGCATCGATCAATGTTTCCTTAGGGGCGAAATCGACTCCACCGATCCCATGTTTCGCCAAGACTACATGATGCTCCAGTATTCGGATACCGAGATCTGGAACGATTTCAACGTGAATTTCCGGGTGATCCACAATCTGAACGACCAGTCCGACCGCCTGATCGGCATCTTCGAATACGAAGCCACCGACCATACGCTGTTGTACGTCATTGCCAACGGTTTCACGGGCTCTCGCGACAGCGAGTTCGGCAGCCTCTTGAATTATTCGTTCTTCGTGGGCGCCGCGTACACGTTCTAGCGCGTTTTTCATTACGGTCTAGCGGCGTGGGTTGGGAAGGTTGCAGGTCGGCAATCCTTTGCCGACAAAGCCTCTCACCGATCCAGGGCGTCGGCAAAGGATTGCCGACCTATCACACCCGTGGGGGCGCTACACGAAAGAGGAAAATTCTCTAGCGTCGCGGCGACAACCCCGGTGCAGCGGTGTCGGGAGCCCTGACGGCGTTCCATCGGCCTGTTCCGAGGCAGGGATATGCCTGGAGACAGCGGACGATCGAACGAACCAGTCGCGTTCGCGCTGGAGCGGCGATGTTGGAATGATCTGTGCGTTTACATGAAGTACCGGCTGAATAGAAGAATCAGCAATTTCCCAGGGAGGAGACTTTCCAATGAATTCCAAGCCTGCGTTTGCCTTCGTCACAATCGGCAATGGCTCCTATCTCGGCTCCACCGTACGCGACATCACCCTTGCCAATGCTCTGCATAGACGGGGTTTCAAAGTGGCCGTTTATTGGATGCTGGAATGCAACCCGGACCTCGTGGCCGACGGAATCCAGCAAAGGATGCTCTGCCGGGCAACCCGCTATCAGTTTCGACGACCGTCCGAGTTTCTGGACAGAATCATAGGCTCGCTCCTGTACCTAATTCCGCTCAGATTGCGAGTTCGACTTGCCCAGAACTTCCCCGGCTTTATCGATAGACTGCTGGTGAACCTCATCGGGTCTCTTTATGAAACGCCGAATCCAGATCGTTTCCTCGTCAAGCGGCTGCTCAAATATCTTGCCCTGGACGAAGTCGACCATCTCATGATGAGCTTCGGCTCGATCGGACCTCTCGCTCTGGCGGCGAAGAAAAACGTTACTCATCCCTTTGACTACCTATTGACCTTTCAAGGAGACGAGGACTTTGCCAAGTACGCGCGGCGGGCCGGTTTGTTTGCAGAATATCGCGAGCGGCTGAACGAGGTCACTCAAGGTTCGCCCTGGCCTGCCATAGTGATCAGCCAGGATTATCGCAATCGCATTGTAGACGAGATGGCTCTCGATCCGGAGCGGTTGCGGGTTATCTATAACGGCGTCGATCTCCCGGAATCGACCGAAAAACCTCCTCTTTCGATTCTCAAAACCGCGTTTCCGAATCTCCTTAAAGGAATTTCGATCGTTTCGTACATCGGACGCCAGGAGGTTGAAAAAGGCATCGATCTTTTGCTTTACGCAGCCAAACTCCTCGACGTCCGCCGAATTCCCATGCAACTGGTCATTTGCGGTGCCACGGCTAAAGGCCGAGCGTATAAGAAAATAATTGCGGAGCTCGCCGACTATCTCGGCATAGTCGTCCATCATGCCGGCACTGTTTCGCCCGAGGTTCGCAATGCGCTTTACGCACATAGCCGGTGTGTGGTGTATCCGTCAGTCTATCGAGAACCTTTCGGCTTGGTTGCCGTCGAGGCCATGAGCTATGGAACACCGGTGCTGGTTCCCGATTACGGCGGGATCACCGAGGTGATTCGGCACGGCGAAAAGGCGGGCGGTTTGACCTTCAAAACCTGGAACAGCGAGGACCTGGCCCAACAGCTCGAGCGCCTGCTCACCGATGAGATGCTGCACAGGAAACTGACCGAGAACACTCGGGCGATCGCAGCAAGGTTTAGCGCTGAAGAAATGGCGGACGCCGTCTTGGCGCATATTGGCGTTGATACGCGCGAATACGGCGACGATGGCTTCCTTCCCGAACGCAGTCGCAAACCTCGTGCGATCGAGGGCGCGCATCACATTCCGGGTTAATGTTTCTTAATGCAATCAGGAATCGCCCGATCGAATTCATCGGCAAATCGATAACGAAGCACGAAGTTCACGGGATATCTCCAGTTGGCCATGGAGTTGGCTCATATCTTTACACGGAGGTGTGCAATGAAGGATTCGTTCCGCAAGCTTGTGACGATATCAGGAGTGATGGGAAGCGGCCTGCTCGGGTTGCTTCCCGGCGAAAGTTTTGCCCAGGGGGACCTGGTCCGAGGCCAGGAGGTTCCCCTGACGGAATGCTCGGGCTGGTTGATTCAGAGCAGCACTGCACCGGCCATAGAAAGTAACGCCGTGTACTGGTTCGTCCAGGGGCTCCCGGCGTATCCACCGGGCGGACACTTCCGGTTCCGTACCGGGTTCCCTCGAGCGCGCTATATGTCCTGGCAGAACCACGATTTCCTGGGGTTTTCGACGGCACTGCTGGCCGACACCGACATCGTCCCCGACCGCGGCGAAAACCCGTTCCTCCCGAATACGCCGTACGTCCCGGAAAGCGCTTACACCGTCGATCTACTGGACGTGCCGCCCGAAGCTCGGCCGCCTAAGCCGCCGAGGCCGGCGAATATCCTCTACGGCGGCTATCGTTACGATGGGGGCACGACGGAATACAACTCCGTAGCCTACCGGGTGTACCTGCCCGATCCGGGCACGGATTCGCTCGGCGGCATTCCTCAGCCGGATTTCTATTTCGTCGTCGATGACCCTGCAAAGACCAGCCTGGAAGGCATTCACGGGATGTGCGAGAAAATGCGGAAGATCCAGGACGCAGAAAAGCAAGCGCTTATCGCAGTAGCTCAAACCACCGAGTCTCTGGCGACAAGGCAGGATAGGCCGCTTTCAAATATTGCGAAGGAAGAAATTGGCCAGCGCGTGATCGACGGCCCATCCGCAGCAGGGGGCATACCGAGTCCCTCCGCCTCCGATTTCAACAATGATCTGGCCCGCTACCGCGTGGTGACACCGCGTCCGAACGGCCAGGGCGTTTACTACAACGCCCAGACCGGCTATCTCCAGGTGTTCTTGAGCGCCTCGCGCGGCGAGGTGACGGTGATGCGCTTCAGGGCGCCCAGCTTCCCCGACACCCAGGGTCTCCAGGGTATTGCGGACGATATTTCCGGCAACGAGCAGCTCCGCTATTGGTCTCTGTGCATGCACGATGCCACGGCCGGGCTGCCTACCACGGGCTGCTTGTACGATGCCCAAACGGCGCAAGATGGCGATGGCTATGTGACGGTCGCCTTCTCCAATCCGGAGAGCCGGCCCGCCAACGCGACCAACTGGTTGCCCGTCGCTAGCGGCCCCATACCGGCGTTGATCCTGCGCCACATGCAGCCAAACCCGGCGTTTACCGAGGCGCTGCTCTACTATGCCGGCACCAACAACGACCCCGCCGCCATTACGGCGCACATGGGAGAGTACTTTCCGCTCGTCGCGACATGCACCAAGGCCGAGTTTGAGCGGGATCGCTGCGGGCTGGCGCCGCAAGGTACGCGGTGATGAGGAGCGATGCCGTTGACGCGCGGCACGGACGAAGCGGCGTTTCGAAGAACCGCTTCGCTCCTTAGTCATTTCCTTGGGGCTTACACCGGAAAGAACCACTCAAATGGAATTGTCAGCAAATACAGTAGATGGCAAAGCACAAAGCTCGGGGGATGTCTTCGACTGGCCAAGGATTGGCCCATTGCCTTTAAGGAGGTGTGCAATGAAGGATTCGTTCCGCAAGCTTGTGACGATATCAGGAGTGATGGGAAGCGGCCTGCTCGGGTTGCTTCCCGGCGAAAGTTTTGCCCAGGGGGACCTGGTCCGAGGCCAGGAGGTTCCCCTGACGGAATGCTCGGGCTGGTTGATTCAGAGCAGCACTGCACCGGCCATAGAAAGTAACGCCGTGTACTGGTTCGTCCAGGGGCTCCCGGCGTATCCACCGGGCGGACACTTCCGGTTCCGTACCGGGTTCCCTCGAGCGCGCTATATGTCCTGGCAGAACCACGATTTCCTGGGGTTTTCGACGGCACTGCTGGCCGACACCGACATCGTCCCCGACCGCGGCGAAAACCCGTTCCTCCCGAATACGCCGTACGTCCCGGAAAGCGCTTACACCGTCGATCTACTGGACGTGCCGCCCGAAGCTCGGCCGCCTAAGCCGCCGAGGCCGGCGAATATCCTCTACGGCGGCTATCGTTACGATGGGGGCACGACGGAATACAACTCCGTAGCCTACCGGGTGTACCTGCCCGATCCGGGCACGGATTCGCTCGGCGGCATTCCTCAGCCGGATTTCTATTTCGTCGTCGATGACCCTGCAAAGACCAGCCTGGAAGGCATTCACGGGATGTGCGAGAAAATGCGGAAGATCCAGGACGCAGAAAAGCGAGCGCTCATCAGATTAGTAGAAAGCGCCGAGTCGCCGGAAGAAACGCGGGAAACACAAATCTTACCCGCCGAGAGGGACGAGCTTCGCCTCCGCGTGATCGACGGCCCATCCGCAGCAGGGGGCATACCGAGTCCCTCCGCCTCCGATTTCAACAACGGTCTGGCGCGTTATCGGGCCGTGACGCCGCAGCCAAGCGGCCGGGGCACCTACTACAACGCTCAGACCGGGTATCTATTGGTGTTTTTGAGTCCCTCGCGCGGCGAGGTGACGGTGATGCGCTTCAGGGCGCCCAGCTTCCCCGACACCCAGGGCCTCCAGGGTATTCCGGACGATATTTCCGGCAACGAGCAGCTCCGCTATTGGTCTCTGTGCATGCACAATACTTCGAGCTTATGGACTACTAACGGCTGCTTGTACGATGCCCAAGCGGCGCAAGATGGCGATGGCTATGTGACGTTCGCCTTCTCCAATCCGGAGAACCGGCCCGCCAACGCAGACAACTGGTTACCTACGACCGATACCATACCGGCGTTGATCCTGCGCCACATGCAGCCAAACCCGGCATTTACCGAGGCGCTGCTCTACTATGCCGGCACCAACAACGACCCCGCCGCCATTACGGCGCACATGGGAGAGTACTTTCCGCTCGTCACGACATGCACCAAGGCCGAGTTTGAGCGGGATCGCTGCGGATCGGTCGCAGGTGCGCAATGAGGCAGTCCCGATGCCGACTTTTCGTGCCGTAGTGAACGCTTCGCGTCGCAGAGGAAACGCCTCGCTGTCACTCATTTAAACCTTACAGAAGGAATCGCCTAAATGGATTTGTCCACGAATACAACCGATAGCAAGACACGGAGCGAAAAGAAGTCGTATGCCAAAATCTGGCTCGGGGGCAATTTTCTCGGCTGGCTAAGAATGTTGGCCCACAACAGATTTGACGTTGGGGTGCGACGCATACCCCGGATTGTGGCCATGACATTCGTCATATTGCTGGGCTGCTTGAGCCACGGTCTGCAAGAGCTGATATGGAACCGTCGGGTACGCAGAACGGAAATCAAGCAAGCGCCCTTGTTCATCATCGGACATTGGCGTTCCGGCACCACGTGGCTCCACGAGCTTCTCGCCCTGGACGACCGTTTCACCTATCCAACCACTTACGTGTGCTTCAACCCTAACCGCTTTCTGCTCACGGAGCGGTTCGATGCGCACTGGCTCGGTTTCCTGTTCAAGGCTCTATTACCGGAGCAGCGGCCGTTCGACAACATGGCCATGGGTTGGGAACGTCCCCAGGAAGACGAGTTTGCGCTGTGCAATCTCGGACTGCCCTCCCCTTACCAGAAGATCGCCTTTCCCAATCGCAATCCCTGCCCCGAATATTTCAGTCTGGAAGACGTCCCGTCGCGGGAGCTGCAGCGCTGGAAAGACGGCTTCGTAAAATTTCTCAAGCAGCTGACGATACGCAACCCCAAACGTATCCTGTTGAAATCCCCCACCCACACTTATCGAATCAAGGTCTTGCTCGAGCTGTTTCCGGATGCACAGTTCGTTCATATCGTGCGCGACCCTTACACCCTGTTTCTCTCGACGATGCATTTGTGGAAATCCTTGTACGAGGCTCAGGGCCTGCAAGAACCGAAATACGACGATCTGGAAGACTATGTGTTCGAAAATTTCTTGCATATGTTCCAGAAGATCAAGGAAGCACGCCCGCTGCTCCACGCCCCCCGCTTCCATGAACTGCGATACGAGGACCTCGTGCAAGATCCGGTCGGGCAACTCCGTAAGCTGTATGACCAGCTGGAACTAAGCGATTTCGAGCGAATGCTTCCCAAATTGAAGCAGTACCTAGAAGAGACGAACGATTATCGTACCAATCGCTACGACCTCACCCCGGAACTGAGGGAGGAAATTACTCGACGCTGGGGGCAGGTAATAGAACGCTATGGGTATGCGAGCGGACTGGGCACCCCTATGCGCAGGAATGATGCGGCTTAGGTTGAGGAGGCTCCGATTATTAACCCGGCCTATAAATATAGGCCGGGTTAATCCGGGGCAAGGATGCCCCGGCGCGGCGACAAGCCGCGTGAGCCCAGGCCGGGCGTGTACCGGGCCTGGGCGGCGGCCCGAAATACCAGGAGGGTATTTACGGGCCTGATTAATAACTTATTGCCGTTCCGCAAAACGGGTGGATCGCACCGAAAGGCAGCGTAGACAAATGGCTGGCGATGGAAACGGCCAACGATGCCGCCATGGAGAAGTTTCATTTCGGAATTGTCATCGGCATTTCTGCGAATGTTTCGGGACGCATGACGAAAGACTATCCGTTATGTCCGGACATCCGTTTGATGGTGGCAATTCCGGTGAAAACACAGTGGTTTGAAACAATTGGAGGAATAATCATGAACAGCTTTTCGCAACGCTCCAATCTCAGCGAGCTCCTCGACGACCCAACGCTCGGCGGTGATGATCTGATCAAAAACCTAGAGGATATCGCCAGGGTCAACCGCTGGCTGGGCGGAGAAAAAGCGTTGGTTTCGGCCATCGCACCGTTACTTGAACAGCATGATTTCGGCCGTCCGATAGAAGTTGTTGATCTGGGTTGCGGTAGCGGCGATCTTCCCAGAGCAGTCGTCAAATGGTGTCGAAGGAAAAACATCCCGGTTTCAGTAACCGCCGTCGATATAAACGACTCGATTATTCGGTATGCGACTTCGCAATCGAAAGATTTTCCGGAGATACGCTTTGAAAAGATAGATGTTTTTTCGGACGAGTTTAAAAAAAGGCGGTTTGACATCGTCGTGATGAGCTTGTTTCTTCACCATTTCGACAACCGAAAGGCAGAAGAATTGTTGAAGAATTCTTACGAGCAGTGCAGGTTGGCAGTTGTGGTCAACGACCTGCACAGAAGTCCTGTTGCTTATCATCTTTTTGAATTGTTCGCCTTTGTTACAGCCTCATCCACCATTACCCGTCACGATGGATTAATCTCCATCCTGCGGGGATTCCGGAAAAAGGACCTGGAGAGGCTGACAGACGAATTTTCTGAGGCAAAGAGGAATATTAAATGGAAATGGGCATTTCGTTGGCAACTGGCATTAGAAAAAGAAATTCCCGCAACCGAAAGAGTATATAAAACGAAATAAAAACCCGAATTATCGCAACTTTAATAGTACTGCCTGAACTTGCACCGTCCACTGCATAGACATCGAATATACAAAGAGCTTTCATGGGCTAAAAAATAATTCATTAATATTAGACTCCCGGCGTTTTTCAGTTAATCAAAACTCGCTGAGAGCCGGCATTTTATTCCATTCGGCTTTCGATAGGGTGGGTTACGGCGCACGCAAAGCGCGGTGATCGGCGGTCAATCAGTGCTGATGTGCGCCTAACCCACCCTACGAAAGCAAGTCCTTATCGAAAGCGATTTGGAATTAGCCTTTCAAGCAAATAACAGTGTCAGAAAATTTTACAATCGATTCGCCATACCAAGCCAAGTAATTAACCTATAATTATAATTATAAATATACACATGATCCTGACATATTACGATTTCGGCTCAGCCTACGTTCGCTGAATATCATTTTTCCAAAGAATTGGCATAACTTCCCCGCGTGATCGGCAATATCAAGGTGTCAGAAAATTTTACAGACACTTTACTATCTCCAAGCAAATAATTGATCTAATTAAAAATATAGATATGGCATAAGATTCGCGTAATAAAATATTCGGTGCCATACCGAAATCTCGTAATAAAAATTCAAAAACAACTCAGGAGGAGAATGAAAGCAACCACTTAATTCAACGATTACATATACCAAATATGCGAGTTCTGCCCGGTTACGGGCAATATGATACGAACAGGAAACATGCACTTTGGAAAAAGGAGTATCGACATGATCAAGTGCAATTGGCGAGTTGTTTTTCCCTTATCTCTTTTTATTTTCCATTCGGCGGTAACGGTTTCCCACGCGCAGACCGCTACTGTCTTGGCGAAGGCCGTCCCGGATGAGTGTTGGAACGGTTGCGGCATGCCTTATGTCGCCGCGTCGGCAAATGGAGCCTGCCCCACCGGCACGACGCCCAAGCGAAATCAGGCCTATCTTTGGGGTCTGGCCCAATGGAAACAGACCCTCTGGATCGGAACTGGAGCCAATGTCGCGGGTATAGGACAAACCGCAGGCGACGGATTGCAGGAATGCGATTTCGCTAACGATTCCACCGGCAATCCCATCAACGTCCTCGAGGGCTCGCTGAGCCAATACCCCGGCGTTCCCGTACCATTGCGCCAATTCCTGGGCGACTGGAGACCGCCGCAGGTATGGGTTTATGACATCGCCACCGGTAAGCAAACCAATGTTACGCCGAACGACCCTCTCATCAACGAGACCTTGGGCTTGCGGTCGGCCGGCGTATCCAATGGCGTGGCAATACTCGCCGGTCCGGGCCAGCTCGGGGTGAGCGTCAATTTGTTTGCCTTCGATGCCGATACCAAACAATATCTCGGCTCGACGACTTTGTTGCGATACGCCAACATCCGCAAATTCGTCTCTGCGCAGGGCGCCATGTATACCGGCGTGCAGACACTCACCGGAGGCGGCGAAATACTGCGCTGGACGGGAACTCGAAGCAATCCTTTCAGCTTCACGACAGTGGGTATGGTAGACAACGATGCGGTCAATCTGGCCGTGCACGAAGGGCGTCTTTTCGTGGCCACCTGGCGTCCGTCGACACTGTCCAGCTCGGTCGGCAGCTTCCTCGGAACCAACAACCCGCCGGCCGGGATCTGGATGAGTCCGCCGATTCCCGCAGGAGGCTTGCGGCTTATCCATGCCCCTCTTTGGACCAAGGTTTGGGAAGTAAATGACTACGAAGTCGACGACCTCGTTGCCTCGACCCAAGGGGTGGGCGACTTGGCCTCGTTCGCCGGTTACCTCTACTGGGGACATATGAACCCGCCGTGGTCGGTCTATAGCACGTTCGTGAGTACCTACGGAGAGCCCCAGGATCGTACCGAAACCCAAAAGAACCTCAGCCGGGCCATTCCGATCTTCCGCGGCCGCAATTTCGGTAGCAGTCCCGAGATTCAACTGCTCTACGGGGAAAAGCAGTTACCGAAATACAACGGCAGCACTTGGAGCATGGTGGATAACAATCTGGGCGGCATGACCCCGCTCTACGGCGCGGCGGGCTTCGACGTTCCGACCAATGTCTATACCTGGACCATGGCGGTTTTCCAAGGAAAGCTGGCCGTGGGAACGCTCGACTCGGGATCCAGCGTCAACTTCAGCAAGAATCCCGGTGCCGACCTTTGGGTCTTCCCCGATGGGAATTCCAAGGCAGTACCATGGACCATAAACGGCTTCGGCCATCCCGAAACCGTTATGGGTGTGCGGAACATGCTTCCAACGAAAGATGTCCTCTATGTGGGATCGTCCAGCAGAGCAAATCTCTCTCCGGATGGCGGTTGGAAACTCATCGGAGTAAAGCCGTAACATCGAGAGATCGGGAAAGGAGTGCCGCAGCGCGGCACTCCTTAAGTCAGGCAGACAAAAGCAAATACCATGTAGAGCGGCTAGATGGGGGAACTGTCCCGTACCTATTCGTAGGTCGGCAACCCGTTGCCGACGAAGCCGCTTTTCCGACCTATTCCACGTTGGGAGCGCTACGCCAAGCCGGAAAATGCTCTCAATGGCGCAACGGAATCGCTACCAAGACGACGCCGACATCTACCAAAATAGAAAACCGTCGAACGCGTTGGGATGTTTTCTGCTTTTGCTCCATGAGCCCGATTGTTGCCATGCCCGCCAAATTGCCTCCGGCACGGCGGAAAGCGTAACCGAGCGGGTCTTGGGCACTAAATCGAGCCCGACCTCGAAACCATGGTAATTCCGAATCATGTCCATCGTGATTGGCCCGCGTATGGAATCACGTATGGGCGGCCCGATCATGACTCGCGCGTTACTCAGTTCCCTCCCGGAAAGCGCCACTACGGTCTTTCCCTTCCATATGGGCTGGCACTCGATCAATTCGCCCGCCTTATTGAACACATAGAGATCGAGATCGATCAGCAATCCACTGAGGCCTTCATACAAGGCAATGAATGAAAAAACCTCGATCCTCTCGTCTTGCCGCATGTTTGCTGGCATGAGTCACCTTTAACGCATTAGATCAGTCTCTGACTCCGCACCGAGGCGGCCCCCAAAAAAACGGCTCTTACCGGTGCGCCTTTAGATACGTGTCCAGGAATCGCCGCACCCGTCGGGTACTAGAGTACGGAAGCAACATGAGAACGCCGCCGGGGAAAAGATTAAAGAAAGATGAGGATCGCCGGTGCCGACGATCGATTCTTCGGCCGGCGAAGTAGGATAGGTCAGGCGCGCAGCGACCTCGAATCGGCGGGTTACGCGGAGCCTAGGGGCTAACCTGCCATCGATGGGTTTCGCTTCGCTCTACCCATCCTACGATGAATGTTCGCTCGAATGTCGAATGGAATTACGGTGCCGATCGGGCTTGCTCGGCCTCGGCAATCGCCCACGCGGCGTTGATCAAGCCGATATGGCTGAAGGCTTGCGGGAAGTTGCCGAGCAGCTCGCCCGTGCTCGGATCGACCTCTTCGGCGAGCAGGCCCACATCGTTGGCATAAACGGCGCCGCGGGCCAGGATGCCCTTGGCGCGCTCGACCTCTCCTGCCAAAGCGACTGCGTGGGCAAGCCAGAAAGTGCAGAGCAGGAAAGTGCCCTCCTCTCCTTTCAACCCGTCGTCGGCGCGATAGCGGAATACCAGCCCCCGTTTGTCCGTCAACTCCCGCTCGATCGCATCGATCGTCGCCAGCATGCGGGGATCGTCCGCCGGCAGGAAGCCGACCAGCGCCATCATCAGGACCGAAGCATCGAGCTCGTCCGAACCGAACGCCTGAGTAAAGGACTGAGCCCGCTCGCTCCAACCCTGGGTAAGAATCGCCTGGCGGATTTCCTCGCGGACGGCGCGCCAGCGCTCGACACGATCCGCGGCGCCGAGCAGATCTGCGAGCCCGATGGCCCGGTCGAGGGCGACCCAGCACATCAGTTTCGAGTACAGGAAGTCTCGCGGCGGACCGCGGATTTCCCAAATGCCCTGATCCGGATCGCGGTAATAACGACCGGCAGCGTCGGCGACATCCGCGAGGAAATTACGGGTGATGGGATCGAGAGTGGTGAGCTGTCCCTGTAGCCGGTACGCTGCGTTCAACAGCTCGCCGTAGACATCGAGCTGCCGCTGATTCCAGGCGCCATTGCCGACCCGGACCGGACGGCTACCCCGCCAGCCGGACAGATGTGGCAGCTCGCGTTCGGTCAGATCGTGCTCGCCGCCGATGCCGAACATGATCTGCATATCCACGCCGCGCTCGATCTGGGTCAAGGCCGAGCCTGCCAAGAAGTCGAAGAATTTATAGGCTTCGTCCGGACAGGCCGCCACCCACAGCGCTTCCAGGGTGAAACTCGCATCGCGCACCCAAGTGTAGCGGTAGTCCCAATTGCGGCTGCCGCCCACGGCTTCCGGCAGCGAAGTCGTCGGTGCGGCGACGATGGCGCCGGTCGGAAAATAGGTCAGCCCCTGAAGCACGCGCCCGCTGTGGCGGACGAGCTCCCGCCACGGTCCTTCGTAGTTCTGGTGGAGATCGGACCAGCTGCGCCAGGCGGTGATGGTATCGTCCAACCGTTCGGCGATATCCGCTTCGGTCCAGACTCGAGGCGCGGCTTCGGAACTCGAACGATGCTGCAAGGCGAAGTCCAAGCGTTGGCCGGCTTCGATTCTCACGCCCGCCCATGCCGTCGAACGGGTGATTTGAAACGGCACGGGCGAACTGAGATGGAGCACCGAGGCGCCGCCCCGCGCGGATACGCCGCCAACGACCGGAACCAACAAGGGAAAGACCAGCCCATACTCCGGCCGGGGCGCGTACTCGATCTCGAGGTCTGTGCGCCCGGCCAGGCATTGGACGCTGCGGATCAGGGTATGCGGCGCGTCGGCGCCGAGCCGGTGGCCGCGTTCGTTGGGTCCCATCGCCAGCGCGTCGGTCAGAACCACGGTGCCGGTCGGCGTCTCGAAGGTCGTTTCAAGCACCAGGGTGCCGTCGAGATACCGGCGGCGCGTCGATGCTTGGCCAACCGGGCGGATGGCCCAATGGCCGCCGTCCGTATCCAGAAGCCGCGAGCAGATCGCGGGCGCGTCGAAACGGGCAAAGTTAAGCCAGTCGACCGAGCCGGCGCGGCTGACCAGGCCGGCCCCGTGGCAATCGGACAGAAAGGCGTAGTCAGCGATGGGAAGCTGGCTCACAGCTGTATCTCCAGTCGGATGGGACGCAGGACAAGCACCGAACACACGGAGTGAGACCTTGATCGATTCGACCGACAGGGCATGCGGGAGTGCCTTCGCTCCGTCTGAAACCGGAAGCTCTGACAAAGGTAAATCATGGCGGCATGCGGAACTCCGGAACGGCCGGACCTCGCGAGAAATCAAACCAGATGTTGGTTCCCAACCTCAAGGTTGGGAACCCAAGTCTTGGAAGCTCCGGCTTCCTGCCCTTTGCGAAGCTGGAGCTTCCAAGGCCGTATTCCCAAGCAGGAGCTCTCATCGTTATACACAACTTACGAGCGACCCGAAACGTGCCCGGACCCGTCATTCCGGCAGGGAAGCCGGAATCCAGCCACACGGAGGTGAAGCGGCGGGCCGGAGCTGTGCTTCGGATAAGCCAGCGTGCGACCGGCCGGTTACCATCCATGGCCCTGGATTCCGTCGTCCATGGACGGAATGACGGTGACGACCACCCGCTGGGTCTTGTGTATAACGATGAGAGCAGGAGCTTGGGAACAAGCGGAAGTAGACGTTGAAATTCCCCGCTCGATGGAGGTCACCATGACGAGCCAGAACGCTTCGAGCACCATCAACGACAATTCGGCCTGGCCGGACCTGCCTTTGCAGGCATGGCAAGACACGTATGCGACCTTGCATATGTGGACACAGATCGTCGGCAAAATCCGGCTGGCCTTGACGCCCTGGATCAACCACTCCTGGCATGTCGTGCTTTATCTGACGACATCCGGGCTGACGACCTCGCCGATTCCCTATCGTGACCGAACGTTCCAGATCGATTTCGATTTCATCGAGCATCGACTCGTGATCCGGACCAGCGACGGCGCGGCGCGACAATTCCCGCTTCGACCCTGCACGGTGGCCGATTTCTACCGGGAAATTTTTGCCGCGCTTCGGGCGCTGGATATCGAGGTCGCCATACGGAAAAAACCCAACGAGGTCGCCCGCGCGATTCCCTTCGACCAGGATCGGGAACACGCCGCCTACGATGCCGAGCACGCCCACCGGTGCTGGAGGGTGCTGGCCCAGGCGGATAGCGTATTCAAGGCATTCCGCGCGCGCTATATCGGCAAATGCAGTCCGGTGCATTTTTTCTGGGGCAGCTTCGACCTGGCGGTCACACGCTTCTCCGGCCGGCGCGCGCCCGAACACCCCGGCGGCGTGCCCAATCTTCCCGATTGGGTGGTCCGCGAGGCCTATTCCCATGAGGTAAGCAGTTGCGGCTTCTGGCCGGGTAACGATGCTGTCCCGTTTCCAGCCTTCTACGCCTATGCCTACCCTGAACCGAAAGGTTTTCCGGACGCACGGGCACGTCCCGAAAGCGCGTTTTACAGCCCCGAGCTCAAGGAATTCGTCCTGCCTTATTCCGAGGTGCGGCAGGCGGATTCACCCGGCCGGCTGCTGCTGGAGTTTCTCCAAAGCACCTATGACGCGGCCGCCGATCTGGGACACTGGGATCGGCCGTCATTGGAACGGAGCCTATCCGGCAAAGAGCCTACCTTCCCCACGACCTAAAACTTGCCCGAGCGGAAATCGTGCATGGCCTGTTCGACCTCGTCGCGCGTGTTCATCACGAAAGGTCCCCACTGCACAATCGGCTCGTTGAGGGGACGGCCGGCGACGAGCAACGATCGAGCCCCGCGCGAAGCCGTCAGCCGCACGCCATCGGCATCCGCGCGGTTGGTCAGGACCGCGAGCTGACGGGCGCGCACCGGCTCGCCCCGTGTGCCGACGCCGACTTCGCCTTCGTAAACGTACAGAAACGCGTTGTGTCCCCCAGGGATCGGCGCCTCGTAAGCGCTTCCGGCCGGCATTTCGAGATCGAGATAGAGCGGCTCGGTCGCCTCGCGCCTGACCGCGCCGCCGATGCCCGCAACCGATCCGGCGATGATCCGGATGGTCACGCCTTCGGCCGTGGTGGTGCTCGGGATCGCTTCCGCCGAAATGTCCCGGTAGCCGGGCTCGGTCATCTTCTCGCGCGCGGGCAGATTGATCCAAAGCTGGAAACCGTGCATCAGCCCCTGCTCCTGCTCGGGAAGCTCGGAATGAATGATGCCTCGACCCGCCGTCATCCATTGCACGCCGCCGGCAGCCAGCAAGCCTTCGTGGCCGGCGTTGTCGCGATGCCGCATGCGTCCCGCGAGCATATAGGTCACGGTCTCGAAGCCCCGATGGGGATGATCGGGAAAGCCGGCGAGATAGTCGTCCGGATTGTCGGAGCGGAACTCGTCGAGCATCAGAAAGGGATCGAGCCGCCGCTGCAAATCCGGGGTCAGCACGCGCAGCAGTTTTACGCCCGCACCGTCCGAAACGGCATTGCCGGTGACCAGTCGCTCGACCTCGCGGGTTACAAAATTCGGAGAGGTGGTCATGGGTGTTCTCCTCAAACAATTTGTCAAACATCGATCGGTTTCGCCGCAGTCGTTACCGCTCGGGAACCGACAAGCCGGGCGATCTGCCCGAGCGCATCGGTTTCCGCTTGCCCCTTGGCGGTCTCCCCCAAAGCCAGTCCTTCGGCATAGACGAAATTGACGTCCGTCATCCCGAGGAAACCCAGCACATTGCGCAGGTAAGCGGTTTGGGTGTCCTGCGGCGTGCCACGATGGACTCCGCCGCGGGCGGCGAGCACGAACACCTGTTTGTCTTGGACCAAACCGACCGGGCCGTTTTCCGTGTACTCGAACGTGATTCCGGCGCGGGCGACGTGGTCGATCCAGGCTTTGAGAGTCGACGGGATGCCGAAGTTGTACATGGGAACGCCGAGCACGAGGACATCCGCCGCCTGAAGCTCCGCAATCAGTTCGTCCGAAAGTTCCACTGCCGCCCGCTGCTCGGGAGTGCGCCGTTCGGCCGGCGCGAAGAAGCCTGTGATTGCGGTCTCGTCCAGGTGCGGAATCGGCTCGCGGCCGAGGTTGCGGGTGACGATCCTGTCCTCCGGATGCCGCGCGCGCCACTGGGTGATGAAAGCGTCGGCGAAGCGGTTGGCGTTGCCGGTGTCGGACAAACTGGTCTTGATTTGCAGCACGTTGGCCATGGCGATCTCCTGGTAAGAATCGATAGACGGCACCAGGATAGGTTTGTATCACTCGATTAAAAAGCGCAAAATTCTGGGCATTCTTATCGAAAAATTCGATCATATGAAGATTCCCCGGACCACTCTCGAGCAATGGCGGGTATTGCAGGCGATCGTGGAATACGGCGGATTCGCCCAGGCCGCCGAAGCGCTGCATCGCAGCCAGTCGTCCGTCAGCTATACGGTCGGCCGGCTGCAGGAGCAGCTCGGCCTGAAACTGCTGGAGATTCACGGCCGCAAGGCAAAGCTCACCGAATCGGGAGAGACGCTTCTGCGCCACGCCGAAGAACTGCTCGGCGAAGCGCTTAAACTGGAGAAACTGGCCCACAGTCTGGTGCAGGGGTGGGAAGCGGAAATCCGGCTGGTGGTCGACGCGTTGTTCCCCACTCCCCTTCTGCTGCGCATGCTGAGGGAATTTGCGCCCCTCAGCCCGCACACGCGCGTGCTGCTCAGTGAAGAGGTGCTGTCCGGCACCGACGAGGCGCTGATCATGGGCCGCGCCGATCTCGCGATCGGCGGACAAGTCCCGCCGGGATTTTTGGGAGATCACGTGCTGGACGTGGAACTCGTTGCCGTGGCTCATCCCGACCACCCGCTACACCGGCTCGGACGAACCCTGGATGCCGATGACTTGAGCCGGGAGCTGCACGTCGTCGTGAGCGATTCGGGCACGCTGGCGCCGCGCGATTCCGGGTGGCTCGGCGCGACGCGGCGCTGGAGCGTGACCAGTCCCGAGAAGCGGATAGCCTTGTTATGCGCGGGGCTGGGCTTCGGCTGGATTCCGTGCCATCTGATCGAGGAGCCGCTCGCCTCCGGCCGGCTCAAGCCGCTGCCCCTGCGCGATGGACAGCGCCGAAAGGTGCCGCTGTATCTCATCTTCGCCCAGCCCAAGCTTGCCGGCCCCGCCACCCGCAAGCTGGCCGAACTGATCCGCGCCTGCGCCGCCGAAGGCGGAACCGGGATGAACAGCGGTTCCGTCTAGCCCGCAGTTCTCCGATTTCTCCCGCAGCGGACTCCGATTCGCTTGGCTTGTTGGCGAGCTGTGCTCTGTCTCACCGTGGGGAAGGACATTGTAGAAGCTGCCTCTGTGCATGAATCTTTACACAAATCGTCACCCCGGCAAGGAAGGGTGTCTTCGGTGCTCCCGAAGACACCGTTTGCGATCGGAAGGATGTCTCCGGCGCTCATCGAGCTTAAAGCCTATCCTTTATAAAACCGTCGAATCGGAATTATCATCCGCGCTTGCAGCGGACGTCATACGAACACTTTGGACTTATCAAGGGGGGGTAGGAACATGAGCGAGTTCCCGGCTTACGACGAGGTGCATGTCATCTCCGATATCCACATGGGCGGCAAGCCCGGCTTCCAGATCCTTAGGGAGACCCAGCGTCTCGCCAACTATATCCGGTGGGTGGCGGCGCAGCGCCCCGAGGGGCGCGTCGCGCTGGTTCTGAACGGCGACGTGTTCGACACGCTGGCCGAGGACATCCGGGGCTACGTCGCCGTCGACGAGGCGACGGCCACGCTGACGCGGATCATGGACGACAAGTCGTTCTCCGGAATTTGGGAGGCTCTCGCGGATTTCGTGAAGAAGAAAGGACGCACGCTGGTGATCGTCATCGGCAATCACGACATCGAAGTGTCCTTTCCCTCGGTCCAGCGTCTGATTTTGTCGCGGCTCGCGGGCGAAGACCTCCTCGCCAGGGCGCGAATCGAGTTCTCCACCACCGGCGCGGGCCACACCTGTCTGGTCGGCAACGCCCGCGTCTTCTGCACCCACGGCAACGAGGTCGACGCCTGGAACTACAACCGCTACGAAGACCTTGCGAAAGTCGCGCGGCGCCTGAATGCCGGCCGTTCGCTGGAACCGAGCGAATGGTACCCGAACGCCGGCACCCGCATGGTCAAGGAAGTCATGAACGAGGTAAAGCGCCGGTACGCGTGGATCGATCTGCTCAAACCCGAGACCTCCGCCGCCGTCGGAACCCTGGTGGTGCTCGATCCTTCCCAGGCGGCCAAGATCAACAGCCTGCTGTCGATCCTGGGCGAACGCCAACGGGGCAGCGGACAGGTGGACCAGCGCCTGTCGGCGGAAGGATTCCAGCCCCGCCAGGCGACCGGCGCGCCCGCCATCACGGTCGATCAGCTGCTGGGGCCGAACGTTTCGGCCGGCATCCAGGGCGGAGGCCCGGCCGGCGCACAAACCGCCGACGACATGTTGCTGGCCGCCGAGAAGGGCTTCAAGCAACCCGGCGCTCGCGCGACACCCGCGAACGAAACTCTGGGTACCGGCGGCCTGATCTGGGATCGCCTCACCGGCTGGATCACCGGGGTCGGCAAGGACGAAGCGCTGCGGCGCGCGCTCAAGGACTGGCTCGCGGACGACAAGACCTTCGACATCACCGACCAGGACGACACTTACAAGCAGGTGACGGCTTCGGTGGGTGCTTCCACCGACTTCATCGTCACCGGCCATACCCATCTCGAACGTGCCATCGACATGGGCGGCTCCCGCTACTATTTCAACAGCGGCACCTGGATCCGCCTGATGCGGTTCAGCGATGCCATGCTCAAGGACGCGGCCTCGTTCAAGCCGGTGTACGAGGCGCTGACCGACGGCGAGATGGAGACCATCGACAAGGCGAAATTCGGCGGCGAATCGTTCGTGATGGATCAAACCAGCGCGGTCTCGATCTCGCTGGAAGACGGAAAAGTCGTCGGCCGTCTGACCCATATCGAGGGCGACGGCACGGGCAAGCCGCGGGTTATCGAACAATTCGCGAGGCCCTGAGATGAGCGAAATTCGCAACGTCAAACTCGAACTGCTCAGGCCGGGCCCCGCGCACAATCAATTGTTGTCGCCGCTGACGCCGTATCTCGCGCTGTGCGGCGCCGACGGTCCGGTGACCGTACACATGCCGTTCGAGCAACGGCAACTGCTCAACCGGCTCGAACGCCTGCGGTACGACATAGACGGAAGCCCCGTCGCCGCCTCGCAGCGCGAAAGCGAGATGCGGGAAATGGGCGAGGCGATCGGGCGGGTGCTCGGACAGGTTCCGGCGCTGCTCTCGGAACTGTCCGACCCGCGGGCCGACGGCGGGAAACTCGTGCATCTCAGGCTTTCGCTGTCCTCTTTCGAGCTGGGCATGGTGCCGTTCGAGACGGCTATCGCGCCGGACGGTTTTCCGGGTTCCGGATCTCCCCTGTTCCTGCAGTCGCGCACCCCTATCGTGATGACCCGGGAAGTCCGGCGCGGACGGCCGCTGCCGGTCGACTGGAACCGCCCTCCGCGCATCCTGTTCGCGTTCGCATCGCCCGGCGGCCTCCCGCCGGTGCCGGCGCAAGACCATTTGCACGCGATCCGGCGAGCGATCGATCCCTGGATCAAGATCAAGGACACGCCCGAGGAACGCATCCGGGAGGTCAAGCAGATCCTGACGGTGCTGCCCAATGCCAGCCTGGAGCAGATTCGGGAAGCCTGCTCGACCACCCAGTACGCTTACGTGCACATCCTGGCCCACGGCGCGCCGATCAATAACTCCGGCGACCGCCACTACGGCGTCATGCTGTGCAGCGATTCCAATTCCGCGCAAGGCGACGTGGTCGACGGCGAACGCCTGGCGATCGTACTCACGGCGCGGGACTCCTCCGGGACAACCAAATATCGCCCCAACGTGGTCACGCTCGCGACCTGCGATTCCGGCAACATCGAGTCGGTGCTGATACCCGGCGGCAGCATCGCTCACGAGCTCCATGCAGCGGGCATTCCCTGGGTCATCGCCTCGCAATTCCCCCTCTGGATGCGGGCCTCCTCGATCGCGGCCGAGGTGCTCTACAGCGGCCTTTTGAGCGGCACCGATCCCCGCTGGGTGCTCTACGACCTGCGCCAACGGCTTCGTACCGATTCGCCCGGCACCCATGACTGGGCGAGCATCGTCTGCTACGCGACCGTGCCCTGGAACTTCGAGCGGCAGGTGGACGCCTTCCGCGACGAACGCATCCGCAGCCGGCTCGAGGTGAAGTTCGACCGGATAGACGAACTGGTCGGCGCCAACGCGGACGGCCGGAGAGCCGCCGAGGCGCGCAACCCCGCCGATCGGGATGCTGAACTGGAAGTTCTGTGCGAGTCGATCCGCGCCGAACTCAAGGCATGGTGCGCCGAGCCCGTCACGGAGAAATCGCCTGCGCAAAAGGCCAAGCGTCTCGGCATGAATGCCGCCAGCGAGAAGCGCATCGGAATCGCCTATTTTCTGATCGCGGCAAGCGAAACCGGCGATGCCGAGGTCACCCGCGTGAAGCTGGAAAAAGGCAAGAAAGCCTATGCGTCCTCTCGTGATCTCTATCGCGAAGCATTGGAGATCGAGCCTTCCAACCCGTGGGCCATTACGCAGTATCTTTCCATGCTGGCGATGCCGGTCCTGGCGGGCAGTACCGAGGTTTGGAAGTCGCTCGCGAAGGATTACGGCCTCTGGTGGGCCGCCGCCCGGCAGCTCGCCCATTGGCAGCTTTACAAAACCGCGGGCGAAGAGCGCGCCTATGTGCTGGCCACACTCGCCGAACTCGCCCTGCTGGGTGTTGCCTATGGCGCGCCAAAATTCAGCGCCAGCCAGGCGGAACAGGAAATCAGGGAGTTCTGCGGTGAAATGCTCTGCCTGCTGGGTCCCGATGCCTTCCCGATTCTTTCGACCCAGCGCCAGTTCAGGCGCTATCTCGAGTATTGGCAGAGGGACCAGTGGAACGAATTGGCCAGAACCGCGCTATCGGCGCTAGGCGACGAATCCCTGTCCCAGGCGAAGCCTTGCTGACGGACAAGAGCAAGGTTCCGAGTCTTGTGTCCGGAGTCGGATGGATTATCCCATTCGGCATTCGAGTGAACATTAATCGTAGGGTGGGTTAGCGAAGCGTAACCCACCGATTCGAGGTCGCTCGGTGGGTTACGGCCTCGCGGCCTAACCCACCCTACGAAAATTAATGCCTTATTGAAAGCGATTTGGAATTAGGCGCGCACCGCCACGAACGGTTCCGTGACCACGGACTCTCTACGCGCCGTAACCCACCGGTTCCGCGGCTTGGCCCGGTGGGTTACGGCGCGCGGAAGCCCCTCAAGGAACGTGGCCGGTTCGATGCGATGCTCACCAAACCCGTCGTGCTTTGCGCGTTCCCGGATGGTCACGTCATCCGCCCCGCCTAACCCGAGCCAATGACGGAGCAACAGTCAAACAACGAACGCCCGACACCCGCTATCAGTGCAACCGCCCCAAGTGGCGGCGGTCGAGAATCGGCCTATCTCTCCTGGAGAGCTTGGCCGGTCGTAGGATTCTCGAACTCCGGCCATCGCTCCTCAAAACCGGGATCATAGATCGGTTCTTCGCCCAGAGCCGACAACCGACTATCGACGCATCGCGTGAAGTAGTCCTTTTCCACGCCTGCCTCGATATACTTCTTGGATTCGGCCAAACACCGAGCCTGAACCGCCCCGGCTAATTGCTGCCGCACCGCCGGATCCGACGCACATCCACCGATCAGACCCAACAAAGCTAAAAACACGAAACGCATAACGCCTCCAAAATCCCTTTAGGCCCGTACCGACTCTACCCAAAGAAAAAACTCCGGTCAAAACCCAATGCCGGTCAGTTATTAATCAGGCCCGTAAATACCCTCCTGGTATTTCGGGCCGCCGCCCAGGCCGGTACACGCCCGGCCTGGGCTCACGCGGCTTGTCGCCGCGCCGGGGCATCCCTGCCCTGGATTAACCCGGCCTATATTTATAGGCCGGGTTAATAAGCGTCATGCTAGCGGCGAATGCCGAAACGACAGGCCTTAGGACTGGCTGCCAATTACATCCCCGTCTACTTGAAAACGATTTCGCAGTAAGGTGGGTTAGGCGCGCATCGCATCGAACCTGCCAGGTTCCTGTGGGTGTTTCCGCGCGCCGTAACCCGCCGGTTCCGCGGCCTGGCTGCCGTACGATTAGAGCGTTTTTCATCCCGGTGTACGGATTCATGTCGGGCGGGAAGCACGTAGGTCGGCAATCCCTTGCCGACTTATCGGCTCGACAAAGGACTTTGTGGGAAGGGGCGTCCTGGCGCTCCAATCGCAAACGGTCATCCCAGGAGCGCCGGGATGACCCTTCCAATCGCAAACGGTCATCCCAGGAGCGCTGGGATGACCCTTCCAATCGCAAACGGCCTGGCCGGGAGCGCCGGCCAGGCCCTTCCCAGGGCGGCCGTTTGCGATTGGGAAGGGATTGCCGACCTACATATCGGGCTCCCTGATACCGGATCGGAAAATTCTCTAGGCGCGAGCGCATCATAAGACAACAGGGCGGTAGTTTTGAGCTTGGTTCGCTTTTACCCCTTTGCCGCTGGAAGACTTTACCGAGCAGAGTGAAGCTTTCCGAAAGGCCGTAATGCCGCCTCCAATCCTTTTTCTATCTATTCGTAAGTTCTGGCTTACACGATTTTCAGCCTTTTCCGACTCAAACCTGGCTTTTTTGAGCCGCGAAGTCACTAGACTTATCTGCTGGGATTATTCGAAACGACGTTTAAACATGGGTTACCGTCGCCGATATCGTCGCAAACGCTCGCGGTCAGGGGGTGTTGAGTGACACGACTCACATTGCAAACCGTTTGTCATGGAAAGGTGCAGTGCTCTTTGGCCTTGTACTGTTTGTGATGTTCTATTGGTTGCTGCCGGCGTGGATGAATCATCTCCTTGAAAGCCGTCGCAGCAGCATGTTTTTCCCTGCGGTTGAGGCGATCTTCACTCGGCGGATTCATTGGCTTCAATGGTTGGGCATCGCCTTTGCCTTGATCTGCGGTTTTTTCGCCGTTAGCAACTATTTGTCCGCCGGTCGCCTGAGCCCTAAAGGTGAGCGCCATGTGAGTTTCTTTAGTCGGCTCTTGGCCAGGTTCCTGGATTGATCGGCGTAAATTGGGCCAATCTTATTCATTCTTCCAACCTAATTTGGCACCGCCGCAGGCGGATCATCAACAACTTTTCGGAGATTTAGATGCGCATGTTGCTATTGGTCGCAATCCTGGCCGGAGTCAGCTGGTATTACTTCATCGGCGGGCGCAAGATCTCGGACGATCAGGTCAGGGCCTTCTACCAAATGCAGACCCACGCGACGTTGAGCCGCAATCCAGAAGCGCTCTGCAATTTATTGGATAACGACTTTGAGAGTCGCGGCATATCAGTCGTTTACGGTCAACGAGTGGAGGTCACGCAGAACAAAGAGCAAACCTGCGCGGCCTACAAACAGATGTACCAGGGGATAGCTGACATCGGAGCGCGCCTAGGCGGTATAGCCACGCTCGGCTACGAGCATCACATTGATGAAGTCGAGGTCTCGTCGAATCGGAAATCCGCCATTGCGTCCGTTCACTTCGCCCTTACTGTCGCTGGCTCCGTCATGCAATATCGCGGGCACTCCAAAGATACGCTGATCCGCCGAGCCGGCCGCGTTCTCCTCCTGCGCAGTGAAGAGAAATCGAGCATCGGCAATGGCTAGCCGGTATCCAACAATTGGTTCGTAGGACAACGTCGGAAACAGCGGACGAATCTCGCTTTTCCTTTCGAGTTAGAGGCTGTTTTCTATTCACCCGATGTTGGCCGAACTCTCGAACAATCTCTTATCTTTTCCGTTTTCTCAAATTCAGCCAGGACAAACCCGAAACGGACAGCAAAAGAGTGAGAGGTAGAGAAACGTCTTAAAAATTGCTTACTGGTAGGAACACGGGGAGGATCGCCGCGACACTGTTTCCGAAAAGTTATGAGAAGCTCCGTAAGCATCCCTTGATTCTTACGTCGTCCATAGCTAACAGAAATCGATGGATTCCGGCGAGTTACATTATCGACGGAACTGTACGGGGATTTGGGTGAAGTTGATATCCCCCAAAATGTCGCCGATCGGCTATTGTCCTCCCTCCCGTCAGCGCTTCTCCGGCGACGGCTCGGCCACTTTCAAATATCTCTGCGATTCCTTGATTTCGGGGCTGATTTGCCCGGCATCGGGCAGGACCTTTCCCGTACAAAGCCAATAACCGTACTGTGGCCATTCGTTGGAAATCGCCTCGATATGCCAGGCGTAAACCTTCTGCTTCTTGTGTTCCAAATTGCTGAGCTGGTTCGTTCCTATCCCTGTCTTTTGGGCGAATTCGTCCCTCGTCAGGCCTAATGTCTTCCGTAGCTGCTTAATTCGGTCGTTCGCGGCAAATTCGTCAAGCATAGATCTCATACTTGTACTATTTACCGTAATGTATAAAATACATGTTCAAATAGCATGTTATTTCCCAATGTAACGCAATGAGGGGACATTATGGACGAACAGGCCATCCGTCAAGTTCTGTTGCTGCCGCACGTGCAGGTGATGCACCGGGAGAAGTTCGCGGAACTGGTGGGGGTATCGCCGGGCGTGGTGGAGGGGTGGGTCGATCGGGGTCAGGTGGACAGCATCGTCATCGGCAAGCATCGGTTGATCAACATGGTCAAGCTCACCCTGCGCTGCCTCGAGCAGGAGGCGTATTTCTAGCCAAGCCACAGGGAAAGCACCGATGTCTATCTATCAAACCAAGATGCCCCTCGGCGATCTCCACGCTGCCTGTCAGTCGATTGTGACCCGGCTGGTCGACTATGTCCGCCGCGGCGGCAGTGTCGAGCTCGGCTATTTGATGTACCGGAATCAGCTTCAAGGCTTTCTCCTCTTCACTGCCGGAACTGCGGGAGAGTCGATCGTCAAACATGCGCAAAACGCCCTGGACGCCGAGTACCGGCGCTTGACAAGCCGGCGCAATCCGGGCGAATAGTCCCTCTACCCAGAAGATGAAAACATCCGACAACCACGCCGGCGAACGCCCGATGAGCCTCCCCCGTTTCTCAAGGTTTCTGGCCCGAACCGAGACCCACATCGTTCTCGCCGCCCTCCTGCTCACCGCTGCCTGCATCGGCATCGGCGGCTTGATCGTCGATCGACTGGTGGCGCTTCGCCTCTTCACCGGGACGGGTGGTTAGATTCAGTCACGTGGGGCAGGCAAGGGCCCACTGGCGTTGCAATGCGGGCGCCGCACGCCCGGCAACGAATGCCTGATATCCCTTTTCTTATCGGTTCATTGCTTCGGCACGAAGAGCGATTTTCGACAAAGTCAATGCACTTTCTTTTATTCCGATATCCGGACGAAATACGAGGAACCGGTAGAGTTCGAGCGCTGTTGGTTTTAGCTAACAGTACAAGATCCCATATAAATCATCGACATGAATAACTTAAAGCGTAAAGCCGTTGGGCTGCCCCAACAGTGAAATCCGAAGCTCTTCGGTTCAGCAACCCTGATAAGCATCTGATTTTTCATGGTTATTCATGTTTGGCACGGTTTATTCAATACATCGGTCATGGATATGCAAACCGGCAGATCCAGATAAAACGAATTCAATAAACAAAACAAAAAGGACACAGTTCCATGATCAAGAAAACCGCTTTTTCCCTTTCCAGCCTCGTTGCAGCCGCATGTCTGGCTACCGCAGTGAATGCCGAGACCAATAACGCCTATCCCGGCGCCAATGGCAAACCGTTTCAAGCTTTGCAGGGGCAGGTAAACGATTTGCAGAGCCAGCTGGACCAGGTGAAAGCCTCCCTGCAAGCGCAAATCGACGAGGCAAGTGCCAAGATAGTCATGCTGAGCCAAACAGCCAGTGAACACGAAACCGAGCTGAGCACGCTGAATACTCAACTTAACCTGTTACAAAACCAGTTGGCCACTCTGGAACAGACCAAGCAGGACCGTATCAACGGCGCTTGCGAAGAAGGCTATGCCATCCAGGAGATTCTGTCGGACGGAACCACAATCTGCGCTCGCGACGGCGGCAACGGTTTCAAGTTCGTGAAAGAGACCTTTAACGTCCTGCCCGGCGTATACCTCAATGAGGTCCTGAAATGCCCTGCCTCTCACCCGGTCGTTACAGGCGGCGGCTACTACGAAGGCGGCACGGTCAGCGCCGTTGCCAGCAGGCCCACGCCGGAAGGGGACGGTTGGACGGTGTTCTACAGCGCTGTCGTTCCGGGGGACATTTTGATGATTCATGCGATTTGTACGGTTCAATGAACCATGAATTGATCGCTCCCCGTTTTAAGGCCGGCATTGCCGGCCTTTAACGCTTGACCGATTCTTTACGGCTTGTTTTTTCCAGATACTCCACATAACTCGCACCCGCCCGGCACAGGAACAACATCTGTTTCTTGAAGTTGCTGCAGTGCCTGCACATCATCAGGTGCAGCCGCACTGCCATCCGCTCTCTCAGACTCAAGTGAACGTCCAATGACTTGGACACCAGCTCACTGACTTCCCGGCAGGAACGCATGTTATTTATCTCCGGTCTGCTGTATGCCGAACCACCGCGCTTCCAGACATGCCCGCAATCTCATGCGGGCACGATGCAACGTAACCCAATAATTGGTCGAACTGAGGTTAGCTTCCTTACAGATTTCTTCCGGCTCCAATCCGACCAGTTCCCTGAGCATGAATACTTCGGCCTGACGCGCCGGCAGATTCTGCTGGCACCACTCGTAGATACGCCAGAACTCCTCCTGTTCCAGAGCATTTTCAGGATGCGACCAGACCTTGGGCGGTGAGTGCCAACTCCCTTCGGCGTTGAACAAGTGCTCCTCAATGTCCTCGTCCGCCCCAACCCGGTCCGGCTCGAACAAACGGGTTTCTCGTGCGTCACGACGCTGTTGGTCGGCGATCTTGTGCTTCAGGATCCCAATCAGCCAGGTACGCAACGATGAGCGTTCGGCAAAACCGGCATCGGACTGCAAGGCCGCCAGCAAGGTTTCCTGCACCACGTCTTCCGCCAAGTCGGCATCACGCAGATGCAGCAGCGCATAGCGGAACAATATCGGGCGGTGTTGTATCAGCGTGTCATCGGTCAAGGCATGCCCCTTCGGTTTTCTTGTTCGCTTCGGGCCATTGTTCTGGTGCCTTTTCACTTTAACCTTTGCACTTTGCGGGCAACAAGCCGGCTGGAATTTCTCGATGCGCGCCTCGCAAGGAAACGTATATTTCACGCACTTTTGAACTCTTCGGCCAAATCAGTCGTAAGGTTCGGCCCCGGCCAGCGACTAAGGGACAAACTTTCAATTGTAAGAGGACTCGATCTATGGCGAGGCACTGGCTTTTCCTATTCGGCCTTAGCATGGCGCTGGCCTTCCGAATTGGGTATGCGGCCGAACCGGACTGGAGCAACTACGGCCAGATTCTCGCGCGACACCTCAGCGAGCGCACCGTCGCCGGAACTCGTTTGGCATGGCTGAATTACACCGGGTTGAAAAGCGATCCGGCGTTCACGCGGGCGATCGCACAAATCGCTGCCTTTCCCGTGGACAATCTCAAGTCCCGCGAGGAAAAGCTGGCCTTCTACATCAACGCTTACAACATTCTGGCCATCAAGACCGTGCTGGATCACTGGCCGGTTGAGAGCATCAAGGATGTCGGCAATCTCCTCAATCCGGTGTGGAAGCGCCCGGTCGGCAATGTGGGCGGCAATGCCCTGAGCCTCGACGAGATCGAGAACGACATCCTGCGCAGACTGGGCGAGCCGCGCATCCACATGGCCATCGTCTGCGCCTCGAAAAGCTGCCCCGATTTACATCCGGAACCCTATACCGCGGCAAAGCTGAATATGCAGCTCGACTCCGCCAGCGCCAGCTATTTGAATAATTCCACCAATGGCCTGCGGGTAGAGGGAACGGCGGTAAGAGTATCGAAAATCTTTCACTGGTTCGCCGGGGACTTCGAACAGAAGGGCGGCGTCGAGGCATTCATCCGGACTTATCGCCCGGACTTGCCGCAAGGCTTGGAGATCAAGGCCAATCTGCCCTATGACTGGACGCTGAACGGCGAATGACGCCCAAACAGCGGAGTTGAGATCATTGTCCAGCAGCGCGAAAACGAGAACGCTGCGGAGAGGGTCCGTGTCAGAGTCTCGAGTGTCATCAGTGCTCTCTTTGATTGAAACGACATGGAATGGATTCATCTGTTCTGTCGAACGCCCCCTGCCTCAGCATTTATTTGGCCACGACGGCAGACATCACAAGTCTCCGGCAAACAGCAGTTCGCCCCAATAGTGCCGGATCAGTCCAGCCAGTCGGCTACCGACCATCTTTCACTATATCGGTATAAACATTAGAGCATTTTCATACCTACTGTACGGGCACTCGCGAGTAGGTCGGGAATCCCTCCCAATCGCAAACGGTCGCTTTAGCCGCGACCCCTCCAATCGCAAACGGTCATCCGGGGAAGGGGCTGGCCGACGCTCCCGGCTAGGCCGTTTGCGATTGGAAGGGTCATCCCAGCGCTCCTGGGATGACCGTTTGCGATTGGAGCGCCGAAGCCGCCCTTCCCGAGGTGCAGTTGGGCCAACGAGTTCGTCGGCAAAGGATTGCCGACCTACTCCACTGTTGGCCTCGAACAGTACAGGTTCTCGGTCCAGAAAAACTGGCCGATGTTCTCCCTTCCCGCAACACACCGGGAATTCCTGGACCAAGCCGCTGTGCCTCGCTGTGGCTCCCATTCGCAGGAAGCCCTCTAGCGTAGCGCCCCTCTCGAACGCCGGGTTGGGTGTTTCTTGCGGCGTTCGTGCACCGCTAACACCCGGTGGGAGCAGGCGGAAGGTCCGCATGATGGCCCTTGTAAGGGTGTCCGTTTTCAACCAAATACTTGAAGGATGCGAGTGACTGCGCCCCCATTCTTCGCATTCTGGCAAGCATAGCTGGCTCAAGGAGCGTTCCAATTAGACCGCCCTTCAGCTCAATTTCGGCTTCCGACACCAGCAGAGCCTGTTGCGCGCCGTCCGGATGTACCGACCAAACATTGCTTGCTCGCTTAACGAACGGTATTCCAAACCCTTCGTACTTGAAGGCCCGCCCTTCGTCCCATGCGATCCAACGCTCCTTGATCGTTAATTTTCCCGCCAGTTCGCAGGTGCGCTCCGCGCCAACACCGCGGGCGACCGGTCCATCACATGTGGCACGGAGTACAGGCTCTGACCATAGCTGTATGTCCTCCAAAGCTGCGAGCCTCTCCCACACGACCGAGGCAGGAGCGTTGATGCATACAGAAGTGGACAGCTTAATCATGTAACCTCCTTTTGCGATCGGGAATGGTTGACGACCAATGTCTGAATTCACCGGACCTGCGCCGCTTTTCGCGCAGGTCCGGTGAAATGATGGGTCGGGCGGCATTTCAGATGGATAGCCCAGATTAACAAAAATTCGGCAGAAGACGCGCCATTACTTTGGGGATCGATTGCAAGTGAATTTCGTTACTCTTTCCTAAAGCGCTTGCAGCCATGCGCTGTATGATCTTTGGGAAATCGCGGTCGGCCTGAAAGGCCAGCAGAGGAAGGATGACCGGTGCAAGCAACCTGTTCTTCGGCATCAATTCCCACCACACCATGACTTGCGAACCAGCGTCCGATGGTGTGATTTTCCATCCGCCGCACATCGTTTTTGCCGGAAACGGAAAATCCGGAGCTTCTGAAAGAAAGCGCACGGCGAAACTGTGGCCGGGATTGAATTCAGTACATTCCTCGGACCATCGTTTGCCCGCGTGATCTTCACAAGATCGGACAGCCCCAACACCAGGCGGTTTTCCTTCCAGGACAACGGAGCGCTTCAATGACGGCATGTACTTCTTGATATCGCCAATATTGCCCACAATCGGCCACATTTGGGCAACGGGTACATTGGTTTCAACGATAATGCAATGGCGATAATCGCCATTTTTTCCTGTCCTGTGAGCCCGGCCAACGGCCCAAAGCTGCCAAGCGCCGAAGACAAATACCGCGCCAGCGACGGCAAGAACAAGAATAATGCCCAGAAGTGAAAACAGCTTGGGAAAGGCAAGCAACAAAACGATGGAGCCTACTACCCACGAGAAATCGGCGGCACTTGCATAAAGCGCGCGCCACGTTGCGATCCTCTGACGCGTTGCCTGATGGATCAGGTCGGCAGCAAAGATGACCAAGACGATGCTGACTACTTGAAGCACAGCTAGCGCATGTATCCCAAGCCACTCACCCACCAGCGCAGGGTGAAGGAGCATGAGCAGCGCGGAGGAAAGTGAAAAGACGGCGTTCGCCGCCAGAGCCAAACGAAGCGGTAAAACGGCGTGCATTTAATATCTCCTTTCGACGAATGACCAAGGGATGGATTCTTGGCTCCAACTTTAGATGTAGTGGGCTTTGTGCTCCTGCTCCCATGAGCTGGCGACCGGCGCTGTGATTGACAATCGCTTGCACGTTGCAAGTATGTGCAGTTGGCTTGTGACGTGCAAGCGTTTTGCGTACGCTCGATTCATGAGAGAAAAAGCGCCTGCCGGGCGGCGTTCGGGCTGCCCGATCAACATCCTGCTCGAAGCTGTGGGAGATACCTGGTCGCTGCTGATCGTGCGTGATCTGATGTTCTTCGGACGCAAGACCTACAACGAGTTTCCGAACGCGGGTGAAAAAATTGCGACCAACATCCTGTCGAATAGGCTGCAACGACTCGAATCCTCCGGGATCGTCGCGAAGCAGCGCGATACCTCTACCGCCTGACGGAGAAAGGCATAGACCTCGCCCCGGTCGCAATGCCGTTAAGTTAAGGCGTCATTCCGGCAGGGATTGCTCGCCCCTTCCCTGGGGCTCGTCCTTCGGACCGTGCTTAGCACGTCCAAATTCGCTCCTTGCGAATTTGTGCCGGAATCCAGAGCACAGGGAAGTGACACGCCTCTGCCATCCATGGCTTCTGGACCCCGGCATTCCAATCGCAAACGGGCCTTTAGTCGGCCCCTTCCCTGCCGGGGTGACGTCCTTCGCCTTAACTCAACGGCATTGACCCCGGTCGGGGTCATTCGCGAAATGACGGAGAACCGGGAGGGTTTCATCGCCAAGGTGCGCGAACGGTGGATGCATGGCTCACCGCCGTGACGAATCGACATCACCCCCGCATCCCGCTCACATAAGCCGCCGTCAAATCATGCGCCGGAGCCTCGAAGATCTGTCGGCACTGGCCGAATTCGACGAGAGTCCCGCCCCGCTCCCGCAACCAGAAGAAAGCGGCGTAATTGGCGATTCGTTTTGCCTGAGCCAGGTTGTGGGTAACGATGACCACGGTATAGCGTCCCCTCAACTGGGCGATCATATCTTCTACGATGCCGGAAGCGATGGGATCAAGGGCGCTGCAGGGCTCGTCCATGAGCAGCACGGAAGGCGCGAGAGCGAGCGCACGGGCGATGCACAGGCGCTGCTGCTGACCGCCGGACAGAGTCAAGGCCGGCTTGTCGAGCCGATCCTTGACCTCGGCCCACAGGCCCACATCGGTGAGCACCCGTTCCAGCGTTTCGTCCAGATCGGCGCGCTTTTTCATGCCGTGTTCACGCAGCGGCATCTCGATGTTGCGGCGGATGGACAGCGGAAAGGGATTCGGTTTCTGGAAGATCATACCCACCTCCCGGCGCAGCGCCGACACATCTAGGCGGGGGGCGAGTATATCCTGGCCGCCGATACGGATGCCGCCCTCGACTCGGCAGCCCGGAATCATGTCGGTCAGCCGGTTGAGCGCAGACAGAAAACTCGTCTTCCCGCACCCGGATGGACCGATCAACGCTGTGATACAGCCCTTGTAGATATCCAGCGTTACATCCTTCAGGGCTGGGTGATTGCCGTAGCTTACGGAGAGATTCGTCACCCGGATCAGGGGTTCGGGTACACAACAGGGCGGACCGGATTGCAATGGACCGACGGTGTAGGTGCCGGCATCGATACTGGGCGAACAGCCGCTGTGTCGGTCGAGAGTTTGCGTCATGGAGCTATGATCCTTCGGTTTAGCCAATGTTCCGCCAGATACAAGGCCGTGCCGTTGATCAGGATGAGCAGGCCGATCAGTACCAGCGCGGAGGCATAGGCACTGCCGTCGCCTCCGGCGACATTCATCGACAGGTCGTAAATGTGGACGGACAGCGCGCGGCCGGAATCGAGGAGCGACGACGGCATGCGATCCACATAACCGCTGGTGAAGATCAGCGCCGCCGTTTCCGCCATCGCTCGGCCGATGCCCAGCAGCAGTCCGGCCACGAGGCCCGATGACGCCGCCGGCAGCAGGATATGGCGAAGCGCCGCGGTGCGCGACAATCCGAGCGCGGCACTGCCCAGCCGCCAATCGTCGGGCACGGCGCGCAGGCTGGCTTCCGCTGTGCGGATGAGGATGGGCAGCACCATACAGGCGAGGGTCAGGCCGCCGGACAGGATGGAAAAGCCCAGCCCCAGAAAGACGCTGAAGAAAGCATTGCCGAACAGCCCGAAAACGATGGAAGGCACCCCGGCGAGCACATCCAGGCTCAGGCCGACGAGTCGCCCGAACCGACTGCGGGGACGAAGAAATTCCGACAGCAGCACCGCCGTCGCCAGTCCCAGCGGCACTGCGGCGGCGACGGCCACGCCCAGGATCAGCAGCGTGGAAACCAGGATAGGGCCGATACCCCCGGTCCTGCCGGCGTTCAGCGGCGATGACGACAGGAAAGCCCAGGACAGCCGCTCGGCACCATGCCATAGCAAATCGCCCACCAGCCACAGGAAAGCGCCCGCCACCAGAAGCGCCGAACCCCAGACGGCCAAGGTCATCAGCGGCTCCAGTGTCCGGCTGCGAGCCATTGCGAACCTGCCCGCTTCAGACATGTGAACGCGCTCCGCCCAAGCGCAACGCGGCAACCGCCAGCAGGATGATCATCCCAGTCAGGACCAACCCGGATACGAAAAGTCCCGCACGATGCTCGCCGGTGGCATAAGCCATCTCCAGAGCGATATTGGCGGTCAGCGTACGCACCGGATCGAACAGGCTATTAGGCGTTTGCACCACATTGCCGGCAACCATCAGTACGGCCATGGTTTCGCCGAGGGCACGTCCGGCCGCCAGCAGCAGACCCGCGATAATGCCGCTCCGCGCCGCCGGCAGCACCACGCGAAGAACCGTTCCCGAACGCGATATCCCCAACGCCGCCGCGCCGTGCAGGTAAGCCTTGGGCACCGCCGCCAGCGCGGCATCGGCGGTAAGGGCCATAGTGGGCAAGATCATCAGTGTCAGAATGAGGATGCCCGCCAAAAGGCTGGCCCCCGGCGGTTGCCAGCGGACGATCAGCGGCAGCAGCACGGTCAAGCCCCAGAACCCGAATACGACGGAGGGAATGCCGGCGAGCAAGGCCACCGTTCGCCGGTAAGGGCGGGCGGCGGATGGCGGGGCGTAAAACCGGCAGAACAGTGCCGAAGCCACGCCCAACCCCCCCGCCAGCACCAGCGCCCCGGCGCTGGACGCCAATGTCGCCCAGAGCATGGGGGCGAGGCCGAACAGCCCCTCGGAAGGATGCCAGGCCGCATCGGTGAAAAAGCGCAGCCAACCGATCCGCTTGAGTACCGGCCAGGATTCGTGCAGCAGAAACAGCACGATCAGCACCAGAACCGCGGCTGCCAGTCCGGCCGCGACCGAGAGCCACCCGGCGAGGCGCGCGTCAGTGCGCGAGGGGGACGAAATACTGTGCTTCGACCAAATCATGAACACTTTCCGAGCGGCTGAAGTCGATGAACTGCCGGACCAGCCCTTCAGATTCGGCCTTGGTCACCAGATTCAAAGGCCGGGCCAGCGGAAACCGGCCATTGCGCACATTCTCCACCGATGCATCGACCCCCGCCATGGGCAGCAACTTGATGGGCACGCCCTGAGAGGCCTCGTATTCGGCGGTGCTGATCGAAACGTAGCCGATGGCACTCGTGTTGCCGGCGACGGTCTTGATGCCCTGCTGGTTTTCGCCGATGACCACGTGGGCCTTGATGTCGCCGCTCTTGAGCTGAAAGTGATGCAGGAACAACTCCAGAGTCGAGCGGCCTTCGGCCTTGTTGACCACGGTAATGGGCCGGTCGGCCCCGCCCACGGCACGCCAGCGGGTAATCTTGCCGGTGTAGATGTCGACGATCTGCGGGTCGGTCAGGGTCTGCACCGGATTGTCCTTATGCACGATGAGAGTGATGCCGTCCAGCGCGATGGTGAAGCTTTTGAGGTCCTGCTCGTCGGGCTTGAGCGCCCGCGACACCAGGCCGATATCGGCCAGCCCCGAGCGGGCATCGGCGATGCCCCGCGACGAACCGCCCGACTGCACATCCACTCGAACGCCGGGATTTTCCCGCTCGAAGCGCTTGCCGATCTCCGCCGCCAAGGGCGCGACGGTGCTGGAGCCGGTCAACACCAGCTTCCGCTCAGCCGCCTGCGGAATCGAGGTTGTTGTCGCGACGAGCAGCATGACGGAGAGAGCGCTCAAATAGCGATTCAAGGATAGGCGCGGCATAAGTGTCGGGTCCTGTGAAAAGGATGTAATCACAAACTTACCGCATCATCGACTTGTCCGATGAAGCGCGGCAAGGGGAATCAGGTTCGTGGCAAGCGCACGAACTTCTTTCTGCGATAGGAGTTTCCGCCGCAGCGGTTCTCGTGAGCCTGCTGTTTACGCGTGATATTTAGTCGGGACAAATTCCACTTCCTTACAAGCTGTTCGATCAGCAAACGCCTCCATCCGCGGCCGTTTCGGCCAGCACGTGACCAGAGCTCTCTTATTAATCAGGCCCGTAAATACCCTCCTGGTATTTCGGGCCGCCGCCCAGGCCGGTACACGCCCGGCCTGGGCTCACGCGGCTTGTCGCCGCGCCGGGGCATCCCTGCCCCGGATTAACCCGGCCTATATTTATAGGCCGGGTTAATAAGGAAGCTCTGATTAAGTCCTTCGACAGGCCTGTCCTGAGCTTGTCGAAGGGCTCAGGACAGGTTTGTCGAACGCTCTCCTGAGCCTGTCGAAGGGGCATGAACGGAATCCACTTGTTCAGAGCTTCCTTAAGCTCGGAATGTTTGCCTTCATAAGAATGTCCGTTTTCGACCAAATACTTGAAAGCGGCGAGCGACTTCGGCGGCATCGCCTTTCCGGAGCGACACAATATTCTCCGGCAGGCGTACGGATTGTCCTTCCGCGAGGCGTTGTACGCCAGCGCCGCGAGCCGGTTGTCGCCGCAATCGGCTTGGGTTTACGCAGGAAAACAACGGCCGAATGCCAACAGCAGCCCCGGTGGTCCCTTGAACCGAATTTTTCGACGAATCAGCGCCCAGGCGAGGTATTTCTCCTTGGCCAGGAATTTAAGCCAAGTCCGGCTATCGGCCTTCAGCTGAAAATCCGGACGGCCGCTATGTCCTTCCAGTACCTGGAGTTTTTCGTCACGAATGATGATAGTGGCCTCGATTTTCTCGCCGCCAGTGAAAGTAAAGTGATAGGTGGCGTTGAGGCCTTTCGATTTCCCTCTTTGGAATACATTAGGAAGTCCCTTCAGGAAGGCCGGCACCGAGGTTGGCCTTAGGCTGTTGTTGGCGCGTTTGGCGGTTTTATGCGGAAAGCGGCGGGCCACATGCCCTTCCGCATCGGAGCCGGCTATGACATAGACGGTCTCGTGCTTGTCCTGCAAGGGGCGCACAACGTCTTTGACAAAGCGCTTCCGGTCATTGAGAAACGGTCCGATGACGTCATCGCCGGCGGGACACACCGCCATACAATAGGCAGCCTTGTAATTCGCCCCGAAGGAAAGGCTTTGCCACATGGAAACGGACTCGGCGTCAGAGACTTTCTTCCGATAGCTTCTGGCGTTTGCGCTCGAGGCGATGGCCTCGACCCAGTCGGTGAATCCGCCCATGAACTCCCGATAGTTATGGGTGTAACAGGCCGAAAAGTCGAAATGCCCGTCGGCTCCGATCGCACCCACGGGACAGGCGGCAACGCAGAGCTTGCATTCGAGGCAAGGGTTGTAGTCAATGGGATGCGACTCCTCGTCGATCTCGGCATCCAGAATGATCGTGCCGAGAAGAACGAAGTTGCCGAACCGGGGATGGATGATATTGCGATGGATACCCATGCGCCCAAGACCTGCCGCCTCGGCTACCGGCTTGTGCGACACCACCCACATCTTGCCTGGCCAGCGATCCGCCTCCATCGGAAATCCCATCGTACCGTTGATCGCACGGATGCCTTTTTGCTCCAAAACCCTGACCATTCGCCGGGCAACCTCGTTGACCTCGTCGCCCGTATTGTGGAACTCCAGATTGGCGACGGAACGGGCGGGGCTGCGGATGTTCTCCCGGTTCATGCGGCAAACGAGGCTCAAGAGAGTCTTTGCCCACGGGAAGACGCGCAGGATGTCCGCTCGTTGTGCGTCGAGCTCGGACCGGCCAATCCCTATGCAACCGGCGTCGTCCGCGCCGGCTTCCGAAGCCAGTCGGCGCAACCAAGATGCTTCCAGTACTCGCCCGCCAATCGCCTCTTCCGCCGCTGGATCGGCTTCACGAAAATGCCTGACGGTGGGGTGTTCATCGAGATTCATCATGTATATCTCCTTATAGTGTATATACACGTAAATGACGAAAAAAATTATCGCGCCTGTGATGCCTCAATCAAGTCCGACAGGCTTCTCATCAGGATTTGCAATCGGTCTTCGCCCATAGCCTCCCTGATTCTGGACTGTGCCTGTTCCCACAGAGGATACGCTTTAAGCAGCACACCCCGTCCTTCGTCGGTAATCGTCACCATCCGGGTGCGGCGATCTTCGCCGGAGGCGACATCAATAAGCCCTTGATTCTCAAGAAGCTCCAGATTACGGCTCAAAGTCGTTCGGTCCATGACGGCGTTCTCGGCAAGCTGGGTCACCGTGATGGGTCCGCTCATATGGACGGCGACCAGAAGCGAATACTGCGTACCCCGTATGCCGGCCGGGCGCAGCATCTCGTCGTAAAGCTGACTCACCGCACGGGTCGCCTTACGGAGATTGAAGCCGGTGCATTCCATACAGCACCGGTAATCCGGCATTTCACTCGAGGGGGCACATGCTTGGGACAAGTTCGGGATACCTAACTTTTAACGAAAGATATTAAGGAGTATATACACGTAATATCACATGTCAACGATTACTCGCGCTCTGCCGTCGCGGCTTGGCGGTGATTTTCCGGTCGTTGAGACGGCCATGCGGGGCTATAGAAATATTCATCCTCCGGACGTCGCGAGCCGGTTCTGGAATGCACGGTTCCGTGCATGTAAGGGTTTGCGAAGAAGCTAAGAGTTTTCCGATTCGGCGTGACGGAGCCTGATGTGTAGGTCGGCACCCCTTTGCCGACGTACCGGCTCGGCAAGGGATTGCCGACCTACGCTCTTCCTGCCCGACACGAATCCGTACACCGTAATGAAAACGCCCTATTTGGCCATCACCCCCGCCGCCAGGCATGATACCGCTCCACCCATCGAAGCAGCGCTTCCGGCGCATGCGCGCGTTTCCAGACACCGGCGGCGTATTTATTGGCTTCGGCCAGAGTCGGGTAGATGTGAATGGTGGCGAGTAATTTGTTAAGTCCCAGCCCGTGTTTCATGGCCAGGATGAACTCGGCGATCAGGTCTCCCGCATGCTCGCCGACGAGGGTCACGCCGAGTATCCGGTCCTTGCCCGGCACGGTGAGCACTTTGACGAAACCCTGAGCTTCGCCGTCCGTAATGGCGCGGTCCAGATCGTCGAGGCCATAGCGGCTGATTTCATAAGGAATGCCCCGTTCCTTGGCTTCCTGTTCGTTAAGGCCTACCCGCGCCACTTCCGGATCGGTAAAGGTTGCCCAAGGAATGACCCGGTAATCGGCCCGGAATTTCCTGAAATCGCCGAAGAGCGCGTTGACCGCCGCGTACCAGGCCTGATGGGAAGCCGTATGCGTGAACTGGAACGGCCCGGCCACATCTCCGCAGGCGTAGATATTTGGATAAAGCGTCTGAAGAAACTCGTCGGTTTCGACGGTGCGCGCTTTCGTCGTTTCGATGCCGAGTTCTTCCAGCCCGTAGCCCTTAGTGTTGGCGACGCGGCCGACAGCCACCAGTATCTGGTCGAAGACTATCCGTGTCTCTTGCCCCTGGTGTTCGGCGATCAGGATTTTCTCGCCGTTCTCGACGATGATCCGTTTGGCTTGATGCTCCAACCGAAGGTCTACGCCCTCGTCGCGGAAACGCCGCGCAATGATTTCGGAGACTTCCGGATCCTCCCGGATCAGCAGTCGGGGCAACATCTCCACCTGAGTAACCCGACTGCCGAATCGGACGAACGCCTGCGCCAGCTCACAACCGATCGGACCACCACCGAGGACGACCAGACGCTTCGGCAATTCGCGGATATCCCAGACGTTGTCCGAAGTGAGATAGCCCACCTCCTCCAATCCGTGGATAGGCGGCACGAAAGGCCTCGCACCGGCAGCGATGACGATGGCGCGGGTGCTGAGCGTGCGAGTGCCCGCTTCCGTGCGAACCTCCACCGACCAGGGCGAGACGATCCTCGCTTCGCCCTCGATCACTTCAACGCCCAATTCGGTGTACCGTTCCGCCGAGTCGTGCGGCGCCACAGTCCGTATCACCCGCTGCACCCGTTCCATCGCATCGGCGAAATCGAACTCCGCAGAGGCCCGGCGGATGCCGAACTCGGGTGCCCGACCGATCTGGCTCAGCAGTTTCGCCGTGCGTATCAGGGCTTTCGAAGGGACACAGCCGGTGTTGAGGCAATCTCCGCCCATGCGGTGTTTCTCGATCAGCGTCACCTTTGCCTTCACGGCGGCCGCGATATAGGCGGTGACCAGACCCGCAGAGCCCGCACCGATCACCACCAGGTTACGGTCGAAGCGTTTGGGTTTTTCCCAGGGCTCATATAGCTTGCGGGCCTTGATCGCATCCACCAGCCTGCGGGCCAGTAGCGGGAACAGCCCCAATAGCGCAAATGACAAAAGCAGGCCGGGCGAGAGGATGTCCGACAGGGATTCGATCTTGGCCAACTGCGTGCCGGCATTCACGTAAACCAGGGTTCCAGGCAACATGCCCACTTGGCTCACCCAATAAAATGTGCGAGTGGGTATGGCGGTCAGGCCCATCGCCAGATTGATGACGAAGAACGGAAACGCCGGCACCAGCCGCAAGGTAAAAAGGTAAAAAGCGCCATCACGGGCGATGCCGGAATCAATGGCTTTCAGACGCTCGCCGAACCGGGCTTTGACCGCATCGCGAAACAAAAAGCGGGATGCGAGAAAGGCCAAGGTTGCCCCGATGGTCGAAGCGAAAGATACAATCACCGTGCCCCACAGCAGACCGAACACGGCGCCGCCGGCCAAAGTCAGCACCGCCGCGCCGGGCAGGGACAGCCCCGTGACCGCTACATAGAGGAGGCCGTAAATCGTGATGGCGAGGAAAGGACGGGCGGTTCGATAAGCGGCGATGGCTTCCTGCTGGGCTTTCAACGTCTCCAAAGTGAAAAAGCGTTGCAGGTCGAAGGCGAAAAAAGCCCAAGCAAGCGACAGGAGAACGATGACAAGACCGATACGGTAAGGGTTCATGACGGATTTCCCTAAAGGCAATGGTCGAATAATGCTATTAATTGGTCGGAGAATGAGATAGAAAACTTACAGCCGCACCGGGATGATTTTCTTCGCGACGCTGTAAGATTTCGTCTCAGCAGGCGACTAATGATTTAAATTTTCCACTTCCCGACGGAGTCTAAGCCGCGCATGCATGCGATATTGCCCTTGGTACGATCCAGCAATTTTCCCGTCATCGTCCGCGGAGAGCTGGACACGGTGCAAGTGAACCTGGGTTACCGCTGCAATCAGACCTGCCTGCATTGCCACGTCAATGCCGGACCGAAACGCAAGGAGATGATGGACAGGGAAACCGTGGACCAGGTGCTCGATCTGCTGCGGCGGGCCGGAGTCGCCATCTTGGATCTGACCGGAGGCGCGCCGGAGATGAACCCGCATTTCCGCTATCTGGTGGAAAGCGCGCGGGACTTGGATCTTCGAGTGATCGACCGGTGCAATCTCACCATTCTGGAAGAACCCGGTTACGAGAGCCTCGCCGATTTTCTGGCCGCGCAAAAGGTGGAAATCACGGCTTCCCTCCCCTGTTACCTCGAAGACAACGTGGACCGGCAACGTGGCAACGGGGTATTCGAAGCGAGCCTTCGCGCCTTGAAAAGGCTCAATGGACTCGGCTACGGCCGACCCGGCACGGGGTTGATCCTGAACCTGGTCTACAACCCCCAGGGGCCGACATTGCCGCCGGCCCAGGAGGAACTGGAAGCCGCCTACCATCGAGAGCTGAAGGCCCGCTACGACCTCGTCTTCAACCGGCTTTATGCCCTCGCCAACATGCCCATCCAGCGCTTCGGCAGCACCCTGGTGTCGAAAGGCCAGTTCGAACCCTACATGCGCTTGCTGAAAAGCGCCCATCGCGATGAAAACCTGGAAGGCATCATGTGCCGCAGCCTGATCAGCATCGATTGGCAAGGTTACGTCCACGACTGCGATTTCAACCAGATGCTGGGCTTGCCGCTGGGCGGGCGACGGCGTCATATCACGGAAATCGATGCAACCGCATTGCAAGGCCAGGCCATCGCCACGGCCGATCATTGCTATGGCTGCACCGCCGGCTGCGGCAGCTCCTGCGGCGGCGCACTGAACACGTAGAAAGAGAACAGTGAATCTGGAGAGTCCATGATGTTTGTAGAAGAGTCGGTACGAGAACGCTATTCCGAAGGTGCTCGCGAGAGGCAGGAAGCCCTGTGTTGTCCGGTGGATTACGACCGCGAGCTATTGAAACTGCTGCCGCGGGAAATCATCGACAAGGATTACGGCTGCGGCGATCCCTCCCGCTATGTACGGGAGGGCGACACCGTGCTCGACCTGGGCTCGGGCGGCGGCAAGATTTGTTATATGGCGGCACAACTGGTCGGCCCTCAGGGGCTGGTCATCGGCGTCGACATGAACGACGACATGCTGGCCCTGGCCCGCAAATACCAGTCGGAAATGGCTGAGAAACTGGGCGGCGACCGGGTGCGTTTCCACAAGGGCTATATCCAGGATTTGGCCTTGGACGTCGCCGCAATGGAACGCTATCTGGCCGAACAACCGGTTACCGACGCGGCGTCCCTGGCGGCGCTGAAATCCTGGCAGGCCAGGCAGCGCAAAACCCAGCCGCTGATTGCCGACGCCTCGGTGGATTTGGTCATTTCCAACTGCGTGCTGAACCTGGTGGGCGATGACGAAAAAACGCAACTGGTGCGGGAAATTTTCCGGGTGCTCAAACCGGGCGGACGGGTTGCCATCTCCGACATTGTCGCCGACGAGCCCGTGCCCCAACATCTGAAGGACGATCCCGCTCTGTGGAGTGGCTGCATCTCTGGCGCCTTCGAGGAACGGGAATTCGTCCGAGCCTTCGAGCAAGCCGGCTTCAGCGCCGTATGCCTGGACAAATGGGAAGCCGAACCCTGGCAGGTGGTCGAGAACATCGAATTCCGCGCCGTCACCCTGGTTGCCTTCAAAGGCTACGGCCGCGAATGCCTGGACCGGGGGCACGCGGTGATCTATCGCGGCCCTTACGCGGAAGTCCGCGACGAGGAAGGCCATCTCTTCCCGCGCGGCGAACGCATTGCCGTATGCGAGCGAACCTTCCGCACCCTCACCGAAGGCCCTTATCAGAAGCACTTCATCGGCATCGAACCAAAGATTCTCGCCGAACCGGTGGCTTGGTGCGCACCGCCGGGAACCCGCCGTCCGGCAGCGGAAACCAAAGGCGGGCGACAAATCGCCGAATGCGGCGGGGAAAAATGCTGCTGAAACTGGGCTGAGAGCATAATCTCTCTAGGAGGATCTTCAGACCGCGACGACTCGCGGACTGAAGATCGCGCCCACCGCTACATACCGAAAACCTGAGGCAATCGTAGGTCGGCAATCCCTTGCCGACCTACTTCGGGCGCTACACCAAACCGGAAAATGGTCTAAACCCTGACTCCACCGTTACACACTGAAAACCGGAAGCCCTATGAGCTTTGTCGACACCCCCGAGAACTACCGCTATGCCTGGTACTTGCGCCCGGTATTAGCCCTGATGCGCCGGCGTTTGCGGGTTCTGCCGGAACCTGTGCGTCTGTCGGCACGCCTGCCGCTGGCGTTCGTCGGCTTTCAGTTGATGAATTTGGCCCTGGAACGTAAATCCTCACCCTTGAGCGGTGCGCTGCGCGCCCTGATCCGCACTCGTATCGCCCAGCTCAACTCATGCCATTTCTGTATCGATCTCAACGCCTCCCATGCTCTTGACCGGGGCGTAACGCCAGAGCAATTGCACGATCTGACCAGGTTTCGGGATTCGCCTCGATTCAGCGAGGCGGAAAGAGCCGCTCTAGCCTACGTGGAGGCCATCACAGGCACCGGAATCGAGATAGATCAGGATTTGATCGACCGACTACGGCAAGCCTTCGGCGACGATGGCATCGTGGAACTGGCGGCGCTCGCCGCGCATCAGAACCTGTCCGCCAAGTTCAACGCGGCCCTCGGAGTACCGGCCCAAGGCTTTTGTATGACCGCTCACGGAATTGCTGCGCCGGATCGGTGAACGACTCTTCCTCGGCAAGATTTCGGCCAGAGGGGCGTCGTCCAAGACGACGAGAAAGAAGAATCAGTTCATGTAGCTTGAACGTTTGCTCAGTCGGCAGGTGAAGTCTCGGCTCTAGTAGACGTAGGCAATACCGGCGAGTCGGAGGACGCGACGAGCAGACACACGTTTAGAATCAGTTGCCGGATGTCACCTAGAAAGTTGCCCTGCCCGCTCTTTGGGACGGAAAGGCTCGAAAAATCAGAGCAGTAGTTTCAATCTCCGCCACAGCCCATGGGAGACCGGGAAACGAAGCGCTGGATAGAGTCAACGGAATCTGTGGCAACTACCCGATTGGCCGATCTTGACGGCCAGAGCGCTGGAGGCTCGCGGCGGCTGCACAGCGCAAGGGCTTTCCAACATGCCGCTGGCAGATATGAATACCCCCGGCATTTTCGAGCAATGTCACGATTTGGTCACGTGACAATGCTCGGAGTGGCTGGGGGACCTGGATTCGAACCAGGGTTTACGGAGTCAGAGTCCGTTGCAACGTGACGCAAGGACACGAAAAACAACCAAATACAAATACTTACAATTCAAAGCATCACAAAAAGCCGTAAAACGTTATAACTGCGTTGACACTCGGTTGACACATAGCCAGTTAAGGCAACACTTGATCATAAAGAAAGCTTGGGATATCCGCCCCTTTTTCGGATTCCCCTCAAAATCCCATCAAACAATGAAAAGCCGACACCTTCTCGCCCTGCCCTGTGCGCGGCTTTTTTGCGTCTAAACTAAATCGCATTGGCGTTGAAGCAAGCACCCAAGCGGGAGCTTTAGGCCACGAGTCTCGGTTGCCACTACATTGTTTCCGAATGATGCAAAAAGGAACCTATTTTTTAGCTTTTTTGCTAGTAATGATTTGCCCGTTAAGCTCACATGCCGGTGGAGCTTTTGGCAACTGGTCAGAGAGCTTTCAGGTCCACGGATTTCTCGAACAAGGTTTTGTAGCCACATCCGGAAATCAGTTTTACGGCAACAGTAGGCACGGAAGCTTCGACTTGACGCAGGTCGGATTAAATGCGGCGGCGCGTCCCTTCAATAATGTCCGCTTCGCGGTCCAAGGCCTATATCGCCGAGCTGGCGAGCAAATTCCCGAAGAGCTACGGCTCGATTACGGTCTTATGGACGTCACGGCGCTCGATCATCCCGGCTTTCGATCCGGAGTTCGCCTGGGGCGAGTCAAATTACCGCTGGGTTTGTATAACGAATCACGGGATGCTCCTTTTACTCGACCTTCCATATTTCTGCCCCAAAGTCTTTACTTCGACCGTACTCGAAATGTCGGCATGGCGACCGATGGCGCCCAGTTTTACACGGACTTCAGTTCCCCTTTCGGCAATTTTTCATTCAAGGCAAATCTTGGAGCATCCATACCGGATAATAGCCTTGAATTTAATGTATTCGGGGGCAGCAACCGTCCAGGAAAGTTTGTCGGAGATTTTTCGGCGGCAACTCAGCTGGCGTATGACTATTCGGGTGGGCTAATCCGGGTCGTATTTAGCGCTGCGTGGTTAATCAGCGATTATGATAAGCAATCGGATCCGATAATCGATTCGGGTGAATTTGAATATCAACCCTACGGTTTAGGCATCCAGTACAACGGCGAGTCGCTATCGCTTGCTTCTGAATATTCAATTCGCAACATACGCTTTGAGAACTTCGGGCGATTTCTCCCAGATAATGAATACAACGGTGAAGGGTATTACTTTCAGGCGGGTTATAAGATCAACCACTATATCGAATTGATCGGGCGTTACGATGTATTTTATACAGACGTCAGTGATCGCTATGGGAAAAAGTACGAAGTGCGTACCGGCATTCCTGGCTCCTTTTTCTTTGCCAAAGATTGGATGGCGGGACTTCGATTCAACATAATCGATAACTTTATGATTCGTGCCGAATATCATCGGGTCCATGGTGCGGGCTGGGTATCTCTTGCCGAGAACCGGAACGTCAGAGAACTCGAACGTGATTGGGATTTGTTTGCAATCGAGGCTGCTTATCAGTTTTAAGCCGTATGGCCCCCAATTTGCCCGAGTCGGTGGGTTACGCTGCGCTAACCCACCCTTACGATTAATGTTCGCTTGAATGTCGAACGAAGGAACGCTTCCATGGGCCGATGGCGTCGACATGCGTTTTCACCAATTCGGGGCCTGGCTCGGTTGTCTGCTCAGTCGGGATCTCGTCCGTGTTCAGCCTTGAGTGTCTTGCTGAATACCGACGCGCCGTAAAGATCCTTTAGATCCACCGTCAACTCGTGGGTCTTGCGGTTGATGTTGACCTCGCCGAAGAACTGCAAGCCCGCGTAGGGCGAGAGGTTGGCCTGACCCGCCGGCGGCGCCTTGGCGAACACGACCTGCGGCCCGAAGGTGCCGTCGGTGGTATTGGGACCGAAGGAACCGGCGTTGAGCGGGCCGGCGACGAATTCCCAGAACGGCGAGAAGTCCTTGAATTGCGCCTCCGAGGGATCGTAGAAATGCGCGGCGGCATAATGGACGTCGGCGGTCAGCCACACGATGTTCTTGATTCGCTCGTGCTTGATGAAGCGTAAGAGGCGGGCGATTTCCAGCTCGCGGCCGACGGCGGGGCCGTTGTCGCCGTTGGCGATGGCTTCCCAGCGGGGCTGGCCGTTCGCATCGACGCCGTCGCCGATGTTGAGGCCGATGGGCATGTCGGCGGAAATGACTTTCCAGGTGGCCCGCGATTTCTTCAGTTCCTTTTTCAGCCACTTCAACTGCGCTTCGCCCAGAAACGCCGTTTCCGGTCCCTCCTGCGTCTGCAAGTTGGCCGTGTTCGGGCCCCGGTAGCTGCGCATATCGATGACGAACACGTCCAGCAGCGGGCCGTAGGAAATCTTGCGGTAGAGACGCTCGGACTCTTCCGCCGTATGCGGGCGCAGGGGCGCATATTCGTGGAAAGCGCGCGTGGCGTGAGCGATCAGCACCGGAATCTCCTTGAGCGTGTAGCGGGGATCGTTGGCCAGGTCCTTGGCATCGGACCAGTTGTTGACCACTTCATGGTCGTCCCATTGCCAGATCTGCGGCACTTCGGCGTTGAAGCGGCGGAGGTTGGCGTCCAGCAGGTTGTACTTGTAGCGGCCCCGGAACTCGTCCAGGGTTTCGGCGACCTTGGAGACTTCGGGCGTTACGAGGTTAGTCCAGATCTGGCCGTTTTCGGCCGGTTTGCTCGCTTCGATGGGACCGTCGGAGTAGACGCTGTCGCCGCTCTGAATGAAGAACTGCGGCTTCACTTGACGCATGGCTTCATAGATCCTCATGCCGCCGAACGCCTCGTTGATGCCCCAGCCCTGTCCCGCGGTATCGCCGCCCCACACGAAGCGTATGTCCTCGTGCTTGCCCACGGTGTGGAAACGACCGATGACCGGCTCGCTCTTGTTGCGGGCGTTGGTCAGATCCTCGAACCAGACCTTCACATACACGTCCTTTCCGGACGGCAGCCCGACCAGGTCCTGACGCGCGGTGAAGTCGGAGACTTCGAGCGCATGAGGACCGCGGATGACCTTGGAATCGGTGAATTGTTCGTTGAACGCGTATTCCACCCACATACGGGCCGGGCGGTCGCAGCGGCTCCACACGATGGCGCGTCCCTCGCCGACATCGCCGAACTGGATGCCCTGTTCCATTTGCGGCAGATCGTGAAGAAGCCGGAGCGGGTCACTCGGGCGAAATATGGGAAGACGGCCTCCGTCCGCTGTGATTTGACCGACGGGAATTCGAATGCGGTCGGGCGCTCCTGGGACTTGAATGGTAGCGCCTGCGATTTCACCGCCGGCGGAAAGCTGAATGTCGCCGCCCTCCGCCAAGACTTGAGCGGACATGCTCAAGGCCAACAGGAGCGCGGACGCGGCAGCTTTGCCGATGGGAGACAGAATATTGCGTGTTTGTCGATCGAAGGCCTGCATGGAACACCTCATGGAGTTTCTGGAGGCCCGGATTCTATAAATCGCTTCGGGTCAGCCTGATGACGGTTCGATGACCGATTCATGACCTTTACAGGTTCGGCTCACCTGGAAGTCTTCGATGCGCTGAGCTTCGTTTTCGTCGTATCCCTGTCACTAGTTCGTCACTTGTGCTGCGTAGTATTCCGGCGGCTCCACAACCAACACCAGGGAGTTTCTATGAAGCCGTCGAACTTTTTCCGCGTTTTTTCATTGACTCTTGCCGCCTTGATGGCGACGACGCTGGCCCGCGATGCCGCCGCGCTTTCGGTCACCCGCGGCCCTTATTTGCAGATGGGCACATCTAGCGGGCTCATCGTGCGCTGGCGCTCGGACGTGGCCTCGAACAGCCGGGTGCGCGTCGGCACCAGCCCTACGAACTTGACGCTCACCTTCGATGATGCCGCGTCGACCACCGAGCACAGCGTGCAGGTGAGTGGACTCAATCCGCAGACCAAGTACTATTACTCGATCGGCTCCACCACGCAGACACTCTCGGGCGGCGACAGCAATACCTATTTCCACACCGCGCCGACCACGGGCACACAGCAGCCGACGCGCATCTGGGTGATCGGCGATGCCGGCACCGGCACTTCCGGCCAGGCCGCCGTGTACAACGCCTATCGCAACTTCACCGGCACCAATCCCACCCATTTGTGGCTGCAACTCGGCGACAATGCCTACAGCAGCGGTACCGATGCCGAATATCAATCGAAGATGTTCAACATGTATCCGGACATGCTACGGCAGTCCGTGACCTGGTCGACGCTGGGCAACCACGACGGCGCCTCGGCCGATTCGGGCACCGAGACTGGCCCCTATTACGACATCTTCTCGCTGCCGCGCAATGGCGAAGCGGGCGGTGTGGCATCGGGTACGGAGGCGTATTACTCCTTCGACTACGGCAACATCCACTTCATCGTGCTCGATTCCCACGATTCGAGCCGCGCCGTGGGCAGCCCGATGTTGAACTGGCTGGAAGCCGATCTGCAGGCTTCCACCGCCGACTGGAATATCGCCTTCTGGCATCACCCGCCCTACTCCAAGGGTTCGCATAATTCCGACACCGAGACCCAGTTGGTCGAAATGCGCCAGAACGTATTGCCGATACTGGAGAGCTATGGCATCGACCTGGTACTGACCGGCCACAGCCATTCCTATGAACGCTCGAAGTTCATCGACGGCCATTACGGCTCGTCCTCGACCTTCAGCGACGCAAGCCACGTCGTGCAGTCCGGCAGCGGCCGCATCGACGGCACCGGGGCCTACACCAAATCGGGCGTCGGCGCATCGCACGCAGGCGCGGTCTACGCGGTGGCGGGCAGCTCGGGTAAAACAAGCGGCGGCACGCTCAATCATCCGGCCATGTACATCTCGCTGAACGAACTGGGCTCGATGGTGCTGGATGTGAACGGTTTGACGCTCGACGCCAAATTCCTCAACAACAACGGCACGATACGCGACTACTTCACCGTGACCAAGGGCGGAACACCGCCGCCGCAGTTGGCTAACGTGAGCGGCGTGGTGTGGCAGGACGTGGACGCGGACGGCATTCGCGAAACGGGCGAGAGCTTCCTGCAAGGCATCGAGGTGCGGCTCTATACCGATACCAATACGCTGGTCGCCACCCAGTCCACCAACACGAGCGGAGCCTACCAGTTCGACAGTGTTGCGGCCGGCAGCTACTACGTGCGGTTCATTCCAGGGACGCGCACCCTCTCGCCGCAGGATCAGGGCGGGAACGACAGCATCGACAGCGATGCGAGTCCGCTCGATGGCAAGACCGCCGTGTTCAGCGCGGTTGCGGGCAGCAGCGTCGCCAACGTGGACGCCGGCATGTACACGGCCGGCGGCGCGCCGCAAACGGTACAGTTGCAGGACGGCCTAAACGCTTACGCCGGCACGCAAGACACCTATGTCGCAAGCGGCAAGGCCACCACCAACTACGGCAATGCCACGACCGTACTCGCCGATGGCGCCGACGGCACCAACGGCCGCCTCATCGGTTTGATGAAGTGGAATGTTTCATCAATCCCGGCAATGGCCACCGTGACCAATGCCACCGTCACGCTGCGGGTTTCCAACCTCAGCAACGGCACCTACAACCTGTATGCGGTGAACACGGCGTGGACCGAAGGCGGCGCCACCTGGAACAGCGTCGATCCGCTGAACAATCAGGGCGTACTGATCGGCTCCTTCCAGCCCTCGGCGACCGGCACCCACACCATCCAGCTCAACGGCGCCGGCATCTCGCTGGTACAGGGCTGGGTCAACGGAGCGGCCGCGAACAACGGCCTCATGATCGTGGACGGCGGCACCAGCGACGGCGTCGATCTGCGTTCGTCCGAGTACGGTACGCAGTCGCAACGACCGAAACTCACTGTCACCTATCAATAAACTTCCGACGCCGGGCACCCGTGCTCAATGCTCGGGTCCCGGCACGTTCTTGCACCTAGGAAAAGTTCATGTCTAGACGAACACTGCTTATTGCCGCACTGCTGGGATATTCTGGCTTCACGCTGGCTCACGGCGACGTGCACGAACGCATCCACGATCTCAACCGCGAAATCGCTCATCACCCCAAGAACGCCGATCTGCTCATAAAACGCGGCCAATTGTTTCTCGACGAGGGTCACGCCGACCATGCGCACGACGACCTCGCCAAAGCGATCAAACTCGCTCCTGGACGGATCGACGCACTCTTCCATCTGGCACGGGCGCAACTCGTGCTGAAACAGCCGGATGCCGCGTTGGAATCCGCGCGGCAATTTCTCCGGCAGGCAACGAACGATGCCGCCAAGGCGCGCGGCCACGTGCTCACCGGCGATATCCTGTCGGTGTCGGGCAAACCGCTAGCCGCGGCCGAGGCGTACCTGACAGCCGTCAGACTCTCCAAGGACATAAAACCCGATCACGTGCTCTACGCCGCCGACGCCTTTCACTCGGCGGGCAAAACGGACAAGGCCATAGAAGTGCTGAACGACGGAATCGCGCGGCTCGGCCCTCTGCACGTGCTGAGCGAGCGGGCGCTGACGCTGGAGATGGAGCAACAACGCTACGAGTCGGCGTTGCGGCGGGTCGATCAAATGCTCGCAACCCACCAGCGTATGCCTTTCTTGCTCTACAAAAAGGGAATGATTCTCAAGGCGCTGGCGCGCATGGACGAATCCAAGCGGACTTTCGCCGCCGCGCTCGAGGAAATCGACGGACTACCCGAGGCGCGCAAACAAACTCCGGCTCTCGAAAGTCTCCGGACTTCGCTGTTGGCGGAGATGAACTAGGCGCGTTCACATTGATCTCTCACCCGCTGTCGATGATGGACGACATTCGATCCCCCCGCCGGCGCATGCAAGTTCGCCAGGTGCCAAGGGAGAACATCCGGTTGCCGGAGTGTTATCGTCCGATCGATTAACGAAAAGACAAACAAAAACCCCGCGAAACGAGGCGGGGTTTTTTCGAAGTAGGCGGATAATCCTAGAAACGGCAGTTGGACGTGCTCGAGTGTGCGGCGGGCGGGTCGGCTGGCAAGGCGCGACGCCGCCGCGGGGTAGTCTCCCGCAAGAAGGAGCAACGCCGCCAGGTGGCCCGCCCGCCGTGCAATCGGGCACGTAGCGGCTTCACCCAAACGGTGAAATCGGCAGAAGGGACGACGGTCGGAATCCTCGCGGCGTTTCTACCGCATCTAAGCGGTCAACTGCCGTTTCTAGGATAATGGCTCAGGAAGTGGCTAAGCCCGCGTCCGCGGGAGCTTCAACGGTAGCGGCCGAATCCCGATGAGCCGCCCGCTCCTTCTGGTACTCGTCAAAGGATTTCTTGGCAGCGTCCGCGCCGGCCTGGATTCCTTCGCCCATGGCATTATCGGTGGGTATCAGGCTCGCGACGACCAGAGCGCTGTAAACGACCCCGTACGATAGATAATAAAAGCCTTTATAAACAACCTCGGACAAGGTCTGACTTACGGCCGACACGCCTCCGGAAACGGCTTCGCGCGCATCGCCCGCATCTTCCCTTAAACCTTGAACGGCTGCTTGTGCCGGCGTTTCCAGGGCGGTTGCTTCCATCACGGTTTCTTGGTGCGTTTCGGAAGTCATCTGTACGATGGTTTCCCGAAGGATTTTTTCTCCAGTGTCATTTGAATCGGAGGATGTTTTCTTGGCCATAGTGATACCTGTATGGGTTGCTGCGACGAAAGCTATGCCTAAGAAGCTGTCTTCAAACTACTGCGCGCCGCCATGCCGGTGTTGCTCAAGGGCTCAAAATCCTCATGTACGCTCGTGTACACTCCGGTTTTTCGCCCTTTCGCGCCTTGTCCTGACGTCGCTCGTGACGTTTGAAGACAGCTTCTTAGAGAACAAGGCGATTTCGACGATAGCAAAAACTTTTCGACCTGTCGTACATGCCTCATGCGACATTTCCGCACAGGCACTTTAGTCTGAAAACGGACATCCAAATCACACGTATAGCGGCGCCATCTTGCGCCAGTAGTGGGCTTGATGGGCGCGGCCGTCCCACTCGCTGAGGTGGTTCCACACGCCTTTTTCCCAGAGCATGCGGCTCAGATAACGGTTGTTTTCGAGAAAGGGATCCTCCCGACCGACGACGAGGATGATGTCCATGGCGCGCAAGGCGTTCAGTTGGTCGCATTGCCCGAGATTGGGCAGGAAATGGCAGGGGGTATTGTAATAGATGTTGTCGTCGTAATAGCCGTCGTACAGATTGCCGAAATGCTCGACACTCAGGGTCAGATCGTAGCGCCCGGAAAATGCGCTGAGCTTCCGAAACAGGTGCGGGTGACGAAACGCGATGTTGGCGGCATAGAAGGCGCCCAGGCTACAGCCATGAGCAATGACACAAGGATGCGGGTTTTTCGCGGCCATGAACGGCAAGACTTCATTGAGGATATAGTCCTCAAACTCGATATAGTGTCGGATTCGATCCGCCGGGTGCCGCCAGCCACAATAAAACGTCTCGTGCGCCAAGCCGTCGACGCAATAGAGTTGCAATTGTCCCGCCTCGATCTTGTGGGCCAGTGCTTGCACGATACGCAAGTCCTCGTATTCGTAAAATCGCCCGTCGCGCGTCGGAAACACCAACACTTTCGCTCCGGCATGGCCGAACACCAGCAGTTCCATGTCGCGATTCAGCCGCGGGCTATACCAACGATGATATTCACGGTTCATGCTGAATTACCAAGTGTCGTAAGCAGCGATCGAAGGATTCGGGCTTCATGCAACTACAGCGCTTCGAAAAAATCCGCGAGGATGTCCCGCAGTTCCGCGTCCTGCCGCGCCCTGGCCGGATAATCGACATGCCCCGCTTCCAGGACATAAAGGCTCTTCGGCCCTGCTAGGGCGTTATGGACCGCGAACTGTCCGGGCGGTGCCACCACCGGATCGAACAGGGCGGCCGCCACCTGAACGGGGATCCCGGTATACGCCGCCGCACTCGCGGCATCGTAATAACGCAATGTGTCCAGAACGTTACCGTGCTTCTGCTGGTAATCCCTGATCGCGCGCCCGCTGCCTACGGTCGGGAGTTCGAGACGCAGCGGATGATGGCCGAAGGTGGGCATGTTCAGGTGCGCCCTCCGGATGCGGGCGTCCCAGGGCAACGCCAAGGCGCCGATGCCGCCGCCGAAGCTGATGCCCATATAGCCGATATGACCGACCGTCTCGGGGTACAGCTCGAGCAGAGCCGACACCGCGAGCCACAAGTCCTCCACGCAACCGCCGAGAATGTAACGGTCGCGCTTGTCGATGTCGTGCAGGACGTGCCAGTACGGCTCCTCGGAAATCGGCGGCCGGCGGCTTCGGGAAAGGCCACGAAAACAGGGAAACAGAAAGGCGGTATCCGCGACGGGAAGATCAAAATCCGGCGCATCCCGGCCGCCATAGCCGTGCCCCACCACCATGCCGCGCCGCACCGGCCGGTCTTGCGGCAGAAGCAACCAGCCGCCGATGATGAAATCGTCCGTGGAACGGTATTCGAGGTCGTACACGGAGAAGCCCTCCCGACCTTCGGGCCATCGGCTCAGACGCGGTTGGGGGGATACCGTCAAGGTTCGCCGGTAGCGGACCTCCCAAAAAGCCGCGAAATCATCCGGTATGACCGGAGCTCCGACTTGCAGGAGCCTATCCAGGGTGTAGCCGTAAGTTGGATCGAAGGTATACGCGTGGCAAAAATGAGACATCGTAAGGCTTATCCTGAGGTGTCCTCGACGGCCGAAATCGTACTTATGACCTGGTGCGAACAGGGACGCCGCCCCGAATCGATGCCTGCCGATATGCTGCACACTTCGCCCCGTTCGCCATATCTTACCTTTCGGCTTCAACATTGCCCGAAAGCAGTCGCTCACGCCACCGAGGTGACTACATTTCAGTTTGTTCCGAAATTTCGAAGGGGCGTCAACTTCAATGCCGGATAGCGTACTTTCGAGTTTGGCGAAGCCGAAAACATGCGGTTTGCATTCCCCCTGGACCCACTGCCGGTTTACCCGCATACCGGCCGATCTGTCCGTCGCCGGACGCGTCTCCGTAATTAGTCCTATAGAGTTCGGTTCTTGTACGATTGTCGCCGACGCTCTGAAACAAATGCATTAGTCATGCGGCATTAGAGCATTTTCATACCTACTGTACGGGCACTCGCGAGTAGGTCGGGAATCCTTTCCAATCGCAAACGGCGTCTTCGGGAGCGCCGAAGCCGCCCTTCCCGACGGTGCAGTTGGGCCAACGGGTTCGTCGGCAAAGGATTGCCGACCTACGAATGCTTGAATCAATTTACCGTCGCCGAAGGCGCCAACGACTCCTGCCAGGCCTGTTTTGCCGTACGAGCGAGATGAAAATGCTCTAAGTACATTCCGCAAATACTTGCGGAATCTCGACTGATTGGCTTGATTGGCGGGGTTGTCCTGCAGGTTGCCTATGCCGCAAGACTTCCCTGAATGTACTTAGTCGAACAATTAAAGTTAACGTCCTCTCGCTCGGAGACCATCGATGAAAGACACCGACTTCGTGAGATCCGCCTACGGGGTGCGGATACCCAAGATTCTGTACGGGACGGCATGGAAAAAAGACCGCACGGCGGCTCTGGTGCAGCAGGCCATCACCTTGGGATTTCGCGGCATCGATACCGCCGCCCAGCCGAAGCATTACGACGAGCCGGGCGTCGGTGCCGGCGTCGCGGCGTGTTTGAAGGCGGGGCTGACCCGTGCCGAACTCTATCTCCAGACCAAATTCACGCCCGTGAATGGGCAGGATCCCACCCGAATACCGTACGATCCGAAGGCGAGCTTGGCCGAGCAAGTCGCCCAATCGTGCGAGAGCTCACTGAGAAATCTTCAGAGCCCGTATCTCGATGGGCTGGTACTGCATTCCCCTCTAGCGAACGAGGGAGACACGATGGAAGTATGGCGGGCGATGGAAGCGATCTTCGAGGCTGGCGCCGTGAAGCAATTGGGAATCAGCAACTGCTATGCGCTCGAACAGCTCGAGCGGTTGTATCGGCAGGCGGCCATCAAGCCGGCGCTGATCCAGAACCGCTTCTATGCCGAGACCCGTTACGACCGCGAGATTCGCGCCTTCTGCCGGCAACACCAAATCGTCTATCAGAGCTTCTGGACGCTCACCGCCAATCCCCAGGTCATCGCACACCCCGCCTTGCAGACCTTGGCCGCAAAGTACCAGCGTACGCCCTCGCAAATCTTCTTCCGCTATCTGACCCAGATCGACATCATTCCTCTGACCGGCACAACCTCGGAAACCCACATGCGAGAGGATCTTGCGATCTTCGATTTCGAGCTGACGACCGGCGAGTGCGATGCGGTGACCACCTTGCTTTGATTTTAAAGACAGCTGATGGCCGAGGGGAGGAAACCAACATGCCAGCCATGGGACATCAGTCGAATCCCCAAAGCCTGACAGCTTTAGCGGCGATGGTTCACGCCCGCCCTACCGGGCTCGTTTTTACGTCGGAATGCGAGACCTGACCCCGTGATCAACCGCCAAGACACGTGCCTTGGCGGTCGGCGTATGCGTCGGCAGTGTGAAAAACCCATAGCATCCATAGATCACGTAGCCAGGGAATACGTAAAGCCCGTTAATCATGGTGGTGATGGCGGTGTCCGTGCCCGTGTTTGCCCTTGTGATACCCGCCATCGCCATGGTAGTGGTGTCTGTGGCCGTGGCCATACGCATGGCCGTGGTGATGGGGGTGTACCACTCTATAGCACCCGTCCAGTGCCATCATCAATGTTAGCAACATTGCTATCCGCCAAATTTTTTTTGCTGATGCGTTCATCTGTATCGAAACTCCCCTAACCCATTACAAAGACAAGCGGAGTTGCCTGATCCAGATACGCCGTGTTTCTCTACGGCCGATCATGCAATTCGTTCCGCGCCTCCTTTCTACTCCTCCCGACATTAACCAAGCCTTAACGCACTTGACCCCCGCCGAACGTAGGAAGTGGAGCTTGTCGTCGTCCGCCGGCCTGCGCGATAGCAAGCATTGCACTCGCTCCAGCCGAGTCCGTAAGCCGAACGACGGAGTTTCACTAGTCAGTTAAAGCGTTCGGAATTGGAGTATCGAGGACGCGCAGGGCGTCATGAGTGCCCATTCGATGATGTGAAGCGTGGACAGAGCGGCTACGGCGGAATTAGGAAAGAAGCGGAACGAGCCGGCATCGAAATTCCGAACGGCCCGCCCGCGTTCGCCGTTCAGATCATGAACCGCGTAAGCTCGCTTCCGCGTGATCAAGACTGACTCCATGCTTGCAAAAAGGTTGGCGGCTGCTTTTCGGGGCGCCAGGGGGAGTGTTGGAATGTGAGAACTGACGCTATTTGTGTGCTCGGATCGCCTCCGGCTCCTCAAGCGATTCCGGAATCGTTTGATACTTCTCGATGTCGATGACCACAGCCTTACCCCTTCCATCGGCATCGGTAATGAAATATTCATGGATCTCCACCACGCCGGATTCCTCGCTATCATTTACGTTATCAAACAACGAAAGCCTGACATCTTTTCCCTTTTTATCGGAAAGTGCGGTAGCTTGCGTCAAGGCCTCTAACAGTGATAGCCGCGGTGCATTAGTCCGACAATCAAAGCTGCCCCTTGCCCAAAGTCGCTATGGCGTTGACACGTTGTTGACATGCCACTGCCATAGTTGCTGCTATCGGTAAATGTCTCGTCGATGTCCGATTTTGATGACCGTCACCGTGACGGTTTGGTCTTCGATATGGCAGATAAGGCGGTAATCGCCTATGCGGTATTTCCAGAAATTTCCAAGTTCCGAGCCGTGCAAGGCTTCGCCTAGTGCTCTAGGATTTGCGGCTGTTCTTATCCGTTCATCCAGAAACTTCAGTATTCGTTTCCTGATCGGCGCATCCAGTTCCTTCAGCTGCTTCTTTACCTTGTCCGGTATCTCAACATTCCAGGCCATGTTCTTTCATGACTTCTTCGAGGGATGTTGTTTTCTCCCGCCCTTCCTTGATGTCCTTCATGACTTGTTCGGCCTCCTTAAGATCGTGCAAGTCTTGCAGGTATTCGAGAATCACTTCTCGGGTCCATTCTTCCTTGCTTTTCCCGTGCTCTTTGGCAACGGTGTCGAGTTGGTTCTCGAGTTCGGGTGAAAGCTCGATGGTGATCATGGTGTTACTCATTCAATGGGTCGGAAGGTAGCTGACCGTTACCGAACGGCTTCGTAATGAACTTCGTAGCAGTTCATGACTTCTTGGTCAATGCGTGTTCCTGTTTTGTTGCAATCCTTCAAAGGGCGCCCGGGAATTTTGAGTGTTCTGGTCGCGGATCGCGAAACCTTGTCGCCGGCGTTATTCGGTATGTCGAGCCAAGGTTTCGTCGCCATCGAACCCTGACACCTTCTCAGACATCGGGTAATCAGGCCGTATGCAGTTCCTCTCGGATAATCCGCCGTAGGGTTTCTTGGGTGATCGGCGCGTTCTCCGGTTGAATGGCGGCGCGTAGCGCCTCGTTAATCAGCGTTTGATAACCTTTCCCTTCCGCTTCAGCCTTCGTGCGGAACGCCTCAATGATGTCGTCGTCCAGGAAAATGGTGATTCGGGTTTTCCCAGGCGAAGGAATTACCGGGCCGCGTCGGCCTTTGCTGAAATCGTATTCGTCACGCATAAGCTTCACACTCTTTTGGGCTGGCCTTTCGGGCCGAAATAAGGCGCGTCCGATCCCCACGCGGCGTATGTACAACGACTAGAGCGTTTTTGATCCCGGTGTACGGATTCGTGTTCGCGCGGGAAGAACGTAGGTCGGCAATCCCTTGCCGACAAAGCCCTTTGCCGAGCCGGTACGTCGGCAAGGGATTGCCGACCTACATATGGGGCTCCCTTACACCGAATCAGAAAGTGCTCTAAAGCCCGCTCCCACGAGCCGTAAACCAATCCGACAGCCGCTCTAAGCACCCGTTCAAAGCTCTGTTGGCGTCAGGCAACAAAAAAGGGCCATACCGAAGTATGGCCCTTTGAATTGTTGGCTGGGGGACCTGGATTCGAACCAGGGTTGACGGAGTCAGAGTCCGTAGTCCTACCGCTAGACGATCCCCCAGTAAGTAAAGCACGCCGGGGAAGCCGGCGTGCCTTGCATTAACGCTTGGAGTACTGCGGACGGCGTCTTGCTTTGTGCAGGCCGACTTTCTTACGTTCGACTTCGCGCGCGTCGCGGGTGACGTAGCCGGCTCTGCGCAGCGGCTGGCGCAGGGTTTCGTCGAAGCTCATGAGGGCGCGGGTCAAGCCATGGCGGATGGCTCCGGCCTGGCCGGTGGGACCGCCGCCTGCAACCTTGACGAATACGTCGATCTTTTCCATCAGAGCGACGAGTTCGAGCGGCTGGCGCACGACCATCTGGTCGGTCTTCCTGCCGAAGTACTCTTCCAGTTGTTTGTCGTTAACGACAATACGACCGGTTCCGGATTTTGCGTAGACGCGTGCGACCGCGCTTTTGCGGCGACCTGTTCCGTAATACTGCGCTTGTGCCATGGTTGATTCAGCTTCTTAAATTAGATTTCCAACAATTTGGGCTGTTGAGCCTGGTGATTGTGCGTGGGCCCTGCATAGACTTTCAGCTTGCTGAACATGGCGCGGCCCAAAGGATTGCGGGGCAACATGCCTTTTACGGCGGTCTGGATGATGCGTTCCGGATGAGTTCCGCGCAGCTTGCCCAGGGCCACGGACTTCATGTTGCCGATGTAACCGGTGTGCTTGTAATAGATCTTGTCTTGCTCTTTATTGCCGGTAACACGCACTTTTTCCGCGTTGACGACGATGATGTAGTCGCCGGTGTCGACATGAGGCGTGTATTCCGCTTTGTGTTTGCCGCGCAGACGACGCGCGATCTCCGTCGAAAGGCGCCCCAGCGTCTTTCCTTCCGCGTCGATGACGTACCAGTCGCGTTTTACTTCGGCCGGTTTTGCGCTAAAGGTCTTCATTACTGCACGCTCCAAACTCTGGCGTTGTTCGAAAAAGCGGGTATGGTACCCGACAACACATTATAAAACAAGCGATCGCTGAATGGCGGACCGATCGTCTTCTCCATACTCGGCGGCGGTACGCTGGACGTATTCGGGAACCAGCCACTTGAGTTTGTGCAGGATCGCGGCCTCGTCGAAAGACCGGCAAGCCTCGGCCAGTTCGATCACGGCTTTCTTGGCCATCCGATAGTCGACGGTCAGGGGATGGGCCAACAAGAGCTTGCTGTGCTCGGTCGGCGTGGGCCCCTCATGATCGTTGAACAATTCCTCGCTGATTTTTTCGCCGGGCCGGAGTCCGACATATTCGATCCGGATATCCTGGCCGGGTCGTTTGCCGCTCAAGCGGATCATCTGTTCGGCCAGGTAGCTGATCTTGACCGGGTCGCCCATGTCCAGCACGAAGACTTCTCCGCCCTTGCCGATGGTCGCGGCCTGCATGATCAATTGGCAGGCCTCGGGTATCGTCATGAAATAGCGGGTGACATCGGGGTGAGTCACGGTGACCGGCCCGCCGGCCCTGATTTGCTCGCGGAACAGAGGCACCACGCTGCCCGCGGAATCCAGCACGTTGCCGAAACGCACGTTGATGAAACGAGTCCCGGCGACGCCGTTCATGCTCTGCACCAAGACTTCCGCCGCCCGCTTGGTCGCTCCCATGACGTTTTCGGGGGCTACGGCCTTGTCGGTGGAGATCAGCACGAATTCGTCGACGCCGCCCGCGATCGCCGCTTCCGCCACCGTATAAGTACCCAGAACATTATTCTGAACTGCCTGGCGGACCTGATATTCCAGCAACGGGACGTGCTTGTACGCCGCCGCATGGAAGATGACTTCCGGCCGATATTGCGAAATCACCTGCTCGACGGCGAGCTTGTCGGTGACATCGCCGAGTATCGCGGACAGGCGCAATCCGGGGAAGCTCCGCCTGAGCGCCCGTTCGACCTGGTACAGATTGAATTCGCAGCGCTCGAAAACGATAAGCTCGGCAACGGAAAATTGTGCGATTTGCTTGCAGAGCTCCGAGCCGATCGAGCCGCCTCCGCCGGTAACCAGAACCCGCTTTCCGCCGAGATGGGCCTGAATGCCCTGCCGGTCGAGCTTGATCGGCGCGCGTCCGAGCAAATCCTCGATGGAGACTTCGCGCAGGTGCCCCGACATTTGGCCCGACAGCATTTCCTGCATCGACGGCAAGGTCAGAAATGGGACGCCGGTTCCTTCGCAAATTTCGACGAGACGCCGCATCTCCTTGTCCGTGGCGGATGGCACGGCGATCAGAATCGTCTCGATCTCCAATTTCTCGACGAGCCGCGGAATCTGTTCGCAACGTCCCCTCACTCTCACGCCGTGAATCTCGCTTCCTTTCTTCTTCGGATCGTCATCCACGAATGCGATCGGGGCGAACTCGGTCCCGGCGGCGCGAAGCAGGTCCCTCACCAGCATTTCGCCGGCCTTGCCGGCACCGACGATCAGCGCGCGCCGCCCGGCCGACATCGGCGCGCCGCGATCTTTCCAGATGCGGTAGATCAGCCGCGGCGTGGACAACAGAAATAGCAGCAGCACCGCATAGAGCGGAATGACGGAACGGGGTACGCCTTCCAGCCGATTTGCCGAAAACAGGACGATGGCGATCGTGGCAATCCCGAGGCAAGACGCCTTGGCGATACGGACCAGATCGGGAATGGACGCGAACCGCCAGATGCCGCGATACAGTCCCAAGCGGCGGAAAAACACGGCTTGGACGACGAGGACCAAAGGCAGCCAGTGCAGCGAAGTCCGCGTTTCGAGTTCGGGCGGCAACGACAAATTGAACCGCAGCCAATAAGCGCCCAGCCAGGCGAGCGCCACCATGATCAAATCATGAATGAATATGATCGTTCCCGAGCGCATTTTCGAAAGCATGTCCTGCATCGCTTACCCCCCCTGTTTTCCTGCCTCCAGCCATAGCGCCAAGCCTATCAAAGGCGCATAGGCGCACGCCAGAAAGACCGACTCCAGCTGCGGCCAGCGCACCGCCGCGAAGGCCCAAGGCAATAACCAACACAGATTGATGGCCAAGACCGACAGGCTGATCCGCTTGTGACTGGCCCAGCGCCGCGCCGCACGCTGATACGCATGGCTGCGGTGCGCCTCGTACCAGCGCTGTCCGCTGAGCATACGCCTCACCAGCGTCACGGTCGCATCCACGAAAAACACGCCGAACAGAATCAGCCAGACCGCCAGGGACAGCGTACCTTCGACGGAGGTACGCAGCGCGAAAACGGCCAGAACGAACCCGACGAACGCGCTCCCGACATCCCCCATGAAGATTTTCGCGGGAGGCCAGTTCCAACATAAGAAGCCGCCCGCCGCTGCCGCCAGGGCTAACAATAAAACATTTGCATCCCCAGGGAACAGCGGCGACTGATAGGCCAGAAGCCCGTACGCGGATATCGCCACCGAAACAACCTCGATTCCCGCGATGCCGTCTATGCCGTCCATGAAGTTGAACAGGTTCAACAGCCAGACCGCCAGCAAACCGGCGAGAACGGGGCCGAGCCAGCCCAATTCGTAAATTTCGGCGGCGAACCGGATCGATTCGAAGCCGCCCAGCCAATAAAGCGCCCAGCCGGCGCAAGCGATCTGCACGATCAGACGCCATCTTGCAGGTACGTGTCCGTGATCGTCCCAAAAACCGATGGCGGCTATCGGCAGCGCCCCGAGCACGAGCATAAAAAGCTCGAATGAGATTTGTCCCAGCCAGTGGAGACCGGCCGCGACGAGCGTGAAAGACAGCACGACCGCCAAACCGCCGCCGCGGGGCGTCGGCACCTGGTGGGAACTGCGGGCATTGGGCAGATCCAGCAAGCGTTTGGTCGCGTAACCGCGCACCGCTCCCGTCAGGATGCCGGAAACCAGCAGCACGGAAATGACCAAAAACCCTAACGAAAAAAGACTCATCAGTTATTTTGCTGCGCCGCTCGGCAGCCGAAAGAAAACCGGCACGAATTCTTTTGAACTATTTCTTGGTTTGTTCGCCGCCCGGATAGGCCAATCGATAAAATGCGGCGGTATCCGGCAATTGGAAGGACAGTTCATTATAGCCGGGTATGAGGACATAGGTTTTGACCGCCGAACGGTAGGGTCCGATAGCGCTGGTCGCGGCTTGCAACGCCAGCATGTGCGACCTCGGGGAAAACAGCTTGACGGTGATCAGGCCTTTATGCTGGATCAATTGAGGCGCGAAGGGCGCCGCCAAAGGCTCGCCGATGAAAACGCCCTCCCCTGGCCGGGCGACGCTTTTCCAATAGGCTTCGAGTACCGTATCGCCTTCCAGATAGTGCCACATAGCCACGGCCGGATGAGGAAACTTGCTCAGGATATTGCAGGGTTCCGTCACCGTGCCGTAGCTCGCCGTAGCCCCCGCCTCCAGCCAGCGCACGCTGCTCATCTGGGCATTTTCGGTCAGCCTCCCGCCGAACGAGGTCAGGTGATCCGCCATCGCCCCGGGCACGAAACCCAAGGTGTCGAGATCCGGCACCTTCGCCAGTCCGGTAAAGTAGAACAGCACATCCTGCTTGCCGCTGATGAAGTCCGCTTCAACCCGATGCAGCCGGATCGCCGCGCCGAGCATATCGACCGTCTTGTCGAACGTGACAGCCCGAACGCTTCGGTGCTTGTCGGAGGTGTTCAGCAAGTAACCGGTACCGGCCGGATAGGTCCGGTCGGAGGCGATGCCGCGATCGATCAGTTTGCGGACATCCTGGACCGTGCGCCCGGCCAGCATCATCGCGGGCCGAATGCCGTGATCGGTATAAGGCGCGCGGCTGGCGGAATGAAAGTATCCGCTGGGCTTGGTTTCGCCGCATTTGCTCGAACAATAGGCTTGGTCGAAACCTAGCGCGAAAGCGGAGGTGATCGACATGCAATCGACCCTGAACGGCGCCATCCATGCGAGCGCATAGGCTTGAACCCCCGGCGGCGTCCGACTGTCCACCGCCTGCTTGACGGATTCGAACTGGGCGCGCGGCAGGTTGTCGGTACCCGGCGGAAAACTCACCCGTATCATGTTCTCCTCGGGTATGCCTCGCCGTTTTTGGTAGTAATTGCCGATGGCGACGCTCGACGGGTCGGCCTCGTTCACGATGACCGCCAACTCCGCCGGCCCTAGCGACCTCCGCGAAAACAGCAGCCGATCGACACTCTCTTCGGCCTTTGCAACCTGAAATACGGCGGCAAAGACTGCGAAAAGGATCGGCAGAAAAACCGACCTAATCCGATACTTCACGGGTCAACCTCACTCCAAAACTTCCCGCAAGTACCGAAACAGCAAGCGAGCAGACTTGGGGGCAGCCGCCGCATCGCGCTCCCGGCGCGCGTCTCGGGACAGCTGCCGCAACTTCTGCCGGTCGGCTCCCGGATGGGCTGCCAAGAATTCGTTAATCGCGGCATCGCCTTCGGCTATCATGCGATCGCGCCAACGCTCGATGACATGCTGCCGGTGCACCGCTTCAGCGCTCTCGTTCCTGAGGGCCGCGAGCCCTGCCCGAATGGGTTCAGCATCGATATGGCGCAGCACTTTGCCGATATACTTGCGCTGCCGCTTGAGGGCGCCGCGCTCGGTGATGGACTGTCCGAGCCGCACCGCTTCCATCAGCTCTACAGGCAAGTCCAGCCGCTCGAGCTGTTCGCGGGATAAGCCGATCAACTCTTCTCCAAGATCCTGCAAGGCTGCGCTTTCGCGCTTCAACTGGGATTTACTGATTCGCTCCGGATACTCATCCGGCGAAATTTCGGGATCTTCCGTCCACGTCATGAGAAAGCGACTACAAAAAGGCCAGATAACGGCACTGAATTTTCGGCCTACTATACCACTCGTCCCACCAAAACGGTGGTGACGGCCGATTGAGCAATCAATCGGCACAGATGGATCTAAATGAAAAGAGAGAGTACGCTACCCGACAGAAAAAGTATGTTTCTCAAACAACGCCACATGGAAGGCCATCCGAACGCAGATCCGGAATATGGCATCAACACCTCGACTTATGACTGGTCGGTGCGCGTTTTCCGGCAGATCAAGAAGCTGCTCAAGGTCCGCATCACCTTGCACGGCAGCCCGGACATCATTGATCGCGGCCATATCTTCCTTTTCAACCACTTCGCCCGATTCGAGACCTTCATCCCCCAATACCTGATGTACGAGGCCAGAAAGGTCTACTGCTGCTCGGTGGCCTCGGCGGAATTCTTCGAGGAGGAAGACAGTGTCCTGGCGGGATTCCTGCGCGACGTCGGCGTCATCCCGAACAACTACCCGAGACTTCTGCCCTGGCTCGCCGAACAAATCCTGCTCGGCCGCAAGGTCGTCATCTTTCCCGAAGGGGGCATGGTGAAGGACCGCCGGGTTCTCGACAAAAGAGGCCGCTACAGCATTTACTCCCGAGTCAGCATGGATAGGCGCAAACACCATACCGGGGCCGCCGTTCTGGCGATGGGTCTTGAAATCTTCAAAATGGCCGTGCGCCGCGCCGAGCACCAAGGGCAGCAGGAGCGTCTGACATCATGGGCCGAGGCGCTCGGGATGGAGAGCCGCGAAGCCCTGCTGGCCGCCGCGCACCAACCCACCATCGTGGTTCCGGCGAACATTACCTTCTATCCCATACGCATCAACGAACATATTTTGAGCAGCGCCGCCGAACTGTTGAGCCGTGGGCTGAGCCGGCGGGCTGCGGAAGAAATCCTGATCGAGGGGAATATCCTGCTGCGCAACACCGATATGGATATCCAGTTCGGACATCCGATTATCGCGTCGGAGTCCTGGCACCACTGGGAAACCTGGCTGGCAAAATGGGTAGCGCCGCGCATCGGGACAATCGACGATGTCTTCGCCGTCACCCGGAAACCCGCCAACACGAAAGAGCGGCTCCTGGCCGGCCGGCTGCGCCAGCGTGCCCAGATCGTGCGCAACAAATATATGCGCGAGATGTATCAGGCGGTGACGGTGAATCTCAGCCACCTCGCCTCGACACTGATTTTGTATCGCGCAAGACGTAACCGGATCGAGATCGACCGGGCCGAATTTTTCCGCAGCCTGTATTTGGCCATCAAATACACCCAGCGATTGCCGCACGTGCATCTTCACCGCAGCCTGCAAGACCCCGAGGAATATCGAAACCTGCTGGAAGGCGAACATTCCGGTCTGCAAGAATTGATCGATACCGCGAAAGCCAGCGGGCTGATCGAAGTTCATCCGGATCGTTATCGGTTGCTGCCCAAGCTGCTTCATGAACACGAATTCGATGAAATTCGCATCGAAAACGTAATCTCGGTTTATGCCAACGAGATCGAACCCATTTCCGGCATTACGGAGGCAGTCAAGCGCGCCCTATCGGTGGAAAAGAAGCTAAGCGCTCTCGAACTGGCAAATCTTCAGTTCGACGATGAGGTCAGGTCATGGCGATGGGATTCGAAACACTATGCCAAACACGCTCCAAGTTTGACGTCTCCTGCGATAACCGCGGCCGCGAGCCCTCGCCCCTTCTTTCTGAAGGCGCGATCGAGCAATGGTGCCGGCGTGATTCTGATCCACGAACTTTTGTCTTCGCCGGCCGAAATGCGCGACTTCGGCGGACGCTTGGCCGATCTCGGTTTTCACGCCCTCGGCGTCCGTTTGAAAGGCCACGGAACTTCGCCCTACGACCTCAAAGACCGACGCTGGGAGGACTGGCTCGAATCCTTGCGCCGCGGGTACGAGATCATGAAGGCTTATGCGTCTCACATTTACATCGTCGGCACCGGAATCGGCGGTCTGTTGGCGCTGCAACTGGCCAGCGAACAGCCTGAGCGCTTGGCAGGGATAGCCGCGATTTCGCCGCCCTTCAAGTTCAGCGCGTCGGGTCCCATGGCTCCGCTGCTCCGCAGCCCAAACATTCTGGTTCGCTGGATGTCTCGGCGAAACAGCCGGCCGTTCGTGGAAAGAACGCCGGAATATCCGCAATACGCCTATCGGGAAGTGCCTCTGCGTACGCTCTACGAACTGCGCCGCTTGATCCAGGAACTGGAGGAAAGTCTCGCGGACGTGCAGTGTCCGGTATTATTGGCACAGGCCGATCACGATCCGATTCTCGATCCGGAAAGCGCGCGGATGATCTATAAGGCCCTGAGCTCGAAGAACAGGATTCTCCGGTCCGTGCATGCCGATCGCCACAATATGCTCGCGGAGGATATTGGTGGTATAAGGGACATCGTGATTCGCTTTTTGACCAGGGACGCCCCGGCGGGTTGAGTCGAACCCGTTCAAGTGATTTATCGTGCAGCGGAGAGCGCCATGCGAAACCTTCAAAGCACCTTGTCGCAATACGTCATGGAAAAGCCCTGGTTGAAGAGCTATCCGCCGGGCGTCCCGGAAACCATCGGCGAACCGCAATACTCTTCGCTGGCGCATTTTTTCGAAGAAATGGCCGCCCGCTATCGGGAACGGCCGGCACTTTCCAATTTGGGGCGGACTCTTTGCTATGCCGAACTCGAGGAGCTGAGCCGGCATTTCGCCAGTTTCCTGAACCGACGCCTAGGCCTGGAACGAGGTGAACGGATCGCCATCATGCTGCCGAATGTCTCGCAGCAACCTGTCGCCTTATGGGGCGCGCTGCGCGCCGGGCTGATCGTCGTCAACACGAATCCCCTCTACTCCGCCCGCGAATTGGAACATCAACTCCAAGACTCGGGGGCAGCAGCCCTGGTGATGCTCGAGAATTTCGTCCCGGCAGTAGCGGCCGCGCTTCCAAGATTAAAGCTCAAGGCGATCATCATTTCCGGACTCGGCGACCTGCTGCGGTTTCCCCGCTCCTATCTGATCAACTGGTACGTGCGCCTGTTCAAAACGGGAAACCCCGGCACCCACATCAGCGAGGCCGTCTCCTTCAATACGGCCCTGCAGGAAGGCAGCCTGCTTTCTTTCGAAAGGCATGATCTGAAACTGGAAGACGTCGCCTTTCTCCAATACACCGGAGGCACCACCGGCATCGCCAAAGGGGCCATGCTGACGCACCGCAATCTGCTTGCGAACGTGGAGCAGTGCACCCAGTGGATTGTCGGCGGACTTCCCCCGGAACGAGCGATGGTCAAAGGCGAGGAAGTCGTGATCACCGCGCTGCCGCTCTACCACATCTTTGCCCTGACCGTGGATTTGCTGTGCTTCACCGAACTGGGTGGGTTGAACTATCTCATTACCAATCCGCGAGACCTGCAAGGTCTCATTAAAATGCTCGGCAAGGTGCGTTTCAGCGTCATAACCGGCGTCAACACGCTCTTCAAGGGATTGCTCAACACGCCCGGCTTCGACGAACTGGATTTCAGCTCGCTCAAGTTCGTCATCAGCGGCGGCATGCCGACCGAGGAAGCCGTGGCGAACCGCTGGCAGCAAGTGACCGGCTGCCCGATCACCGAAGGTTATGGCTTGACCGAAACCTCTCCCGTGGTTTCCGTCAATCCGCCCGGATCGACGGAATTCAACGGCAGCATCGGGCTTCCCGTGCCATCCACCGAATGCAGCGTTCGGGACGACGACGGACGTCCGCTGCCGGTCGGGACGGCTGGCGAGCTGTACGTGCGCGGACCGCAGGTCATGAAGGGTTATTGGAACAGCCCGGACGAAACCGAAAACGTCATGACGCCGGACGGGTGGCTGCGTACCGGGGACATCGCCCGGATGGACGAAAACGGATTCTTCTATATCGTGGACCGCAAGAAGGACATGATTCTCGTCTCGGGCTTCAACGTTTATCCCAATGAACTCGAGGCCGTCTTAAGTACCCACCCGGCTGTTCGGGAGTGTGCCGCGATAGGCGTGCCGGACGACAAGACCGGAGAAACGGTCAAGGTTTTCATTGTGCGCAAGGACGAGAGCCTGGATGCGGACGCCGTCCGCCGCTACTGCCGTATGAACTTGGCGGCCTACAAGGTGCCTAAGTATATAGAATTCCGCGACGAACTCCCGAAGAGCGCCGTAGGCAAGATTCTTCGCCGCGAGTTGCGGAAACTGACTTAACAATACGACACGCAGCACGTTCCTTTAATTCCCGCTGCGTCGAAGAATTTCGGATGACACGGCCGATTTAGGCGGCCACAGGCGATACGCCGCCATTTCTGTATTTAATTGTTGTTTCCGTTTCGGAGATCGAGCGATCTCCTGTCCTTTGTGGCGTTTCCTGTCAGGAGGCAGACCATGAAAAACGTTGTCATCGCCGGCTACTGCCGCTCGCCGTTTACCCCGGCCAAGAAAGGGCAGCTCAGCGGCATCCGCCCCGACGAATTGGCCGCGCAAGCGGTGAAAGCCTTGTTGCGCAAAACTGGCGTCAAACCCGAAGACATCGAGGATTTGATCCTCGGTTGCGCCTTTCCGGAAGCCGAGCAAGGCTTCAATTTGGGCCGTCTCGTGGTATTCCTGGCCGGTCTCCCGCAGTCGGTCGCAGGCACCACCATCAACCGGTTCTGCGGCTCGTCCATGCAGGCCATACACCAGGCGGCGGGAGCCATTCAACTGAATGCCGGCGAGGCGTTCATCTGCGCCGGCGTCGAATCCATGAGCCGGGTGCCGATGACGGGCTTCAATCCGATGCCTCACCCCAAGCTTTACCAGGAATATCCGCAAGCCTACATGAGCATGGGGGAAACCGCGGAAAACCTGGTCGAGCGGTACGGCATCAGCCGCGCCGATCAGGAGCGCTTCGCCTTCGACAGCCAGCGCAAAACGCGGGAAGCCAAAGCCGCAGGCCAATTCGACGACGAACTGATCCCGATCGAAACACCCGACGGCACCGTAACGGAGGACGGCTGCCCACGTCCCGAAACCACTCCGGAGGGCTTGGCCGGTCTTAGACCTGCCTTCAGGGAGAACGGCGTGGTCACGGCCGGAACCTCTTCGCCCCTCACCGACGGCGCCGCCGCGGTCCTGGTCTGCTCCGAGGATTACGCGGAACGCCACGGACTCGAACCCCTGGCGCGCGTCAAGAGCATCGCGGTGGCCGGCTGCGCCCCAGAGATCATGGGCATAGGTCCGGTCGCCGCGAGCCGCAAGGCGTTGCAACGCGCAGGGCTCGCTCTCGAGGACATCGATATCATCGAATTGAACGAAGCCTTCGCGGTCCAGGCGCTGGCGTGCATCCGTGAACTCGGCATCGACGAGAGCAAGCTCAATCTCCACGGCGGCGCCATCGCCCTGGGCCATCCGCTGGGCGCGAGCGGAGCCCGCATCACCGGAAAAGCGGCGTCGCTGCTGAAAAAGGAAAAGAAGCGCTACGCCCTGGCGACGCAGTGCATAGGCGGCGGACAAGGCATCGCGACGATTCTGGAAGCGGTTTGAACTTTGAAAAGGCGGGCCTCGGATGGCCCGTCTCCAAGTCAAGTGAGGCCGACATGATGAAAATAGAAAAAATGGCTGTCATCGGCGCAGGAGTCATGGGATCGGCTATCGCGGCCCAGGCCGCCAACGCCGGCGTCCCGGTTTTGTTGCTGGACATCGTGCCCGAAGGCGCAACGGATCGGAACATGGTTGCCAAGAACGCCTTGAAGAAGCTTCAGGAAACCGATCCGCCCCCGTTGATGCACCGCAAGAATCTCGCGCGGATCACGCCCGGCAACATCGAGGACGATCTCGAAAAACTCGCCGAGACCGATTGGATCGTCGAGGCGGTAATCGAAAAACCGGACATCAAGCACAGGCTCTACCGCAACCTGGACAGTGTCCGCAAATCCGGTTCCGTCGTTTCCTCCAACACCTCCACCCTCCCACTCGCCGAGCTCACGCGGGACATGCCGGAGAATTTCCGGCGCGACTTCCTGATCACTCACTTCTTCAATCCGCCGCGCTACATGCGGCTGCTGGAAATCGTTTACGGCCCCGAAACCCGGCCCGATGCGCTAGCCGCGCTGGTCGACTTCGGCGACCGGCGGCTCGGCAAGAGCATCGTGCATTCCAACGATACGCCGGGCTTCATCGCCAACCGCATCGGCATCTTCTGGCTGCAGCTGGGGCTCCTGGAAGCCTTGCGCCTAGGGCTCACCGTCGAGGAAGCCGACACCGTCATCAGCCGTCCGTTCGGCATCCCGAAAACCGGCATATTCGGCCTGCTCGACCTGGTCGGTCTCGATCTCGTCCCCCACATCGTTCCCGGCATGGATCGGGCGCTTCCGCCGAACGATCCGTTCCACGCCATCAGCCAAGTGCCGGAACGGGTGACGCGGATGATCGCGGAAGGCTATACCGGACGCAAAGGCAAGGGCGGATTTTATCGCTTGAACCGGGCTGGAGGCGGAAAGATCAAGGAAGCTCTCGACCTCCAAACCGGCACGTACCGGGTCAGCACCAAACCGGAACTCGCCAGCATCGCGGCGATGAAAGCGGGCGGCTTGGCCGGGCTGCTGCAATTCCACGACAAGACCGCCGAATACGCCCGGAGCGTCATGGCCCAGACCCTGGCTTACGCCGCCGAGGTGGCGCCGCACGTCGCCGACGATCTGGAATCGGTCGACCGCGCCATGCGGCTGGGCTACAACTGGCAGTACGGCCCGTTCGAACTGATCGACCGGATCGGCGACGAAAACCTGGTCCGGATGCTCGAAGCCATGGGCAAGCCCGTGCCAGATCTGCTCCGACACGACGGACCGCTTTACCAAGTCGTCGACGGGCGGCTGCACGGGCTTGCATTCACCGGCACGGGCGGGACCAAGCCCACTCTACGAGCGGTGAACCGGCCACCCGGCGTCTTGCTGCTGGCCGACGTCAAGCGGCGCAGCAAGCCTCTGACGAAGAATCCTTCGGCGAGCCTTTGGGACGTGGGCGACGGCGTCGTCTGCCTGGAATTCCAGAGCAAGATGAACACCTTCGATCCTCTGGTGCTCAAGCTGGTCCACAAGGCTGTCGACATCGTGCGGAGCGATTACCGCGCGCTGGTGATTTACAACGAAGCCGACAATTTCTCCGCCGGAGCCAATCTCGGGGTGCTGCTCTTCGGCGTCAACATCGCGCTGTGGCCGGAAGTGGAGAGCATGGTCAAACAGGGCCAGGAGGCGTTCAAGGCACTCGAATACGCGCCCTTCCCCGTGGTCGGCGCGCCCTCGGGAATGGCCCTCGGCGGCGGATGCGAAATTCTGCTCCACTGCGATGCCGTCCAGGCTCATGCCGAATTGTATATGGGGCTGGTGGAAGCCGGCGTCGGCGTGATTCCCGGCTGGGGCGGCTGCAAGGAGATGCTGCTGCGCGCCTTCGCCGACAAGAAATCTCCCCAAGGCCCGATGGCGCCGGTCGCCCGCGTCTTCGAAACCGTCAGCGTCGCCACTGTGTCGAAATCGGCCCAGGAAGCGAAAGACCTTCTGTTCCTGCGCCCCACCGACGGCATCACCATGAACCGCGACCGGCTGCTGTTCGACGCCAAGGAAAAGGCGCTGGCGCTGAGCGAAAGCTACGCGCCGCCCGAGCCGCCGGTCTTTTATCTCCCAGGGCCTTCGGGCAAGGCCGCGCTGGACATGGCCATCGGCCAGTACCGGCGGCTCGGCAAGGCCACGGCCCACGACGCTGTTGTCGCCGGAGCCTTGGCCGATGTACTCACTGGAAGCGATACCGACATCAGCAAGCCATTGTCCGAAGACGATCTCTTGGCATTGGAGCGGCGCGCCTTCATGGACCTGGTCAAGCGAAAGGAAACGATCGCCCGCATGGAACACATGCTGGAAACCGGCAAGCCTTTGAGGAACTAGCCATGGCCACCTACAAAGCACCCTTGCGCGACATGCGCTTCATCTACCACGAGTTCCTGGCCGACCAGCACTTGGAGGACATGCCCGGCATGGAGGACGTGCCGCCCGAGCTGGTGGATGCGGTCCTGGAGGAAATGGCCAAGGTGGCCGAAAACATTCTGTTCCCCCTCAACCGGAGCGGCGACGAGGAAGGCTGCCGGCTCGAGAACGGCGAGGTGCACACTCCGCGCGGCTTCAAGGACGCGTATCAGCGCTACCGGGAAGGCGGCTGGCCGGGGTTGACCAGCCGCCCCGAATACGGCGGGCAGGGACTTCCGGAAACGGTCTACGTGCTGACCTCGGAAATGATGTCGGCCAGCAATCTGTCCTTCGCCATCTACACCAAGCTGACCCACGGCGCCTATCAGTTGCTGCTCAAGACGGCCTCGGAGGAGATCAAGAATCTTTATCTTCCGAACATGGTGGAAGGACGCTGGACCGGCACCATGTGCCTGACCGAGCCGCAATGCGGCACCGATCTCGGCCTGCTCCGCACCAAGGCGGTTCCGCAAGCCGACGGCACTTATCGGCTCACCGGCAACAAGATTTTCATTTCGGGCGGCGAGCAGGATCTCAGCGAAAACATCATCCAGATGGTCCTGGCGCGCGCACCCGACGCCCCGCCTGGGGTCAAGGGCATAAGCCTGTTTCTGGTGCCGAAGTTCCTGGTCAACCCGGACGGCAGCCTCGGACCTCGCAACCGCATCTTCTGCACGGCCATCGAACACAAGATGGGCATCAAGGGCTCGAGCACGTGCAGCCTGAGCCTCGAAGACGCCGCCGGCTATCTGATCGGAGATCTCCATAAAGGACTCCGCGCCATGTTCGTGATGATGAACAGCGCCCGCCTCGAAGTCGGATTGCAGGGGCTGGGGCTCGGCGAAGTGGCCTATCAAAATGCCGCGGCCTATGCCAAGGAGCGCTTGCAAGGCCGCGCCCTGACCGGCCCGAAAAATCCCGAAAAGCCGGCCGATCCGCTCATCGTCCATCCGGACGTGCGGCGCATGCTCTTGACCATGCGCGCCTATACCGAAGGGATGCGGGCGATGTCGGCCTGGGTCGGCGCTCAATTGGACAAGGAAAACCGGCACCCGGACCCCGGAATCCGCCAGCAGGCGGAGGACTTCGTCGCCCTGCTGACGCCCGTGGTGAAGGCCTTCTTCACGGATCTCGGGTTCGAAACTGCCAATCTGGCCATGCAGGTATACGGCGGGCACGGCTATATTCGAGAACACGGCATCGAACAGTTCGTGCGCGATGCGCGCATCGCCCAGATCTACGAGGGCGCCAACGGCATCCAGGCCCTGGATCTGGTCGGACGCAAGCTACCCGCGCACGCCGGACGGTATTTGCGCAGCTTCTTCCACCCAGTCCAGCGTTATCTCGACGAACGCGCCGGACAAGCTCAACTGGCCTTCGTCACCGAACCGCTGGCCAAAGCGTTCGGCCGGCTGCAACGCGCGACGGCCTTCATCGCCGAGCGCAGTCTCGCCGATCCCAACGAGGCCGGTGCCGCGGCCTACGACTACCTGCATCTGTTCGGCTTGACCACCATGGCCTATTGCTGGGCGCGCATGGCGGAAATCGCCCAGGAAAAAATCAAGGACGATACGACCGGCTTTTATCAGGCCAAGCTCGATACAGCCCGCTTCTTCATGGAGCGCATCTTGCCCAGAACCTCGGGGCTCTTTTCCGCCATTCTTTCCGGCAGCGGGAGCATCATGGATTTCAAGGACGAGGCGTTTTAGACCGACTCCGGAACCACTCCACGTCACTTTGACGATACAAACGCCCTGGAACTGTCTAAGAAAGGTTACCCTTTGGACAGTTCTAAGGCGCATGAAACGTGAATCTTTTTCCGAAATCAGGGTGTTCTGTTATGCCGGCTATCGCGGCGACGAAGAACCGCGGCGGATGTTGATCGACGACCGCAAAGTCAAGGTGGAAATCCTCAACCGCTGGACCACGCCGGAGCACCGCTACTTCAAGGTGCTCGGCGACGATTGCCACATCTACACCATCCGCCAGAACGATCGCGACAGCCGGTGGGAACTGACTTTGCTGCACTAAGCAGGAAATGCTGCCGACAGCGCCACTGTTTGTAGTTTGTAGGATGGGTAGAGCGAAGCAAAACCCATCGATGGTGGGTTAGGCCAGGAGGCCGTAACCCGCCGAACCACCTCGAATCGGTGGGTTACGCTCCGCTAACCCACCCTACGATCAATGCTCTCGATCCGCGGCGGAGAATGGAACTCCTCAGAACTTGATGACTGCGTCGATAGCGAATAAAAGCTGATCGCTTTTCTTGCGCGCGTCGTAGTTGTCTATTCCGTCAGCCCAGTCGTATCGGACTTCGGGACGAACCGCGACCCAGTCCAGCGGTTTCCAGTTCAAGCCAAGGGTAACGCCGTAATAGCTGGCGGGTCCGGAAGCAAGAACGGCGCAGCCGGGACACATTTGCGCAACCCGCACGCCGTCGTCATCGCGGAACCACTCGCCCCTCAATCCCACGCCCACGGTATCGGTGACATCGTAGATCAGCTGCTGCTGAATGCCGTACCACTGAGCGTCCTTGAAATTGTTCAAAGGATGCTGTTGCTCTATACCGTGATCGTGCTGGAAGACATAGTGCACGTGATCGGTGAAATTCTGTTTGAAAACGAAACTGTAGAAGGTGCGATTGTCCTTTTTGTCGATGCCCGTTTCCCGGCGAAAATCGTCGAGGTCGTTATCGGCGTTGACATCCCCGGTGATGATCGAGAGTCCGACCGACGTAGCCTTATCGTCGGTATTCCAGAAAACGCCGCCCAGAAAATTCCAGTTCTCCATATTCTTGTCGAAACCGTCCCAGCCCGCATTGCCGTCCAGCGATCCGCCGAACTGATTGTGTCCTCCGGTGACGGCCCCGAGGGTGACCAACAGATTGCTGACGACCGGGTAGGTGAACATGGCCCCGGTATGGGTAAAGGGTTCGCCGTACTGGAAGGTATACGGGTGGGAATAAAAGAAGTTGTCCGGAGACAGACCCGTTTCATAACCCATGATGGTATAGAAACGGCCCAGCCGTGCCGTGATTCCATTGCCGAACGGTGCGAACACGTCGATATAAGCGTTGGGAAGCGCGATTTTGTAGAAACGCGTGTCGTCGCCGATCAAGTCGTTGTCCCAATGACCGTCGCCATAGGCGTTGATGGTGTTGGTCCGGGCGTCGGTACCGAACATGAAAGTCAGCTTTCCGCCCACGTCCCAATCGCCGCCCTCGACGTTCACGGTTCGGGACAAATCCACCACCAACTGATTGAGCTGAAACTCGCCGGCCCGATCGTTGAAGATCACGGGACCGTTGTAGTTGTCCGCCGGATCGTTGGCGTTGTAGGTAATACCCGCGTCTATCCAGCCGGTCAGGGTCAGCCCCAGGGATTTCATCCAGGCTGATTCGTTGATGACCTTTAATCCCCCCAATAAACCGGATGTCTCTTCTGCCCGGCTCGGGTCACCGATACTCATCAGCCCGCCCGCGATGAGTGCCAGATGACGCTTCGATTTGATGTTTTTCATGAGTTCAGGCTCCTGTGTTTCTTGCGCTTAAACAGCGGAGCCCTGTGAGTCGTCGAAAGACTACAAAAGCACAAAGCGCGCCATGCCTCTTAAAAAACAATAAGCAGCGTTGGTCTTCCCGGATCGGCTGAACGGACATCTGCTTCCGGCAGCAATAAAAGACTCTAGGCGATAGTCGAATCCGGTTTTTCTGCACCATTTCGGAGCACAAGACCGACCTCTCGCCCCGAAATCGGTCCAAATCGCGCGCAATTCAGTTCCGAATCTTGCCGAAGCCGCTGAATTCGAGGCTGGCACGCATCCTGCTCGGTCTCATCCGTAACGAGAGGTGCGCCATTCGGCGGCACCGTTCACAAATGGCGACTAGGGTTCCGGCCCCTCCGCTCGGGGGCGTCTGGTCCGAGAGTTTCCGGCCCCGTGGCTCGCGGGGTTACACGGCGGGATAAAAGCCCGGGAGGTCGTGACGGTTCGTAAGAACCGGTTCGCCCTCTCGCCGTGTAATTTCCGAAAAGGAGCCCCGTGATGTCGTCCCTATTCGCTCATGCCTTGCGCCGTTTTCTCGCTTTCCCGGCCTTGATCGGCCTTCTTCTGCTTCCCCTGCCGTCTCCCGCCGAGGTCAAGATCGGCGTCAGCGACTGGCCGGGCTGGGTCGCCTGGTACGTGGCCGAAAAAAACGGCTATTTCAAAAAGCACGGCGCCAAAGTCAAACTGGTTTGGTTCGCCAACTACACCGATTCCATTTCCGCGTTGTCGGCCGGCCAGCTGGACGGCAATTGCCAGACCTGGTCCGACACCATGGCCCCTTTGGTCAAGGGCATTCCGCTCAAGGCCATACTGGTCAACGACAACTCGGCCGGCAACGACGCTCTGATGGTCAGCCCCAAGATCAAGAGCTTCGCCGACCTCAAGGGCAAGAAGATCGCGCTGGAGCAGTTCAGCGTCTCCCATTTCCTGCTGGTGACCGCGCTGGCCAAGAACGGCATGACGCAGGCGGACGTCGAGATCGTCAACCTGTCCGCCGGCGACGCTGCGGCGGCCTTCCTGAGCGGTCGTGTCGACGCCACCGTGGTATGGAACCCCTGGGTCAACAAGATCGAGCTGTCGGGCAAGGGCAAGGCGCTGTTCAGCTCCAAGGACATCCCCGGACTGATTCCCGACCTCCTGGTCGTGCAGGAAAAATCCCTCGCCGTCCACCGCAAGGATTTCCTGGGCATGATCGAGGCCTGGTACGACGCCGAAAAGTTCATTCGCGAACACCCGGACCAGGCGGTCAAGATCATGTCCAAGGTCGTCGGCCTCAAGACCGACGAATACAAGATTTTTCTGCCCGGCACCAAGTTCTTCGCCGAGGCCGATAACCTCGAAGCTTTCGGCCCGCCCGACCAATCCCGGTCGCTGCTGAACGTAGCTCCCGCCATTTCCGACTTCCTGCTCGACAACCGGCTGATGGAAGGCACCGTGGGCTTCGCCCAGGGCGTGGACGGCTCGTTGATAAAGGAAATCGCGGACAGGAAATAGGCAGCGGCCCGCCTCCGCCGGGGACACTCGCACCTTTTCTTAACGGCTTCAATCGAGGAAAGAGAATGGCAGCTCAATACGACAGCGGCATCCCGAACCCGCGCCAGCGATGGTGGGTGATACGGGGACAGATCGGCCGCCGCGAATATCTGGTTCTCGCGCTGCTGGGCCTCTTGGCGCCGCTGGCGGCCTGGTGGGGACTGGCCCATAGCGGCTGGGTGGACAAGGTGTTCATGCCGGCGCCGGAAGAAGTGGTTACCCGGATCTACGGCTGGTTCGCCGAGGACGACCTGCTGGGCGACATCTGGATCAGCGTCTACCGGGTGACCGCCGGCTTCGCCATCTCCGCCGTGCTGGCCTTGCCGCTGGCGCTGCTGATCGGCACTTATCGGCCGCTGCAGGCGCTGTTCGAACCGCTCACCGATTTCATCCGCTACATGCCCGCGGTGGCCTTCATTCCGCTGGTGATGCTGTGGGTCGGCATCGAGGAGAGCGCCAAGATCGCCATCATCTTCATCGGCACTTTTTTCCAGATGGTGCTGATGATGGCCGAAGACATCCGCCGCGTGCCCATGGCCCAGATCGAGGCGGCGCAGACCATGGGCGCGACGCGCGGCGAACTGACCCGGCTGGTGATACTGCCGTCCGCCAAACCGGCGCTGCTGGATACGCTGCGCGTCACCATGGGCTGGGCCTGGACCTACCTGGTCGTGGCCGAGCTGGTGGCGGCCAATTCAGGACTGGGCTTCGCCATTCTCAAGGCGCAGCGCTTCCTGCAAACCGACAAGATCTTTGCCGGCATTCTTCTGATCGGGCTGTTCGGGCTGCTGATGGACCAGTCGTTCCGCTGGCTGCACCGCAAGCGTTTCCCCTGGCTTTACTTCAAGTGATCAACATGACGGCCAAGATCGAAATCAGACGAGCCAACAAGCTGTTCGACACCGGGGGACGGCACATCGCCGCGCTCGAGAACGTCGACCTCGATATTCGCGCCAACCAATTCGTCACCCTGGTGGGCGCTTCGGGCTGCGGCAAATCCACCCTGCTGCGCAGCATCGGCGGCCTGGAGGACCTCAGCTCGGGCGAAATCCGGGTGGACGGCCGGCCGGTGTCCGGTCCCGGAGCCGAGCGCGCCATGGTGTTCCAGCATTACAGCCTGTACCCGTGGCTCACGGTGCGCGAAAACATCCGCTTCTGCCGCTCGCTCAAGATCAAGCGCGAAGAGATCACTTCGGCCGACGTGGAAATCGCTTCCGGGCGTACCGACGCCCTGATAGGGCTGATGGGGCTCGCCCCGGTCGAAAACGCCTATCCCAACCAGCTTTCCGGGGGCATGCAGCAGCGCGTGGCCATCGCCCGCGCACTGATGAACCGGCCCGACATCCTGTTGATGGACGAACCGTTCGGCGCGCTCGACGCGCAGACGCGCGAGGTGATGCACGATCTCATCCTGCATGTGTTCGCGCTGGAAAGGCCCACCATCGTGTTCGTCACCCATGACGTGGAAGAGGCGATCTATCTCGGCGACCGGGTGGTCCTGATGGCGCCCCGTCCCGGACGGATCGACTCGATCTACGAGGTTCCGCTGCCACCGGAACGCGAGCAGGACATGAAGCTATCTCCCGAATTCACCGAGCTGAAACGGGAAATCCTGTCCCGCATCCGCGCCACCTCGGGGATGCAAACCGATCGCGGAATGCTGGACAAGCTCACGGCCACCGCACAGCCGGGGGCTGCCGCATGACCACGACCGGTGCCGATGCGAGCCATGCGGCCAAGAACCGGAGCGCTTCTTTTTGTGTTCATTTTTCGATGATGAGAGGTCAAGCATGACGATCACCTTCACCCCTGACCGAATCCTCTGGGAAGAGACGGTTCCCGGCGGCAATCACTGGTCCGGCCTGCTGCGGCGCGGTTCGGCGCTGCGCCTCACCGACCTGGAGGGCGGCGCCAACGTCTCGGCGCTGTTCTACAACCAGGAGGAGAAGCTGGAACGCTACAACATGCCGGATACGCTGAAGGCCCAGCACACCGCCTTCCTCACCGCCGGCCACGTGTGCTACTCCGACATGGGCCGAGTGCTGTGCTCGATCATCCACGATTCGGTCGGCTGGCACGACACCGTGTGCGGCACCAGCGACAACGCATCGATTCTGGACAAATACGGCACCGCCACGTTTCAGACCCACCGCAACGACATGTACCGCAGCGGCCGGGACGGCCTCCTGATCGAACTCGGCAAATGGGGCCTGGGCAAGCGCGATCTGGCCGCCAACGTCAATTTCTTCAGCAAGGTGACGGCGGATGCGGACGGCGGACTTCGCTTCCGTTCCGGGCACAGCCGGGCCGGCGACGTGGTCGATCTGCGCTTCGACATGAACGTGCTGGTGGTGTTTTCGACCGCGCCGCACCCGCTGGACCCGAACCCGGAATACCGGCCGGCGGCGGTAAAGCTGACCGCCTGGCATGCGGGGCCCGCCGGTGAAAGCGACCTCTGCCGCACCTCGTGCGAACAGAACCGGCGCGGTTTCATCAATACCGAGCGTTTCTACGCCTGCTAGGAGGACACCCATGTTGATCGAAAGCACACTCGCTCCGGAAAACGCCGTTCTCGACGAAACATGCCCGGCCGGAGAACCGTGGACGGGGTTGGTGAAGAAAGGCCAGATCTTTCGCATCCTCGACCTGGAGGGCAACCAGGCGGTGGATACCCTCTTCTACAGCGCCGATGATCGGGAAGAGCGCTACAGTGCGGTGGATACCATACGCCGCCAGGGCAATCTTTATCTCGGGGTCGGTTCGGTTTTGTATTCCAGCGAGGGGCGGCCCATGCTGACCATCGTCGCCGACACCTGCGGCCGCCACGACACGCTGGGCGGCGCCTGTGCCGCGGAGAGCAACACTGTGCGCTATGCTCTCGACAAGCGCCCCATGCACAGCTGCCGCGACAACTTCCTGCATGCTCTGGCCCACAGCGATCGCGCCCGTCAGCTCGTCATGACCAAGCGCGACATCACCGCCAACATCAATTTCTTCATGAACGTGCCGGTAACTCCCGAAGGCGGCCTGACCTTCGCCGACGGCATTTCGGCACCCGGCAAATATGTCGAGCTGCGCGCCGAGATGGACGTGATGGTGCTGATTTCCAACTGTCCGCAACTCAACAACCCGTGCAACGCCTACAACCCGACGCCGATCCGGCTGCTGGTGTGGAACGGATGAGCGACCGCGCCGGGACGTTTCCCATGTTGCCGAAGCATCGCGCCAGCCATGAGGCACCCAGCCTCGGGGCATGCCATCAACCATGATTCGATTCGCCGCGGGACGACCCGTGGCTCGCGAAAACGGCGGGACGGCCCGCCCCATCCTGAAAGAGCAAGAACACCGATGTTCGACAAGGTATTGATCGCCAATCGCGGCGAGATCGCCTGCCGTATTCAACGTACCCTGCGCCGCTTGGGAATCGGCAGCGTGGCGGTTTATTCGGAGGCCGACGCCCACGCCCGTCACGTGGAAGAAGCCGATGAAGCCGTCTGCATCGGCCCGCCGCCCGCCGCCGAAAGTTATCTCCGCATCGACCGCATCCTCGATGCGGCGCGAAGCAGCGGCGCGGAGGCCATCCATCCCGGTTACGGCTTCTTGAGCGAAAACGCCGCTTTCGCCGAGGCATGCGCCGAACGCGGGCTCGCCTTCATCGGCCCGACGCCTGAGCAGATCCGAAGATTCGGACTCAAGCACACGGCGCGTGAAATCGCCGAGGCGAACGGCGTTCCGCTGCTGCCCGGAACCGGACTCCTGTCCGATATACGGCACGCTCTGGCCGAGGCTCAACGCATCGGCTTTCCGGTGATGCTGAAAAGCACCGCGGGCGGCGGAGGGATTGGCATGCGATTGTGCCGGAGCGAATCCGAACTCGTGGATGCCTACGACTCGGTTCAGCGCCTCGGCGCCGCCAATTTCAAGGACACCGGGCTCTATCTGGAAAAATTCGTCGAACGCGCCCGCCATATCGAAGTGCAAATTTTCGGCGATGGACAAGGGGGCGTTCTGCATCTCGGCGAACGGGACTGCTCGCTGCAACGCCGCAACCAGAAGGTGGTCGAGGAAACGCCGGCGCCGGGTTTGAGTCCCGAGGTGCGGGAACGGCTTTATGCGCATGCCCTGGCCATGGGGCGCGCCGTGAATTACCGCTCGGCGGGCACGGTGGAATTCGTGTACGACGCGGCGACGGGCCAATTCTATTTCCTCGAGGTCAATACCCGGCTGCAGGTGGAGCACGGCGTCACCGAAGCGGTCACCGGGGTCGATCTGGTCGAATGGATGGTGCGGCTGGCCGCGGGCGAACGGGCGTTTTTCGAGCGCTATCGGCACCAGCCCGAAGGCTCGTCGATACAGGTTCGGATTTATGCCGAGGACCCCGGCAAGAACTTTCAGCCGTCTTCCGGACTCCTCACCGAAGTATCGTTTCCGGAAGGCGTGCGGACGGATCACTGGTTAACACGCGGACTCGAGGTGCCCGCGTTCTACGATCCCCTGCTGGCCAAGCTGATCGTGCATGCCGCGGATCGCGACCGCGCCATCGCAATCTTAAAACAAGCCCTGGCCGAAACCCGGCTCGCCGGCATCGAAACCAACCTCGATTATCTCCGCCAGATCGCGGACGACGGGGTATTCCGGGAAGGCAGCCAGACCACGGGTTATCTCGCCCGTTTCGAATATCGCCGGCGCACGCTCGAAGTGATGGAACCGGGTACCCAAAGCACGATACAGGACTATCCCGGCCGGCTCGGTTATTGGGACGTGGGGGTGCCGCCGTCGGGCCCCATGGACGCCCTCGCCTTCCGCATCGCCAATCGGCTGATTGGGAACGCCGAAGGAACGGCGGCGCTCGAATTGACCGTCACCGGTCCGACCCTGCGGTTCAACTGCGACGTGCTGATATCGCTGTGCGGCGCAGCGATGCGCGCAGAACTGGATGGCGAACCGCTGCCCCTGTGGACCGCGCATTCGGTCAGAGCGGGGCAAGTCCTCCGTATCGGCCCGGTCGACGGCCACGGCTGCCGCGCCTATCTCGCGGTCGCCGGAGGCTTCGACCTGCCCGATTATCTGGGCTCCAAATCGACCTTCACGCTTGGATGCTTCGGCGGCCATGCCGGACGCGCACTCCGCACCGGCGATGTGCTGCATCTAGAAAAGCCGGCCGCAACGACGCAGACGGGCATTCGGCCGCCGACGGACCTGATCCCGAGTTATACCGACGCCTGGGAAATCGGCGTGCTTTACGGGCCCCACGGCGCACCGGATTTCTTTACCCATCGCGATATCAAAACCTTCTTCGCCACGGATTGGGAGGTACACTACAACTCCAGCCGCACCGGAATCCGTCTGATCGGCCCAAAACCCGAATGGGCCCGGCAGGACGGCGGCGAAGCGGGGCTGCATCCGTCGAACATTCACGACAACGCTTACGCCGTCGGCGCCGTCGACTTTACCGGCGACATGCCGGTCATCCTGGGCCCCGACGGCCCCAGCCTCGGCGGCTTCGTTTGTCCGGTCACGATCGTCCAGGCCGAGCTGTGGAAGCTGGGGCAACTCCGCCCCGGCAATACGGTGCGCTTCCGGCCGGTCACCCCGGACCAGGCCCGCGCACTGGCGGACGAGATCGACGCTTCCCTGTCCCGCATCGGCGACGGCGGCACTGTTACGCGGGCGGAACCGCGAAGACAGACGACACTTCACGGGGACAATCCGCGCGCACTCTGCAGCCCGGTGCTTTACGAAAGGTCCGGCGAGGACTCCTGTCCCACGGCGGTCTATCGCCGGTCCGGCGATTGCAACCTGCTCATCGAATACGGTCCGCCGGTTCTCGACTTGAATCTCCGGTTCCGGGTTCACGCCCTGATGGAGTGGCTGAAGGAGCGGAGCATCGCCGGCATCGTCGACCTCACACCGGGCATCCGCTCGCTCCAGGTCCATTTCGATGATCGCGCGATCCCGCAGGAACGGCTGCTCGATGTGCTCATAGCCGCGGAGAGCGAATTGCCGGCCATAGACGACATGGAAACGCCGACCCGCATCGTCCATTTGCCGCTCTCCTGGGACGATCCGTCCACTCAGCTCGCCGTCGAAAAGTACATGCAATCGGTGCGCAAGGATGCGCCCTGGTGCCCCAGCAACATCGAATTCATCCGCCGCATCAACGGCCTCGACAGCATCGACGAGGTCAAGCGGATCGTGTTCGACGCCAGCTATCTGGTCCTGGGACTGGGCGACGTTTACCTGGGCGCGCCGGTGGCGACGCCCGTCGATCCGCGCCACCGGCTGGTGACAACCAAGTACAACCCGGCCCGCACCTGGACCCCGGAAAATGCGGTCGGCATCGGCGGAGCCTACCTGTGCGTGTACGGCATGGAGGGTCCGGGCGGTTATCAGTTCGTGGGGCGCACCGTGCAAATGTGGAACCGCTATCGTCAAACCGCCGATTTCCGGGACGGCAAACCCTGGCTGCTGCGCTTCTTCGATCAGATCCGCTTCTTCCCGGTCACGGCGGACGAACTGACGCGCTACCGCGAGGATTTCATCCGGGGACGCCTGAAGCTGGACATCCGCGAAGAAACCTTCAGCCTCACGGAGTACAACCGGTTTCTGGAGACCCATCGGGAGGAAATCGCCGCATTCAAGGCGAAACAGCAGGCGGCATTCGAGGCGGAACGGGAACGCTGGGCCGGTTCGGAACGGAGTTTTGCCGACGATCATGCCGTGGCCGAAGCGGCGGCGGATACCGAACTCGATCTTCCGCCCGACGCCCGGGCCGTCGCGTCCCATGTGGCCGGCAGCGTCTGGAAAATCGCGGTGGGGACGGGCGACCGGGTGGAGGCCGGCGATCTCCTGGTGATCGTCGAATCCATGAAAACCGAGATTCACATTCACGCCCCGGCCGCCGGCACCGTCTGGGGCGTTTTCTGCACCGAAGGCGGCCCGGTGGCCGCCGGGCAAGACCTGCTCGTGCTGCAAACGGAGGATAAGCAATGACCGATAATTTTCCGGCGAGTCTCGATATCGAAACCTTGTCGGCGGCCTACCGCCAGCGCCGTATCACGCCGGTCCGATTGATCGAAGGCCTGCTCGCCCGGATGGACGCCGAACACGGGCAGCCCGTCTGGATCTACCGTCTGCCGGCGGATGAAGTCCTGCGATATGCCCATGCGCTGGAGCAGCGCTCGCCGGCCGAATTGCCCCTGTACGGCATTCCCTTCGCCATCAAGGACAACATCGACCTGGCGGGAACCCCGACCACCGCCGCCTGCCCCGCCTACGCCTACCGTCCGGAGCAATCGGCCTTCGCCGTCCGGAAGCTGATCGAGGCGGGCGCGATTCCCATCGGCAAGACCAACCTGGACCAGTTCGCGACCGGCCTGACCGGCACCCGTTCGCCCTATGGCGCCTGCCCGAACGCCTTCGATCCGGGTTATATCTCGGGAGGATCGAGCTCGGGCTCGGCGGTGGCCGTGGCCAAGGGATGGGTCAGCTTCGCACTGGGTACCGATACCGCCGGGTCCGGGCGAGTGCCGGCGGCGTTCAACAATCTCGTCGGGCTCAAACCCACGCCGGGCCTCATCAGCACCTCGGGCGTCGTGCCCGCCTGCCGTTCGCTGGATTGCGTGTCGATATTCGCCTTGACTGCCGGCGATGCGCGGCGGGTGTTCCGGGTGGTGGCGACATTCGACCCGTCCGATCCTTATGCCCGATGCGATGGAACGGCGCGGCCCGAATTCGCCGAGCGCTTCCGTTTCGGAGTGCCGCGGCCCGATCAGCTCGAATTCTTCGGCGACAAGGACGCTGAGCGGCTGTTCGCGGCCGCCGCGGAACGGCTGGAAGCCATCGGTGGTCGCAGAATCGAAATCGATTTTGCCCCGTTTCTCGAAACGGCCCGCCTGTTGTACGAAGGTCCCTGGGTCGCGGAGCGCTATCTGGCGATACGCGATCTGCTGGATAGAGACCCGGATGCCGTCTACCCGGTCACACGCACGATCATCGAGCGCGGCAAGCACCACTCGGCGAGCGATACCTTCGCCGCCTTCTATCGCCTCATGGCTCTAAAGCGGGCCGCGGAGGAAGTTTGGACGCAAGCGGACATCATCCTGACGCCGACCACGGGAACGATCTACCGGATTGCCGAGGTCGAGGCCGATCCCGTTCGGCTCAACAGCAATCTCGGCTATTACACCAACTTCATGAATCTGATATGCCTCGCCGCCGTCGCCGTGCCGGGAGGGTTCAATCCGGGCGGCCTGCCGTTCGGCATCACGCTGTTTGCCCCGGCCGGCAGCGATCACGCCCTGCTGAATCTGGCCGAACGGCTGCATTACGCCGCTGGACTGACGATGGGCGCCACCGGCCAGCCCTTGCCGGCGCCTTCTTCTCAACCCGAGCGGGAAAAACCGGGCCATGTCCGGATCGCCGTCTGCGGCGCCCATTTGTCCGGACTCCCGCTCAACGGACAACTGACCCGCCGTAGAGGAAGGCTGGTTAAGGTAACCCGCACGGCGCCGAGCTATCGCCTCTATGCCCTTCCGGACGGCAAGCGTCCCGGGCTGCTGCGGCAAGCGCCCGGTGCCGCCATCGAAGTCGAGGTCTGGGAGCTGCCGGTGGCGGAATTCGGCGGCTTTGTCGCGGAAATCCCGGCCCCCTTAGGGATAGGCTCCCTGGAACTCGAGGACGGCGAATGCGTGCAAGGCTTCCTCTGCGAAGCCTATGCGGTGGCAGACGCGCTCGACATCACCGGGCACGGCGGGTGGAAAAGCTACTTGAGGGGTTGTGACCCGACATAGGCACGAACGAAACGGGATCCAATTGTTTTCTTACCGCAGTTTCAACAACGACGACTTGCGCCCAATGCTTGCGGCATAACGCTGCCGGCGCCCCATTCGGCAAACATCAAGCGAACCCTGCATCGCCCTTTAAATCTAAGTTGCAGCTTGATACGTCAAGAGTTCTTCATTAGCGTTTCACACACAAGCTTTGAAGATCGGGAGTCAACCGCTGCCATTCTTTGCCGGAGGAAGTCGTCATGATGTCTATCGCTTTCCGCGTCATCGCGGCATTCGTTGTCGTTGGAATTTCGTTGGGCGATTCAAACGCCGAACCGAAAGAGCTTTTCCAGCCGGACGTGGAGGATTGCCGATTTATCGCCAATGTAAAAAGCTCTTCGGGATACGGGAAGGACATGAATTGGCGGCACGCGGCAAAGGTTCGGGCCTTGAAGAAGGCCGAAGGGATCAGCGCCACACATGTGGTCTGGAAAAGCTTCAAGGAGCTCGGAGTGCTCAATGGCGTAGCCGATGGCGCTGCTTATCGGTGCGATTAGCAATCGATCGGCAGTTCTTGCGCTTAAACCGAGATGAGGAACGACGGAACAATCAATGCAGGCAAGAAAGGACAGGTAACACAGACATCATTTTTTTCCTTGCGCGCTGTAATCAAGCATCCGCACCAACCGATAGATTTCAAGGAGATCGGATCGGCGCCGCCGTGATCAGCATATTTCTGCCGTACGAGAAATGGTGAACGGCTCCATCCGACGGGAGCGCACCTCCGAGTTCTCAAGGTCGAATCGGCGAAACTCAGGTCCATTTTGAGAACATAAGCTAACTTGAACTCACCCCTCGTACTCCCCTACACTCGAACTCAACCCCCAAATCGCGAGAGTGAGGACGGATATGAACGCATACTCGACCGAAGACATCAGGACTATCGCACTGGTCGGACACGCGGGCGCGGGAAAGACGACGCTGGTCGAAGCACTGCTGTATAAGACGGGAATGATCAATACGCCGGGCAGTGTGGAGAAAGGAACCACTGTTTGCGACTACGATCCGCTCGAAAAAGCCCATCAGCATTCCCAGAAACTCGCCGTCACCCACATCGACCACAAAGCTACCCGCATTCACCTTTTGGATACTCCGGGATATCCCGATTTCATGGGCCAAGCCTTGTGCGCGCTGGATGCGGTCGAAACCGCGGCCGTGGTCATCAACGCCGCCAACGGCATCGAATTCACCACCGGCCGGATGATGCAATGGGCCCAGGCAAGGGGATTGTGTCGAATGATCGTCGTGAACAAAATCGACGGCGACAATCTGAACCTGCCGGAACTCGTAAATGAGATTCGCGATGCCTTCGGCAAGGAATGCCTCCCGATCAACTTGCCTGCCGACAAAGGTACACGGGTCATCGATTGCTTCTTCAACGGGGACGGCAGGACCGATTTTTCGTCACCGACCGAAGCCCATCGCGCGCTGATCGATCAGGTGGTGGAAGTCGATGAAGAGCTCATGACGCAATACCTCGAACAGGGGGAGATCGCTCCCGAAACCTTGCACGCCCCTTTCGAAGAGGCGCTACGCAACGGCCACCTGGTTCCCATTTGTTTCGTTTCCGCCCGCACCGGCGTCGGTGTTCCGGAATTGGCGGACGCATTCGTAAAACTGCTGCCGAATCCCAAGGAAGGCAACCCGCCCCTGTTCGAACGCTGGCCATCCAGCACCGAGCGCAAGAACGCCGTGCCGTTCCGGTCGGAACCCGATGCGTCCAAGCATGCGCTGGCTCATGTATTCAAGGTGGAAATGGATCCGTATGTCGGCAAGATCTCGGTATTCCGCATCCATCAAGGCACCGTCGTCCCCGATACGCAACTGTTCATCGGCGAGTCCCGCAAGCCCTTCAAAGCGGGCCATCTGTTCATGCTCCAGGGCAAGCAGCACGTTCCCGCGATGCGGTGCATACCGGGCGACATTTGCGCCGTGGCCAAGGTGGATGAAATCGAGTTCGATTCGGTGCTGCACGATGCGCCCGAGGACGACCATATCCACTTGAAACCTCTCGACTTTCCCCATGCAGTGTTCGGTCTGGCGATCACTCCGAAGCGCCGGGGCGACGAACACAAGTTATCCGAGGTCCTGCACAAGCTTGAAGCGGAAGATCCCGCCCTGGACGTGGAATACGATGCCACGACTCATGAGGAAGTGATGCACGGTCTGGGCGAACTCCACTTGCAAAGGGTGCTGGAAAAAATGCAACAGCAGTACAAGCTGGAAGTGGACACTCATCCGCCCAAAATTCCTTACCGCGAAACGATCACCTCGCCGGCCGAGGGGCACCACCGACACAAGAAACAAACCGGCGGCGCCGGCCAATTCGGCGAAGTTTTCCTGCGTATCGAACCGCTGCCGAGGGGGGCGGGTTTCGAGTTCGTCGACGAGGTCAAAGGCGGCGCGATTCCCGGACAATTTATCCCGGCAGTCGAAAAAGGCGTGCGCCAAGCACTGGAAACCGGCGCCGTGGCGGGCTACCCGATACAGGATGTCCGCGTCGTGGTTTACGACGGCAAGGCGCACCCGGTGGACAGCAAGGAAGTGGCGTTCGTCGCGGCCGGCAAGAAGGCCTTCCAGGATGCCGTGGCGAAAGCGCGCCCCATCGTGCTGGAACCCGTGGTCAACGTGGAAATCAGCATTCCGGAATCGACGATCGGCGATGTCACCGGAGATCTCTCGTCGCGACGCGGCCAGGTTACCGGCACGGCGCCATCGCGAAGCGGGATGACGACGGTCGCCGCCCGCGCGCCTCTGGCCGAACTGAGCAGCTATCATTCACGGCTCAAATCGCTTACGGCCGGCCAGGGTTCCTATACGCTGGAATTCAGCCACTATGAACCGGTATCGCCGCAGATTCAGCAACAGCTCATGGGGCAATACAAGCCTCGTCCGGAAGACTGAGAACCCTTGACCTACCGAGACAAGCCGCGTCACCGCCAGCCGGAATAGGACAGCAGACGCAAGAAACGCGGAAACTCGACGCCCATGAGCAACTCCATTGTCTTCGCCTGCTGCTTCAGATCGGCGATCTCGGCGTGTTCGAGTCGCTCTCCGAAACCGAATCCGATCACATTGCCCCGGCCGGGAACCTGCAGGCGCATCGTGCGTCTTTCGAAATAAAGATTGAGCAGTCCCATGGACTGCCGCAGCGACTGGGTCTCCGTTCCCCACAGATTTATGGCGAGAATGCCCTCCGGGTGCAAAAGCCGGCGGCTTGCCGAAAAGAAATCCTGTTGATTTACGGCCTCCGCAAGGCCTTGATGATCGAAGACATCCACCAGAATATGATCGTACTCCGCCTCCCGACGGTCGGCTTCGGCACAGACGAATTCGTTTCCGTCCGAAACATGAACGGTGAGTCGCGCATCCTTCGGAAGACCGAAATATTCGTAAGCAATCTCGGCGACCGCCGGTCGGCACTCGACTGCATCGATTCGGCATTCGGGGAAGTGATTGAACAGGAATCTCGCGAGCGTACCGCCCCCCAATCCCAGCAGAAGAATTTTGCGCGGCTCGGGTTTGAACAGAAGTCCCGCGAGCATCGCCCTCGCATAAGAAAGCTCCAATTTATCGGGTTCGGCGAGCGACATGGCGCTCTGTTTGGGATGGGTGCCGAAATGAAGAGAGCGAACGCCGCAGGTTTCGACAACCTCGATGAGGCCCATTTCATCTCTGCAGCAATGGACAAGGGTACCGCCGTACTTCCGCATCGCAATGACTTCAGACCGAGCCAAATTCCAGTGGAAACGCGAGGCATGTCCGATCGGGCGGAACAGGTATGGTGCGCGTTTTCCCGCACAGGATTGAGGCAGATGCCCCGAATCCGATTGCAACCCCACAGACGAAACGAGCATATCGTTGTTTTAACTGATTTTTCAATCGTGGCACGCCCATTGCGTTAACATCTTTGCATAACCTCTTCTTTCGGACACCAGGGGACAGCTGACATATTCTCCATAACTGCCTACTGTATCCCTCCGTTAACCGCAAAAGCCATTTCCCCCTGTTACTCTGGTGTCCTTCTTTTTTGACGAACAGCCGATTCAGGCAGTGCCAGCGGGCACCGTCGCAATAGTGATGCTATCGGTCATTCGGGAATGCCTTCGGTACGGGCTATAATCGGGTTACGCCTACAAAGCGCGGCTTAATTTACGTCCTGAGAGCCGTACATGTCCATGACCGCTTTTCCCAAACCCAGCGAAGAGAACTGTTTCTTGGCCGATCACGTAGCCATTTTGCGGGACAGCTATAGACATTGGACGGGGCGCGAGCTGGTCGATCCGAGAATGAATCACTACGAAGCGGCGCGGTATCTGTTTTCCGCCCCGTTCGTGGTGCTTTCTCATGATACGGCCAAGGACCCGGTTTTCAACTACGCCAATCAAACCGCGATGAGCTTGTTCGGCATGGAGTGGGAGGAATTTACCGCGTTTCCCTCGCGCCTTTCCGCCGAGCGCCAGAACCAGGAAAATCGGGAACGCCTTCTAGCCGAAGTCGCCGCTCGCGGCTATATCGAGGATTATCGGGGGATTCGCATCTCGAAACACGGGCGTCGCTTTTTGATCGAGCACACAACCATCTGGAATCTGCTCGATGCCAGAGGCGTCTACTGCGGCCAAGCGGCGAGGTTCTCCGATTGGAGTTTCGTCTGAGCGCGAGCGAGGCGTATTCAAACGGAAGATGCTGGCGCTTCGGGTGTCGTAAGCGCTATTTGGCAGAAATTCGAATTGGCTTCGATAAGCCGGGCTACTCGGAAGGTGTTTTTCTCTCCCTGCTCCTCCACGAGGACGGTATCGCCGCAACGTAGCTTGACAGGCGGAATGACTAAACTATCCGGCACATCCGTGCCCATTTTGAACAACAAACCTTTATGCGCACGGCTTCCGGGCGAGTCGGCGAAAAATCGGACAAAGCACGGACGATTTCCAAACAGTTCGACGTTGTAGCAAAACTGGCCGTTGTATATTTGTCCGCCCCGCACGACCCCCACCTGGATAATCTCATCGTCGGTGTTTAATGCGAGCAGATCGCCTATGCGAAAGACCTGCCCACCGGAATCGATGATATAAAAACCAGGAAGCTCGCTACGGTAGACCTTTACGGAACGCATGTCCCCGAAACCAATGCCTAGGCTCTCGTCCTTGGCTCCCGAACCCGAAACCAGCGCGGCGGCAAAAGTGCCTGTGGACTTTGAGCCGAGAATCTCCGGTCGCATATCCGAACTCAGGGGCGCCAATTCGAGTTGGTCCAGGTTCGACCAAAGGGATTGGGAGGCGCCGCTGATTCGGCGTGACTCGATACGGCCCACTGTTGCGGCGATTGCCTCGACTCCCAAACTGGCAGCGGCACGCCGCGCGGTCAGTTCCGGCTGATTCGGCAGACGATCGCCGAGTCTGGGGAGAACCAAGGCCAGCGGATTTTCCTCTGGCTTGCCGTCCGTCCGAATCTCGTTGCGAAATTCATTGAGCAAGCGTTCCATGAACAAAAACCTAAGACCCGGCTTGTCGACCGGGGCAGGCGCGGGCACCGGCATGATAGGTACACCGACCGACAAATCGAAACACAAGACGGCACGCGCCCCATTACTGACGGGCGTCGACTCGATTCTCACGAGATCCGCATGAGCCACCAAAAAATCGAACAGCCGCTGCATGTCCTGCTGGCTGAGCCTACTTGGAGCGGCTATCCCGAACAAGAGTATGACCTTAAAGAACAGGGGGACGGAAACCGTTCCCAAGGCTTTGTCGTCCGGGGACGAATGACAGAGTCCCCGCTCTTCCGCCAGCCGGAAAAGCCCGAAGACGAACGACCAAAAAGCCGAGGGCTGCGCCTCATAAATCTGAGCAGATCTTAGAAGGCTGTTGGCGTAGTACTCGAATGCGCGCCCGATGATCAAAGCCTGCTCTGATGGATTAAAAACGCCGGTAGATGTCTCCGCTTCCACGAGTTGCCTATAACCCGCGGCCAGCTCGCTATGAAATCTGGAGCAGAGACTGGCGATTTTCCGTGTCTTCCCATCCAATGGAAAAGGCTTGTCAAGGAAATATGACAGGAGCCCCTTATCAAGCCCCGTCACTGTCGCTCGGCATTTCTCGAGGATCGCAAAACGAAGGCGCGGCTCGATGGCGGAAGCGTTCAACGCCCGCAATACCGGATAAAGTACACGGCAGCTTTCACGGATATTGGCCACGGGCAATCCATCCAGCCAAACCGAGGCCGCTTCGATATCGAGCTTGAAAGGCAGAGCCGGATCGTGATCCATAAATCGAGAGATAGGACTTGTGACTTTACCTGAGTTTAGCCCTAAGTCGGCTTCTTACAATTCGGCTGTAGAGAGTATATTCACCCGTTACGATATCTTTGAGATCTTGATCTCAAAATCGAGCACTTCAAAGGATCGCGCAGGCATTCCTCAGCCGAGGGAATTCTGGCCTTGAACAGCCATTCCGGAACTCCTTTCCGGCATAGCGATGGACGTTCCATGCGCTACGAGGACACCGCCGCCGCGAGCGAATCGCCCCGGATTGACTAGACTTGTTCACGATGCGCTTTGGCTTGCAGCGAGCGATCGGCTTTCGAACCTCTAACGCAATGACTTCGGAGCGGCACGATTGATCGCTGAAGATGCTGGTACGATTTGGAGTCAATTGGACTTTAACCGATCAAAAAACGTGATTGACGATAAAACCCCGCTCGAAGCGGTAGCCGAAGCCGCACATGACTATTGCCGCTTGATCGAGCACGTGAGAGCCAATCATCTGGCGGACTGGCTGAGCTGCGTGCAAAGCTCATTACTGAAATTGGATACCGCCGTCAGGCGACTCGCCTCTCAAGAACCCTACCACGCGTACAAACTGGCCCACGATTTGGATGCGCGTTTCGAGTCCTATCTTCGCCTTAAACGTTACCTGGACCACTACGACGAACTCTCACCGGGGCCGGACCCTGCCGAATTCTATGACCTGAGCTTCGGAAATCTTTCGGAAAACCTGACCGATATCTATTTCGAAGTCAGACGAGGACTGGCCTCGTACGAAGCCGGAACCATCGGGGAACAGTCGGCACAGCGGATCTGGTCGAACGGCTATCGCAATTATTGGCAGCAACATCTGAAAGAGGCGCGGAAACGTCTCAACCTTATCCGTTTAGCCGGATGAGCGGCCAAAGCGCCGCCATTTCGAAATTCGCATATCGATTCACAGTCATCGGCATGCTCCTTCAGAGGTTGTAAAAAAGCCTCTCAGACAGATCGCAAGGCATCGATCAAATCCATCCTGGCGGCTCGAAAGGCGGGGAGCAAGCCGCCCAGCAGGCCCATGAACAGCGAAAACACGAGTGACTGAAACGCGATCGTCGGCGTAAGGGTAAACGTGAATGCCAGTTCGGAAAACGTCTGCCAATTGAGGGTGGAAACCGTCAAAAGTTGCATGGTGGAAGCCAGCGCGACACCGGCGAGACCGCCGATCAATCCCAAAAGCGCTGATTCGAAAAGAAAGGCGCTCAATATACCGCCACGCCGAAAACCCAGCGCTCGCAACGTTCCGATTTCGCGGGTCCGGCTTGCCACCGCGCCGTACATCGTGATAACCGCTCCGATGATTGCGCCCAGCGAAAAAATCACGCTCAGGGTCATGCCGAGTATCTTCAGGAAATTCGCCAGCATTTCCGATTGCTCGGCGTAAAAAACCGTTTCCCGCTTGGCTTCCACCTTCATCCGCGGGTCGGCCTCGATACGGACCCTGAAGCGCTCCAACAACGAAACATCGGCGAGCTTGGCGACGACCGCGGAATAAGCCGTCCGCCGAAAAGCCTGCATCAACTGATCGGCATCGCCCCAGATTTCGGAGCTGAAGCCGGTGTTTCCGGCGTCCATCACGCCGACGACGGTCCAATCGCGCAGGCCGAAGCGTATCGTTTCCCCGATGCCGGCACCTTTGAAATTCTCTGCGATTTTCCTGCCGGCAACGATTTCGGACGATCCGGGACGAAACATCCGTCCCTCGGCCAAACGCACCTGCGGTCTTAGCGTCAGCCCTTTCTCGGACAGCCCCCGAATGGTCACATTGGAGGGTTTGTCGCTGCCCCGTTTCGGCAGCGTCATCAAAACCATGACCTCCTTGGAGGCAAGCTTCGTTCCGTTCGGCGCATAGGCGATTTCCGGCGCGCTCTCGATGATCGCAGCCTGCTCCCGCTCGATCGAGCTTTGAACTTCCGTCTCCGCCCCCTGCCGGATCAACACCACGTTGTCATCGCTTCCGGTCGCCACCAAGGTCTGCCTGAGACCCTCGGTGAGCATCAGCACGGTTGCAAATACATAGACGACCAGAGCCATCCCCGCCGCCGTCAAGACGGAGGTAGCCTTGCGCGCCCACAAGCTCTTCCACGAATAAGAGAACGGTATCTTCATCCTAGAAACGGCAGTTGGACGCGTCCGAGTGTGCGGCTGACGGGCCGGATGGCTAGGCGCGACGACGCCGTGGGGCCGCCCCCCACAAGAAGGAGCAACGCCGCCAGGTGGCCCGTCAGCCGTGCAATCGGGTGCGTAGCGGCTTCACCTAAACGGTGAGATCGATAGAAGATAGGACGGTCAGAATTCATATGGCTTTTCTGTTCCTTCTAAGCGGTCAACTGCCGTTTCTAGGTTCATGGTCGCGCTCTCGCTAGCCGATGCTGCGCAGTCCCTCGCTGACCGGGAAGGTAATGACGCGCCAGGCGGGGAACACCGCCGCCGTCAGCCCGATCAGGCACGAAGCGAACAAGCCGAATTGTATGGTTCGAGAGGATATTTCGAACACCGGAAACAGCGTGCCGAACTTGGTCGCCAGAAGGCCGGCGGCTGGGAAAGCGGCCAGGATGCCCAGAATGCCGGAACCGATCGACAAGGCCAGAGATTCGCCCAAAATCAGTGCCAGCAAGTAACGTGGTCCGAACCCGACTGCCTTCAGCGTTGCGTACTCGCGCCGGCGCTCTCGGGTACTCATCGCCATGGTGTTCGCCATTACCGCCATGATGATGGCGATGACCACGAAGGAAACTATCTTGATGGCGACCAAGATAGCTTCCGTCATGGCGACGAAGCCGAGCTGGAATGCCTCCTCGGTTTCGGTCAGAGTCTCCGCGAGCGAATTCTCGAAAAGCCGGTCGACCGCATCGGAAAGTTCCGCCGCGCGACCGCCCCTATCGATCCGGAGAACAAAGACGCCTACACGCTCGGCCCGGCTCGGATCCGTTTTCTTCAGGGTTTCGTTGAGGTTGTCCCAATGAAACAGGAATAAGGTCTCGTCGGTCTTTCTTTCCGCCCCGCGATAAATGCCTCGCAAGACGAAACTCCAACTCCCCGAATAGATGGTTCCGCGCAACGGAATCACATCGCCGATCTTCCACCCGTACTCTTCCGCCAGCTTTCGGCCCGCAATTGCGCCTTTCCGGTCCTTTATGAAAGCCGTTTTCTCCGTTTCCGATAGAATGAATTCGGGGTAAAGCTCGAGATAGCTTTTCGGCTCTATGGCGAACTGGGGGAAAAAATTCCGCTCGTCGATATACACGCCCCCGAACCAATTCGAATAGCTCAGACCGGTAATCCCGTCTATCTGCCGGATGCGATTGGCATAGCTGATCGGCAGCGGAAATATCAGGGAGATGGCGTTTCGGGTAATGAGGCGATTGGCCGAGGTCGCCTCCGCGCCCGCATACCAGGCGTCGACCACGGTTCGGAGGAGAGCGAAAGCGACGATGGCGATGACGATGCCAAGCGCGGTCAGGCTGGTCCTGAGTTTGTGCCGAAAAAGATTTCGGAGTGCGAGACGCAGGAAAAACAGCATCGATCGGAGACTTAGTCCGTGCCCGATGGATCGTCGGTCAGGACCCCTTTATCCAAGTGCCGGATGGCATGCGCCTTTGCAGCGGCGCGTTGGTCGTGAGTCACCATGATGATGGTCTTGCCCAGGTTCAGATTGAGATGCTCCATGAGCTCCAGTACCTCTTCCGCCGATACGCGGTCCAAATCGCCGGTGGGTTCGTCCGCCACGATCAAGGCGGGATCGACAACTAGAGCGCGGGCGATTGCGACGCGTTGCTGCTGTCCGCCGGACAGTTGGGACGGATAATGATCCATGCGATCCGTCAGACCGACCAGTTCCAGGACCAGTTCCACGTGCTCGCGTCGTTCCCGCTTCGACAAGCCGGTCAGCAATAGCGGAAGCTCGACATTTTCGAACGCCGTCAAAACCGGCATCAAATTGTAAAACTGGAAGATGAATCCGACATGCTCCGAGCGCCAATCGGTGAGACTGGATTCCGGCAACTCGGCGATATTGATTCCGCCAACCCTGAGAACGCCGCCGGTCGGCCGGTCCAGGCCCGCGATCAGATTGAGCAGCGTGCTTTTGCCGGAGCCGGACGGCCCCATGAGCGCGAGAAAGTCCCCCTCCCGGATGACCAAATTGATATCGGCGAGTACCGGGACGATCTGATCGCCCTTCCAATAGTGTTTGGTGAGATTCTCGATTTCGACGATCGGGTTCATGTAACGAACCGGGCCGGCAGCCCTAAGATCTTTCGGCTTCGCGGACACGGATCTCCGTACCGTCCTTGATTTTTTCGGACGGACTGAGTACGACTCGGTCGCCGGCCTTGAGCCCGTTCTTCACCACCACCCACTCGCCGATACGTTCTCCGGTATCGACCGGGACTTCCTTGACCCGATTGCCGTCCAGCACGAAGGCGACGCTATCCGGACCGCGCGTCACGATCGCCGCGGGAGGTACGCCGGAAATGGGCTTCCGCTGATCGGCGGCAAGCTCTCGCGACAGAAACGCCACTTTGGCGCTCATATCCGGCAGGATGCGCTCGTCCTTATCGATAAAGCGCACCTTGACCAGCACGGTTGCCTTGGTGCGGTCCACTGTGGGCACGATGCGATCGACCGAGCAACGGAATCGATCGTCCGGAAACGCATCGAGCTGTATTTCGCATGGCTGACCGACACGTACCTGATTAAGATTCGACTCGGCCACATCGACCTCGACTTCCAAGGTATTCATATCGGCCATGGAGACCACGGTCCCCTTCGACAGCATCGTCGAGGAGAAAGGCGCCAGAATGTCGCCGATATCCGCATTCTTGCTTAGGATAATGCCGTCGAAAGGCGCCCGAATGAAGGTGTAATCCAAGGACACTCGCGCCCCCTGATATGCCGCCTCGGCCGCGGCGATCGCCGATTTTGCGCTTTCCACGGCGGCCACGGCCTTTTCGTGCCGGGCAACCTCGGCATCATAGATTTCCTGCGAAACGAATTTTTTCTGCACGAGCGTGCGGGCACGGTTCAGAGCCAGGGTGGATTCCTTCAACTCCGCTTCCGCTTTCAGCAGATCCGTTCTTGCGACCGCGACATTGGCCGCAGCCTGGTTAAGACTCGCCATCAGATCGCGATTTTCGAGCTGTGCGATGATCTGATCCTTTTTGACGTAGCTTCCTTCCTCAACGTCGAGCTTTTCCAACTGCCCGGTTGCCTTGGACGCCACATCCGCCTTGGTTTGCGGCACCACATAGCCGGTTGCGTTCAGCAAGGTAAACGCTTGAGAAGGAAAAACTTTTGAAACAGTGGCGACCTCGGTCTCGATGCCGGCGCTACGAAGTTTCGAATAAACCAGAGCTCCCACAGCGATCGCAATCAGCATCGCAAGCAGTCCAATGCGCTTGCGAAGGGCCCCGATGCGAGGGGGAGCCGAAATCTCTCGCGCCGGCCGATCGATCCGTAGTTTAGAAAGGTTATTCGTTGTCACGATATGACTGATTGACAGCTAAGAGCACTATTTCGATCGGAAGCCATTACGCCCGACGAAATGAGGATTTAACGGAATGAAGCTAGCAATTGCCGAATGCCGTTAGCATACTCCAAACGCATGCTTACCGCGTCATATTGAATGTCGATTGCGGCGCAAAAACACCAAAGCGCGCTTGCGCCTGAAAGCGTCATCGTTTCAAACGGTACGACGCTCCCGGAGCGTCAACGGCTTGCGCGGCAGCCGTAAACGTTTAAGCCGACATAATGGAAAGGATGAATTTCGAAGAAAAGACGGATCTAGCGATTCCAAATAGCTCCACAATGATCGCGAATTCCATCGCCGGGTCATCGTGAATGGCTTATGCTACTTGGCGACTATAGAGATCCGAGTAGTAATAGTAGCTGTGTGCCCTGGAAAACATCTGATAAGCCCGGCTATACGGACGAAAAACCCGATCAAATCCTCTTTCCAAGTCCACAAGATAAGGCGCTCTCACGCCGCGGTGAATACAGGGGGCGCCGATTTGAAGCATGTCGACGCCTGCGTTCCCCAAGATTCTGTGAATAGAGCGGCGGCACAAAAACAGTACGCTTTTTATATCCTGTCGGAGGCAATAGTCTCGGGCAGCACGGATAAGCCCTAATAATATTTCGGGTTCCGCAGCCAATTTCGTTTGGGCTTGGCGAAAGTTGTCGAGTACCAGAAGCCGCGAAAACTCTGCGACTACGGCATCTTTTTCGTTCGACGGAACCTCGATATCAGCAATGTGATTAATCGGCAAAGCGGAGACCTTATCTATCACTAAGCGCGCAGCGCCAATCCATCTGTTTGTCAGCGGCTCCCTGACCAAGAAATGAATCGCCCGGTCGTCGTACTGATCTTTTTCCATTTCGGAAGTGAATCTACTCGCATCTTCAAATCCCTTTTCCAAGCAAAATACCTTGTACCTCAGATTGAAGTGAATCTCTTTACTTTCCGGGGTATCCGCCAATACGACCTCGTAGCGAGCATCAAACATCACGCGTTCTCCTTAAATCCAACTTAAGTCAAGCAGAGTCGGCCTATCGAACGAACAGATTTGATCTCAGGTGCCTTACCGCGACTCATCGCGCCCTGAGAGTACGCAGCTCTTCGCTGAGACGACGCTCAGCAAAATGAGCATGCGAAACACCAGGATGCGTATAAGCAAGAAAAACGCCAATGGCGGAATAACCCGGAATTAATAGCTTCGACTGAAAGTTCTTGGAGTAAACTCAGAAATTCCTCACAGCGAGGTGTCGCCGAATCGCGACACAATTCGGTGACTCACTGTATTCCCTTGAAAAATCTCGCATCTCGGTGTCTCTTATCGGCGTCAGGGTTGATCGGTACGCTACCGCTACAAAAGCATTCCTCAATACGGCCATAGCCTGCCTTTCTGGGTAATGAATTCCCAGACTGCAGGGCAGTCGCGCTTGATGCCGGACATCACTTCATCCACCGGACCAATGCATGGGACTCGCAAGCCATGATAATTAACCGGCTCGCCAATTTGAGTAAACCGAATTCCGAACCGTTTTAACAATCTCAGCAGCTGCGTTTCCATAACCGCATACCAAAGTTTGATATTGTTTTCGGCACTCATCTGCACTATCGCTTGAAACAGCCCCAAAGTGATGTGAGGAACCAATCTCCGGTCGTCCTTCTCGATGACGGGAACTTTGTGCTCAGCAATACCATGGATGGTCTCGGACTCCCCAACGCGGCGCCGAAATTGCTTCGATACGGCAAAGCGGGAGATTTCGGCTATCTGCTTTCGCTCGAATTTAAGTGAGATGCTTGATCTGTCTTCCGGAGAAATCGAACAATGGTCCTCGATCGGAAAGCCGTTTTGTGGGTTCTGGTTATCGGAAAGAACCAGCCTTACTGTGGCCACTGCCGCCTCATCAGGTTTTGACTTTAGATGCCGAACCAGGGAATGAACGGCCCTTTGATCGTATTGGTCTTGTTCCAGACCGTCCTTAAAAGTAGTTTTATCTTCAAAGGGATGCTCTACGCAATATATCTGGAACCGTAAAGCCTTAACCTGTTTGATCAGTTCATCTGTATTTGCCGGAATAACCTCGAAATGCCGATTAAAGCTATCAAACCAGTTTTCTTTTGTCATGGCCGGTTCCTAATTAGCCTAATAATTTCAGTCTAGAATAAGCTTAGCTGAATAGAACGGACTGGCTTTACATTAAGTGAAATTGCGCTTCGGATCACACAGGCTCTTATGAACTTCGATTATTTGTCCGCGTTCTCTAGAAATATCGGCTGGATAACTTGGGAAGAACAGCAGATTTTACGGTCCAAACGCGTCGCCATAGCGGGACTCGGCGGTGTCGGCGGAAGCCACCTGTTGACGTTAACGCGCCTCGGCGTTGGCGGCTTCAGTATCGCCGATATGGACACTTTCGAATTGGCAAACTTCAATCGACAGGCCGGCGCCGATCTCAATGCGATCGGGCTGTCGAAAGCCGAAGTGATGGCGGCAAAGGCGCGTGAAATCAATCCGACCCTCGATCTGCGATCATTTCCCGAAGGTGTTACCGAATCCAACTTAACGTCTTTCTTGGACGACGCTGACCTTTACATCGACGGGCTGGACTTTTTCGCGCTAGATATGCGAGCCAAAGTCTTTGCCGCTTGCGCAACACGGGGTATCCCCGCGATCACGGCAGCGCCGCTCGGAATGGGCGTAGCGCTGCTCAATTTCCTTCCCGGCCAAATGACGTTCGAAGAGTATTTCGGACTGGAAAACCAGCCGGAAAACGAAAAAACCGTTCGCTTCCTGATGGGGCTGTCGCCGGCGATGTTGCAGACACCGTATTTGGTCGCCCCCGACGCCGTCAATCTAGCCCTGCATCGTGGGCCCTCAACCGCCATGGGATGCGAACTGTGTGCCGGAGTTGCAGCGACAGAAGCTTTGAAAATCCTACTCCGAAGAGGCAAAGTATTCTCCGCACCATGGGGCGTTCATTTCGACGCGTACCGCAACAAACTGGTACGTACCTGGAGACCCGGAGGAAACCGAAACCCCTTGCAACGAATCGGATTAAGGATTGCGAGAAAAAAATTTATGGCGAAGCTGTCCGAGTGCCCTTCAGCGCAAACCGAACCACAACGTTCCTCTCTCGAGCGCATTCTCGAACTTGCCCGGTGGGCGCCCAGCGGCGACAACACTCAGCCCTGGCGGTTCGAGATAGTCTCGGATAACCGCGTCGTCATCCATGGGTTTGATACCCGCGATCATTGTGTTTACGACCTTAAGGGCCGAGCCAGCCAAATTGCGATCGGCGCTCTTCTTGAAAATCTCGTCATCGCCGCCAGTAGCCACGGGTTAGCCGCCAACTGGTCTCTACGTCCAGAGTCCAGCGAAACAGCGCCGACGATCGACGTTCATTTTTCGCCCGATCCGGCGCTCAAGCCAAGTCCTCTTGCTGCTTATATTCCCATTCGCGCCACTCAACGCAGGGCGATGAAACGGCGGCCACTTTATCCCCAAGAAAAGATGCGGCTAGTCGAAAGCCTAGGTAACGATTACACGGTCTTGTGGCTGGATAAACCTGAAGATCGGCTACGGACTGCGCGACTGATGTTTCGAAACGGAAAAGTTCGGCTTACGATGCCGGAGGCGTATGAGGTTCATAAGAACGTCATTGAATGGAACACTCAGTATAGCGAAGATCGAATTCCCGACCGGGCCGTAGGATTAAACCCGCTAGCTCTCGGACTCATGAGATGGGCCATGAGGAGCTGGTCGACGGTCAATTTCCTTAACACCTATTTCGCCGGAACCGTTCTGCCGAGGCTGGAATTGGACTTGATCCCCGGAATCTTTAGCGCCGGGCATTTCGCTCTCATTGCGGATAAGCCGCCAACTTCAGTCGGGGACTATCTTTCCGCAGGTCGCGCTTTGCAGCGCTTTTGGTTGACGGCCACGCAACTTGGTTTGCAGCTACAGCCGGAAATGACTCCCTTGATCTTTGCCGGCTACATCCGAGAATCGATCAAGTTCACTCGTGTGGACGCTGTCGAGAAAAAGGCAAAACTATTGGCAAACGAGCTAACTGCTCTTTTGGGAGATGAGTGTGTCGAAAGAGCGGTATTTATGGGCCGGATTGGAGAAGGAAAACCGCCAAAAGCACGCTCGATCCGCAAACCCTTGTCCGAGCTTCTGGTGACAGGGAATATCAACACGCGATTGGTAGCGTGATTGATCGATCGGGCAAGTCGCAGCGCCAAGAGATTAAAACGAATACCGAAACTCGCCGTATACCCTGTCTTTGGCATCGAACTGCCCGAACAGTCCGGTAGGTTGGCCGCCGAAAATATCGGCGCCGACTACCATTCGCCAGTTCCTCAGAAACTCCCAAGTCACCTTAGCCTGCACATTCCAATCGGACCGATTGAGACTGTGTATGAAAAGCACCTCCGGCTCCACTTTCGGATGAAAATACCGCGTGCTGACCAATGCGGATACACCGCTCTCTAACTCGTCAGGAATCATGTGCTGATCGTGGTGGCTGAACCAGCGTTGAAAAAACTGCAGGTTGAGGCGCGTATCTTCCAAAAAGCTGAAATCGAGCCCGAGGATGTAATCGAGAAAATCCTGAGACACCAGTCCATCCGAATCCATGAGCCGAGTCGTCAAAAAAGGCTGATCCACCGTATAAACAGCCTCGCCTTTCAATACAAAAGGACCAAAGTCTTTGGCAAGCGTGCTACCGACCTGATGAATTCTCTTGTGAACGGAGCGATAGGTAATCGTCGGCGCAGGAGCCAGCACGATGTTACGCGCGAAGGCAGGAGAAAGATCCAGACCGCTGTAATAGAAAAGCGAAGTATCCCAGCCAGATTGAAGATAAGATAGCCTTAATCCGTAAGCGGTATTTTCAAAGGTATTGTTGGGCCGCTGGTCGTTCTCGATTACCGTCGTGAATCCCGGCGTCGGAGGTGGATTAAAAGGGAAGAATTCCGAACCGACTTTGCCGATATCGTTGTAGGTCATATAAGGAATCCATATCGCTTCGCCATGGAATCCTCCTTTGAAATACTCGGCCCGCATGGCCCACTGAGGAATTCGTAGTAAATCAAAATCGGGAAGCACGAACTGGCGCAGATCCTTCGCAGAGACGACATCGGCGAAAAACAATCCCACCATTTCGCCCCAGATGATGTGCTGACGTCCGAAGCGGAAATCCCAATCCCCGGCGGAATAATCGAGATAGGTTTCACGAAACATCGGCTCGAAACGTTGGTCGTGACGCACCGATTCAGGATAAAAATCGGTCAAATCGTAAATCGCGTCATACATAAGCCGGCCGCTCGCCTTCCACTTCAGACTGGCACCCCAGCTACCGTGAGTTCCCAGTTCCAGGAGGTTACGAAACTTCGACCAATGGTCGGGCGACGCATAGGTGTAAGCGAGTTCACTCTGAAAAAAGCCGTTCAAATCCGGCCAACGGAGCGGGCGCGCATCATCACCCGTCTTCCGCTCAACCTCAAACAACTCATCAACCGATGCCGGTTCTTTGTTTTCTGTTTTTTCGTCTTTTAGATCAAATAGCTCGTCTACGGAAACCGGCGCTTCCTTCTCCAGATCAGCAGAAACGCCGTCTGTCGAGTTGAAAAGCCAAGTAAGAGCCAAGATGCCGTACAGACAGAGACGAGATGATCGCGGGTACTGCACGAGGGAATTCTCCAAATCGGGAAAGCACGCGTTTATGGAACTATTATCCGGCCGTCACTGATTCTCACGACCCTGTCCGCCATTTCCATAACTCGATGGTCGTGGGTCGAAAAAATGAAGGTCGTTTTTTCGTCCCGATTGAGTTGCTTCATCAACTGCAAGATGCCTTCACCGGTCTTGGAATCAAGATTAGCGGTCGGCTCGTCCGCCAGCACGATGACAGGATGCCCGGCCAGGGCTCGTGCAATCGCGACCCGCTGGCGCTGGCCACCGCTAAGTTCCGAAGGTTTGTGCTTAGCGAAATCAGCAAGCCCCACCACGACCAGGTAATGGGCTACACGCCGGCGCCGCTCCTTGGGCGGGATATCCTTTCTATACAAGAGAGGATATTCGACGTTCTCCCACGCGGAGAGAACCGGTAGTAAATTGAAGGTCTGAAAGATGAAACCGAGGGTTCGAGCTCGAAGATCGGCCAATTGGTTAGGTGTTTTCTTGCTCACCTCTTCATTGCCGATGTAAATTTCTCCCCGCGTCGGGGTATCGATGCAACCGATTAAGTTTAGCAAGGTAGATTTTCCGCTCCCGGACGGCCCGGCTATCGCCATGAACTCGCCTTCCCCAACCCCCATGGAGACGTCCCTAAGAGCTTCGACCGTCTGTTTTCCTAACTTATACTCCTTCCATACGTGTTCCACGCGAACCTTAGTCATGTTAGCTGTTATAGTCTGTGTGAAGTTACCCTACTATATTTATCGTATCCGAACATTGTCCGATAAGGTCAAACAACAAGCTTTTTGAAAAGGCACCCCTAGCGCTAGTAGAAGGTACTCGAATTAGGTAAAAAAATGCGGATATCCTTCAAAAATTCTTATCAATAGAAGTAGTGAGATTATTTCCCAGATTTCTCCGGGACGGATGGCGACAAGCGTAAATCCGACGGGGGAACACCCCGATATCCTAACGCTTCCGAAGCGACCAGCTTAGACCGTCACCGTTCATAAAGCATAGCCGAGCTTAGCAACATCTAGGAAACAACATGCAAACCTCTATCGCCCGACGATTCGCTTTTGCCGCAGCCGTTACCCTATTGTCAAACATAATATTGTCCGGCTCGCTTCGAGCCGACGACGTACCGGACCCGGCCGAGATTGTGGCAGCGGCAGATCGCATTCGCTTCCCTCAAGAAGGATTTCAGGTCGATATCTCCATCACCACGACTACCTCGGACAGCGAACCCGATGTGCGCGAATATCGTGTTTTATCGAAGGGTAACGAAAACACCGTGATTTTAACGACCGCACCGGCCGCCGACCGCGGGCAAATCATGCTCATGCGGGGGCGCGACTTTTGGGCTTTCATGCCCTCCGTATCGCAACCGATTCGTCTCCCCTTATCACAAAAGTTGACAGGCCAGGTGGCAAATGGCGATTTGGCCAGAGCGAATTTTACCGGCGACTATAATCCAAAACTTTCAAGAATCGAAGAAATCAACGGCCGAGAATATTATGTGCTTGAACTTAGCGCCGTAGATAGAGGCGTCACCTATCCGAGGGTGCTGTATTGGGTTGATAAGAAAAACTACAACCCATACAAAGCAGAATTCTACACCTTGTCAAACCGGCTATTTAAAACCTGCCGATTTCAAAAATTCGAATCAATGGAGGGAGAAGTACGCCCTACTCAGCTAGTAATGGAAAATGCTCTGAAAAAGGATGAACGATCGATCTTGGATTACAGAAAAATGAAGCTCAGAGATTTGCCCGACAAGGTTTTCACAAAGGACTATTTAAAGAAAGTTCAGGAGTGATCGCCATCCAACCCCACACTGTAGCCTCTATAAATCCATTAAGAGCCCTGTCTCCGTAGGCCATTCGCCCTGAGCCGAGTCGAAGGGTTTTATGACCTACCGGGATAGGTTCTAAATATTGCTCCGTAAAGCCTCTACTATAGGCGTATGAATAACCCTTCGCGCAGGCACCACGACAGCAAGAGCCGTCGCCAAAAACCCAACCACAAAGGCTACGCCAAGCACATTCGGAACAACGCGTACGATAGCCGTGTATCCCATATCCGAGTTGGGCGGCGGCGGCATTGGGATACCGAAAGCAGATATTCCCCCAGCCAGTAAAACGCCGACAAAGACTCCGACCGCCGCACCTATAAGCCCAAGAATGGAATATTCCAGAACAATTAACTTAAAAACATCGAAAGGTCTATTACCGAGAGCCATAAGCGTACCAAACTCACCTATGCGTTCGTGAAGCGCCATGTTTACGCTATTGGCCACGCTTAAAAATACCATGATCAAAATAATGATTTCCAAAACGGTGAACTGTCGCTGATACATATCGACCGTTTTTTGATAGAAATCCGCGAGCACGAACCAAGGTTTTACCTCATATTGCTCTGGCGATAACTCCGCCATTAACCTTTTGACAACACGATCAGTATCCGCCGTATCATTCAATGCGAACACCAGTGCGTGGATTCCCGGGGTTGCTAAAAGATCCTGGGCAGAACCTAGGGAAATCCGAACGGCGCGATCATCGAAATCCTTCGAAAAACTTTGAAATACTCCAACGACGGTAAATTCAAGGCTGTTTAGAGCACCCTCCGGCGTATTGACGAGGAGTGTCAGTGGATCCCCCGGTTTGACCTTGAGTGCATGGGCAAGACCTTTTCCTACCAAAATGGCCATCGGGTCCGAGTCGCTCAGCGGCTCCCCCTCCACAATCGACAACATACTTCCAACCTGTTTCTCTTTGGTTGGCTCGACGCCCTCCCCCAAAATCGGGTAATCGGAGTGTCCGTTATTCACAAGGCCCGAAAAACTTAGACGTTTCATAACCTCGGCAACTTCCGGCCACGTGCGGAATCGGTCAACGAGCCCGTCAACATCCTCCATCAGGAATTTATAAGGATCGCGGCGGCCGATGGTCGAGAACCCACTTCTGTATATCTGCAAATGTCCCAGCTGAGAATGTATCGTCGACTCGCGCAGCTGAACAAAAATGTCTTCGATAAATCCGCCGACTAATGAGATACCCGCGACGCCTAAGGCAATTACCGTCAGCGTCAGAATAGATCTTACGGTCTGTCGAAATAGATTTCTAAGCGCGAATGTCAGCATGGATTAAATCAGCGAGATGAGGCGCCATCCGGTTAACGTGACTTTCTCAATGCCTCGACTATGACAAGCCGGGAGGCCTTCCACGCCGGAAATACACTGGCCAGAAAAGTGGATATCAGGGCGACTAGCACGGCCTTGGCGATCAACGGCCCGGTGATAAATATTTCAGCTGTATAACCGGTGCTCGTGCCTGGAGCCGGCGGCATGGGAATACCAATTGCCGATATGATCGCAGCCAAACCCCAACCGATCGAAACGCCCAACACGCTACCGATAACTCCCAACATAAGCGCTTCAGCGAGAAAAAGCCTGACGATTTCCAATCGTTTGAGCCCCAAGGCCATCAATGTGCCGATTTCGCTTGTACGGTCCATTACATTCATGATCAGCACATTCGATATACCCAGCAAAATCATGAATCCAATAATGCCTCCCAACACATTCATTTGCTGGGAAAAAAGCCTCACGGTCTTATTGTAGAAATCGGCGAGATCGTACCAAGGAATGAGCTGGAACTCTCCGGTCTTTTCGATGAAAAGCTGCTGAATTCGCTTGAGTATTTTTTTAGTATCTGATGTGTCGTCAAGCAAGACGGTCCATCGGTGAGCCCCCGACACTCTAAGAAGTTTCTCTGCCGTAATCAAAGGTATGCGCAAAGCGGAATCGTCGAACGCCTTATTCGCCGTCGAGAAGACCCCAACGACATTAAGCTCCACCGCATTTATCCCTCCGGAAACGGTATTTGCCAGCAAAACCACTTTGTCGCCCGATTTTATGCCCAAATTAGCGGCGAGACCGTTCCCGATAACTGCGCTTAAGGGTTGATTCGGATCGAGCCCCACGCCCTCTTGAATGGAAAGATCCGGTTTAAATGCTTTCTCTTTCTCGGGATCTATACCTTCTCCAATAAAACCAATCGTTGTATCCCCATGACTAAGCAGCCCATTGAAACTAAGCCGTGGCGCCACCACCTTTATGCCGGGCAGTTTCGCCAGCACTTCAAGCTCATCGACGGAATGCGGCAACAGAAACCTGTACGGATCCGCCGCGCCCCGATCCAAATAGCCAGGCCTGACGACTTGGATATGGCCGAGCCGAAAAAGAATCGTTGATTCCCGCATTGCCCAGAAAATCCATTCGATAAATCCTCCCGCAAGCAGCAGAGCAATGATGCCTACACCAATCCCCGAGAGCATGATCGAGGTCCGTCTCGGTTGCCTCCAAAGGCTACGTAACGGCAACTCTAGACTTGATTTCATGGGCGAGAAGCTCTTTTTGCAAAAAAGATTTCTAAGGAAGCTCTGATCCAATCGCAAAAACACACAATGAGGAGCGTTTTTAGGATGACAATAATCACTACACCTTGGAATAAATCAGAGGTTCCCTAACGAACCAAGATGGGCGGACGGTCGATAGTAACTGCCTGTCGCGACTATTTTAGTGTATAAGGCAAGGGAATGCCGCGTGATGGCTTGGCTTACCCTTTCCATTTCATCCTCGCCCGCAAAATCCCTTACGGCGAACATTGCCGAAATGCAGGCTCTAGAACGAGCCTATTGGACGACACCACAGACCTGGGGGTGCGCTCAAAGGCGTTAACATTGCGCTGTCCTTCCTTAATTCGCCGCCTTACAACAGGACAATCGACGCATCAATAGCCAATTGGCCAAAAATTTAGTTTCGCTTCTCGGTTAATGTTAATCCATGAGAAGTGATTGAGGGCGAATAAACAACACAGCGATCCATGGATAATCTGCAATACTGTTTTCGACTGAAGGTTGAATCGAGATAGCCGGTTTAAACTGTCGCTATCCCGACCGCGCTTCCAACCCGAGCCACCGTCAGTTCGCCCTAAGTCCAGTGACCTGACCGAATCGATGAAAAAGACTGTAAAGATTTTTGACAAATCCGATTCTTTTAGAAGCGCTCAACAGCACCTCAAGCCAAAAAAACGCATTCTCTTTATTGCCGAGGCTGTGACGCTCGCCCACGTCGCCCGTCCCTATGTTCTCGCCAGCAGCTTGGATTCTGGGGACTATGATGTTCACTTCGCCTGCGACGGCCGCTTTGATGCGCTTTTCTCAGATTCTAAGCTTGCCAAGGTGTCTATACGGTCAATTTCTCCCCCCGACTTTCTCGATGCACTTGCCAAAGGTAAACCGGTTTACGATACACCTACGCTACGGCAATATGTTAAAGACGATCTAAGGCTCATCGAGCACGTCAACCCCGATCTTATCGTCGGCGATTTTCGTCTTTCACTGACTGTAAGCGCCCGCCTCGCAAAAGTCCCTTACGCCAACATAACCAATATTTATTGGAGCCCCTACGCAGTCCAGACATACCCTGTGCCCGAGCATGTTATGGTGCGCCTGCTCGGTCCAGCGCTCGCTCAACCCCTTTTCGATTTTACGCGGCCGCTCGTATTCGCCTCCCACACCTTACCTCTCAATCGGATTCGAAAGGAGTTCGGGCTAACATCGCTCGGATCGGATCTCCGAGTGACGTACACAGACGGGGATTATGTTCTTTACGCGGATATACCTGGGCTAGTCAAAACGACCGAACTACCGCCCAACCACTACTATCTCGGACCTATCCTATGGTCGCCCGAGACCTTTAAACCCGATTGGTGGTCACGGCTAGAAAGACACCAACCCATAATTTACCTGACGCTCGGAAGCTCCGGCGAAACTCGCCGATTGCCGGAGCTCGTTGCGGAGCTCTCGAGCCTACCGGTAACGCTGCTTGTCGCGACGGCAGGCCGGTTTCAGCTGAAGAATCTACCACCTAATGTATTGTGCAGCGATTACTTACCCGGCGACGACGCAGCAGCGATTGCCGATTTGGTGATCTGTAACGGCGGAAGCCCGACAACCAATCAGGCATTGAGCGCAGGCGTCCCGATACTCGGCATATGCGCGAACCTAGATCAATACCTTAACATGCAGGCGGTGCAACAAAATGGAGCAGGACGCCTATTGCGTGCGGGAACGATCTCCGGCATCGAGATCGTCAAAGTGGTCAGAGAAATACTGACAAATCTATCGTACAAAACAGCAGCAGAGAAACTCGGACGGGCATACCGAGAATACGATGCCTCTGCTAGATTCGCCGCCTTTACGGACGAGCTGCTGAGATAATTTTCCAACCTTGCTATCGCGACCTTGTAAATTTGCCGCGTAGCGCTTCATGCCAACGGGGGTAATTCGCATGAAAACACGACCGATCGATTTCGTCTTATCCGGCCTTATCCTTACCTTGCTCTTCTCCGTAAGCCTTTTCTCCGTTGCCAAGCTGTTCGCGCCTCTGACCCGGGAATTGGCCCCCTATAACGTCCTCACGGATTTTTTTCTGTTTCTTCTGGCCTACGGCTTTTTCTCCGGTTTGACGGCTCGATTGATGCTGCGAATCAAGCCGTTCAAGCCCGGCTGCTATTCAATGGATGACCCGATCTTCACTTACTGGAAGCTGTTCACCGTAGTGTGCGAATTCGGCCGGGGCGCCTGCTTGCCGTTTTCGGTGGTATTCGCTAAGCCGCTGATTGCCGCCTGGTTCGGAGCAAAAATCGGCAAGGATATCGCGCTGGGAGGCCGATTAGTCGATCCCCAGCTCATCTCGATCGGCGACGAGGTTATTATCGGGCAAGATTCCGTGATCACGGCACACACGATAACCAGCGGCAAGCTAATCCTGGGCGAGGTCAGGATCGAAAACGGAGCTACCGTAGGGGTCAACGCAGTAATAATGTCCGGGACCGAAATAGGCGAAGGTTCAACGATCGCAGCCGGTTCAGTTGTGACACTGAATACAAAAATTCCGAAATACGAGCTTTGGGGAGGCATTCCTGCCAAAAAGATCAAAAACATCGATCCTTCACTATAACTCCGACTCCCTCATTGCCGTACTACAACGCCGGTACAGATTCGTCGGTGCCCGATAATCCTCTCCTGCATCTCTGCTATGAAGTAATCCGGATAGCCGTAACCGTGACGAGGCTCATATGGATACTCAACTTGTTTGAGCCCTCTATCCTCGCCGACGCTACAACAAAGTGACAGACACTCCGATCGATAAACATCTACTCGGCTACGGGTTCGAGGCCAAGCGCCTGCGCATAGCCTCGGCATCCGAACGCTCCGCAAATTTGTCTTCCTTTTGCAGAATCTTGTCCAGGATTTTCGCTGCCTCTTGACGCTGTCCATCAGCACTTAATATTTGAGCCCGATGGAAGAGAAAAGAAACATTTTCCGGCTGCTTAGCCAAGGCCCGATCAATATTGGCCATAGCCCGTTTGGTGTCCTTGTTGCCCAACAGGGTCATTGCAAGCGTGTCCAGCACCTCCGGATCCTCGGGTGCTAAAGAATGCGCTTTTTCTGCATGCTTCAACGCTTCTGCGGGGTCAGTCTCACGCATGAGATAAGCAATATTGTTCAACAATAATGCATTATTGGGGTATTTTTCCGCCAACATTTTAAATTTGGCGACAGCATCCTGAGAGCGTTTCAACTTCATGTAAAGCTGTCCTAACTCAGCTAGGGATACTGTATCATCAGGATGCTCTTCAACCCACCGTACCACTTCTTGAAGGGCCGCCTCCTTTTCCCCCGCCTGCCAGCGCGCGCGCGACAGCCGCAAAAGATTAATACTGGTTTTGTTAGCCGGTGCAAGCTCAAACAACCGCTGATATGCAGAAGCTGCTTCGGAATAGTGCCCTGCCAACTCGGCCAGTTCTGCTTCCACCAGAATGATCTCCGGAACATCTCCGCCAAAACGTTTTTTCAGTTCCTTTACCCGTGTCTCGGCATCTTTGGTGCGTTTTTCCTGAATAGCCATACGGGCCAAGGCAATGCGCGCAGGGACAAAGGAAGGATCCTGAGCTTCAGTCTTTTCCAAAGCATCGCGTGCCATTTTTCGATCGCCGAGACGGTCATAGGCCTGCGCCATAAGGAAATGCACTTCGGGTTTCTTATGCCCGAGACTCTCAAGGCTCTTCAGGCTCGACACGGCATCGGACCAGCGGCCGGTTGCTAGTTCGGCCTCGGCCAGCATGCCCAGAAGCTCCTTGCTTTTCGGATACGTCGACCGAACTTCCGATAAGAGTTCAAGTGTTTTCTTGGGATTCTTAGCTTTGAGATAGTGGCGTCCAAGGTACAGTCGCGGCAGCAGCGCCTTTGGATCGCGTTTGACCGCCTCCTCCAGAGCCGCGGCCATGGCCTCGATGTTTCCTTGGGTTGCTTCCAGTTTAGCCAGATTCGTTAACACACCCACATCATCCGGATGATGTTTCAACGCTTGCCGGAAATATCGCCTCGCCTTTTCGAAATCTTTCTCTTGAACGGCGATTGCCGCCAGCGCATTGGTAGCCGGCACATTAGCCGGGTCCAATTCGATCGCGCGCCGCAGAGCGGCGGACGCCTTGTCGGTCTCTCGTCTGACCAGATGCACCAAACCCACCAGCGTATTTGCCCCTGTTGAATCAGAGTGGCGACTGAGATATTCGGTCGCGACATCCAGCGCCTGATCGAGTTCCCCCTTGTGAAGGTGCAAGGTCACGACGCCGCGTACGGCGCCCTCGAACTCCGGATCAAGCTCCAGCGCCTTTTTCAACTCGGTCATGGCGCCCTGAAGGTCGTCCTCCTGAACAAGCCCCCCGGCCAGGCGTGTACGTGCCTCGGCCGATTCCGGCTGCGCGGAGACAATCTGTTTCAGGTACTCAATACTTTCACCTTGCTTGCCTTGCGCCTTCAAAGCGTCCGACAGCAAATTCATCACCTGGACATCGTTTGGCGCTTGTTTCAGCGCCTCTCTGGCCAGCTTTTCCGCGCTGGCAGGATCGCTATTCTGTACTTCCAAGTGCACCAATAGAGACTGAGCCTTTACATTGCTCGGATCATGGCTCAAATATTTTCTTAGATAATCTTCTGCCCGGGCTCTATTCCCCAGCAGGCCGTGAGCCGCGCCGCCGTAAAGCAAAGACGGGAAATGGGAAGAATCCACGGCCAAAGCCGCATCGAAAGCTTCCTGCGCCTCGGCGACGCGCTTTTGTTCGAAATTCAGCAGCCCCCTGGCGAAATGAAGTGCCGCAGAATCCTTAAGCCGTTTGCCGACTTCGTCGAGATCCGCCGCGGCCTCATCGTATTTTTTTAAATGAATACGCGCTATGGCTCGGGCGACGAGAGCCGGGGCACGCAGAATGCGGTCCTCCGCCGCTTTGGAATACGCCTCCTCGGCGGCTTCAAAGTGACTCTCCTGGGTTTCGATGTAACCGAGAAGCTCCCAGGCCGGCCCGTATTTCAGGTCGGCGGCGAGCGCTTTGGAAATCCATTCCCGTGTCTCGGGAATTTGCCCCTGCCTCCCGTGCAGACGAGCCATCGTCAGCAGCGCAGGGGCGAAATTAGGTACTGCGTCCAAGGCTTCACGCGCGAGCTTTTCAGATTCGGAGTTTTCTCCGCTGCGCAGCCATGCCTCGGCTTTGATCGCGAGCAGATTGCCTCGGAGCTCATTCGACGCGCTTTCAGGAATTTCAAGCACTTGGACATCGCCAAGCCGCCCTTGCTCGAGTAAGCTCGTCGCCAGCCAAGGCTCCAAGTCAACTTCACCGGCTCCCATTTCTCGGGCACGCAGCAATTCCTTTTCGGCGCCTGCCCAATCTCCAGCCTGTACGTAGGCACGCCCTAGTAACAGCCGAGCTTGCATGTTGTTCGGTTCGGATTGAAGGACGGTCTTCAGCTCGATAACCGCCAACCGCACATCGCCCTTTGCGAGCGCCTCGTCAGCCTGCTTCAGACGCTGTGCCGGAGAAATATCGCCGCAGGCAGACAACAGCAGCAAAATCGAAAAGACCGGGATTTTCAATCTTCGTCCGAGAGAAACAAGAGTCATGAAGCATCTCCAATGTTCGGTTTACAAATGACCTAGAGGCTAAAGACCTATTGGGAAAATGACTGAAATTATTAATCAGGCCCGTAAATACCCTCCTGGTATTTCGGGCCGCCGCCCAGGCCGGTACACGCCCGGCCTGGGCTCACGCGGCTTGTCGCCGCGCCGGGGCATCCCTGCCCCGGATTAACCCCAATCCGATTCGTCACATGATTGTAAGGCATCTTTTGGGCAATCGGAGCAATTAGGGCTCAAACAGCAATATTGAGAAAAGAGATTGGCGCCAAATCTCGCACGGAGCGTTCGCTGACTCAGCACAGAACTCTTCCGAAGTCGGAAGATGCTTCGTCCCGTTCAAGCACAATCCGAATGGTGGTGTTTAGTAGGCGGTAAATAAGAAAAGAATCCATTGAGAATGCAATCCCTTTATCGAATGCTTAGCCAGGCCGAAAGCCGAAAAAAGCCAGCATGTCCACAGACCGCAAGCACAAAAAAAAGCGGTTCTGCCGCAATGACAGAACCGCTTAACTTATCACCAGAGCCCAGCCGATAACGCCGGGCATTCACCGGTTGGTGTTATGCTGCGACAACCTTGCCGTTCCGGCGAGAGAGTCCTGCCGCAACCAGGCCGATACCAAGCAGTCCCAGCGTCATGGGCTCAGGAATCGTTTCGACGCTATCCAAACGTAGATCCAGGTTTGCGGTTCTAGGAGCCGAGCCGCCAGCAACGTCATCACCGGTATTCAGTGCCACCTGTAGTGCGCCGAGGTTAGCAAGATTTGCCGTACCGCCGGAGCCGCATTCGATGGCGACTACGCCATCTACATAGGGCGACGTTCCGGTAAATCCGCATAGAGAACCATCCATGAAGGCCGCAAAGGGAATGGTAGACGTGTGCGGAGAAGGTACGCAACCGGGATCGAGCGGACCGCTAGCGTCCACACAGGTAGCGGCCAGCGTAATTTTGGTCCACTCATCATCATCCGTGAAAGCTTCGATGCGGAAGAACCATCCGAGATCCGATTCGATCGTGGTTAATTGAAAGGCATGAATGGTGCCGCCCGAAGTTAAATCGAACCCGCCTAAACCTGTGGTATTAAGCGCGATATCCTGATCGTTGCCGTCCCACTGGACAATAGCTTCGCCCGTTACACCCGAATCGTTGCTGAATCTGAATTGACCACCGCTGACGACGGCTAACGACCGGGAAACAGTATCATCGCAACCAGTGATACAGTTTGCCCAAATGTCACGCTGACCGCCCAGCACAGTCGACAAGCCGGTGCCCGTGCTGCTAGCCACCCCGGTACCGGGAAGAGTCGTGGAATCGCCGTTCCATGCTGCCCCGCTAGTAGTATCGATGGCGGACTGATTTCCCTCACTAAAAAGATCGACCGTGCCGCCGTAAGCCGACGTACTCAGCGCAAACAGCAGGGGCGCGGCCGCGCCTACGATATGCTTCAAATAAATCTTCATGATATGTCGCTCCCAGATAGCATCAGAGTATTAAGTTAATGTTATGCCGAAGTCTGACTTAACAACGTCGGCCTAATCGCACCGACGTATTTGCGATTTTTGTGCCAAGGCATAAATATTATTTATAATCAATCATCTACACGCAACGAGCAACGCCCACGTAACATTTTCCGCTAGAAGTGTAAAAATTACTGACAGATATAGTGATCTACCGACACAAAGCGCGACAGAAGGAATGCCTCAAGTCCAACAAACGGCTCTGTATTCACTATCAAGGCTTAAGACTCGGATGGACATCTCGCAGCGAGGAAACCTAGTGTCAATGTACTTTACGATATCGCCACCAGAAAGTGACGCGCGCCAGAACGCTTATCAGGGACCAATGCAACCAGCAATAAACGTTGGCCAAATCGGTCTCAGTCGGTATGGATAGTTCCACACGCGATCTGACCGATCCCAAGAGTTTTGCCTTCTATTTTCTTCGGGCAACGACCACGCCATCTCGGGTCGGGTTGATGGACGCATCGAATTCCGGATCGTTGAAGATAAGTCGGTTATGTTCGCGGATAGCGTCGGTCCAGCCGGGAACGATGTCGACGGGGTTTTCGGCAGCAACACGGCCGTGCCACAAGACATTGTCCGCAATATAAAGCCCGCCTGGCCGGATACGCTCGCGGGCAAGGCGCCACACTTCGGGATAGTCGCCCTTGTCCACGTCGTTGTAGCAGATATCGAACTCGCCCTCGGTAGCCTGGAAGACGGTCTGGGCAAAGCCGGTTCGGAAATCGACGCGGTCCCACAGCCCGGCTTGGCTGAGAAAATGTTCCGCCTTGGAGAGATTGTTCGGATCGCCATCGCTACAGATCACCCGCCCGTCCGGCCCGACGGCCTCTGCGAACCAGTAGGCGGAATAACCGTAACCGCTGCCGAATTCGAAAATGCGCTTCGCTCCGATACTTTTGGCGAGGACCTTCAGAAACAATCCGACCAGACGCCCGACGATGGGAAAGTTCTGCTGACGAGCCAACTCTTCCATCTCCACGAGAACCGGGGTGTCGGCCGAACCGGCGAGAGTGGTCAAGTAACGTTCGATGTCCGGATGTACCGGCGTTAGCACGCTTGGATTGCTTGCCGTAGGATCATTGAGGTCGGTCATGCCGTAACTCCTTTAAACACGCTGAAGAGAGTCGCCGCCCCCTGGTGCAGTCCATTGTTTATTCGATCAGATCAGACTTACGCGTAGTTCCTGAGAGTAGACCCTTATTTTCGGAACCGGCACGGTCCGCTCTCCGTCAAGAGAAAGGACGAATGGGTCGTTTTCTCTTGACGGGAATACATCGCGTGGATGGGTTCATGACCGTCACCCTAGCGTAATTGCTTGTAGTAATTGATCAGACCGTTGGTGGAAGCGTCATGAGACGAAACCGCACTGTCGTCGGTCAGTTCCGAAAGAATGGTTCTCGCCAGCCGTTTGCCCAACTCGACCCCCATCTGATCGAAGGAGTTGATGTTCCAGATCGCGCCCTGAGTGAATATCTTGTGCTCGTACAAGGCGATCAGCGATCCCAGAGTTTCCGGGGTCAGTTTTCGATAAAGAATTGAATTGGATGGTTTGTTGCCGGGGAAAGTTTTCGCAGCAGCGAGTTCCGTCAGTTGCTCACCGGTAACGCCCCCTGCTTCGAGCTCGGCCGTCGCTTCCTCGGTGGTCTTGCCACGCATCAACGCCTCCGGTTGAGCGAGGAAATTCGAAATCAGTGTCTCATGGTGCCGGCCGAGACCGTGATGGCTTTGCGCCGCAGCAATAAAATCGCAAGGAACCAGCTTTCGGCTTTGATGGATCAACTGATAAAAGGCATGCTGTCCATTGGTGCCCGGTTGGCCGAAGATAATCGGGCCGGTGCTGTAGGCGATCAGATGGCCTTCGATATCCACCATCTTGCCGTTGCTTTCCATATCGACCTGCTGAAGATGGGCCGGCAAATCTTCCAGATATTGATCGTAGGGCAGAATGGCATATGATTCGGCGCCGAAAAAATTGGCGTACCAGATGCCGAGCAACCCCATGATCACCGGAATATTCCGCTCGAAGGGCTCCGTTCGGAAATGCTCGTCCACCTTGTGGGCGCCGGCCAACAGTGCTTCGAAAGCATCCATGCCGACGGCCAAGGCGATCGGCAGGCCGATGGCCGACCACAGCGAATACCGGCCGCCCACCCAGTCCCAGAATTCGAACATATTGGCGGTATCGATGCCGAATTCGGCCACTTTTTCGGCATTGGTGGAGACCGCCACGAAATGCTTCGCAATAGCGGCTTCATCGTTGATTTTGGCCAGAAACCATTCCCGCGCCGATCGGGCATTCGTCATGGTTTCCTGCGTGGTAAAGGTTTTGGATGAAACGCAGAACAGTGTGGTTTCGGGGTTGAGGTCCTTCAGGTTCTCGACAAGATCCGCTTCGTCCACATTGGATACGAAGCGAACGCGCAGCCGGGGCTGCATATAGGGCAACAGCGCCTTCACCACCATTTTCGGCCCCAAATCGGACCCGCCGATGCCGATGTTGACCACATCGGTGATGGCTTTGCCCGTACATCCCCGCCATTCACCGGAACGCACCAAGTCGCTGAACCGACGCATCTGCGTCAAAACCCGATTGACATCGGGCATGACATCCTTGCCGTCGACGAAAATCGGTCGATTGGATCGGTTGCGCAAGGCCACGTGCAATACGGCACGGTTTTCGGTGACATTGATCTTGTCGCCACGGAACATGGCGGCAATTTTTTCTTTCAATCCGGCTTGCCTGGCCAGATCGAGCAATAGCATCACGGTTTGTTCCGCGATTCGATTCTTAGAATAGTCAAACAGCAGGTCGTCAAGGCGCAGCGAAAAACGCTCGAAACGGTGAGGGTCTTCAGCGAACAGATCCCGCAGATGGAGATCGCTGATTTCACGGTAATGTCGATTGAGCGACTGCCAAGCCGGAAGGCAGGAAGATTGGGTCATCTACAAGATCCGAGTTCGTTATTTTCTCCCCAAAATGCTACTACAGGCAACGAAGTGAATAAATCATGAATAACGAAGATTGCCGGCATCGAGGCCGGCAATCTTTAGGATGACGAGCCTTAAGCTGCGAAATGAGGAAAAACGCAGCCCTTAAGTCTGTCTGCCGGCGTCAGGCAACGCCCTTGCCGTTAAAAAACGGACCGTAATGCTTATCGATGTTCGGAATGTGGTTGACGAGCCAGTCTTTGACGAACGTGGTCGTTTCCGGGGTAATGTCGAGCGCTCCGGCGTGGAATTTCTTCTGAACGTCGAGACAAGTCTGCACCAGCTCGTCATGCTTGGCTTTATGCGCAGCGTAATCCGGGTATCCGTGAGCCTGCATCAAATCTTCTTCGGTCTTGAAATGCATGGCTACATAATCGATCAGTGCATCGAGTTGACGCCCGACTGCCTGCCGATCACCCGATGCGACGGTATCGTGCAAGCCGTTCAACATGGCGAAAATTTCCTGATGTTGATGGTCGGCTTCACTGACGTTTGTTCCAAATGCTTCTTTAGTCCACTCTATTAGGGCCATCGGATTTGTCTCCTGAATATTGAATTTGTTCAGTGATCTGTATGCCGAATAGGCCGAAGAACTGTATAACGGCCGCGTAGACGTACTTTTGACTTAAGTCAAGTCTTGGCGATTTACTTTCCGTATCAGTCAACTGAAAATCTTCGAAGAATAACCACTCCGGTTATAATGACTGGAACAAAAGCCGTTCTCTTTTAACAAGATCCCGATGAGCAGCGAACCAAAACCTTGGGCAGGCCGCTTTACCGAAGCCACCGACGCCTTCGTAGAAGCTTTTACCGCATCCGTTGACTTCGACAAACGTCTGGCCCCGCACGATATTCGAGGCTCCATTGCCCACGCCTCGATGCTGAAACGGATCGGCGTCTTAAACGAAGAGGAATGCGAAACCATTACGGACGGATTGGAACAAATCCTTGCGGAAATCGAACGCGGCGAATTTTCCTGGTCTGTTAAGCTCGAAGACGTCCACATGAATATCGAGGCCCGCCTTACCGAGCGTATCGGCGAAGCGGGGAAGAAGCTGCACACCGGCCGATCCCGCAACGACCAGGTAGCCACGGACGTCCGACTGTATCTGCGCCACGAAATCGACCGGATCACCGGCGAAATCCTTCGGTTTCAGCAGGCCTTGCTCGATTTGGCGGAACGCGAAGCGGATACCATCATGCCGGGATTCACCCATCTCCAGGTGGCCCAGCCGGTAACCTTCGGCCATCATTTATTGGCTTGGTGCGAAATGTTGGCGAGAGATTACGAGCGCCTGCTCGACTGTCGAAAGCGCGTCAACGTCATGCCTTTGGGCGCGGCAGCCCTGGCCGGCACAACCTTTCCGCTTGATCGATTCTATACCGCCGAACTGCTCGGCTTCGACCGACCGGCTGCGAATTCTTTGGACGCGGTCAGCGATCGCGATTTCGCCATCGAATTCACGGCCTGTGCCAGCCTCATCATGATGCACTTGTCGCGATTCTCCGAAGAACTGATTCTATGGACATCGGCCCAGTTCGGTTTCATCGATTTGCCGGATGCCTTTTGCACCGGCTCATCCATCATGCCGCAGAAGAAAAACCCGGACGTACCGGAACTCGTCCGGGGCAAATCGGGGCGCGTCTTCGGACACCTCATGAGCCTGCTGATACTGATGAAAAGTCAGCCCTTGGCATACAATAAGGACAATCAGGAGGACAAGGAACCTCTGTTCGATACGGTGGACACCTTACGAAATTGCCTGCGGGCTTTTGCCGACATGATGCCCCACGTTCGACCGAATCGTGACGGCATGTACAAATCAGCGCAGAAGGGCTACGCAACGGCCACGGATTTGGCGGATTACCTGGTTCGGAAAGGGGTTCCGTTCCGAGATGCCCACGAGATCGTCGGCAAAGCCGTGCGCTTGGGCATCGAAACCGGACGCGATCTTTCCCAGTTGTCATTGACCGAATTGCAACAATTGTCTGTTACGATCGGACCCGATGTTTTCGAAATACTGACGCTGGAAGGTTCCGTCAGCGCACGCAAACACTTCGGCGGAACCGCTCCTGAACAGGTCAGGGCGGCCGTAAAGCGAGCTCGGCAGCGTCTCGAGGAGGTGGCTAAGACTTGATTACCGACGAGCGCGTCTCAACTCTCATCGACTTGATGCGCCACGGCGAGCCCGTGGGCGGAAGCCGTTACCGCGGACAGATGGACGATCCCCTAAGCGACAAGGGCTGGTCGCAGATGCGCGCAGCCGTCGGTCAGCATCACCCATGGGAGGTCATCGTCACCTCCCCTCTCGCCCGCTGCCAAGCCTTTGCCGAAGAAATGAGCGAGCGAAGCCGCATTCCACTGGAAATCGAACCGCGATTGAAGGAAATCGGTTTCGGTGTATGGCAAGGGAAGACGCGGGAGGAAATTACTCAGTACGATCCCGGCCTGATCCAGCGTTTTTATCGCGATCCGATGACCAATCGCCCGGACGATGCCGAGGGGCTCGCAGAATTCAGAAGCCGCATCGTTTCGGCTTGGAACGACATTCTGAACCGCCACGCCGGAAAGCATATTCTCATTATTTGCCACGCCGGCACCATTCGCATGGTGCTCGCCCATATTTTGGACATCCCTTTGTCGAACCTATTTCGAATCAAGGTCGCCACCGCAGGAATCACACGGATCGAATGCCTGGAGCAGGGAGAAGAGTTTCTGGGGCAACTGGTTTTTCACAGCGGTTCGCTGCACGCACTTTAACCTTTGAGGTTGTGAAAAACCCGTCGCGAGCGGCCCATATTCGCTATGAAAAGCGCAGCGTACAAAGGAGTACGTTGAGCATCGCAGAGGTAGAGGCGGGCCGCGCAGTAGGTTTTTTCACAATTTCGTCAGCTCACCGGCCGATCTTCGCTTAGCGCCATCCACCCCACGGCGATACGGTAAACAATCCAGATCGTATTGGCCGTAAGAATAACGTAGCCTACGAAAGCGAACAAAGTCAGCCCACCCACGATTCCCCACAGGATGCCGTACCAAAAGGTCCTGATTTGCCAACGGAAATGGGTCTCCAGCCAAGTCCCCGCCACGTCCGGCCATTTCACATAATTAATCACCGCTGCGACGATGTAGGTGATCCCAACCAAAAAAGACGCGGCCTGCAAGGCATAAATAACTTGGGTAAGCCGTTTCTCTTTGCTGAGATCTCTTGCATCTGATTCCGGGAACATTTTGCCCTGCATCTCAAACCTCCAGGTTCAGACCAATCGAGGCATTCATTTTTCGGTTAGACCTCAAGTACTCATCGAATGCTTGGAGCCGATCGATGGTGCCGATATCCATCCAAAAGCCCGCATACACTTCTCCGCTTACCAGCCCGTCCGCCATTGCTCGTCTCAGCAAGGGCGCCAGGGGAAACTTGCCGGGCGAGCAGCCCGCGAACAACTCGGGACGATAAACACCGACGCCGCTGAAGGTAAAGCGGCAATCCACGGAATCCAAAACCATCCCGTCATGCAAAGCGAAGTCGCCCCGCGGATGGTGAGACGGATTGGGGACCAGCACCAGATGAGCCAACCCGGACGGCTGGCTCCGCAACCGCCCGAAAGGATAATCGGTAGCGACGTCGCCATTGACCACCAAAAACGGATCCTCGCCCAATAGCGGCAATGCCCGGTAAATACCGCCACCGGTCTCGAGCGCCTCGCCTTCGGCAGAATAGGCTATCCTCGCCCCTAATGAGGCCCCGTGTCCCAAGTGGGCTTCGATCTGATCTCCGAGATAGGCGGTGTTGACGACGATATCGACGAACCCGCTCCGGACCAAAGATTCGATCGTATGCTCGATCAGTGGCCGACCGCCTGCCGTCAACAGCGGCTTCGGTGTCCGGTCGGTGAGGGGCCGCATCCGCTCGCCGCGCCCGGCCGCCAAAATCATGGCTTTCATGTCACCTTATCCAAAGTCATTCGGGGCAAGACCCGATTTTCCAAAAAGTGCAGGAAGCCGGTAAGTTCCGGATATTGCTTACAGACCTCGATCACATAGCTCATGGTACGCGGGATATCCTTGAGATAGCCGGACTTGCCATCGCGCAACTTGAGCCGGGAAAAAATGCCGATCGCCTTGAGGTGACGCTGCATTCCCATGAGATCAAACCACCGCCGGAATAGGTCCGGACCGACCGAAGAGAGGAATCCGGCTTCGGCAAGGCGCGTGTAATGATCGATCACCCAAACCTCCACCATGGAAATCGGCCATGAAACATAACAATCCCGCAGCAGCGAGACCAGGTCATAGGTGATGGGACCGACGACCGCATCCTGAAAATCCAGAATGCCCGGATTGAGGCGTTCGGTGACCATGAGATTGCGGGAATGATAATCCCGATGCACGCAGACCCGGGGTTGTTCCAGCGCGGATGCGATCAGAAGCCGCTTCAGCTCATCGAAGACGACGGATTCCTCGGGATCCAGCGCCACCCCCAAAAGTTGGCCGAGGAACCAATCGCGGAACAAATCCAGCTCGACCCCGAGCAGGCGTTCGTCATACGGAGGCAATCCGGAAGTTTCGGGTTCCACGCCATACTGCAAGCGCAGCAGAGCGTCCAGAGCGTCTTCATAGAGACGATCAACGGATGCAGGGTTCAAGCAGTCCAGATACGATCGGGTTCCTAAATCGGTGAGCAACAAGAAACCCTGGTCTACATCGGCCGCGATCACCTCGGGCGCTTGAACGCCGGCACTTCGCAGGAGCGCGGCCACCCTGACGAAAGGGCGCACGTTCTCCTTGGGCGGCGGCGCATCCATCACAATGCGCGAAGCCCCATCGAAATAGGCGCGAAAATAACGACGAAAACTGGCATCGCTCGAGGCGGGCTCTATAGCCCTGACCCCAAGTTTGAGGGTTTTCGACAACCAGTCGGAAAGCGCCTCGAGCCGTTCATCTTTCTGTATTGTCATATTGACGGTCCCTGTGTCGAAAAGTACTCGAATAACGTGGATCTTACGGTAGAATGCGGCGATTGGACCGGATATTTCACCATAAAGAACAGCCTGAAGATAATGCCTTCCGCGATTCCGCCCCTGTCGCCACTCTTGCCGCTCCGTTCACAAGCTTAAATTGTGTGGCAGCCACTTTGCGACTCGCCTCTCAGTTATAAAGTACCTCAGCCGCAGCATGGTGTTTCTGATTCATCTCAATCGTGGTCGATGGGTGTTTATCCTGTGCCTTGGACTGAGCCCTTCCTATCTGCTGGGAGCCACGTCCGACTGGGATTGCCAGCGCAGCAAGGACGATAAGGAGTGGGTCTGTATCACCAAGAAATCCAAACCCGATACCGCCGCCACGACTCCTGACGAGCCGGAGATTGAAAAGGCCGGGCCGACACAGGAGAGGGAATCGGCACCCGCCACTGCCGAGCCGGAACCGGTCCGTCCACCGAAGTCCCGAGAACCGGCGCTGGCCGCCAAGCCTGCGCGGTCTCAAAGAGACGCGGAGCAGAAACCTGTGGACCAACCCGTGCAGCCATTACCACCGAAATCGGTCGCGGCGGCCAAACCTCCCGGCTGGAACTGCCGCCCTGGCGAAACCGGCAAGGAGTGGGACTGCTCCTTAGTCGGCCCCGACCCCAAAGGTCTTCCCCACGTGGTCTCGGAAGAGAGCCAAAAGGTCGAAAATTGGGCGGAAACGACCACGATTACCGAGGAAGACGAACAGCGCTTCCGCAACTTGACCGCCTTACTGCCGGCCAATCCCTGGGCTCAAGCGTGCGCCGGCAAGTCCGAATCGGCGCCTATGACCGAATTTCTGCTGACTCCTCAAGACAGGCTGGCGCGTGAACAGCAACCGTTGGAAATTCGGTCCGACTATGCCGAAATGGTGGACGACGAAATCGCAACCTTTACCGGTTCGGCCGAACTGACACGTGCGGATCAAAAGCTGTGGGGGGATTTCGTCACCCACAATACCGTTTCAGAAACCTTGAACGCACAGGGCAATGTCATCTATCAAGAGAAGGGACTCACCTTCTCCAGCGATACCGGCTTCCTGGAGCTCGATACGAACCGTGGCGTTCTTCGTAACGCCCAGTTCATTTTGGAGACAATCCCGGCGCGAGGCACCTCGCGTTTAACTCATTTCGACAGCGATACTTTATCGCGCTACGAGAAATTCACCTACACCACTTGCCCGCCCGGCGACCAGGATTGGATGCTTCACGCCCGCAATGTAAAGATCAATAAGGAAACCGGCCGTGGATCGGCGAAACACGCTTGGCTGGAATTCAAAGGCGTACCCTTACTTTACACGCCGTACATGAGCTTCCCGGTCGACGACCGCCGGATGACCGGTTTCCTTACACCTTCTTTCGGCAACACCAAGGTGGGGGGCTTCGACTTTACGGCGCCGTATTACTTCAATCTAGCGCCCAATTATGACGCCACCTTCACGCCACGACTCCTCACCAAGCGCGGCCTGCTGCTGCGCGGCGATTTCCGGTATCTGACCGAAATGACTCGGGGCCGCGTGCTGGCCGAGTACATGCCCCAAGATGATGTGCGAGGCGATAGCCGAGGCCAGGTCGGTTTCTTGAACGATACACGGTTCACCGAAAACTTGTATTCCCGCGTGGATGCGCACTATGTGTCCGACGATCGCTATCTGAACGAGTTGGGCAACACGCTGAATATCGTCGACCGGCGGCATATCCGCAGCTATGGCCAGCTGAATTACGTCGGTTCGAACTACAGCATTTCGACGCTGGCCGATTACTATCAAACGATCGACCCCACGATTCCCCCGGAAGGGAGACCGTATTACCGGCTTCCGCAGGTGAGTTTCAACTACGGGCAAGGGCTGGGCAATACCGGCTTAGTCTTCAACGGCTTTAGTGAGATCGCCAATTTCAATCACACCGGCGGCCGAGTCACCGGCCAACGGCTGAATGTAATACCGCGGATCTCGTACCCCTGGCGAACCGCCGCCGGTTTCGTCGTTCCGAGCCTGAGCTTGCAGCACACCCAATACTGGCTGCAGGATCAAACCCCCGGCCTCAATGACAGCCTGAGCCGAACCGCGCCGATCTTCTCCCTGGACAGCGGACTGTTCTTCGAGCGCGAATTCGAGCTGGCCGAAACGCCGCTGCTTCAGACTTTGGAGCCTCGACTCTTCTACCTTTACATTCCGGACAAGAACCAAGAAAACCTTCCCGTATTCGATACCGGCGAATATGACTTCACTTTTTATCAATTGTTTCGCGAGAACCGGTTTACCGGTGCCGATCGGCTAGGCGACGCCAATCAGGTCACGTTGGCGCTTACCTCCCGACTGATCGACCAGGTGTCTGGGATGGAGCGCCTCCGGGCCAGCATCGGCGAAATTTTCTATTTCGACGATCACGATGTGACGTTGCCCAATATCCCCGCAAAAACCGGGGACAAATCCAACTTCGTGGCCGAAGTCTATTCCAGATTGACCAATACCTGGTCACTTCGTACCGGCGGACAGTGGAATCCGGAGGGCGGCACGATCGACCGCGGCCAAGTGGCCCTGCAGTACGACGACCGAGACAATCATCTGCTCAACATCGCCTATCGGTTTCGCCGCGATCAAAACTTCGACTTCGTCCGCCTGGACCTGACCGATGTGTCTTTCCGATTGCCCTTCGCAAAAGGGTGGAATGCTATCGGCCGCTGGCAATACTCGCTGCTGGATCAGGTAACGCTGGAAAGCTTTTTGGGAATCGAGCGCGAAACCTGTTGCTGGCGTTTCAGTCTCATTGGACGGCATTACATCAACGACGTACGGACTGGCGTAAACGGCGGCAATGTCGCCAACAACGGGGTCTTCGTTCAGCTTGAGTTGAAAGGCTTGACCCGTTTCGGCGACCAGGTAGACCGGTTCTTGCAACGCAGCATCAGCGGTTACCGGCTTGAGAACGATTGATCGAATACGACCGACTATGTTCAAGATCTCATTTTTTCTTTCCAGAAGCACCCGGTTCGGCAGGGTCTTTTTTCTGTCGCTTTTCCTATTGCCGTCGGCGGTACTCGCCGATGGACCGATCGATCGCATCGTGGCCGTCGTAGAGGACGGCGTGATTCTGGAAAGCGAATTGCGGCAAAAAGTCGAATCCATCAAAGCCAGCCTACTGCAAAACAACACACAGCTTCCGCCTGACGAAATTTTGACCCGCCAAGTCCTCGAGCGCCTGATCGTCGACAAAATTCAAGTGCATTTGGCCGAAAAAGCAGGCATCCGCGTCGATGACGAAACCCTCAGGCAGGCAGTCCAGCAAATCGCCCAGCGCAACAACATGAGTTTGGAAGAGTTTCGCCGCTCATTGCGGCAAGAAGGGATCGATTACGCCGCCTTCATCGAACAGATCCGCAACGAAATCACCGTAGGACGCCTGAGAAGCAGTCAGGTCAACAGCCAGATCAAGGTCAGCGATCACGAAGTGCAACACTATCTGGAAACCCATGGAAAATCGGATGTCAATCGCGATAGCGAATATCTGCTGGGCCATATCCTGATCGCGACCCCTCAAGCGGCGTCGCCGTCCGAGGTGCAAAAGGCCAAAGAAAAAGCTGAGAGATTGGTCGACGAGCTCAGACAAGGCTTGGATTTCAAGCAAGCTGCCCTCAGCTCTTCCGATTCGCCGCAAGCCCTGAGCGGGGGCGATCTCGGCTGGCGCAAGTTAAGCCAGGTGCCGTCACTGTTTGCCGATCTGGTGCCCGCGATGAAGGAAGGCGGCATCGAGGGTCCTATTCGAAGCCCGAGCGGATTTCATATCATCAAACTGCTCGGAGTCAAAGGCGGCGAGGACGAGCGCATGACCAAAACTCACGTGCGTCACATCCTGATCAAGCCCAACGAAGTACTGTCCGACGAGGACGCCAAGCAAAAGCTATTGAATTTGAAAACGCGCATTGAAGGCGGCGAAGACTTTGCCACACTGGCGCGGGGCCACTCCGACGATAAAGGTTCGGCGATCAAGGGCGGCGATCTCGGCTTCGTCCAGCCGGGCGCCTTGGTTCCACCCTTCGAGGAAGCCATGAACCGGTTAGCGGTCAACCAGCTCAGCGATCCGGTGCAAACCCAATTCGGCTGGCATCTCCTTCAAGTTCTGGAACGGCAAGAGTCCAGCGACACCGACGAATTGTTGAAGAACAAAGCCCGCGAAGAAATCTTCAAACGTAAAGCGGAAGAGGAAACCGAGCTTTGGCTGCGCCGGATTCGCGACGAGGCCTATGTCGAAATTCGCTTGAACGAACCGGAAACGACGTCCTTCATGCCATCATTCCAATGATCACCAGAATACTGTTGACTACAGGAGAACCCGCCGGCATCGGCCCGGATTTGTGCGTGCAGATCGCCCAGCGGGAACTTGCCTGCGATCTCACGGTAATCGGCGATCCCCGGCTGTTGGCGGAACGAGCGCAGCGGCTAGGACTTAATCTCGAAATTCGAACGCCGGGCACCGACGACATCCAGCCGCATCGAGCCGGATCACTCAAAGTGTGGCCTACGGCCAATGCCGTCGACCCGGCTTGCGGACGATTGAATGCCGCCAATGCTCCCTATGTTCTCGAAACCATATCCAGCGGCGTTACCGCGTGCCTGGAAAGGCGCTTCGATGCCTTGGTCACCGCCCCCGTACACAAGGGAATCATCAATGAGGCCGGCGTCGCCTTCACCGGCCATACCGAGTTCATCGCGAACATCAGCGGAGGCCACCCGGTCATGATGCTCGCCGCACCGGGTCTTCGCGTCGCATTGGCAACGACACATTTGCCGCTGGCCGAAGTCAGCCGCAGCATCACGCGCGAACGGTTGTCCGCAGTACTCACCACCCTCGATCGGGACTTGATCGCCCGCTTCGGCGTTGCCGCACCGCGCATCCTCGTCTGCGGCCTCAACCCTCATGCCGGCGAGAGCGGTCATCTGGGGCGCGAGGAAATCGAGATTATCGAGCCCGTGCTGGAGTCGCTCAGACAACGAGGAATGAACTTGGTCGGCCCGCTGCCGGCGGACACTCTTTTTCTTCCGAAATATCTCGAGCGTGCCGACGCCGTACTCGCCATGTACCATGATCAGGGACTGCCGGTACTGAAATACGCGGGCTTCGGGTGCGCGGTGAACATCACATTGGGGCTACCCGTCATCCGCACATCGGTTGACCATGGCACGGCCTTGGATTTGGCCGGAACAGGAAAAGCCGATGCGGGAAGCTTGGCGGCCGCAATCGATGAGGCTATCGGCATGGCGTCCAGAATGCGTTGCAGACTCAGTGAGATGTCATGAATCACCAGCCCCGCAAGCGGTTTGGCCAGAATTTTCTGCGCGATAGTACCGTCGTGCGGAGTATCGTCCTCGGAATAGCCCCAGATCCCGAAGATCACCTCGTGGAGATCGGTCCCGGCCAAGGCGTCCTGACCGAAGCGTTGTTGCCGCTCTGCGGACGCTTGGACGCTATTGAAATCGACCGAGATTTGGCCGCCTCGCTGGAAACAAAATTTTCGGGTAACACCAAGTTCCGCCTGCATCGTGCGGATGCCCTCAAATTCCGGTTCTGCGAGTTAAGCTACGGAAAAAAGCTTCGTGTCGTGGGCAATTTGCCTTACAACATTTCTACGCCCCTGCTTTTTCATCTTTTCGCGCAGACGGAATGCATTGAGGATATGCACTTCATGCTGCAGAAGGAAGTCGTCGACAGGCTGTGCGCCGTTCCCGGCGACAAGAGTTATGGGCGGCTCGGCATCATGGCTCGATACTATTGTCGCGCGGACGGTCTTTTCGAGGTTCCTCCCGAGAGCTTCTTTCCTCGACCGCAAGTCATGTCCGCCGTCGTCCGTCTGGTACCACACGAAACCAGGCCCGTGGATGTCGATCCGGGGCCTTTGGGGCAGGTCGTTGCCGCGGCCTTCTCGCAACGCCGCAAGACGCTCCGAAACGCTCTCAAGCACCTGTTTGAAGAGGGAGAAATCCAGGATCTCAGGATAGACCCACAGGCTCGGGCGGAAACGCTGGGCTTGGAGGCTTATGCTCGCTTGGCCCGCGCGCTTACAGGAAAAGCAGGATAAGGCGACCGATCGAAAACGGCCGCCGGCAACTCGGCGGCCGCGGAAATCGCTTGCCGCTCAGGTGATCACCGTCGGCCCGGACATGCCGGTTCGCGTTTTCACTTCAGAAAGACTCTCGGCCAACTCGATCAGGTCTTTGAGCGCCTCCTGCGGATCTTGGTTATGCTCCGCGGGATCGCGCTCATAACGCTCGATATAGATTCTTAAGGTTGCACCGTCCGTTCCCGTGCCCGACAGCCTGAATACGATCCGCGCCCCGTTTTCGAAGATGATCCGAATCCCTTGTTTTTCGCTGACACTTCCATCCACCGGATCATGGTAGCTGAAATCGTCCGCGACGCTGATTTGGTAAGGACCGAAAGTCTTCCCAACCAAACCGGGCAACTGTGCGCGGAGGCGAGATATGATCGAGTCGCCGATCTCCGCCGGCATGCTTTCGTAGTCATGGCGCGAATAATAGTCGCGACCGAACCGGCGCCAGTGCTCGCGGACGATTTCGGCTACCGACTGTTTGCGAACGGCGATCAGGTTGAGCCAGAACAGCACCGCCCATAAACCATCCTTCTCGCGGACGTGATCGGAGCTGGTCCCGAAACTTTCCTCTCCGCACAACGTGATCTTGCGAGCATCGAGTAAATTGCCGAAAAACTTCCAGCCGGTGGGCGTCTCGTAACACTCGATACCCATCGCATGTGCCACCCGATCGACCGCTTGACTGGTCGGCATCGAACGCGCCACACCTCGCAAGCCGTCCTTATAACCCGGAAGAAGATGTGCATTCGCCGCCAAGACGGCAAGGCTATCGCTCGGTGTAACGAAAAACTGGCTGCCCATGATCATGTTGCGATCGCCGTCGCCGTCGGACGCTGCGCCTAGCGTAGGAGACCGCGCCCCGAACATGAGGTCCGCCAGCTCCCGTGCATGGGTCAAATTGGGGTCGGGATGGCCGCCGCCGAAGTCTTCCAAGGGGACCCCGTTCATCACGGAGCCGATCGCGGCACCCAGCCTTTCCTCCAAAATACGCTTAGCGTACGGTCCGGTGACGGCATGCATCGCATCGTAGCTCAGGGTGATCGCTCCGGATTTCAGCCCCGATTCGATCAAACTGAAATCGAACAGATGCTCCATCAACTGAGCATAGTCGCTCACGGGATCGATGATCTGAACCGTCATGTCGCCCAGCCGTGTTTCGCCGATCTTGTCGATATCGATGTCGTCAGCACGGACGATCCTGTACTGATCGATGACTCGACTGCGCGCAAAGACCGCATCGGTAAAGCTCTCGGGCGCGGGCCCGCCGTTGGTTACATTGTATTTAATCCCGAAGTCTTCCTCCGGCCCGCCGGGATTGTGGCTGGCGGAAAGAACGAAACCGCCCAGCGCCTTGTGCTTGCGGATCACGCAGGATGCGGCCGGCGTCGACAGCAAGCCGCCCTGCCCGATCAACAACCGCCCCACGCCGTTGGCCGCAGACATTTTGACGATAGTCTGGATCGCCTGGCGGTTGAGATAGCGTCCGTCGCCGCCCAGGACCAGCGTTTTCCCGGCCGTATCGCCCAAGGTATCGAAAACCGACTGGACAAAATTCTCCAAATAGTTCTTTTGCAAGAAAACCTTCACCTTCTTGCGCAATCCAGAGGTTCCTGGCTTTTGATCGGAATACGGAGTTGTCTTTCGGGTTTCAATTGGCATGGCTAATATTTTCAAGATGGCTGAAATCGTCTATTTATTCTACTCAGTCCACTTAACAGTCGAGCAAATTTTTTTGGCGTAAGCTTTACGATACAAAAACCTAGGAGACAACACGTGAAACTGCGATCTGTTCTCGGCCTACTTCCGGCGCTGCTCTCACTGAACACGGAAGCAAGTATGAAAGACGACAGCATATGGCTGCTGGTCGAAACCGCACCGCATGTATTGAAGGTAATGGAAGGCGACCACGATTTGGAAGTTTTCGAAAGAATTGCACTCGGGCGCAGAGGCGTCGGCCTATTCAAAGAACGGGGAGACTACAAAACCCCGCTGGGTGAATATCATATCGGCTGGATCAACGAAAACAGCCGATACCATAGGTTTTTCGGCTTTACATATCCCAATCGGGAGAACGCTGAGCGTGCCTTTACGACGGGCTTAATCGGGCCGGATACCTATCGCACGATTTTGCGCACCAGCATCGGCGCGGCCATTCCCCCTCAAAACACAGTGCTCGGCGGACAAATCGGAATTCACGGTTTGGGGCGAGCCAGTCTCGCCGTTCACGAGTTTTTTGACTGGACTCAAGGATGCATAGCCATGACTAACGAGCAAATCGATAGACTCAGCACCTGGGTGAAAAAAGGCACCCTAGTGGTAATTCGGTAATTTGTGCCAAAATAATACTGGAAAGATTATCCATTCCGGGGCACACTTAAAATGTCACCCATTTGTTCTTCGGGACGGATGATCTCGCCAAGCATTTCAGTCAATAAAAAAGGAAAGAAACGATGATGAAAGCAACCAAATTGGGCGTATTACTGTTGTCTGCTGGTTTGACCGTAGGCTGCGCCAGCAAATCCGACCTCAACAACCTGCAGACTCAGGTTGACGGTTTGAAAGCGGAGGTTTCCTCTGTTAAGAGCACCGCCGACGAAGCGTTGTCTGCTGCTCAGGCTGCTGAATCGAAAGCTGCCAGCGCTGAATCTGCTGCTCGCAGAGCCGCTGCCTCTTCTGAGGAAGTGAACAGCAAATTGGATCGCATGTTCAGAAAATCGATGATGAAGTAATCTCGCGTCTCTCAAAGTCGCGAACAGTTTACGAGACCCCGGTCGACGCAAGTCGTCCGGGGTTTTTTATGGGCGAAAGAACGACATAAGCTGGTTTGAGGAGCGGTTAGAGCGCCGAGACAAACGGGAACCTTACCAGCAGGCGGTATACGGAATGACGAGCTAAGAAGCCGGCACCTAACGGGGTTCAGTGCCCGAGAATGCTTCCTGCACCCAGGCACTGCGCCTTTCACGATCGAGAACTTCGGCGCGGGCGCGGATTAGAAGCACCGTGAAGTAATAGAGCTGAAACGCTGCGGCCATGAGCAGCAAAGGCAGCAGCATGCTGATATGAATGGAGGGCTTGTCGAATTTGGTTACCGTAGGCCCCTGATGAAGGGTACTCCACCATTCGACCGAGTAATGGATGATCGGAATATTGACCACCCCGACCAAAATCAAAACACCGCCCGCCCGAGCCGCCGAGCGCTGATCTTCGATCGCAGAAACCAGAGCGATATAGCCCAGATAGAGGAAGAGCAAAATCAGCTCGGATGTGAGCCTCGCATCCCATACCCACCAAGCACCCCACATTGGCTTGCCCCAGAGAGACCCCGTGGCCAGCGCAAGAAATGTAAAGGACGCGCCGAGGGCCGCCGAACTGCTCGCCATCACATCGGCCAGCTTGATATTCCAAATCAAGTAAATGGCACTAAGCACGGCCATAAAAACGTAAATAAAAAGAGACATCCACGCACTAGGCACGTGCACGAACATAATTCGATAGCTTTCTCCCTGTTGATAATCAGGGGGAGCAACGAATAAGCCCAGGTATAGACCGGCCAATAACAACAGCGCCGTTATCACTCCTAGCCATGAAATCAAATATCCGGAAATGCGGTAAAAATGTTTCGGCGAAGCCAGTTTATGGAAGAACGTCCACATAAGGGTCAACTCAAGCTAATTCGCAAAGCGGCAGCCGTTGCCAGCGGGACCAGGGTTAGCGCCAGCACCAGCATAGCGGCTAAAAAATATAACTGGCCGGTAACAGCCATTCCTGCGGCAGCGGCCGAAACGGCATTAGTGGCAAAAATCAAGACGGGGATATACAAAGGCAGAACCAATAACGTCAGCAGGATACCCCCGCGCCTAAGCCCGACGGTCAACGCCACCCCAATGGACCCGATCAAGCTCAAGAGCGGCGTGCCGATCAGCAGAGTTAATTCGAGTACGGTCAGGGCCGGCGTAGGCATAGCCAGAAACAAAGCCAGCAATGGCGCCAGCAACAGCATCGGCAATCCGCTCACCAGCCAGTGCGCCAGCACTTTCGCGAGCACCAGCAGCGAAAGAGGATAAGGGCTTAAGGCCATCTGTTCCAGCGAACCATCGTCAAAGTCGGAGCGGAACATATTTTCCAGGGAATACAACGCAGCCAACAAAGCCGCGATCCAGATCACTCCCGGCGCAATCTTCCGGAGGAGAGCCTCTTCCGGGCTAACCCCGAGCGGATAAAGCGTCACCACGATCAAGAAAAACAACAACGGATTCGCAAGTTCGCCCCGATGCCGAAAGGCCAATAATAGATCGCGCTTAAGTAGTGCCAAGAAAGGACCGATCATCTGTCTCACGCCAAAGGCAGCTTAACGAGCCTACGGTCGATCCGCACGGTTTGATGAGACGTGAGAACAGCCAACCCGCCACAGCTCAAATGAGCCTCCAGCAATGTCTCCACCAAGGAAACGCCGCCGACATCAAGGGCCGTAAAAGGTTCATCGAGAATCCAAAGCTTCGCGGACGACATGATCAATCGAGCTAAAGCAATGCGTTGCCGCTGCCCCGCCGAGAGCGCGCGGGCGGGAGTATCCTCTCGGCCCGTCAGCCCTACTGTTCGCAAAGCCTCAGCCAAACTTTCGTGTGAAAAAGACAGGCCATTAAGGGCGAGAGAAAGACGCAGATTCTCCTCTACGGACAGTTCCGCTTTCAGTCCCAATTGATGCCCCAAATAAGCGACTTCGGAAAGAAACGCGGAGCGCCGCCGTGCGATATTTTCGCCGCGCCAGAGCACTTCACCATCGCTGGGCGGAGTAAGGCCAGCGAGTATCCGCAGCAGACTGGTCTTGCCGCTACCATTAGGGCCTTCGATTTGAAGAACTTGCCCGGCTCTGACGCTGAGGTTCAGGTCACTGAACAAAAGGCTATCGGAGCGCACGCACTCCAATCCCCGCGCTTGAAGCGTAGGCTCTGGATCGTTCATTTATCGGTCGGGAATGCGTTTTGAATGCTCAATGCGTTAAAGGGAGATCGGACGAAGCGGCAACGGCGCCGTATGATGATCTCGCTGACCAGCGGGACATTAAGTTGAAAGCACTAGAAAGCTTCGGGATCGTCGAGAAACCGGAGCCCCGCTCCGTTAGTCGTCAGTCTTACTACAACCGCTCGAATAATGGGTGCGTCCTCCATCCCGCAAACCTGAACTGTTACCTCGTCTCCGGCAACAAATCGCGGACAACCCGCCGTTTGGACAAATAACCCACCGTCCGAGATATCGGCTGTGGTCAGTTCGATTGTACCGAGCGACTCATGCATGATCGATATTTTAGCGTTGAGTGGCGTCCGCAAGTATTTTCGTTGATCGTTCATCCCTCCCCCATTCTGCCACAAAGTCGAGGTCAAATTATTGCAGAATAATAGAGGCATGCGACATCGAAGCGATAATTTCAACGAATGACAGTCAATCCCAACGCTCAAAAAACGTCCGCTTTCCGCGTTGCGATGTTTGCTCGGTTATGGCGCAATCCACTTAAAAATACTTAGGTAAGCGCCTTGCCCGGATTGATAGACCAGCTGCAGTTGCTCGGGAGTACGCCCCACGGAGCCGACGAAAGGCAATAGTCGGGCTAAAAGAGTTTTTTCACCCTCTTCCGAAGTAATGCGCCAGGCACGAATGCCGCCGCCAGGAAGCGGATGAACCAGATAACTGGCGCGGCCTTTTTCTTCAGCCCAGCGTTTTACCGCTGAAATCTGGGCGTGGATATTCGCTTCGGCCGGAAAGAACCTTGCCTCTAAGGGAAGGCTAACGCCGCTCAAGGCTTCGATCTCCGAAAGCCTTGCCAGATCGTCCAAACAAACGGCCCAGAAAACCGGCCTGTCTTTCGGTAGACGCTCTGAAAGCTCGGCAAGTGCTTGGTCGGCGTCCATGGTCAGCCAGCGTGCCAATTGGCGTAGAGGCTGCTCGTCTTCGGCAAAACCACCGGCAATTTCACCCCAAAAGCCTCTTGATCGCGGCTCAGGAAATGCATCGCCCACCGGCTGCGCCGCCCAGGCGTCGCGCCCGGACAAGAAGTGGATCCGTTGAGCGTTATCCCACCACGACACGAACAAGGCATTCTCATCCGTGTGTTGGCGAATCGCTTTCGCGGCGTTCGCCCAAAGATCATGCCGTACCTGATTTCCGTCCCTGATACCCTGCGGTGCCGATGAACCTTGATCGGAAGGCGGAAAAACAATGGCACGCCGCAATGCGCCGCTTTTGTCGCTGTAGCTTACGGCGTGCAAAGAGACCATCACCTGATCCGCCCGGCCGATCTCGTATTCCCCCAGGCTCTCGGGCTGAAACTGCCCGTCCAGCGTGGGGAAACCCGGATCGCCGGGTTTCATCTCCTTGATCTTTTCGAACCGCAATTCCTTGGAAAAGAAGTGCGGCAATCCCAAAAAGAAGATGGCTATCCCGGCAAGCAGCAATCCAAGACCTAGAAACAGTCTCGGTTTGCTGCTCCGCCGGGCGTCTTCGTTAAGCTGCGTCATGCCGCTCCTAGCGTTTGCGGGAACGGATCACCACGATGCCGGCGGCGACTAGGAGCGAACCTAGCACGTATCGGCTGGTGGCGGCATCCTTGAACTCCCGCAATGCCACCCGGGTCGACGACTCGCCGTTTTGCGCGGTTTTCCCGGCTGCTTCCCGAAGCTTGGTGTTCTCATCCATGATGATGGCGTAATCACGCATCAGTTCCGACCAGCCTTCGGTGTAGGTGAAACCGCCCGGATTGGCGTGGAACAGCCCTTTGTAGAGCTTGATCACGTCGTGCTCCCACATGTCGGCGTATACGCGCTCCACGTGAGACGGGTTGTTTCCCTTGGCCCAGAACAGCTGGAAGAACCCGCCGGCAGCATCCTTCTCCGGTTTCGGCGGCTCCGGCCGATTGGTCTTTTGTCCGGGCAACAGACCGTCTTTATGCAAAGCTTCGACGACTTTCTTGGCCTCCTGCTCGACTTTCAGGCCAGCGATCGTGCCCTTGTCCGCCGCGGTGAGATAACTCTCGGCAAAGCTCGGCGAATGGCAGTTCGCACAGGTTTGCTGCCAAGCATCCTTCCGCTGCTCGAACCAGGGGTGATTCAGATTATCCGCGATCGCCGGGGTCGGGTTGAATGCCCAACGCACTTTGCGTACCAGGTTGTGCGAATATTCACCCTCGAACTCGAAGTGACAAGTCTGGCAAGTCGGCGCCGTATAACCGCCCTTGGTGATGGCGTCTTTCAACGGAACCTCGAAATTCCATTTCTGCTTGCCCTGGGTCAGATAAACCGTGCCGTGCTTTGAGAGCAGATAATTTTCCCATTCGTTGTGGTCCACGCCGTTGTGGCAGGTCGAACAGGCTTCCGGCTGGCGCGCCTCGGCCGCAGAAAACGTATGCCGCGTGTGGCAGCCGTCGCATTTGTTCTGCTGGTAATGGCACATATCGCAGCCTTGGGCGATCTCGCGCTCCGCCATTCCCGCCCAAATCGCGGTCTCCACGTTAGCCTTCCAGTCCATCGCGTGGGACGGATGGCCTTTAGGCCACTGGCCTTGCGGCCACTCCTGATCCTTTTCGGACTCGGCCTCGGCAAATTCGGTCGTGTGGCAGGTTCCGCACTTGGCCCGATCCGGCATCACCAAATCTTTGTCGTGCTGAATGGAGCTGGCGCCGACACTGCCGTGACAGTCGATACAGCCAACATCTTTGAGCTGTTCGCCGTCTTTGAGCAGCCCTTGCTTGACCAGTTGCTGCTCGACTTCGGCTAGCTTCGCTTTCTTATAGAAGCGCGGGTCCTGAGCATTGGGCATGTTGCGAATCTTGTCCAAGTTCGCATGGCTGCTATTTTGCCAGGCATGGAACGCACCGGGCGTTACGGACTGATGGCAGACAACGCATTGCTCGCGTGTAACTTCGCCGGTCACGGTTGTAGGCGGCTTATAAAAGTCCTTCGGATTCCAATATTTCTGGATGGGAATCGGCTCCCAAAGGTCCCCGAATTTTCCCTTTCCGGGGTGATCTTGATAGTATTTGTCTTTTAGTTGTTGAAAGCTGGTGTCTTCCTGCTTCGCGTAGGCGACTGCCGTAAACGCTTGCACGACAAGCAAGAAAATCACGCTTTTTAGAATCTTTGTTAGCATCGTCACTCCTCCGTTGGGGCCCCGTCTGTAACGGACACCCACCACATAGTATCGATTCAGAACCAAGTCTCGTCAAACGTTTTATTGAGATTCTTCAGCATGATTCCTCCCGAAATTGCTAGACACGCTCAAGGGCTGCTCGACTTCATCGATGCCAGTCCCAGCCCGTGGCATGCCGTTGCCACGATGGAAAAACGCTTGCGCGAGAAGGGCTTCACACGCCTGGAGGAAAGTCAAACCTGGAGTTTGCGTCCGGAAGGGCGACACTACGTCATCCGCGGCGGGTCTTCGCTGATTGCTTTTATTGTCGGCTCCAGGCCCATGATCGAAAGCGGCTTTCGCATTGTCGGCGCTCATACGGACTCGCCCGGTTTGCGCCTTAAACCCAAGGCCCCGCACCAGACGGAAACCATGATGCGTCTCGCCGTCGAAGTGTACGGCGGGCCAATCCTAGCCACCTTCAGCGACCGGGACCTGAGCCTCGCTGGACGAATCTGCGTCAGAAGCGACTCGATGCTGCAGAGCCGGCTGATTCATTTCGAACAGCCTTTGGTGCGGTTGGCCAATCTGGCCATTCACATGAACCGCTCCGTGAACGAAGACGGATTGAAGCTCAATAAACAAAACGAGTTGCCGTTGTTGTTCAGCGGCCTTTGCGACGCCGAAACGCCGGAGCATAAATTTCTCAATCTTGTGGCGGATAAGGCTGAGTGTAAGCCCAGCGACATTCTCAGTTGGGACTTGAACGTCTACGATACCCAAAAAGGCTCTTTCTGGGGACCTCAGCTCGAGTTCGTCGCCGACAGCCAACTCGATAATCTCAGCTCTTGCTATGCCGGCTTGGTAGCGCTTTTGGAAACCGAAGCATCGGAAAGCACCTGCGTAGGCGCTTTTTTCGACCATGAGGAAATCGGCAGCGAAAGCAACAGGGGTGCGATGGGAAGCTTCATTTCGGATGTTCTGGAACGCATCGCCTACGCCGCCGATGCGGACGTATCCGGCTACAAGCAAGCCCTGTCCCGCAGTTTTATGATCAGCGCCGACGCGGCTCACGCCTATCATCCCAATTTCCCCAACGCTTACGAGCCGCTGCACCGCATCGCGGTCAACCTGGGACCCGCGATCAAGGTCAACGCGAACCAGCGTTACGCTACCGACAGCATGACGGAAGCAAAGTTCATCGAGCTGTGCCGGCAGGCGGATGTACCCTACCAGAAATATTCCCACCGGACCGATCTCGCGTGTGGCTCCACGATAGGCCCGATGACCGCCGCTCGGCTGGGCATCCCTACAGTCGACGTGGGTTGCCCCTTATGGGCGATGCACAGCATTCGGGAAAGCGCGGGCGTTCTCGATCAACCATACTTGGCGGCCGTCCTGAAAACGTTCTTTGCCGAGCCTGCGGTTCGATATGCGTGACGCCTGAACCTGTTCTTATCCTCCCAAACGACACGACAGCCGATTACCTGCGCCCGTTTCCCTAGAGAAACACCCGAGGGCTCCAGTTTTTGCATGCCGAGCCGATACAACTCTTATAGCCGTGGAATTCCCGCCCGGCCATCCGAGCAATGCCGACGGTTCTTTCCCGCAAGAGGAGCGTTTAGCATGCGAATAGCGTCATTTTCCGCCGGCATGAATGCCTACCGCGAGTCCTCACAGGTATTAGCCCGCCGTGAGTCGCTCGATCTTCGGACTGGAAAGCGGACAGGCGAGTCCCGTCGATCCACCGAACCGCTAACCAAAATGGATCGGGTATCGCTCACATCCGACGCCGCGTCGGTCCGAGACACCGAAAAAGCCGATCGGCCCGTTGATATCCGACTCAGTCCCAAAGACCGCCTGATCGCCGATATCGTCCGCCGCATGGTAAAGGCCGTTACCGGTCACGATGTGGTAATCCGGTCTCCGGAAGAGTTGTACAGGAAGCTCGAGGGAACGAGGAAACTATCGACGGAAATCGGTTACACGCCGCCCGAGGCAAGCCGGATAACCCGGCAAGCGCCGGCACGGTTCAGCAAATCGATTACGTAGTTTAAAGCCTCATTTCTCCAGTAGGGCCGGATGGTCGGCTACTGGCCGGTCGAGATAGTATCCTTGAGCCAGGGTGACGCCGAGACCACGGATCATCTCCAGCGTCGCGGCGTCCTCGACATATTCGGCGACAGTGATTTTTTGCAGTCCGCGCGCCACGTCGACCATCGCTTTGACAAAAACTTGATTATCGCGATTGTTCGGCAGGTCCCGGATAAACAACCCGTCGATTTTGAGCACTTCGACACCCAAGTATTTGAGATAGCCGAAAGTCGAAAATCCGCTCCCGAAATCGTCCAAACAAACCAGGCAACCAGCCTGTTGGATGGCCTCGATGAACCGTTGCGCATCCTGAATATCCGAAACCGCCGCCGTTTCCGTCAGCTCGATGATGAGCCGTGCAGGATCGACGCCGTTCTGCTTCAGTTGACTGCGAATGAAATGCGGCAGGGACGGGTCGTCGAATGTACGGCCGGAAATATTGATGGCGAGCGGCGGAATCGACGGATTCCGCGCCAACAGTTCGATTCCGTGCCGTAACACCCAGCGGTCGATCTCGGTGATTTGGCCGCTCTTCTCCGCGATGGAAATGAATTGCCCCGGCATGATGAGACATGCGGGATCGACAGGATTTCGCATGCGCACCAAAACCTCCAAATGACTCAATGCGCCGCCGTCAACGGAGTAAACCCCCTGGAAATGGAGTTCGAATAAATCTTTCTGAAGCGCCTCCGCGATGCGCCTGTTCCACGACAGGCGCTGCATCATGGCTTCCGAGCTGTCGCGTGTCGGGTCGTAAATCGCCCAAGTGTTCTTGCCCTGCCCTTTAGCCTGATACATCGCGGCGTCGGCATGCGCCACCAAATCCTCCGCGTTTTCCCCGTGGTCGGGAAAGACCGCCACGCCCACGCTCCCGGTAACGCGCATATTGGTGCCGCGGAACCGGAACGGGATCGCCGAAATCGCGTTTGCGATACGCCCAGGGAGAGCCTCGAGGTCGCTGCTCGGGGTTATCGTGCTCAAAATGGCGAACTCGTCGCCGCCAAGCCGGGCGAAGGTTTCCTCATGGCGCACCAAAGTCGATATTTCACCGGCGATGCGCACGAGCACCGTGTCGCCGGCTTTGTGGCCGAAGGTGTCGTTGATGTACTTGAATTCGTCCAGGTCGAAATAGATCAGGCAAAATCGGCTGCCGGTACGCACCGAAGTGGCGATCAGGCGTTCCAGCTGATCTTGGAAGCGGTGACGATTGAACAGGCCGGTCAAGGGATCGCGCTCGGCCAGATAAAGGAGTTGCTGGGCAGTTTGACGTTCGTAGGTGATGTCCTCATAAATCCACAAGCGCCCGATGGTCCGCCCGTCGTCATCGGTCACCGGATAGGATATTTGCGTCAGAACCCTGCCGTCGTATAGATCGAGCTCGAATCGCTCGCTGATTTCGTGAGTGTCGAGCACATGCAACACGTATTTGGACGCGTGATCCGGCCGGGCGAACCGGTGTGTCGAATGCTCCAGGACATCACGGGTAGTGCGCCCCACCAGTTGAAAGTCTTCGTCTATCGCCCACATGCGGTGGAAAGCCGGATTGACATACTCGATCAGCCCCCCTCGATCTTCGAACAAAATGCCGATGCTCATGGCCGACAACAACGCACCCATCCGCCCATGCTCTTGCTGCGCGAGTCTCGCCAGCTCGCGCTGCCGATTCTCGGAAAGCCGCAATCGCTCCAGTACCCGTCTTAACCGCTGCTCCGTATGCTTGCGGTGTGTAACGTCGAAGCAAAGCGCAAAGAATCCCGATACCAAACCGTTCCCACCGATTCGTGGCAGATACTGAATATCCAGCCAGCGCTGCACGCCTTTTTGATTCCTGGCCGGCAATTCGAAGCGCGCGACCTCGCCGGATAAAGCCTTATCGGCATGGGGCTTCGCCTGTTCATAAATGTCCGGTTCCATGAGGTCGGACATATGCTTGCCGATGATCTCGCCGCGCGATTTTTGAAACCACTCTTCATAACCTCGATTGACCAAGACATAGCGGTGCTCTCGATCCACCAACGATACATACGCCGGTATCGAATCCACCACCAACTGGATCAGCTCCTTGGCATGCCTCAGTTCCTCTTCGGCCTGCTTTCGCTGAGTAATGTCCTGAACGATGCCGGTACCGGAAACCGGGCGGCCGCTGGGATCGAATTCGAGTTTGGCCCTTTCCCGTACCCATTTCACCTGCCCCGAGACCACGATTCGATGCTCGATGTCATAGGGCTCGCCGCGCAAGGCGGCCTGCCAGGAATTTTCGACAAAGTCACGGTCTTCCGGGTGAATCAATCTCAAAAAATTTTCGAGCACGAGGGGCTCAGCCTCGGGAACGCCGAAGATTCGGTGAGTTTCGGCAGACCAGCGGAGCGCATTATTCCGAACGTCCAAATGCCAACTGCCGACGTGGGCGACCGACTGCGCACGCCGCAAATCGGCCTCACGCTCCCGCAGTCCCTGCTCGATGAGTTTTCTTTCGTCGACTTCCTCCTGAAGTTTGCAGTTAGCCTCTTCGAGCGAAACCGTACTTTCCCGCACCCGTCGCGCAAGACCGATATTGAGCGCCGCCGCCTCGGCGCGCGCTGCCTCCTCGTGTTTTCGCGCGGCAATGTTTGCCGCTCGCGTAATGACTGCCAAAGCCAGAGCCAGCACGAACGCGCAAGACCCTCTGAGGACATATATGGGAACGCCCGTGGAGGCGAGGAACGAGTTCGCGGTAGGTATCCAGTCGGGAAATGCAGCATCGCCCTCGGTCAGCAATCCGGCGACGACTCCATAGGCGAACAGCGCCCCCGCGGCGACATAGAAATAAGGTCTGGTCTCGGGAAAGGTTGGCCACCCGCATACGCGGCCCCGCTTCACCACCAACAACGCACCGCTTATCAAACTGCCGCTGAAACCGAAAAAAATCCTTCCGCCGGCACTTACCCCACGAATGGCATCATCGGCGATCCAAGTCAGTGCGAACACGCCGGTCAAGAAGGGAAGATAAATCCAGGCGCCGAGCCATGGTTGCCAAACCGGTTGCCGTTCATTCCGGGAAGCCGCGCAGAGCAGCACCAATCGGCGCCCGAACTCGAACAACGCCAGATAGGAAAACACCAATATGGAAGCATTCAACCAACGCAGCCCCGCGCCGTCCGCTCGATTGAGCAACATCCAGGCATCTAGCCATTCCTTGATGCCGTGGAGAAAACCGAATATCCCCAACAGCCAAAACTCCGAGGCAAAAGGAAGAACACGATCGCTTCTGGGCTGCAAAAAGACGACAATCGACAGAGTCAGGAAAGAAAAGCCATAGAAAATATAAAGATCTATGAGCCGGAGGGGGGAAATATAAGTAAGCTCTGCCATCGGGTTGTTTCTTGTTGTTGTCGGGCAACGGCGACATAATAGTTACTCCGGCAGGTAGAAGATAGCAAAAGCTGTCATGGACGGATAAAAACCGTCTTATTAACCCGGCCTATAAACATAGGCCGGGTTAATCCGGGACACGGATACCCCGGCGCGGCGGCAAGCCGAGTGAGCCAAGGCCGGGCCTGTACACCGGCCTTGGCAGCGGCCCGTAAATACCCTCCTGGTATTTACGGGCCTGATTAATAAACATCGAGTTCAACGATCTCACCGCACAGTTCTCCGTCCGAGAGCACCAAACGCCCGATCGAAACCGGCAATTTGAACCGCCGCGGTCCCGCACTCCCGGGGTTCAGATAACAAACCCCGCCTTCTTTACGGATCTTCGGCTGATGGGAATGCCCTGAAACCACGGCGGCGAATCCGGCTGCCGCCGGGTTCAGATTCAACTCTTTCAGGTTGTGCAAGAGATAGATGCAACGGCCATCGATACGAACAACTTCCCGTTCCGGAAGCGGCTCCGCCCATGCCCCCTTATCGACGTTTCCACGAACGGCGACGACCGGCGCAATGGATCGCAATGTATCGAGCACTTCGGGACGACCGATGTCGCCGGCATGAAGAATCAGATCGCAGCCTCCAAGCGCGGTTATCGCTTCAGGTCGCATCAAACCATGAGTATCCGAAATAACGCCGATAAAACGCATTAGGGTTCCAAATAGGTTCCAGACTTGAACTCGGCCGGCTCAGATGATGTCCTCATGTTATTTGGGGACGACGGTTTCCGAACCGCTCCCGCCTATGGTGCATCCGTCCATTAGCTGCTACTTTGAAAAGATGGAACGTATGTCACGTAAGACGGCGGACCAGAGTCGACAGTTTAATCAGCTCATCGTTAGGAGGAGATCATTATGAAAACAACTTTGAAATGCATCGCTGCCGCATTGTTGATTTCTCCGATTTGTTCAACCGGCTTCGCCGAACAACACGCGTCTCAACAGTCTACCGGTCAGCACCAAATGGGTGGCATGGGGGGTATGGGTGGAATGATGGGGGGCATGGGCGGCATGATGGGAAACATGACCGAGGAACAACGAGAACAGCACATTCGGCAAGCCCAGGATCACATGCTGAAAATGCACGAACTCATGAACCAGATCATCGCCGCCAAAGACGACAAAGAACGGGAGCGACTGAAAGAAGAACAACGGAAACTCATGCGAGAACACCACGCGCAGCATCAGCAAATGATGCAGCAGCACATGCAGCAGATGAGACAGCATGGCGGCGGTCAAATGCAGCACGGCGGACCGATGCAGGGCGGCCAACAGATGCAGCATGGAACGCCCGCGCAATAACGAGCGGCTGAAGACAATAGGGTTGCAGCTAAAGCAACCGTTTGTGATTCGGAATCCAAAAGCCAAGGATGGCGTCGGCCCAGCTCACATCTCGGTGCTCTGGATGCCCAGTTGCTTAGCCGCGGACCGCCCGCTTCAATCAAGCGTACAGCACATCACGTAGTCATCGTAATAGAAACCATCGCCGCCTTCGGCTATTTCTGCGCGGACGATGACGAAACCGGCCCGAAGATAGGCACGGACTGCCCTATCGTTCTTCCTGAACACGTAAAGATAAATCTCGCGGGCCCCTAAGCGTGCCGCGACGGCCTTGACGTGCGCCAGCGCGGACGCGCCGTATCCCCGCCCGTGAAATTGCGGCAAAAGATAAAGCTTGTTGAGCCGCATACGCATCTGCTCCAGATGGTGGTGATAAGCGAGAAAACCGACCATTTCACCGTCCAGCATGATCCGTTCGTAAACGACTCCGCGCTCCATCTCGCTTCGTATCGCTTCAGGCCGATACATGCGATTCCAAAAATGCTCGATCTCATCCTGGGTCAGCACGTCCGGATAATAATGGCGTCGCCATATATCGAGAGCCATTTCGGCGATGGCTTCGGCATCTTCGGGTTGGGCAGAAACGATGCTCAGCATGGCTCCCCAACAGTCTCTCCGGCCGCTCGATACTTGAGGTGACTGCCGCAACCCGATCGGCAATCGCCGGCTCCGAAGCGGTTGACGATAACGCGACCTGCGGTGCGACGATTGACCTCGCATTCGGACGCGTCAAACCTTAGCACGTCCACGACATCGACGCCGGAAGCGGCCAATAAATAGTCGATATGCCAGCGCAGCCGTTTGCTCTTGGCCAAATGCCGCGTGATTCTCGCTTCGAAGTTACGTTTCGCGCTCCCGGTATAAATGTAACGGCCTGTGGGAAAATCGAAGGTGCCGAGTTGCCCTATCCGGATTCGGAGGTTTTCGGAGACGTGAATCAGTAACTGGTAGGTCGAAAACGCCATGATCGATCATGCCGGATTGTCGCTGGGAATGAAGAAACACTCGACATCGAAAGTATCCTGCACCCTTTCCATCAAGGCTTGAACGCCGAAGCGTTCGGTAGCGTTGTGGCCGCCCGCGTACATGTGCATTCCGGCCTCTTGCGCCTCGTGCCAGTCGTGTTCGCTCATCTCGCCGGTGACGTAGGCATCGAGCCCGTCTTGCAAGGCCAAGGGCCAATCCCGGTTCGCACCGCCCGTAATGATCCCGCACGACCGAACAATCGCTCTTTCATCGGGGGTTGCGAACAGCACCGGATGGTCGAGCACCGCGCCCAATCTGTCCCGCAATGCGGCGGCGCTTAGCGGCTCGGCAAACACTCCCTTGATGCCGGTCGGGCAACGTTGGTAATCACCGAAAGATTGCTGCTCGCCCAGACCGATGGCCCGCCCCAGGCTGGCGGCATTGCCCACTTCCGGATGGGCATCGAGCGGGAGATGATAAGCGAACAGGCTGACATGGTTGCGCACCAGCGGGAAAACGCGCCGGGCGAAAGGGCCGGTCAGGGTTTTCGGGCCATGGAACTTCCAGAAGAGTCCGTGGTGCACGATCAGCGCTTGAGCGCCTCGTTCCGCCGCAGCGAATGCCGAGTGCGCCGTAGCCGAAACGGCAAACGCGATACGCTCGATCCGCTCGCTCCCTTCGATTTGCAGGCCATTGGGGCCGTAGTCCGCGAAATCCTGCGGTTTTAAGAGTTCTTTCAAGAATGCTTCCAAATCATCTCGCATCACCATTGGCACGCCCCCATCTTTGACTGGCCCTCCTGCGTTCTCGATTCTGCAAACCGCTGCCGTCAGCGGCGGCCGTGCTCCCCATGATAGCGCTATTAGCTCAGCCCGAGGGAAGCTACCGCATTCTTCATCAGGCGCATACGGGCTTTCTGGGCTCTGGACGTAACGTCGGAAGATCGTTAGATTGCGTACCTTCATTTCTCATTGATGTAACAGCATGATGACTCGAAGAGACCTATTGGCGCGTTTGCTGACTCTGGCGGCATGGGGGGTGCTCAGCCCGGCGGCGCTTTATACGCCTCTCGCGGAAGCTAAAGGCAAAGCAGGACCCAAGCCATTCAGCAAGGCATGGCTTATCGAGGAAGCCAAGCGGCTTTCCCGGAAACCTTTCGATCCGCCCAAAGAAAAATTGCCGGCCTGGATCGCCAATCTGGATTGGGATGACTACCAATCGATCCGCTTCAAAACCAAGCATTCGATCTGGGCCAAGCAAGATCTGCCGTTCCAAGCAAGACTTTTCCACCTTGGCTTGTTCTTCAAACACCCCGTCGAGATCTACGAGGTCGTCCACGGCGTGGCTGAACCCATAGAGTATTCGACCGACCTGTTCGAGTTCGGGTCGAAACTCGAAAGGCCCCGAAAAGTCGGCGACATCGGTTTTGCCGGATTCCGCGTCAATGCCGAGCCGGACTTCGAACGCGATATGTTCGCCTTCCTCGGGGCGAGCTATTTCCGCGCCGTCGGCGGCACCAAGCAGTACGGCCTGTCGGCGCGCGGATTGGCCGTCGACACTGGGCTGCCGCGCCCCGAAGAATTTCCCGAATTCCGCCGTTTCTGGCTGGAGAGGCCGTCGCCCAAGGCCGAGTTCGTAACCATCCACGCGCTGCTCGACAGCCCCAGCGTCACCGGCGCGTACACCTTCGAAGTCAATCCGGGGGATACGACGGTCATGGAAATCGAAGCCCACTTATTTCCGCGCGAATCGATCGAGCGGATCGGCATAGCCCCGCTGACATCCATGTATCAGCACGGCGAGAACGACCGCCGGGTGTCCGACGACTTCCGCCCGGAAATCCACGATAGCGACGGGTTGGCCTTATGGGCCGGCACCGACGAATGGATTTGGCGCCCCCTGGTCAACAGCCCTGTGGTGCGCGTCAATTCGTTCGTGGACAACAACCCAAAAGGATTTGGTCTGTTGCAGCGGGATCGCAACTTCGACCATTATCTGGACGATGGCGCCAACTATCATCTACGTCCTTCCGCTTGGGTGGAACCGCTCGACGGGTGGGGTCGAGGTGCCGTGCAGTTGGTGGAGATCCCGACGGCTGACGAGACCTTCGACAACATCGTCGTTTTTTGGAGTCCGGAGGAACTATTCCAGCCGGGCCAGGAGCGAGTATTCAAATATCGATTGCACTGGGGCGAACCGCCGGTCAGTTCCCGTGCGGCCAAGGTGGTTGCCACCCGTATCGGAGCAGGCGGCATTCCCGGACAAAAGAACCGCATTCCATCTCGCAAGTTCGTCATTGACTTCGAAGGCGGCCGGCTGAGCGACCTGCCGGAAACCGCCAAGGTCGAGCCGATCATCACGACCTCCCGTGGACAAATCAAGGAGCCGGCGGCACGTCCGCTGAGGGGCACCAACGCCTGGCGCTGCAATTTCGACTTGATAAGCGACGGCAGCGAGCCGGTCGACTTACGTTGCTATCTTCGGGACGAACTGGGCGCGCTGACCGAAACCTGGCTTTATCAATGGACGCCGGCGGCATAAAAATCGGCGGCGCACTAAATCCTGATCCAAATCCATACCGAACTTGCACAAACGTATTGAACTTGAAAATCAACCCGCGCCGGGCGGCTTTTTCGAGGCCGGTTTCGTGCTGACCGCCGTGTTGCGGCCAAACGGCGTGGTCGCGGAAGTGAACCGCGCAGCCTTCGAATCCGTTCCGGTCGGTCGGGGAGCGGCTGTAGGCAAGCCGTTCTGGCAGGGCCCCTGGTGGTACGACGATCCCGCCAAACAGCAGGAAATCCGGGAAGCCATCGCCCGAACCGCCGCAGGTGAAACCATACGGCTCATTACCACGGTACGCAGTGCTGGAAACCATTGGCTACAGGTCGATCTGTCACTGCGGCCGGTGCGGGACGATACCGGCCGGGTGGACTGGATCTTGGCCGAGGCAGCCGGCGGTTACGACAGCCGCGCCGCCCAGGACGAACTGTACCGGCTCAATCGGGAGCTGGAAGAGCGCATCGCCGAGCGCACCGAGCTGATGCGGTTGATGATCGAGTCCTCCGCGGAAGCGGTAGTCACCATTGACCGGCATGGCATCATCAAGGAATGGAACGGAGCGGCCGAACGCATTTTCGGTTGGCCACGCGATCAAATGATCGGCGGCCGACTGTCCGAATTCATTATTCCGCATCGCTACCGGGAGGCTCACGAGGCCGGTTTGAAGCGCTTCCTCGCCACGGGACAAGGCACCGTACTCAACCGGACCATCGAGCTCTCGGCTCTCAATAGCGCCGGCGAGGAATTCCCCATCGAACTCTCGGTGTGGCCGGTACGCTGCGCGGAAGGGTATCGCTTCAGCGCCTTCCTGCGCGACATCACCGAGCGCAAGCGGGCCATGCAGGGCGCTGCGGAAACGGCGGAGCGGGCGCTCCGCTTCCGCACGGTGCTGTTCGAACTGGCCCGCATGGATAAGACCGATTACAAGGGGTCGCTCCTGCGCATCCTCAGAACCGCGGCCTACACCTTGGGTCTGGGGCGAATGGTATTCGGCCGCTTCGAAGAGCGCGAGGACGACGTGGCTCTGCGGCCGGAAATCATCTACCGCGCCGAGTCCGACGATACCGTACCGGAATCGGAACTCGGCGGTTTCGGGATGAGCGGATATCCGCAGTACTATGCCGCCATCATTTCCAACCGGCCGGTGGTGGCCAATGACGCCTGGACCGATCCGGCAACCGTCGAATTCCGCGACCATTACCTCGCACCCCTGGGGATCACCTCCATGCTCGACGTCCCGGTATGGCTGGACGGGCGGGTCGTGGCGGTGGTTTGCCACGAGCACATGGGAACTGCGCGTACATGGACCGCCGAGGAAGTCGGTTTTGCCCTGTCCATCGGCAATTTGGTGGCGCTCACCCTCGAAGCCGCAAACCGGACCCAGGCGGAAGCGGACCTTCGCCAGGCCGAGGCCGAAGTGCGGAAAGCGTTGGCGCGGGAGCAGGAACTCAACGAACTCAAATCCCGCTTCGTGTCCATGACCTCCCACGAATTCCGCACGCCCCTGACCGCCATTCTGTCCTCCACCGAACTGCTGGAAGCCTATGGCGAGCGCCTCGCCTCGGATAAGAAGGCCGAATTGCTCGGTATGATCAAAACGGCCGTCAAGAATATGACCCGAATGCTGGAAGAGGTGTTGTTCATAGGCAAGTCCGATACCGGCCATCTGCAATTCAATCCGCAGCCGACCGATGTGGACGACTTCTGCGAGCAATTGCTCAAGGAGGTAAGAACCGGGGTCGGCCGGGAACACGACATCGAGTTCACCGCGACCGGGCATCCCGCGCCGGCCTTGGTTGACACCCACCTCTTGCGCCAAATCATCCTGAATCTGATCAGCAACGGCGTCAAATTTTCGCCCAAGGGGTCCACCGTCAGTCTGGTCTGCACCCGCGACGCCGCGGGGCTCGTTTTCGAAGTAGCCGACCGGGGGGTCGGCATCCCGCCGGAAGACCGGGCGAATCTCTTCAATACCTTTCACCGCGCCCGCAATGTCAACAATATCCAGGGTACGGGGTTGGGACTCGCCATCGTCAAGAAATGCATAGAGCTGCACGGCGGCGACATTACCTACACCAGCGAATTGGGAAAAGGAACCCGGTTTCTGGTACGGATACCGTTAAGGGGGGAGCATGATGAAAACAATCCTTGTGGTTGAAAACGATCCGGCACTGAGGATGCTGACGTCGCAGTTGCTGGAACTGGAAGGCTATAAGGTAATCCAGGCGGAAAACGGCCGGCTCGCACTGGAGGCCATCGCGGCCGAACCGCCGGACCTGGTGCTGTGCGATCTTCTGATGCCCGAATTGAACGGTTGGGAGGTCCTGCGCCAGTTGATGCGGAGTCCCGAAACGGCCAACATTCCCCTGGTTTTCCTAACGGCCAGCGCCGCGCCCAGCGAACGGGAAGCCTGTTTGAGCGAGGGCGCCTCCGGCTTCATCATCAAGCCATTTCAACACGCCGAACTGCTGCAGACGATCCGCAGTCTCCTGGTCGGCCCCGCGGGGTCGCAGCCATGAGACAAAGGCCGGAAATCCTGATCGTGGATGACGACCCTGCGCTGCTCAAGCTCCTGGCCATGCGCCTTGACCTCGAAGGCTTTGCCGTCATCGAGGCCGGCAGCGGCGAGGAGGCCCTGGCGAAAACGGCCACCCATCGGCCGAAGCTGGTGATTACCGATGTCCAGATGGGCGGCATGGATGGCCTGACCCTGTTCGACTCCCTGAAGCACATCCATCCGGCCCTGCCGGTCATCATTCTCACCGCCCACGGTTCCGTTTCCCATGCGGTGGACGCCGTACGGCGGGGCGTGTTCGGCTATTTGTCCAAACCGTTCGAGGCCGAGGCCTTGCTGGCCGAAGTGGAGCGAGCCTTGGAGCAGAGCGGGGCGCCCCCCGAATTCGACTGGTCGGACACCATCATCACCCGCAATGCCGGGATGGAAGCCGTGCTCACCGAAGCGCGCATGGTCGCCGCTCAGGATGCCAGCGTACTGATCACCGGGGCCTCCGGCACCGGCAAGGAACTGATGGCAGAGGCCATACACCGCGCCAGTCCCAGAGCGCAGAAACCGTTCATCGCCGTCAATTGCGGTGCGATCCCGGAAAATCTCCTGGAATCGGAACTGTTCGGTCATGTCAAAGGTGCCTTCACCGGCGCCGTCCGCGATCACAAGGGGCTGTTCCTAGCGGCTCAGGGCGGGACCGTCTTCCTGGATGAGATCGGAGACATGCCGCTGCCGCTGCAAGTGAAGCTCCTCCGCGTTCTTCAAGAGCGCACGGTGCGGCCGGTCGGGGCCTTGCAAAGCGTGCCGGTGGACGTGCGGATCGTCTCCGCAACCCATCGCAATCTGGAAAAGGAAATCGCCGAAGGGCGGTTCCGGGAGGATCTGTACTACCGACTGAATGTGGTGAATCTCTGTCTTCCTTCGCTACAGGAGCGGGTCGACGACATTCCGCTGCTCACCCGGCATTTCACGGCGCAACTCGCTCGGAAATACGGCAAGACCATCAACGGCTACGCCCCGGAGGCCATGGACCTGCTGCTGACCTGCCCCTGGCCGGGCAATATCCGGCAACTCCTGAACGTCATCGAAAAAATCGTCGCCCTCGCCACCGTCGAGATCGTACCGGCTTCCCTGGTCCAACGGGCCTTGCAGCGACAGGCCGGCGAGATGGTGTCTCTGGATGACGCCAAGAAGAGCTTCGAGCGGGATTACCTCATCCGCCTGCTCAGAGTGACCCACGGCAATATCACCCATGCCGCGAGGCTCGCGAAGCGCAACCGCAGCGAATTCTATTCGCTGCTGCGCCGGCACAATCTGGAGCCGGGACAGTTCAAGGAAGATTCCGAGTGACCGTTTCCCTGTCCTGAAGAAAGAGGCGCCAAAGGAATTGCGCCTTTTCAGGAACGGTCTGCTCACGTCCGTTCATCGCGGGCTGAGCCTGCTCCCGCCCCGAGCCCCTACTTTTTTGCTACTCCACTGCCGACGAGAATTTCCCGTGCTTTCAGCCAAACAGACTGGCATCGCAAGCAACACGGTTTGTCCGCTGCCTTGGACCCCGCACGGAATTTTCACCCACCCCAGCCCAACAACCGAAGCTTCGAATCAAAGCCTCATCCATCGTTCTGCGAATACGCAGATATCGACACCGGCCAACCCAACACTGCTCGAAATACCGAACTCCTGTAGGTAATCACAGCCATCTCAAACCGGCGGAAACCGCCGCCATCTCGACCGCGATTCATACCTCTGTATGAGTAGAAATACTTATGGTGTTTCGTACTCGTCATCCCATACTACGGAAATCGGAATATCGCTGGGACGAATGCAGTTCGCTCCGCGTAATCTTTTACGGATACTGGATCGTAGGGATGAAAGGACTATCATTTCCCGTACTAAGCTGGCTTCCTTGGATGGCGGGCCTTTTTGTGCTTATTGCTCCTTCGCTTCCAATACTCGGAAACGAAGGATTTTTGCGTCTTGACGGAGGCGCTTTCGAAAATTTTCAGCTTTTGGGCTTCGTCGGGCCGCTGTCGCTCATCGCATTGCTTGCCATTCTTGGCAAACGCTTCACAAAAACAAGACAAATTCCCCCACCTTCCCGGGAAGATCTCGAAACGATTCTGGAATTGTCACCTGCCGCCATCTGCGTGACTGAAAAGACCAGCCTACGTTGCGTCTATGCCAATCGCGCCGCTTGCGACTTACTCGGCCACCGGTTCGGAGAGCACAGTGAAATCGATGTCGAAGCCGTGATTGTAGAGGACTGCTCCGCTCAACTGTTACGCCTGGACGCGCTGACGTCCGGCGATATCGCGCGAAGCACGCTGAAAGTGAGGCACAAAAACGGAAACATCTTAACGGTCGATGTCAGCGTCCGGACGATCGACGACGGAAAGTTCGTGTGGTCTTTCGCCGATATCACGGAACAGAAAAACACCGAGGAGACACTCCGGAATGAAGTCCGATTCGCCGACGATCTGATAAGAAGTTTGCCCGGCATCTTCTATCTGGCGGACAAGGATGGGCGATTTCTACGCTGGAACGCTAATTTTGAAGAGATGTCCGGTTATTCGGCGGGCGAACTGAAACGTGCACACCCGCTGGATTTCGTTCCCGAAGACGACAAACACGCTTTTGTCGGGGACAATATCATCGAAATGTTCACCTCGGGACGGTCCCTCGCCGAATCGTATTTCCTGACCAAGGACCGGCAGCGAATCCCGTTTTTCTTCACCAGCACAAAAGCCAAACTGGGACAGAGCGATTGCCTTCTGGGTGTAGGCCTCGACATCACCTCGCGCAAAACCGCCGAGGAGCAGATTTACTACCTGGCGCACTATGACGCGCTTACCAGTCTCCCGAACCGGATTCTGTTCAACGACCGAATCAGCCATGCCCTGTCCTTCGCCAGCCGATATGGGCAGCAGTTTGCCGTCCTATTCGTCGATTTGGACTGTTTCAAGGAAATCAACGATACGCACGGACATAATGTGGGAGACCTCGTCCTACAGCAAGCCGCGCTTCGGATATCTCAATCGCTCCGTGAGAGCGACACGGTCGCCCGCATCGGCGGAGATGAATTTCTCGTGCTGCTTCCGGGAATTTCCGGAGCCGAGGAAGCCTGCATCGTCGCGGAAAAAATTCTGAGCGCGGTCGCTCGTCCGATCGAGGTGAATGGCTCGGAGATCGCCGTCTGCTCCAGCATAGGCATCGCGATTTTCCCCATTCACGGCACCGACAACCACAGCCTGGTCAAAGCCGCCGACGAGGCCATGTATTACGCCAAACGGACCGGCAAAAACCGTTATCATCTGAAGCGCGAGACTGCACCGCTAAGCGATTCGACCAAAAAGCTTTATCGGCATTATTAAGGGTCGCCTCTGCCGACCGACGCCAGAGCCTCGGACATGTCGATTCGTCCGGGACTGATTTGATGTCGATTTTTCACGGCTAGCGTTCATTCCAGCCTCCATAAGTCCTTCCCTTCCGCTTATCTCAACGAGCAAGACGGTTTTCTCAGGACGACTACACTTCTACAGTGCCGCCCCACAAGATAAATCAGATCTTTCTAGCCCTAGGGGTTGCGCTATTCGAGCGGAGAGTCCGCTCGAACGCCGCATTTCCGGTAAAAAAATAGTGACGCACCAGCGCCAAGAACATCAGGTTAAACCGATGACTGCCCAAACGCTCGTCAAAAAAGTAAAGACGCTCGCATCCCTGCCCGAAGTGACTCTGAGAGTGACTCAGCTCATGGAGTCTCCCGATTCGACCAATGGCGCGATCGGTGAAGTGATCGTCAACGATCCGGCCTTGACCGCAAGATTGTTGAGATTGGCGAACAGCGCTTTTGCCGGCGTGCCGCACAAGGTCGAAACGGTTTCCCAGGCGATTTCATTACTCGGTAGAGATGCCGTCCGGGATCTGGTGCTGGCGACGTCCGTGGCGAGTACGTTCAGGGGAATTCCGCCGCACTGGGTGGACATGGAACGGTTCTGGCTCAATAGCATCGCCTGCGGCGTCATTGCGCGCTCCTTGGCCTTCCGCTGCCGGATCTTCGAAAATGAACCCCTATTCATAGCCGGACTGCTGCACAAGGTAGGCAGACTGGTCTTCTACTCCTGCCGTCCCGATCAATACCGGAGCGTTCTGGAACTCAGCGAACGCGGCGAAGATGCCATCAACGAGGCGGAACAGCGAATTTTCGGCTTTACTCATGCCGAGCTCGGCGCCGAACTATTGAGAAACTGGAGACTTCCCGAACGCCTGCAAAGGGCCGTGGCACACTATTTAGAGCCCAACAAGGCTCCGGCGGATCATCGAAAAAATGCGGCGCTCATCCACGTGGCCAGCGCCCTGGCCAGCCATATCGAACCCAGCGTGAATCTGGAAGATGTGTTAAGCACCGAAAAAACGGGAGTCGACAAGGGCGCCTGGGAACTGCTCGAACTGTCCTTGGACACGGTCCCTAACATCATTCAAGATGCCTGGATCCAGACCTTCGAGGTTTTCGAAATCATCAAGCCGAGTTTCGCTGTCATACATTGACAGCCTAACGGAGATACGTAGTTTCGCGAATTCGCTTGTCATAGCGCATTCGATCGCCGGTTCTGCAATTGCGGAATGACGCGCAATACCGGACCATAAATGCGAGCGTGGACAACTCCTCCGATATCCCATGAATTCCCAGCGCAGCTCGTCAACCGCCATTTTCTCCAACATCAAAGGCATCCTGCTCGATCTCGACGGCGTGCTATACGTCGGCTCACATACCATCGAAGGCGCTCCGGAAACCGTAAGACGTATCCGCGCAGCGGGTTATCCGCTTCGTGTCATCACCAATACCAGCACTCAGTCGCTGGCTTCGCTGCACGACAAACTGGTGAAACTGGGGTTCGACATCGAATTCAATGAAATTCTGAGTGCCCCGCAGGCGGTTCTGCGCTACCTGAAACAACGTGGCTCCCGGCCTTGCACTCTGTTACTGGCCGAAGACGTAAAACGCGACTTCGCCGATATCGCCGAAGCGGACATCGAGCAGGCGGACTATATCGTCCTTGGCGATATCGGCGAAAACTGGTCTTACAACTTGCTCAACCGAGTATTTAACCGACTGATGCAGGGTGCCAAGCTCGTCGCCGTCCACAAGAATCGATTCTGGCAAACCGAAACGGGACTTAGAATGGATATCGGCGGGTTCGTCGCGGCGCTCGAGTATTGCAGCGGCGTCGAAGCCACGGTAATGGGAAAACCGTCTCCGGATTTCTACCGGATAGCGCTGCAGGATATGGGCCTGAGAGCCGAAGAAACAGCCATCGTAGGCGACGATATCGATTTCGATATCGGCGGTGGCCAAAAAGCCGGGATGACCGGAATATTGGTCAAAACCGGCAAGTATCGGGAAAGTTATGTGAACGCCTCATCGATTCGGCCCGACAAGATCATCGATTCCGTCAACGAATTGCCGGCGCTGTTGGGTCTCTAATAGACATCACGAGGCAAAGAATCGGTACGCCAGCGATGACCGATACGATACACGCCGGCACGGTCGCCCATTTGAGGGGCAATCCGTTTGCCGGAGAAAACACTCTCGAAATTATCGAGCGAGGCGCGTTGGCGATAAACCCATCGGGCCGAGTTGCCTTGCTCGGAGAACGCGATGCCGTGCTCGACGCCTTTCCGGAGAGCGAGCTTGTCGACCATGGCGATGCTTGGCTCATCCCCGGCCTGATCGATGCACATCTGCATTTCCCTCAGTTCTACGCGACCGCCGGATTCGGAAACGGTTTGCTGGACTGGCTGGAGAACACCGTCTATCCGGCCGAGGCTCGCTTTGCCGACGAATCCTTTGCCAGGGCGGCGGCGGAACAATTCATCGAGCGCCTGTTAACCTGCGGAACGACCACCGCCATGGTGTTCGGCTCTCAGTTCTACGACGCAAACCTCGCACTATTCGAGGCGGCCGAACGATCCGGCATTCGCCTGATTGCCGGCATGACCTTGATGGACCGGAACGCACCGCCGATGCTGCTGCAAACGGCGGAACAGTCTGTCGATTCGATCGAAAAGCTCATCGGATTGTGCCGGCACGCCCCACGGCTCCACTATGCCGTTACGCCCAGGTTCGCGCTGTCGTGCTCACCCGAGTTGCTGGAGCTGTGCGGTTCGCTGCTGAGAAGCCACCCGGAAAGCTACCTCCAGACCCACATCAACGAAACGCGCGAAGAAATTGCCGCGGTGCGTACCGCATTCCCCCAAAGGCGGGACTACCTGGACGTTTACGATAGCTTCGGGCTCATCACCGAACGCACGGTGCTGGCGCACAGTATCTACACCACGGAACCGGAAATGGATCGGATGGCCGAGACGGACTGCACCGTGTGCCACTGCCCCACCAGCAATTCCTATCTCGGGAGCGGCTTGTTTCCGTTACGGCGACATTTACGGCGCGGCATTCGAGTGGCGCTGGGCACGGATATCGGTGCCGGTACGCAGTTCTCCGTGTGGCGGGAACTGTCCGAAACTTATAAAGTGCAACAGTTGCAGGACTTCTGCTTGGATGCCGGCCGGTTGCTCTATCTCGCGACCCTGGGCGGGGCAAAGGCACTCGGGCTTGAGAGTGAAGCGGGAAACTTCGAGCCGGGCAAGAGCGCCGATTTTTTCGTGCTCGATTACGAAGAAGACCAATACCTCGCTGCCCGACTAAGTCGCTGCGAAAACGCCGTAGAGCAGCTGTTCTGCCTATTGCAACTGGCGGATGAGCGTCACATAGCGTCGACCTACGTTCATGGGCATATGGCTGCATCCCGTAACGGATCGTAGCCGCAGGGTCACATTTTGGTAACCACGCTAAGGTAAGCTCATTTTTGATGTCCAAAACCGAATAAGCAGAAGCATAGTAACTTTTCATCGCGACAGGTGCCCGTCATTCCCCGTCGCGGAACGGCTTTTCCGATGAAAGATACGCTCGATCAAAACGCCCGCCGCCAAAATCATTCCTCCCATTCGAGCCCTGTCGGACCGATCTTGATCACGCTTGCCCATCGCGGGGCTCCCGGGCGAATCCGGGTCAAGGTCCGCGGACTCTATCGCTCGGAAATCATGAAGCAGGCACTTGAAGAACTTCCGGCCAAGAGCCGGTGGCTCGACTCGGTCAGCGCTAATCCGCTTACCGGAAGCGCCTTGGTCCGGTTCAGACTGGATCTGCCGATTGCCCTCATCATCGACGAGCTCGAACTTTGTGCCCGTAGACACTGGAAAACCAATGCCGCGATCGGCGGACCCCGGACGAAAGTCGGACACCAGGGCACGAGGCACTCCAATGCGCTCAAGATCGGCTTTTGGAAAGCCCGGAGGGCTGCTTTTGGAAAACCGCAACTCCAAATCGTCGAGAATCCGGATTTAGAGGCCCCCTCCCGCAAGCGAGTCTGGCACGCAATCGAGGACGAAGAGGTGCTGACGGCCCTGGGGTCCGGACCGGACGGCTTGACCGGAAAGCTTGCCGCGGCGCGTCTTCTTCGTCACGGACCGAATACCTTGAGCCAGCAAAAACCCCGCTCGGCCATGGCGATGTTTGCGGGACAACTCATGAGTCCGCCGGTCGCGTTGCTCGGCGTGTCGGCGGTAATTTCCATCGCCACCGGAGGCGTCGCGGATGCTCTAGCCATCCTGAGCGTCGTGTTGATCAATGCCGGCATCGGCTATTTCACCGAAAGTGAAGCGGAAAAAATCATCGGTTCGCTGGCCAAGCTGACACCAACCCGGGCGCTTGCCATTCGGGATGGGGAAAAGACGGAAATAGCGGTCGAAAACGTCGTGCCAGGCGACATTCTGGTGCTCGAGCCGGGATCGTTTGTAGCGGCAGACGCACGTCTGATCGCCAGCAACCGGTTGACTGTCGACGAATCGGCGCTGACCGGCGAAAGCCTTCCTGTCGGCAAACACCACAACTATCTGGCTCCTGCGGACGCCCCTCTGGCCGATCGCAAGAATATGGTTCATCGCGGCACCGTCGTCACCGGCGGCAGCGGGACGGCCGTAGCGGTGTCGACCGGCCGCCACACCGAAATCGGCGTGATCCAATCCCTGGTTGGATCGGTCAAACCGCCGGAGACGCCGTTGCAGCGCCAATTGGACCGTATGGGCACCCAGCTCGCGCTGTTTTCGGGCGGTATCTGCGCGGCGATGTTCGGCCTCGGCCTGCTGCGCGGGTTCGCCTGGCTGCAAATGTTGAAGTCCTCGATATCTCTGGCCGTCGCGGCCGTTCCGGAAGGCTTGCCGGCGGTGGCGACCACCACCCTGGCCCTCGGCATACGGCGAATGCAGCGCCACCACGTGCTGGTCCGTCAGCTGCCCGCCGTGGAAAGCCTCGGTTCGGTGAGGACCCTTTGCCTCGATAAAACCGGCACGCTGACCGAGAACCGGATGCGGGCCGTCACGATCGAAATGCCTGCAATCTCCGTCACTCGCACGAACGGCAGGTTGCTGATGAACGGAGAATCGTTCGATCTGGCCGAGCAGAGAGATCTCGAACGCTTGCTTCAGATCGTGTGCCTGTGCAGCGAAGTCAAGCTGGTCGAAAACGGCAGCGGGCGCCAGCTCGACGGAACGCCGACCGAGTCGGCTTTGGTGGAGATCGCACTGGACGCGGGCGAGGACGTCAAGGCATTGCGGGCGCGGCATCCGCTCGTCAAGACGGTACATCGGGCGGAGGATCGTCCGTATATGGTCACCGTTCACAAGAACACTGATGGAAAACACTTGGTCGCGGTCAAGGGCAGTCCGACCGACGTGCTCGGGCTGTGCACGTACGGGCTCCGCGACGGCGAGTACGTAGAGCTTGACGAAACGCAGTGTGCGGCGATCATGACACAGAACGAAGGCTTGGCCGGCCGCGCGTTGAGGGTTCTGGGCGTCGCCTTCGGATATTCCGAAGATATTGGCACCGCATCCGTAAGCCAAAACCTGGTCTGGCTAGGATTGATAGGGATGGAAGACACGGTCCGCCCCGGGATGGCCGAACTCATGGCCAAATTCCATGGAGCCGGAATCAATACCGTAATGATTACTGGCGATCAGAGCGCCACAGCCTTCTCCGTCGGCAAACGCTTGGGGCTGAACGGCGTTAAGGCTCTCGAAATCATCGACTCCACCAGCCTGGACAAACTCGACCCCGACCTGCTCGCGGGCATCGTGAATGATACGACAGTGTTCGCGCGGGTCAGCCCGGCGCACAAGCTCCGCATCGTCCAGGCGCTTCAAAAGGCCGGACACGTCGTAGCGATGACCGGCGACGGCGTCAACGACGGCCCTGCTTTAAAGGCAGCCGACGTGGGCGTGGCGCTTGGCGGTGGGGGCGCCGAGGTGGCGCGGTCCGTCGCCGACATCGTTCTGGAAGACGACAATCTGCACACCATGATCGCTGCCGTTGAGCAGGGACGAACGATTTACTTGAACATCCGAAAGAGCCTGCATTTCCTGCTTTCCAGCAACTTGAGCGAAGTCGAGATCATGCTGATCGGCACGGCGCTTGGTGCCGGCGAAGTGCTGAACCCGATCCAACTGCTGTGGATCAACCTATTGACCGACATCCTGCCCGGCCTCGGATTGGCGCTCGAGCCGCCCGAGCAGGACGTGCTGAAACAGGCGCCCCGCAGCCCAACCGAGCCAATCATCCGCCGCTCCGATGCCGCCAGATTGATGCGTGAATCACTGCTTCTCTCCGGCGGCGCCATGGCTGTTTACGGATATAGCGTTGCCCGGTATGGCTTGGGGCCAAAAGCGGGCACCGGCGCCTTTATGACTATCACGCTCGGTCAGTTGCTCCACGCCATCAGTTGCCGGTCCGAGCGCACCGGCGTGTTCGATAGGGAGAAACGGCCAACCAACCGGCTATTGAGTGCGGCTTTGTTCGGTTCAGCCGCTCTTCAAATCGGCGCGGCCTTTTTGCCTCCGTTGCGCAATTTGCTCCGACTTTCGCCCACCGGCGCCCTCGATTGGGTCGCGATCGGGGCCGGAGCAACCACGCCGTTTTTAATCAATGAGGGGATTAAACGGTTAAAAACCGACTCGCAACAAAAGGAGCGGCGATCATGAAAAAGAGCTTTTTGTTCACTTCGGAATCGGTGGCCGAAGGGCACCCCGATCGGTTATGCGACACCATCAGCGACGCGATTGTTGACCGGTTTCTCCAGCAGGATCCTTACTCTCATATCGTGACCGAATGCGCCTTGTCGAAAGGAATCGTGTTCGTCGCCGCCCGCTTTGCTTCGAAAGCGACCGTGGACATTCCGGATCTGGCGCGGCAGGTTGTCGGCGCGGTCGGTTATCGCAAGGAAGATTTCAACGCCGCCGAATGCACCGTGGTCACCAGCCTTATGGCGCAACCTCTCGATCAACGGTATGAATGGGACGAGCGGGAATTGACCGATAAGGAGCTCGACCGAATCACCGTCCGCAATCAAATCACTCAGTTCGGTTTCGCCTGCAATCAAACGACCGAGCTGATGCCGTTTCCGATTACCATGGCCAACCGCTTGGCCCGGCAACTGACCGTGGCGCGCGAGAACAAAACCGTTTCCTACTTATCGCCCGACTGTACCACGCAGGTCGGCGTGGAATTCGAAAGCGGCAGACCGAACAGGATTCACAGCATTACCCTGATCGCCGGGCCTCATGGGGGCGATCAAATCGACGCAGCCCAGCTTCGCGCCGATCTTCTCGACCACGTTATCAATCCCGCTTTTGCGAACGAATCGATTCGGCCGGACGATCAGACAGACATCTTCATCAATCCGCGCGGCACTTTCCCGAAAAGCGGCCCCGCCGCACACTCGGGCATGACCGGACGAAAGACAGCGAGTGATACCTACGGCGGTTACGCGCGGCATTCCGGATCGGCCTTGTCCGGCAAAGACCCCTGCCGTATCGACCGCGTCGGCGCCTATGCCGCACGCTACGCCGCCAAAAACGTTGTAGCGGCCGGGCTCGCCGACGAATGCGAAGTCCAGCTGAGCTACACGATCGGGCAGTCCAGGCCGGTCAGCATTCAAGTGTCGGCATTCGGTACCGGCAGCGTCGACGAAAATACGATCAAGAACAGACTCGAAGAATGCATCGATTTCCGGCTAGGAGCGATCATCCGGAAATTCGGACTTCGCTACTTGCCCGCGCAATACAAAGGGATGTTTTACCGGATGCTACCGGCACACGGCCACATGGGCGCGTCATTCACCGAACTGCCTTGGGAACGCATTGATATCGAGAGCAAGCTCCGCTGATCGGCATCAGACAAGCGCAGGCTTGTTCCCGCGCTTGACCCCGCGAGCACAATGCCCACCTATTTTCGGGTAAGATGTCGGCATACAACTGCCTAGTATCTTTTCCGACACCTATCCCCCACTACCGTTGATGATTCGCGCAGCCAACTTGGACGATCTGGACGCCCTCGTTCGGATCGAAGACCGATGTTTCGATACGGACCGTATTTCCCGGCGCAACTTCCGGTATCTCCTTACCAAGGCGAATGCGGCGACCCTCGTGGATGATCATGAAGGGGTGATTCGCGGATATTCGATGGTGCTATTCCATACCGGCACCTCGCTGGCGCGCCTGTATTCCTACGCGGTCGACCCGCCGTATCGCAGCCAGGGCATAGGCCGGACTCTGGTAATAGCCTCCGAAGAATTGGCCCTGGACCGCGAATGCGTGACCTTGCGGCTCGAAGTTCGGCGCGATAATCGACCTTCGATCAAACTGTTTGAAAATCTCGGCTATCGTTATCTGGAAAGCGTTCCCGACTACTACGAAGACCACGCCTCGGCCTTGCGGTTCGAGAAAATGCTGGCACCTCATTTGAATCCGGAACTGGCTCGGGTGCCGTATTACCAGCAGACTCTCGATTTCACCTGCGGTCCGGCATCCCTGATGATGGCCATGAAGACCCTGCAATCCGATGTAGAGCTGGACCGAAAACTCGAGTTGCGGCTATGGCGCGAATCGACCACTGTTTTCATGACCTCCGGGCACGGCGGGTGCGGGCCTTATGGACTCGCGCTTTCGGCGTTTCACCGCGGGTTCGATGTCGAGGTTTATGTCAATGATGAAGGCGCACTTTTCATTACCTCGGTACGTGATCCAGAGAAACGGGTGGTGATGCAGGTCGTACAGGAGGATTTTTTGGATGAACTGAAAAGACTACCGGTCAAGATCGTGTATGCCGCCCTCAACTGCAATGAGTTGCAGGAAAAAATGGAGCAAGGCGGCATACCGGTTGTGCTGATCAGTTCCTATCGTCTTTATCAGGAAAAGTTTCCCCACTGGATCGTGGTGACAGGCTTCGACGAACATTATTTTTACGTGCACGATCCCTATGTCGATTATTCAGCCGGAAAGACAGCCACCGACTGCATCAACATGCCCATTCTCAAGACCGATTTTCAACGCATGGCCCGCTACGGAAAAACCGGACAAAAGTCTGTACTGATCCTTCGCAAATCAAAGTCGCGCCGGCGCCACTGATATGTCCGTCCACATCGTCGTTGTCGAGAGTCTAAAGGACTGGCAGCCGGACTATCCGCGCGTGCCCGTGGTTGCAGCCTGCGATTATTTATCGAAGGCCGAGTACCTGAAAACGAAGGATGTCCGCGTCATCAATTTGTGCCGCAGTTATCGTTACTTAAGCATGGGGTATTTTTGCTCTTTGCTGGCAGAGCCGCGCAGCCATCGGGTCATTCCGACCGTGAGAACCCTCACCAGCCTCAGCAGTAAATCCATTTACAGCCTTAACATCGAGGATCTCAACGGCATAATCCAGAAACGCTTCAAGAAGCGCGAGAGCAAAATCGATGAGACCTTCGAGCTTCCGATTTTTTTCGGTCGCTGCGAAGATCCGAATATGCAGGACCTTTCCCGGCAGATCTTCGATCTATTTCAATGTCCGTTGCTTAAAGTCGAGTTCCGCTATCAAGGCAAGTGGCATATAGACACCGTAAAGCCGATGCACCTCACGAGCTCGATGTGCGAACCGAACCGGCAACTTTTCATCGACGGACTGAACAGCTACCTCGCGAAACCATGGCGGAGGCCCCGCGCCAGGAGCACGTCGCGCTATGATCTGGCGGTGCTGCGTAATCCCGCCGAGAACATGCCGCCTTCCAATGCCGGCGCTTTGCAAAAGCTCGTCAAAGCCGGAAAAAAACAAGGGGTCGATGTCGAACTGATCGAGAAGAGAGATTACGAGCGCTTGGCGGAATACGACGCTCTATTTATTCGCGAAACCACCAATATTGATCACTACACCTATCGCTTCGCGAGAAAAGCGCAGATTGAAGGCATGGTGGTCATAGATGATCCCGATTCCATCCTGAAGTGCGCCAACAAGGTCTATTTGGCCGAACTAATGGACGCGCACCACATTCCCACACCGAAAAGCAAAATTCTCCAAAAGGGGCACGTCGAATCGATGAATGGCAACATCGGCTACCCCGTCGTCCTTAAGATCCCGGACGGCTCGTTTTCTCGGGGCGTATACAAAGCCGATGACGAGCGTGAATTTAGAACACTTTCGCAAAAACTGTTCAAGGAATCCGATCTGATCCTCGCCCAAGAATTCGTTTATACGTCGTTCGACTGGAGAGTGGGCATACTCAATGGACAACCCTTGTTCGCCTGCCAGTACTACATGTCTCGTGCGCATTGGCAAGTCGTCAGGCACCGATCGTCCGGGAAGGCCGTAGAGGGAAACTTTCGGACTTTACCAATCGAAGAGACCCCTAGCGCTGTCGTCGATACCGCGCTGGCCATCGCCAAACTGATCGGGGACGGTCTTTACGGAGTCGATCTCAAACAAACCGAGAACGGTGTCTACGTGATCGAAATTAACGATAACCCGAACATCGATGCCGGCATCGAGGATCACGTCCTCGGTGACAGACTCTATCAAATCATCATCGGCGAATTCGTACGCCGCTTAGATATCCGTCGCGAGAGCCGCTGAGCGATACCCGGATTCAAGGCAATGGATAGCGAAATGGAGCTGGCGAGAGGATTCGAACCCCCGACCGGCTGATTACAAATCAGCTGCTCTACCGACTGAGCTACGCCAGCAATGGATATGGATAAAACGGCATAAATTATATCACTAGAAGCCGGAAAGGAGTTGAAGGTTGTCTTCAGTTCATTCTGGCTCTGTAGTGAGTAAAATTTAGGTAAATTACCGGCTGGTACATTTTCGGCGCTAGCGTGGGCATCATTCGGAAGCATTTAGCCGGTAACCGGCACAAGCGATGCGAAACCTATGACCCACCGAGATATAGGAACCTATAGTCTTAAGGGGAACACCCTGCCCTCATAATAATATAGAGGGATAATCAGCTGGGCCCAAATAAGCCACCTTCCGCGTCATAAGCTCTCTAGGCCGCACACAGCGCACCGAGATCCGAATTAATCTCCGATCTAAACAAAGAAAAAAGCCCTCCTTCAGAGAAGGAGGGCTTTTCAGTGCCGACCGTCGGTCGTAAAGCCTCGAGGGCGCCGGGACCCGGCGCCCCCTTGGTCTTACATGAAGGACGGGATCAGCGGAGCGTCGAT